>Ga0233445_1000022_pt1 | contig 231018 bp, 202 predicted proteins | sample SI_124_October20_5_FD_182779 | JGI IMG/M metagenome (GOLD analysis project Ga0233445, IMG submission 182779) | Seawater microbial communities from Saanich Inlet, British Columbia, Canada - SI_124_October2016_100_MG | ecosystem: Environmental > Aquatic > Marine > Inlet | place: Canada: British...
TCAGAGAGCTAAGAATCAAAATTAAGAATGAAGCTGGTAGTTTCAATTTTGACACTTTAACTCAGAACGATTTCAAAGAACAGAGGAAAAATCATGACTACGCAAAAACCTAACCGGACACTACTGATAAATTACATAAATAAATTAATATAGTAGAAACTTAGATTGCTTGGGTAATTAATTACTATCAAGGTACTTACAAAACTTTTTCTATCTGATAATATTTTAAGTGGTGAATTTCAGCAAGCTATCTTAAATACAACCTTGACAAATCGGTAAGAAGTGTTTAGATTGATAGACAGTAAGGAGTAATGATTATTATTTAACAATTTCAACTCTTAAGTTATTATAGCACTTTTAAAATAGAAGAGTTGTGGAGTAACGATAAAAGGCGGTTTATTCGAGAATTAATGTTTTGTATTTAAAGTAATTTAGAAGGAGGGTGAGAAGATGAAAAGGATATTGTTTCTATTATTAGCAGTAATCGCCGTACTTTGTTTCTCACGGCCGGCAGTGGCGACATTAATTGATAATGGATCTTTCGCTTACGATGATGGGGCTAACCATACAGGCTTTGTCAATTTGATTTATGATGAAGACTTAGATATTACCTGGGTAGGTCATGGCAACTTTGCAGATGAGACAGGGTTTGATAACGGTGGAGTGATGCTCTGGAACGATGCGGTTTCATGGGCAAGTGGTCTTACCATTGGAGGACTTGGTGGCTGGCGGCTTCCTACAACAACATTTGGTATAACTATTGGAGCAAATATAAACGAAGGTGAAATGGCGCATCTATTTAATGATGAATTGGGAGGAACTTATACCCAGAATATTTCAACGAGCGGAGACCCCGATTTAAGCTTATTTCCGGGTTTGATTAATCATGCTTACTTTACTGGAATAGAGAACGGCGGCGGTGCATATACTTTCTCTTTCGGTGCTAATGCGAGTGGCGGAAAACATGACTTGGTCACCAAAAACTCAGGTTGGTATGCGCTGGCAGTTCATGATGGTGAGATTTCAGCTGTTCCTGAGCCCACTACCGTTGCACTACTCGGAATCGGCTTAGTAGGACTTGCTGGGGCAGAAGTAAGACGCAGGCGGAAAAAGAGAGCAGTTGGTAAAAGCTAGATTATTATTGCAAGTTAGCCTCATACTACAAACGTCTACACCCTTCATACGTTGAGGATGTAGGCGTTTTTTTTATTGCCACACTCCAAATACATTTCATCAGTAATACCCTGGTATATCCTTTAAAGAAATTTTTTCCCACATTTCAAGTTTAGGTAGATAGAAGTACCTAATAATACAATAGATTATAAATAACAGGTTTGACTTATTTGTTTCAAAATGGCTTGTTTAAGCCTTGTTATAAATTATAAATCTCATAAATACATTAATATTGTAGTAACTTAGATTACTTAGGTAGTAAATTGTTAGCAAAGTACTTACAGAATATTTTTCTATCTGATAAGATTTTAAATGGTCAATTTCAGCAAGATATCTTGAAAACAGTCTTGACATTCAGGGAAATTTTGTTTAGTATGATAAACGAATAATATGTAATGAATACATTTAAAAATTATCTCTGTTAATGACTATTATACTCTTACATGTAGCAATATTGTGGAGTAACAAATAACAGTTTATTTGAGAAATAATGTTTTGACACCAACATAAAGGAGAAAATAATGTTTACATTTGTGAGGTGTATTACAATAGCGATCGTTCTAATTATGCTCCTGGCTGCTACAAACCGTTTGGAGGCAACAACGATTACCACTGCCGACCTTAACGGTGCCGATTCTAAAGTGCTCGGAGAAACAAATCAGGGAAATACAAACTATGGGAGCGGAAGTGATCTGAACGCTCAGGATGCCACAACTGGTAGTAGTTGGTTGACCTTTCTTCGCTTTGACATTTCTAATGTCTCTGATCCGTTCACTAGTGCAGTTCTCGAATTGACAGATTTTCCCCATGGAGCACAACGAGTGGGAGGAAATTTTAAAATTTTCGGGCTGAAAGACAGCGAAAATGCGGACAACTGGGGTGAGTCGACAATCACTTATCAAAATGCTCCGGGCTTGACATTTCCCAGCGGTTCAGGATTTGCTTCGGATGAGGTTGACCTGGCCAAGGCGGATGTTCTCGGCACGGCGGCACACTTATCGGTTAGCAGTTTCTCAAGCGCAGCATTGATTACATTTCTGAATGAGGATACAGACGGGCTTGTGACATTAATCTTGTCCGATACGGTGGTTGATGGCTTCACTGCCTTCTTTTGGGCTTCGAAGGAGCATGCCACGCTCGCCGCACCGACGCTCGTATTTGAGGCCAGCGGTGCTCCAGTTCCAGAACCCGCAACCGTTGCACTACTCGGAATCGGCTTAGCAGGACTTGCTGGGGCAGAAGTAAGACGTAGACGGAAAAAGAGAGCAGTTGGTAAAAGCTAGATTATTAATTGCAGGTTTAGTCTCATACTTCAAACGCCTATATTCTTCATATAATGAGAATGTAGGCGTTTTTTTTATTACTATACTCCAAATACCTCTCATCTGTAATACCCTGCTTTATCCTGATAATTAAGTCTACATATCAAGAGTAAATGTGTAGTAAATGAGAAGAGTTGTAGTCTCTTGTTTTCTCGATTAGTATTCCCTCTTTTTTATTGATTTATTAATTTAGGCAGTGTAGGCTTTCGCATATTTCTACATTTTTATTTATTAATACTCATCGCAGAGAAGCATGAAGGTATCAAGCACAAAGTTGAACAACCTGATATGACACTTGATTCGCTCCTGGAAGCAGTCAAATTGAAATGTAAAAATTGTTGCTCGGTGATCTTCTTGAGGTGGCAAAATGTAAGATTGAAGATTGCCCACTATACAAATTTCGCACGCTGAAAAAAGATAGTACATAAACTACGTAAATCCCACATCACATACATTAAAGTCAGGATGGTGGCAAATACTCGTACTGACAAAGAAACCATATGAGACTTTTTTAATCAGAAACAACTGAGAACTTACATAGCGTAGAACTAATAAATTATGATTTTCACCTCAGGAAGCAAGTAGTTATAAATTCTAAACATGTCAAATGAATCAATAATAATAAAATGCTTCAATTGTGGTCAGACAAACCGTCTTGGTAGTCATTTTCAAAATACTGGTATTACATGCACAAGCTGTGGCAAGAAGATACAACCCCTCATTTTTGATAAAATATCTGAAGTAGATAAAAGGGGATTTCATGCGCTCCTCGGATATTTTTCAGTCATCGCCTTATCAGGTGTAATGGGTGGTGTGATGATGGCGCACGGCTGGAGCATTTGGTTCACTTTTACCATGTTGGGTGGGATAGCTTACCTGATAGGTAAAATATTTATGAGCAAGTATAAGGTTGTCGAAATAGAAGAATACTTACCGGATAAACCAGAGGATGACAATCCAGATACTCATTGTTCCAGCAATTTTGATCGCCTGGTTGTCGTTTCAATAAACGAATTACCTGAAAAAATAAGAAAATGCCTGAAAGATGTATCCGTAGTAGTAGAAGAGAGGCCAGGCCCTTTCGTGATAGAAAAAATGAAATTAAAATCAAACCATATATTACTAGGGTTATTTCAGGGGGTACCTTTAACGGGGAAAAGTGTGTGGCATTCCGGTTCTATGCCGGATAAGATTACCATATACCAGAAAAATATAGAGGCCATCTGCCGTTCTGATGAAGAGATCAAGAGTAGAATAAAAAAAGTAGTCCGTCACGAGGTAGCACATTTTGTCGGGTTTACTGAAGAACAGGTAAAGTGGTTGGGTTATTGATTAATGCGAAGGTGAGGGGCATAAAGAAAGAATTGGAAGAGAGTAAGAAGGAAGGAAAAGGTTTGTAGTAAGTATATTGCCATAAATTTTACTATTAATATTCGTTGCTGATTATTACTTAACCAACAAATATAGGAGGCATATCTTGAAGTACGTTACTCTGCTTATAATATGTTTATTGCTATTTTCAGGCTGCTTTGCATCACAACCAAAATATATAAGATTATCACCTGAGCTTCCCACATCTATGTCTGACAAGGAACTGGAAGATCAACTTGAACATTGCAAAGCCGAATTAAAGAAACCAGAACATTATATACCACAAAATAGTGAAGTATTTATACTTGAAGAGAGAATAAAGGATTTAGACTCAGAGATATCAAAGAGAAAACAAAAATGAGGTCTGTCAATAAAACGATTCTTACAGGATAACCTCTATTAATGTATTAAACTTCCTCTTGATTTTGGTAATTACCTGAGTATTATAAGCTTGGTCTCTATTCTATCTACCGAATTATCATACCACACATATATACACCATCAGATGATGGATATGCTTTTCATAAAGTAGGTCTGTTTAAACAGGGATGTAACTAACATAAACTATCTTGCTGCATCTCCATAAAATCGTAATATGGTTTTCCAGACGTTATTACAATACTGATAAAATCTGTTAAGGGAAAGGGTTTTTTCCTTTATGAAACAATATATTTCTTTAATATTTATATCTTCACTTTTGATGTTCTCTCTAACATTTGGTTGTTCTCCCTCTCATTCTAGAAGAACTCATAGAAAAAGTAACATAGTCGGAGTAACGGTCGATGACCAGGATGCTTCTGTCGAGATACGAGAAAAACTTGATGATAACGGAAATGTAATAAAGAGAGGTTTTAATCATCCATATTACTTTACAGAGGTAGGACTCGCTTATATCCTCTCTTCTGTTTATTACAAAGGAGGTGCATATACTACAGGTAAAAGAGAAAAAATGGTATTTCGAGAGGATGAACTACAGAATATCATACCTCCGATTGTAAGTGCATTCTCAATAGCTAACGATTCTCAAGATATTTTAGTTTTTTCTCGTCCTCATAATGACATTCTGGCTAATACTCGAAGTTATTTTAGTATGTTTATGATAAACAACGAACTTAATATTGCTTTTAGTACAATCAATAGTAAAAAGAGCTGGCTTACTGACGGAAGAGCAATCCAAATGAACACTTACTCTAGAGACAGCAATAAGTATATATTTAAAGATCCGCTCGTTGTAAAGAGAGGTTCTCGCTGGAGACTTTTTCCCATGGAAGGACAACGTTTTGCACTGGGACGTCCAAACTGGCTTATTATTGACTTGAGTAGCAATTTGTTTGGTATGGCTGACAGTGATAATGTTAGTGATGATTCAATTGATGCTGGCAGTAGTGTAAGATCCATTGAAAGAGAAGTTAGAAATAATGAAAATGCCGTAGAAAAAAAGGGGAAAAATCAAAGTGTACGAGACAAACTACGAAAATCTAAAGTCCTGAAAGATGAGGGTTTAATTTCAGAAGAAGATTATAAAAAGAGAAAAAAAGAGCTTTTGGGTAAATTTTTAGAAAGTGAGATACAACCTTGATAAGTAATATCAAAGAAAAAATAGTCAAGACTCCCCTTGACGGCATAAGACAAGTATAATGTTTTACTTACCTTAAAATACATTTCACTCAAGTTTTCTTTCATAAATTCAAGAAACGTATTGTCATAAATCTCATAAAAGAGAAATTAAGTAAAGTATGTATTTGCTGTTGAACAAATTTAAGTCTGTCATTATTTTGACCTTGAATTAACCATGTATCGTCACTATGATACTTAGCGCATCAAACAATCCTTATGTCAAGCCCGCCAAACAAACTTTCGGACAAGCCCGCGTGGCTCAATGGTAGAGAACGTCACTCGTGAACCCATCCAGGTACTTTTCGCAAACTCTTTAAAACCAACATAATACGTTATATATTATATACTTATAACTATATTTGAACTGGCTCTATTTGTACCAATTTGTACGACTTATAGTCGCAATATAGTCGCACCTACTTCACCATGATGGGGTGTGGGTGAAGTAGGTGTATTTTTGAGTTATCCACATTTGTGAAAAATTTATATTTCTCTCACACATTATTAGTACCACATTTAGAACTTTCATTTATTAAGTGTATCAAGTGGTAAAATTAAAATGTCACAGGCAGTTGTTTGCCCTATATATATCAACATAGCCTTGACAAATATGCCTAGTGTTTGTAGGGTTAAACAAGTGTTGATAAATGGCAAACCTTCAAGTGATTAAGGTTTAGTTATTGCTACTGTATATCAATAACTTTCACAATATTAAATTTAGTTCTATGAAGAAACTCACTCCATCAGACGATGGAGATGTTTTAATATATTAGAAGTGATGGAACTTACGTGTGGCGAGACACGCACTACCACTTCGTCATTTCATTTCTTGACTTATTGTTTTTACAGCGAAAATGTCTTGTTATGCTGCCTGTCAGGATAGAATGATCAAAAATCCTATGGATTAAAGAGGCAGGCAAGCGGGAGTAATTAAAGGTTGGTCAGGAGGTAATCAATGGAAAAAAAGATAAGACCGGCAAAAGAATTATATGAGAATCTTGTCCGCGATTCCTCAGACATAATCATTTCTGTAGATTTAGACCGAAAAGTTATAGTTTTCAATCCGGCAGCTGAAAAAGCATTTGGCTATACAAAGGAAGAGATAATAGGCAAACATGTTAACATGCTTTATGCTGATCCATCTCAGGGCTTACATGTGCACAAGGCAACAAAAGAGATTAGTACGTTTGAGGGAGAGATTGTAAATAGAAGGAAGGATGGAAGCACATTCATATCCCAACTTTCAACAGGAGTGTTACATAATGAAGATGGTAATGTTATCGGTGTTATGGGTATATCACGTGATATCACTAAGAAAAAACTTGAAGAGGATGAACTGGCTAAATTACTCCAGAAGAGTCTACTCCACGTACAGCAAGCTCCACTTGCCGTTATAGAGTGGAACACAAACTTCGAGGTTACAGAGTGGAATCCGGCTGCTGAAAAGATATTTGGTTATAGAAAGGAGGAAGCCCTCGGACACCATGCTGAATTTATCATCCACGAAGCCGCAAAAGAGCATGTGGACGTGGTGTGGCAGAGCCTTCTGTCTCAACAAGGAGGAATGCGAAGCACCAATGAGAACATTACCAAGGATGGCAATATTTTATTTTGTGAATGGTATAACACACCATTGGTCTCTGAAAGTGGAGAGGTGTTGGGAGTTGCCTCTCTTGCCCATGATATTACGGAAGTTAAGCTGGCTGATGAGAAGCTTAAATTACTTAATGAAACTCTTGAACAACGTGTGGCTGAACGTACGGTTGAGCTAAAGGAAAAGAATATTGTATTAAAGAAAGAGATTGCTGAACGTGAGAAAATGGAAGAAGCACTATTACAGTCGGAAAAATTAAAGTCTATCGGTACAATCACTGCCGGAGTATCCCATGAGTTTAACAATATTCTTAGTATAATCTCAGGTAAAGTGCAATTACTGGAGATGGACTACAACGACAATAGTGAATTGATGGGTGAATTTAGTACTATTATGAAGGCAGTAGATGACGGGGCTGCAATAACCGACAATATGCTTAAAATCACTAAATCAAGTGATAGCACTTCGGCATTTGTGCTTTCTGATTTAAACGAACTTATAAAGCAGTCAATAGAATTTACAAAACCCAGATGGAAAAATATGGCTCAGATCAATGGCATAGGCTATATTATGGATCAGAGAGGCATGGGAAATGTTTCTCTGCTGTTGTGTAATCCAATTGAGATAAGAGAGATATTTATAAACATAATAAACAATGCCATGGATGCTATGCCTGATGGTGGTAGTATTTCATTTTGTACATGGAGTAAGGAGGATACTTTGTTTGTAAGCATTTCTGATACAGGCAAGGGCATGACCAAAGAAGTCAAGTCTTATATGTTTGATCCTTTTTTTACTACAAAATGCCCGGAAGGAACCGGATTGGGCATGAGTATAGCTTACGGTATAATAACAAGGCATGGCGGTAAAATAGAGGTGGAAAGTGATCTGGGGAGAGGCAGTACGTTTACCTTGCAATTTCCAACTACCAATAAAAAAATCAGTCCAACGATGACACTGGAACTGGAACAAGAAATATACAAAAAGAATCTACGCATCCTGGTGGTAGAAGACGAAGAGGATTTATGCGACATACTGGATAAATTTCTTTCCAGAAGAGGTTGCAAAGTCAAAATTGTTGATAATGGTGCTGGTGCTATAAATATAATAAAAGTTGAAGATTTTGATCTTATATTGTGTGACCTGGGCATGCCTGATGTCAATGGATATAAAGTAGTCAGGGCTATAAATGAGTTAATAAAGAGGCCAAAGATTGGCATAGTCACAGGCTGGGAAGCGGATCGCAAACTGTTTGATAAAGAAGATATGAATGTAGATTTTTTTCTCAAAAAACCTTTTAAACACTCAGAGTTGGTTAAACATATAAACGAATTGTTTGGTACGGATAGTTGAGGGTAATAATCATAACCACATTTCAACAGAGTGGGCTTGCAGTGCTGAAGATTTTGCTGAACACAACATAACTACTCAAATGACAAAAGGCAGACTTGTTATCATTTCTCTTAAACACCATTAACATATCAAGCGTAATCTCTTAAACACATGATAGTAACCAGATACCTAGGTTCACATCTAGAAGATATTTTGACGAACTGCCGCTTAAAAGTTTCTAGGGTAAGCAAGCTTAACGATCCATTTGAGTTTAGATATAAAATTGTTGGCAAATTAAAAGGAGATGTAGCTGTCGCTTATTATCGAAGAAGATTAGAGAATGAAGAATTTATTCGGCAAATTAGAAATCATAATAAGTTTCGCGGGATGAGTGATTTGGGAATAAAACATTACTTTCAAGAAAACATAACAACAATTATAGATACTCTATTAGATTCAGAGACTGGTTCGAACAAACAAGTCATTGACGATGTGACTGATACGGCAGATGGAACAGTTCGTGTTATTTGTTTCTCAAACCCTACACAAAAAAAATGGAAGAGATTTTGCTCTGGTCACATTATACACAAAATCACAAGGGTTTTAGGATTTGGATTAATCTTTCTCTTATAGCATCACTGCCAATTACAACCTGTGATGTTATTTATAACGATGATTTGCTATCGATAGATGTTAATGACCTATATAGTGGGAAGGATGTCTTGCCTTTTTTAAAGGAAGCCATGGTGACCAAAGCAAAGTGCTGGAATTATGAAGATGAAGTAAGAGCGTTCACCTCAAAAGAATATTGTAAATTAGAAGAAGTTGGTGGGAAAACCTTAGAATACATAAATATTTCACTAGAGTCAGTAACCAGAATTGATTTTGGAATTAGATTTCCTATAGAAGAAAGAGACAAACTTATTGAAAGACGAAAGGTAAGGGGTTTATCTGGAATTAAGTTTTTCCAATGCGGACTTAGTTATGATGAATATGCTATCGAGTATGAAGAGCTATAGGTAGGATAAGGCATTGCACATAACCCAAAAGGTAATAAGAACTACCTTACCCCAAACCACATCTCACCTGTAACACCCCTGTGAATCCAGATGTTTAAGCTCATTTTTCCTATTGCTTTTACACACTAACCTTTTTATCATACCGCTATATCTACCTAAGTATCATACCACACAGAAATACATCATCAGAAGATGGAGATGCTTTTCATAAAATAATTTTATGCTTACAAGAAAGTGAGTGTATGGGCTTTTCCACTGCCGTACTATAAAGCAGTAATCTCGTTTTCTGGATATCATTACGATAGTGGTGTTATCCAGAAAGGATATAATAACTTATTATGTATTTTTGTTTTAAAGTTGCTCTGGCAATAAGTGATTTTCTATCATCTTCTCTAAAAAACTACATTTCTTGAAGGAGATATAATATAATAATGAAAGAAATTGTGTGCAGTAAATGTAAACATTATTTTGTGACTTGGGATCCGCTTCACCCAAAAGGTTGTAAAGCATACAATTTTAAGACTAAGATGATTCCCTCTGTTCTTGTAAAAGAAAGTTTAGGATTTGATTGCACGTGTTTTACCCGTAAAGACTATCAAAAACCTAAAGGCACATATTTATGAACGTTTGTACGGCACGAAGAATGAATAAAGGGATAGATGTCGGAGGCCTGGGATCACGAATAATAATAAAATTGTCTATGAGTTGATAACATGGTGAAATCTAACAATCTCATTAACACTTACAATTATATGTTGTGCTATGAAGCAAATATACATGACCACATACCCAGCAGGAACGATTTACATTGGTAAAGATAGACAATACTCAAATAAAATTAGGTATTGAGGCTCCTAAGGATGAAAAGAAAGAGGGTCAGATCCCCCTGACTGCATGTGGTAAGCAAGTATATTCTTCTATCTCAAACCAAATTTCACAAAATCATCTATAGCAAATTAAAGATACTTATGATCATAAAGCACTTCAATGAGAAATTAATCAAAGTATGTATTTGATGTTGAGTAAATCTAAGATGAACATTATTTTACCCTTGAATTAACTATGTGACGTTACTATGATGATTAGCTTGCTTAAAGATATCTCCATACCGGTAGTTACAAATAATTCATTCAAATAAACATTGCCCGCTAAACAAACTTTTGGGCAAGCCCGCGTGGCTCAATGGTAGAGCACGTCACTCGTAATGATGAGATTGTGGGTTCGATTCCCACCGCGGGCTTTTAAAAATAGAAGGATTTGGCCACAGACTTCCCCGGACAAAAAGTGCCGAGGACTTTTCACAGACGGTAATAAAAGTTAAAGGCGAAAGATATTAGACCGGATAACTGGATTGTGATGATTAGTAATGTAAGACATAAATGAGAGATAAGAGCAACAACATCCTGTTAATCAATCCGTGGATACATGATTTTGCAGCATTTGATCTCTGGGCTAAACCTCTTGGCCTCCTTTATGTCGGTTCAACTCTACTGCAATTCGGCTATGATGCACATCTGATAGATTGCCTCTATAACTATGGGTATCCATACAAAGAGCGTAAATTCGGGAAAAAATCTTTTTACTCAGAGCAGATAGACAAGCCTTCTATCTTCAACAACATTCCAAGAACTTTTAAGCGTTATGGTATACCCAGAGATGAATTCAGGCGCAGGTTAAAAGATGTATCGACACCATTTATGATCTGTGTAACATCTCATATGACTTACTGGTATCCGGGGGTCTTTGAAGCAATAGGGATTATAAAATCTATCTTCCCTTCTGTTCCTGTTGTTCTTGGAGGTATTTATGCCACTCTATGCCATGAGCATGCGGTAAAAAATTCCGGAGCAGATTATGTTATTGAAGGAGCTGGTGAATTAGAGGTGTTAAAACTGGCAGACAATCTCAGTGGTAATAGTCGGGATTATGGTATTGTCAGGAAGTGGGTGGAAGATGAAATGGTCCCTGCTTACGAGCTTTATCCTGAATTGGATTCGGTTAGTGTTATTACGTCCAGAGGTTGTCCATATCGCTGTAGTTATTGCGCCTCGTTTCTGTTCGAATCGAAGTTTACCTTGAGACGTCCTGAACATATTGTCGCCGAGTTGGAAAGTTATGTTAAGGGATACGGTGTTGCGGACATTGCTTTTTTTGATGATGCATTACTGATGGATCCGCAAAGGCATATAATCCCTATACTGGAACTGTTAATCAAAAAAGGAATATGTGTACGATTGCATACACCGAACGGTGTTCATGCGAAATACATAGACCAACAGCTGGCCAGATTACTCAGAGTGTCCGGTTTCAGAACGATCCGGTTAGGTTTTGAGGGTACATCCACTGCGTTACAGAAGGCGTCTAAAAACAAGGTGAGTTGCCGGGAGCTTGAATCAGCCCTGCACCATCTACGTGAGGCGGAAGATCATCGCCATGTATGTAATGATCACAATGACACAACCTGGGATATCGGTATCTATCTTCTCATCGGTATGCCGGGTCAGACAGTTGGTGAGGTGGTGGAATCTATTGAGTATATCAACGGGTTGGGGGCAAAGATAAAATTGGCAGAGTATTCTCCGGTACCGGGAACAGAAGAGTTCCGGGACGCATCCAGGCTATGTCCGGAGGTAGTAGGTGAACCTTTGATGCAGAATAAAAGTACCTTTGCTACTGTGGGAATGGGTGTGGATTATGATACTTTTGATAATGTTAAGGCAATGGCAAAACGTTTGAATGCGAGATTAAGAGACTCTCATATTAACCGTGAATTATCATAGGTAGTTTCTGTTTGATGTCTTTACAGATTTATGTATTATTATATGGAGTGCATCATCCGTGATGATGCTTATTAAAGCAGTGACACGGTCACTGCACTTCAAAAAAACAGGCACTTTTTAACTTCTTTAATAAATAATATAGTGGAGTGAGGAATGACTAAAATATATGTATTTCCAGGTCAAGGATCACAATCTCCCGGGATGGGGGGGGAGTTGTTTGATCAATTTCCTGAATTAGTGAAACAAGCTGACGAAGTATTAGGGTGTTCAATCAAAAGCCTTTGCCTGGACGATCCGGAGAAGAAACTAAATCAAACGGATTATACACAGCCAGCATTGTACATAGTGAACGCTCTTACCTATTTGAGTAAAACAGAGAAAACAGATTTTCGTCCTGATTTTGTTGCCGGGCATAGTCTCGGTGAATATAACGCTCTTTTTGCTGCCGGTGTATTTGACTTTATAACGGGTTTAAAATTAGTACAAAAAAGAGGGCAGACTATGGTCAAGGTTACCGGGGGAGGTATGGCGGCAGTTATTGGTATGCAACCGGACAAAATTGAGCAGGTTTTAAAAGATGCATCTTTTGAGACAATCGATATTGCAAATTATAATTCTCCGAAACAGACGGTAATTTCAGGACGAAAAGAGGACATTGATGCTGTTAAGGCCGTTTTTGAAGATGCAGGTGTAAGGATATTCATTCCATTAAAAGTAAGTGGAGCATTTCATTCGCGTTATATGCAGGATGCCAAAAATGAGTTTGCTGATTTCTTAAAGAACTTTGCCTTTCAACCTGTGCAAATCCCGGTAATTGCCAACTATACAGCAGCACCTTATCAAAACGATGAAACCATGAATAATATGGTCCAGCAAATCAGTAATCCGGTACGTTGGGTAGAATCTATTCAATATCTAAAGCAACAGCCTGAACCGGAATTTGAAGAAATAGGGCCGGGTAAAGTATTGACTAAATTAATCGCGCAAATAACTTAGTGTGGTTTCCCGCCTGAATGACGAAGTCGGGCAGGCAAAAAAACGTGAAGTGAACGAGAGGCTCATGAGTTTTGAAAAGGCGGGAACTCGTAGTGTTTTTTTGTTGACAATACGAGTATAAGCTACTAATTTAACACTGCTTATAACTGATATGCCATGGTATCTTCCCGTCAATGCTGAGAGTTCGAGATATGAATAAACCAAAAGATGAAATAAAGGAGATAAAAAAGTTCGGATTTGGCCTGACGGCATTACTATGTATCATTGGCGGATGGCATTGTTACAAAGGGCATATTAATGTTTATGTATGGTTTTTTGGATTTGCCGGTCTTGTCATTATTTTGTCGTTTTTTGCACCGATTATCTTAAAGCCATTATTTAAAGTAATAACAACTGTAGGTAGTGCAATAGGGTGGGTAAATACCAGGATTATATTGGGAATTATCTTTTACCTGGTCTTTACACCAATAGGGCTATTCTCAAAGTTAATAGGAAAAGATCTCCTGGAAGAACGTATTGATAAGGAAACAACATCATATTGGGTTAAAAAAGATGGGGGTTTGTTTTCAAAAGAACAGTTTGAGAAGCAGTTTTAGACACTAATTTCACTAATTTGCACTAAGCAGATACAGTACTATAAATATTTGTTGGAGGAATACGAGTGAGCAAGATATCAATAGTTATAGAATTATGGGCTTTCATGAAGGTACGCAAGAAATTCTGGCTGGCGCCCATTATTGTACTTCTTTTATTGCTAGGGTTGTTGATACTCTTTACAGAAAGTTCCGCCGTTGCACCATTTATTTATGCTCTATTTTAATAATGATACACCGGTAAATACTGTTTTTTATCAAGAAAGGTGGGTCCAAAGGGTTCATTTTTCCCATGATTGTTTCAAATGATGTTAAAAGGCCTATCCTTCTATAGAAAGGATAGGCCTTTTAAATTGGTTTTGTTTGTATCTGTTGATTTAAGACTTATTTAAGGTTGTGTGAATCTGATATATAAGTATAATTTCTCATTTAATGAAGAGTAATATGTTCCAGTTCGATCAGGTCCTTAAATGTATGCATAGGGTTTCAAAGTACCCATATGTCATTCCCCTGGAAATGGGAATCTATTTGTCATTGTCGTGACAATTCTAGATTCCTGCTCAACTGATTGTCTGTCCGAATTGATACCCGTCCGAACGGCACCGCCGGGCGGGAAAGGCAGCTTTGGTGCAATATATAAAATACGTTAAAACTAGATCGGACAACGCTGGTTGTTTCTAACCCTTTGGTGTGAGATCAAACCAAATGAATATCCTGGGAATTTCGGCTTTCTATCATGATAGTGCTGCATGCTTGGTGAGAGATGGTGAGATAATTGCCGCTGCACAAGAAGAGAGGTTCACGAGGAAAAAACATGATTTTCATTTTCCGATTAACGCTGTGGAGTACTGTTTAAAAGAAGCGGGAATCAGCGCCGGAGATATTGATTATGTTGGGTTCTATGATAAGCCGTTTATAAAATTTGAGAGAATTTTGTACAGCTATCTTGCGTATGCGCCGGTAGGGATTAGGTCCTTTTTCAAAGCAATTCCATTATGGATAAAACAAAAGCTGTTTATACGGGACATTGTAAAGAAGGAGATTGGTTATAAGGGTGATGTCCTGTTCCCCGAACATCATGAGTCTCATGCCGCTTCAGCGTTTTATCCCTCTCCATTTTCAGATGCAGCAATATTGACGGTTGATGCCGTGGGCGAATGGGCAACAACAAGCTATGGTATTGGAGAAGAGAACAAAATAAAAATCCTGTCAGAATTAAAGTTTCCCCATTCATTAGGGCTTTTGTATTCAGCTTTTACCTACTACACCGGATTTAAAGTCAATTCTGCTGAATATAAAGTTATGGGATTAGCACCTTATGGAGAGCCTAAATATGTTGATACTATCTTCAACGAATTAATGGATTTGAAAGAAGATGGCTCCTTCAAACTGAACATGAAATATTTCAATTATTGTACCGGGCTTACCATGACAAATAGCCGTTTTGATAAACTATTTGGTGGCCCTCCTGCCAAATCGGAATCAAGCGTTACCCAAAGAGAGATGGATCTGGCAAGGTCCATTCAGGTGGTTACCGAAGAGATAGTGTATCGTATGGCAAATCATGTTCATAAAGAAACCGGGAAGAAGAACTTATGCCTTGCTGGAGGCGTTGCTCTTAATTGTGTGTCAAATGGCAAGCTGTTGAGAGAAGGGCCTTTTGATAATCTCTGGATCCAACCTGCAGCGGGTGACGCGGGTGGTGCGCTGGGTGTGGCATTGCTGATCTGGTATGAATATTTAGGTAAGGACCGGATTGCTGAAGAAGCAAAAGTGATGCAGAAGGCATCCTACCTTGGAAATCATTATGAGGATAAAGAAATAGAAGAGTTTCTTGTAAAAGAGGGGGCTCCCTTTGTGAAACTCAAAACAGAAGAAATTCCTTCAAGAATTGCTGAATTAATTGCGGATGAAAATGTGATAGGTTGGTTTGAGGGGAGAATGGAATTTGGCCCGAGGTCGCTTGGTTCAAGAAGTATTATTGGAGATCCACGTTCAAAAGAGATGCAATCGATAATGAACGTAAAGATAAAATACAGAGAATCATTCAGGCCATTTGCACCCTCGGTACTAAGGGAACATGTTTCAGACTACTTTGATATTAATTGCGAAAGCCCGTATATGTTATTGGTGGCAAATCTAAAAGATGAAAAAAAGATTAAAATGTCAGGTGAGGAAGAAAAGTTATTTGGCCTGGAAAAGTTAAAAGTTGTGCGCTCTGATGTACCGGCAATTACACATGTGGATTACTCTGCAAGGATTCAGACGGTAACCAGGGATGATAACCCCTTGTATTATGGCGTAATAGAAGAATTTTATAAAAAAACCGGTTGCCCTATGATTGTTAATACATCCTTTAATATTAGAGGTGAACCCATAGTGTGCCGTCCTGAGGAGGCTTATAAATGTTTTATGAGAACAGGAATGGATTATCTTATTATGGGTAGCTATCTCCTTGACAAAAGGAGACAAATACCGGTTGAAGATGATATCGATTGGAAAAAGGAGTTTGATCCGGACTAAATTGGTATTTTCTGTAATATTGAGCTTATCTCATTTCACGGATTTAATTCAAATGAAGTCTTTTTCAAACCTTTAATCTTTTATTTAAAAAAATGGAAAAAATGGTAATTGAGGGTGGTTATCCTCTAAACGGAAAAGTCAAAGTAAACGGTGCGAAGAACGCCGCGTTACCTATTATGGCTGCATGTTTGCTGATAAATGGAACGACTAAATTAAGGGGTATACCTGAACTTACGGACGTAAAAACTCTTTGCAAGATACTTAATGAGCTTGGCGTGGATACTAAGAAATGTGAGGATGGTTCTCTTGATATTACCGTCAAGGATGAGAGGAATATAACGGCCCCATACGATCTGGTCAGGACAATGAGGGCGTCAATTTGTGTTCTGGGCCCTTTGCTCGGAAAAAGAGGAATGGCAAAAGTGTCTATTCCGGGCGGATGCTCAATTGGCTCCAGACCCATAGATATCCATATTAAAGGCATTGAATCGCTTGGCGCTGAGGTTGTCATGGAGGATGGATATGTAATTGCCACAGGGAAAATGAAAGGGAGTGAGATTTATCTTGGAGGACCGTACGGCTCAACAGTTTTGGGTACCTGTAATATTATAATGGCAGCTGTACTTGCAGAGGGAAGGACTATAATAGAAAATGCAGCATGTGAACCTGAAGTGCAGGATCTCGCGCACTTTCTAAATAAAGCAGGCGCTAATATTGCTGGAATTGGTGAAAGCAACCTTATTGTTGACGGCGTTGATAGATTGAACGGCATTGAATATGAGATAATACCAGATAGGATTGAAGCTGGGACCATAATGATTGCGGGAGCAATTACGGGTGGGAATATCGTATTGGAGAATGATGCATCTTGCTATCTGGCATCCGTTATTGATAAATTACGGGAAGCTGGTGTTGGTATTAAGATAACTGATGCCGATAAGAATACACCAGGACATGTACAAAGCAGTGAATGTTTCGTTAAAAGAGATGGAAACATTAAACCGGTAAACATTACTACATTACCGTATCCTGGTATGCCTACTGATATGCAGGCACAATTCAGCGCATTGCTGAGTATAGCAAATGGGACCAGTATCATAACAGAGAGGGTATTTCCCCACAGATTTATGCATGTTGCAGAACTCAATAGGATGGGCGCAAATATCATGAATGAAGATGCTATTGCAATTATTAAAGGCGTACCAAAACTTTCCGGGACAACGGTGATGGCATCTGATTTAAGAGCAAGCGCCTCACTTATAATTGCAGGATTGGCAGCGAAAGGCATTACCGAGATCAGAAGGCTTTATCATATTGACAGAGGATACGAAAGACTGGAAGATCGCCTGAAAAACCTGGGAGCAAAAATTTGGCGCGAAAAGGAGTAAAGCTGTACCCTAAAATAATTTACGTTGAATATTTCTTCAATTTATATTAGATTATAGACTTTTATAGTCAGAGTATATAGCCTGTTAATGTAAGTGTAGCAAAGTGTTGTGTAGTTGCAGTCAGAAGCAGACAACAGGCATGGGTATAAAGGCAGCTTTATTTGTTTGACTATTTGTTGCAACCAATATGTTTGTAGATGGTTATGTGGTTTTTCTCTGCAGTTGTGTGTTTTGTCGCACTAGGTTTTCTCGCAGGTTTTAACACATTTCTCGTACAGTCACCTAATTACTATATTAAACTGAAATATTTGTGTAAGAACGTTTTATGAGATAAGCATGTGAACTCGTTACGAGACATATGGATAAGAAATAACAAAAAGGCGTAATAATGTTTGAATCAATTACCGGAAATTTCGAAACAATATTTGATAAAATGCGCGGCAGGGGCAAGCTGAGCGAGCAAAACATACAAGATGGTTTGCGCGAAGTAAGGGTTGCTCTTCTTGAAGCAGATACAAACTATAAGGTTGTAAAGGATTTTATAAAAAAGGTCACAGAGAAGGCAGTCGGAGAGGAAGTCCTTAAAAGTGTTACACCGGGCCAACAGATAGTAAAAATAGTACAAACTGAGATGGCAAATCTTATGGGCCCTGGTGATTCTACCATAAAGTATGTAGACGGGGACATTACGGTTATCATGCTTGCAGGATTGCAGGGAAGCGGTAAAACCACTACAGCGGGTAAGCTTGCAAATATGATTTTATCAAAAGGCAAGAGCCCATTACTTGTGGCCGCTGATGTTCAGAGGCCGGCGGCTGTTGAACAGTTGAAAGTAATCGGGAAGCAGCTTAATATCCCGGTATATTCTGAAAAAGGTTCTAGCCCCCTTAAGATATGCAAATGGGCGATGAAGCGCGCATTCCTTGACAAACATAATGTTGTCATTCTGGATACTGCAGGCAGATTGCATGTTGATGAAGAGTTGATGTTGGAACTGAATCAGATAAAGAAACAGATTAATCCGACACAAATCTTCTTTGTGTGTGACTCTATGACCGGTCAGGACGCCGTAAACAGTGCAAAAGAATTCCACTCTCAACTGAATTTTGATGGTGTGATCTTAACAAAATTAGATGGTGATACAAGGGGCGGAGCCGCATTATCAATTAAAGCAGTTACCGGTAAACCTATAAAATTTGTTGGAGTAGGTGAAAAGCTTGACAAACTGGAAGAATTCCACCCTGATCGAATGGCCTCCAGAATCCTTGGAATGGGTGATGTTGTTTCTCTGGTTGAAAAAGCCCAGTTGGTTATTGATGAAAAAGAGGCTGTACAATTAGAAAAAAAGATTAAAGACAATACTCTCACGCTTGACGACTTTCTCGGCCAGTTACAGCAGGTAAAGAAGATGGGATCAATGAAGGATATACTTGGCATGATTCCCGGATTAGGGAAGAAGATGAAGGGAATGGACGTTGATGAAAAACAATTACAAAGAGTTGAGGCTATTATTCGTTCAATGACACTTGAAGAGCGAATGAATCCTGATCAGATTGAAGGCAGCAGGAGGAATAGAATTTCTCGTGGAAGTGGAACAGGTGCACATGATGTAAGCCAGTTACTAAAACAATTTAAGCAAATGAAGAAAATGTTCAGGTCCCTGGGTGACATAGATCCCAAAAGCTTTCAAGGGGAAGGGGGAATGCCGACAGATGCCATGAAGCTTCCCAGAAAGATCAGGAGTAAACGAAAGAAGGTAAAAAGAAAAAAGAAGTGATCAATAAATGCGATCAAGTTTAGATTTATTAAAACATTGGTAAGATAAGGAGAGTTGTTATATGGTAAGACTAAGGTTAAAGAGAATGGGACGAAGAAACAGGGCTTTTTTCAGGCTTTGTGCGTTTGATGCAAGGGAAGAGCGAGACGGAAGAAGCATTGAACAGTTAGGGACTTATGATCCAATGGAAAAAGATGAAGAGAAAAAGGTTGTGTTAAAGAGGGAAAGGATCGAATACTGGCTTAGTGTAGGTGCTCAACCAACTGAAACAGTAGCCAGCATTCTTAAAAAGAACAAAATAGGAATTAAATCATAAAGGATATTTACCCGGTTACTTATGCGAATAGATATCTTGACCCTGTTTCCCGATATGTTTCAGAATGTGTTGGGAGAGAGTATGTTGAAAATTGCTCGCGAAAAAGAGCTTGTAAGTTTTCATCTGCACAATATTAGAGATTTTTCTCATGATAAACACCGGTGTGTGGATGATAAGCCATACGGGGGAGGTGCTGGTATGGTTATGAAACCTGAACCGGTGTTTAACGCGGTTGAGGCGGTAGAGCTTCTTGATGATGCTGTACCAACAAAGATATTGCTTACTCCACAGGGAGAGACGTTTAATCAGAGAATTGCTCATGATTTATCGAAACAGGATCGGTTAATGATAATCTGTGGACGCTATGAGGGATTTGATGAAAGAATAAGGTCCGGAATAGATGTTCTTGAAATTTCTATAGGCGATTATGTGCTTACCGGTGGAGAAATACCGGCAATGGCGATAATCGACTCGGTTACGAGATTGGTTCCTGGAGTTTTGGGTGGTGATAATTCGTTACAGGATGAGTCATTTGTAGACAGAATGCTGGAATATCCGCAGTATACAAGACCTGCAGAGTTCAGGGGGATGAAAGTGCCTGAAGTACTGAAGTCCGGTCATCATTCAAAGATAGAAGAGTGGAAAATGGAAAATGCCATTTTGAGAACACAGGAGAGAAGGCCTGATTTGTTGAAAGAAAAAACAAAATAATATAGATAATACTTTATATAAAGGAGCGAGAACAATGAACATAGTTGCAGAAATTGAAAATGAAAATATGAAAGAGAAAGCACCAAAGTTTAAGATTGGTGATTTGATCGACGTGCACGTCAAGACAATTGAGGGCGAGAAAGAACGCATTCAAATATTTAATGGTACTGTTATTTCTAAAAAAGGTAGTGGTAACAGGGTAACATTCACTGTTAGAAGGGTTGTGCAGGGAGAGGGTGTTGAACGTGTATTCCCTTTGCATTCACCAAACATAGTAGAGATAGTTGTAAAAAAGAGTCACAAAGTAAGGCGTGCAAAATTGTATTATCTACGTGATAGAAAAGGAAAGAGTGCAAGACTGAAAGAAATTCGAAGAAGAGTAAAGAAAACAGATAAAACTGAAAAAGCGGCTCCTGTTGTGGCTGCTGAGAAACCGGTTGAAGCTACAGAAGCTCCGGCTGAGACTGCAACGGCTCCAAAAGCTAAGGCAAGTGCCAAAGCCAAGGTTGAAAAGAAGGATGAAAAATCATAAGCTTAATCCTGACGAACTTTGCAAAAAGGGCGAAGCCCTGGCTGGAAAGCTCTTAAAAAAAAGAGGATATAAGATACTGAAGCGTAATTATGTCAGTAAATACGGAGAAATTGATATTGTAGCGTATGACAAGGGTACCATTAGTTTTGTCGAGGTGAAAACTCGTCAGTCAGAGAATTATGGCCCTCCGGAATTGGCAGTAACGAAAGAGAAAAGAAAAAGGATTATTCGTACCGCATTAAATTACCTGTTGATAAATCATATTGAAGAGATAGATTGTCGTTTTGATGTTGTTTCTATTTTGTTTAAAGAAAACGATAACAAACCGGATATCGAATTTTTCGAAAGTGCGTTTACGGCTGATGGCGTTGTGAAATAACATTTCTGGTTTTTTTACCAATCTCATTCTTCGTAGCCTTCCTGGTGATTCCACGTCTCTGTATGATTGTCGTTTTATTACTTTTACATAAATCGAGCAATTTGAGCCCGCCCGTACCGAACAGTACATTCGGGCGGGTAGCCGCATCCTTTAAGTTGCGTGACTTACGTGAAATTCACATGCACCCATCGGAGAGAACGCCCGCCTGGGCAGGCGGCTACCACAGTATAGAAAATAAGATCGCACAATTTAGGTTTTAGTTCGTTATTACACCGATTATAAAAGATATGATAATAGATACACATGCACATCTGGATTTTCCGGATTTCAAAGATGATCTTGATGATGTTATAAAACGCGCGGGAGAAGTTGGCGTTGAATACATAATTAACGTTGGGACAAGTGTTGGTACTAGCATAAAGTCGCTTGAACTGTCAAAAAAATATGACCATATCTATGCCAGTGTAGGTATACATCCTAATGCGGCTAATAATGTGTCTGTCGATGACTGGGTCCGGTTGGAAGAATTAGCCGAACAAGATAAAGTCGTTGCTATTGGAGAGACAGGACTTGACTACTACCGTGATCGTAGTAAGAAGGAAGACCAGAAACGTCTGTTCCATCAGCATCTGGAATTAGCTCATAAGCATAACCTACCGGTTATCATTCATAACAGAGAAGCGAGTGATGACTGCCTGGAAATTGTCCGTAAATATAGTGGCAGGGTAAAAGGTGTCATCCATTGCTTTGCGGGTAGCAGAGAAGATGCAAAGGAGTTTCTGGAACTGGGATTTCATATCTCTTTTGCCGGGCCGGTAACTTTTCCGAAAGCCGAGAATTTAAGGGAAGCATTAAAAGTCGTTCCTGTGGAAAGGTTACTTCTGGAAACAGATTGTCCCTTTCTGGCACCACAGCCTAAAAGAGGCAAGCGAAACGAGCCTTCTTATCTGCAATACACCATTCCAGTACTTGCGGAATTATATAAATTAACGGTTGAAGACATTGAAAGAATTACTTCTCTCAGCGCAAAGAATCTGTTTGGTCTTGCTCAAAGTGATACAAAACCGGAGATTGCATATGTTATAAGAAACTCCCTCTATCTTAATATAACCAGCCGTTGTCCCAACAAATGTGTCTTCTGTTCGAGGGAGACTGCTCCTTACGTAAAGGGACACTATCTTGGAACGAATAATGAGCCTACAGTCGAAGAGTTGAAAGATGCCATTGGAGATCCGTCAGGTTATGATGAAGTGGTATTCTGCGGGTTTGGTGAGTCAACCGAACGACTGGACGTGTTAAAGGGAATTGCAGGATATTTGAAAGAGAAGGGTGCCAAAGTGAGGCTGGATACAAATGGTCTTGGAGATCTGATTAATAAGCGGCCAATTTGTGAGGAACTGGAAGGATTGATAGACACAATTTGCATCAGTCTGAATACTAATATAGAGGACGAATATCAGAAACTATGCCAATCTGAATATGACGCTCAGGCATATCCGGCCCTGATATCCTTTATAAAAAAGGCACGAGACTACATACCTGACGTAATGATTTCAATCGTAGGTATGCCCGGAATTGATGTTGAGGCGTGCAGGAAGATAGCTGAAGACCTGGGTGTTCGCTTTCGTGTGAGGGAATATAATAACGTCGGCTGATTTTTTCTCACCGTAGAGTTCCCAAAGGTGAAAAATTAAGGAATTTAAGAATTGGATAGTTTTTGTAGGGCGGGTTTCCTTACCCGTCAGAATTCAAACTCACTTTAGGTACTTTTCATCTAACTTCAAACTTTAGCTCACTTTAAACTTAAGGCACTTTTAGCTCCTACCCAACTCCGTACCACTTCTTGACAGTAGCATATAGTTCGTCCCTCTTCTTTGCGGCTATCAGGTCTGCCTGTACCATTTTGCGTTTTGGATGATGTTTGCTGTATCCAACTGCGAATTTGCGGAAATATCTTATACTCTTTAACATTGGGCGAGATTCAGCAATCATCTCATAATGTCTCAGAAGTACTTCTCCCTGCTCTGTCAGATCTGGTTTTTCCGGTTTTGATCTGCCTTCCCACAATGCACGGGTTTCATTAAATATCCAGGGGTTACCGATAGCGCCTCTTGCTATGATCACTCCATCAAGCCCGCTGCTCTTTAATCTTTTAACAATAGTTTTCGCATCCATTAAGTCACCACTTCCAATGATAGTCGCCTGAGGAAACTCCCGTTTCACTTCTGATAATATCTCCCAGTCACCTTTATCACGATAAAGTTCTTTGACTGACCTGCCGTGGATGACTAACGCGTCGATCCCTTCCGCAACCGCTCCCTGGCATATCTGCCAGAACTTATCTATTGATTCCTGACTCTTGTCAAACCCTGCTCGAAGTTTGATAGTGACAGGGCATGAAACCGTATTTCTTACAGATCGAAGGATCTCAATCGCAGTTTCAGGATCTTTTAGCAGATAACCTCCACTGTGACGTCTGAGTACTTTTGGTGCCGGGCAGGCAAAATTCAGATCGATCAGGTTAAACCCGACATTTAGAAAAGCAGCGGCAGCTTCTGCCATTATTTCAGGATCTCCTCCAAGTATCTGTGCGCCAACAAGGCCCTCATCAACCCTCGGTTGGAAAAAGAGCTTATTGAAGGCTTTCTTGTGGAGTACGATTTTAGCAAGTATAACGCCGGTATACGTCAGCGGCGCACCATATTCGTGTGCCAGTACCCGCATAGCACGGTCCGTATATCCACTTAACGGTGCCTGATAGAATGGTACATCAAGGTTGATATCACCTAATTTCAACATTGTTTAATCCTACTATTAGTTATGGAAGAATAAAGGTTTCCGTTCTAAAATAAATATGATCCTAATGCAATAGGGTCATGCCTTGCAATATCACAATTTGATGCTTATTCTTTCTTTGCTTTCCATGTCCATTTATGTCCCTGGGTATTCTGACCTGTGCCTTTCATTTTATTGCCCTTGATAGTACCGTAGTGTTCCGAGAATTTGGCATTCATCTCAAAATAGATTTTATTTCCATCTTGTTTCCAGGAGGCATTCTTCCAGGAACCCGACTCTATTTCATAATGCAATATACCGTCAGGGAGAAAATGATACGTAATACATTCTCCGTCAGATTCCTTGCCTGTCCAGGTAGTTTCTAATACGCTTGGGGTGGCAATCTGATCGGCCTGCTTTGTCTTGGTGTGACAACCATTCAAAATCGCAATCAAAATTAACGTGAAAAATAGAAGATTCTTTCTTATCATTATTTCGGCCTCCTTTGTACGGTATAAAATGTGGCTGATCTATATTAAACAGACTCTATTCAATTTCAGACAATCGGTAAATGGTAAAGGATAGACATCTATTTGATGTGATGATTTCTTTTATACATTTCTTCTCTATTTACAGTTTCGTCTTCTTGCTCAGTAATCTCTTATCTTCTCTTTCTGGTGGGATATAATAATATAATTTTTCATCTCGATAAATAATGACTCTTTCCGGATTTTGTTTGTAAAGCTGTTTTGCCAGGTTATGAGGATAAAAGACAGTTTTCACTTCAACTATATCATCCGCAAAACGGTGCAGAAATTTAGCAATCGATAATCCGCATGTTCCGCCTACTGCTTTTGTATGAAATGCTCCTTTAGGGTGTGAACGTTTGGTGCCATTTCGAAGAATGGTCCAGAGTTCCTCAGCTTCATCTTGTGGAATAATAAATTCAAAAATCTCGGCAGCATGGGTATCAATAAATTTTCTCCAGACCAGATATTGGTTAATACTTGGCACGCTTTTGATAATCACATCATTCAGGCGTATAGAATCAGGGTTGCCGGATCCATCAAAATTGAATTCCTGATTTTCCGGATTCACATAAACTTTATCATTTGCAAAACCGCCTGCCGGGTCCCAGAAAATCGCACCTTCTTTCTTACAGTACAATCGTAAAGCGACATGCGTACAAGGCCCATTATACATAACCATTACATGAAGCGTTGCCTGTTGAAAATCATCCTCAAGACTTCTTGAATTGCATTCATTTTCATTCCATGTATCGGGTAACATAGGACAGGAACGGTGAACACAACAGCCCATGTGAAAGCTAGCTATAGAAATAAGTAGAATAATAAATACATTTTTTTTGAACATCAAAATGAGATCTTTTAAAGTTAATACCGTGCTTTTTTAAACAGGTATATGTGATTTACTATTACCTAAATTGAGCGATTTGAGCCCGCCCGTACCGAACAGTACATTCGGGCGGGTAGCCGCATCCTTTAGGTTGCGTAACTTACGAGGAATACATGTGTACCCATCGGATGATGCGAAACGTAGGCTAAAGGATTCGACTACTATAACATATGGAATAGAATCGTTCAATTTAGGTATTATTAATTATAATTATACGATTAACCGTTTGGATTACAACAATGTGTTGCCATTGTTGGTTAATTTTATATTCGTAAATTCACTAAAGTAAGTATTATAGTGTAAAATAATTTAGAATTACACATGCTTACTGAATGGCGTGCAGAATAAAACTCTTACGTTCAAGGTTGACATGTAGTGCACGGTATTGCACCATCTCGCATAGCGTATTCTCTGGACTGAAAATCAATTATGTCATCAGGGCTGCTTTGCAATTCATCACAATCAGGTCGGTGAAAGGAGCGTGAAAATTTTGAAGAGTACACGTGTCCGTTCCATGACTTTTCCGTCCGTATTGTTTTGTTGGGTATGGTGTTTGGCTCCTGTTTCAGGGCACTGTCCCATGTTGACTGTAAGCGATCATGATAGTGCTTTGCCATAGAGTGCCTGCCTTGAGCAGCATAAAGTGTCACCAGATTGCTGAGTAATGTTGCCGTATCCTGATGGCCTGGTTCCAGGGTTTTCTCCTGAATTCTTAGAGCCCGTTTATAGAGCTGTTCTGCCATAGTATATTTACCCTGAGCGTAGTAAAGCGTTGCTAAATTGCTCAGGGATGTAGCCACATCCGGATGATCCTGTCCGAGAACTCTTTTTCTTATTTCCAGTGCGTGTTTATAAAGTTGCTCTGATCGGGTGTATTTGCGCTCTATTTTGTATAATCCCGCAAGGTTATTGAGGGAAGTTGCATATGCAGGATTATATTGCCCATAAGTTTTTTCGCTTAATGCCAGTGCCTTTTTTAATAGTGGTTCAGCTTCATCATATTTACGTTGGGCCTGATAAACCAATGCAAGAATATTCAGAGATGTCGTCATATTATCATGGTCTGTCCCCCGGGTTTTTTCTCTTATAGTCAGTACCTGTCTGAAAAGCGGCTCTGCTTCCTTATACATGCCCTGTGAGTAATAAAGTGCTCCCAGGTTGTTCATGGTTGTTGCAACGTTAAGGTGATCAGGGCCAAATATTTTCTTCTTAATCTGTAGTGCTCTAATGTAAAGAGGAATGCTTTCTGAATATCTGCCCTGGGCTTGGAAAAGTAAAGCCAGGTTGTCAAGATCACTCGCAACATCAGGATGCTCTTTACCTAAAGCTTTTTCATTGATTTTTAGAGCATTCAAGTAAAGAGGTTCGGCATTTGAGTATTTGCCATGTGAAAAATAGATTAAACCCATAATGCTCATGGAAGCTGCAGTTTTGGGATGATCAGGTCCGAAATTTACTTCCGTAATCTCTAATGCTTCTTCTGCGGCTTTCACCGCTTCAGAATATTTTCCCTGTTTATTAAGCACAAGTGCCTTCGTTTGCAGTTCAGTTAATGATGTATCTTGAGAGTATGCAGGAAAAGCAATGATCAGTAGCGGTATTATCAAGAGGGCAATAATTATCACTTGAGTGGCAGGCGGTATTATCTGTTTTGCAAATGTTGTAATTGTTTTGGTCATTAGAGCCGTTTGATTAGTAAGTCAAAAATATTATTTACTTTATGTTCTCTTTGCTAATTCTTCCGGTTCGTTTCAGATGCAAATTAATGCGTTTGTTACATGGACGATCATAATGACTGAAATTTCATAATCAGATAATCTCAGTAGTATCCGGTTAGGTTTTTGCCGTAACACGTAGGGCAATCCTTCCCGCCCTGCCAAGCTGTTCGGACGGGTAGGTTTGCTTTCGTACATTAAGGGCAAGGCTAAAGCTTCGCCCTACGTCTCTGCTGACGGTTCGGGTATAAAAAAGCCGTTTTTGCAAAAGCCTAAACCGATACTATTGAGATAATATATAAATAATTTGATAATTATTAAACAAAATATTAAGATGCAAACTTAAATTAGATCTATTAGATCACCTATAGTTTATCAAGCATCTATTTTATCTCAAAACTATTTTGAGATGGGTGTAATAAGATTAAACTTAAGATTTTTTTACCGTAAGGGTTAAGGCCCATAGATAATGATAAGAAACGCGCACGTAGACGACGTGGAAGGGATGAGCAGGTTAATAAATCAATTTGCCAAAAAGGACCTGATGCTGCCAAGACCTCTGAGTGAATTATACGAGAAAATTCGTGATCACTATGTTTACGTAGAGAATGGAAGTATTAGAGGATGTGCTTCGCTACATGTCTTCTGGAAGGACCTGGCAGAGATCAAATCTGTTGCAGTTGATGAAAATTTTCAGAAAAGAGGAGTTGGTAAAGAGCTGATACAAAAATGCTTTGAAGATGGGAAGAGGCTCGGCGTAAACAAGTTGTTTGTACTGACGTATATCCCGGAATTTTTTGAACATATGGGTTTCAAACGTGTTGATAAAGAACTTCTCCCTCATAAGATATGGTCAGAATGTGTTAAATGTCATAAATTTCCTGACTGTGGTGAAATTCCACTGCTGATTGAAATCTGATTGGTTGTGGTGCTTTCTTATAGAGGCAGGAAGGATACAAAGAAATGCTTTTCCCAGATTTTTTTCGTTAACAATCTAAGGTAAAATGGAGATACATAATTTACAAGTGTTGTTTGTGCATTATGTATCCCCTGGTAATTCTCTTTCGAGCTTTGCGTCTGCGAAAAGTTTAGTTAACTTGCTCTTCGGCAAGGTTTGCCCTTATATCCTCCAGTATCTGCCGCCCACCTCTTCCGAGCAGTTTATTTGCAAGATCGAGTCCCATTACAGAGTAATCATCTACTTTGCCTACAACAGAATCTCTGATGACGGTCTTTCCGTCAAGTGAACACACAACCGCTTCCATTTTTATATTTACGGGGAAGATTATTTCTGCATGAGCGCCAACCGGGATCTGACATCCTCCCTGGAGTCTATGTAGTAGGACCCTTTCTGCCATCACTGCAAACCTGGTATCATAGTGTAGTACGACTTTTAATAAATCTTTGATCTGTTCATCATTTTCACGTATTTCTATACACAAGGCTCCCTGTCCAACGGCGGGAAGCATTATGTCGTACGGTATTACCTCAGTTGCTTTGTCAGCACAACCAAGTCGTGTCAGACCGGCCATAGCAACAAGAATCGCATCGAGATCTCCCGTTTCTAATTTTTGCAATCTGGTGTCAAGGTTACCTCTTAAATCAAGTATTTCAAGGTCTGGTCTGTAGGCAAGGACTTGTGCTTTCCGTCTCAGACTGCTTGTACCAAGCTTCGCGTTTTGAGGAAGATCTTTCAAAGACTTATTACCTTTGCTGATCAGCGCGTCGCGCGGGTCTTCACGTTTTGTTATTGCACCAATTTCAAGACCGTCCGGGATTTCTGTGGCCATGTCTTTTGCGCTGTGGACAACCAGGTCAATTTTCTTATCTAGAAGTGCGTCCTCCAGCTCCTTTGTGAACAGACCTATACTTCCAATTTTTGATAGAGGAACATCAGTTATTTTGTCGCCCGTTGTCTTAATTATTTCAATAGTAAATTCAATTTCCTTATTATCTTTTTCCAGTTGTGATTTGACCCAATTAGCCTGAATTAAGGCCAATTTACTACCCCTTGAACCAATAACAATCTTATCTCTTTTTTCCAAAAAACCACTCCTATCTGTCTATAAAAAACTAATCATATATATTCAAAATTTCAAATACTCTATTTGTCTCATAAATCAATTTTTTTGTCAATACTTTTTAATCGATATCTGGCAAAAGGGACTGGATCTAGCAGTGGGACCACATGTTCAGTGTTTTGTTTGTGCATTTGTCCTTGATGAACGGTGGATGTCAGTCTATAATCCCTCTTTTGAAAGGAAAAATGATGATAGAAATAAAGCCTGTTAATAAAATAAATGCATCTGTCAGAATTCCCGGCTCAAAGAGCTATACGAACAGAGCATTAATAACGGCGTTACTTGCTAATGGTGAATCGGTTATAAAAAACGCTTTATTAAGCGAAGATACCAGGGTCATGATTTCTTGCCTGGGTGAACTTGGCATACCGGTAAACACAATAACTGAAGAAAACAGATTGATAATAAAAGGGTGTGAGGGGAGGATCCCGGTAGACGGGGCAAAGTTATTTGCGCAAAACGCAGGGACCGTTGTGCGATTTATGACAGCTGCCCTGACACTTGGTAACGGGAAATATGAGATAGATGGTATTGATCGAATGAGGCAGAGGCCTATACAGCAGTTGATTGATGCCCTAAACCAACTTGGTGCTGATGTTGTGTCAAAAGAGGGTACCGGGTGCCCGCCGGTATTGATAAATGCCAGTGGTTTAAGAGGAGGACCAGTTGAGATTCCGGGCAATATCAGTAGCCAGTATATCAGTGCCATACTTTTAACGGCACCTTATGCAAACGATGATGTACGTATAATTGTGGTTGATGATCTTGCATCAAAAAATTATGTTGATATGACTATAGATGTGATGAACAGGTTTGGCGTAGCGGTAGAAAGGGACTCATACAAAGAATTTATTGTCAGGGCAGGTCAGGAGTATAAGGGTTGTGAATATATGGTGGAACCAGACGCATCGGGCGCTTCCTATTTCTTCGCTGCCGCTGCCATTACCGGAGGCAAGGTCAGGGTCGAGGGCTTGGGTGATGGTTCATTGCAGGGTGACGCAAGATTTGTTGATATTTTGAGTAAAATGGGTTGCAGGGCGACGAAGTCTAAAGATTGGCTTGAAGTAGAGGGTGGCAAATTAAGGGGGATAGATGTGGATATGAATGATACCCCGGATGTTGTACAGACTCTGGCATCAGTTGCGGCTTTTGCAGAAGGTAAGACACGGATTAGAAATGTGAGAAATCTTAGATACAAAGAGACAGATCGTATTACGGCGATTGTTAACGAACTTAAAAAAGTCGGGGTAGAGGCAACAGAGTTTGAAGACGGCATTGAAATTATTCCATCACCTCCACATTCTGCAGATATATCAACCTACAATGATCATCGCATGGCAATGAGCTTTTCCCTTCTCGGTTTAAGGACCAAAGGGATAAGGATAAAAAATCCTGAATGTGTTGAAAAAACATTCCCTGATTTCTTTGAAAGATTAGAAAAGTTATATCACTGATATCGTATGTATTTATCATTTAAATACTACCGGAGATCTTTATCAAAAATTTTTATACTATCACCGTCTTTACCATATTCCTGTTAGTAATATCAATTAAACCGGTGCATGCGCTGCTTTCCACAGACCTTGTAGTGGTTTATAATAAGAACATGCCCGATAGTAGGAACGTCGCCAGATATTATGCTTCAAAAAGGGGTGTACCTATCTCTAATCTTGTGGGCGTTGATGTGCCGGAATCTGAAAGTATTCACAGAGTTTACTATGAAGCAAACGTAATCCCTCCAATTCGCAGTGCCGTTAGAAAACTTAAACTTTCAGGCCTTAACCCTGCCATTTTGCTTGTGTATGGGATCCCACTTCGTATTGAAGGTACTGCTAAACCTGAATTACACGAAAAATATGAGGATTTAACAACCGATAAGATGGAAGAATATAAGAGGTTGCTACTGCAACAGGGGCGACAGCTAGAGAAGCTACTACATAAAGGGAAGATAACAACACTTATCTATCAAAAACAATATAGTGAATCTATACAAACAAAAGAGGTACTTAATAGTGTTAGTAAGACTATCTTAAAAGCATCTGAATATATTAAGGAGTATGTTTCAGTGTCTGAAAAGGAAACTTATTCAAAGGTGGTCTCACTCCTGTTCAGGATGGCGGGAATGTCTCCTATTGTCAAAGACGTAAAAAACCAGATTTTTTTAATGGACGAAAAAGAGAGGTCACTGTTTTTAAGCCACAATAATCTTTTCAAATTTAACGCGATACTTAATAGCCAGCTTGCAGAGATTCAATTCAGAGGTTTTACCCCTGAAAAGGCCCTTGAGGTCTCTACCATTATACGGATGGTTAATGGTGTGATTGGTGAGATGTTATTTTGGGAAGCACAGCATAGGAATAGTAAGATAGAGATGACGTCAGCCTCTGTGGATAGTGAATTAACATTAGTTCTTGTTGAAAACTTCAGACTTTCCAAATGGTTATTAAATCCATTTATGAAAGATTATGGTAAACTACCGGGGATAGAGTTTATAAGAAGAAAGACCGTTATGGTGGGCCGTCTGGATGCGCCATCACCTGACATGGCCAAACGTCTGGTTGATGATGCAATGGAAACTGAGAAAAGGGGGCTTACAGGGACGATGTATATAGACGCTCGCGGTCCAGATGATGTTAGTGCTGAAGATAGCTATGGGCGCTATGATGCACATCTACTCCGTCTCCATAAAATTGTTGAGTCTAAGAGTTCTTTTTCCGTGGTACTTGATGAGAGGTCTGAGCTGTTTCCGGAGAAATCATGTACTGATGCCGCATTATATGTCGGCTGGTATTCGCTTGCTAAATATGTAGATTCCTTTGAGTGGAAAAAAGGAGCCGTAGGTTTTCATATAGCCAGCTCTGAGGCCAGTACACTAAGACTAAATGGCAGTCAGGTTTGGTGCAAGAGAATGTTAGAAGAAGGGGTTGCGGCAACTTTAGGACCGGTTAGCGAGCCATACTTGTCCTCCTTTCCTTTACCTGACCTGTTTTTCCCTCTCCTTATGACGGGTAAACTTACGCTACTGGAGACTTATTTCATAAGCACGCCTCATATCTCCTGGCGACAAATCTTGATAGGTGATCCATTATATACACCGTTTAAGAATAACCCTGTAATGGACGTCGACTCTCTGGAGTTAAATGTATCTGATGATAGCTGACGTATGTGCTACATTATGCGGGAAAATAATTTAAAGGTAATGAATATATAATTTAATATTTAAGATGATTGATTAATAATGGTAATTACAATATATGATGTTGCGAATATCTGATCTTATAAGAAAAGCATGGTTTCCGAGGGTTTTCCCATTTCTCCTTTTCATAGCGTTCATTGCTTTGGAGAGCCTCATAGATTTTCTTTCCCGATACTACACTCCATTGGAAAAAGTTGCTGAATATGACAGCTATATCTTCTATCCGGTAAAAACGGTACTTGTTGCAGTTGTCCTCTTGCTTTTGTGGAATAGGTATTCTGAGATTGACTTTAAGAATGCGCTTTCTGTCAAAAACATTTTAATAGGTTTTTTTTCAGGAGCTACAGTTTTTATCTTGTGGATTAACATGGATATGAAGTTTGCTACTCTGAAAGAACCAGAGCCGTATAATCCATTTATCTTTAATGATTCATTCCTCTTTTATCTGATAATATCTTTCAGGCTCTTCGGGGCTTCTGTGGTAGTTCCCGTTTTCGAGGAACTGTTCTGGCGGTCTTTTGTTCTGAGGTATATTATCAATCCAAAGTTCGGTGATGTACCGGTAGGGAAATTTACCTGGATTTCATTTGTGATTGCATCTATCTTCTTTGGCTTCGAGCATAATCTCTGGTTGGCCGGGATTATGGCTGGTGTATCCTATAGTTTGATCCTCTATTTCACAAGGAGTCTGTTCATAGCCATGTTTTCTCACGGTATAACTAATCTCCTCCTTGGCATATACGTGGTAAAAACAGGTAACTGGCAGTTCTGGTAAGGAAATGTCTTTTTTACGTGTCTGGTGCAACGCGACTCCATCCAATATTTTGAGCAGAACAATCACCCCTTCTTTCGAGGGAATTCCGGATTTTGTACAGGAATCATTCCGAAAAGGCAGCAGTTTCATATCAAATAAAAAAAGACACTTTGCATGTGCTGTGCAGTAACCTCAACCTACCGATTTATTTATTATAAATTATATTTGATTAGGTTGTGAAGCGTTGCGCAAGCACTTAAGAGTCTTCTTTTATTTCCATTGAGGGCGGAGACGATGTCTTTGTTCATCACACTTCAATTGAGAGTGAGGGGTTCAGGAAGCTTCAAGAAGGAGACAAGGTTGATTTCGGAATTGTACAAGGTGAAAAAGGTAACATTTTAAGCTTTGAGAAATAACAGACGACTGTTGATTAAAAATAGGTAATTGTTACTTGAGTTCAGGGGAAGAGACTATCTCGAAACCCCCAATATCTTTACATCGATATTGGGGGTTTTTAGTATGACAATTAGAAAAAAGCCGGTCAAACTCTTATTCTTCTATTACACTCATGTTCTTGATAAATAGGTGATCAATTGGCACATCTCTGAACATGCCGAAGGCGTGAGTTCTAGTTTTACCAATACTATCAACCACATCCATGCCCTCTACAACCTCACCAAAAACAGCATATCCAAAACCGCTGGATGAATTGTCCTTGTGATTAAGAAAATCATTACTCTTTAAATTGATAAAGAACTGTCCCGTGGCGCTATTAATAACATTTGTTCTCGCCATGGCGAGTGTACCTCTCTTGTTATTTAACCCTCTTCTTGCTTCGTTCTTAATGGGGGCCTTTACCGGTTTTTGGTTCATTTCAGAATCAAAACCACCACCTTGAATCATAAAGTTTGGTATAACTCTATGGAAAATAAGGTTATTGTAAAAACCGTCAGATACATATGACAGAAAGTTTTTGACAGTAATTGGGGCTTCCTTCTCGTACAACTCTATTGTTATATCCCCCTTTGATGTTTCCATTAAAACTTTAGGATTAGCGTCTGCAGAATTAAGTTGTATAAAGACAAGACTGAATAGAGCAAAAGCAGTGAATACGAATGCTTTCTTATTTAAGAATAGTTTACACATCAATTTCTCTCCTAGTAATTTATTTAAATTATTTCAATAATAAAATTTCAATATACGCTGTGCAATACCTTCAGGTTTTTTACCACCCCGCTTCCATCTCGTAAAGGGGGGGATTAAAGGTAGTAGTTCCGTGGCTTATTGAGAGATTATGTTCATCCATTTAATCATAGAAACAGGAATAATTCAATGACTTTATCATTTTTGCCGGGTGGTGTACATCAGGATGTTTTAGTCGTGAAGAATGCTTGTGATGGATTCATTAGGCTCAAGTGATTTCTATTTGCTTTGTTTAATATCGAACGGTATAAGATTCGAATTTGATTTAATAGTAAATGCTGGTATTATGACTCATATTAAAAGCGACATAATCTTTTGTATACACTCATCAAATGTTTAATCCCATTAACCTGGAAATATTCAACAACCTGTTTTCTACAATATGTGAAGAAATGGGTGTTGTGCTGTGTAAATCTTCCTTTTCCACAAATATAAAAGAACGAAAGGATTTTTCATGTGCTTTGTTTGACAGCAGTGGTGAAATGGTCGCCCAGGCGGAACATCTTCCCGTGCATCTGGCATCCATGTCCATGTCAGTAAAGGAGGCAATAAAAGCAGTAGAAATGGGCGATGGTGATACTGTGATATTAAATGATCCATTCCGGGGTGGTACACACCTTCCGGATATTACGGTAGTAACTCCTTTCTTTTATAAGAGAAGTAAGAAACCTGAATTTTATGTGGCGAACAGAGCACATCATTCCGACGTAGGCGGAATGTCTCCGGGTTCCATGTGTAATGCTACTGAAATATATCAGGAAGGGATCCGGATTCCTCCCGTTAAGATAGTACAGGGAAACATTATAAATAGAGAAATTATAAATATTATTACCTCAAATGTTAGGACACCTAAGGAGCGTGAGTGGGATATAATTGCACAGATTTCAACGAATACAATCGGTAAACAAAGATTGAGTGAATTATATGAAAAATATGGAAAAAATGAGGTTGTAAAATATTCCCTGGAACTTCAAGACTATTCTGCCAGGATAATGAAATCGGTAATTAAAAGAATACCCGATGGCGAGTACTCGTTTAGTGATTATCTTGACGATGATGGTATGGTCGAAAAATCTGTTAGAATTAAGGCTCGCATAAACATAAAAGGCAGTTCGGTGAGTGTTGACTTTTCCGGAAGTAGCAGGCAGGTTGTTGGTTGTGTAAATGCCGTTTATGCGGTTACCGTGTCTTGCGTTTTTTATGTTTTTCGGTGTCTGGTTGAAAATGATATTCCATCAAATTCCGGTTGTATGAGATCGATTAGCATAACTGCACCAGAGGGTTCCGTTGTAAATGCAAAAGCCCCGAGCGCTGTGTCCGGCGGTAATGTTGAGACTTCTCAAAGGATTGTTGATGTAGTATTTGGAGCGCTGTCAAAAGCTATTCCTGGAAGAACTCCTGCGGCAAGTAGTGGGACGATGAATAATATTGCCATAGGGGGGTATGATAAATTGAATGACAGGGATTTTACCTATTACGAAACCATTGGGGGCGGAATGGGTGCAAGAATCAATTCAGATGGTATTAACGCCATTCACACCCACATGACAAATACTTTGAATACTCCTGTTGAAACACTGGAACATAACTATCCATTCAGGATCAAACAATATAAAATACGTCCTCAATCAGGTGGTATAGGGAGGTATAAGGGCGGTCATGGTATAATGAGAGATTACGAATTCTCTCAAGCCGCAACCGTTAGTATACTTTCTGATAGAAGGAAACATGCACCTTACGGTTTAAAGGGTGGCAAAAAAGGTAAGGTAGGAGAAAACATTTTGATCTCGAAAGGAAAGAAACATAAACTGCCTTCTAAGACTACAATTAATGTAAATAGGGGAGATGTCATAAGTATACATACTCCTGGTGGGGGAGGCTATGGTAGCGAAAAAGTTTGAAGTGTCTACCCGCCCGGCAAGCCGTTCGGACGGGAAGTGAACTAAAGTGCCTGAAATAAAAAAACTATTCTTCGACTCCGCTCAGGATGACCTAACACTGATCGTTTGGTATGGCGTCACACTGAGCCGAGTCGAAGGATTATCAACATTGAAATAGATTATTACATGAGTAAATATCAGCCAAATAAAATATTTATTGAAAAAGACGTTGTTAATTCTTCCATTACCCGGCAGATACTCAAAAAACTGCCGGATATACCTGTTGAATATATTGATGATTATAGAAGTATCAAGGTTGATGGGGACACAACAGATGATATCTTTAAAAAGAGTAAAGAGTGTCTGGCGATAGCAGGCAAAAAAGGTGAACTGGTTAAGGAATTCAGATGCAGGGATGGCATCGTGGGGAATACGGAATATTTTATCAGCCATGGTAATAATTGCAGTTTAGATTGTGATTATTGTTTTCTACAGTGTTACTTTGGTAACGCGGTTCCTACCGTGTTTATAAATCATGATGAGATGCTGGACGAAATAAAAGATGTTTTACTTGCTACAAGCGATAAAAAGATAGTATTCCATGCCGGTGAATTGTGTGATGCTCTGGCTTTTGACGATCTTACCGGTTTATCCGGTAAATTGATTCCACTATTCTCAGCGTTTCCCAATGCCAGGCTGGAACTGAGGACCAAGACCACTACCATAGAAAATCTAATAAATATTAAGGCGGTGGGTAACATTGTGGTTTCATGGACTTTCAGCCCCCAGATAATTATTGACGAGCATGAGCATAAAGCACCGTCACTGGAACAACGGATAAGAGCGGCGGAAGATGTGCAAACTGCAGGTTACAATGTCGGAATATGCTTAGATCCAATAATACTGTGTGACGACTGGTTTGATCATTACAAGTCAATGCTTGGGATACTTCTTGAAAGATTGGATATGGCGAGGGTTAAGTTTATTAGTCTTGGCGGTTTTAGATATCTGCCGTCTTTGACGAAAGTAATAAGAGAAAGAAACCTGCAAACAAGTCTCCTGTTGGGAGAGTTTGTGCCTTGTGTTGATGGGAAATACCGTTACTTCAGACCAACCAGAACAGAAGTGTATAAGGAGATAGGGAAGGTGATAAGAGATCTGTCTAAAGATGTTAAGATTTCACTCTGCATGGAAACACCTGAGGTCTGGAATTCAGTAAAAGATATTTTGAAATAAAGTATCAGTACAAGAATTACACCTAAATTGTGCGATTCTATTTTCTAAGTTATGGTAGCCGCAGGCTTAAGCCTGCGGCTACCATCATCCGATGGGTGTCTGTTAATTTCTCGTAAGTTACGCAACCTTAAGGATGCGGCTACGCAAATCGCTCATTTTAGGTTACAAAAAAATTATATGAGTAAATTATTTCCAATTATTGAAAATGTAAAAGTAGATTTAAAATCACTTATCTCAATTCGGCATAAATGTGACCCTGGGCTTTGCCGCGGAAAAACATCTTGCTGTGCAGAGTACGAAGTTTGTATGGAGAAGAAAGAGGTTGATAAAATAATTTCTTACACGCCTGGAGCTGCAGAATTTTCACCTCAATTAATTGTTGATGGTTCCTATAGAAATATTTTTGAAGATACGGATGATAGTCTTGTTTCCATAGATACAGATGACGATAATCAATGTCTTTTCGCCTGGCGTAACAATAAAGGAGATATCTTGTGTTCACTGCATAGTCATGCTATAAAAAACAATCTTTCATTCTATGATACAAAACCTGAATCGTGCACTCTCTGGCCATTGGCTATTTATGACGGTAGTCCGGAAATCCTTACCGTTCAGGATGATGCGTTTGATTTTGATTGTAATGAGAAACAGAATCCGAAAAAAGCTGAACTTGATACAGAAATCTCTTCAATTATTAAAAACGTGTACGGTGAAAAGATGTTAGCTGGTATTAATCGTGCAATTTCCAAAATTTAAATAACTTGTGTTGTATTTTAACGCAGAGGCGCGGAGGTCGTAGAGTATTATAAATATTGATGTAAAATAAGAATGGTGCTGTCGAATGAAAACATATAGTTTCAAACTATTGCTTATTGTATTAATCATAAATAAGTTGTGAAATATAAAGCTGATTTGTTCAGGATGTAATTACTATAGAGGTACGATAAGCCGTGCTCCTTCAATAAGAACCAAAGTGGTGATTTATATAAAAAACTCTAATAACCTCTGCGAACTCCGCGCCTCTGCGTTAAGGTAAGATCAACATTACTGATATCTTAATCTCTTGCCGAACGGGCAGAGTGAATTTGTCATGATTTTGAAATTCTTAAACTATTAATTATTTTTATATGTCTAAATTCTATACCCCAAAACGCAGCAGAAATATTTATGACCCAAAGGATGAAAAGCCTTTTAAACTGAGTCGATCAAAGATTGACCTTTTTCTGGAATGTCCACGCTGTTTCTATATAGACCGTCGACTTGGGGTGGGTCGTGTGCCAGGATTTCCTTTCAATTTAAATAGCGCTGTTGATACCTTGCTGAAAAAGGAGTTTGACCATTATCGGGCCAATAACCAGAACCATCCTCTTTTAGAAAAAGAGGGTATTGATGCCAGGCCGGCAGCTCATAGGGATCTGGACAGGTGGCGTCATAACTTTACCGGTATACAATATTTACACGAAACTACAAAACTTCTCATTTTTGGCGCTATTGACGATTTGTGGATAAACTCTAAAGGTGAGTATATAGTTGTCGATTATAAGGCGACTTCAAAGAAGGAAAAGATTACCCATGTAAATCTTGGCTGGCAGATCGGCTACAGAAGGCAGATGGAAATTTATCAGTGGTTGTTGCGGATGAATAGATACTCAGTTTCCAACACGGGATATTTTGTTTACTGTAACGGACAGACTGATAGAGAGATGTTTAAAGGGAAACTGGAATTTGATATCTCTTTGATTCCTTATAAAGGAGATGATTCCTGGATTGCAGAAACTATTAATGAAATCCACGCCTGCCTGATAGGCAGCAGGATTCCTGATGCAAAAGATGGTTGTGATTTTTGCGCATATAGAACAGCAGTGGGAGACGTTTTAAAACCGAATCAAGCAATATTTGATTTTTGTGAGACTAAGAAGAAATAATAATCTAAATAAATCTACGTAATAACTTAAGCATTGTAAGTATGTCGCTTAGCAGTTAACACAAAGGTAGCGGTATTTTATTGTAAGTTGATCTGTTTTTCAACTTCCTGCCCGAACTGATTGACAGGCGGTTCGGCATTTTAGTTACTTTTAACTTAGAATTTCTGGTATATGTTATCTGATAAAAAATATCTGTTAAAGCTTGCAAGAGCGCGTATGCCTTCTGGTAGATACAAAGATATATTGCTGCTGGATTTGCCTGAATGGTACATAGTGTGGTCTGTGAATAAGGGCTTACCGGAAGGCGAACTCGGTGATATGCTCAAATGCGTTTATGAAATCAAACTGAATGGATTAGAGTATCTGTTTAAACCTCTACGATAATTTCACGGTAAGAGGGAATGCATTTGATCTTTTGTTTGGAAAATATATTTTCTCATTGTCTTTATGAAGAATAGCAGTTCTTGCTTTCTAGATTTAGTATTAAGGAGAGGTGAGGATCTTAAGTCCTCACCTCTCTATGAACTTCTGTAATACTTACCAGGATAACAGATGCATTATCTTTGTGAATAAACAGTGCTTTTCCGGAATTATAAATTAACTGCTAATCACTCAACTGATTCGATTTCGAACCAATCAAATGATGTGGTTGTCTCCAGGGCTTCCGGATGTCTAACTGAGTAAAGTCCCGGGGTGTAATTTTTGCCCAACGCTTTATGGGATCCAACTTTCTTCCAATCTGCACCGTCTTTGCTGACATAAGCTGTATAGGTAAAACTTCTTCTTTCCACTTTTAAGAAATAGGTTAATTGGTTTTTATCCGGACCGCCTACTTTAAATTCATAACCCGGCAGCCATTTGCCTTTGGCATATTTTGAGAATTGAACTCTACGTCTATCGCTACAACAATATCCTGTAACCGGGATATTAAGGCAATTTTCCTTATCGAGATACAAAACGATTCCTACCCAAGACGTTATATCGGAGGTGCCTGGATATTGAAGCACCTCGGTTGTAAGCTTTGTGACAATATTCCATTTCTTAGGCAAACTCTGTGTGTCCGTATAGAGAATAAGGTTATGTACGGACTCTTTCTTCCATTCTCCTGGCTCGCTTATTAGATAGAGGAGGCCGTCTTCCATGACCATCGCTTCTTCGTTCTGATTTACAATATTCCAGCCTTTTGATAAAGATTCACCGTCAAAATCATCACGGAATATAATCTTCGATTTTGGCTCTTCTTTAATAACCTCTTTTTTGACCTCAGCAAAACTTTTTGACAATTCGCTCGCATTATTTGCGGCAAAGTATTTGCCACCACCATTAGCAGCAATACAGCGCAGTTGCTCTGCTTCCTCATCCCTAACATCAAAACCGACAACATGTATTTTGAGGTCAATACCGGTTGCCTTTATTGACTCTGCTACCGCACATGGATCAGCATTACAGCTCTCCTTCCCATCACTGATTACGATGATAGAAGCGGAAGAATCCCTTCCCTTAAGATGATCAGCGGCAAACTTGATGGATTGGGCTAGTGGCGTATTTCCCCTTGGGTCGACAATTGATTCAACCGCATTGGTAATATCAGTCTGACTTGACCCTAAAGGAGCAAGCAGCTCTATATCATCGCAATCACCGATCTTTCTATGACCATAAGCTACAAGTCCAATATCAACTCCGGCAGGAAAGTCCTTCAACAACTCTTCCATTGCTTTCTTTGCCAACTCTATCTTTGGTTTTCCATCAATTTCCAACCACATACTCCCCGATCCGTCAAACACAAACATCGCTGCAGGATTGGCAGCAAACACACTTATCGGAAGTGACAGTATCACAATCAGTAAAACTATCTTTATCAGTTTCAACATAAAATCCTCCTTAGTTTTCTAGTGTTTAATTGGGACAGCAACTATTTATTGTTCTTTATGGAATTCCCGGAGTCTTCTTCCGAATGATCTAGCAAGCTTATTATACATGTGTGGTGCTCTTACTATTCCAGACCATACCGGATTATCTTCTCTATACCAAATCGCAGAGTATAAATGCCTTCTATCAAGGATACAAGAGTAAAATCTTCCTTACCAGAGGTACTCTTTCAATTCACTTTTATAGTAAATAGTTGCTGTCCCTAAGATCAAATGCATAATCACCAATCAAAATAAAAGAAATAGATCGTTTAATGCGATCAGCATTTAGAGATTTTCTGAATTCAATTGTGCTACCACATCACGGGTAATACGCTCACTATAGCCATGAATCTTCCAGTGTCCCGGACTCCAACCTTTGACAAACCGATGAAAGTCTGCCCAGGCAACCGGGAATAAGGCGCGCCAATCCTCCTCGATATCTGCTGGGTCGATGGGTGACTTATGTTTCGCCAGCGCCTCTTTAAGCTGAGTAAAATACCAATCCAACAATTCCTCTTCATAGCGTTCGCAATCATCTTCATAAAGACAACTGCCGATAAAATAGGCTACATCCTTAATGCCGCAGCCACCACCGACGTATTGAAAATCTACCGCTGCAACCTGCTGTCCATCTGAAGAGAAACAGAAGTTAGCCAGTTTTGCATCACCATGCACAAATGTTTGATAAGGACTTGTACTAAGCTTTTGGTCGATCCTAGTTGCGGCCAGTTTGAGTTCATCATCTTCCATGACATTGAGTTCATCGGGACGAGTATCCAGGTGCCAATAAGTACCAACCAGCCACAGCCCTGTAGGCTCTTTGCCCATAAAGATAGCATGCAAGTTCGCCAGCCATTTCAGGCAGGCCTGCATCTCGATCATGGAAGCCGAATCTTTGCGGACCGGGAAACCACTGGCATCCAGATCCTCAAGCACCATAAGAAACTCATCCTTAGATGATTCAAGGACAAAGCTATGAGCGACGGGGCAGCTATCATCACAGAGTTCAGCCCAGTCACGGTACCAGGCAGTTTCAACATGGTAGGATCGGACCTTACGTTGATGAGAAAGGTCGGTATTCCATCCTCGGGGATGAAAACTTTGATCAGGAAGCTTGACATACTTGATTACAACGCTTTTTCTATCACCGCTCTTCAGTCCATAGCGCATGATCTTGCCGTAACCGCTCCAGAGTGTTTGGATCTCTTCAATCTTGAAGATATCTGCCCTAAGCGCTCTACGAGTAATATCTTGGAAATTTTCGTTCATTCTTGAGTGCAATTAGAGTTAAGGGAAAAAATTGATGTTATCATTTATTCTTCTTTGGATTTAGAACAAAATTAATCCTTTAAAAACTCTTCTTTTTAAACATAACGCCGAGGTTAGCTACCTGTTTGGCAAATAAAATAATAGACGAAAACAAAATAAACAAAGAGTCGATAAATAAATTAATCGGAAATGACGAAAGGGTTGACTCCACTGATTTTTTAGGTGATTAATGATTATTATCTATTAGCTTTGTCAATATTTGTCAACAATAAACATTGATTTGTGACCCTAATCCCCCTTAAAATTTATTACTTGTATTTTCATAAGTCGATTAAATAGGTATGGTGTCCCCTGATTAGGCAGCGGCTTGTCCGCACATTTCTTTGTTAATTGGTTTCACTCATCACTGTTTAACCTTTAGCAAGGCTCTAAATAATAGTTGTTTATCTGTTTCTGTAACGTATTTCACGATAATAGCTTCATTAAACTCGGTAAACTGTGTTTTCTGAAATTCACCATGGTTTTTACAGTACGCCGCCATTTGCTCAATGATCTGATTACCTAAACGAATTAAAGCCGGACGCACCTCTTTCTGTAGATCCCGCGGTTGTCGAAAAGAAGGCTGAGAGAGTAAATCTGCACGATATCTATACTGAATTGCTTTAGCCACAGAAATTTGTGCACGAAAGAAATCTTTAACAATCCCTGAATCAAAACCTTGTTCACTCGCAAACACTTTAGCCTTATCAATCACATCATTTTCGCGCTGAATATCTTCGATAGGTAGGTGGTTTTTTACTTTAAATAAAGCCACGTCTTCCATATAGCTCAGACGTTCGTTAATTGTTCTGAATAATTCGATAGAGGTTACTTCTGCCTTTGTTTGAAGTGAAAAAATGCTTAATAAGCATGCAAAAAATATGCTTCTCATCGATAGCTTCCTTAGTATCCATCAAATAGTTGATATTATATTTAACGCCCCACAACACCGGCAGCAAAAAGCAGAGCGACTAATAAGCAGTGCTTTTTGCTGTCCGCGTGTATGTGATTGTTGTGTGAGAAAATGTATCTCGACAATACAGAATTATAAATCACTTTTTTAGCAGCCAAATATTTTCAGTCGCCTTGCATATTCCTTTCAGCCCACCTGGTACGGCTATGTTTCCAAGATGCGTTAAATTATAGGCATCTTTATAGTGCCGATTTACTTCATCATTACTGAGTGAAAAAGGTGGTCCTTTCATCAGGCTTTGATCGTATTCAAAGGTAATCAGTAACTGCTCGGCTGCGCCTGTAATCTCTAATAAATGCGTTGTATATCTCTTGCGCATTTCTTCGGGCAAAGCGACCAAGGCTGCTCGGTCATAAATTGCATCAACCGGGCCAAGAACGTCGCTGGATAAGTAAAAAAAATCACCCACAAATACATCGATATTTGTCGCACGGTAGCGCTTGGCGTTACCACATTCTGTTATTTCTGGTTCTACTCCAAGCTCTATGAACAGCTGTTCAATCGCGAGTTTGCTCAACTCTGCTCCAGTGACTCTAAGCCCTTTAGAAAGCAACCATACAATATCCAGAGTTTTACCACACAAGGGCAAAAAGACGCGACTAGTTTTCACCAAATCAAGTTCTTTGAAGTATGCTACCAATAGAGGATTAGGTTTGCTCTCGTGAAAGCCAATTTCATTTTTCTCCCACTTTTGATTCCAAAAATCTATATTCATACAGTTTTCTTTAATTAGGAAAAAGGGGTCAAGTCTGCTAATGACTTAATATAAATCTTTCCTGATATTTTCAACTTGTTTTTTTAATTTTTTGTTACTAACAAGACCAGCCTTCATCTTCTCAATTATACTACTGACGCTACTATAATTATAAATCTTAAACTCTTTTCCTATTTCCTTTAAAGTATCACGTCTTAACAATCTTGTTAAATAAATCGCTGCATTCCTTGCCTCATTAGTTACCCCACGATGGATACCATATAGCGATTTAATGTCAACATTATATATTTTGCAAACGGAATCTTTTATTTTTTTCTTGCTGGGAACAAATACCTTTATTTCTGGAATTTCTTCCTGAAGTAAAAGAGTAGAATATTTCTCTATTACCCAATCTTTAAATCTTTCTGTTCCAAGAATGGAGGGTAATTTCTTTTTTGAAAAAATCCCAATAATGTCATTTGAATCTTCCTCTCCAACAAATTCTCTATATTCTTTCAGATATTTCGATTTGATATTAGTCAGTAATATAAAAAAAGCCCTCTTGTTCAACCAATTCCATTTAGATGATTTTGAAAGATACCCATGGTGGCTACTCCATGCATAATCTTCTAATCTGTCAACCATTCCGGCCCGTATTGGATTCCGGTGAATGTATCTTACCAAAGCGGTCAGATAATTGTCGCTATCTAATAGGATAGACTTATATCGTCCTCTGAAAAGTTGACCGTCATGTCTATTATTACGATTGTATCTCTGTGTGTAAACTCCATTTATATGTCTCATGCATCGTGAAAGATTCCCCTCAGGTGTATGAAGTAAAAGATGATAGTGGTTGGGCATTAAACAATACGCGACTATATTAATATTCCATAAAGATACAGCCTCCTTTAAAACCTCAATGAAAGCAATATAGTCATCTTTTGTAGAGAATATATCTTCCCTTCGTCTTCCCCGGTTCATGATATGATACCAGGCGCCCGGATATTGTATTCTAAGAGGTCTTGCCATAGAAGAAACATAGCATTCTATAGTAGATAAGTCAACAGCAGACTTGACCCCTTGTTCCTTATATTTGGTTGTTTTGAACTGTCAGTACCCTGACTATTTGTACTATCCATTTTCAATCCCTCTATATATAACGTCTGTATGAGCTGGCCGGCTGATAGGACAACAAACCGGAAGAGCATTCACCGGTCAGCTCTATACAATTGTTGTGCAATACTCTCTTTTAATTACTGGTTTTGTGATAGAAAAAACTTGCCTTTACAGAACGATAAGATGCGGCAAGAAAAATAAATGAAATAAATGTAAAGAAATCAAGATTTTGCTCCAATATTTTAGAGAGTACCACCAATCCAAAACTCAATAAAGCAAGAATAGAAGCAATTCTACTTTGCAATCGCCTTATAGCTACTCCCAACACAAAATAGAAAATACTGAATATTAGCAAATATGTTTTAGTATAGCCTATGTCAACAGGCTTAAAGGTAAGGAATAAAAACACACCTAGCGTTATGAAAGCAGCTACAAATATATAGTAACTGTTGTCTGTTAAAATATTTGCAGCATCTTTCTTTGATAAAATCCACGATCTTTCACCAAATAAATTAAATGGTTCAATTGTCTTTTTTGTTTGATCATTTCGCATTTGTACCCTCCAGTGTCAAAGGGAAAAAGGGGTCAAGTCTGCTAATGACTTAATATAAATCTTTCCTGATATTTTCAACTTGTTTTTTTAATTTTTTGTTACTAACAAGACCAGCCTTCATCTTCTCAATTATACTACTGACGCTACTATAATTATAAATCTTAAACTCTTTTCCTATTTCCTTTAAAGTATCACGTCTTAACAATCTTGTTAAATAAATCGCTGCATTCCTTGCCTCATTAGTTACCCCACGATGGATACCATATAGCGATTTAATGTCAACATTATATATTTTGCAAACGGAATCTTTTATTTTTTTCTTGCTGGGAACAAATACCTTTATTTCTGGAATTTCTTCCTGAAGTAAAAGAGTAGAATATTTCTCTATTACCCAATCTTTAAATCTTTCTGTTCCAAGAATGGAGGGTAATTTCTTTTTTGAAAAAATCCCAATAATGTCATTTGAATCTTCCTCTCCAACAAATTCTCTATATTCTTTCAGATATTTCGATTTGATATTAGTCAGTAATATAAAAAAAGCCCTCTTGTTCAACCAATTCCATTTAGATGATTTTGAAAGATACCCATGGTGGCTACTCCATGCATAATCTTCTAATCTGTCAACCATTCCGGCCCGTATTGGATTCCGGTGAATGTATCTTACCAAAGCGGTCAGATAATTGTCGCTATCTAATAGGATAGACTTATATCGTCCTCTGAAAAGTTGACCGTCATGTCTATTATTACGATTGTATCTCTGTGTGTAAACTCCATTTATATGTCTCATGCATCGTGAAAGATTCCCCTCAGGTGTATGAAGTAAAAGATGATAGTGGTTGGGCATTAAACAATACGCGACTATATTAATATTCCATAAAGATACAGCCTCCTTTAAAACCTCAATGAAAGCAATATAGTCATCTTTTGTAGAGAATATATCTTCCCTTCGTCTTCCCCGGTTCATGATATGATACCAGGCACCCGGATATTGTATTCTAAGAGGTCTTGCCATAGAAGAAACATAGCATTCTATAGTAGATAAGTCAACAGCAGACTTGACCCCTTATTTTCCAGTACAATGTAAACAGCCTAACGTTTGTATGAGCTGGCCGGCTGATAGGTCAACAAACCGGAAGAGTATTCACCGGTCAGCTCGATACTTTTGTTAGAAAAGAATTAATTATCAAGATTAAAGACCTGACCCCTTTGTTCACTTTGCATCGCCCGCTTCAAACGAGCGTAGTCATTTTCACATGCATCAATATTCGGATGCCCGTTTGGGAATGTACTTCGGAAAATTTCCAGTGACCGCCTATATAAAGGCTCCGCTTCTTCATACTTGCCCTGTTGTCTGTATAGATTAGCCAGATTGACCAGATTAATTGCGACTTCAGGATGATCTGCTCCAAGGGATTTTTCTATGATCCCCAGTGATCGCTTATACAAAGGTTCGGCTTCTTCATACTTACCCTGTGTGTTGTACAGTAGAGCCATATTGTTCAGAGTAGTTGCGACAGAAGGATGATCTGGGCCAAGGGATTTCTCTGTGATCTCCAGATCACGTAAATACAAAGGCTCGGCATTTTCATACTTACCCTGTTGTCTGTATAGTAGAGCCAGATTGTTCAGAGTAGTTGCGACAGAAGGATGATCTGGGCCAAGGGATTTTTCTTTGATCCCCAGTGACCGCTTATACAAAGGCTCCGCTTCTTCATACTTACCCTGTGTGCTGTATAGATTAGCCAGATTGTTCAGAATAGTTGCGACATCAGGATGATCTGCTCCAAGGGATTTTTCTTTGATCCCCAGTGATCGCTTATACAAAGGCTCCGCTTCTTCATACTTACCCTGTTGTCTGTATAGATCCGCCAGATTGTTCAGAGTAGTTGCTACATCAGGATGATCTGGGCCAAAGGATTTTTCTTTGATCTCCAGTGATCGCTTATACAAAGGTTCGGCTTCTTCATACTTACCCTGTGTGCTGTACAGTAGAGCCAGATTGTTCAGAGTAGTTGCGTCATCAGGATGTTTATTACCACATATTGCTAAATTACCGATACCAGCAACGACTATTAGCATCACGATAGCGGTAATAATCCATTTTGTGTCTAATTTCATATTGTCTGTTTTGTTTGGAGTATCCATTTTGAGAAACCCGGATCATGAAACTTCCGGGTCGGAAACAGGGTCAGTCCTCTTCCTATTGGAGCGGAAGTTATATCTAACGTCTAGTATGAGCTGGCCGGCTGGGAGGCCAACAAACCGGAAGAGTATTCACCGGTCAGCTCAATACTTTTGTTATAAATCCCATTCACCAACAACACTGGCTTTCCATACTTTGACACAGCAGGTTTTGTATTTTTCATATATTTATTCCTTAAGGAGGTGACTATGAATTTAACCCCGTCTTTTCTAATCAAGCTTTTTTCCCCGCTCCTGTACCTTATCGAGTTTATTATTAATCCATTCTCTTAAGGTTTTTACGATTAAAAATTTTGCGTCTGGATATGACATTATTTTTTTTGGTGGCTTGCCTTTGTCTTTTATCGTTCCATGTCTAGCAGAATCGCCGACTATTGAACTTTTATTTGCTGAAGTTGTGAATATATTTAGCATACTATGAATGTCTTTAGGGAATTTACCAATATCCTCTTTTATTACTTCGTATATCCTAAAGAGATTTGCCCAGTCTAGCTCACGGCTAGATAGTCTAAGTGCTTTTGCAACCGCTTCATCTTTAAGTGCCAAAGGAATTATTTTTGAAATGTCAGGTTTATCTATTCGAACACCTGGAAGAATACCTTCCATTCTGCCGACATTACCGAGTATAAGCTGTTTTCCTTCAGGATTTTCGTAGACAACTTTTAATAAGGAAATATGGTTTAAAATGACCCCCTCTACGATGGCAGCACCATTTATAATATCAATAAATTCAGTTATTCGAAGCCCTGCTTCCCATATATTATTGCTGTTTAGCAAGTCAATATCGCCAACAACAAGAGATGATGTAATGATAACAACTTGGTCGTTTTCAACAACAACTGAACAGTCAAAATTCTCCAAAGACTCTTTTATGGCTTTGGTATCTTCTCTGGTATTTTTAAGATGTATGAAGAGTTTCATTTATTAATCAATTTTCTAAGGTTATAACGTCACGCATAAGCAACCACCACCTGTGCATAATACTTGCAAGAGAGGCTTGAAGCGGTAGCCTTAATAAATATTAAATCGCATAGATATTGGTGGTTGGCTTCATGCGCTTGTTAGGTTTGTGTTTTAAATACATTTATACAGATTATGAGTGCAAGACAGATACGCACCTATTTAATAGCTCGCTGTTGTTAATTATTACTACATTCAATTTTTTTATGGTGCGCGTAATATTTTGAAATAGCATTTTAACCGGATGATAATACGCGCCACCTTTGTATATGAGCTGTCCATTTGGAGCGTAAGAAAAGAATTCGTCTATAGCGACAGCTACGTTATCAAATTCCTGACCGATAATTCCATGTGATGTTTTATTCTCGACCGATGAATACTGCTCATGGTGTTCATTGTTATATTGCGAAGGAGTAAAACGGATAACCTCCCAATCTTGATTATTTAAGGAATCAAGAAATTCTTTTGCATCATCAAGGTTGTTAAAGTAGTTTAGCTCAATGTTGCCCCTGTTTTTTTGTGGGATATTTCTACTCCCATCAAAGACTGACTTTATAAATGATGCTATTTCTATATTTGTTCTTATCTTTTCGGTTAGCTTGTATGTCCTTATAGAATTGATGTTGTTGATTTTGTTGTCTATGTTTCTTAGCTCTTCCCGGCTGGATAGTGTTTGTAATTTGTCGTATGAAAAAATGCACTTTCCATTTGTCGATCGAATTTCTTCGACGATTGATTCAAGCTGATTAGGGCGAATTCTCTGCGCTTCATCAACGATGACCATTTCATAAGCAGATAAGTTATATCTGCTATAGTCTCTTATTGATGTTATTTCCCAGTTGTATTGAGATATTAGTTTGTTTTGTCCGTCATTTAAGTATCCACAGTGGATGATTAAAGCTCTTTTTTGTGCTCCGAGTACATTTTTTACGATGTCATATATTAGTAAGGTCTTACCAGTTCCAGCGCTACCGGTAATTGAGATAAAACACGGTTGTGAAGTATTTTGACTGGCGTTAATGACTTGGCCTTTTATTTCTTCTTGATGATGTGTAAGGAAATATTCGTCTCTTATGAACTTTTCAGTTGAGTTAAATGGAGACACTAGATAGACAGAAGGGTTAAATATTTTGTTCAGATCTTCGATATGACTGGTTGTTTGGTTCTCCAGAGATTTTGACAAATGTGAAAAATCAACCAACTGAGTTGCGTTGTCAGAATTCAAAAAATATAATTGATTTGTGTCTGATATGAAAGTCCAGTTGTATACTGGTTTTCCAATGGAGCTAAGGTAATATTTGTTTCTAACAAGTTGTTTTTGTGCTTTTTCTTCTGTGCAAGTTCTTTTGAGTTCAACATTGATAATGAAGTCATCACCGATTCTTAATAAATCAAATTCCTTTCCTATTTGGGGTATTTTATAACTCACATAAAACTCATTGAAAATATTTTTTCTATCTGTAAGAGAGTGCAATGAGTTTGTTAATGACGACAAATCATTAACTTCATAGCTTTTAATATCTATTCCATAGTGATGTAAAAAGTTATAGTAGCTTTCTTCTTCAAGCGAGCTGTATGCTTGAGTTAAAGATAGAATATTTATGGTTTTCAAATTATTTCCTTGTTTTAACCAAAAGCAAGATCTTGATGAGTTCCCGTGGGCTATGTCCTATTAAACCTAACGTCTGAGGTGAGCAACCCCGTATGGCAAATAAAATATAGAAAAATAATAAGACAATCAAAGAATCTAAAAGTAATCAAACCGCACAAGATAAAGGGGTTGGCTCCACTTATTTGTTAGATTTTTAATAATTACTATTCCATCCTACTTCCTGAACTCCCAAAAGTGTTTTACGGCCATGGGATCTTTTCATATTTCTTTTCACGAGTTACAAATACTTGGAAATCCTTCAGATCAGAGTTCTTGAAATTATCAGGATAGTACCATGCTTTTAAGTGGTATAACGTTTTGAGATCATCAACAGGAAAGAAAACCGAGAAATCATTATCTATCTCGTATTTCGTAAAAAACTGATCTGATGTGTGAAGGATGGTGCGCCCACTATTTAAAGCGGCAGCCTTCGCTATGACAAATTTGGCCTGTACATAAAGACCTGTTTTCCACTCCTTAACTACCCAGTACTCATAAATTTCCCCTTTATATTCAGTTCGCAGAAAACACTCTGTTTCATTAAACACATCAAAGCGGCCAAATGCTTGACGGCAACGAGCTATTACTCTTTTTTGATCGATTTCTGGTGCTCCATAGGCGTAACTCCGAATTTTCAGATAATCATAAATCCATACAACATCAGGACAGTTTTTTAGCCATCCAGGATCGCCTGGTCTTCTCTCATAAACATCTTTTCCCTTACGCTCATAGTACTGGCCCATAGCTGTCTCAATAAACCAGGAAGAGTTCTTTTGCATATTATTTAAATGAAGTTTATCCATTGTTTGCAATCGTTCACCACCATTCCCTACATTTGCATACTCTATAAAGCAAAACAGGAAGATCATCAAATAAGGTAACAATGTTTTTTTCATATTTATTTTCTTAATCTAACGCCTGAGGTGAGCAACCCCGTTTGGCAAATAAAATATAATATAAAAACAATATAAACAAAGAGTCTAAAAATAATCAAATCGCAAATGGCGGAGGGGTTGGCTCCACTGATTTGTTATAAAATAAATTTTAGTAATTCTTTATATTGTCATAATTATTCTCTTCTGAAATAAAAGAAAAACTATGTGGGCCCTAACAACTGATCAGCCACCAATCGTATCCAAAAAATCGCCTTTACATATTTGCAGTCTCAGCGATTTGTGCCAAAAAACTAATAATGTTTAGTAACAATACTACAACTGATGTGATCATAAATATTTTAGTTCTCGACCTATAGTTTCGATTGCATTTCCAAATTGATGCAATTAGCACAATCAACAATGGAATTATAAAAACACCACCAGAAATATATCCAATAAGCGCAAAGCTTACATGCCCCTTTGCAGAACCCATTATGAAAGTCAACAATGTATTAATCAATATTAACACTATAGTGAAAACCAACAACATCGTTCCTGGTTTTGTATTTTTTGCATTTGATGTTTGATTCATATATTTTCCTAAAAAAACTTTTATCTGATTTTATAAGTAGCCTTCGTATATCAATGTCTCCAGCGAATTGTTATAAGTTTACTTAGTTGCTTTCAATTGCTTCTTTCATGGTATCAAGAAAGACTTTTTTTATTCCTTCCTGTAATTTCTCTACTTCTGTAGGGTCAGGTTCGGGGGAAAGAATAAAAATATAAATCAATATAAATGCAATACCTAAACTTGACATAAGCAAAATGAAGCCACTAAAAATATGAAAGAAAACTATATATTTTGGTTTGTCAGATAATGCCGAATTAACTTCCTTCCTAAACACATTTGAGCAACAATATCGCCAAGGCCGAACACTGGCTTTGAAAATGTAAACGAAAATCTCAAAAATGAATGTTGTTATCGCTAGGAATGCATCAGCAAACATTTTTACTCCTTTCTATTTATAACAGTGTGAATACATGGAAAATTTTCTAGGTATTATCTCTATATAATAGAAATTTTTCCATGTATTGGGTTATTCAACAAGTATAACATGGAAAAATAGTTATTGAATTTTCCATGTTGGTATGCTAGTAGACTATATTATGGAAAACAAGAGAAAATTCAGGCCCGCACCTGGTATAAAACTGATGGATCAGGTTCGTCAGGTGTTGCATTATCACCATTATGCCTATCAAACTGAGAAAACATATTGCAGCTGGATAGAGCAATATGTCAGATTTCATAAGTGCAATAAGCATCCCAGGGAGATGGGGAAAGTTGAGATTGAATCTTTTTTGAGTCATCTGGCAACAAATAGAAGCGTTTCGGCATCAACACAACGTCAGGCATTGAATGCCGTTGTTTTTTTGTATAAACACGTTCTCGATCTTCCGATTGCAGAAGCTATCGAACATGTGAGAGCAAAGAGATTTGCCCGTCCTCCGGTTGTGATGTCTAACAGTGAAGTTCAACGAGTATTAGTTCATATGCAGGGTATTCATCTTTTGATGGCCGGAATGTTGTATGGTTGCGGGCTCCGCCTCATGGAGTGTATACGTTTACGGATTAAAGATCTTGATTTTGATCGAAATTTAGTATACGTATGTATGGCCAAGGGTGGAAAAGACCGGACTACTCTGTTTCCTAAATCTATTCAGGAAGAGTTACGTCAGCAGGTAGAAAGGGTGAGGGGTGTTCATGAACAGGATATGACTCGGGGATTTGGTAAAGTTTATATTCCGGAGTCTTTGTCGAGAAAATATCCGAATGCTTCCCGTGAGTTTCGCTGGCAATATCTCTTTCCTTCAAAAAATTTGAGTATCGATCCCCGTTCAAAGGTAAAGCGGAGACATCATGTTCTGGAATCAGGGCTGCAGAAAGCGGTCAAGGTGGCGGTAGACCGTGCTATGATTACGAAACGTGTCAGCTGCCATACATTTCGACACTCATTCGCAACTCATATGCTGGAAAACGGAGTTAATATTCGGATCGTCCAGGAACTCATGGGTCATGCGGATGTCAAGACCACTGAAATTTATACCCATGTGATGGATAAGGATTACTCCGTTGTTGTAAGTCCACTGGATAGCCTTGTCAAAAATAAAAAGTTGGATGTTTAAAGTTTTAAATCTGTTCGTCAACTTCATATTTTTCCACCTTATCTTTCTGTTTTGAATATAAGGTATGGTGAATCGACCGTTACTGTCGCATATGGCGGGACTGATCGTGTCATCCAGGCATTACATCTAGAAAAGAGGGGCACCTCTACTCAATGATCAGCTTTCGTTGCTTTTTTTTCATGGTTACGTACCACTTGTGCCATTGCCCTTAATGCCTGATTGACAGATACTGCATCCGGAAATACGTCAGATACATCAGGTTCGATGACGATTACGTTACAGCCTTCTTCATAACGTTTGGCATATTTGCCTTTCACTCCTTTGGTGAAATCATACTCTTCAAGCATATCAGGGTCATTAGACATGATTTTATCCTTCTTCATATTTCCTCCTTTCGCTTTTTGTTGATAACCGTGCACTAATTAATCTAATATTATTCCCTCTATCAGTCAGTATGCACAGCAACCAATGTTCTCCCCTTAAACGAGCGGCCAATTATAATATAACGGTTTTCTTCAATTGAATGTAATGGATCAGGAATTGTAGAAGACAACGTATCAGCAAAAACAGTTGCTGCTTCTTCAAATGAGACTTCATGGTTTTTGATATTTGAATTAGCCTTTTTAATATCCCATTCAAACTTTATAGCCATATTCTATCTAACTTTTGTTTATATCGTTAAAGGACATTTTCAGAATAAATAGAAGAATTTTCAATATATTTTTATAATAGAAGACGGAATGAATGAAGAATTAAATCTGATAGTCAACTTCATATTTTTCTACCTTATCTTTATGTTTGAATATAAGATAAGGTGAATCAACAGTTACTGTCGTATAGGGGGGGACTGACCGTGTTAGCCAGACATTTCCCCCTATAATAGACCCTTTTTGAATTATCGTATTTCCTCCAAGAATTGTTGATCCGGCGTAAATGGTAACATCATCCTCAATGGTAGGGTGCCTCTTTTTATTTTCTTTCCTGATCTTTTCAACATCAGTCAGGCTGAAGGCCCCTAATGTAACATGCTGATAGAACTTTACGTTTTTACCAATAACAGCCGTACTTCCAATTACCACACCTGTCCCGTGGTCGATAAAGAACCCGGGGCCTATTTTTGCCCCCGGATTGATATCAATCCCTGTCTTTTCATGAATATATTCGCTCATCATCCTGGGTATATAAGGCACTTTCTGCAATTCCAGAAAATGGGCTAATCGATGAACTGATATTGACTTTACCGATGGATAGCTCAGTACAACCTCAAAATAGCTTGCTGCGGCAGGGTCTCCTTTATATGCCGCCGTGATATCCTGGTTTACGATTTCTCTAATCTCAGGGATGTTTTCAAGTAAAAGATATGCAATCTCTACTGAGCAGTCCCAACACTCTCCTTCGGTACGAGTACAATTGAGTCCCTCGTTACATTCATGCATTAAGCTCTTCTGTATTAAATCAGACAAGCATTCCAGTGCACTGGAACATTGTGCAAGAAGATACGCATCCAGATGAACCTTATTGCCGGTTGCTTCTTCGTAAAAGCCAGGAAACATGATTGTTAACAGCAGTTTTACCAGCTTCTGAACTTCCTTCTTTGATGGGAGATTAGGCCCTTCCAGATGATTAATACCACCATGTTTCTCGTAGGAGTTGCTAAGCGCTTTGGTAATATCGCTTAAACGAGACGCATTTTTATCACTGTTTATGGAATTGTTCATGTTAATCCTTTTCTACAGACTTAAACAGGTCCGTAGAGATATAACGTTCTCCTGTATCCGGTAAAATTACGAGAACATTTTTATCGGGTCCTACTTCTCTGGCAACTTGTAATGCAGCGTGCATATTCGCCCCAGAAGAGATACCGCAGAAAATTCCTTCCTCCTTCGCAAGGCGTATTGCCATGCTGAATGCTTCATCATTGCTAACCTGACGGACCTCATCAACTATCTCACTATTATAAATGCTCGGCACAAACCCTGCACCAATACCCTGGATTTTATGTGGTCCCGGTTGTCCTCCGGACAGAATCGGAGATTCTGCAGGCTCTACTACTATATTTTTTATATTGCTATACTTCTTCTTTAATACCTCACCTGCACCGGTTATTGTACCGCCGGTCCCAACGCCGACGACAAAGCAATGAAGTTCTTTGCCCTCGAAATCCTCAACTATTTCAGGACCGGTGGTTTCTCTGTGGATTTGTGGATTGGCTGGGTTGTCAAATTGTTGGGGCTGAAAATAACCTTTTTCTTTTACCAGTTCTGCTGCTTTTTCAATTGCGCCTTTCATACCTTTTGGGGCTTCGGTCAGGACAATTTCGGCTCCAAAATATCTGAGAAGGGCCCGCCTCTCCAGGCTCATAGATTCTGGCATGGTAAAGACCGCTTTGTACCCTTTAACGGTAGCGACCATTGCCAGTGCAATTCCCGTATTACCAGATGTTGGTTCTACAATTGTATCTCCGGGTTTCAGCAAACCCTTTTTTTCTGCATCTTCAATCATTGCCATGCCGATACGATCTTTGACACTGCCGGCAGGGTTAAACATTTCTAATTTTCCAAAAAGATTCGCGCACTTATCATCAGGTATATTGTTTATTCTGACAATAGGTGTTCTTCCGATAGTTGCAAGGATATCATCATAAATTGGCATTTTTTCCTCCTAAGAAAATTTAATAACTATAATTTGAACTAAAATATTGATATTTACAGATTTGTCAGGTTTCCTCCTGTTTGCATTGAAAGTACTTTACTTCTCTCAATGGATTGTAAGGCAAGGTATTGCTCACCAAATTTATTCAGATTTTGCAATTCGGTGTCGAATTGCCCATAGTGGCGTTCCTCATCCATGACAAGCTCTTCGAAAAGTTTTCTTGAAACAGAATCAGCGTTTGAGCCACATTCCATTGCCAGTTCGTTATAGAGTTTCGTACTATTCTCTTCCATTGATCTTGCTTCTGACAGCATATCTTTTACATTGTGGATCTTTTCTGTCTTGGTTGATGGCAGCATTTCCACATCACCTTTCAAGAATAAAATTCTTTCCGCCAGGCGTTCGATATGTATCATCTCTTCAATTGCTATTTTTCTAAAAAGATTAGCCAGCAGATCAAATCCCTGATCGTTACAATGGAAATGGAAATACATATATTGGTGTACTCCACTTAACTCCTCGGCTATCGCCTGATTTAGCGGTTTTATACTCTTTTCGTACATGGAAATCTCCTATGGTGAATTCATTAATTTGATGAAGATATCAGATAATAAATGTCAAATTTTACAATATTCTATTTTATTCTTTATTTGTTTCCTATCAACCTATTTATTTAACAAAATCTCAAAGTTGCGGATATTTATCTTCTATTAATCGTTTGACATATAACACTTTTCACTGTTATATATTGAAAATTGATACTCAGCTTTTGGGCTTAAGAGATGTCGATTACAGTATTTACCATGTTGCTCTTCTGGTGAAACTTTTCTAAAATATTTATGAAAAATGATATTGGAGAGATCTTAATCTCTGAAATTGAAATCAAAAATAGTGTTAGTGTGCTCGCACAAAAACTTGCTGTTGACTATAAGAATAATAATCTTACCATAATCGGGGTTTTAAATGGTAGCCTCGTTTTCCTTTCCGACTTAATCCGGCAGATACCTTTTCCTGTTAAAATAGATACGATCAGGGCTAACACATATGCAGGTGCTTCTACTTTCCCAAAGGCAGAGACAGAAATTATTCATAATATTGATATAGACGTTAAGAATGAACATGTTCTTATCGTGGATGATATACTGGATACAGGTAAGACTCTTTCTAAAATTATACAGATGATTACCAAGCATGATCCATTATCAATAAAGGTGTGTGTGCTTCTTAATAAAACGGCAAGGAGGGAGAGTGAAATAGTGCCGGATTATTGTTGTTTTGAGATTGAAGATAAATTTGTAGTTGGTTACGGCCTTGACTTTGACAACAGGTACAGAAATTTGCCTTATGTTGCTGTATTAAAAGACGATATAATGATTACACCAGAAACCCTTTAATCCCAAAAAGTTATAGCAATTGCAAGGTACTTTATCTACAATTCTCAACATGACTTTTATTTTTCTGCCACAATAGTTTTCAAACCAGATATCTCAAATGCGAAGTCTTAATGCTTTTGTAACAATTAAGGAGGCATGTAGTGATGGTTGGGAAAGCATTAAAAAGCTTCAGCACAAAACCGGGAGCAACTATCAGTACGAGTTTTTTCATTTTTATTATGATAGGCACTATCTTGCTCATGCTTCCGGTGGCAACTGCCAATGGAGAAGGTACATCATTGGTAGATGCCTTATTTACCTCCACATCTGCGTTGTGTGTGACCGGGCTGACGGTCCAGGATACGTCTCTCTATTTTTCCCGATTTGGTCATGTTGTCATTATGGTCCTTATTCAGATTGGCGGATTGGGAATAATGACTTCTTACGCTTTTTTCAGTATTGCAATTGGCAGGAGACTCCTCATTTCTCAACAGGTTACTATAAAGAGTGTGCTTGATACAGAGAATGCAGATATAAGGAAAACAATCCTCTTTATAATATTATCTGCATTTGTTCTTGAGACTATTGGGGCTGCTGTGCTGGCGACTCATTGGTCACATGAAACTTTCGATGATTATATATTCTATTCTGTGTTTCATTCCATCAGTGCGTTCTGCAATGCGGGGTTCTCGCTTTTTAGCAATAGCTTGATTGGTTACCGTAATGATTTAGTTGTTAACGTTACTATTGGATTTCTTGTTGTATCAGGCGGTCTGGGATTTATAGTTTTATCCAATCTTTTTGGTTATTTTTCATTTTCTTCTAAAAAAAATAAAAGGAGAAGGCTGAATCTGCATACGAAGATAGTGTTGACGATGACGGTGCTTTTAATTATAGTGGGGGCAATTCTTTACTGCATATTTGAGTATAAAAATACGTTAGACCTGTTTTCCGTCAGGGACAAGATATTTGTTTCTTTTTTTCAATCGATTACAACTAGAACTGCTGGATTTACGATGGTTGATATCGGTAGCCTCGCAACACCTACTTTTTTATACTTTATTTTTTTTATGTTTATAGGTGGTGCATCCGGTTCTGCTGCTGGGGGGATTAAAGTTGGCACTTTTTTTCTTATTATAGCAGTGGTTTACAGCATGTTTCGAGGCAGAGAAGATGTAGAAATTTTTGATCGTACAATTCACCGGCGGACAGTACAAAAAGCTGTTTCTATCGCAACACTTTCTTTATTAACAATATTACTGTTTTGTTTAATTTTACTATGTACAGAGGATGCTCCATTTCATGCGGTTATCTTTGAAGCATTTTCTGCATTTGGAACGGTTGGCCTCAGTACAGGATTAAGTAGTGATTTAACCGTGACGGGAAAAGTAATAATAAGCTTATTAATATTTGTTGGTAGAATAGGGCCATTGACTCTGGCGTTGATTCTCGGTAAAGAGATTGCCGAAAGGAGAATCCGGTTTCCGGAAGAGAGGATAGTCGTAGGCTGATATTTTATATTATAATCACTGTCCGACAGTAGAACTGTTGGACAGCTAATGAGTTTCAGGATTTAGGAATGAGACAGTTTGCGGTAATAGGTTTAGGACGGTTTGGGTTTAAGGTTACTGAAGTCCTGTCTGCCAAGGGGGCACAGGTCTTAGCTATAGACAAGAACCTTGGGTTGGTGGATAAGGCCAGGGATATTGTTACTGAGGCGGTACAATTAGAATGCACTGATGAAGAGGCATTAAAGGAGAGTGGCATCGAAGGTGTTGATGCTGCCGTTGTTAGTATTGGAGAGGATGTTGAGTCCAGTATTTTAATAACAACACTGTTAAAAAATCTTGGTATTAAAGAGATTATCGCAAGGGCTGGTACCAGGTTACATGCGCAGATACTGAAGGAGGTAGGTGCTACAAGAGTCGTTTTTCCCGAAGAAGATATGGGGCTTAGGGTTGCCAACAGTATTTTTGCACCCGGAGTATTAGATTATGTTGACCTGGGTGCGGACTATAACCTGGCAGAGATAGAGGCCAAGGGTGATTTTATCGGAAAATCTATTAGAGAGCTCCACCTTAAATCTAAATACTGCGTTAATATAATTATGATTATGAAAAAAATAAAAGAGACGGCTGGTGAGGAAGGCGAATTTACCGAAAGGGAGATTAAGGAATTACCAACCCCTGATTATGTGTTAGGGAAAAAAGATATTCTTGTTGTTGTAGGTGATAGCAAGGATATAGAAGATCTGGAAAAACATATAAAATAATAAAAGGAGTTCAGTTGAGGACTATTGCATTAATAAATCAAAAGGGTGGTGTCGGCAAAACAACAACTGCCGTAAACCTCAGTGCCTGTCTTGCCAAGTTAGGCAAGAGGGTCGTATTAATAGATCTTGATCCACAGGGTAATTCAAGTTCATGGCTGGGAATAGATATTTATAATCTGCACAAATCGATGTTTAACGTGTTTCATGATGAAATGCCTATAAGTGAGATTTTACATGATACATGTGTAAAAGATATGTGGATTGCCCCGTCAAATGTCACTCTGGCCTCAATTGAACGAATATTAGCAAACAAGCTTGAAAACGATACTATATTGAAAAAAAGTATTAGTCTTTTAACGGACCATTATTTGTATAGTAATTGCCGCCCTGAATACATCATTCTGGATTGCCCTCCCTCGCTTGGATTACTTACTGTTAACGCGTTGTCAGCAGTGAGGGAAGTTTTTATTCCTCTTGAGACAAAAGTTATGGCCCTTAATGGCCTGGTTACTTTGGTTAATACGGTGAATCTGGTCAAGGACACACTCAATCCACTCCTTGAAGTAACAGGAATTGTTGCCTGTATGTTTGATAAAAGAACAAATCTGAGCAATAAGGTGGTGGAGACAATCAGCGCTAAATTTCATGATAAGTTATTTAAATCTATTATCAGAGAGAACACTCAACTTGCTGAATGCCCTATTTCCGGACAGCCAATTACCATGTACGCCCCAGATAGCCGCGGTACACAGGATTATATGGATCTGGCCAGAGAGGTTATTGGATCCTCAGGAGAGATTCATCTTAGTGGCTATACTACTGAAGGGGCGATAGAGACTGCTCAACACTATAACGATGGCAAAGAGGATGTAAATGGCTGATGCGAATTGTCGATTTACGAAGTGATACTGTTACAAAACCTACATTAAAAATGCGTCAGGCAATGAAGGATGCAGAGGTAGGTGATGATGGATTTAGTGACGACCCCACTACAAACAGGTTAGAGACGATGGCGGCTGACTGTGCTGGGAAGGAAGCCGCTCTTTTTGTCCCCAGTGGCACGATGGGGAACTTGATTGCAATAATGGTGCATACAAAACCCGGAGAAGGTTTGATATGCGATAGATTTGCCCACATAAATACCATGGTAGCCGGTAATACTGCGGCGTTGACAGGCACAACAATAAGTCCGTTAGATGTAGACGAGTCCGGTAATTTTGATCTGGTTGAGCTTGAATCACACATTAATCTGGATAATATACATTTCCCCAGAACCTCACTTATAGTACTGGAAAATAGTAACAATCTGGCAGGCGGAACGGTGGTGACGCCTGAAGAAACATCTGAAATTTTCAGAATTGCGAAGAAACATCATTTGCGTCTCCATTTGGATGGTGCAAGGGTATTTAATTCTGCAATTGCCCAAGGTGTTGATCTCATTGAGTTGACCAGGGATTGTGATTCCGTTATGTTTTGTCTTTCGAAGGGATTGGCATCACCTGTGGGTTCTATTATTGCAGGCACGGAGGCATTTATAAAAGAAGCCCGACGTATAAGGAAGATGTTGGGAGGTGTCATGCGGCAGACAGGGATTTTAGCCGCTTGTGGTATTATTTCGTTAGAGGAGATGGTAGATAGATTGGCAGAGGACCATGATAATGCAAGATACCTTGCCAACGCTCTTGAGGGAATAGATGGCTTCAGCATTAAGCTTAAAACAGTACAGACAAATATTATCTGTTTCAAATTTGAATTACCACAACTGAGTTGTAAGGAGTTTGTGGATAATGTTGCCAAAAAAGGTATTTATCTAGTCCATCTTTTTAAGAATATTGGAAGAATGGTCACACATAAGGATTTGAGCAAATCTGACATTGACTATGCACTGAAAGTGTTTAAAGATACCGTTTCCAAAGTTGAATAAAAGGGGGTCAGGTGATTTTTATAGTTTGGGACAACTCACTTAGAAAAGGTCTTATAAAAATTAAATAATCTAAATCAATAATGGTATTAAATAGTAAATAGTACGTACAAAACGGCTTGTTACAATTTTTTAGAAGCGCTGTCCAACAGAGAGATTGTGATGGAATAATAGGAGCTATAATTGATCTCTTTTGGAAGGTCATAATTTAGGTACGTGGCTGCTTTCTGTTTAATTAGGCTAGCGTTAGTGGTGGGGTAATCATAGAATACATTGAAGAATAAGGCAAAGAACCTTCGGATGGTGGCATTAGTATGGAAGGGTGAAAGTTTAGTTGGCTTACTACAGAAAAGCAAAGCTGCTTCTTCAAGCAGTTGTAGTTTACTTGTATATATGGTATATGTAGTTATAGCACCGGGTAAAATATTTTGTTTACTAATTTGTTATTTATGATAAGATCCTAGCTTGTGCAAAATTGACTAAATTTGCCTATAAAAACAGGCAATTTAACATAAATATTAAATTAATAAATACCTATGTTAGTAAGTTACTTACCAATCCTGATTCTGCTTCTCGTAGTAATGGGTTTTGCCGTTTCTAACCTCATACTTTCCGCTTCTGTCGGTCGCCAAAAACCATCTGCCGAAAAACTTTCTACGTACGAATGTGGTATAGAACCTACCGGTACCGCCAGAGAGAGGTTTTCTGTTAAGTTTTATCTGATTGCAATGATGTTTGTTGTGTTTGATATAGAGGTGGTTTTTCTTTATCCCTGGGCGGTTACGTTTAAGTCATTGAAGGTCTTTGGTTTAATAGAAATGGGGATATTCATAGTGATTTTGCTGTTTTGCTATGTTTATATCTGGAAACGAGGAGGTCTTGAATGGGAATAGAGACAATTTTTGGTGATAATATACTTACTACAAACATTGATAAGGTGGTTAATTGGGCCAGGAAGAATTCACTGTGGCCAATGCCTTTCGGTTTAGCATGTTGTGCTATCGAAATGATGTCTTCAGTGGCGCCCAGGTATGATCTTGCCCGGTTTGGGGCTGAAGTGTTCAGGTTTTCGCCACGACAGTCTGACTTGATGATTGTTGCAGGCACCGTTACTTATAAAATGGCTGCTGTGACAAGGAAAATTTATGATCAAATGCCGGAGCCTAAGTGGGTAATCGCAATGGGAGCATGCGCCTCTTCCGGTGGGATTTTTGACACTTATGCTACCGTTCAAGGTGTGGATGAGATTGTTCCTGTAGATATCTATTTACCGGGATGCCCACCAAGGCCAGAGGCTCTGATTCATGCAGTAATGGAATTACAGGAGAAGATAAAAGGTGAATCTGTTCTGGATAACGGAGATAAGTAGGTAATTGTGTCAATGAATTAAATAAATCCCCCTATTTCCCTCAATGTGAAAGTGGGAGAGAGGGGGATTTATTAACATATTTTGTTGTTTAAATTAAAGCCATGACTGAAGATATTACGGTAGGAAAAAAATTAAAAGCGAAGTATCCGGAGGCCGTGATAAACGGGAAAACCTTCAGAGGTGAATTAACTATAAATATCAATAAAGATTATATACAGAGAGTTGCTGAATTTCTCTGTGAGGATAAAGAAACAGCGTTTGATTATCTCTCCGATTTGTGCGGTGTTGATTTGTCACGTTTAGATGGCAGTAGTAATTTTGAAGTAGTTTATCATTTATATTCTATGGAGTTGAATCACCGGTTGCGGCTTAAAGTGAAAATACCCGCTTCGAATCCGCGTATTGATACTGTCATTAATGTCTGGAAAACAGCTGATTGGCATGAGAGAGAAGCTTATGATATGTTTGGTATAATCTTTAATGGCCATCCAAATTTACAAAGAATTTTAACGCCTGAAGGTTTTAATGGTCATCCTTTAAGAAAAGATTATCCACTTAAAGGAAGGCAGCCAGACTCTCTAAGGGGTGTTTACAGAGAAGGAAAACAATGACAATAGCAACCCAGGTAATGACTATTAACATGGGTCCACAGCATCCCAGTACGCATGGAGTTTTGCGGCTATTACTGGAGCTGGACGGTGAGACCGTCGTTAAGGCTACTCCTGATATCGGTTATCTTCACCGTGGAATAGAAAAACTTGCTGAACACAAAACTTACCACCAGTTTATTCCCCTTACAGATCGCCTGGATTATCTGGCGCCAATGTCTAATAATCTGGGGTACGCTCTTGCGGTAGAGAAGTTGCTGGATATAGAAGCGCCTAAAAGGTCACAATATATAAGAGTTATAATGTGTGAACTCACGAGGATATCATCACATCTTTTATGGCTGGCAACCCATGCACTTGATATAGGTGCAATGACTGTTTTTTTCTATTGTTTTCGGGAGAGAGAAACAATCAATGATATTTTTGAAATGGTTGCCGGAGCACGAATGAACCTTTCATACATCAGGATAGGGGGTGTTGCAAGGGATTTGCCTGATGGCTTTACTGAAAAGACTAGGGATTTTATTAACACGTTCATGGATAGATTAAAGGATTATGAAACCCTCCTGACAAAGAATAAGATATGGTTGATGAGGACGAAAGGGGTTGGAGTAATTTCCGCGGAAGATGCAATAAATTATGGATTGAGTGGGCCGTGTATTAGGGGTTCCGGTGTCAGATGGGACGTTAGAAAGTCTGAACCCTATTCGTCATATGATGAGATGGATTTTCTTGTACCTGTTGGTGAAAACGGTGACGTATACGATCGTTATCTGGTAAGATTGGAAGAAATGCGTCAAAGTAATGAGATAGTACGCCAGGCCATGGACAATCTTCCTGAAGGTGAATATATTGCAGATATCCCTGATGTTGCTTTGCCGAAAAAAGAAGATCTCAAGCAAAGTATGGAGTCTCTCATTCACCATTTTAAAATAGTAACCGGTGGTATTTGTCCGCCGGTTGGTGAAGTGTATGCCTGTGTTGAAGCCCCAAAGGGTGAACTTGGATATTACATAGTCAGTGATGGGTCGAAGAATCCTTATAGAATAAAAATCAGGCCTCCATCATTTGTTAATTTAGAGGTGCTTGAAAAGATGATAGTAGGCCATTTGCTTGCTGATGTTGTTGCTGTGATCGGGAGCTTGGATATTGTTTTAGGTGAAATAGACCGGTAACAATTGCGTATGTAACTCAAACCTTCAGGTTTGAGAGGTTGCAGTTATCGTTTCCTCTCAAGGCTAAAGCCATGAGTTACAACACGAAGACGAACGATTTGAGTGAAAAGAGAGAGAATGGGTAAAAGGAAAAAACAAACGGTAACAGAGGAAGCCATAGATTTATCTAAAGCGGAAGAGATATTGGATAAGTATGAGGGCGTACAGGGAGCGCTAATTCCTGTCTTACAAAAGATACAGTACGAATATGGATATTTGCAGGAGGAGACTGTTAATCTAGTCGCTGAAAGGATGGAAATCAGTGCCAGTGAGATTATAGGCGTGGCGACATTTTATTCGCAGTTTCGTTTGGAGCCGAGAGGCGTACATATGGTTAAAGTATGTTGCGGAACGGCTTGCCATGTTAAAGGAGCTAATAAAATAACGCAGGAATTTACTAATAAACTGAATGTTGCGGTAGGCTCTACAACCGAGGACAATATGTTTACTCTTGAGGAAGTGGCCTGTCTGGGAGCGTGTTCTCTAGCCCCGATTATTACAATAGATGGAAATGTCCATGGCAATATGGCCCCTGGTGGTGTTGGTAACATTATTCAGGAAACCGGGGATCACGGAAAATCTAAATAAAAATGGCAAAGAAAAAAGCATTAACAGTAAAGAATAAGATGACACCAAAACGGCCAATGATAATTGTCGGAATGGGTACATGTGGATTAGGAGCCGGTGCCAGAGCTGTTTTTGAAAGTATAGAAAAAGAGCTGAAAAAGCAGAAACAAACAGCTGATGTTGTCAGTACCGGTTGTATCGGATTGTGTTCTCATGAGGTACTGGTGGACGTGGCTATGCCCGATTATTCTCGGGTTACGTATTCGAAGATAAAACCGGATATTATTCCACAAATAATAGAAGAACATGTGGGAAAAGGTAATGTGGTAAAGAAATATGCGATGTCACAAATGCCTCTCAATGGTCGTGATCTAAAACGATATAGTGATTTGCCGTTTTTTGATGAACTTGACCAAAATAAAAATCAGGTAAAACTTGTTACCAAAAACTGTGGTATCATTAATCCTGAAGACATAGATGAGTATATCATGAACGGTGGATATAAGGCATTAGAGAAAATATTAACCAGTATGACACCGAAAGAAGTAATAACAGAAATTGGTAAATCAGGTCTTAGAGGACGTGGTGGTGGTGGTTTTGATACGGGATGGAAATGGGAGTCGACTGCTAAATATATTGCTGATCAAAAATATATTATCTGTAACGCAGATGAAGGTGACCCTGGAGCATTTATGGATAGGAGTCTAATGGAGGGTGATCCTCATGCTCTGCTGGAAGGTATGATTATAGGAGGATATTCTACTGGTTCTACGAGCGGATATATATATATTCGTGCAGAGTATCCATTGGCTATCGAACGGTTAAAAATTGCTATACGCCAGGCAAAGGAAAGAGGCTATCTGGGCAATAAGATTCTAAATACTGAATATAGCCTTGATATCATTATTAAAGAGGGTGCAGGTGCATTTGTCTGTGGAGAGTCAACTGCACTTCAGTTTTCAATAGAAGGTAAACGGGGTATGCCCAGGACAAGGCCTCCTCAATCTGTAGAAGCGGGTTTGTGGGACAAACCAACATGTTTAAATAATGTTGAAACATTTGCTAATGTTCCTATCATTATCAATCAAGGTGCCGCCTGGTATTCAACAATAGGAACTGAAAAAAGTAAGGGTACAAAGATTTTTGCACTTACCGGGAATGTAAAGAATGCAGGCTTGATCGAGGTTCCGATGGGTATAACGGTAAGGGAAATTGTATTTGATATTGGCGGTGGGATCCCCAAAAAAAAGAAATTCAAAGCTGTACAGATTGGAGGACCTTCAGGCGGTTGTTTGCCCGAATCATATCTCGATTCTCCCATAGACTATGAATCATTGAAAAGTGCTGGTGCCATGATGGGATCAGGCAGTCTTGTCGTAGTGGATGAAACGACATGTATGGTTGATATGGCAAGGTTTTTTCTTGATTTCTGTACTAGTGAATCTTGTGGTAAATGCCCTCCATGCAGAGTAGGTACTGTTCTTATGCTGGATATTCTTAATAGGATTACGCAGGGTGAAGGTAAAGAAGAAGATCTTGACGTTTTAGAAAAAATGAGTGATGAGGTAAGGACGATGTCTCTTTGTGGATTAGGTCAGTCTGCGCCGAACCCGGTCAAGTCCACTCTCAGGTATTTTCGTGATGAATATATGGCACATATTCGTGATAAGGAGTGTCCAACCGCATCATGTGTCGCGCTTCATAAATACACGGTTATTCCTGATAATTGTACAAAGTGTACTCTTTGCATTAGAAATTGTCCGGTGGATGCAATATCCGGCTCACGTGAAGAAGTCGCATTTATTGACAAGGAAAAATGTATTGAGTGTAATCTATGTTATGACAAGTGTAATTTTATGGCTATTAAGTAATTATGATAAATATTACGATTGATAATAAGATTGTTAGTGTCCCAAAAGGTACAAATATATTTAAGGCGGCCAAGGACAACGGTATCTATATTCCCGGATTGTGCTATCACCCGAAATTGACTCAGTATGGAGGGTGCAGGCTCTGCATGGTTGAAGTAACTGAACGGGGAAGGGCAAGGCATAGATTCTCCTGCGCACAGCCTGTCGCTGAAGGGATGATAGTAAAGACGAAAACTCCTGAGACACAGAAGTATACCAAGTCCGTTATGGAGTATCTTCTGGCGCATCATCCCCTTGATTGTCCGACTTGTGATAAATCCGGAGAATGTGGTTTGCAGGAGGTAACGCATGACCTCAAATTACAAACGGGTAGATTTAAGAGCGTGAGGTTAGACCAGCCGATGAAGCGGGACAATCCTCTCTTAGAGTATAATTCAAACAGATGTATCCTCTGTAGCAGGTGCGTTAAGGTATGTAAGGAAATTGCGGGTGTTGCTGCAATTGATTATCAGCACAGGGGATTTAAGACAGTGATCGGTACCGCATTTGATAAACCATTGGATTGTAGTTTCTGCGGTGGTTGCGTATCGGTATGTCCTACAGGTTCGTGGCAGGACAGGACACTCAAATTCAGGGCCAGGCCGTGGGAATTGAAAAAGACCCCAACGATTTGTAGCTATTGCGCGATTGGATGTAGCTTGGTAGTAAACTCTAAAAATAATGAAGTAATGAGAATAACTGCGGAAGAGAATCTGGAGCTGGGTGTAAACGAAGGTAATCTGTGTGTTAAGGGTAAATTTGGCCACGAGTTTATTAACTCAGATAAGCGGATTCAAACCCCTTTGATAAAAAAGAATGGTAAATTACGTCCGGCGTCGTGGGAAGATGCTCTTGAGCATATAGCAAAGAAATTCAGTAAAATAATAAACGACCATGGTGGTAGTGCTATAGGAGGTATTGGTTCTGAGAAATGTACAAATGAGGATAACTATCTGTTCCAGAAGTTCTGTAGGGCGGTTTTAGGGACAAATAACATAGACAATATATCTAATATGAAATCTCCCTCGCTTAATCGCTTGATTAATAATGCTGTCGTCTATGGGATGGCATCAACATCACTAGAAGGAATAGAAAATGCGGATACGGTATTCTTTGTTGGCGCGGATATAAGCGAAGCGCATCCTGTCCTAGGAAGTATGGTGAGAAAGGCAATAAGATTCAACAAGGCAAAAGTAATAATAGCTAACACAAGAAATGTTGAATTCGGCAGTGAAGCAAGAAATCTTCTTCGTTTAAATTACAAGCTGGGTACACAAACTGCATTGATCAACGCAATGATTAAGGTTGTTGTTGATGAAAAGCTCGTTGATTTGAAAAAGGTTGCTGATAAGACAGAAAATTTCAATGAACTGTGTTCATCGTTGAATACGTCTGAGATAGATATCAAGAAGATTTCCGGGACAACAAATATCCCAGAGGATAGTATCAGGGCTGCTGCTTCTTCAATAGCAAAAGCGGGAAATTGTTATGTCATCTGTGGAAAGGACATTCAGGAAGATCCATCAGGTGAGGAGACAATAGAGGCCTTGATGAATCTTTGTGCGTTAATAAATAAGGGTGATAACGATAAAGTTTCAATTGTGTTTTCAAGGGAGAACAATAATTCTCAAGGTGTAAATGATATGGGTGTTGTGCCTGGATTTCTGCCTGGTTACCTCGATATAGAAGATCAGGAGAATAGGGACGCAATTGAAGAATTATGGGACGTGAAACTATCTGCTGATCTTCTCGCAAATAATTCCGGTGATATTTTTGATCTTGCCGTAAAAAAGAAAATCAAAGCATTTTATGTCATGGGAGAGAACCCAATCGTAAACTATCCCAATGGGAAGAAGGTAAATGAAGCCTTTAAGAAAGCCGAATTTGTTGTAGTCCAGGATAGCTTTCTAACCGAAACCGCACAATTGGCGGATGTGGTATTGCCCTCATCAACTTATGTTGAGAAGGGTGGTACTTTTACCAATATGGTGATGACTGTGCAACGGTTGCACAAAGCCATATCGCAGGTCGGAGATTCTAAACCTGATTGGCAGATTATTTGTAATCTGGCCGAAAAGATGGGTCATGAATTTGAGTATACAACTTCCAAGGATATTGTGGACGAGATAGGAGTCAGTGTTCCTATATATGAAGGAATTGAAGTTAACAGATTGCGGAGAAAAGGTTTTCATTGGATACTTTCGCTATACTATAAAACTAAAGCAGCGGTATACCGATTTGAGGTTGCCAGCAAGAAAACCAATGCAATAACAAGTAATAAAAAATATCCATTCATATTATTAACCGGTTCAAGTTTAAGGCATCAGGGGACATATTCCAGAAATTCTGAATCACTTATTTCCCTTGCTTCTGAATGTTTTGTGGAGATTAACAGGAAGGATGCCAAGAAGGCGGATATTGTGAACGGTGATAATATAAAGATTGAGTCAGCCCAGGGCAAATTAAAACTCAAAGCAAAGACTACCGGCAGAGTACCTGAAGGGGCTGTTTTTATCTCTGAGAATTACGAGTGGGTGCCTGTTAATACTCTGCGTGGTAATGGATATACAAATGTAAAAATATCTAAGACTAAATAGTATTGAAATGACAAGGGTTTAAACTGTTTAACCTGCCCAAACAGTTCAAGCCGCATCCGTAACATTGCTGACGGGAATGAGATATGACACTGAAGGAACGAAATAAATGACAAATGCTATTGTTTTTGCAATACTTTCAACGATTAAGATTGGAATAGTTATTGGTGTGCTGTTACTGGTGATAGCCTATCTTATCTGGGTTGAAAGGAAAGTTATGGCCCATATGCAGGTTCGCATGGGACCTATGAGGGTGGGGTGGCATGGTTTGCTTCAGCCTATTGCAGACGGGCTCAAATTAATAACCAAAGAAGACATAATTCCGGCAAATGCCAGCAAAATTTTATTTATTGCTTCACCTGCGATAGCTATGGTTCCTGCTCTTTTGTCTATAGCTGTTATCCCTTTCGGGGACACAATAAGCATTATGGGTGTCAGTATTGATATGGTAATAACAGATGTAAACATTGGCATACTATTTATCCTTGCCGTTTCTTCTGTTGGTGTTTATGGTATTTTATTAGGAGGTTGGTCATCTAACAATAAGTATTCACTACTGGGGGGATTGAGATCTTCCGCTCAGATGATTAGTTATGAGCTGTCAATGGGATTGTCTTTGATAGGGGTTATTATGATGACAGGATCTCTAAGTCTGGTAGATACTGTTAATGCTCAAACTGATTTGTGGTTTGTCGTGCTGCAGCCTGTTGCTTTTCTGGTGTACGCAATAAGTGCTATAGCTGAAACCAATAGATGTCCGTTTGATTTACCGGAAGCAGAGACTGAACTGGTTTCAGGTTTCCATACAGAATATAGCAGCATGAAGTTTGCGTTATTCTTTATGGCAGAGTATGCTAATATTATTACCGTATCGGCAGTTGGCGTTACATTCTTTTTTGGTGGATGGAGAGGTCCGTTTTTGCCGCCAGTTGTCTGGTTCTTAATTAAGATGGCTCTATGCATATTCTTTTTCGTATGGTTGAGGTCAACTTTTCCAAGGTTCAGAATTGATCAACTTATGCAGTTTGCATGGAAGGTTTTGCTTCCTGTAGCAGTAGTAAATGTTTTGATAACAGGAATTGTAATGACCCTTTTATAAGCTTAGTAAAAGTTGAAAGTGCCTGAAGTTTAATAGTGAGCTAAAGTTGAGGTAAAAAACAAGTTTTTTGTTTTTTAATTTTAGGCACTTTAGTTCACTTTAGACACTTCAAACTTGGCTTCAGTAGGAAGACGTAAAAATATGATAAAACCATTAATACAAGGCCTAGCGCTTACGTTAAAGCATTTTCTTAGTCCATCTAAAGTGGTTACGATGCAGTACCCTGATGAAAAATGGACGCCTTATCCGCGTTTCAGGGGATTGCATGAGTTACAGAGGGACGAAAATGGCAATGAGAAGTGTGTTGCTTGCGGGCTCTGTTCTACCGTTTGTCCGTCTGAATGTATTAACATTGAAGGTGCCGAAGATCAGAATGGCAAACGATATGCGGAGACTTATGAAATTGATATGTTCCGTTGTATTTTCTGTGGGTACTGTGAGGAAGTTTGTCCGGAGGAGGCTATATTCCTGAGGCAGGACTATGAGCTGGCTACAGGAAACGCGAAAGACAATATATATAATAAAGAAAAACTGTTAGTACCAATTAAGAAAAAAGTTAAGAAAGAAGTTAAGAAAAAACCCAGGAATAAATCTAAATAAGGTCTTAATTATATGTTAGAAAGTTTATTGTTTATAATAATGAGTTTGATAACGATTGCCTGTGCTATTGGCGTGGTCTTTCAAAAGAACCCGGTTTATAGTGCGGTATTTCTTATCCAGACAATGGTTTCTCTTGCTGTTTTGTATGTTCTATTGCATGCTCAGTTTGTTGCTGCTGTACAGGTCATGGTATATGCCGGTGCAATAATGGTGATTTTTGTTTTTGTTATCATGTTACTTAATCTAAACAAGGATGAATTGGAAGGTGACAGGAACAAAATGCCATTGCAGAAGCCTGCTGCTATTATTCTCGGTTTGATCCTTGTTGTCATGATAGGTATTCTAATGACGAGAGCAACTTTTTCAGGTGCTGAAGGTGAGTATACACCGGAGGTTATGGATCAAATCGGAAACACACAGCTTGTGGGTAAAATGTTATTTACAAAATACGTTTTGCCTTTTGAAATTGCGTCTATACTTTTATTTGCCGCTATTGTAGGGGCTATAGTCTTAGCAAAAAAACAAATTATTAAGGAAGAGAAGTGATGGCAGTTCCGTTAACATGGTATTTAGTACTTTCCGGTATTCTATTTTCGATAGGGACAGTGGGCGTTTTAATCAACAGAAACGCTCTCGTTATTTTCATGTCTATTGAATTAATGTTGAATGCGGTAAACCTTGCATTTGTTACATTTTCGCGTCAACAGAATTCGATGGATGGCCAGATCTTCGTTTTTTTCATAATGACGGTTGCAGCAGCAGAGGCAGTAGTTGGTCTTGCAATAATAATTGCCCTGTTTAGAAACAAAGCTACTATAAATGTAGACGATATAAACATAATGAAGTGGTAAAAGGATAAAATAATGTCAAACCCATTTGGGGACTCTTTTTTAGACTTAATCTGTTTAGTACTCTTATTTCCGCTTGCAGGGACTATAATCAATGGTTTCCTGGGAAAGAGGCTTAACAAATCTATAGTCGGCTTTGTAGGATGCGCTGCGATAGGGTTATCGTTTGTCGTTGCAGTATTTGTACTCCTTGATCTGCTGAAACTTTCACCTGAACACCGGGTGTTTGAAAAAGATTATTTTACCTGGATCGGCTCTGGTGCATTCAAGGCAATTGCCGGTTTGCAGGTAGATCCGCTTTCGGTTGTGATGATACTGGTAGTTACCGGCGTAGGGTTTCTTATCCATGTCTATTCTATAGGTTACATGCATGAAGATGAAAGTTTCTACAGATACTTTACCTATCTGAATCTATTTACCTTTTCAATGTTACTTCTCGTTCTGGCTAATAATTTCCTTCTCATGTTTATAGGGTGGGAAGGTGTTGGCCTCTGTTCATATCTTTTAATCGGTTTCTGGTTTGAGAAGAAATCTGCATCAGCCGCAGGAATGAAGGCATTTATTGTAAACCGTGTAGGGGACTTCGGCTTTATCCTTGCCATCCTCTTGATATTTGTCACCTTCGGTACTATAGACTTTACTGAAGTGTTTCACGCCGCACCGGAACATCTGCAAATAGGTAGTTCCGTTGCCGCGATTATAACACTCTTGCTATTCGTAGGTGCTGTTGGAAAATCTGCGCAAATTCCACTCTACACATGGCTTCCTGATGCTATGGAGGGTCCTACTCCGGTCAGTGCGTTGATTCACGCGGCAACTATGGTTACGGCCGGTGTATATATGGTTGTAAGGTGTAACGTATTATATACAATGTCTCCGTTTACCATGACAGTAGTAGCTGTGATAGGTGGTGCTACCGCACTGTTTGCGGCAAGTATTGGTCTTGTGCAGAATGACATAAAGAGGGTTCTTGCATATTCTACAGTAAGTCAGATAGGCTATATGTTCCTCGCCTGTGGTTTAGGTGGATACATTACCGGTGTATTCCATCTGGTTACACACGCTTTTTTTAAAGCACTACTGTTTCTGGGATCAGGAAGTGTGATTCATGGCCTGGGAGGTGAGCAGGATATGAGAAAGATGGGCGCCCTCAAGAAATTTATGCCGATAACGTACATAACTTTTTTTATAGGAACACTTGCAATTGCAGGTATACCACCATTTGCCGGATTCTTCAGTAAGGATGAAATCTTGCTGGAAGCATATACCAAAGGGAATCTCTTCTTCTGGGGTCTTGGAGCTTTAGCAGCACTATTAACCGCCTTTTACATGTTCAGGTTGTTATTCATGACATTTCACGGGAATTCTAAAATGACCCAGCATGTTGAGGAGCATGTTCATGAATCACCAATGAGTATCCTTTTCCCGTTAATAGTGCTTGCCGTTCTTTCCATAGTTGGTGGATTCCTGGGCTTTCCGACAATGAGCGTAATTAACGAATTTCTTGCTCCAGTCATAGGTGCAGGACATCATGGGAGTGAATCGCACCATGTCTCTTCCAACCTGATGTTCTCAATGATGGGTATATCGACGGGTATTGCCATCGTCGGAATTGTACTGGCTTATATAATGTATATTTCAAAACCTGAACTGCCCGGTGCTATTGCAAAGAGATTTAAAGGAATTTACAATATCATATTAAATAAATATTTTGTTGATGAAATATACGATGCAACTTTTGTTAAACCGACCCTCGGAGTTTCAAATCTCTTATGGAAGGTAGTAGATGTGAGGATTATAGATGGTTTTGTAAATGCGGTTGGAAGGCTCACCATACTCAAAGGTGAAGTACTGAAACTCAGCCAGACGGGGTTAGTGCGCAACTATGCATTATCTATAATGCTGGGCGGAATTATTATAATTATTTGTTCCATATTATTTTTGTAAACGTACCTTAATTTCGGCGGGTAAGAAACCCGACATTTCCTAATTAATAAATTGGCAACTGAAAGGAACTAATTTAAATAAATGAGTTGTGATTGTCCGATACTTACCATAGTTACGTTTCTGCCTCTATTCGGGGCAATAATACTTCTCTTTATAAATGGAGAAAAACAGGAGAGGATTAAACGTGTCGCTCTTGCTATCGCCGTTATAGATTTTATAATCTCGCTACCCCTGTTCATCTTATTTAAATCAGATACGTCTGAATTCCAATTTGTACAGAATGTTCCATGGATAAAGGAATTTGGAATAAGTTATCATGTAGGTATTGATGGCATAAGTCTCTTTCTTTTCCTGCTGACAAGTTTCCTTTCGCTCATCTGCATACTGGCATCGTGGAACATAAAAGACAGGATAAAAGAGTACATGATTGCGATGCTTATCCTGCAGACGGGGATGCTGGGAGTGTTTATCTCTCTTGATCTCTTCCTTTTCTACACGTTCTGGGAGCTCATGCTGATCCCGATGTACTTGATAATTGGTGTCTGGGGAGGCCCAAGAAGGATATATGCCACAATAAAGTTCTTCGTATATACAATGGCGGGAAGCGTATTGATGCTGGTTGCCATAATATTTCTCTATTTTATGCATCACAAAGCAACGGGCGAATATACATTTGACCTGTTGAAGATATACAACCTTGACATTCCCCTGGGAGCTCAATTCTGGCTCTTCCTTGCATTCTTCTTTGCGTTTGCAATAAAGGTACCAATGTTTCCGTTTCATACATGGTTGCCGGATGCTCATGTGGAAGCTCCAACGGCCGGCAGTGTTATACTGGCAGGGGTGCTGTTGAAAATGGGGACCTACGGATTTGTGCGTTTCAGTCTGCCGCTGTTTCCTTACGCCAGTCATCAATTTGTACCTCTTATTACATGGCTGGCTGTTGCAGGTATCATTTACGGAGCGCTAGTAGCAATGGTCCAGCAAGATCTGAAGAAGTTGGTTGCGTACTCAAGTGTCAGTCATCTCGGCTTTGTAATGCTCGGCATCTTTGTATTTAATATACAGGGAATGGAGGGAGGAATCCTTCAGATGATAAATCACGGCTTGAGTACCGGTGCGTTATTCCTGATTGTTGGAATGTTATATGAAAGAAGGCATACAAGGATGATTGCTGATTATGGAGGTGTGACGAAGAAAATGCCGATACTTGCGGTTTTCTTTATGGTTGCGACATTGTCATCAATCGGACTGCCCGGCTTGAATGGATTTGTTGGTGAATTCCTGGTATTGCTGGGGACATTTAAGTCTAACATATTAATTGCCGTCATTGCTACGTCCGGCGTTATCCTTTCAGCATGCTACATGCTCTGGATGTTTCAGAGAGTTATGTTTAATAAAATTACAAACCCGGAAAATAATAAACTCAAGGATATTAATAAGCGAGAATTAGCACTGTTGCTGCCTATAACAATTCTTATCTTCTGGATTGGTATCTACCCTAAACCCATATTATCCCGGATGGATGTATCCGTAAACCACCTCTTAACGCAGGTGGATGAAAAATATAGGATGTCGTTGAATAAGCTTGGAAAAAGTGATGATGTACTTGTGGCCAGTGAAAGTAATAGTGTAGACTACATAGAAAGTGAAGGAAGGATGAACGAAACTTCACATAACCCTGTAAAGAGATTGATTAAACTATGGAAATAGTTATTCCACCATTTGATTTAAAGAGTATATCGCCAATGATTAGTGTCTCCGTTGCGGCGATATTCATACTGCTTCTTGATGTGTTCTGCAGAAAAACATTCAAGAATAGTATGGGATACATAAGCTTTCTCGTAGTTCTTGCTACGGGATTCGTTGTCTACACACAAATAGGACAGAACGTGTACTCATTCAGTAACATGTTTGTCGTAGATAATTTCTCGGTCTTCTTCAATCTGATATTCCTGCTCAGTACGGCTATCATAATTCTTATGTCCGATAATTATATAAAACAGGAAGGTGTGAACTATGGTGAATACTATACACTGATACTGTTTGCTACAGTGGGTATGATGTTGATGGCGGGTGGGGCGGACTTGCTTACGATTTTCCTCGGTATTGAGATAATGTCCATTTCGCTTTATGTGCTGGCAGGCTTCACAAGAGATAAGGTCCGTTCAAATGAGGCGTCTCTGAAATACTTTCTGCTTGGCGCGTTTGTAACAGGTTTTCTTCTTTATGGTATCGCCATGCTATACGGAGCAACCGGAACTACCAATCTGAAGGAGATTGCTGCATTTATTGCTGAAAATTCGGGACTATCAAATCCAATGATTGTTGTGGGTGCTTCACTGCTTATTGTCGGTTTTGGTTTTAAGATTGCTTGTGTGCCCTTTCATAAATGGTCTCCTGACGTTTACGAAGGTTCTCCGACACCGGTTACTGCTTTTATGTCAATAGGGCCAAAGGCAGCCGGTTTTGCTGTTTTCCTGAGAGTTTTCCTCGTGGCTCTGCCTGATCTGGAACCGAAGTGGTCAATCGTGTTGTGGATCATGGCTGTCCTTACCATGACAGTAGGAAACCTTGTGGCCATTTCACAGACAAACATAAAAAGGATGTTGGCATATTCAAGTATTGCGCACGCGGGATACGCGCTTGTTGCTATTATAGTAGGAGGTGAATTTGGGATTGCGAGTTTACTCTTCTATATGCTGGCATATACTCTTATGAACCTGGGAGCATTTGCTATAATCATCGTACTGGGGAAAAAAGGAGAGGAAAATGCTAATATTGAAGACTTCAGCGGACTCGGTTACAAACATCCTCTCTTGGCAGTAGCGATGTGCATATTTATGTTTTCACTGGCGGGCATTCCACCATTGATAGGCTTTATCGGAAAATTCTACATCTTCAGTGCTGCCATCAAATCCGGTTTTATCATACTGGCTATTATTGGTATGATTAACAGTGTAATATCTGTTTACTACTATTTAAGAGTTACTGTCGTTATATACATGAAAAAGCCGATACGTGAATTCGCTCCACTTTCACTATCACCGCTAATCATTCTTGCCATTCTCATAACAATCTGCGGTACAATCTATTTCGGTATATTCCCTTCAAAGATCATTGCATTTGCCCAACAGTCTGCTGTTTTATACTAACCATATCAATGTCATCCTCATATTTTAACCGCTTAAACGGACTAAACAGTTTAAATGGTTTTTACATAAACGATTCTTTTCTTGCTTGAATAGTTCTTCTATTACTCAAACAGCTTAAACTGTTTGATCGGTTTAAACGGTAACTTAAATACAAGGAGGTAAGGCAATGAGTGTAAAATATTTCGAGGATTTAGAAATCTGGAAGCTTTCAAGAAAATTAACGAATAAAATTTACAACATAAGTAATGATGGTAAATTCGCAAAAGATTTCGGACTGCGTGATCAAATAAGAAGGGCAGCCGTTTCAATTATGTCTAACATTGCAGAGAGATATGAGAGATGCGGCAATCAGGAATTTATACAGTTTCTATCAATTGCCAAAGCGTCATGTGGTGAAGTACGGTCACAATTGTATGTCGTCATGGATCAGGGTTATATGAACAAAAAAGAATGTGAGCAACTAATAGATAACGATAGAAAGCTCTCCATCATGATTAACAACTTTATCGAATATCTTAAAGAAGGCACATACAAAGGGACAAAATATAAAATGCCAAAACAAAAAAGTTCAAAAGAAAAACTTGATGAAATGGTGGAACAAATAAAGGCAAAGAAGGAGAAGGATGAGTAACTTTATTTTTAACAGTTTAACCGGTTTGATCCGCTTAAACCGTTTGAACGGTTTCTTTACTGCTTCATTAAAGGGGAATTAAATGCAGTTCTGGGCGACTTATTGCAAAGTACTCGGATATGTCTGGCTAGTGGCGACAGGCCTCCTGATCTTGGTGGGGATATCTAATGTCTGGATAAAGGACGGATTCTCAGGTGTTCAAGACCTGCTGAGTCTATCTAACGCAGTTAACTACATCGCAATGGCAATTGCGGTGATTCCAGGTATTGTTCTGTTGAAGCTTTCCGAGAATCTACGTAGCAAAGTCAAGACAAGAGAGTAAAAGAAGGTATTTGTCTGTATGTAAAGTTTCTCTATTTTTTAAATCCGTAAATTTCTTACAGAACACAAAAGGTAAAAACTATTATCTTCTTTTATCTTTTCTTTGCTTTTGACCTTAGAGTTTATCTGTAAAAATCTGTGGCCAAATTTGTCATTAGTCATTCGTCAATTCTTTCAACTTATCTACAATCCATATCATACCTTCTGTATCCAATGCGCAGTATTTTTCTAAATCTTCCCTGATTTTAATTCTTCCCTCTTCTGAGTCACTATTTGAAATAATATCTAAAAAGGCAAGGCTTGCATTCATGCCATCTGATATGTCCAGATGATCATAACTTGTTCCCGTTAAAACGGGAAGGACCCTCTTAATAGATGCGCTTCCTTTTTGCCTGGCATCATAATAATGAAAAGACCTGAAAGGTGCCAGCAAATCGATTATCCTGTCATTCATTTTTTCGACCCAATCTTTGTATTCAGGAAACATTGTTGCAAGTGATCTTAATACGCCTTTCTCAAAAATCTGATTATAGACAACGATACTGCCGCTAGCACCCAGTACTCTCTTTAATGATGATATAAACTCAGACCTTGGGTCACCTGTGCCATCCGCAAGGAAAGAATAGTGTCTGGCCGTTGCATTGTCTTTATCAACAACGTGCAGTGAAAATTGAAAAGGAATTTGTTGATATGGTCTTGTACCATCAAATAGTGGTATGGCACCGCTGAATGTCTCAAAGTCCAGATAATATAATGGATATTTCAGGTTGTCCAGGAACTGACTAATACGCTTTTTTTTAATATGTGGTTTTCCTGAAATCTCACAGCTTTTCTGGATTTCCCGTTTTCCGCTCAGAGGGAAATCATCAGGAATATCCTTGAAGGAGTATATGCCTTTTTCAAACAGCTCAAATGCATGATTTTTGCTACCATACATATCAAAGATACTGTTTTCAGGCAGAAAACTCCAGCACTCCTTTTTCAAAGGGCATTCGTGTGGGCTACTGCACTGTTTGCCTATAGTGACGTCAGGACATTTTTCAGAAGCAATTGTACTGACCATACTATCTACCCTTTGCCGTATTCCGTCAGTTGCTCGATCGACTCCAGCCGTTATCTTCGTCATGGTTAACAATCCCGCCGGATCAATATCAGCTTGTTTTATATACTCGTTATTAACTGTCATAAGAAAACAATTTCTGATTTTGAGGCCGTAATTCTCACAACAATACTTCTGGTAGGAAACATCATGAATATTTACATTCTTAACTTTGGTAGAACTCTTAACTTCAATAATATTCCACTCATCCTTACTAACTGGTTTCAGGATATCAATCCTGGAAAAAGTATTATCAACCATGATGCCTACTTCAAACAGTGGTTTGCGTTCTTTAAGAAGTACTTCAGTATGATTGAGATTGATCGTAAAATCATCAGCCGGGATGTCGATACCATCAGGAAACAGTTTCTTTGCAAACTCACCGACTAAAAGTCCTTGACTAAACCCGTGTCGTGTTGATGGATCAAACCTGGGAACCCTATCAGGTTCATTCAGCTTAACCCAAAGATACTTGGGGCACTGAAGCCCGTTTATATACTTTGATTTAGTCAATAATCTTTCTCTGGACATAAACAGATATTCCTAAAAATGGTATGTAGATTTAATAAAATACAGGAGGGATTTTAACAACAAAAGGAGGTTTAAAGCATATTAACCGTTTTCATCAGAGCCTTCGCATAAACATTTTGTTTTTTTTATAGCATTCTGTCTTCGGCACTTTTGTCCGGGGAAATTCGCGAAAATTGTGTCTAATCCTTGAATTTAGACATAATTGTTTCAGTGTAGCTTATCATATCATCAAATATACTGTCGATGCCATCTCTTAAGCCTTCCCATACGCTTTCATGTGCTTTCTCCAGTTCTTCATGCTTTTTTCTGGCAAGTTTCTGCTTTGTCTTCAGGCGTTCAATATGATCAATGTACTCCACCTTGTCCTCCGGCGTAGCCTGTTCAACCTGGGATTCAAGCTTGCAAATTTTGTCTTCCCACTCACTTAACTCAACATCCAGTTTATGTAAATAATCTTTCCTTGCACTCATAGCTAAGATCCTTCCACCTATTGGCAACATGTTAACGAGAAATAAATCTGGGGATGCGTTCATCTATAGTTGATAATAATTCGAATGAAAATTAAAGACAAGATAAATATTTGTGGTCATTAAGCTATATCTTTGAGTCATTAAGGGGTGTAAACCATAAATTACTTTCTGCTCTTCTCAGTAATCTCTGTGTTTTCTTGTCCTCGGCGCCTTTTGTCCAGGGGAATTCGTGAAATCAGTGTCTGTCTTTTGTCTTTTTCTAGGTTTTTAGTTTTTCTTTGTGTTCTTAGCAGCTTTGCGGTGAACAATCTTTTATCTTGCAAAACATCTTGACTCATATATAATACAAAGTCAATAGACAGCTGTATCAGTTCACTTTGGCCACGTTGCACACTGCGGAATCATCATATACTAAAGCTCCTGTTGTTAATAAATACAGATTTTAACATATAAACAATTTACCTATTTTACGAAAAGAGAAGGTTATGCTAAAGACACATGATATAAGTTTACGGTACGGAAAACGTGTACTATTTGAAAATGTAACTACAAAGTTCAGTCCGGGTAACTGCTATGGGGTTATTGGTGCCAATGGTGCGGGCAAATCAACGCTCCTTGACGTTTTGTCAGGGGATATTGAGCCATCATCCGGAAATATAAGTGTTTCTCCGGGCAAGAGAATTGCCGTTTTAAAACAGAACCAGTATGAGTTTGACGAATTTGAAGTATGTCAAACGGTGTTAATGGGGCATAAAAGGCTTTTTAAAATTATGGTTGAAAAGGACGCCATTTATGCAAAGAGTGATTTCAGCAATGAAGACGGAATGAAAGTTTCCGACCTTGAAGATGAGTTTGCTGAGCTTAATGGATGGGAGGCTGAAAGTGAGGTGTCTACTCTTTTAAGTGGACTTGGTGTAGCAAACGAACTGCATACAAAGAAAATGGCTGAACTTTCAGGTAATGAAAAGGTTAAGGTCTTGTTGGCGCAGGCACTTTTCGGAAGTCCGGACATTTTGTTGCTTGATGAACCTACAAACCATCTGGATATTCAATCCATTGACTGGCTTGAAGAATTTCTGATAAAATTTAAGAATACCGTAATTGTCGTTTCACATGACAGACATTTTCTTAATAACGTATGTACTCATATTGCAGATATAGATTACGGAAATGTTTCTATCTATACCGGCAACTACGATTTCTGGCTTGAGTCTAGCCAGCTGGCTTTGGAGCAGACAAGAAACATGAACAAAAAGACAGAGGCTAAACGAAAAGAGCTTGAGGCATTTGTCGCCCGGTTTAGTGCAAATGCATCCAAATCAAAGCAGGCCACTTCCAGGAAGAAAACGCTTGAGAAGATGGTCATAGAGGAGATTAAGCCTTCATCAAGAAAATTTCCTTTTATCCGTTTTATACCCGAAAGGCCAATAGGAAACAATGTACTCACAATAAAAAATATTTCCAAAAAAGTGGATGGGGAAGTCGCCCTTAATGATATAACATTAACGGTCAACAATGATGATAAGATCGCTTTTGTCGGTACGCATGACCTGGCAAAAACCGCACTCTTTGAAATATTAATGGGTGAGACTAAGGCAGATAGTGGTGATTACACCTGGGGTGGAACAGCAATTCGATCGTCTTTGCCAAAAGATAATTCAGAATTCTTTAATGACGATGTCACTTTAGTTAACTGGCTTCGTCAATATTCCAAAGAGAAGGACGACAATTTTATAAGAGGCATTTTGGGTAGAATGCTTTTCAGCGGTGAAGAATCATTAAAAAAGGCCAATGTACTATCCGGTGGTGAAAAAGTACGCTGTATGCAGGCAAAGATGATGATAAGTGGGGCCAATGTACTGATTTTGGATGAACCCACTAATCATCTAGATCTTGAAACAATCACTTCGTTAAATGACGGGTTGATCGAATATAAGGGCGTTCTTATGTTTTCCTCTCGCGACCACCAGTTTATGCAAACAATAGCTAATAGAATAATAGAGATAACGCCTTATGGTGTTATAGATAAAAAAATGACCTTTGATGAATATCTGGAAAGCCCTGTCATTAAAAAAATGCGTGAAGAGATGTATGAGAATAGTAACAATCGGGGAGACACTATACCTATTTAATATAGATTTCTACACATAGTAATAAGTTATAATACTATTAATCATGCAGACCATTCAATACTAACAGGAAAATAATTTCTATTATAACGTAATAAGGAGATTGTCGTGGCTGTCAACAGATTAAAGGCGTTTCTTAATGATAATAAAATTAAGTATATATCATCTTTTCATTCGAATGCCTACACTGCACAAGAAGTTGCTGCTTCTGCTCACATACCAGGAAGAAAAATAGCAAAAACCGTTATGGTTAAGATTGATGGTAAGATGGCTATGGCTGTTTTGTCCGCCTCCGACAAGGTGGACTTTGACCTCATACAGGAAGCTGCCGGAGCGAGTAAAGCTGAACTTGCCGGCGAACAAGAATTCGCGGACCTGTTTCTAGGCTGTCATATTGGCGCTATCCCTCCATTCGGAAATCTTTATGAAATGCAGGTCATAGTGGATGAAAAACTTTCCGAACAGACTGAAATTGTCTTTAACGCGGGTTCCTATACTGAGCTGATTACCCTGCATTATGAAGATTTCAAAAATCTGGTAAAACCGTGTGTAGCAAGCATTTCAGCTGATAATTAGACACTTGTTAATCGTAAATTTGAAATCGTTATTTATCATTAGTCAAGAGTAATTCGTAAATCTCTTAATTTATCAATACCTTAATTATTTCTTCTGCCTTTAACTTCGGTATTTCTCTGTGAAAAGTCCTCGGTGCCTTTTGTCCGGGGAAAGTCCTCGGCGTCCTTTGTCCGGGGAAGTCCCTGCCAGATGATTCGTGTGGCGGGTGTGACCCAATTCTCCAATTCTCCAATTCTTCATCCTTTAGTCCTTAAATCGTAAATCAGAAATCGTAATTCGTAAATCAAATATCTTGCCACTGGTATCTTGCTTCTTGTCTTTTCTTTTCTCCTGTTTTTCCGTCTTTGTCTTTTATTCATCACTTTGCCTTCTCAGCGGCTTTGTATGAGGTATCTCTTTTGCCTTTTCATAAATTAACTGGTTAGTTATTATTATAATTGCTATATACCATGATAACCTTGGAACTTAAATTTTTTTTCAAAGGATTTGTATCTTCGTATCGTCTAATATACGGAACAGTCTAAGTAAATAGAACAGTACCTAAATATGGAAAACCAGGATGATATTGAATTAGTAGTATTGGCTAAACAGGGGGACTCCGTTGCGTTTGAAAAACTGGTTGAACGGAACTATATCTTCGTATACAAGGTTTCCTACAAGTGGTGTGGAGTTAAGGAAGATGCAGAAGACATTACGCAGGATGTTTTTATGAAGCTTGCCGGAAAGATACAAAGCTTTCAAGAATCATCAACTTTTCAGACATGGTTATATAAAGTGACTATCAATACTGCTAAAGATTTTGTAAAAAAGAGTAGTAGAAAACGAAAAAAGGAGATGGCCTATTCAGAACAGCAGGAAATAGATAGTGAGTCAAATCAGGAAGAAGATTCAATATCCGAGATAGTACATAATCTGATTACACGACTGCCGGATAAGCTGAAAGAGACGGCACTGCTTGTGTTCTGTGAAGGTATGAACCATAAAGAGGCTTCAGTTATACTGAATTGTTCTGAAAAGACCGTTTCATGGAGAATATATGAGGTGAAGAAAAAAATGAAGAGTAATTTAAAAACTGATGAGGTTTTATGGTAGACAAGAAAGACATAAATAAAATTTTGCAGGAAATGGAAATTCCCGAACCGGATGAAGCAGTTAAGAATGCTGCGATTAAAGCATCTGTAGATGAGTTTAACCGGCAAAGGGAATCTTTACAAAAAAACATCAAAGGAAATGAAACCGAACGGCGTCTAATTGGCAGAATCCAAATATTTCTCAACCTTTTAGGAGGATATGCCATGAAGAGGTCATATGTTATTGCAGGTGGCGTAACAGCATGTGTAGCAATCTTAGTAGTTAGTCTTACCTATTTGTCAGTAGATCTGAATAAGGCACCACAGCCTATAAATGTTCTCACTGTGCCAACGCACAAAGAAAGTAAATTAGCTGTTATCGAAGAATCTGCTGTCGTAAATGGATCTGTAAGTCCGCAAAAAAAGGAAATGCAGATTGCTGATCAATATGCTATGTCAGAAAAATCAACTTCAGATGGTTCGTACGGAGTCTCTTCACTAACAGGTAGAAAACAGGCAATGACACGTCAACAGGCAAACAAGCAGAAACGGTCTTATGCAGCGCAGGGAAGTGGTGGATCTGTAGCATACAATTATCATATTGGAGCACCAAAAAGCAGTATGCCTTCATATTACCCACCGAGTGTTTCATCAGATTCAAGACCTGGTGTCGTATATGAAAATCGGATAGGTTTACCGGTTCCCCGTGATCCGATTTCATCTGAACAGGAAGGGCATATACAAAACAAGGAAACGGGACGTGATAAATTCGATACCATAGAGACAAATCCGGTTAAACAGGTAAAAGATGAGCCTGTTTCTACTTTTTCAATAGATGTTGATACCGCGTCATACTCATTCGTACGTCGTCAGATAAATAATGGAGTGCTTCCGCAGGAAAATGCGGTACGTATCGAAGAGATAATCAATTATTTCGATTATGACTATGCTGTTCCGGATGACAAGATAAAACCATTTCAACCAACAATTGCTGTTTATCCTACACCATGGAACGATAACTCAAAACTCCTGCATATCGGAATAAAAGGATACGATATTGTTCCTGAAAAGAAACCGCAATCAAACCTTGTATTTTTGTTAGATGTTTCAGGCTCGATGAATGAACAGGATAAGCTGCCTCTCCTAAAGAACTCATTCCGTCTGCTTGTTAATTCACTGGATGAAGAGGATACGGTTGCAATAGTGGTCTATGCCGGAGCTGCCGGTACAGTTCTCGAACCGACGAGTGTTAAGGAAAAAGGAAAGATCCTGTCTGCCCTGGACCAATTAAATGCCGGGGGATCCACCGCCGGTGGAGAAGGAATTCGAAAGGCATATGACCTTGCGGAAGCAAATTTCAAAAAAGAGGGTGTAAACCGTATCATATTAGCTACAGACGGAGACTTTAATGTCGGAATCTATGATAAGGAAGAGTTAAAAAGTTTTATAGATAGAAAGAGAAAGAGTAGAATCTTTTTGTCTGTCCTGGGTTTCGGTCAGGGAAATTACAATGATGCCTTGATGCAGAAGTTGGCTCAGAACGGAAATGGAAACGCATCTTATATTGACAACCTTAATGAGGCAAGAAAGGTACTGGTTGACGAAGCCAGCTCTACACTGTTTGCTATTGCCAGGGACGTAAAAATACAAATTGAGTTTAATCCGAAGCTGATTGCCGAGTACCGCTTGATAGGGTACGAGTCCCGGATGTTGAAACGTGAGGACTTTAATAACGACAAAGTTGACGCGGGAGACATTGGTTCAGGACATACGGTTACGGCCATCTATGAAATTATACCGGTTGGAAGCAAAGACAGACTGGTTGATGATCTTCGTTATAGTAGTAAAGAGAAAGAGAGTACTGAGAGTGAATTAAGTGACGGTGAGTATGCATTTCTAAAGATCCGTTATAAACTGCCCGGTTCCGAAAAGAGTGAATTGATTACTGCACCCGTAAAGAAAGAAAGTGAATTTACTCAGATTAATCAGGTTCCAGCAGACATTCGATTTGCAGCTTCCGTTGCAGGATTTGGACAGATTTTACGAGGAGGGACCTACACGGCTGAATTTACCTATGATGATATCATTAAGCTGTCAGAATCAACAGTGAGCAAAGATGAATTTGGATACCGGCAGGAATTTCGTAATCTGGTCAGACTTGCAAAAGCAATTGAATAGATGCATGTCACAACAAGAGTTAAAGGAGAGATTTAATATGGAACCGTACTTATCTTCTTGATTTTGTTAACTGCTTGAGTATTATAAATTCAAGAATTTCTATTATCTGTTGGGCTTATCCCATACAGACATAGGCTTTTAGATGAAGGAGATGAAACATGTTGTTTTCAAAGCGATTAAAGAGTTCTTCATTGGAAATGATTTCAACAATTATCCTAATAGCTACCGTCCTTATATTGTCGGGTTGTGGCGATAGTAATGCTCCGGGAGATGCCCAACGGGAACAAATAACAAAGCCGGTTGATCCTATATTTAACGATATAGGAAAGACAGTTCTCCCTTCTGTGGAAAAACCACCAGAAGTAAAATAACAAGATAAAGAAGCTGAATACCTTGTAAAAATCGTGAAATAATGTTAAGTCTGAATATGTATATGTCTTAAATATAGTAAAATATCTCGTTCGTGGAAGGTCTTAAAAGATGCCTGTGATCGTCAATTTTATATCATCTATCAATCCCTTATTGAGGGAGGTATGTAATGATACAATTTAAGCCCTCAAAATGGCTTGCCTGCCTTTTTCTTTTCCTGTTACCCATTATGCTGGGTATTTGCTTTGCTTATCCGTTATATGGTGGTTCACAGGGATACGGCTGGTGTCCGACCTGTGGAAGGGATATGCCAGACTCACACTTCCCCCATGGAGGAGGCGGTGGTGGTGGCGGCGGAGGTTATGGTGGCTATACTCCAGGACCGTCTCCACAGGAACAACAGGCTAGTGCTGCAAACAGAGAAGGTCTCAGTTACGAAAAGAGTGGTGATTGGGATAACGCTATAAAATCCTATAGAGAAGCGCTAAGGCTTAATCCGAATGAAAGAGTTTTTCTTCTAAATCTTCAGGATGGTATAAATAACAAAGGTGTAGCACTCCACAAGAATGGAGATTATGAGAGTGCTTTAAGATTGTTTGAAGAGGCGCTAAGGCTTAACCCGGACTATCCGAACGGACGCAGGAATATCCGAGTGGCAAAGGGTCATATAATCAACAGGGAGGGACTTGAATACTTTAACAATGAAGATTATGACAGCGCTATAAGCTATTTTGAGGAATCGATAAGGGTTAATCCTGAAGATCAAACAGCCAGGGGAAACCTTGCTGAAGCCAGAAAGAGAAAGAGAGAGCAGGCAGAGTCAATACAGCTTGAGGATCAATGGCGCAAGGATGAGCAAAGACGTAAAGAAGAAGAAGAGAGAATTGCGAGAGAAATAGAGGAACAAAAACGTGAAGAAGGAGAACGAATTGCGAGAGAAATAGAGGAACAAAAACGTAAAGAAGAAGAGCGGATTGCGAAGGAAGTACTGGAACAAAAGCGTAAAGAAGAGGAGCGAATTGCAAAGGCAATGGCAGAACAAAAGCTCAAGGAGGCTACACAGAGGGTAAATAATATGCTTGATGGTCTGGCAAAAAAGTTAGGCGCTTCTACTGGCACCTCTAAGTCATCCAACTCTTCAGGTTTGAGATTAATGAGGCCTGTCGGCGCCCGCCTCTTTGAGAAAGGTACCAAAGACTCTGCTCCAGTTGATCTAAGACTTATGCCTCTAAACAAACCTCTCGTGGGGTATCCGCCTCTTTCCGAAGGAGAGCAGCTACAGACGCAGTCCACTGGTAAACAAACTGCGGAGGATTCTAAAGGTGAGATATCGAATCTAAAGATTGATGTATTGCTTGAAGCCTTGGGACCTGGAAAGACATGGGACGAAAGCATATCATATTTGGAAGATAAGCTTGCTCATGAACAGGATATAAAAAAGAAACAAGCTATATGTGATGCTATTGCAGACACAAAGAAGGCAGCGGATACAGATAATACGCAGCAATACCTTGATGACTTCTTTAAGCAGATATATCGTTAAGAGATGTTTGGTGAAATGTATGAAGAAGGACTTAAGAAGGCAGCGGATACAGGTAATACGCAGCAATACCTTGATGAGGTCTTTAAACAGCTATATCGTGAAGAGTTGTTTCGTGAAACGGTTGAAGGAAGACTTAAGGGTGAGATATCGAATCCAAAGGTTGATGTATTGCTTGAAGCCTTGGGACCCGGAAAGACATGGGACGATAGCATATCGTATTTGGAAGATAAGCTTGCTCAAGAACAGGATGTAAAAAAGAAACAAGCTATACGTGATGCTATTGCAGACACAATGAAGGCAGCGGATACAGATAATACGCAGCAATACCTTGATGAGGTATTTAAACAGCTATATCGTGAAGAGTTGATTCGTGAAACGTATGAAAAAAGACTTAAGAAGGCGGCGGATACAGGTAATACGCAGCAATACCTTGATGAATTCTTTAAGCAGATATATCGTGAAGAGTTAATTCGTGAAACGTATGAAAAAAGACTTAGGAATGCAGCGGCTACAGATAATATGCAGTAATACGTTGATGAAGTCTTTAAGTAGTTATTTCGTAAAGAAGACTAAAAGATAAATTTATCGATTTGGAATCTACTGTTTCTATTAACAAGGAGTTAACCATAAAGAATTCAATCTACAACAAGAAAACAATTCCGGCCTGGTTTATTTTAACCATCTTTTTAGCCTTTGGGGTCTTTACATCAACATTCGTACTGGCCCAGACGTCCGGCAATGCACTCTCAGCAGAGGTACAGAAGGCTTACGAGCGTGGTTATGCGGCGGCAGAGCAAGGTGAATGGGAACTGGCGATCAAGTATTTCAGTAAGGCGCAGAAGGTCGCACCAGAGTCCCCCGAAATCCTCTTCAATCTTGCATTTGCCTGTTCCAATGCAGGGGGGCGGGACCTCCTTGCTATTGCATGGTACAGGGCCTATCTTGCCGTTGCACCAAGTGCACCAAATGCTGATCAGGTGCGTAAGGGAATTGTTAACCTTGAGGTCAAAGTAGAGGCAAATGTAAGGGTGCTAATCAATCTGGTCAGAGATACTGCTGCAGAGATTAAAGATGATGATAAAGACCTGATTTATCAGTACATCACCGCTGTGCAGGTAAATTCCGGAGATATATCCGGAGCAATGAATGCAGCCGAAAACATACCCGAAAGACATCTCGGTAATGGTAGGTACAGTCTTTGTAAGTCTGAGGCTTACCTGAATCTCGCTACTGTACAGGCAAAGAGAGGTGATATATCAGGTGCCCTGGACTCAGTTAAAAATATTACCTTACCAATCTCTTCAATAACGCTGCCACGTTATGATGATGATACGTTCCGTGTTTATAGGGAAATCGCCATTGAACAGGCAAAGACCGGTGACATAGCAGGTGCCAGAGATACAGCCGCAGGGATTACCGATAATGAAGCCAGGTCTGATACTTATCTGAAAATCGCCGATGTCCAGATAAAGTTAGTCGATATGGCAGGTGCCCGTAAAAGCCTTGGACTTGCCAAAAAAGCAGTCGATGGTGTTACAGACAGTGATTCCAAGTCATGGATTTATAAGGATATTTCGATTGCGCAGGCAAAAACCGGTGATATATCAGGCTCCAGAGATACAGCCGAAGAAATTACAGACGATTATGATAAATCACAGGTATATATTGTTATAGCAGCTGAACAGGCAAAAACCGGTGATATAGAAGGTGCCATGGATACCGCCAAGAGTATAAATATAAAAAAAGTGAAACATGATTACTGTTCAGATACATATATGTCTGATGCTTATAGGGAGATTGCTGCAGTTCAAGCCGGGGCAGGTGATAGAGAAAGTGCTGGCAAAAGTTTGGCACTGGCCAGGAAAGCTGCCGCAAGGATTTATTCCAATCGCTATAAGGTCCGTGCATATGTACGAATCGCCAGAGTACAGGCCGAGACTGGTGATAGTGAAGGTGCCAGGGTTACGGCCAGGATCATTACCGATGATTATGATAAAATTCAAGCATATCGGGAAATTGCCAGGCTACAGGTACAAAAAGATGATATTCCAGGTGCACGTAAAACAGTTGAACTGGCAGTGAAATTAGCCGCAAAAGAGATAAACGATTATCGATCTCATGATTCATTTCGCGAAATGGCCGCATTGCAGGCTAGAACAGATGATATTCCAGATGCACGTAAAAGCCTTGTACTGGCAAAAAAAGTGACTGCAAAAATTATTGAGGCTGACAATAAGTCGAATTCTTATATGAAAATTGCCGAAGTACAGGCTGCGGCTGGTGATGTAAAAGGTGGACGCAAAACCCTTGCACTGGCCAGGAATGCGGCAGCTGAGATTAATGAAGATGATGAAAAGTCCTGGGCTTATTTAAAGATAGCTGTTGCTCAGGCCGGAATAGGCGATACGGTAGGTGCCCGCAAAAACCTTGAACTTTCCAAAAAAGCAGCCGATGGTGTTACAGACGACGATCAAAGATCCCGGTGTTATATGGAAATAGCTGCTGTGCAGGCCAGAACAGGTGATATGGCTGCTTCCCGCAGAAACCTTGCATTGGTCAAGAAAATAGCCGAAGATAATTCAGGAAATTTTTTCAGGTCCCTGGTTTATACGGAAATAGCGGCAGTGCAGGCCAAGACAGGTGATGTAGTACGTGCCAATAATACAGCCGATCATATTTCCGTCTTTGCTTGTAGCATCCTGGCTTATATGAAAATCGTTGAGGTACAAGTGCAAGCAGGTGATATTACTGGTGCCATGGATACTCTTGATTGGGTTGTTCATGACGATGATGAGTCTGATGTTTATATAAAAATCTCTAAGTTACGGGTTAAGACAGCTGATTTTGCAGGTACGACAGTAAATTTATCAGAGGTAAAGAGATGGACACATTTAGCTCTGGCTTATCAGACGTATCCGTCACTTTCAAATTTACAAAAATTCTTAATGTCACTCAAAGGAAATAATTTTCGGGAAGTTGCTTTCACCCTTACTTCAGAAGGAATAGAGTGTATGGTTGATGCGTTGGAAGAGCTTCAGAACAATGAGATCAAGTGGTCAGAACTGAGGGCCCAATAAAACGCTAATCTCCTTTTTTTCTTTAAGGGTAAATATTTATCAACAGAGGAAGTTTTATGACCATTCAACTTGAATTCTGTAATATTATAGTGCCGGTTGCAAAAATAAAGGAGAAACTTGGGGACAAAGTTTTTAAGGACAAATATTCAATGAATACAGACACAACCTGGAACGATGGCCTGTTGTGGAGAGATGGATGTATGGATGATTCAGTGTTGAGCGACTTGCTCGATGGATGGGAAGAACTGGGTTTTGAACTTATCGAGGTGATCGATAGCCAAAAGTACTGGAAAGATGTATGCGTTGTAAATTCAAACTTTGGCCCTTCTCATCCTTGCAACTGGATTGAGTATAATAAGGAAACAAATACGGTCTGGTACAAAGGCGTAGATCCCGGAATCCCCGTTGGTCCTGAAGGTCGTAACATTCACTGGACACCCTGAAATGATAATAGGCTCGAAACTTGTGTTAGTTCGTGAAATTCGTGTCTGTCTTTTGCCTTATGCCTTTTCCTAGGTTTTTAGTTTTAATATAAGTTACAATAAGTGCCATAAAAGTAAAGAGATCAAAAAGATCAAGGTATTATAAAATGAGTAAAAGCAAAATTGAATGGACAGAATCTACCTGGAATCCTGTAACTGGTTGCAGCAAAATCAGTGAAGGCTGTGATAATTGTTATGCAGAAAGAATGGCAAAAAGACTAAAAGCAATGGGGCAGAAAAATTATATTAATGGCTTTGAAGTTGCGTGTCATCCCCATATGTTGGATGCTCCATTAAAGTGGAAAAAATCGAATATGGTTTTTGTAAACTCTATGGGAGATCTCTTTCATGAAAAGGTACCTCTTGATTTTATAAGACAGGTTTTTGGTGTAATGAACATTGCAGATCAACATTTTTATCAGGTTTTAACCAAGCGTGCAAAGCGGTTATTAGAATTATCAGAAATGATCAAATGGGATAGTCACATCTGGATGGGGGTTACTGTTGAGAATAAGACTTTCAAATACCGTATAGAATATCTTAGAAAAGCACCTGCAAAAACAAAATTCCTTTCACTAGAGCCTTTACTCGGATCTCTTGGCGAGCTAAACCTGTCAGGCATTGATTGGGTTATTGTTGGAGGGGAATCTGGTCCACGAGCGCGTTCCATTGAAGCAGACTGGGCAAGAGAGATAAGGGACCAATGTATCGAACAAAATGTGCCATTCTTTTTCAAACAATGGGGCGGTATTCATAAGAAGAAAAATGGAAGGGTTCTTGATGGTGTTACGTGGGACGAAATGCCCACACGCGAATTAACTGCTGTTTAGGTTTAACATAAACAATCCAATTATTAAAGACACACAATATTTAATTATTAATTCTTAAATCCCTTAATTCCTCCCTGTCCGCCAGCTTGTTAGGCGAGAATCATAATTTTTACTTCTGGCATCTTGTTTTTCAATTTTAATTTCTATGTCAATCTGTGAAATTCGTGTCTAATATATTTTGCCCACTGCCTCTCGCCTTTTCATCTATATTCCTGTTTTTTTTTGCGTTCTTCGCGTCTTCTTGTCCTCGGCGCCTTTTGTCCGGGGAGCGGTGAATAATCTCTTTTGTTTGCAATTCCAATCGCAATGTGGTAGTTTTCTGCGTACCACACCGTGCGGCAAAGCCGTAACAAAGTTTGAAGTGTCTTAAGTGAACTAAAGTACCTAAAGTTAAAAAATAAAAGTTTTGTGTTAGGCCATCACTTTAGGCCGTTTTAACTTTTTATAACAAGAAAAAAAATCTAAAGCTTGCCCTCATGTAAACGGAGAAAAAAAGATTGTATGGAAAAGCACAAAGAAGATATTGTTGCAAACCAGTATGAGAAGTGGGTCTATCCAGAGCCCATTAACGACCTGGCGGAAGACAGGGCTAAAGGGAGGACTGATGCGACAAGTGTTCGCATGGTACATTTGATGTACTGGCCTGACGGTAGCTATGTAAAGCGCTATGATAAAAGGCTAAACATACTTATCGCGGGGTGTGGTGCGAATGCCGCGGCAAGATTTGCTTATGAGCATCCAAGATCTAATATTGTAGGAATTGATCTCAGTGCGACCAGTCTGAAACATGCAGATTTTCTCAGAAAGAAACATAATTTACTGAACCTGACGCTGCATCAGATGCGTATAGAATCAGTGTCTGATCTTGATCAGGAATTCGACTTTATAGAATCCTCCGGTGTACTGCATCACCTGCCGAATCCACAGGCTGGCCTCGCCGCGCTCAAAGGCGTTCTAAAGCCAGATGGCGTAATGGCTCTCATGCTCTATGGCCTTTATGGTAGGGTAGGAACTTATATGCTTCAATCTCTTTTTCACCAGTTGGGATTCTCACAGGGAGATGAAGATGTTCGGGCGATCAAGCAGGTCTTGCAGAATCTTCATCCACAACATCTCGCACATCACTACATGAATGCTAACAGCGACATGAGGTTTGATGCCGGAGTAGTAGATTCCTTTCTGCATGGAATGGACAGGCCTTATACCGTTCAGGATTGTCTGGACTTTGTAGAGCAGGGTGGTCTGGTATTTCGTGGTTGGATTAACCGGTATGATTACTATCCTGAAGGCCAGGTCTCGGAGAGTAGTCCTCTTTTCTCACGAATACAATCCTTACCGGAAGAAGATATCTGGAAGTTAATGGAGCTGCTCCATAGTCAGATCCGGATGCATCTGTTTTATGTCGGTAAAAAAGAAGTGTCACCCGAATCTTACACCATTGACTTTAACGGTCCTCAGTTCCCTGATATTATTCCTTACCAGCGTATACATGAATTTGCCGCTGCTGATCCTGCGGCAAACAAGCCTGCTATGATCACCCGTAAGCCTTATCCACCAATTCCGTTCAACGACTCGCAGGTGAGATTGTTTAATCTGTTTGACGGCAGAAGAACCGTGAAGGAAATCGTGTCAAATTGTGGAATTAGAGAGACTGAAGAAAACCTGATTGTTTTCTTCCGCAACTTCCTCCGTAGTCTGTGGCGTATGGGACATGTGTATATTCAAATTCCGGAAGTATAGTGGATTGAGTCAATTCATTAATGTTAGCAATTGTTAATTATTGGGGTCACACCTTGACAGGCTGTCCGAGAATAGAAAATGTCACTAATTTAGGGGGTAGCCAAACCCTTCCCGAAGGAGAGATCGTCGCTTCTAGGGGTGTTTTTGAAAGCTTTTTTTTAAGCACAATTAATTCAAAATCATTCTCGGACAGCCTGTCAACATTTAACAAATCTATGGACGCATAGAGAAAGCCAATCTGCGCGTACCGAATAGCAATTTCGGTTGGGTACATCGATTAAACTCGCCAAACCAATCATAAGGCAGATATTTGTGCCTGTCTGTATCCAATATTTTTCTTTGCCATGCACTTTTAGGGTAAATCTGAGCCTATCCATGGATAATTCCTATCTTTGTCCTTCTCTGAACAAAATGAATCCAGTCTGTTCATGACTTAACTATTAAACAATGCTGTTTTTTCTGCTATAATGACAAATTCGAAAATTTTATACATTTTTATCTTTAACAAGAAATAAGGAAAAGGAATTCAGACTATGGGTTTAAACTGTGGTATTGTCGGTTTGCCTAATGTAGGCAAATCAACTATTTTTAATGCTTTAACGTCATCCAGTGCGGCTTCGGAAAATTATCCGTTCTGTACCATCGACCCCAATGTCGGAGTCGTGGCAGTACCGGATGAACGATTAGAACAGATAACTAAATTTATTCCCCCCGAAAAAACCATCCCCGCAATGGTCGAGTTTGTAGATATTGCGGGTCTGGTAAAAGGCGCCAGTAAAGGTGAGGGACTGGGAAATAAGTTTTTAGGACATATAAAGAGCGTAAATGCCATTTTACACGTTGTACGCTGCTTTGAAAAAGAGGATACTGTGCATGTTGAGGGCTCGGTAGACCCAATCAGGGATATTGAAATCATACATACTGAACTGCTCCTCGCGGATATAGACACAGTAGAGAAGCGCATACTGAAAAACGAAAAACTCTCGAAAACCGGAGACAAGAAGTTATTGGAGGAGATTGAGATTCTTAAAGAAGTGCTGGAAGGTTTGAATAACGGTACTCCGATGCGACTGTTACCTCTTTCGGAAGAAAAACGATTATGCACGTTAGATTTGCATCTCATTACCGCTAAACCGGTATTGTACGTCATAAATGTCTTTGATTTCGAGAAGGACAGAGGATATATCGATACCATTACTGCTTATGCACAAAATGAGGATTCAAAATGTGTTGTCCTCTCCGGTGATGTCGAAGCGGAGATCGCCCGAATGGACCCATCGGAACAGGCGGAATATTATGAGGATATGGGAATAACGGAGTCCGGGCTCAAGAGATTGATACGCGAGGCGTATACATTACTGGGACTCGGCACTTATTTTACCGCGGGGCCAAAGGAAGTGCGTGCCTGGACCATAGACAATGGAACAAAGGCGCCACAGGCGGCAGGGGTGATTCACTCGGATTTCGAACGAGGTTTCATTCGTGCAGAGGTCTTTAATTACGATGACCTCGCAACACACAAGTCGGAGCTGAAGGTGAAGGAAAATGGACTCCTGAGGATTGAAGGGAAAGATTATGTGGTAAAAGATGGCGATATTATGCATTTTAGATTTAGTGTATAACGATGCTTCCGGAATCATCTATTAAGATTAAGAAACTTTATCAGTAAATTAAAGAGTTGATAGAGAGGAGCTACAAATGTGGTTTGGTAAAAAGAAAACAATAAAAGAAACGAAAGAAGCCGGCAAGAAGGAGTTCTCTGAAGAAGTCAATGAACTACATGTGCAGATACGGAAAGATGCGATGGTCCACGGACAGGACTCTTATAGCTGGCCTAACGGCGATACCTATGTAGGTGAATGGAGAGATGGCAAGAAGAATGGACAGGGAACGTATACCTGGGCAGATGGCGCTATATACATCGGTGAATGGAAAGACAACATGAAGAATGGTCATGGTACCTATACCTGGCCAAACGGTGTTAAATATATGGGAGAAAGGAAAGATAATAAAAAGCATGGACAGGGTACATGCAGTTGGCCTAACGGTGATATATATGTGGGAGAATATAGAGAAGGTAAGAGGCAAGGGCAGGGAACGTATACCTGGGTAGATGGTGCTATATACATCGGTGAATGGAAAGATGACAAGCGTAAGGGGCAAGGTACGGAGACCTATGCAAATGGTGATAAATATGTGGGTGAGTGGAAAGATGGCCAGCGTAATGGACAAGGTACGGAAACGTATGCAAATGATGATATCTATGTCGGAGAATGGAAGGACAGCAAGAGGAGTGGGCAAGGAATATATACTTGGGCAACCGGTGATAAGTATGTAGGTGAGTGGAAAGATGACAAGCGTAATGGACAAGGGACAGAAACGTATGCAAACGGTGATACCTATGTGGGTGAATGGCAAGAAGGCAAGAGAAATGGTCAAGGTACATCTGTTTTTGAAGATGGTGATAAATACGTTGGTGAATGGAAAGGTGATGAAATAGATGGAGAGGGAACGGCAAATTTCGCGAACGGTGATATCTATGTAGGCAAATGGAAAGATGGCAAGAGGAATGGACAAGGGGAATATACCTGGGCAAATGGTGATAAATACATAGGTGAGTGGAGAGGTGATAAGCGGAATGGACAGGGTACATGGACTTTGGCAGACGGTACTAAACACAAGGGAAAATGGAATAACGATGAGATGGTGTGAGAACAGAGAAACAAGGTAACCTTAATAAATTTTTATAAGATGGGAATCAAGACTTTATGAAATCAAAATCAACCAAACCTAGATATAAAACGCTTTGCCCTTCACTTCCTCTTACTACTCGAATTAAAGAGGGTCTGCCCCGTCTTATTCTCGATCGCTTACCGGAAAACCAGCAATTAACAGATTCAGGTTGGTGTAAGGTCCTGGATAGCCAGGGCGGATTTCTCAGATGGGGGGTCGTTGACATGTTCAACAATGCCATGCATCTCATCTCCAGCAGTGAGAAAGATCCTCACATTGACTTTGCCTCACGGGTTGAAGATGCAATTAATAAACGCTCTGAGTTGAAAATATCAGAGGGGGAAGTGATTCGTCTTGTTAACGGGACTGGTGACAATCTTTCCGGATTCACTCTCGATTCTTATGGCAGTACTCTGATACTCTCACTGGAAAGCTTTCTGTTGGCTGACATGGTTGATTATAATCTTCATAAAGTTATGGCGACTTTAAACCCCGAGCACATCGTCCTGAAAATTCGTGAGAAAGGACGAAAAGTCAAAGGCAAACTTCAGGAGAGGACCTTGCTTGGGATCCCTACGGAAGAGAAGATTCGAGTTCAGGAGAGTGAAATCAGTTATCTCGTGCAGCCAATGGGCAGCCTGGACACAGGACTTTTTTTCGATTTGAGGGGAGCAAGGAAAGAGTTTGCTCAGAATGCAAAGGACAAGAGTCTCTTAAATCTTTTTTCCTACACTGGAGCGTTCAGCCTGGCCTCTGCTATAGGAGGGGCGAGTCGGGTAGTTTCGGTTGATACATCACCGGAATGCCATAGTTGGGCCAAGGAAAATTTCCTACTCAACAACCTTGATCCTGAAGAGGAAAGATTTCGTTTCATCAAGGATAATGTATTTCATTACATTGAAAAGATGGTGAATCGTTCTGAATCTTATGATCGTATCGTTCTCGATCCGCCGGTGCGTTCCATCGCTGGCACAGGACGTTTTTTCCTCAAAAGTGATCTTTATAAACTTGTGGCTTCGTGTTTGAAGATTTTGTCTCCAAAGGGTCGTCTCTTTGTCACCGACAACACCATGCAAGGCACAGCAGATAAACTCACTCATAAGATCAATAAAGGCTCTGAGGCAGCTGGCATTGCCTGTTCAATTGTCAAAACATTTGAATCTGAGCCAGACTTTCCCGTACACCCTTTCTGGCCGAAGGGTCAAGGCGTGATTGCGATGGAAGTCGAGAGGACTTGACATTGCGAATTAGAAACTCCATACTGAGAACAGATTGCTCTTTCCAAATGGCAAATGATTCAATTAATCAAGTCTCTATACAAATTAACCCTTAATAGTATCTCTTGACAGGGAATTTTTACAGGGATACAATTATATGCTTGAACAGCTTAATCCATGTAAGGGGAGAATATTATTGACAAGGGCATTTCTCAGAAGTACCGTGCACATTTCTGAGTGATAGCTATAAATATAGATCAACTAAGTGAGCATTTAATAGATTGCTCCGGTTATGAGTAAACGGGAGCAAATAGACGGAGATGCTTCATAATATGAAGCATTATTATTTTGTTTTAAGAAGGGGGGGGGGATGAAGCTTATCAAAGTTGTGTTAAAGCCTGAAAAGACTATGGACCTTAAAGACTTACTGACCAATTTAGGGTATCATGGGATTACGACTAAACATACTGCTGGATATGGAGAAGATAAAAAAATAGTAAAACAGATATACCGTGGAAAAGTTTACGAGCAAAGGGTAGACGCAGTAAAAAGAGAAGAGTTGGAATTTATTGTGGCAGATTACCGGGTAAAAAGCGTTATAGACTCCATCAGAAGTGTTACGAAAACTGAAGAGGGTGGTGATGGGAGAGTATACGTGCTTCCTATAGAACAATCAATTCACATCCATACCGGTGACAGGCATATAGGTGACTCCACGGAGACTGGTTTTTATGGTGATATTTAGGTGTTCAATATAAAGTCTTATTTATATATGTCTTCTGATTCAGCCTAAATTATTTTAATTTATGCTTGAATAAACTGAAGCAAAGACTTGAGTCGCTTTTTAATATACAATATCATTTTTCGAGAATGGAGTAACGTATTATGAAACTTATTAGAGCTATTACGAGACCGGAAAAGGCATTGGCGCTGAAGGACCTTTTAGCTGATTCAGGGTATCATGGGATTATGAATACGGAGTGCTACGGTTACGGAGAAAGTAAAAAAATAGTAAAACAGATATATCGTGGAAGAGTTTATGAACAAAGGGTAGATGCAGTTCAAAGAGCAGAACTGGAATTTGTTGTCCCGGATAATAAAGTTGACAATGTAATAAGGACAATTAGAAATGTTGCCAAAACCAATCATGGTGCTGATGGGCGTATATATGTGTTTGCAATGAATGACTCAGTCCATATTAATTCAGGTAGTGAACATTTGGGTGATTCTAGCGAAAAGGACTTGCATGATGAGTTTTGATGTGCAATGTCAGTACCGTTTTACTGGTGATGTTTAACTGGATAACTTTTGTGAATAGAAGTTTTTTCTTAAAGTATCTATACCAGAATGGAGAGTCGGCCCGTCCTCTCCAGAATGGTTGTCGAGGTGGAGAACAACCCAGTAGGGCGGATAGTTGTTATACTGATGAATTTAGGAATTGGGGCATTGAGGAATTCATCTTATTCCTCAATGCCCCAATTCCTAAATTCTGATATTTTGCCGAAACCGCTCAAATTTTTTTGTTCAATAGCCCAGCTTTTCAAGTTCCGGATAGAAATGTTCTTCTTCAAAAGCTATTCTATCTAAAATTGCACCCTTTAAACCGGTGAAATCACCCATGAATTCTTGACTGTCTACGGTACCGGATGATGAGTATTTATCAAAAAACGGTAATAACGCTGATTGGGCAATGTTGCCGAGTTCATCCAGAAAATTTTGTGCTGATGACTTAAAAGATCCATCTGTTTCAGGCTTATCCATCACTTCCTTTATGACACTGTTTTCTTCTCCAATATGGGACAGTAAAGCCTCCTTTAAACTATTTAGTGTATCAATTCTCTGTTGTCCGCTCGCCGACCCAATTTGTTCTAATAAACCGGTTGCTGTCTGGTGTGTTGATTTAAAAGTATCTACCGTCGCTCCCATAGAGTTCTCCTTATTTTATCTTACATTACAAAAGTTAAGCCCGCAGTAAAACATAAAGTATATATTTATGAAAATAGTGAATACTTGTTGAAGTCGTTGTTCGTCTTCTTAATAATGTATTATTGCTACTATCCGACTCATATATCCTGTTCATACGGTAATCTAACAATAATTAAATACAATAACAATAAAAAATATTTATATGGTAAGTAGATTGACAGATGTAGAATGACTAATGACAAATTATCATTTATTGTGAGATGGTTCTTGTTGGTCGTTTATTGCTTCTGTTATGTGTGCTGAGACATTCTATCATCTTTTTTATATCACAATTTCCAAGGAGTCCATGTTGTATGAAGTACAAGCCTATGGGGGGCTGCAGATTTTTTTGCTTTCCGACAATGGCTAAATGTTGAAATTTTGTTATATATCCATTGCGGTGGGCGTATTCGCCGAAATGATCTTTATAACTCCGTTCTTTCATGATTCTTTGAATATCTTCTGCTGACAGTATCCCCCAATCTAGAGCAATTTTACCAATGATTGGGCGCTGTCTTCTTTGCCAGACTATAGCCTGGTTGAGGGCGTTCCAAGAGATGAGACCGGAGTAGTAGAGAAATTGACCGATTAACAGTTCACGTCTTGGAACGTTACCGGTGAAATATCGGTCTGAAATAGTCGCTTGAGCCTTCAGTGTCATCTGCGTACTACAGGCTTTTTTGGCACTATTCATAAATGAAAAGCCTGCGGTGCTCTTTTGCTTTGTTGGCTTTGTCGTCTCTGTTTGACTTGTTGATTTTGTCTGCTTTCTTGAATTAGTTTGTTTTTTCGCCTTTGCTTGTTTTGGCGCCTTTGCTTTCTTTGCTGGAGTGCTGCGACTTGCACTTCTCGTTTTTCTTTTTTTCGGAACTTCCTCTTTTATAATATATTTTTTCTCACCCTGTATGATAGAATCCAGCCTTTTGTATGCTGTACTCATCTCTTTAAAACATTTATCCAGTTTTTCTCTATTTTTACCAAGTGCTTGCGATCTGTCAGGATGTGTTGCAAATGCTTTTTTCCTGTAAGCGGATCTAAGTTTTCCAGGAGAGAGATTGTCTAAAAAATCGACGTAATTGATAATTTCAGAGTCAAATAATAGACAGCAATCATCAATAAGTATAGATTTTGATATGGTATACGTCATAAATTTGTACATTTCATATTGATTTAGAATATAAACTGCTAAAAGTAGCAAATAAAATGCCAACAATGTCGTGCTTGCCTTAGTTGTACAAAATGTAATTATTCTATAAAATCAAGTCTTAAGTAACTGGATCATTTTGTTAATACTCTCTTTGGCGTCGCCAAAAATCATCAGGGTGTTCTCCTGATAAAAAAGCTCATTGTCTACACCACTGAAGCCGGGACTTAAACTTCTTTTGCAGATGACCACCGTCTTTGCCTGGTCTGCATTAAGAATAGGCATGCCATAAAGTGGACTCTCTTTATTAGTCCTCGCCGAGGGATTGATAACATCATTTGCGCCAACAATTAATGCTACGTCGGTATTTTTAAATTCACCATTAATACCGTTCAGATCAAAAAGCAGGTCATACGATACATTTGCCTCTGCAAGCAAAACGTTCATATGCCCGGGCATGCGTCCAGCGACAGGGTGGATTGCATAGCGGACATGTATGCCCTTGTTTATGAGCATTGTTACAAGTTCCTGTAAGGCAAATTGTGCCTGTGCTACTGCAAGTCCATAACCGGGGACGATAATAACCTTTTTAGCAGCCTCAAGCATTATAGATGCATCTTCTTCGGTATAATTAATAACCTTACGTTTATCATTATTATTGTTATTTACTGAAACAGTTCCGACTGGTCCAAAAATAATATTAACAAGAGAACGATTCATTGCCTTACACATAATCCGTGTAAGTATAAATCCTGATGCGCCAACTAATGCACCGCAGATTATGAGTATGTTGTTGGAGAGAACAAAGCCTGTGGCAGCAGCGGCCAGACCGGAACAGGAGTTTAGCGTTGATATTACAACAGGCATATCTGCTCCGCCAATTGGCATGACGAACAGAATTCCAAGTATTAAGGCTATTGCAAGGATTATAAGTAAACCTGTACTGTTAGCAGGATTGATTATGACAATAATTCCCATAATCAGAAACAGGGTAAAGAGCAATATGTTGAGAAACCGCTGGGCTTTGAACACTACAGGAGCCGACCTGATAAGGCCCTGCAGTTTGCCAAAAGCGACAAGGCTGCCGGTAAAAGTAACAGTACCAATGAACAGGCTTACAACCATGGAGATGATGACGTCGATCCTTAGATCTCCGGAAAATCGATTGTATTCTGCTAATGCTACAAGTGCTGATGCGCCACCCCCAAGTCCGTTAAAGAGGGCCACCATCTGTGGCACGGCGGTCATCTGAACCTTTCTGGCTATTATGGCACCGATTGCACTGCCAATGATGAGGCCTATAATTATTAAAGTGAAATCAAGTATCTCATTCTTTGTTAATGTTACGATGATGGCTATCAGCATTGCAGTCATTGCAAGTTGATTACCCCGTCGAGCGGTCTTAGGTGAACCAAGGTTTTTTAAGCCGAGAATGAATAGTATAGATGAGAGGAGATACGCTAGCGCTATAATAATATTCATCTGTTTAGTTTTTCTTCTTTCCTTTCTTAAACATTTCCAGCATTCTGTCTGTGACCATGAACCCGCCGACAACGTTAATCGTCGCTATTATTACGGCTAGCAGCCCCAGTACTGTACTGAGAGTCGAGTGGCCTGCACCGGCGCTTATCAGGGCCCCTACAAGCGTTATGCCAGAGATCGCATTCGTGCCTGACATGAGTGGTGTATGCAGCAGAGGGGGGACTTTGGTAATTGTTTCAAACCCGACAAAGATCGCAAGGGTAAAAATGTATACTGAAACCAACAATGGTTCGATCATGTATTCGCTCCTTTCCGGATAGCCTTAATAACGTAATCGTTTACAATCTCTCCATTGTGTGTAACACATGAACTTTTCGTTATTTTATCTTCAAAATCCAGTTTTCTATCTTCTGTACTGTACAAATGCCTGAAGAATTGTGTGATATTTCTGGAATACATAGAGCTGGCATCAATGGGGAGCGTTGACGGAAGGTTTAATAAACCACATATGGTAACACCATGTTTGCAGATGTTCTTTCCGGGTTCTGTGATTTCGCAGTTGCCTCCCTGTTCTGCGGCCAGATCTATAATGACTGAACCTTCCTGCATTTTTTTTACCATCTCTTCTGTTATTAGGATAGGTGCTTTCTTTCCAAATAGCTGGGCAGTAGTTATCACGACATGGTTTTGCGCCGTCCTGTCACCAATGATTTCGCGTTCTTTTTTCATGAACTCTTCCGTCATCTCTTTTGCATAACCGGTGGTTGTTTCGGCGTCTGCAACAAGTTCCATCTCTATGAACTGCGCCCCGAGACTTTCTACCTGCTCTTTCACTGCTGGCCTGGTATCAAATGCCTCCACCCTTGCACCCAATCTGCGTGCTGTTGCGATTGCCTGTAACCCGGCGACACCTGCGCCCACTACCAGTACCTTAGCAGGTGGTATTGTTCCGGCAGCAGTCATCAAGAGAGGGAAGAACTTCCCAAGGTATTGTGCCGCTGTTAATACAGCTCGATAACCTGCTATACTGGCCATAGAACTGAGCGCATCCATACTTTGTGTGCGTGAAATACGGGGAATAAATTCCATAGCGAAACTGGTAATATATCTTTCATTCATTAATTTAAAAAATTCAGCAGTTAATGCAGAAGAGAGGAAACCAATATAAGTTGTACCGTCTTTCATCATCTCAAATTCCTCTCTTTGAGGAGGCTGGATCTTAAAAATCACATCAATTTCTGAATAAAGAAGTTGCTTGTCTTTAACAATAACCGCATTTGCCCGCTCATATTTCGCATCAACAAAATATGATTTATCTCCTGCACCGGTTTCAATGAATACCTCATGGCCATCATTTATAAGTTGTGTGACCATTTTTGGTACAATAGCTACTCGTTTTTCTCCCTCATAAATCTCTTTTGGTATACCTATTTTCATATTTTATGGAATATCTATTACTGGAATAAAGAAATTATTATTAAAGTATTCAAGTAGACAAGTCAAGAAGTTATTTGATTCATGATTTCGTATGTTTGAGTTGCTTTTTTTTTGATTCTCTGTATATTTTAGAAACTATTATATATTTGTAAATTGTTTTTGTGGGAGGGCGCTGATGTTTTCTAATAATAGATGTTTGTGGATAGGCATATTTATGTTTTTATTTTGCATCAGTTTATGTGATAAGGTTTCAGCTACTCCATCCTGGTCTATCAAAGGTGAATACTTTGAGGGGTGTACGTGTAATCCCGGATGCCCGTGCCTTTTCGGAAGTGAACCGACTCACAATAAAACGTGCATAATCACCGGTGTGTTTCATATTAAATCCGGTAATTATGGTCAACATACATTGGATGGACAGACGGTAATTGGAATTACTGATTTGACTGCCGGGGCTGATGAGAATTGGATCGTCTTTTATATCAGTGGTGACGGATCTTCGAGTATCAGAAACAATGCATTATTAGATATCTTCAAACATCATGTCTTTGGTTTTGCAAAGGTCCCGGTTGAGAGAATTACGGTAAGGTATTTACCGATTCATGTGGAGTCAACCGAGTGGCGTAAGAGGGCAGTGGTTACTGATAATTTGACATTAGATATTGAGTTGTTAAGGGGCACGGGGAATCCTGACAAGCCAACACAGATTGTTAATAAGAATTTTCCGGTTTGGGCTGACGAGTTTGATACAACGCTTAACATGGGAAAAGCCTCCACTCACAGGTTCCGGGAGGGCAGCCATAAGTGGAATTATGATGGAAGAAGTGGCTTTGCGACAAACTTCCACTTTGCGGGAGAATAATTATATAAAACATGATAGTTGGAATTGTTGTCTAATATACTAAAATTGGTTCGGTTTTTGGCCTTTCAAAAAACTAAATCTTGGTTTCGAGAGACAGATCAAGATCGTAGCCAATATATATACCCAATTTATTCCAGTAGGATATGAAAGTAAAGTCTTATTGACATATCTGTTTTATCAATCTATTACCTCTCCATCTATCTCCTTAAATGCTGCAGCAATACCAAATATAGATGTGTCTGGTTGCTTTTTTATGCGGGTTACCATCCCGGTACACATAACGGGATCTGAAGATGTGGAAAGCCCTATCTTCAGGTCCAAAACAGTGCCGCCTTGTATATTGTAGCTGGAATTAAAAAACAACCCCCCATTACTCAAATCATGTACCGCAACCATGTCCCATTGAGAAGAAGTCATTTCCAGATCATTATTGGGGCTGACTCTAAACCTTATAATAACAGGCTTCTCAACTCTTGGATACTTCCTTCTCTCTACACCGTTATACATTGGTGCATCTAATTGATTTAGTTGTAATTTCATTGCTTTCCCTCTCTTAAATTGCACAGACTTAAGTAGCGTTTGTTTGCGTGTCGTTGTAGAAGTAGTTTCGCAATTTGTATGCCACTGAAATGTGTTATGAGCGTGGAGTTGTATTGTATTGATAATATGGCACTTAGGATATGTAGTTCATTTAAGATAATGAGAAGGTTACGCTTTTGTTAGGAAATAATATCCGGTTTAACAACAAAAAATTCCCCACAATGCTTATTTTTTGTACTAAAATGCAGTCTAATTGTTTAACAAATCATAACTATTGATTTTGTGTCTGTTATGTTGCTTTCAACCTACTTAACATAGATTACATCGATCTTTTAATTCTGGTGATTTCTGTAGCGTTCTGCTGATAATGATTAAGTTGGCTACGTTATGACTATAGTAGAATTGGATCCCTTATTGGACGAGGTTAGAACCTGTTTACTGGAAGCTGCATAAATAAGATTGAAAGAAATCCCATATATCAAGTGTAATTATGTGATAAGTTTGAAGTGTCAGTAAACTCTATTCTCATCCACTTTTTTACTAAAGCAGATCAATTCAGAGCATAATATTAAAAAAATACTTGAATTATGGTAATTATATTGCGAATCTTACAAAATCTCTTAAAATTAATTATTTATGTGCAAAATAAACATTATATGAGGCAAGAATAAACATGACAAAAAGAATAGGAATTTTAACCGGTGGGGGAGATGCTCCAGGTCTTAATCCTGCTATAAAGTACATTGTAAAAAAAGCATCTCAGGTAGGGTATGAAACTTTTGGTATTACAGATGGTTGGAAAGGGCTACTTGAACCAGGAATTGAAAAAATTACAGATTTAGGTTCTGACTTGCAAAAAAGATTAGAGGTCTCAGCAATGGAATTGATTAAGAATAGAATACATGAGTTTGAATGGAAGGATCTTGTTAAGAATGCTAGATTATCAATTGCGCCTTTATCTAAATCTGATGTTAGCAAATGGGGCAAGAAGCCAGGAACAAATTTAGGAAGTTCCAGAACAAATCCATTTGCAAAGGGTAATGATAGGTCAAAAATCTTAATTGAGAATATTGAAAAATTGGGTCTGGATTACATAGTTGCACTAGGCGGAGAGGACACTCAGACTGTAGGATATCGGCTATCAGACTTAGGAAAGAATGTTATAGGTATTCCAAAAACAATTGATGGAGATCTACCTGGAACAGATTATACCCTGGGTTTTCGAACAGCTGTTGGTGTGATTAAGAAAAATGTTGAAATTGCCGATGGTACTGCAAGATCACATAATCAAACAACTGTAGTTGAAACAATGGGTAGACATTCGGGATTGCTTGCTTATGAAGGTGCACATTCTACAAATGTTGGTATGGTTCTTATTCCTGAGTATTCACCTTCATTAGAAGAGATCAAGACAATATTGATGAGGCGTAAAGAACAAGGAGTATCGTATGATATCATACTTGTTTCTGAAGGCACAAAAATTAGAGATTATGAAGATAGGTCTTCTGCTGCAAAAGGAGATGAATTTGGGCATGTGAAATTTGATCATGTCGGTCAATTGTTAGCATCTGATCTGGAAGATTTGACAGACCAGAAAATCAGGTCAATAAGCTTAGGTCATTTGCTTAGAGGGGCAGATCCAAATGGTTATGATATAGATATGGCCAACCACTTTGGTGTTGCTGCTGTTGAATTGATTGAAAAGGGGATATCAGGCAGAATGATTAGTTATAGTGATGGCAAGATCACTCATGTTCCATTATCAAGGGCAATTGAAGAAATTAAAACGGTAAATGTTGAAAAGATGTATAATATATCTGGGTTAAATTCGAAACTAATTGGATTTGATATTTAGGGAAGTATAACGTTATTTTAAGGTTAGGTAATTAAATATTTACTTAAATTACCTAACCAATATTACTTCATTATGCGGATGCCTGCATTCTTCATGCACTGAAGAGTGTAGGTGTTTCTTTATATCTACCCCACCCCACTTCATCATTAAACTTCGAAAGGTGTGAATTGCAGAGAAGAGATGTAAAAATGCAGGGTCCTTTATTGGGCGAGGTTAGAACCTGTTTGTTAAAGTCTTCGTCGATTAAATAGCAGTAAAGCATACTATGATATGGGCGATATCGGACTTGAACCAGTGATCCATTTCTTGTTATGAAAAAAACCTACACTCCTCAGCGTTTCAGGAATGTATGCGCCTGCTTATGATAAAATGCGGTATTCTATCTTGTCTAATAAGTGATGCTATATTGTTTTGTTTTTGTAAATCACAATAGTATTGCTGCTGGTATCATTACCGTATACATGGAGGTTGAAGTGCCCCATTTCTGATAACTTCCCCAAAGAACGGTTGCAAAAGAATGAGACATGTGTCTTGTCATCCTTATACCACCATTTCCTGAAAGTAAATTGTTCATTAGGAGCGTCAATAAACGTATTAGTCATGAGGGTTGTAAACACCGCAATACCATCATGGGTCAATACTCCCATTATATTTTGCAGCTCCTGCCGAAGATTTGGTAAATGCTCAATAACCTCTGTTGCTATAACCACATCAAATTTATCAGGTTAGTTTTGGTTTTCCAGGCAACCGTGTATCATGGGTTCAAAAGGTGTTGTTGCAATTCCCCTCTTTAGAAATTCCTCCGTTAGCTCCCCTGATCCGGAACCAAAATCAAGTATTCTAGATGGTTTTCTATATTTATTGATGATAGTAAGAAGTGAGTCAGCCGAATTTATAATATGCTCTTTATCGCTGTTTTTCCACTGTCCCTTATAGTGTTTCTCTTGCCCTTTTCTGTCAATGGTTTGGTCTGTAAATATCAATGAACATTGTGGGCACTTATAAAAGACACGACTATCTTTGTAGTATTGAGATGATGGTGTGTTACATATTCGACAAAACATTGTATTTATGCTTGTTATTACAGAATCTCTTAACATCACATCAGAACCTGATAATGACTAAGATGAGTGAATTATAAACTCAGGAGGAATGTTGACAAGGTATTTATTGGTAATATTGCAGGAATTAATTCGTGTTCAAAACTAAGAAAAGAGGTGGATGATGATTGACTTGTCCCTAGCAAATATTAATAAGCATCTCTTGGTATAGGAATAATTTCAAGTTGTATTTAACGTGAAAGATTGGAACTATAAGTTGACAGCAAATTGATTACGTGAGTTTAAGAAGGGTTTCATTAACCTTATTATTGTTACAAGTCCATGTATGTCAATTTTCTAGAGGCCAGGTAGGGTTTAATGACCCCTTGCTTGTCGAGCAAGAAAGAATAGGCAAAAGTTATTTTGTCCAGTTGCATGTATGTTGATGTGTTTGATTTACTTTCTGCATTGGTCTGTTTTGAATTGGTTACTTGACAATTACTTGACAGTAATGAAGTTTATATCATTTTTTAACACCATTCGCATATCAACCGTAATCAGGTGGTAAAACTGAAATGTCATAATCTATTGATTTTCTATATATACTTCAATTTTCTTAATATACTTCAATATTATCTTGACAAATCATATCGATGCTTATAGTCTGCAAGATATGTATGTATTGTAACTGGCAAAGTGTGAGGCCACAAGATAACTTTGTCGATAATGGTACTCGTGCACATCAAAAATTTCCGCAATATTAATTTTAGTTCCTTGCTGGATTATAAACCATCAAGTGATGGAATATTTAGTTATAAATGTAGTTAGAGGAGATAAAAAATGGGAAGACGAGGGGTGCAAAATGAAGCTGACAAAACTAAGGAAAGATTCCTTAGATGGACTGAGAAGCTTCGTGTAAATGAAGATCGTATTAAATTGAAAGTGCCTGATAATACGAAGAGTGTAATTAACACGAAAGACAATATTATTAAAGATAAGGCGGAAGATCTTGTTAACTCTACGAAGACAGAGGATCGTCTAGACCGTGATAAATATTATATTGTAAATCCTGACCACTAAAAGCTGAACATACTGAGTGATGTAGTATCGTAAGATCTTAACTGGTACTTTCAATCACATATTAGTAGTTGGTAATGAACGCGTCATTTTCTTACTTAAGTGTTATCATAATAAAACCTAGTAATGCAATAGATAGCCAAATAAAATAAGAATTACTCTATACAGTCTCGAACCACATCTCATCAGTAATATTCCTGTGAATCCAGATGTTTAAATTCTTCTGCACAATATATCCCATCATTCCACAATAATATACAGTTCAAGACTATTTAAAATAGTAACAATACTCTTTTTTACTATCATACAACTTAAACACCATTCACATATCAAGAGTATTCAGGTTTTATTTAACCCTAAAAACTCCTTGTCTAGTCTCCTGATTTGTCTATAATCCTTACATACAGCTTTTTAATTTTTAATATAATCATTTACGGATCAAATTGTGACGAGTTTTATGAGGATATTTATATGTGAGAGAAATTCCTGATTCTGTTGAAGAGTTTATGAGCGGAGTACCAGGAGGGTATACAGAGGGATTTTGACAGAAAAAGAGATACTATGGTGATTCACAAAACAGAAAGATGTTGTCAACTTACCACTTTTTTAACATACACAGGAGGACAAGATAATGAAAATATACAAGCTAATGCCAAGGAACCCAGATTCTAAGGTTTGGGAAGGAAGCAGTTTTAAGGGTACGTTAATCGTGCGGGCAAAAGAAACGGATAACGCTCTAAGAATGGCAAGGTTAAAGTATAAGACAACGCAAATGCATGTAATAGACTCACAGGAAACAGCGTACGGCCCATGGACAGGTGCTAATACTGACTTCGATTATGTGGCCGATTCTAAATATTCTATTGATGGTGACGAAGAGATATTAGATGAAATCTCTTAACAGGAGAGTTGACCCGAAAGAAGGTATAACACTAAGCGGATATTATGCTATCAGAGAACGGTCAGCTGGTAATATGATCAGGAAGATAGGCTAATCGATTTCTTTAAGAGAGTGTGATATAAAAGATTAGTGGTCGTATCATCCATTCATTATCTTTGCCGGGGTGTAGTCAGCATGCATAAAACTATTTTCAATCAATCATAGGGGGTTGTTTAGTGTGGAAATGTACCATACTGACATAGCACCTGGGTTGACTCATGCCTATCGGATTTGTGTATGGAGCGGGACGGGCTATAGGGTGGACAATCAGAGCTTCTCGTAAGAAGAAATGGAAATTATTGGAGGGAGTAGGATGAAAAAAATTATTCTAGTTATTATGTTTTTACTACTATGTCCATCATTAATCTTGGCAGAGAAAGAAACTTCATTCATCCAAAATGAGGATGACATCATAACGTCAGAATCTATTGCGATGGATATGTTTTCTTATGATATTTATAAAAAATATGGCGAAGCTTTAAGATTGTGGGCATTCCTTGCCGCAACGGGGCACAATAACCTTGCAGAAGAAATCTCTAAAGAGGCAAAGCATATTTTTGACGACAGCTTATTTCCCAATCTTTTTTATAAATACAATAAAAAATATAATTATTCTATAAGCGATGAAGAAATGCTTTTGCTGTCCGATATTGCTTTAAATAATATTGTAAAAGGTTATAGATTAGGAACACTTGATTCATTAAGGATGATATTTGACGCTAATAAAGATGCAGCTGATTTAGTAAAAGATGTTGCTCCTCGGTTGTACGAAGAATATCTAGAGAAGGAAAAGAGAGCTTATTAGGAATAATTGAAAAGGGGAAGGAGGCAATTATGACTAATGAGGAAAATAAAATGAAAGCACTGGAGTCTCTTGCATTGATATCGTAATAATCAAGAGAGAAGAAATAGATTATCCGGTACAATGTTCGTCAATAGATGACGTTTTTTGTTTGCCGGGAGTGGACTAGACACGAATGACGATTGCCGATTGATGATTGACTAGTGACTAGTGACAAATAACTAATGACTAGAGCTGCAATCTGAGAGAGTTATGAAAAACATAAAAATAAATGGTGAGGACCTGACATTTTCTCAAGTTGAGTATGTCGTTAGAGGTGAAGCGAAGATATCTCTTGATAAAGATGTGAAGAAAAGGGTGAGCGCTGCGCAGAGAATTATTAAGAAGGCGTTAGATGAAAAAAAAGTAATTTACGGCGTAACAACTGGGTTCGGGGCGTTGAGTGGGACCTTCATATCTAAGGACAAAAGAAAACAGTTACAGAAGAATATAATTTTGAGCCATTCAGCCGGTGTTGGCGACTGTTTTGATGAGGAGGTTGTTCGTGCCATAATGCTACTGAGAATAAATGACCTTGCGAAAGGTCATTCAGGAATCAAGTTTGAAACATTACAGACATTGATAGAAATGTTGAATAAAAGGGTACATCCGGTTATTCCGGAAAAGGGTTCAGTGGGGGCAAGCGGTGATTTAGCGCCGTTGGCACATCTGGCTTTGGTATTAATCGGAGAAGGTAAAGCTGTTTTCAAAGACAAATCACTTTCGGGTAAAAAAGCGATGAAGAGTGCGGGAATAGCATTACGTGAACTTGAAGCAGGTGAAGGTTTGGCGCTGATTAATGGTACACAGGCGATGACCGGTATTGGGGCAATAGTGGTTGCTGATGCTATCAAATTACTGAAGAGTGCTGATATCGCCGCAGGAATGAGTCTTGAGGTGTTACTGGGTTCTGGTATTGAGCTAAACGAGAGGATTCATAATGCAAGGCCACATAAAGGACAAACAACCAGTGCCGATAATCTAAGAAGAATAACTGAAAATAGTGATATAATGTCCTCACATGAGGATTGTTCAAGAGTTCAGGATGCGTATTCGATAAGATGTTGTCCTCAAGTACACGGAGCTTCTATAGATGCCCTTAATTATGTGAAGAATATAATAGAGACAGAGATGAATTCTGCAACAGATAATCCACTTATTTTTCAGGATACCGAAGAGGTATTTAATAACGGTGGTAATTTCCATGGGCAACCAGTTGCATTAGCCATGGACTTTCTTGCAATAGCCCTATCAGAGATTGCAAGTATATCAGAAAGAAGAATAGAGAGGCTGGTAAATCCTCTACTGAGTGGCTTACCTGCATTTTTGATTGACGATCCCGGTCTTAATTCAGGTTTTATGATAGCACAATATACAGCGGCTTCTCTGGTTTCAGAGAATAAAGTTTTATCACACCCTGCAAGTGTTGATTCTATACCTACATCAGCCAACAAGGAAGATCACGTAAGTATGGGTACTATTGCGGCAAGAAAGTGCAGGGAGGTTCTTTATAATACGGAAAATGTAATTGCTATCGAATTACTGTGTGCGGCTCAGGCCCTTGATCTCTTTACAAATCTCAAAGCCGGTACCGGAAGCATTGATGCTTACAAAGTAATAAGAAAACATGTTCCTCACCTTGAAGAAGATAGAATCATTTCAAATGATATAGAAATGATGTATAATCTGGTTCACGATGGTAAGATAGTTTCGTCAGTAGAAAAAAAGATTGGAGTACTAAAGTAGCACAAGGATATGACAAGCCGTGCATTTTTATTGCGGGGGTAAAATTCTTTGCTGTTTGCATATGTATAGTGCTCGTTGATCTAAAATAAACAGTAGTATACTTAAATTGAATGAAAGGAGTTGTTGATGAAGGGTATAATAAAAGTCAAAATAGTTTTGGCTGTTTTTGTTTTTCTTGCATCTGCTGATGGCTTGATATTGAAAAGTGTTCATGCTCAGCATACCGATGTTTTCAATCTTTACCAGGACAAGGGGCCAAATAATCCAAATAATTTGAATAAAAAAGATGTGGCCAAAGATGATGAGCCTGGTATGCCGGAAGTGGAATTGATTGAAGTAGAAAATAATATTAAGTATAAAATTTCAGTTGAAAAGAGTAAATATGAGGCAAAAGATCTTACTATGGCAGATATTGAGCTATGGGAGATTGTGGATAAAACACCATTTGAGTGGCATCAGGTCGACTTCATTCTGGAGGCTGATATAGAGGAGATACATACGAGAACTTTTGGTAAGCAGGGTTGTATTCGCAAGCGAGAAGGGAATGTTTTCTGGCTAAATGATGGAAGGAAATGTGTGTATTGGACTCCATGGTCCACATGGGACTGCAGAACTGAAGAAGAAAAGGGTGATGATATATACCCCTGATTACTACATATAGAGGGTTTAGATTGTCATTTTTTGGAACTTTTAGTTCACCTAAGACATTTCAAACTCGGTTGTCTGTTCATCTGGAAGAATCTGTTGTATGGATCTCACTTTAACATTAAAGAGGGAGGCCATACAGTACTATTCACTATTGACTTACATAATAAAATATGATATTTTCCGGATCTTTTATCTGTAACGATTATTGATTATTATGCTAGGTTGTTATCACTGGTGACAGATACTATACATTTTAAACTTTTTATTAAGGAGATAAACAAAAATGGCAGAATTAGGTAATGTTAATAAGCTTGGTAGCGCTAAAGGGAGTGTCGTAGAGGATGCGGTAAATGCGAATTTTCAGGGTGAGACTGCTGAGGTTGGTCTTTATCTGGCGATGTCTCGACAGGCGCAAAGAGAAGGCTTTCCGGAGATAGGGGAAGCGTTAAAATCACTTGCGATGGATGAGGCGTGGCACGCAGCCCGTTTTGCCGAACTGAATGGAAAAATAAGTGAATCTACAAAAGAGAATTTAGAGAAAATGTTAGCAGGTGAACAAGGTGCAAACAAAGGTAAAAAAGCCGCTTCAGTAAAGGCAAATGAGGCAGGCGTGGAAGAAGCAGGAAATTTCTTTGATGAGTCGTCAAAAGATGAAGCTCGTCATGCAAAAACCCTGGAAGGATTACTAAAAAGATATTTTTAGTCAATAATACATAGTTTAGCCAGAAAGTGTCTTACCATAACCGGTATTTCAAGATAACGAAAGATTTCATTACAAGCGATAGCAATAAATTCAGTTTAACGGGCATCTGTAAATGGGTCGAAATAATTCAGGTCATGTGTATGGAAATTACAGATTCAGATGGAAATAAAATTTCTTTTCACACTAAATAGGTTACACGGTAAAATTATTTAGAGGAGAGAATGTGGTTCGAAAAAAGAGAATCAGAAGGATGGCCAAGAGCCGGATAACAAAGCGTAGTATAACATTTTATCTAATCCTTCTTGTCATATGTTATTTAGTTGCAGCAGCCATAAGCTCACTTAAAACAAAAGGCCCTGGAATTGTTGAAAATGTCGTTTCCAAACAAATAGCTCGAAGAGCAAGTGAGATGGGAGTTGAAGGTGTAGACGAGCAGACGGTTAAAACACTTCTGAAGAAACACTCTGTTGAGGAACTAGTTGAGAAATATAATGAAACAAGATAGATGGTATGATTAAGCGGGTTGTTCTATTATTTCATATAGCGGTATAGATTATGTTCTCAATCTCAAATAGCCATGAACTCCTTTATGGTAAGTGTATAATAGGAACAGCGAAATTAATTATCAAATGTTCGCTGTTCCTACTTTTGCTCTGCATGGAATTATTTTACGAAGTTCCTGCCAAGTGACAGTTACAATTTTATTAAATCCACCTTTACTGCCATGTGGTAAGGCTCAGGAAAAATCTCTATCCATTACCGTCTTGCGACTGTCTGCCTTCGCTTTCTCAATTGCCTGATCACACAGGTTTCTAATAGTATCCGACAACGCAGGCACAACATTGGCAGATGTGCTCATTCCTGATGACGAGCGGATATAATTTTTTAGTTTTGATGTAACCACTAATACTTCTTTCTCACTGTCAGAATCACTCATAATGTGAACTCCTTATTTTTGGTTTATTTAGTTTGTTCTGGAAATATTAAAATGTTGTTGGAGAGACGATACCGGTAATGTTTAACACCCCCTTTTCCTTTATGCTTAAGCATAGGATATCTTGGTTATAGGGTAATTCACACTCGAACCACTTCTGTCTTTTGCCTGTACATGAGTCCATGGTTCCTCACCGTCAGTCATTCTTACGAAATGGAAAGGTAATGGTTGGCGTTGCTTCGGTCCACCACTCGGATTAATGGTAATACTAATTGTTAAAATCTTTTCATTAATTGCATGTTCGTCGTCCTGTTCTGCAATCACTTCGTCATCAAAGGAGTCAGCCATTATAATACCATCAACCCTCAGGAATTTTGTTTTTGCTCTTAAGTCCCATTCCGCTTTCGTTATCTTAATCTTCAAAGTTTCCATATGGTTAATCATCCCCTATTAAATAAGTTGAATAAATTGTACTTAATGGAATTAGTCAAAACACTAAAGATTTACAACATCTTTTACTTCGTGTACCTTAGCAAATACATAAGGAATTGCAAGACTAAAAAGCCTGATCTATTTCTTGTAATTTATAATAAAAATCAATCATATAATGTTCCGTAATTAAAGAAAATTAATGACTTTGAGTGATTTGTTTATAGAATAGACGATACAGAAACACAATATAATTTGTATCAAACAGAAATGGAGGAAAGAGAGATGTATGTTACCGGAATTGGCAGAACAAAGTTTGGAGCACTAACAGAAACTATGCCGGAACTAATCTATCAGGCAATGTATAACGCTATAAATGATAGTCCTATTTCCATTGAAGATATAGGGGCTGTATATGTCAGCAATTTTATTGGCGGTCCGTCTCAGAAACAGTTGCATCTGAACTCAGTAGTATCTAGTCTGCTTCCTGAGCTGAGACTGCCGATTATACGTGTTGAAACGGCATGTGCGTCCGGTAGCAGCGCTCTCTATCAGGCGATAATCGCTTTATCACGATTTGAAAATATTCTGATAGTTGGTGTAGAAAAAATGAGCAATACGACTTCTTCTGAAAGCTCTCAGAACCTGGGAATGGCTGGAGATCGAATGGCAGACCAGATGCAGGGTTTGATTTTCCCGGCGCATTATGCCCTTGTAGCCCAACAGCACATGCAGAAATATGGTACTACCCATGAGGACCTCGAGTTGGTCGCATTTAAAAACCACAATAACTCCAGGCTAAACCCACTAGCTCATTTCAGTCATAAGGATGTAAGCCTTGAAATGATAAAAAACGCACCCGTTATAGCTTCTCCGTTGAACCTATTTGATTGCTCACCGATTTCAGACGGTGCAGCAGCTGTCGTAATTTCGAAAAATAAAAGAGGCGACAGGGATGTGAAAGTGAGGGGGTCGGCTCTGGCTACAGACCATATCTCTTTGTCTCACCGAAAAGTACACACCTCTCTTGAGGCAGCAAAAGTGGCGAGTAAAGAGGCATACGAACTTGCAGGGATTACTCCTAAAGATCTGGATATCGTAGAGGTCCACGACTGTTTTACGATCAACGAACTTGTTGCTATGGAAGATCTTGGCATATGCAAGCCGGGGGAGAGTAAAGATTGGGTCAGGGAGGAGAGGACATCTATCAAAGGTGACGTACCTATAAATACTGATGGAGGTTTAAAGGCGGATGGTCACCCAATAGGTGCTACCGGTCTCGCGCAGGTGTTTGAAGTTACGACCCAACTCCGAGGTGAAGCTGGAGAGCGCCAGGTAGATGGGGCTGAGGTTGGCCTGACGCACAATATTGGTGGCGTCGGTGGGACGGCCGTAATACATATTCTTGAAAGGAGGGGTTAACGTGGTATACGAGTGTGAAGATTGCCAGAAACAGTGGTATTATAACGTAAAAAAATGCATCTTCTGCCAGGGGAATGTCGTAGAACTGGAGCCAAGCAAGAGCACGGTAAGAGGAATCACTAAGATAGAGATCCCTTCACCCGGACACACCAGAGTCCCTTATTGTGATCTTCTGTTAGAGGACGAATATGGAAACTTTGAAATAAGGAAATCTTTTTCAGATCATGATTTGGGTGAAATAATAGAGGCGGTGCCGAAAGAAGCTAAAAAGGTAGCTAAAAGCAGGACTATAGGAATAGTGGGTGCGGGGACGATGGGTAGCGGTATTGCTCAAATTTGTGCTCAAACAGGTTATCATGTTCTCGTGATTGACCGACATGAAGAGACCGCCAGAAAGGCACTCATAAAGATCGATAAAGCACTTTCTAAAAATACTAAAGATGATTTGAAACAGGAAATTCTCAGCAGGATCAAGGCGACAACCAACCTGTATGAGATGGAACATGCCGACCTTATCATAGAGGTATTAACGGAGGATATGGAACTGAAGAAAGAGGTTTTCAGGGAATTGGATAACGAGTGTTCCAAAGATACCATCTTTGCGACCAACACCTCCTCGCTTTCTGTAACTGAGTTATCTGAGGTTCTGAAAGATCCTGGCAGGCTTGTAGGTCTTCATTTTTTCAATCCGGTTCCGAGAATGAAATTGGTTGAGATAATAAAGTCAAAAAATACATCTGATGAAGCTGTCGAATATGCAAAGGAGGTTGCGTTCGAGTTGGATAAAACACCGGTGATTACCGGCGACGCTCCCGGCTTTATTGTAAATCGACTTCTTCTGATATTCTTGAATGAAGCTATAGATAAATACGCCGATGGTACTTCAACAGCAGCGGACATTGATAAGGCCGTGACGCTGGGCCTTAATCATCCCATGGGGCCGTTGGCATTATCAGATCTAATCGGTCTTGATGTTTGTAAGGCAATTCTGGATGTGTTGTATGAAGGATACAAAGAGCCCAAATACAAGCCATGCAAAACACTATGCGAGATGGTGGAGAAAGGTACGCTTGGCAGAAAGACAGGAGAAGGATTTTATAAGTATTAATGCTTGGACGCGAATTAGCACTAAAAAAACAAATTTTAACGCAGAGTTCGCAGAGAACGCAAAGGGAAAAAATAACAACTACGATTCAGGGATTTAAGAATTGGAGCATTGAGGAACCAGATAGTATGGTGGGCGTCTCCCACGGTACTTGTTTCTTTAAATAGACTCTTAGAGGAAATGTATAATGAATGATAATAAAAAACTTGTTGAAGAACTTGCAGATAAAATTAAAACAGGTGACGTCCAGCCCTGGAAGGCTGAATCAGTCCTGCTTGAAGAATATAATGTCAGTGCTCCCGATCATTTTCAAATTGCGGCATTAAGTAGAAGGAAGTGCATAGAGGAGTTAACCGGTCATAAGTTTAATTATTTGGAGTTGCCGGAAAAACCTTACTTGATGCAATGGCGCTGCCCAAAAGATAACTCTATCTGGCAGTTGGAAGCGAGGGACACGGATACCGTCTGTACTCATTGTGGATCCGTACTGGAACCGCATAGATCTGAATCAGATAGATTTCTACCGCTGGTAAATAACTATATCGGTGGTAAAGAAGAGTACTACTCCTCTGCTGGTCAGATAAAGGTCTTTGGGGATGTTGATAAAACCTTTACTAATTTATTAGCCTATGGTCCCGGATTTGGGTCTATCGGGATCAGTGTCGGTTGTTTCAGAGTAAATAAATTGGGTGGTGCGGAAGTAAAAGTAGGGAAGTGGGCCGGTGCTGCTCGTAATTTAGGATATATTTTTGAGAGTGAAGAGGAACGCGAAAAAGCGGTTACGGTAGCGAAGGAACAGCTTCCGGTGTTAAGAAAAGAGATGGAGGAGAAATTCCTTGCTGAATTCAGTGGAGAGATTTACGAGGTTGAATTTGTCAGGCGTCAACACCACGGACAGTTTTTTATCTACATCTGTTTCTATACCAGATTTGAACATGCTCGTGGACACGGTGTTACTTCAGCAGCAGTAGGATTTGCCCGGGGCCGTCTGGATGCGGAATTCGGTGCTAATAATGTTGCATTCATTCAGAGCCTCATCGCTATGGGCTTTGATGGTGACCTGAAGCCGTCACCGAGAAACCGGCGTGGACGTTATGTCTCCGCACAGGTTAAAGTGCCTATACCGGCTTACGAGAAAATGAGCAAGACTAGTATTGATAAATTGATGTCGTATATGGAGATTGACCGTCAGGGAGTTATGCAGGAACAGGGAGGGTTTGTTTACTCAGGAATGGGAGGGGAAATAATTCCCGCACTCTACCGGGGAACTAAAGTCAACCCGCGTCCGTATAACGTCTCTTGTACTGAAAATGTCTATGTTGAAATCAGGGGAGAAGAGGTAATATTCGGAGTAGAACTTCCTAACCTTGAAGTAGGTGCCACTTCTAACAGAGAAGGGCCGATCTGCCCTACAGCCAGGGAAGTCCTTAAGTTTATGGGAATAGGGACGTCAAAAGAGTTTGCAGCCGCAGCTGCCGCCATAACACTGGCAGGAGAGTTCAACTTCACCCTGCTTCACTTGCGTGGCGAAATGTATGTGAGTAAATAGTAATTTGTAATAGATGAGTAACTATTCACCGAACTTGTACCCGGAGTCATAAATAAGAATAGAGAGAGCTAATTAAACAATAACTTGGATTCCTGGTTTCCTTATAAAAAATTAATATTAGTAGCTATAAAAGTAACAACGATAAGGAGTCCAGACCGCCCAAGGCGCCCCTTGAAGCAACTTTCAGGTCCGACTCAGTAGGGAATGCAGGAGAGAAGCATCAATTAAGATATGTAGGGTGCTTTTCCACGCCTGATCAGTCAGTTCGGGCAGGCATACGCGCCGTTTTAATGTCCTGTTGCAGTATTGTATATTGATAGTCAGGTATGCATGTCCGGCTTTTAGACGTGGAAAAACCTGACCTGTAGAGATAACTGGATGGATTCCGCACAAGGACTGACGTGGAATCCTCTCGAAAGAGAGGAAAAGTAGTAGCTTGGTGATCATGGCGCTTATCCTCGGCTCTGTCTGTCCGGGGGGGGGCTTGGCGTGAGAATTTATAAAGCTGTTTTTCTAAACGGATTAATTATTTGTACATTGTTGATAGTCTGTCCATCACTTAAGTCTTCTGAATAGAGCTTTGAACATTGTGATCTTTGTGCTGCGGCAATTATCATGGAGTCCCAGTAGGAAATGTTATTTTGTCGATGAGTTTCAATTGCCTGAAGGACCATTTCATATTCGATTTCTATGACGGTAAGATTTCCCAACAACTGTATTTCCCGTTGCGCAATGTCGATAGGAAGTGGTTTCTCTATCTTCTTTGTTACGGTTACAAAAAATTCACTTAATACCTGGGTAGATATTACTCCGGTCTCACTCTTTAATCCTTCAAATATAAGCCTTTTTGCAACTTCCTGCTTATGTTGATTTGCAATGTCATGCGCATATACGATAATATTTGAGTCAATAAAATATTTATCGTTCATGAAGCTCCTCTCTTGACCATCTTGTTTTGCCTATCTCTACTCCGCGAGTTGAAAAGACCTCTTCAAGTTCTCTGATAACAGCGTCCCTGGACATCTCATCTCTAACCACCAGATTATTCAGATAAATCCTGATCATTCCGGTAAGGGTAGTATCTTTATCAATAGCAATTTTTCTGGCTTTTTTTAATAATTTATCATCAATTTTCATGGTAATGTTTGGCATAAATCTGCTCCTGCAAGAGATTCTAAACAAATCAAATAATAAGGGATCAAGTGTATCACATATTATGTGAATAATCAATCGGGAATAAATAAATCCGTTTCTCTGCTACACATTATATTTTTATTCTATAAAATTGTTTGTTTGATTCTGTAACTTCCGGTTAGGTTTTTGTGCATGATCCATTTATTGTCTTTAAGCTGTCATTCCCGCATGCTTTTAGCGGGAATCTAGGATAAACGAACCACTTAGATACCCGATAAAGGAATTCGGGTATGACAAAAACCGTGCATGCAAAAATTTTTTCTGTTTTTTTGAAATATTCCTTACCTGTATATTGTCTTCTTAACTAAGCCGTGTTGGATTAATCTGTTAGAAGGAAGTCAGGGTTTGACGGCATCAGCCGGTTAGAAAGCTGAGGTACTCTCAAGGGGCGCGAGGAGTGAAAGATAGCAATGGCAAGTACAAGGATTAATTCTAGCACTCCCTTAGATGTGCTCCAGTTTCGACCGATAAAGCCGTAAAATATTAAATCTTATAAATGCTATTGCGACAATGCTGTAACATCTTTATTGGCAGGAGCTTTTGCTGAAAGACACATAATTCCACATTGATAAAAGGGACTTAGATACTATTAATAAAGTTGACACATAATGTTCTGTGTTTATAATGTGAACATATAAACAATGATTCTATTTTGTATCTTTAAGATTGAGTATATAAAGATAATAGATAGTAAACTCATTTCCTACAGCTTGCAAGAAAGATACAGGCTTCCTTGTCAGCAGGTTAAGAGCCTGTGGGTCGAAGGCGTAAACGAATAGTTCTTTGAAAGAACGTATTCGTCTACGCCTTTTTTTGTAAATTTTTGGTCCATCTTATTGTTGTTTTGTGGGTCTGCCTGGCATATTGCCTTGTTGGGGCATGAGACTTTTTTTCATCACGCCCCCGTCCCCGCCAGAGTGCACGTCGGGCTGGCGAACGGGTTCATCCGGGCGGGAAGACGCTCCCCGCCTGTCCGCCAGTTTGTTAGGCGGGGACAAAAAGTGCCGAGGACAAGGAGATCGCAAAGGTATTATTTTGCCTCTCCTTCGAGATGCATGTAATCCAAGGTTTCGGTTTGAGTACACACCAAAGCATATATTAATTCAGTAAGTTTTTTCTTTGCGCTCTTCGCGTCTTCGCGGTTAACTATTTTTTTCTTTTTGAAGTACTGACTATGGAGTCAAAAAACCATAAATCATAAGGAAGTGAGGAGGAAATTATGAAACGTATAGTAATAACACTCTGTCTGTCAATTTTTTTAATAACGGCTGTTTTTACGAATCTTGTAAATGCGCAGCAGGCAACATTTTCAACATGGACAGGCGGTACCGGTGACTGGGGCACAGGTGCTAACTGGGACGACGGTGAGCCAGACTCTTGGACCCACGCTTCCATAAACAACGGCGGAACGGCACAGATATCGCAAAACGGTGAAGCTGCTAATTTCTTTGATCTTGCTAATACGGGGGCTGGGTCGAGTGGCAATGTTGACATGAGTTCAGGTGGATTATCAGTTTTTTTCAATTCAATTATTGGCACTGAAGGCACCGGTGTATTTACCCATACTGGCGGGACACATAGTGTTGGTAACATCTTCAGTGTTGGTATTCAATCCGGAAGTAGTGGAACTTATAATTTAAGTGGAACAGGCAGTTTATCGGCTGCGTTTGGAGAAATTGGCAATATTGGTACAGGTGTCTTTGTTCAATCTGCAGGGACGAATACGGTCACAAACTCTCTCATGCTCGGCATTCATGCCATTGGTGATGGGTCATATAATTTAAGCGGGACAGGCAGCTTATCGACCGGTACTGAAATAATTGGATTTGCGGGTACCGGCATATTTACCCAGACTGGTGGGACAAATACTGTTACCAATAACCTTGATATTGGAAAACACTTTGGAAGTAGTGGTACTTACACTATATCCGGTGGAACACTTAATGTCGGCGGCAATATTACTAACGGAGAATTCGGAACAAGCACATTCAACAATGACGGCGGTACGGTAAATGTTGGTGGGACCATTGACGTGGACACTTACGGTATTGGAATAACGTCCGGTTCTAACGCCAGCCATACTGCCGGCTCTATTTCAAACCTTACCTTTGATAATCTGAACGTAGGTGGAGAGGGAACCGGTACTTTTACTCATTCCGATGGCTCAACTCTGAGTCTCACCGACTTAAGGCTTGGTATCGATTCCGGTGGAAGCGGGACGTATACTATTTCCAACGGAACTCTTAATGTGAGTGGAAATATCTCTGACGGCGTCGGTGACAGTACACTCTATAATGACGGCGGTACACTCAATGTCAGTGGGACCATAGACGTAGACACATACGGCATCGGAGGATCGTCTGGCTCTAATGTCAGTCACACCTATAACGGAGCAACAGGTATTCTCCCCAACCTTACTTTTGACAGTCTGAATGTTGGCGGTGAAGGCACCGGTGAGTTTAACCACTCAGATGGCTCAACTCTGGGCATGGTAGACTTGAGGCTTGGTGTAGATTCCGGCGGCAGCGGCACCTATACCATTTCCAACGGAACTCTCAATGTGAGTGGTGAAGTTGTAAACGGCGCGGGCTCAGGCACGCTTAATATAGACGGAGGTACGGTAAACACGGGGACAATCGGTGTTGATAACCTTAACATTGCCAACTCAGCCGGTACGAGTGGAAGCCACACTCTGGGGACCGGTGAATCGATCACTGCAGGAACTGAAACTATTGGCGGTTCCGGTACCGGACTCTTTACCCAGACCGGCGGGACAAATACCATAACGAATGATCTTACTATCGGTAATAATACAGGCAGTAGCGGAACGGTAAATCTGAGTGGCGGTAGCCTCTCGATCTCCGATGACGCGTTCATCGGTAATTCCGGTACCGGTACCTTTACCCAGACCGGTGGGACACATTCAGTCTCAAGTAATCTGAACATAGGAAATAACTCCGGCAGTAGCGGAACGTATAATCTAAGCGGTGGTACGAGTACTTCCTTTACCCTTGAACTCGGTATTAATGCCGGCAGCAGCGGGACGTATAACTTAAGCGACACAGGCAGCCTGACAACTACTTCTGCAGCTATAGGAAGATCCGGGACCGGTCTGTTTGTTCAGACAGGCGGAACATATACTAATACCGAAGGCCTGGGCATCGGCGTGGCCAGCGGTAGCAGCAGTACATATAATTTGAGCGGAGGCAGCCTTTCGTCCAATTCTGAATTCGTTGGCTTTAGTGGCACCGGTACCTTTAATCAGACCGGTGGCACGAATAGTGTTACCAATCTCGACATTGGAATTGTCTCCGGCAGCAGCGGGACATATACCATTTCAGGCGGAACGCTTGATGTGAGTGGAAGCATTGTTGATGGGGACGGAGCCAGTACGTTCAACAATGACGGAGGTACGCTTAATGTCGGTGGGACTATAGACGTAGATACATACGGTCTGGGAATAACGTCCGGTTCTAATGTCAGTCATACTACGGCTACTACTCCTAACCTTACCTTTGATAATCTGAATGTGGGTGGCGCAGGTACAGGGACCTTTACTCATTCTGATGGATCGACTCTGGGTGTAACAGATTTGAGGCTTGGAGTTGATTCCGGTGGCAGCGGAACATATAATTTGAGCGGCACAGGCAATCTTACTGCAAGTAGCGTATTAGTCGGTACGTCCGGTAGCGGTCTGTTTACCCAGAGTGGAGGTGCGAACAATATTTCATCCGGATTAATCCTCGGTGATCAGGCAGGCGGCAGCGGGACATATAATCTAAGCGGTACAGGCAGCAGCCTTTCGTCCAATTTTGAATACGTTGGCCTTGATGGTAATGGGACATTCACCCAGAGTGGTGGAACGCATGCGATTACTAACTTTCTCCATGTTGGACGTCGTTCCACTGGAACATTTAATTTGAGCGGAGGCAGTCTTTCGACCGATCTCGAATTTGTTGGTCATGAAGGTACGGGCACATTTAATCAGACCGGTGGTACACATACGGTTACAAATGAACTTTCCCTGGGAGGATTATCAGGCGGCAGCGGTACCTATACCATTTCCAACGGAACGCTTAATGTGACTGGAAACATTGTTGATGGGGCCGGAGCCAGTACGTTCAACAATGACGGAGGTACGCTCAATGTCGGTGGGACCATAGATGTAGATACATACGGTCTGGGAATAACTTCCGGTTCTAATGTCAGTCATACTACGGCAACTACTCCTAACCTTACCTTTGATAATCTGAATGTGGGTGGAGCCGGTACAGGTGCTTTTACCCATTCTGATGGATCAACCCTGAGCTTGACCGACTTAAGCCTTGGTATCGATTCCGGCGGCAGCGGTACCTATACCATTTCCAACGGTACTCTCAATGTGAGTGGAGATGTTGTTAATGGTGCGGGGACAGGTACACTTAACATTGACGGAGGTACGGTAAACGCAGGAACAATCGGTGTTGATAACCTTAACATTGCCAATTCAGCAGGGACAAATGGAAGTCACACTCTGGGAAGCGGAGAGTCAATCAGCACCGGTAACGAAACTATCGGAAATTCCGGCACCGGCACCTTTACACAGACCGGAGGGACAAATACGGTCTCAAATGACCTCAACATTGGAAATAATTCCGGCAGTAGCGGAACCTATAATTTAAGCGCTGGTACGAATACCGTATCAAATAGCCTTGTTCTCGGATTTTCATCCGGCAGTAATGGAACATTCAATCTGAGCGGCACAGGCAACCTTGATTCCTCTTACGTATTTGTCGGCAGAGAGGATACAGGCATCTTTACCCAGACCGGCGGGACGCATTCAGTCTCAAATGACCTCAACATTGGAATTAACTCCGGCAGCAGCGGAACGTATAATCTAAGCAGTGGTACGAATTCAGTCTCAAATAACCTCAACATTGGAATTCAATCCGGCAGTAGCGGAACGTATAATCTAAGCGGTGGTACGAATACCGTATCAAATAGCCTTGTTCTCGGATTTTCATCCGGCAGTAATGGAACATTCAATCTGAGCGGCACAGGCAACCTTGATTCCTCTTACGTATTTGTCGGCAGAGAGGATACAGGCGTCTTTACCCAGACCGGCGGGACGCATTCAGTCTCAAATGACCTCAACATTGGAATTAACTCCGGCAGCAGCGGAACGTATAATCTAAGCGGTGGTACGAATTCAGTCTCAAATAACCTCAACATTGGAATTAACTCCGGCAGTAGCGGAACGTATAATCTAAGCGGTGGTACGCATTCAGTCTCAAATAACCTCCAAATTGGAGTTCACTCCGGCAGTAGCGGTACCTATACCATTTCCGGCGGTACGCTTAATGTGAATGGAAATATCACTGACGGCGCCGGTGCCAGTATACTCAACAATGACGGCGGTACGCTCAATGTCGGTGGGACCATAGATGTAGATACATACGGTCTGGGAATAACTTCCGGTTCCAATGTAAGTCATACTACGGCTACTACTCCTAACCTTACCTTTGATAATCTGAACGTGGGCGGGTCAGGAACCGGGGCCTTTACCCATTCAGATGGCTCAACTCTGGGTCTGACAGACTTGAGGCTTGGTATGAATTCCGGCGGCAGCGGTACCTATACCATTTCCAACGGAACTCTCAATGTGAGCGGCAGCATCGTAAACGGTACAGGTTCCAGTACGCTTAATATAGACGGAGGTACGGTAAACGCGGGGACAATCGGTGTTGATAACCTTAATATTGCCAGCTCAGCAGGGACAAATGGAAGTCACACTCTGGGAAGCGGAGAGTCGATCAGCGCCGGTAATGAAAACATCGGCAGTTTTGGGACCGGTACCTTCACGCAGACCGGCGGGACTAATACCGTTACAACTCACCTCAACATTGGTTTGAATGCCGGTAGCAACGGGACCTATAATCTAAGCGGCACAGGCAATCTTACTGCAAATAGCGTGTTAGTCGGTACGTCCGGTAGCGGTCTGTTTACTCAGAGCGGAGGTACGAACGATATTTCATCCGGATTAATCCTCGGTGATCAGGCAGGCGGCAGCGGGACATATAATTTAAGTGGTACAGGCAGCAGCCTTTCGTCCGATTTCGAATACGTTGGCCTTGATGGTAATGGGGCATTCACCCAGAGTGGTGGAACGCATGCGATTACTAATTTTCTCCATGTTGGACGTCGTTCGACTGGAACATTTAATTTGAGCGGAGGCAGCCTTTCGACCGATCTCGAATTTGTTGGTCATGAAGGTACGGGTACATTTAATCAGACCGGTGGTACACATACGGTTACAAATAACCTTTCCCTGGGAGGATTATCAGGCGGCAGCGGTACCTATACTATTTCCAACGGAACTCTTAATGTGAGCGGTGACATTGTTGATGGTGCGGGGACAGGAACGATTAACATAGATGGTGGTACGGTAAACGCGGGTACAATCGGTGTTGATAACCTTAACATTGGCAACTCGGCAGGGACGAATGGAAGTCACACTCTGGGAAGCGTAGAGTCAATCAGCGCCGGCAGTGAAACTATCGGTAATTCCGGTACCGGTAATTTTACGCAGACCGGCGGGACGAATACTGTATCAAACAACCTTCTTGTCGGTGCCAGCTCCGGCAGCAGTGGGATATATAATGTAAGTGGCGGAAGTTTCTCTGCAAACAATAGCTACATTGGCGGATCAAGCGTTGTTTCCGGCGGAAGCGGTACTATGAACATATCAGGCGCTGGTGACGCCTTGATCAGCGCCGCCCTCAAGCTCTGGGATGCCGGTGTTGTCAACCTGAGCGGCGGTATGCTGAAAGCCACCTCTATTGACAATACAAACGGCGGAACATTTAACATGACAGGTGGTACGCTTGCTGTGGATACATTTACGGGTAACCTTGCAATGACAGGCGGGACCCTAGCCCCGGGAAATTCACCCGGCCTGACCTCTGTCTTCGGTGATTACTCACAGGATATTAACAGTACGCTTCAGATGGAGATTGGAGGGCTGCTTGCTGGAATAGAGCATGATGTCCTTGATGTTTCCGGGATAATGGACCTTGGCGGTTCGCTTGAAGTACTCCTTTACGGTGGATTCAATCCGGATGCGGGAGATACGTTCGACATCCTTAACTGGGGTAGCCTGACGGGGATGTTTGACTTTCTTGTTATGCCGACTCTTTTGGGTGACCTTTTCTGGGACACTTCATCTCTCTACACGACCGGAGAATTAAGTGTGGGCTCAGCACCCGTTCCGGAACCTGGGACCGTCGCTCTACTGGGACTTGGAGTGGCTGGATTGGGAGGAATGTACTTGAGGAGAAAGAGAAAACAAAAAGTAATTCACCGCCAAGACGCCAAGAGCGCAAAGAAAAACGTAAGACTATAGATGAGTAGATAAGTATGGCACGTTTCCCCACCTGAATGACTGTAAGTCGGGCAGGCATACGCGCCGATTTCGTTTGTAGATTAATTGTCTGGTATGGAAACCAGACCTATGTACTAAAATTTACGATAATCTCAAATCCATTCTTCTTTACCAGCACACTCTTTTTCATTTCAAAATAATAACCTATTCGTCGTAAATGCCATATTGGCAGCAAAAAAATAGCTTTCAGGTCTTGTGTGCCATTGTGGCAGAGCGAAAGTCGCTTTCCAATTATTCGTAAGCCTTGCTTATTATTCTGCTTAGATATATTTATTTTATATAAACCTCACAAAGCGTATTGGCATTTTGTTTGCTATATTCTCCTGAATACGTATTTTCTCAAACAAAAATAAACAATCATGATGACATTATTAAAACGTGATAAAGTGAATTTCAATATTTTGATTACTGATGATGATGACGATTGTCGTTACGGTCTAAACGACATTTTTGAACCGGAAGGTTATACGACGTATTTAGCGAGTTGTGGTAGAGAGGCTCTTGAAATCGCGAAGCATGAGTTATTGCATCTGTTGATAATGGATGTGCACATGCCGGATTTTAGTGGTTTCGAAACTTTTGAATTTATCAAAGAGGAAAAAAAGATACAGATTCCCTGTATTTTCGTGACTGCAGATACCTCTAAAGATCTAAAGTTGGTGGCAATTGAGGCGAATGCTTATACCTTATTATCTAAACCGATAAATAAAGAGATAATTAAGTATGCGGTAGAGCAGTCACTGGAGAAGTATTATTAAGATAAGAGATAAACAATTAGTTGACAATTTAACAAAGGGAGATAGAAAATGAAAACAAAGCCAATCGGAGAAAAGATTTTAATAAAAAGATTTGATGCGATAGAAAAAACTGCCGGAGGTATTGTGTTACCGGATGCCGCTAAAGAAAAACCAAAAGAGGGAAAAATAATTGCCCTGGGTGATGGAAAACTGTTGGACAGTGGTGAAAGAGCAGGATTCCAGGTGAAAAAAGGAGATAGAGTTGTATTTACATCTTACGCGGGAACTGAGATTGATATTGATGGCGAAGAGTACCTGTTAATGTCTGAAGATGATATTCTTGCAATAATTGAATAATATAGGAGAACGGAATGGCTGGTAAAATAGTACTGTGTGGTCCTGATGCTGGAATGGCCATAAAAGCAGGAATAAATAAATTGGCAAAGGCTGTCAAAGTAACTATGGGTCCAAAAGGCAGAAATGTAATTATTGAAAAGAGCTTTGGTTCCCCAACAATAACAAAAGATGGTGTTACTGTTGCGAATGAATTAGAGTTTGAAGATCCGTATGAGAATATAGGTGCACAGCTGGTAAAAGAGGTCGCTTCAAAAACAAATGACATTGCCGGTGATGGAACAACTACCGCAACGGTATTGTCAGAAGCTATATATACCGAAGGTCTGAAAAGTCTTGTTGCCGGGGCGAATCCGGTTGGAATAAAACGAGGAATTGAGAAAGCCGTGGAGGCGATAACATCAGAGCTCGTTAAAATGAGTATTGCCGTTTCCGGTAAAAAAGAGATTGAACAGGTAGGTACAATTGCGGCAAATAATGACAATGAGATTGGAAAACAGATAGCGAATGCCATGGAGCAAGCCGGTAGTGACGGCGTAATAGCCGTTGAAGAAGGCTCGGGATTAGAAACGACAGTGGATTTAGTTGAAGGAATGCAATTCGACAAGGGTTATCTTTCTCCCTACTTTATTACCGATACGGAGAAGATGCAGGTTGTTTTTGAAAATCCGTATATCCTTGTTCATGAGAAAAAAATCTCTTCAATAAAGGAGATTTTACCCGTATTGGAAAAAGTATCACAAGCGGGAAAACCTTTATTGATTATAGCTGATGATCTGGAGGGTGAAGCGCTTACCACTCTTGTGGTTAACAAGATGCGGGGAACATTAAAATGCGCTGTAGTGAAGGCTCCTGAATTTGGTGACAAAAAGAAGGCAATGCTTGGCGATATTGCGGCAGTAACAGGTGCTGATGCAATATTTGAGGATTTGGGAATAGGATTGGACAGCCTTAAACTATCCGATTTAGGTGGTGCTAAAAAAGTAATTATCGATAAAGATTGCACGATGATTATAGAAGGCAGTGGATCTAAAAAGGAGATACAGGGTAGAGTTCAACAGATAAGAAATGAAATTGAAAATTCTACTTCAGATTATGATGTAGAGAAATTACAGGGAAGGCTCGCGAAACTTGCCGGTGGAATCGCAAAGATAAATGTAGGCGCTGCGACAGAGGCAGAGATGAAGGAGAAGAAGGCACGCTTAGAGGATGCAATGCATGCTACCAAGGCTGCTGCTCAAGAAGGGATTTTACCTGGAGGAGGCGTTGCGCTATTAAGAGCTGAGAAAGCGTTGAAGAAGGTGGATTCCGGGCTTAACGAAGATGAAAAGGTTGGAGTAAACATAATTCGAAACGCTATTGAAGTCCCGCTCAGACAAATTGCTGACAATGCAGGTTTAAATGGAATTTTGGTTGTGCAGAAGGTAAAAGAGATGGAAGGGAATAACGGTTTTGATGTTGCCAAGGAGAAGTATACTGATCTGGTCAAGGCAGGCGTTATTGATCCGACAAAGGTTGTAAGGACTGCACTTCAAAATGCGGCAAGTATTGCAGGGTTATTGTTGACGACTAATGCTATAGTCAGCGATGCTCCTGAGAAGTAATTGAAAAAGAAGTAGATGTTGAAAAGCATTAAAAGGTTTCATATTATAAAAGTGCCATCTTTGTAAAAGATGGCACTTTTTTTCTTATAGGTAAATAATGCCAGAACAGATATTATTTAGAAAATCAGGATTGGATGTGGGATGAAGAAAAAAAACAGTAAATCAATGAGTAAAAAACAGGATAAATATCAAAAATATCAAAGTCCACTTGCCGAAAGATACGCAAGCGAAGAGATGAGCTATAATTTCTCAGATCAATTGAAATATAGTACATGGAGAAAACTCTGGATTGCATTAGCAGAAACGGAAAAAGCTCTTGGGGTTAAAGCAATATCACGGAAGCAGATTGATGAAATGAAGAAATTCCAGGATAATATAAACTTTGACGCAGCCAGAAAACATGAACTCAGGGTGAAGCATGATGTAATGGCACACGTTCATGCTTTTGGCGATCAGTGTCCTGCGGCAAGTCCGATAATTCATTTAGGCGCGACAAGTGCGTTTGTACAGGATAATGCCGATCTGATTCTTATGAAAAACGGTATGAATATCGTGTTGAAGAAGCTGGTTAATATTGTAGATGCGTTGGTTGTGTTTGCCAAAGAGTATAAAGATTTGATTACGTTAGGATATACTCATTACCAGCCGGCCCAGCTTACTACTGTCGGGAAAAGGGCGTGTCTGTGGATGCAGGATTTTATTATTGATATAGAAGATCTGGAAAACCGGATAGAGAATTTAAGATTCAGAGGCGCTAAAGGTACAATAGGCACACAAAACAGTTTTATGGCCCTATTTGATAGAGATGAGAAAAAGGTAAAGCAGCTTGATCAGCAGGTGTCAAAAAAGATGGGATTCGATAAAATCCTTCCTGTTGCCGGCCAGGTCTATACTCGAAAGCTTGACAGTCAGATTTCAGATGTTTTATCCGGTATCGCTCAATCGGCACATAAGTTCTCAAATGATCTCAGGCTTCTGCATAATTTGAAAGAAGTCGAAGAACCGTTTGGGAAGAAGCAGATAGGCTCTTCTGCCATGCCGTATAAACGGAATCCTATGCGTAGCGAGAGAGTAGCGTCTTTAGCCCGTTACATAATCTGTAATGGTCTGAATACTGATCTTACGAGCAGTGTACAGTGGTTTGAAAGAACGCTGGATGATTCCGCAAACAGGCGACTTGTACTGCCGGAAATGTTTGTCGCAACGGACGCAATGCTGGACATCGTTCTTGGTATTGTCCGGGATTTAACGGTGTACCCGAAAGTGATAGAGAAACGCGTTAATGAAGAGCTGCCGTTTTTAGCCTCAGAAAGCATATTGATGGAGGCTGTTAAAGCCGGTGGTAACAGGCAGAATCTCCATGAGAAAATACGTAAATATTCTATGGAGACTATTACCCTTGTCAAAGAAGAGGGTGCGGACAATGATTTTATTGAACGAGTCAAAAAAGATGAGGATTTTTCGATAATTAAAGATAGGTTAGATGATATACTAAAGCCGAAGAACTTTATTGGAAGAGCTCCTAAACAAGTGACTGAGTACATCTCAGAAGTTTCTAAACCTATGCTGAGAAAGTTTAAAAAACTCCTTGGGGTAAACACCGAATTTAAGGTGTGAGAGCTATGAGCGAATTAACCAGAGGGTTAGATCTTGCTTTAATAACGAACAGGAAAGTTTCTGAAACAAAACTTACGGACATTATAGAACAGGCGATTGAAGGTGGAGTTGGAACTGTTCAGTTAAGGGAAAAAGATCTGAGTACTTATGATTTGTACTGTTTAGCAAAAGAGATTCGAGAGTTGACAGAGGAAAAAGATGTAAACCTGATAATTAATGACAGGGTTGATATTGCAATTGCGGTTGATGCAGATGGTGTTCATCTTGGTTGGCAATCACTGAAAATAGGTATAGTCCGGAACATGATAGGACGGGACAAATTGATTGGTTTTTCAGCACATAGCCTTAAGGAAGCCAAAATGGCGGAAAACAGTGGAGCAGATTACGTTACGATAAGTCCTATATTTGAGACTGTCAATAAAGATTATTTCATAAAGCCGTTGGGGGTAGATGAAATAGGAAAGATAAAGGCACAAATAGATATCCCTGTTATTGCATTGGGTGGTATTAATGAAAACAACATTAGCGATGTTCTCGAAAACGGCGCTGATGGTATTGCCGTTATATCTGCGATACAACAATCTAAAAATTGCAGGCAATCGGCAAGCAGATTATATAGTGAGATTACAAGGAATAAGTCTAAATCGGAAGAAAAAATATTAACGGGGAGGGAAGATGCAGTTACTGGAAAAAATTAAATTTGATGATAAAGGCCTGATACCGGCCGTAATAGTAAATGTAGCTGATAATAGGGTCCTGACATTATGTTTTATGAATCAGGACGCTTTGGAAAAGAGTATTGAAACAGGTAAAGTACATGTTTTTCGCCGTTCGCAAAACAGATTAATGCTTAAAGGAGAAACTTCAGGTCATACACAGTCAGTAGAGGAGGTTTTTCTTGATTGTGAGGGCAAGTCACTAGTTATTAAGGTTAAACAGAACGTTGCGGCATGTCACGCAGGTTATATGTCATGCTATTACAGAAGATACAATAATAAAACAAATAGTATCGAAATAAATGAAGAAAAAATCTTTGATCCTGAAAAAACATATAAGAGTTGATAATAGTCAAAAATTACTTGCAAAGGGTTTTATCACGTGTTATATTCGGGACTTGAATTTTGTCTGTATTTACTAAATTCGTACTGAAATTGGTGGTGGAGGAATGCCGAACATGAAGAAAAATATAGGACGTTTTGGACTCGTGTTTTTCGCTATTGCAGTTTTTCTAGTGCAGGGTTGTGCTGAATTGGATGAACTTCGGACTGCTAATAGGCGTCAGGCAATTACTGTTCGCGATCAAATGACCGAGCTTGATAAATTAAAGGCAGAATTGGACTCTACCGGTAGGGTCAACAAGGGGTACCAGGAACGTGCGCAATCAGATGCAGCAGAAAAGAGAAAACTTCGTGCCGATTTACAGAAACTTGCCCGTTCTATTGGTGAGGGAGCTGCGGTTAGAGATACAGCAGAAGGTCCTATGATTCAACTTCCGGAGACGATTCTATTCGATTCAGGTCTGGCAAAGTTAAAGACCAAGGGTGAAGTTGCTTTGGAGAAGATTGCCAAACATCTTAAGTCTCACCCTGAAGCAATAGTAAGGATTGATGGACATACAGATAATGATCCTATAGTAAAGTCAAAATATTTATGGGAATCAAATCATGATTTATCAGCCGGACGGGCGTTAAGTGTTTTGCATTATCTTGTGAGAAAAGGACATATAAAGGAAAAGAGAATACACATAGCTGGTTATGGTCCAAACAGACCGATATCCTCTAATAAAAGCAAAGTCGGCAAGATGAAAAATAGAAGAGTTGAGTTCCTTATCTTGTCTCCAAAATCCGGCTAGAGCAACTGAAATAATAAACGTTAATTTATATAAATCTTAAACACTTCTTACCAAACTTAAAAGCCTTGCTATAAGTAGAGGAAGATGTTGTAGAATAAAAGTAAGGTAAGGTAGCATGTCAAAGGCAGCAATACCGCAGGTAAAAAAAGTAAAGAATAATAGCAAGACATGGGAGATTTTGTGCTCTGTAAGACTTGCTGTCATAATCATAGTAATAATGGCGGTTTCATGTGTTCTCGGAACAGTCATTCTTCAACAGAAATCACCTGAAGAATATGCGGCCAGATATGGAGCAGGCCTTGCTAAATTCTTCGCTGCGATTCAGTTTACTGATATATTTCATTCCTATTGGTTTTCGTTCCTTCTTGTATTACTGTGTGTGAATTTAGGTTGTTGTACGGTTAAGAGGTGGCGGAATAAGGTACTGATGATCGGTTTCCTGGTTACTCATATCAGTATAATCTTGATTCTGATTGGATGTGTTGTTGACCTTCTTACCGGTGTAAAGGGTGGTGTTAATATTTATGAGGGCAAATCAGTAGACTATTATCTGACCAGGCCTGACTATAAGAAGAACCCTCTGGGCTTTCAGGTATTCTGTGATGATTTCTTGATTGAGAAGCATCCTCCGAAATATAAGCTGATTGCTTACGTAAAAGACAAAGATAAGCAGAAAGCAGTCCCTGCAAAAGTAGGTAAAAGAAACAGTGTATCCGGCACTAATTATGCGGTTACCGTTAAAGATTTTATTGAAGATGCTGAAATTCAACAAGAGCCAATAAACGTATCTGATGTACCGAATAATCCCGCTTTGTACATTCAGCTTTCAGAGAAGGGTAACGTTACTGCTGAAGGTTGGCTTCTTGCCAAAGACCGTAACTGGTATAGTGATACTCAACGTGATTTAAAGATAGATTACGTATGGGCTGATAATGCTGAGAAGCATGAGAAGCTCGCAAATGCCGCAGGTAAGAGCACTAAACCAAAGCTGGATATAACAATTGAAGGAAAAAATATAGTTAAAAGTGTACCGGTTGAAAAAGGGAAGAAATTTTCTATTGACGGTACAGATTTCATAATTGAGATAAAGAATTTTGCACTTGATTACTCCAAAAGATTGGTGCCATTAAGTGAGCAAGAACCAAATAATCCAGCCGTAATGGTTGAGATTAGTGGCCCTCAGGGAAAAGATTCTCGCTGGTCATTTTCGAAGTATCCTGATTACCAGGATAAAGCCCATCAGGTAATCTATAAGGACGTTAAGCTTTTATGTAGCGTTCCCGAGAATTTCTCTGATGCAAAGCATAGAGTAAGGATTGTTCAGAATAAAAGTGGTAAGAAGACAATTTCTTATATAAAGAATGAAGAAGTAATTAGTATTAACGATTGGGAACTCAACAAGAGTTATAACGTAGCTGATTCGGAGCTGGAAATCAGGGTTATAAAATATTTCCCATCACATGGTTTAAAAAAGAGTGTTGTTAAAAGAGTTGGTGGGCATGAGGGCCATAACCATGGGCCTGGTGAGCATGCCGGAAACCCTGCTGTTTTGATAGAGATGGAAGGGCCAAGAGGGAAAGTTGCGGAGTGGGTATTCGCACATACTCCGCCACATTGGTATCCTGATAATAACTTTGCCGTTTTATATGAAAAATCCGGCATGGAGATTAAAGATTATAAAAGTATTTTGAGAGTTGTAGAAAATGGCAAAACCATGGTGACGAAGACTATTGAGGTTAATAATGCGTTGAAGTATAAAGGTTTTGTTTTTTATCAGTCTAGCTACGATCCTGAAGGTGAGAGATACACAGGGCTTCAGGTAACAAAGAATCCAGGCTTGTTAGTGGTCTATACCGGATTTATTATGTTATGTATAGGTATAGTCTTTATCTTTTATGTAAAACCTTTCTTAAGACGAAAATTGAAAAAAGGGAAAAAGATAGAAGAGTATTATTCCGAAGAAGAGATGCTGGCTGAACATATTGAGTAAATAATACCATTAGTCTCTAAAATACCAATTTAGAGTGATTAATGAAAAATGTTTATTGTTTAACAAAATAGAGAAGAGAGGTGTATGAGTTATGGATTTTATGCTGAAATTAACTTTATATGTATATTGTGCCGCTATTGTTGCTTACATAGTCAGGGAAGTCTGGAGAGCGAAAAGCATGCGATGGGTCGCTTTCGGTGTGCTTTCGAGTGGTTTTATATTAAACACAATATTAGTACTGACAAGGTGGTCTGAGGCGCATCATGCTCCAATGTCTGACAAATTTGAATCGTTTGTCTTCTTTGCATGGAGTATTGCGCTTGTTTACCTGATCTTTGAACTGGTAACCATCTTTATTGTTAAAGTACATGAATCCCGTATTGGGATCATAGGTGCATTACAATGTGTACTGGTTGCATGGATGATATGTTCTGCACTCCAAGCTGATAGTACAATAAAAGAACTTCCTCCGGCACTACAGAGTAACTGGCTGGTCACACACGTAATATGCTATTTTCTATCATATTCCGCGCTGAGTATGTCATTTTCCGCCGCAATCGTTTATTTAATACATAGATGGATTTTCTCCGGAAAGCAGAAAGTAGCAGAGGTTGTCGAGTCAGGGATCCAATTAAAGAAGGATTATAGTTTCGATAAGCTCGCTTATATTGCCGTTTCCATTGGCTTTCCGTTCTTAACTATCGGTTTGATTACCGGTTCGATCTGGGCAAAGGGTGCGTGGGGAACATATTGGGGATGGGATCCTAAAGAGATATGGTCTTTAATCAGCTGGCTTGTATATCTTACCTATATGCATTTGCCATTGATGCTGCCTAAAACAAATATTAAGAAATCGTTCAGACCTATTTTACTTTCAATAATTCTTCTGATCGCTTTCCCAATTGTACTGTTTACCTTTATGGGGTTGCACAAGCTTCCAACTTCCGCAGATAGTGATCACATATACGCGGAATAAGGTTTAAACGGTAAATAGTTTAAGCAAACAGTATAACAGGTCCTTCAGACGCTGACGTGAATGCGCTGAAGGGCCTGATTTAATTATATCATATCTCCATATTCACTCCATCTACAGAGATAAATAGGTTATGGGAATTGTTAAGATAATAATAAATAATATTTACAATTTCTAAGAAATAACTATATTCTAAGTTTCAATTGTTCATCTCCTGGGGACTCATAAATCTTTTGCTACGAATATTGCATGTTAGTTGTATAGGCGTAGGTAATCTGCTTGAATATATGCCAAAAGGCGGTTGACTGATTACCGATAAATAACTTGAATGAATTTTTCTTGATTTAGTATGGAAATAGCAAGACTGCATATCGTTATCGAAGGGATGGTCCAAGGCGTTTTTTTCAGGGCTGGTACAAGGGATGAATCTAGTAAATTGGGCTTGACTGGCTGGGTGAAAAACTGTCAGGATGGACGTGTTGAAGCGGTTTTTGAAGGCAATATAGATAAGATTGACAAAATCATAGAATGGTGCAAAAAGGGGCCTCCTGGAGCAGAGGTCACAAATATAGAAACCGTTTGGGAACAGGCGACCGGTGAATATGATTCGTTTTCAATAAAATATTAATGTTCTAAAAAGTTAAGAGTGCCTAAAGTTTAAAGTGAACTAAAGTTGTGGATCACATAGTATTTCGTAATGCTTAATATAAGGAAAGTTGAAGGCGGAATAGTCGTATCTGTTAAGGTACAACCAAATGCAAGTAAAGACAGGATAGTAGGAGAACACGCCGACCAGATAAAAATTGCAGTTACTGTTGCACCGGAAAAGGGAAAGGCGAATAAGGCGGTAGTCAAAGTACTTTCTCGCTGGCTCGGCATCAAAAGCTCGGACATAGAAATCGTTTCCGGTGAAACGTCAAGAGATAAGAAAGTGTTTATTAGAAATATTAATGAAGAGGATATTAATAGGGTTATTTAAATATGAGTTATAAAGATACGATAAATTTACCAAAAACAAAATTCTCCATGAAGGGGAATCTGGTCCAGAGAGAGCCTGAATTCCTGAAGAATTGGGATAAAAAAGACCTCTACGCTCAGATTCGAAAGGCGAGGGAAGGTGCGGATAAGTTCATTCTACATGATGGCCCTCCATATCCTACCGGTGACCTTCACATAGGAACAGGACTAAACAAGATCCTGAAAGATATAATTATACGATTCCATACAATGAAGGGTTACGATGCCCCTTACATACCCGGATGGGATTGCCATGGTCTGCCAATTGAACACAGGGTTCTGCAGGAGCTTGGTTCAGAAGCGAAGGGCATGAAGAAAATTGAGATTCGCAAGAAGTGCAAGAAATATGCTGAAAAATTCGTAAAAGTGCAAAAGAAGCAGTTTAAGGCACTGGGCATATCTGGTGATTGGGAATCTGCATACCTTACATTTACTCCACAATATGAAGCGGGAATTATTGAGGTATTTGGGAAACTGGTAGAGAAAGGATATGTTTATAGAAGTCTGAAGCCAATACACTGGTGTATGCAATGTGAGACTGCTCTTGCCGAGGCAGAGTTGGAACATCAGGACAAAGCCAGTCCTTCAATCTACGTTAACTTCAAATTATTAAATTCTCCTAAAGATATCTTTCCGGAGATTCAGGACGAAGATGCCCATATGCTGATATGGACTACTACTCCATGGACACTGCCTGCAAACCTTGCGATTGCAGTGCATCCGGAATTTCAATACACGGCTGTAAGATATATAAATCCGAAAACGCAAAAGAAACAGGTATCAATAGTAGCTGAGGATCTGTTGGACTCTGTCATGAAACTGCAGGAGATAGAGGACTACAAGCGTTTGGGCTCTATCAAAGGCAAATCCCTGGAAGGCTTGAAATATCAGCATACGATTATGAAGAGGGAAGGGTCTGTCGTTCTGGCAAATTACGTTACTTTGACGGATGGTACCGGTTGTGTTCATACAGCACCGGGCCATGGTCAGGATGATTATCAGACCGGTTTAAAATACAACATGCCGATTGTAAGCCCTGTTGGCGCAACCGGTATTTTTACGGAAGAGGCTGGAGATTTTGCAGGACTGAATATCTATGATGCGAATAAAACAATTACAGAAAAACTCGATGAGTTGGGCCTATTGTTGCATATGGACAAAATAAACCATTCATATCCTCACTGCTGGCGTTGCAGGAAACCGGTAATTTTCAGAGCTACAGAACAGTGGTTTGTGGGCATCGATCATAAGGAACTCAGAACAAACGCGTTGGATGAGATTAAGAAATCAGATTGGATCCCGTCATGGGGTGAAGTTCGGCTCTCAAATATGATAAAGGATCGTCCGGACTGGTGTATCTCTAGACAGCGTTCCTGGGGCGTGCCTATACCGGCTTTCTATTGTACTCAGTGTAACGAATCACTTCTAGATGTGAAGGTTGTAAACCACGTACGTGACATGTTTTTAAAGCATGGTGCGGATAGCTGGTTCTATAAAGAGACAAACGAGTTCCTGCCTGAAGGCACAAAATGCTCTAAATGCGGTTCTATCGATTTTGAAAAAGAGAATGATATATTTGATGTATGGTTTGAATCGGGCTCCAGTCACCATTCTGTATTGAACAAACGTGATGCATTGGCTTTTCCGGCAAATATATATCTTGAGGGAAGTGATCAGCATCGGGGATGGTTTCAATTATCATTGCTTCTTTCTGTTGCCGCGTGGGAGAAGGCCCCCTTCAAAACGGTACTGACTCATGGTTTTGTAGTAGACGAACATGGTAAAAAGATGTCTAAATCACTGGGAAACTTTGTATCGGTTGGAGATGCCTTGAAAGAGTTGGGCGGAGATATTGTAAGGCTCTGGACCTCTTCAATGGAATACCGTAACGAGATGCACGCTTCACCTGAAATCATATTAAAAACATCAGATCCCTACCGGCGCATCAGAAATACCTTCAGATATATTCTAGGCAACTTATCCGGTTTTGACCCTGAGAATGATTCGGTAGAGTATGCACAGATGCCGGAGATTGACCGGTGGGCATTATACAAGACAGATGAACTCATAACCTCTGTAACTTCCGCGTATGAGTCTTTCCAGTTTCATCGCGTCTATCACAATGTACTCAACTTTTGTGTGGTTGAGATGAGTTCATTTTACTTTGACATTATGAAGGATCGGTTATATACATTCTCAAAAAGCTCAGTTGAAAGACGTGCAACTCAGACTGTTCTTCACAGGATAAATTCTGTATTGGTACGACTTCTTGCTCCTGTTCTGGTGTACACCTCTGAGGAGGTATGGAACGAGATTAATCAGGATGACAGCAGCGTTCACCTTTCTGAATGGCCGGTTATCAACGAACAATACACAGATAAAACGCTTAATGATAAGTGGGAAACAATTATCAAGGTTAAGACCGATGTGGCAAGGGAGCTCGAAGCAATGAGGGCGGCAAAACAGATCGGCAGCTCCCTTGAGGCCGCAGTTGAACTTTACACAGAAGATGCTGAACTGTTTGGTTTGCTGAAGGAGTACGAGAATGATTTAGCAATGATCTTTATAGTTTCCGATGTAACCATAAGCAGCGAACCTCTTGACTCTGCAAATAACGGAGAGATATTTGAAAAACTATCTATTAAAACCAGTGTAGCAGATAGTAACAAATGTGACAGATGCTGGAACTACCGCAACGAAGTAGGCAAGATAGAAAAATACCCGACACTATGTAACCGATGTGCAGAGGTTATTGAAGAAGTTGAAGCTCAAACTTGATGGGGAGCTAAATTGTAGTAATAGTTGAGTGGCAGGGGTGGGTGTCCACTTACATGATCAGTTTATATTTCAGGTACACCACTGCGGTCTTCAATAATTAGAGAAATAGCTTCAGATAGGCTCTTTCTACGCTCATTGAGTGTCTTTCCCTGCCCGTTAACACCTTAAATCTCAGGACAGTATGCAATGTACCACAACGATGCTCTAATTTATATCTTATATCCAAATTTTCAAACTTTCCTTTTCTCACTCATTTTTATTCTAAAGAAAGCCGACTTAGGATATAATTATCAAATTATGAGGCTAAAACACACTTGATTTAAAATATTTCGTGCTTTTTTAATGTATTGAGAGCGAATATCTGATACTCTTTCTTCTTTGAAAGCACAAAATACGCGCAATAAATTCTAGAGAAATTGTAATATGCGTAACTATTTCGCAAGTTGTACTTTGTCCCTATTGTTCAAATCCATAAACATAATTGGTCTTTCGTAGTAATGTATTAATGTAGAATGACTTATGTCTGTCTGCCATTCGTTATATATTCAAAATAAACGAACGGTATGAATATTGCTTTTACGATGCCTATATAATAATAATTTTTTTAAAAGGAGGAGCTTGATGTTTTATTCATTTTCAAACTTTATCAAAGTTGTTTCGCAGGTCCCGAGAAAGTGTCTGGCACTGCCTTTCTTGTTTGCTGTCATTATCTGTCTTGCGACTACAGCAGGTGCTGCTGAAAAACTGATTGTTGGTGATAAGAAGATAGCTGAAGATTTTCATAAATTACATGAACGGGGTGAAATAGAGCAGGAACTTCATATCTATGTTACAGACGGTTATATAGAGATGGCTGATGGAGAATATATCTATCAGTGGGGGTTCACTCATGCACCGGATTGGTCTGATGTAGGAGAGATAAAGACCATTGAAGAGAGAGACGCTAAGCTAGAGCCAATTAAGGTCCCGGGAGATGAAATTCGTTTTCAATCCGGAAAGAACTATATTGTGGTATTACACAATGCCGGTTGGTATGAAGCGGAGGAGCACTCCGGTATTCAACATGTGGCACACACTATTCACTGGCATGGTCTTGATTTAATTCCGGCTGTTGATGGTATTCCAAATATCCCTTATCCTTCTGTATTTCCTCAAGAGGTATTTAGATATTTCTTAGCAATACCTGATGATATTGAAGGTTCATATATGGGACATTGCCATGTAGATTCAACCAACCATATCATGGCTGGACTGTATTTCCCACTTGTCATTGAGAAGAAGAAAAATGAAATTTATGGATACCGGTATGACAGGGAGTATACCCTGTTTTTCTCTGAAGTAGATAGCGAATATATGGAAATGTTGAGAGACATGGGAAATATAAAAAACTGTCTGAGTTGGAAATCTAATTACTTTACGCTGAACGGTAAGATTTTCATGGACAAGCTGGATAACCCTTTGTCTACAATTAACGATCCGAATACAAGGCTGGTTGCATACGATGGAGAAATTGTTCTTGTGAGGTTAATGGCAATCGGATACGACCACATTTTTGCGTGGCATCCACACGGTTATCACGGACTGATTGTAGGTACAGATGGAAGAAAACATCCGGCTCCGTATGAAAAAGACACTATTCTCATAGGTTCTGGTGAAAGATATGATATTTTGTATAATATCCCGGATTTCTCATCACAGACTGAGTGTCTCTCTTGTAATCGAGGCCCAGGGGTTACTATTGCCCATGACCATAATTTAATGGGAATGGTTAGTGGAGGAATTTATCCTCATGGAGCATTAACAATCTTTGATGTGAGACCTAAGACTGAACAGATGCTGAGTGGTGATTGAGAATAAAAGTATTTTCTCAAATTAGCAGAAAATAAGAGTATTATTACTATAAAGGGGCATTGGTAAGCAGATTACCATGCCCCTTTTTTTTTCATGTGTTGTCTAACATGAAGTTTGTTCAATTGATAGATAATTACTCCACATCCTCTATTCAACTACATTCAGAAGTCCTACATATCAAACGTAATCTACTCTTTTTTCTATTGCTTTTGGTTAATAACAAACTTATCATACCGCTATATTTACATGATCTATCGAATTACCATTTCACACATATATAAAACCATCATTTGATGGATATGCTTTTCATAAATATATTAACAATCTAAGTACTATTTGTTTATATCTATTCTGACCTTATCGAACCATGTCCTTATTTAACAAAAAAACAAAAATAACAATACATGCATTTACTCGCTTGTTAGCCCAATATATTATAAAGGCGAACTCCAACAATTGTCAGATAATTGAGGAAAGCAAATCCTTGTCTGACAAAGAAAAGAAAAAAATTGTTTCTGAACTTTTATATTTCCGTCTTGTTCTTTTGTATTTCATGTTAGTTTTTGAAGCAGAGTTTGGTGGTAATCATTATGACGACAGTGAATTAATAGACATTATACATCTTGGTGTATGTCTAGCGTTTGAAGATGTTGGTATAGACAAGGAAAATGCACAGCAGAAAACTGAAATATTCATGCAGAGACTTTTGCATTATATTACCTCGACAATAGGTACAAGCGAAGATTCCACAGAAATAAATGAGGATGAAGTATTTTGTGAACTTGTACAATGTTTTAGGGATGATATATTAGGTGTGGAAAAGGACAATCCTGGAGAAATGGTTAAAGATAAAAAGTTTATGCTTAAACATCATGAAGTTTATCATTATGCGAAACGGCTGTACGACGACGATGATAATATGTTTAAACAAAATTTAATAGAGTATAAGTTTGTTGATTAAAAAATTTACAATAGAAAAAGTTCTTATCATCTTACGCACCTAATAAGCCCATTTAAATCAAATAACAAATATCCTTTCTTCATTCATCGTCATTGAGCATTTCAGTATTCCCTGAACCACTGATTTTGAAAATAATTGAGTTTGTTCTAAAAAGTTATTTGTTATGTATAACATAAATGCTCATTAGTAATAGACGAAGGAGATAAGTCTTGATAAGGAAAAGGCGTATGATCAGTGGATTTTCTCAGATTAGTAGAAAATAAGAGTATTATTACTGTTGAGAGGCATTGGTAAGTAAATTACCTTGCCCCTTTTTTATTACCCGCATAGTTCAACGGCAGAGCACGTCACTTGCAGTCCCATCCAGGGACTTTTCACAACCCTTCAATAAGAATACAATATATGTTGTACCAAGGTTTATACTGTTTTTAGTCAGCTCATCAAGTTATTTATGTTTATGAAGAATCTCGTTTCTCTCTAATATATAAAACGTAATCTGGTGATAAATTTGATTTTGTAGTATAGATATAAAATGATAATATTTCTGTAAAATAAACGTCAGTCAATATATTTACAAGAGTTAGCTGGTTTTATTATTGACATATGACAATAACTATGCTTACATTTGTAAACGTTAGGTAAGAGTACCTATTTATAGAATTATTAGCACCTATTTACCTATCAACATTTTATCAGTTTTACATATAGTTTCATGAGTATTTCTCCTTCGAAAAGATGAGGGAGGAAATGTAATAGAAATGAAAAGATTATTAAATTATTTAAAGTACTCTATTCTGAGAAGGGAGTGTTATATGAAACATTACTTTACTACAATGTTACTGATCGGTCTGTTGGTCGGTCTGGTTCTGACCAAATCTGCCTCTGCGGTAATGATTTCTTATCAAAATGAAGGGAGTTGGGATACTGCGGTCGGTGCTTCTACGACTGAAGATTTCAATAGCATTACAACCGATACATCATTCCGAGTAAACCCTGTTACAGTTGGCAGTATGACGCTTACGGGTTGGGCAGCGCCATCACTCCCACATAATCAGATAGATTCACCAGCAGATCCAACTATTGCTTATTCACCTTTTGCAACAACCCACGTCAATTTCGCTTCCGCCGACTCTGGCGATCTTGGTGAAATATTCAGAATTGACTTCTCAACATCGGTTATCGCGTGGGGTGCAACCTTTTACGGCTTTGAACCTAATAGAGGAAGCATTATTACTGCTTATGATGCTCTGGACAACAGCTTGGGAACTGCGGCAGCTTATAGCAGCGGAACCTCATGGCTCGGATTCAACCTTACCTCAGGAGAAAAAGCTTCTTACCTCAAGTTTACCTCCACACTTTTGGGTGTAGAGAATGCAGCCATGGATGATGCAAAATTTGTAGCTGCTACAGCAGATCCTGTCCCAGAACCCGCAACCATTGCTCTCTTCGGCATAGGCTTAGCCGGTCTTGCAGGGGCAGAAGTAAGACGTAGACGGAAAAAGAAAACTGTAGAAAACAGCTAAGCAATTACTGACAAAGATTGATTCATTATAGGGACGCCTACATTCTTCATACATTGATGGATGTAGGCGTTTTTTTGTAACTACCACACCTCAAACCACATTGCAACGGAGTGAGCTTGCAGTAATAAGAATTATGCCTGATGTAACCGAACATTACTGATTAAATACTTGAGTTTTATTAACTATTTTACTACTCTGGTTAATTCCTCAAAATCAAAATTATCTCATTTATGTGAATATACATTATTATAAAATAATCCTTGGCTTTCTTTGTTGGTTCGATGTAGTTCAGTCAAGTGAAAACAAAAACATGTTCCTCTCGAAAGAGAGGACTGTCGGCAAGCAAAGATTTAAGTAGTACGAATCTTTCATTTGCACGAGTAAACAATTTTTCTCATTTCTCGGCATAGCCATATTTCGTCGCACCAGCATAGCTGGTGCTTTATATATAGATTAATTATTTAAGTATGCAAAATCTACCTTCAGGTAAAAATATATCAAGAGACTGGAGCCGGTTAACCGTTTCTAATAACCTGGATTACCTGCCGGTTATCCTTAATTATGTGGGTACTATAGCCGAACACGTAGGTTTTGACAGTGAGGAACGTAAAAGGATTGAGCTTGCTACTGAAGAAGTTGCTACTAATGTTATAGAATGTGCTTTTGCCCCGGATGAAATTGCCACTTTTGATATTATCTGCCAGAGGGCCCCGAACGGTCTCCAAATTATAGTTCATGATAATGGTATCCCCTATAACCCAACCTCTGGAGAGAGTTATGACCCAAACAAGGACATTGACAGCCAGACATCTAAAGGTCTTGGAGGTTTTTTAATCAGGGGGTTTATGGATGAATATCAATTTTGTAATCTGGGGCCAGAGGGAAAGGAAACCCGTCTGGTTAAATTCTTCAATTCTGATAAAATCATTAATGAGGATTTACCAACACCCGAACCTGAAATCCCGAAACCAACATTATCTCAAGATACAGAAAAGATAGATTTCTCTATTCGACTTATGAAACCGGACGAAGCGATTGAGGTAGCAAAATGCATTTACGATTCCTATGGTTACTCTTACGCTAATGAACATATTTATTATCCGGAACGAATTGTTGCTTTTAATAAAAGCGGTACTATCCGTTCTGCGGTAGCAGTGACCAATACCGATGAGATGGCAGGACATTTTGCATTGTTGTTTTACGATTATCTTCCTGCTGAAATTGGAATTGCGGTAACAAAAAAGAGATATCGAGGGCATGGATTAGCACGATTTTTGGGTGAATTTCTGGTTGAGGAAGCAAATCACATGGGGCTTAAGGGAGTGCATGTAAAAGGCGTAACCGTACATCCATACACTCAGAAATTCAGCCAGAAGCTTGGCTACAAAGATTGTGGGTTCCTTTTGGCACATTCTCCAAAAACACTCTCTTTTAAAGGGATTGCGGATGAACTTTCACAACGTAATTCAGATGTGGTTGGTTTTAAGTATCTGCAAAAACCTGAACTCAAGGACCTTTACTTGCCGGAACACCATTCAGAGATGATTCTCAAGCTGTTTGCAAATCTTGATACACCTGTTAAAATGGTGGCGCCGACAAACAGTCTACCCTTAAATAATCAAACAGTCATGAATGTTTCTATAAATTCTATGCGGTCGCTTGGTGAGATTCGTATATTACAATACGGTAAAGATATTATCATGTCACTTCGACGGGAGTTACACCGTCTAAGAAAAGAAGAAGTTCATGTGATTGAAATGTTTTTAAGTTTGTCTGACCCTATGACCCCTGTTTTTGTACCAGAAATTGAGAAACTGGGGTTTTTCTTTACCGGTATAATGCCGGAAACTGCAGGGGGAGATTCGATGATTTTGCAATATCTTAACGGAGTGCAGATCGAATATGAGGAGCTCACTATAGTTTCTGATATGGCAAACGAATTATTAACGTATATTCAGGAAAACGACCCGTATTATACTTGAAAGTAAATAAAAATAATCATCCATACACTATGAAAGATAAATTTAATGTCGAAGTACTTCGTGATAGTGAAAATGTAAGGACGGTCTTTACCGGCAGGCTTGATTCCATTAATGCGACGAAAGTACAAAAAACATTTGAAGCCCTTATTGATGAAGGTGATCGAATAATAATAGCGGACTTTACCAAAGTTAGTTATATCAGCAGTGCCGGCATCAGGGCTTTCCTTTTTATCCAGAAGCAACTCAGACCGGTAAGCGGCGAAATAATTATTTACAACCCTCCAAAATTCGTTAATGACATCATTAGCATTAGTGGTCTAGACCATATTTTTACCATAGTATCTGAAGATCAGGCCTTACCTGGTGAAACGGATGCTCAGGCCAATAGGACAAAGAGTGTTTTCGAGGGAATATCTTTTGAATACAGGAAAGTTTCGGATGAAACAGGGACTCTATCTCACTTTGGCAGTGTTGAGAAACTTAACAATTCAACATATACCAGCGAAGATGTGATTGGGATAAAGAGTTCGGAAATACAGAATGGCGTTGGTATCGCCACAGCAGGTGAGAATTACAGCGAATATTCTCAACTCTTTGGAGAGGCAATAGTGGTTGATGGGAACTTTTACTTCTATCCTACCGTGAGCAATCCTGTTGTGGATTTCATACTAAAAAAACATGAAGGGTCGGAAAACAAGTTAAAGTTCCTTAACGGATTCTCTTTTTCCGGCCCCTGGAGATATATTATCTCCTTTGAGGACCGTAACGCCTTCATTGAACTACCAAGACTCAAAAAAGCTCTCTTCAATTTTGCAAAGGGTGATCTGCTTGGTATCGTTTTCCTTATTGAGAGTAAGGGGTATTGGGGAATGAGCCTTAAGAAACCTCCCGTAATTGAAAACCGGTGTCCTGATGGAGGATCTATCTTCGACCCGGATGTTTTTCCTGATTGGTTTGATTATCCTGTAGAAGCGGGTGAGAGTAATCATATTATTGTTGGTACCGGAATACTGGCTAGGAATGCAGATACAATAGATGTAAAATTGAAGTCAGTTTTTCCTGAAAAGGGAGATATGCACATTCACGCCGGAATATTTGAAAAAGGCCATATCAGCAGGAAGGCGGAAGACTTTGAGAAGGAACTGGACCGCTTCCTGAATGGTTATGGACCGAATGCAATTTATCACATTCTCAGCAAGACTCGCCTTAAAAGTGGTCTGATGGGGATTATAGAACTGGAAAGCTGACATGGAACTCTGGATTGGTGCACTCAACCTCGGTATTTTATACTCCTTCATGGCAATGGGAGTCTATCTCACATTCCGTATTCACGATTTTCCCGATATTACCGTAGACGGCTCACTTACTACCGGTGCAGGCATTGCCGCCGTTCTCCTTGTGGCCGGAATGCATCCGCTTCTTGTCTTTCCATTTGCATTTGGAGGAGGAGCATTAGCCGGAGTTGCAACAGCCATGATCCATACCCGTTTTAATATAAACGGACTATTGTCAGGTATTCTGGTAATGACCGGGCTCTATTCGATAAACCTCCATATTATGGGACAGTCTAACATTCCTCTTCTGAGACAGGTAACATTCTTTTCGTGGCTTGAAGGTTTTAATCCAGGGCTACAACCTGAAATATGGGTAGCGATAATCCTCATCGTCGTCATTGTCCTCTTTTGGATTCTTTTTTCCTACTTTTTCAAGACTGACCTGGGAATAACAATGAGGGCCACGGGAAACAACTCAGTAATGGTTTCAGCGTCGGGCGTAAACGTTAATTTGATGAAGATCTTCGGTATTTCTCTCTCTAACGGACTTGTGGGCCTGAGTGGTTGCCTGGTTGCCCAATACCAGGGCTTTGCCGATATAAGCATGGGAATAGGGGTTGTCGTATTTGGGCTTGCATCGGTAATAATCGGAGAGTCGATTATGCGGAGTCGTTCTGTGTGGGTAATTGTAATAAGCGTTATTACCGGATCTATCGTTTTCAGGATGATGGTAGCGTTGGCCCTGTACGTTGGCCTTAACCCAATTGACTTGAAGGTAATAACGGCAATCTTTGTACTGGTAACACTTATATTTTCCCGTTTTATGGCGAAAGGTACTGCTGGTAAGAGAGCTGACTGGAGTAGAATGATTGTCTACGGCATTGTCGGGATAGCCGTCATTTTTGGAGGATATTTTGGATGGAAAGAATATAGTTACAAAACCAAAAGTCATGTCAATTCATCCGGTCAACCGATAGAAAAAACGTACAAGATCGGACTTGTACAGATTGTGGATCATCCCATCCTCAATATTACCCGTGACAGCTATGTTAAGGAATTAAATAAACTTGGATACATTGAGGGCAAAAACCTTGATATAAGCTTGAAAAATGCTCATGGGGATATTGCGACCATCAGCACTATCCTTGACAGTTTTATTAATAAAAAAGTCGATCTCGTTTTGTCTATTTCAACGCCTTGTACACAGGCCGCAATCAATAAAATTAAGGACAAGCCGGTGGTATTTGCAACTGTTGCCAATCCATTTGTCATTGATGCCGGTAAGAATGACAAGGAGCATCTTCCGAACGTTACTGGTGTATATGGTTGGGTCCCTATGGACAAACTCATGGAGCTTGTCACTGCAACCCTTCCCGGAATAAAGACTATTGGTACTCTTTGGGATGAGTCCCAGGCAAATGCCGTCTTTAATGTAAATGAATTAAAGACGGTGTTGAAAGAAGATTATCCTGAAATAGTCTTTGTGCCTGGTATTGTTTCCGGATCCTCAGAGGTGTATGAACACGCACTCTCTCTTATGGCGAAGCATATTGATGCCTTTGTCCTTCCTCCGGACAACACGGTTTATTCTGCTATCGATGCCGTTGTTAAGGTAGCTCAAAGCCGTAATATTCCCGTGTATATGAGTGATGTCTTCCATGCGGAAGATGGTATACTGGCTTCAATCGGGTACAACTATGTCATCAGCGGTATCCAGGCTGCCCACCTCACCGACAGGATTTTGAGAAAAGGTGAAGATCCGAAGGATATCCCTTTCCAAAAGTATTCGGGACTTGAAATGATGGTAAACCGTGATATAGCCCGTAATCTCAATATTACTATTCCTGAAAACATTCTAAACAGTGCTGAAATTGTTGTAAATAAGGGGGAAGTTTCAAGGAAGGTGAAGCGCAAAAAGATAGGCATTGTCCAGTTTGCCATTGAGCCTAATGTCGAAAAGGCTAAAAGCGGTATTATTGCCGCACTTGAAGATAACGGTTATTTTGATGGAGTGAATATTGATATTGTCTATAAAAACGCAAATGCTGACTTTCCCACTATCACATCAATCATGCAGGATTTGATGAGGAGGAATGTTGATATTATCGTGCCGCTCTCCACACCGGTTGTTCAGGCAAGCGTTCAACAGGCACATAATAGCACAAGGCAAAAGGTGGTTTTTACTTACATATATGATCCTTACCGGATTGGAGTGGCAAAGGATCCTACTGATCATTTGCCGAATATGACCGGTGTAGCCTGCTTTCCTCCGATAGAAGAGATGCTTGATTTGATAAAGGAGATGTTTCCGGATAGAAACAAGGTGGGAGTGGTTTGGAACAGCTCCGAGGCAAATTCGGAGTCTGTCTTGCTAAAGGCAAGGGCTCATGTGAAAACCACAGGACAGGAACTGATAGAGGTAACCGTAAGTAATCCTACAGAGGTCCTTGATGCCTCAAGGTCTCTTGCCGCAAAAGGCGTTGAAGTTTTTCTCAATCCTGGTGATAACACATTGAACGTCAGTTATGACAGTTTTGCAAAGGTAGCATTTGAAAACCTGATACCGCTCTTTTCAATTGATCCGGCATTTATTGATAACCATACAATTGCTGCCCTGGGACCTAACTATTATGTAACCGGATATGAGGGAGGACAAGTGATTGCACGGGTATTAAAGGGTGAAAAAATTACGGAAATACCCATTACTCAAACAAAGCCGACTGAATTTTTTATAAACTTAGATGTTGCACGGGCAGAAGGACTTTCCATATCTGAAAAATTTATAAAACAAGCTGACAACGTTATAGATTCTCAAAAGGAATTAGCTGTTCCACCGGTTGAAAAGCCGGAAAAAAAGATGGCAATCCTTCAATTTTCGGACAATTATATTCTTGATGAAATAGTGGATGGAATACTTGACCGTTTCAATGAGAGTGGCATTCTCACTGAGTACAACCTGTCCGTAGACAGGATGAACTCACAGGGAGATTTTGGTATTGCACAGACGATTGCTCAGGATATAGTAAGAAAAAAATACGATTATATTATGACGATATCAACTCCCTCGCTCCAGGTGATTGCAAACGCCAATAAAAAGATTGATCACATTTTTGGAGGTGTTACCTCTCCCTATAAGGCTGGTGTCGCAGATACACCGGAGATCCATCAGGAAAACCTTACTGGTGTCGCGACTCCACAGCCGGTTGCCGCTTCTATACACGCTATGCGAGAGCTTTTTCCTGATGCAAAAACTATCGGGATTGTGTGGAACCCGGCAGAAGCGAATTCTGAGGTATGTACGATAAATGCCAGGAATGCCGTTGGGAAATATGGTTTTAAACTTGTTGAGTCTACCGTCAGCAACACCGGAGAGGTAATGGATGCCGTACGTTCACTCATTAGCAGGGGTGTCGATATTTTCCTTACATCAGGAGATAATACGGTTATCCTTGCCTTGGATTCTATTGCGGATCTGATGAAACGGAAAAAGATCCCCTATTTCACAAATTCATCAACTGACATTGAGAAAGGGGCATTTGTCTCTATTGGTGCCGATTACCGGGAGGTAGGTGTTGAAACAGGACGAATTGCTGAAGTGGTTATCAAAGGGGGAAAACCTGCCAATATTCCCATTAAGGAATATGTGCCAGAAGAGATAAATATCAATGTCTCTCTTGCAGACCTATACGGAATAACAATATCTGAAGAATTTTTAAAAAAATGCACAAAGGTGATAAAGTAGAAAGATGATTCGAATAGAGGATTTACACAAAACATTTAATGCGGGGACTATTAACGAAGTCTATGCCCTCAGGGGTATCAATTTCTCTGTTAACGAGGGAGAGTTTGTTACCGTTATTGGGACCAACGGTTCAGGCAAGTCAACACTCCTCAACGCTATTGCAGGCAGCTTTCTTCCGGATGCAGGAAGAATTGAAATCAGCGAGACAGACGTCACCAGGCGGAAGGACTACTATCGTGCAAAATACATAGCACGGGTTTTCCAGAACCCATTTATGGGTACGGCTCCGGATATGTCGATCGCTGAGAATCTTCTCATTTCACACTTGAGGGGCAAGGCGCGTTATCCGAAAGTCAGCTTACATAAAGAGTTGATGAAGGCTTTTTCTGAAAAGATACAGTATCTGGAGATGGACCTCGAAGACCGTCTTGACAATGTCATTGGCTCTCTGTCAGGGGGGCAGCGTCAAGCTATAACGCTTCTCATGGCGGTATTGGAAAAACCTAAGGTCCTACTCCTTGATGAGCATACTGCAGCCCTCGATCCGAAGTCTGCAGCCCAGGTTATTAAACTGACAAAGAAGTTTGTAGAAGAGGATAAGCTAACTGCCGTAATGGTTACTCATAGTATGCAACAGGCCCTTGAGTTGGGTAACAGAACAATTATGATGCATGGTGGTAAAATTATTGAAAATATCAGCGAATCTGAAAAACTTCGTATGACTACTGACGATTTTCTTAGCCGCTTTTCTGAAATACGAAAACGGGAAAAGCTCAATGATGAACTGATAACACAACTCAGGCAAGAATACTGCTAGAAATATATTTTTATCCTGTCCGTATTGACGGTTTAATTAAATCTAACTTATAAAATAAACTTGAGTTTTATTCGCTATTTTAATACTGTTTGTAATATTTTAAATAACATATTTGAATACCCTGTCTATATCACTATAACTTTCTGTGCGGTAAACTTGTGACAACAATGTGTGAATTCAACAAAAGCATTTTTGATGGTAAAATAAGTAAGATGATTGAAAGTGCACTCGATTTTCGTAAGGATGAATATGAGGGATCCAAAGACTATATGGCCGGTTTGGCTGATCATCAACACCCTGAAGTTCTTATGATCGGTTGCAGTGATTCACGTGTTGACCCTGCTCTGATTTGTGGCTCCAAGCCGGGAGATATATTCACTATTCGTAATGTCGCTAATCTTGTACCACCATATGATACTGCTAATGATCTTGGACATGGTGTACGTGCCGCAATTGAATATGGTGTTAAAGCATTAAATGTGTCAAATATCGTAGTCTTCGGACATGCTCATTGTGGAGGCATAAAGGCTGCAATTGATACAGCGGCAGGCAATGCACCTGAATTTGACTTTATTGGTCCATGGCTAACCATTGCTGAGAATGCTTGTCGGCAGGAAGTAATTGATCCGGCAACAGGTGCACTAAAATCGATTCCCATAGAGCAATTGAAAATTTACTCCTATCTGGTTGAACGCCAATCAGTGTTGCATTCCATCGAAAACCTCAAGACCTATCCATGGATAAAAGAACGTGTAGATGCTGGCAGTCTAAATTTACATGGATGGTGGTTTGACTTGGAAAGCGGGGACTTGTGGGTAACCAATCCGAAAACCGGGCAGTTCCTGCCTGTTGAGGGTCATTAATGCCTCAGCCATCAAAAAAAATAAAACCGGATGGTATTCGTTATTGGGTGGAGGACCGACCACCGCTCCCATTAAGCCTTATGCTGGCCCTGCAACAGGTGGCATTTTTAGGCTCCTTGATGACCCTCCCCGTGGTGTTGGGCCGTGCAGCCCGTTTGGGCGTAGTCGACGTGGCCAGCCTAGTCACCTTAACCATGATCGGTGCCGGAATTGGTGTCATGCTACAGGCATTAAATCGTTTTGGTATTGGTGTTGGCTTGTTTGCTCCTATGCATTCATCGTCTGTTGCCTTTCCTGCTGCTTTAGTAGCGGTAAAGACTGGTGGCCTGGGATTGGCTTTTGGCATGATGTCGATCGCAGGACTGGTACAAATTTGTGCCAGTCGCTTTATCACTAAATTGCGAGCTTTTTTTCCCGTTGAGATTGCGGGCCTTACCGTATTTATGCTTGGCTCAGGTCTTGGTTTGGTCGGGCTAAAAAACTTCCTGGGCATTGGCACAGAATTTCAGTGCGTACCGTCATGCTACATTGTTGGTTTTTTCACTCTTATCGTCATTGTCGTTCTTAACCTTTGGACAAGAGGACTTGGACGTGCCTTCTCGGTCTTTATCGGTCTCATTGCCGGACAAGCTCTGGCTTATCAACAGGGTTTGGTACCAGATGAAGCTATCAGGAATATTGTTAATGCTGCACCTTTTGCCATTCCATCAATTGGAAAGTTTGGATGGTCGCTGGACTGGAGATTGGTCCCGGATTTTGTCATTGTCGGTCTGGCGTTATCCTTTAACTGTTACGGTGTTATCACCATCGCTCAGCGTGCCAACGATTCCGGTTGGAAAAGCCCCGACATGGGTGGTGTTGGACGTGGCCTCCTGGCTGAAGGATTAACCAATATCGCTTGTTCTGCAATCAATGGTGTGCCTCAAACAGCCAGTGGCGGTGCAGTTGGTCTGGCAGAGGCTTCAGGGATTACGAGCCGCATTGTGGCCTTTGTGCTTGGTGGCTTATTTATTGTCCTGGCATTTTTCCCGTCGGTAGCCATGGCCTGGATCAGTCTGTCACCTTCTGTAATTGGCGCTGTCTTAATCTTTGTCGCTTCGTTTATCACTATTGGTGGCTTGAAAATAATGACCTCAAGGCTTTTGGACAATCGTAAAACTATTTGCCTGGGTATCGCTATTATTGCCGGACTTGGACATGACACATTGCTGGTACAACTGGATCATCTTCCTAAAGAACTGGACTCGATATTTGCGACCTCTTTGTCAATTACGGTTCTGGTTGCCGTCCTGCTAAATGCATTATTTAAGCTTGGTAGTAAAAAGAAACTTAGCCATAAGATAGCATTGGATCATGAATGGCCAGACAGTGTGAATCAATTGATCTGGCACCTGGGCCATCAATGGAGTGCCCGGTCAGAGGTTGTGGCACGACTCGACCATGCAACCAATGAATTGATTGATGTCATCGCTGGACATAACCTGATAGAAGGAGAAGCAACAGTAGATATCAGTGTTGCTTTTGATGAATACGGCTGCACCCTGAAAGTGTGCTATCGTGGTGAAGGATTCCACCTGCCGACAAAGCGCCCTGCCCCGGAAGATTTATTAGATAATCCCGATGCAGTTCGTGACATGGCAGGCTATTTGATTCATCATTTGGCCGACAGTGTAAAAATTAATACAAGCAAAAACATAACATCTGTCACCCTACACTTTAGCGATTAATGTTTGTCGTCTTGGAGTAGACTATAGGTGTTCTACAACGATAAGTTGGTGAGGGCTATTGCCTTGCCTTAGAGTTTAATACGGTAATTGTTGTAATTATATTTTCGACCAGTAAATTAATATTCAGGTTGAAATCGATATATTTGAAGGAGGTTAGAATTTCATCAATTACATTTATTATCTGTTCCTGAGTTAAGTAATTGACGTACCGTTGCAGGATGGTTTCACGATCTTCATTGAGAAGAAATATTTTATTGAGTTGGTCGTTTTGCACATTCCTGATTTTAACAATTAACAGGTCCCGGTAGAATTGTAAAATACAATTTAAAATACTTTTAAGAGTCTCTCTTTTTTCTTCTAGAGAGTCTTCTGTGCTTAAATAGGAATCAATAATGTACTCGGCTAAAAAAAGATTATCCATATCTGGTTCGATCATACGGGTAACAATATCATTGTTCATCTCGTAATAATTGTTATCCAATAGATCCGGCGCATTTCCCAGACTTCCGTTACAAAACCTTGAGGCCCATCCAATCTTGATTGGATCAGCAGACTCATACTTACTTGTTAATTGCTCCTCAATTATATGGGTTGGGATTGGATGAAATCTGATTATCTGGCATCTTGATCTGATTGTTTCCTTAACAGGTGTGATCGAGTTGGCGATGAGGATAAATATGGTATGTGGTGAGGGCTCTTCAAGTGTTTTTAAGAGACAATTTGAAGCCTCCTCATTCATTCTGTCTGCGTCTTTGATGATGAATACTTTGTAGTCAGATTCAAGTGGGCTGAACCTTACAGAATGCTGCAAATTTCTGATATCTTCAATCTTTATAAATTTTGCTTTTGCTTCTCTGCCTGTATAGAAAACATCAGGATGACAGTTTTTTTCTATACGAATGCAGTTCGGGCATAAATTACAGCAGTCGTTTTTGTCATTCTCGCAAAAAAGAGATTTTGTAAATTCTTTCGCGAACAAGGTCTTCCCAACTCCGTCCTGACCGGCAAAAATATATGCGTGAGAGAGGCGATCAGCTTTTATCGCTTTTTTAAAGTGATCAATAATATGATCCTGTGCAAGAATATCGTTTAATGGCATAATGATGGTTGCTGGCAGATCGGCTTTATGAGCTAATGTCTGTATAAATTTTGTTTTCTGATTAGATATAGTTAAATAACTGCCATCTGCGTTGTCTGTTACAGGTGGCGTCTGATTATACAAATAACAAATATGATGTCAATGGTATGCTATATAAAAATAATAGTTATATGTTTTTCTCTTAATGTAATTATTGGTATAAATTAATATGTGTTTTTGATGAATTGACTCACATTTTTTTATTGACTTTGTAGTGCTTAAAAGATATCGCTATAACAGTATGGATTATGGTTTTTCCATAACCATTATTAGGAGAGTGGATAAGCGGAAAACTTCTCTTTTTTTAATCTGTGGAGTATCGTTACCGTTTAATTCTCTTTTTGCAAGAATGGGGAACGAGGAGGTCAACAATCGATAAGTATTCCACTGATTATTGAGAATTTGTGCAAATCTCGACATAATTACTAATTTATATAACTCTGTTGTTTGATTTTGTTTTGCGTATGATAAGTAGTTTTTTGCACGATAACGTTAATAGTAATAGATCGAAACAGGAGCTAACTTAGGTGTTTAAGGAAAATTTAAAAACGGCAGAATTAGTTGAACGCATACACTGGCTGATTCTGCTGCGTTGGGTTGCCATATCAGGCTTGTTTATTACGACCTATATCTTCAGCAGTGTTTTTAATGTTGTGGAGCATGTTGTTCCATTATATACCATAGGCGTTGTTATTGGATTAACCAATGTCGTTTTCTATTTGAATACAAGTGCACTCCGGCTGCAAACATTTGCATCTGTACAGTTGCATGCGGGTGTGCAAATCATGACAGATCATTTTTTCCTTATATGCCTCATATACTTTGCAGGTGGCATAGAAAATCCATTTATCTTTTACTTCTTGTTTCATGCCATAATAGGTGGAATATTTTTAGAGAAAAAGTATAGTTATCTACAGGCATTATTTGCTACAAGTCTTTTTGCATTACTTTTAATACTGGAGTACTATTCTATAGTACCCCATCAGCCGTTACAGACGTTTTCTGCATTTAAATATAGTGACGAACTTTGGCATTCTGAAGTTTACATACTGTGTGTCTTCTTTGCTCTTGCAAGCACAATCTTTATTTCAGTATATTTTGTGACATCTATAATGGATAGATTAAGAAAAAGCAGAGATAATGTGATGTTTGAGATAAAATCTACATTAGAGAATATGGCTGAAGGTGTTATTGTTATAGGCCCTAATGATAAGGTGACTATGTGCAATAGGGAAATTGAAAAAGCATGGAAAGTAAAGAGAGAAGAAATATTAAATAAATCAGTAAAAGATGACCAGATCCCTTATATAGGAGGAGTAGCGTCAAATATAACTGAAAGATTCAGAAAGGGAATAGAAACTTCACAGCATCAGGAAATAAAGACTGAGAATGGTTTTCTCTATAACACCTATTCTGCAGTAATTGATTCCAGTGGTAAATATTGGGGTACTGTTTTGACAAGCCATGATATTACAGAAAGAAAAAAACTGGAACAGCAGTTATTGCATTCGGAACGTCTTGCGACTATTGGTGAAATGTCTGCAAAGGTTGCCCATGAAATAAGAAATCCGTTAAGTTCAATTAGTTTAAATACGGAGTTGTTGTATGATGAAATCGGTAATAATAATGGAGATAAAAAAAGCGATGCAGCGAATCTGATCCAGTCTATTCTAAGTGAAGTTGATACGTTAACTGAAATGAGTGACGAATATCTACGGTATGCAAGACTTCCAAGGTTGGAAACGAAGCCGGCCTCTATTAATGATGTGTTGATAGAGCTTTCAAAATTCTTTAATCAGGAACGGGTGCAGAGAGGTATCTCTTTAAAGGAGCACTATGCGCCTGATCTACCACGAATACGACTCGATATAAACCAGATGAAACAGGCGTTTCTTAATATACTGAAGAACTCTTTTGAGGCGATGCCTGAAGGCGGCAAAGTAAGTATATCTACAAAGCGTAAAGGTAATAGTATTGAAGTATCTATTACAGATACCGGTGATGGTATTAGCAAAGATGATATTCAAAGAGTTTTTGATCCGTTTTATAGCGCAAAAGCTAATGGCACGGGTTTGGGTCTTGCTCTGACAATGAAAACCATAGAAGGGCATGGTGGCGATATTATATGTAAAAGTGCAATTGATAAGGGTACAACTATGATTATTAGTTTTCCCATTGAAAATTGCGGAAAGGAAATAATTGAATAATTCAACAAAACAAACAGTTTTGATTGTTGATGATCAGGAAAGTATCAGACTTGCACTATCAAAAATACTTTCAATAGAAGGCTATGAGGTCTTTTTGGCCGAAAGCGGTGAAAGTGCGTTAGATATTTTACGTGAAAAAAAAATTAACGTTATGCTTTCAGATCTGAAAATGCATAAGATGGATGGGCTTCGATTACTTAAGGCTTCAAAGCTGATCAAACCGGAAGTAGAGGTCATATTAATAACAGCTCACGGAACAATCGAGAAGGCTGTTGGAGCAATGAAAGATGGTGCCTATGATTTTATTACAAAACCTTTCAAGAAAATTGTAATTGCTAATATGATCAGAAAGGCTATGGAGAAACAGGCTCTTGTTGTAGAGAATAAATATCTGCATGAACAGCTTGCGCATTCCGAACACGATAAACATGCAGACATTATAGGGCAGAGTGATGCAATGTGCGATGTTATAAAATTGGCGGAACAAGTTGCACCAAGCCAGGCGTCAGTATTAATTCAAGGTGAAAGTGGTACCGGAAAAGAGGCCATAGCGTCGCTTATTCATAGTATAGGGGTTAGAATGGATAAGCCATTTATAAAAGTAAGCTGTGCGGCTTTACCGGATACACTTCTCGAATCTGAACTTTTTGGTTATGAAAAGGGTGCGTTTACTGGTGCCGCTAATCAGAAAGAAGGGCGTTTCGAATTGGCTCATAATGGGACATTGTTTCTTGATGAAATAGGAGAGATAACTCCATCCATACAGGTCAAACTGCTCCGGGTCTTACAGGAGGGTGAATTTGAACGTTTGGGAGGAACAAGTGTTATAAAAAGTAACGTACGAATAATTTCAGCAACTAATGTTGATCTCGCAAATGCAATAGTACAAAAAAAATTCAGAGAAGATTTGTTTTACCGATTGAATGTGATTACCATAGATATCCCTCCGCTAAGAGAAAGAAGGGAAGATATTCCTCTATTGATAAGTCATTTCCTTAAAATATATCAGAAGAAAAATAATAAGAGAGTCGATGGGATTTCTGAGGAAGCTCTGGATATTATGACGGGATATCAGTGGCCGGGTAATGTGCGTGAAATAAAAAATGTAATTGAAAGGGCGGTTGTTTTAACTCAAGATCGGATCATTACGCAAAAGGACCTTCCGGGGAATATTACGGGCAGCAGGTCTGAAGATAGAAAATTTTCTATACCATTTGGAATGCCGTTACGTGAGATTGAACAAAAGATTATTATTGAAACTCTGAAGAGGTCAAAAGGAGACAAGGAGGTTACTGCAAAATTATTGGGTATTACCCCTAGAACCATCTACAGAAAAATGAATTTACTGGAAGAAGAGGAAAAGCGAGAAGAGGAATCAAATAAGGAAGAATTAAAGAAGAAGCAGGAAGAATTAAAGAGGAAACAAGAAGAATTAAAGAGGATGCAAGAGGAAGAGGAAGCTAATGATAATATAAATAGTTGATATTCCATTCTTTAAGCTTTCTAAGTTTGCCTTGCATCCTGAGTGAATGAGAAGATTGATATATGAATTTGGAAAAAAAGCACAATTAATTCATGCTTATTAAGTTACTAGATACAAAGCGGTTACACTATTTTCATATTTGACATTATGTCATTTTATTTCTGCTGTTCAGAGTAAATATGACATAATGTCCGGCCTGTTATAGAGATTAAAGATTATATTTAGGTGATAAACATTTTATTCTATTGTCATATATCTTTGCAGATGTTCGTGTTATATGATGGACATTAATATGTGCTTTATGATGAATGATATGTGGCACATTTATTGCTCACGTATACTAGATCTTGTTTCACAACAAGAAACAGGGTCAGTTTCAAGATAGTTGCTAGTTTTTTTCTTGATGGGAGAAGCGTAAACTATAGACCTTTAGGTGGTAAATGTAATATGGTATATGACATCAATTTTCATTAAAGAAATCATTCCAATACATCACTGCTTATCATGTTCATTTCAAGGAATATATACTGAAATAGACACATTTTTTTTAAGGTGTCCCTGGTTTTATTGCATTTTATTGAAAATTTCAAATTTTATCTTTTTTGATGTTGAGTTTTTCTTGTATTGACTTATAATGTTTGCTGATATTTCTTTTTGTATAAATTTAAAATTCATTTTAAAATTTTAGTGGAGGTAATAGTCATGTTGAGAGGCCTTATGCGAAAGTCTGTTTTCCTGGGAAGCGCTTTTGTCGCGATGTTCTTTTTATGTAGTGGTGAGGTTTTCTCACAAAGCCTTGAGCAGGAAGCAACAGTAGAAGAGAATATACCCACTGAAGAAGGGTTAACCTCCACGTATGTTGTTACTGATATGGATGGGGCAGCAGAAGCCCTTGCGAAAGCAGATTCATACAAAGTCGATTTGCAGATACAGGATAGGTCGTTTCCAAACGGTGGTGGCTCTGTGCCTGAAGTCGAGGTCAGTAGCATCCATAATGGAGAGACAATTTTCTTTTACGTAACTTGGAGTGATGCAACAAAGAATGACAGGGCTATAAAGCATGAACAGTTCAGAGACGCAGTCGGTTTTATGTTCCCTATCGGCATTGTGGAAATATCTCCAAGAACTCCTTTCAGTCCTAGGATGGGAGATAGGGGCAAACCAGTAAATATATGGCATTGGAAAGCCGACTGGGAGCGTGATTTACATGCAGATGGTAATTATGAGCACATGGAAGATGTGTATCCTGACATGTTTACTGATTTTGATTTTAATCCACATCCTGATTATTTTAACAAAAAAGTACACGATAGCGTTCCACTCATGGCAGGCGGGATAGCTGCCGGGTCATTGCTTTCGACTCCAAGGGGCAGATCAGTGGAAGACCTGAATGCAATTGGATTTGGTACGCTAACATCCCAGACACATCAGGATGTTAATGGTACTGGGTACTGGAGTGATGGTAAATGGCATGTTATGATTTACCGGCCTTTGATTTCGCAGGACAATAATGATGTTCAGTTTGTAGCGGGTCAATCAACATTCTTTAACATGGCAGTATGGAATGGAGAAGAGGGCGATAGGAATGGTCTTAAATCTGTCAGTATAAGATGGAGACCAATAACTTTAGAGCCAATAGCATATACAAAATAGATAATTTAACGAGACGACAAATAATTAAATAGATAATAGGAGGAATATTATGACGCTTGTTCACAATTGGCACCTTGGGAGAACGATGGAGTACCCATACTTTGAGTCAAGACCGGAGCATCAGTTTGCTGCTGTCTTCAATATAAACAGGTGTATTGCATGTCAGACCTGTACGATGGCGCATAAGAGTACTTGGACATACAGTAAAGGGCAGGAGTATATGTGGTGGAATAACGTTGAAACAAAGCCTTATGGTGGATATCCTCAGCATTGGGACCAGAAGATATTGCAGATGTTGTGGGATAACGGTAATAATCCTATGGAATGGTTTACCTCTCCAGAGGAGAAGAATGAAACGACTGCTCCTTACGGACTCTATAACGGTGATACTATTTTTGAGTTGGCAAAAACAAAAGGGCTTAATCAGGTAGCAGTTGGTTATATCCCGGATGATAAAGAGTGGAGATTCCCTAATATATACGAAGATACTGCCGCTAGTGAAAAGACAAACTATGAGATGGGATCAGGAGCGGACAAGGAGTCTTCTGAGTTGCCTGAGCACAAAAGATGGTTTTTCTATCTCCAGAGAGTTTGTAATCATTGTACTTATCCTGCATGTCTTGCGGCATGTCCAAGGAAGGCTATATACAAGCGTAAAGAAGATGGTATCGTACTGATAGATCAGAAACGCTGCAGAGGATACAGGAAATGCGTAGAGCAGTGTCCTTATAAGAAGCCTATGTACCGTGGTGAAACAAGAATGTCTGAGAAATGTATTGCTTGTTATCCAAGGATAGAAGGTAAGGATCCGGTTACAAAGGGTAGGCGAATGGAGGCTCGTTGTATGGCGGCTTGCGTGGGAAAGATAAGAATGAATGGGCTGTTGACTGGTGATTATAAGAAGCCTGATCCTAAGAACCCGCTGGACTGGTTGATTCATATACATAGAGTGGCATTGCCTCTTTATCCGCAGTTTGGTACTGAGCCGAATATATACTATATACCACCGAGATGGGCTCCAAGAAGTTATTTAAGGCAGATGTTCGGCCCGGGTGTAGATGAGGCTCTTGATAAGTATGCTGCGCCTTCCAGGACACTGATGGCTGTTTTGGCGCTTTTCAGAGCAACCCAAACCGTGATATCCAGGTTTGAGGTAGAGGAAGGGCCGAAAATTTATGAGTCAGAGGTAATGGGCAAAAAGGTTGAGGTGTATAATGATACCGCGATTGGATTTGCTGCTGACGGTACTGAGTTGGTCAGGATAAAGATAGAAGAGCCAACTTGGGAGAGTGACGAAAAACGAATGGTCACATATTAATAACACATAATTACACTATTAACTTGAAAGCTGATAAAGGGAGGAAATTGGAGATATGAAATATCCGAAAATACTATGTGTATTGAGTATATTCATCTTTATGGGTATCGGTGTTACAGGAACTAAGCAGGTAATGGCAGAGGAGGAGTGGGCTGCAAGCTTTGAGGCCTTTAAGTCGACAAATGAGCCGGACTATCATCAAAGACGTAACGGTAATGTTGAATGGCATTTGTTCCATGATGCGCCTGCGCCGGAAACTAAAACTGGTAAACCGGACTACACGGATTTTTACTGGATAGAGGGTGATGATGCATGGCACAAGAGGATTATGGCTGTTGAAGATACCTCTGCGCTAAGCCATCTGACACCGGCAAAAGTAGCGGAATCAAAATACCACAGTCCTTGTCCATTGTGTGAGGATACTACATATTTTTGGCTGAACACTGGAGACATGGATAGCGATACGGAAGCGCATGTAAAGGGTGATTTTCCGGGATGGAAGAAGGCCGACGGTATCTGTCGCAATTGTTTTGAGTGTTATCAGCTCAGGGCTGGTAAGTTTTATGAAGGTAATGCTGGCTCTTCAACGGATGAATATGTTATCGGTTATATGAAGTCTCCGGCGATACTGGATTACTTTGCTAACATAAAGTGGTAGATTAAAACAGTAGTAGCAGTCGATAAGTTACTTTGTTTTTGGAATTTATTTTTCTCTCTCTCGTCCCTTAGTGCAACGTGGGAAAAGATGAAGAAAATATAAGAGGAAAGTTATGGTAATTAAAACTAGTGAAAGTGTAGAAGATTTGCTTGCAGCAAGTCAGATCTATCAATTCCTTTCAACGTGTCTTCTTGAGCCGACTAAAGAGGCCTTGGAGATGCTTCGTAATGAAGAGTATATGGCAGAGGTGAAAAGCTGCATATTGATTAGCGGCAATGACAAAATGCTGGAACCATTTGATCTGTTTCAGAAAGGGCTGGAAGACACAAGTGTCGAAAATCTAGAGTGGAGCTATCGTGCTACATTTGGTGCTTCTACCGTTGCAATGGATTGTCCTCCTTATGAGATGTATTACAGCGGTTCTCAAATCTGGCAACAGACTCAGGATCTTGCTGATATATCCGGAACGTATAAGGCGTACGGGATTGAAATGGAAGAGGACTCTACCACGACCAGGTGGGACCATGTGGCTGTTGAATTAGAGTTTCTACATTTTTTGACTTACAAACTTGCATACGCAATAGAAAACCACAGCGAAGAGGAACAGGAATCCTGTATTTCCGGCAAGAAGAAATTTTTGTATGCTCATATCGGTAGATGGATAAAGGCATTTTCAACGTCTGTTGTTAAGAAAACACCTGAGGAATTCTATCGTCAGGCAGCGACATTGGCAAGTCTGTTTATTCATATAGAGATGGTAAAATTGTCTGTAGATGCGGAAGAGATTGATGAATATATGGGCAACGAACCTGATTACCTGCAACGGCTAGAAGGTAAGAGTGCCAGTGCATGTGATTCCTGTATGGATGAGGAGAAATATGACTGATCTACAGGAAGAACAAACTGAAACTCTCGAAATTGAATACGATCATCAGTTGGTTGATGATATTGTATGTAAGGGTTTGGTACGTCAGGAAGCATCCGGAGACTCTACCTTATACAATGAGTATCATGAGAAAAGAAATGCGATCTATGAGATGGAGGAGGAGAGAAGGCCAAGGAGGTTTAGGGAGCTTGATGAGGAGTTCTTTAATCGATTAGGTTATGCTGCCTTCCTGAGAGACGCTTTCGATGAGTATCCTGATATTGAGGCAGTGATAAAGGAGGTGCATGTCAGGAGGGCTACGACACGGAAGAACGAGGGGTCTAATCTTGTAGATGAGGGTACTAAGGTCATCGTCAGGCTATATCCTGAGCTTTTTGTTGAGGGAAGTAAAGAAATAAGCAGAGTTATCAGGCATGAACTTATGCACGTTTCTGACATGATCAATAGTGCATTCGAATATAATGTACATGAAGAGTTTGCGACTTCCCCAATGGAAGAAAGAATAATCACAGACAGATACAGGCTCTTCTGGGATATTTCTATTGATGGACGTTTAGCTAATAAAGGACTGGAGACTACCGCATCCAGAGAAGAAAGAAAAAAGGAATTTAACTCCTTCTTCAGTAAAATCCCTGATGAGACAAGGGAGCTGATATTTGATAAAATGTGGAATGCGGAAGAAATTATTACGCATAACAGGATGGTTGAATTAGCTAAAGACACAAACAAGGTCCTTGCATTAGCTGCAGGGAGCCGTACTGCTGAAGAACTGGTAGAAGAAGCGAAGGCCCTTGGTCCTGTTCCAGGAACAACGTGTCCACTTTGTGGATTTCCGTCATTTGATTGGATAGAGGAAGTGGCTCAAGACAAGGACATTGCCAAAATAATAAATGAAGAGTTTCCTGATTGGAAACCACAGGATGGCGTGTGCGAAAGATGTGCGGAATATTATAAGATTAAAGCAGGAAAGTGGTAGTTTAAAAGTGCGAATAAGTATTTTTTATATAAAAAATATAGGAGGAAGTGTATGAAGCTTACGCGAAGGACGTTTATGAAGGTTGCAGGAGGGGTAACAGCAGCCGTCTCAATACCTATGAGAAATGCGCTGGCCTTTAAGTCTTTAAAGCCGGCGGTAGAGGTAGATAATCCTCTCGATTCTTATCCCGACAGAAACTGGGAAGATGTGTACAGAAATCAGTATAAATATGACCGTTCATTTCCCTTTGTCTGCTCACCGAATGATACCCATCAATGTCGTGTAAGAGCATTTGTAAGAAATGGCGTTGTAATAAGGGTAGAGCAGGATTATGAGCATCAGGATTACGGTGATATAGAGGGAAGAAAACCACAAAGGTCATGGAACCCCAGGATGTGTCTGAAGGGATTCACCTTTTTCAGAAGAGTATATGGGCCGCATAGACTAAGATTCCCTCTCTTAAGAAAAGGTTGGAAGCAGTGGGCTGATGACGGTTTTCCAGAATTGGACTGGGACGCTAGAGAGAAATATAAATTTACATCCAGAGGTACTGATGAGCTATTGAAGATGTCTTGGGATGATATAATTGATTATGTTGCCAGAGGTATGATCCATATAGCCAAAGAATACAGTGGAGAAGAAGGGAAGAAGAAGCTGCTGGAGAGAGATAAGTATGCACCTGAAACCCTTACGCACTGGAATGGAGCGGGAACAAGATGCTTTAAAAATCGTGGTGGTATGGGTCTTCTGGGAGTTATCGGCAAATATATGGGGATGTACCGATTCTCCAACACGCTGGCACTTCTAGATGCTAATGTTAGAGGAGTAGGTCCTGATAAAGCAATGGGCGGCAGGAGATTTTCAAATTACACCTGGCATGGTGACCAGGCCCCAGGGCATCCATATGTTCATGGATTGCAGGCATCTGACGTTGACTTTGCAGACCTCAGATATTCAAAGCTGGTTATACAGGTTGGAAAAAATCTTATTGAGAATAAGATGCCTGAGGCACATTGGCTGACAGAGGTTATAGAGAGAGGCGGAAAACTGGTAGTCATTACACCAGAGTACAGTCCTTCAGCGACAAAGGCCGATTACTGGATCCCTTGCCGGACCGGTATATCTGATACTACAATATTCCTTACGATGACAAAGATCATAATGGATAACAAATGGTATGATACGGATTTTGTCAAGAAGTTTACGGACTTTCCGCTCTTGGTAAGAACAGATACACTTAAGAGATTGAAGGCTGATGAAGTTTTTGCTGATTATCATGCACCGGAACTTGACTATAGTATTCATGTTCAGGGCTTGAAGAAAAAACAGCGAGAACAGCTGGGTGATTTCGTAGTCTATGATTTGAAAACTAAAGATTTTAAGGCTATTACCAGGGAAGATGTTGGTAAGAAAATGATAGCTAAAGGTATCGATCCTGCACTGGAAGGAACTTTCAAGGTTAAGGTGATCGTTCATGATGAAGAAAATAAGGGTGGCTATGATTCCCATGAGCCGAGATGGGAAGAAGTTGAGGTCATGACACTTTTTGATCTTTACAAGATCCATCTCAGGGATTTCGATTTAAAGACTACTGCAGATATCACAGGCGCACCTGCTCATCTCATTGAAAGGCTGGCAAAGGATTGTGCAACCATTAAACCTGCTGCTATCCATTATGGTGAAGGTATCAACCATTATTTCCATGCGACACTGCATAACAGGGCAACCTATCTGCCTTTGATGTTGACAGGTAACATTGGTTATCATGGTTCAGGATCTCACACGTGGGCTGGTAATTATAAGGCTGGTAACTTCCAGGGATCAAAATGGTCAGGTCCTGGATTTAAGGGTATTATTGCAGAGGATCCATTCCAAATGAATCTCGATCCGCATGCGGATGGTAAGGATATAATTGCTCACAGTTATGCAATGGATGAAGAGGTCGCATACTGGAATCATGGTGATACTCCTCTTATTATCAATACTCCAAAGTTTGGTAGAAAGAGTTTTACCGGTGAGACACACTATAATACACCGACTAAGGTTTTGTGGTTTAATAACGTAAACCTGCTGAATAATGCAAAATGGGTTTATGAGATGTTTAAGAATGTTAATCCAAGGATTGACCTTATCATTTCTAGTGACATTATGATGACCTCTTCCATACAGTATGCCGATGTTGGATTTCCGGTAAATTCATGGATGGAGTTTGAGTCTTATGAGGTTACCTGTTCTTGTTCTAATCCTTTCCTTCAGGTATGGAAGGGTGGAATAAGGCCGCTTCATGATACGAAGGATGATGTTATGGTTCCTGCTCTTGTTTCTAAAAGAATGGGTGAAATTCTTGGTGACGGACGGTTTGCCGACTACTGGAAATTTGCTCTGGAGGAGAGACCTGAGGTTTACATGCAGAGACTCTTTGACGGCAGTGTTCCTACAAGAGGGTATAACGTTAACGATATGATTGCCGGTAAGTATGGTGTTCCTGGTGGAGCATTATTGAATTTCGGTACGTATCCAAGGACTCCAATGTATGAACAGGTAGTCTATGATCGTCCATTCCATACAGATGATGGAAGACTTCATTCATATTGTGACATTCCTGAAGCCATTGAATACGGTGAAAACTTTGTATGTCACAGAGAAGCGGTAGAGGCAACACCTTATATGCCAAATGTGATTGTCAGCACAAATCCATATATTCGACCTGAAGATTATGGAATACCTAGGGATCATATGGGTGCCGACGAACGCCATGTAAGGAATATTAAGATGCCATGGAGCGAAGTTAAGAAAACGAAGAACCCTCTGTGGGAAAAAGGATACAGGTTCTATTGTGTAACACCTAAAACGAGACACAGGGTGCATTCACAGTGGAGTACGGTTGACTGGAACCTTATCTGGAATAATAACTTTGGTGATCCTTATAGAATGGACAAACGAAGTCCAGGTGCTGGAGAACATCAGTTGCACATAAATCCAGCTGCAGCTAAGGATCTTGCTATCAATGATGGTGATTATATTTATGTTGATGCAAATCCTGTTGATAGACCATACAGAGGTTGGAAACCGAATGATCCATTCTATAAAGTTGCAAGACTTATGGTAAGAGCAAAGTATAATCCTGCTTATCCTTACCATACAACAATGATGAAACATTCAACCAATGTTGCTACAGAGAAGAGTGTTAAGGCACATGAGACGAGAAAAGATGGCATGGCGATGTCTAAAGATGGATATCTTTCAAATTTCAGATATGGTTCTCAGCAATCGATAACCAGATCGTGGTTAATGCCGATGCATCAGACAGACACTCTCTTCCACAAGAAGAAAGTATTCATGGGATTCATGCATGGTGGTGAAGCTGATAACCATGTTATAAATACGACTCCTAAAGAAACCCTTGTGAGGATTACAAAGGCTGAAGATGGTGGTTTAGGTGCTAAAGGAGTTTGGGAACCGGCAAGAACAGGTTTCACTCCTGCAAATGAAAGCAGATTTATGAAACTGTATATTGGTGGTGGTACTACGACAGTTGAATAATTTCATTTAACAAGTTTTGCATTTAAGTGCAGAATGTATTTCTTAAAGATTCAATGTAGTTCGAAGAAGCCCCTGACATTATGTCAGGGGCTTTTTTAATTTGAAGTACTGGAAATAGCATTTATAATAGATACTTTAAAACATCTTTAACTTCTCTATCAGAAATGTAAAAGAGAAGGATTAAAATTTGGTTATTAATATATTTTAAACTGATAATCTTGATTACCAGTTTTGTCATAATAGTAATTAAGGAGTAAATTTGCAAGTTTCATTGATCTTTCCACCTTCCTGGATGCCATCTCAACCGTTCTTAAGTCTTCCATCACTGCAGGGTTTTTTAAAAAAGCAGGGGATAGAGAACGTTTCAATACGTGATTTGAATATTGAGATAATGGATGTGTTACTCTCTGCTGACAAAGTTAAACAAACTCAGACAATAATAGAAGATAGGCTGAGTAACGGAACAAAAACTATCAGTTCTGAAGAAAATCCTGAAGAGACATTTTCAAGATTTAACTGGGCCAGAGAAGTGATAGAAAATGAGAATATGGCACATAATGTTGAATGGGCAAAGGCAACATTAAAATCTCAGGCTTTTTATGGAATTGATGATTATATAGAGTGTTGGAAGATAATAGACAGATGGCTGCAGGCGTATGGAATGCTGTATTATCCATCTGAGATATCAATTGCCGATAACTCCATGAGATATAGTGTATATTCATCAGAGGATGTAATAAAAGCGGTAGATGATAAAGGTGAAAATCCGTATCATGCACTTTTTGAAGAGCATGTAATTGATTCTATGATAAAAGAGGACCCGAAACTTGTTGGAATATCGGTAACAGCAACATCACAGGTAATGCCCGCGTTTACTCTGGCAAGGCAGTTAAAGGAAAAGAACAGTGATATTCATATAACGATGGGTGGAAGTGTATTCACAAAACTGATTGATAATCTTCAGCAAAATCACTTACTTTTTGACATTGTTGATAGTTTTATTGTATTTGAGGGGGAGCATGCACTTCTGGGCCTTATAGAGCAACTAGACGGAAAGAGAGACTTCAGTAAGGTACCCAACCTTGTGTATAAAGAAGACAACAGAATTCGTGTCAATCAACCGTATCATATAGAAGATATTAATTCACTTCCCACTCCGGATTATGATGGTTTCCCACTGGACCGATACCTGTCTCCAAAGATGGTATTACCTTTGCAGGGGTCGAGGGGATGCTACTGGAGAAAATGTACTTTCTGTAATCTCCATGTAGACAATTTAAAATTCAGATTAAGAAGTCTTGATTTGGTGCTTGAAGACATGGATAGACTAAAAGAAAAGTATGGAGCTGAGTACATGTTTTTCAGTGATGAATGTATGCCCGTTAAGCAGTTGGAAAGCATGAGTTCTCGATTAATCGAGAAGGGTAACAACGTTAAATGGATGGCCGGTGTAAGGTTTGATAAGGGGCTTACAAAAGAGGTATTGAGTAAAGCACGAGAAGCAGGATGCCTCAAGATGGTGTTTGGTCTGGAGTCTTCGAATAAGAGGGTGCTTTCCTTAATGGATAAAGGAATAGAAACAGAAATAACAAAAAATATTATAGATAATTGTGACGAAACAGGTATTGCAATCCATATGTATGTAATAATCGGTTTTCCATCAGAAACCAGAGAGGAAGCGCTCGAAACACTTGATTTTGTAGTATCTAATGATAAATTTCTGAAGTCAAAAGGTGCATCTTGCCTTGCTTGTCTCTTTGAATTGGAAAAGCATGCTCCCATTTTGCGTGATCCCGGAAAATATGGATTGACTAAAATAGGACATCCGAAACAGGACGATCTGAGTCTGGGTTATTTTTATGAGACTGACAGTGGAATGACACCTGAAGAATCGGGTGAAGTTTATGAACATGTACGGTCGGAAATAGACAAAAGACTTTCCATTTTTCCTTACAATTTTTCCATGTCAGACGGGTTGTTGTATTTAGATTATACTCCTGATAAAGTTAATGAGACAGCTGTACGAGCTACGCATAGTGAGGTTATATAAATGAGTGATGAAATTATTGACCACGGAAGAAGAGCTTTTTTTAAGGAATCATTTTCTTATTTTGGGAATGCGGTTGGTGAGATAGTGAAGAATAAAGTGGAGTCTATCACCAAAAATAGTCCTAATTCTAATAAGAATTCCAATACAAGGAAATACATCAGACCACCAGGTGCTGTACCTGAAGAAAAATTTATAGCCTTGTGTACTAAGTGTGATGAATGTATAAAAATTTGTCCACATTTAAGTATAAGAAAACTGAATATAGATTTTGATATCGCAGACGGAACACCTATTATAATACCAGAAGAGACTCCTTGCTATTTGTGTGAAGATTTTCCCTGTATAAAGGCGTGTAAGGATGGCGCATTGGTAGAAGTGGAAACCAAGGAACTGGTTGCGATGGGGAGGGCATCTATAAACGAAGATAATTGCATGGCATATGGAGCACAATTTTGTGAGCAGTGTGTGAGGAATTGTCCTGTGCCTGGTGCGATTTACCTTGAAGATAATAAGCCTGTTGTTGTAAAGGAGAAATGTGTAGGTTGTGGTATTTGCGAAAATGTATGTAATACGGTAAATCAGCCAATAGCTATCAAGGTTGTTCCTTCACATTAAAAGAATTTAAATACTATTAAAATTTACAAATAAAAAGGTTAACTATTTATGGAAGAAAAGTGTGAAAGACCCGTTACCTGTGATTTCTGTCGCGATATAGAGACATGTAAAAGACCAGAAAAAGGACAGAATCACAACGATTGGGCGTTAAGTAACAGGATGTCTAAGATAAAGAAAAAGATTATGATCATGTCTAATAAGGGAGGTGTTGGTAAGAGTACGGTAACAGTGAACCTGGGAGTGGCTTTAGCAGAGATGGGCTATAAGGTAGGAATTGCTGATGTGGACATACACGGCCCCAATATTCCTAAGATGCTTGGTGTGGAAGGAGGCCAGATGAAGGAAAATGAGCATGGTATTGAACCGCTGGCCATTAATGACAATCTCAAAGTAGTCTCAATTGCCTTTATGCTTCCAAATCCAGATCAGCCCATTGCGTGGAGGGATGCAGCAAAGCAACCTTTTCTCTGTGATCTTGTTCGCATTTTTAACTGGGGAGAGCTTGATTTTCTTCTGGCTGATTTGCCTCCGGGGACAGGTAACGAGCAGATTACGATGATTGAGGAAATTGGAAAGGCTGGAAAGGTGGATGGCGCCATTATCGTTACAACTCCTCAGGAGGTTGCTCTCCTGGATGCGCAGAAGGCTATCTTATTCGCGAAGGACTATGATGTACCCGTTATTGGAATCGTTGAAAATATGAGTGTACTGACGTGCCCTCATTGCAACGGTGAAATTGATGTATTTAAATCAGGTGGAGGAGAACGCATTGCAAAGAAAATGAATGTTCCCTTTCTTGGAAAGATACCTCTTGATCCTGAGATTGTATCTAAATGTGATGAAGGCAAAGCATTTGTTTCAAACAAGAATAATTCAAAAAATTCTTCAGCATTTATAGAAATAGCAAAAAAAATTACTACTTAACAAGCGATATTGGTAAATTTTAATGATTGATAAACATTCCAGAAAAATTAGTTATCTGAGAGTTTCTGTTACTGAATTGTGTAACTTAAGGTGTGTCTATTGTATGCCTCCCGGCGGATCAGAGTTGAGTGATAGAGATGAAATTCTCAGTTTTGAAGAGATATTGAAGATTATAAAACACGGAGTAAGTCTTGGTGTAAATAAGATAAGGCTTACCGGAGGTGAACCTCTCGTCAGGAGAGATATTACCTCTCTTATTAAACAAATTTCTGACATAGAGGGCATCAATGACATTGCATTGACAACAAACGGAGTTAATCTGAAGGAGTACGCGGGTGCCTTGAAAGAGAGTGGTCTCTCGCGGTTGAATATCAGCCTGGATACCTTGAAAGCAGACCGCTTTTCGGATATAACAAGAGGTGGTAATATTCAGGATGTATTTGATGGTGTTGAGGAGATCTTGAAGGTTGGCTTTAAAGGCACAAAGATGAATGCAGTAATAATGCGAGATCAAAATGACGATGAAATACTAGATTTCGTTCACTATATACTGGAGAGGGACATAGAGTTAAGATTTATCGAGCTGATGGCCTCCGGGTGGAAGAATATGGTTGATGCAGACAGATTTATGCCATCCTCCGAAATAATGGAAAAAGTACAGGAGATTGGGGAGTTGGTACCCGTCAATGAGAGGATTGGGGGAGGGCCTGCCACGATATATAAAATAAAGGGAGCTTTAGGATCAATAGGATTTATCTCAGCGGTCTCTAAACCCTTTTGCAGTACCTGTAATCGTCTAAGACTTACGTCTGATGGGAAATTACGTTCTTGTCTGTTGAGTGGTGGAGAAGTTGATGTTAAAAGTTTAATACGTTCTTCCCATCTTAATGATGAAGAATTAGCTGATAAATTGACAGAAGCTTTTATAAAAACAACAACGATGAAGCCTATCGTACATTCAGGAGAGAACAGAGCCGTAATGAATCAGATAGGTGGATAATCAAGGTTAAACTTCTCCTTCGAGAGGTTGGTAATATTTCAACATTCCATTTCAAAAAAAAATAATGAACAAACCAATATTGACACACATAGATAAAGATGGTGCTTCTCGAATGGTAGACGTCAGTAATAAGAATATCACCGAACGTATTGCAGTAGCTCATGCATCTGTAACCATGAACACTCAAACATTCAGCTTGATAATGGATAAACAGGTGGCGAAGGGAGATGTACTTGAAGTTGCTCGTGTAGCCGGTATCATGGCCGCAAAAAAGACAAGTGAACTAATCCCGATGTGTCATCCACTAAATATAAATTCTGTTAATATCGATTATACCAATAATAGTAAGGATACTATTGAAATCATGGCAGAAGTTAAGATAACAGCTAAAACGGGTGTTGAGATGGAAGCGCTAACTGCAGTCTCAGTGTGCTCTCTTACAATTTACGACATGTGTAAATCTGCAGACAAATCAATGCTCATAAGTGATATTTATCTTGCCAGAAAAACTGGAGGAAAGAGCGGTACATTCGAAAGGGGATAAATATCTTGTCCGTTATTTGCTGATTAGGGTTCGTGAACTATTCAATTTCTAAATTCCTCGATTAGTTTTTAGATGCCCCATGGCAGTTTAATCTTGAATGTACTTCCTGTTCCTACTTCTGAAGTGATTGAAATCTCGCCGCCAAGGTTTTCTATATTTGTACGAACGACGTCCATTCCAACACCTCTACCTGAAATTGCCGTGACATTGGCCGCAGTAGAAAAACCGGCAGCAAAGATGAGCTTAAAAGCTTCTTCATCGGTTAGCTCCGCATCTGATTCAAGGATGCCCTTGGAAACCGCCTTCTCTATCAATGTTTTTGGGTTTAATCCCTTTCCGTCATCTTTTAATTCTATGATTGCTTGTTTTTTTTCTTCATTTTTCTCGCATCTGGCGATTAATTGAACGGTGCCTAGTGGTGGCTTACCGGTAGCCTTTCTGGCTTCAGTCTCTTCTATTCCATGATCAACAGCATTCCGTATCATATGGACGAGAGGATCATTGAGCTTTTCTATCATGTTGCGGGCAAATAATGTGTCTTCTCCTGATAGAGTAAGACGGGCCAACTTGCCGGTTTTTTTAGACAAATCCCTGACCATACGTGTCATTTTCTGAAATAACGTCTGGATAGGTAGCATACGCATGAAAGTGGAAACTTCTTGTAACTCTGCGCAGCTGGAAATTAAATCCTTATGAATATCTTCTGAGAGTTCTGATGATTTGAGATTTTTTAAAATAGGTTCTATTTTGCTGAATGAAGCAGAGATCATGGCCAAGCGATTTATGAGATCAAGATCTACTTTGACTGTTTCCTTTACATTAGGCGGAGGAGATTGTACCGCCTCAGGTGCTTGTGTTTGAGTGACTAATACTTCAGAATCAGGAACCTCTTCTCCTTTAATCACCGCTTCGAGGCGTAAAAGAAGCTTGGGCAAGCCAACTGTTTCCGGAAAGCTGAGTTTACTCTCTACTGATTGGCAAACAAATTTCAGTTGTTGTCTCATCATTTCCGTGGCTTCGAACACAATATCTAAAGGTGTACCAGTCAGTTTCATTTTTCCATCACGGGCTAAGTCAAGGAGTGTCTCTGTCGTGTGTCCAAGGTTTGTAACATCAGTGATTTCAAGGAAACTACTTAAGCCCTTGATTGAGTGGAAAACACGAAAGAGGGCATTGATACCGTCCTGATCATCTACTCCACTCTCAAGACGCATAAGGATTTGATCAGCGTTGTTCAATCCATCCTCACTCTCCTGAAGAAAATCGGTAATAATTTCCACTGTTTCATCATCTCGTTCGACTGGTACTTGTTGAGTGGGTTGTTTCACCTCTTCAGTACTCTTAAAATCAGGGACTGTAGGATGAGATTTATACAAATGGGTGCGCCGTTCACTCAGTGCGGAAGAGAGTTCTCCTACTGCTCTACGGACCCATTGTAACGCAGTATCTCCGTCAGATATTTCCTCATTAATTAAGTTCATTACGATAGACGAACAATGGTCTATCGTTTTGCTTATATGATCAGTGCCTGCCTTACCAAGGCACTCTTCGATCTCCTCAAACAAGGCGATAACACGTCCTAGTAACTGGGTTTTACCGGGTGTTGCATCATTCAGTACACCTGAAATTTCACTTGCAAGTGTAACCGGATTGCGATCACTTAAGACAAGCAGTATTTCTCCCTCAAAGCTGGGACCGGACAGGGGCTGTGCTATTACCGGTATAGTATGTGGCAAATAGGTCTTACAGTCATCAGCGATAAGATGCAACGGTACGCCGAAATTGATCTGTTCTCCACCAGAAATTGATCGTTTAACTATACCAGAAACCATATTGACAATTTCTCCAAGCAGGTCTAAAACTTCACTGCTTGGTGGCTTTTCGTCTGCACCAAAGCCGAGGAAGGCCCTGGCCAGGTTATCGCAACTCGCTTTACATCCAAAGAGCCCCAGTTCACAGCTGCCACTATCATGTAGCAGACTGAGCGCAACACCATATTCCATGTTTTCTGCTGAAAACAATTCCGGATTGCCAATTGTCTCTAGTTGGATCCCAAACATGGTATTACAAACTTCTTTGATCGCGCGTAGTGATGCCTCCATGTTAGGAGGAATCTCAAATGCAACATCTTTTGAGTGTAAACTACTGGTGCCTTGGGGTTTTGTCATGAGAGTATCGGTCATCGTTTTACAGAATGATTAATTGATGTTTTCGTTTAGATCCATGAATTGTTTGTAAAAGCAGTTCTGGTGAAATTAGAATAGTAATTATAAATACTGTATATAAATATAAATATTTTGGATAATAGTATTCCTGTGTTCCAGGATAATGTTATTGAAATATTTATGCTTTTGATTTCGACCGTTCAATTACCGCTTTTAATTCTTTAATTTCTTCTTTTAAAGACTCCAGCTCTCTATTCGCAATAGATGACGCTTTATTTTCTTCAGGGACGGCGTTAGGTTGTACTCCTACAAGGAATACACCTTTATCATACTCAACTTTTGACATGACCCAGGAAAAAGATGCTTGCGAATCTAGCGCAAAATCTACACCATCACTACTAGTATCTCCGCCTTCTGAAGAGGAAATAGACAGATGTCTTCCTGCTATTACCCATGGTGTTAAAAGGTGCATGTCCCCAAGTGTGTCTGTAAGTTTTACCTTTGCGACTCCCGCAATCATATTTACTAGTTCACCCATACCGTCTTTGATTTCCTCATTAACTTCAGTGGTTTCTGTACCTAGCATTGCGTTCGCAATATTACATGCAACTGCTGCAGACGAAAAAATGGCAATCTTTCCCATATATTTGTCACCAAAGAAGTGAAGAGAGGATATCAAATCGGTACTAACATTCTTTTCGTCTTTTACGAATGAATCCTGAGCCTTTACTTCCATCATCAGCATTGTTGAAAAAACTTCAACTGTAGCCTCATTTAAGGCCGTTGTTATCCCTCCTTCTAATTCCTTAATGTCCATTTATAGACCTTTCACTCAAAACATTCATATGATTAATAAATAGTATGATAATGCAGTTCGCATATCATTACTATATTATCGTACTAATAGTGAATAACTTTAGCTTTTCAATACCTGATCTGATTAATTGGATCTTGTTCATGCCAAATAATATATTCTGATTAGTAGCTGCATTCTTCTGGTTGCTAGACTTACATGAGATTTTCAACTACCAATAAAATGATGAAATGGTCATATTGTATGTGTAATAATAGAGACAAGAGTCATCACTTGGTTAAAGACAGAAAAAAATGTGTACAACTTCAACTCCTCCTGGCTTAAGTCTTGTGGATGTCGTAATCTCAAGGAGCAGATATATCTATGATTTGATTGGCAGAAATCCTATACTAATTTTGTTTTTTATGCCCCTTCTTTTGGATTTTTGCCCAAGTGTCACGCAAGCTAACAGTCCTGTTAAAGACTATTTTTTCATTTGTGGAATCGGAGTCTACAGAGAAGTATCCAAGCCTTTCAAACTGAAATCTGTCTAAACATTTGGCCTCTTTGAGGCTTGGTTCAACCATGCAGTCTGAAAGTGTCTTAAGCGACTGTGGGTTAAGATTTGATTTGAAGTCTTCTCCATCTGCCGTGTTTTCCGGATTTTCCATGGTAAAGAGATGATCATACAACTTCACTTCCACATTTAAAGCATGGGGTGCAGAGACCCAATGAATAGTTGACTTTACCTTGCGACCGTCAGGTGCATTGCCTCCACGTGTAGCAGGGTCATAACTGCAGCGCAATTCTATGATTTGACCGTTGTCGTCTTTGACTACATCCGTACAGGTTACAAAAAATGCATAACGTAGTCTGACTTCTCTACCCGGTGCCAGACGAAAAAACTTTTTGGGAGGATCTTCCATGAAATCATCCTGTTCAATATAGAACACTTTTGAGAAAGGTACCTTCCTGGTTCCTGCCTCTGGATCTTCCGGATTGTTTACCGCATCCATCCACTCTTCCTCTTCATCAGGATAATTGTCTATAACTACTTTCAATGGGTTTAGTACTGCCATAACACGATTTGATGTTTTATTCAGATCTTCACGAACACAATGTTCCAGAAGCGCAATATCAATTGTGCTGTTAAACTTATTGATGCCTATGCGCCTGCAGAATTCACGAATTGATTCAGGACTGTATCCGCGCCTGCGCATACCGCTGATAGTTGGGAGACGTGGATCGTCCCATCCCATAACAAGATTCTCCTCAACCAGTTGCAAAAGTTTACGTTTACTCATAACGGTATAGGTAAGTTCTAATCGTGCGAACTCAATCTGCTGTGGATGATGAACCCCCAATTTATCAAGATACCAGTTATAGAGAGGGCGGTGGTTTTCAAATTCCAGTGTACAAAGAGAGTGTGTAATACCCTCAATAGAGTCTTCTAGACCATGGGCCCAATCGTATGTGGGATAAATAAACCATTTACTGCCAGTCCGATGGTGTTCTGCGTGTAAGATTCGATACATAACGGGATCCCGCATATTCAAATTGGGAGATGACATGTCTATTTTTGCTCGAAGTACGCGAGAGCCGTCTTTGAACTCACCTTCTTTCATACGCCTGAACAGGTCCTGGTTCTCTTCAATACTTCGGTTACGGTATGGACTATCTTTACCCGGTGCAGTCAGTGTTCCACGATATTCTCTCATCTGTTCAGCATCCAGATCACAGACATAAGCAAGGCCATTGTTAATTAGCTGGAATGCATAATCATACATTTGATCGAAATAATCAGATGCATAGTAGAGATGTTCTCCCCAACTCCAACCCATCCAGCGAACATCCTCCAGGATAGATTCAACGTATCTGGCTTCTTCCATAACAGGATTGGTGTCATCAAACCTCAGATGGCAACACCCACCCTCGTTTTCAGCAGCAATTCCAAAATTCAGGCAGAATGACTTTGCGTGTCCAACATGCAGAAAACCATTAGGTTCAGGAGGGAATCTTGTAATTACCTCACCGTTCCACTTTCCTGTCAGAATGTCTTCAGCAACAATCGTTCTTATGAAATCCACTGAAGGCAGTTTACCTTCTTCATTATCTTTCTTTTGTTCGTTATCATGTTGTCCCACTTTGCCTACCTTTATAATACCATTTCAAATGTTTATAAAATAACTTGAATAAATTCTAAAACCAGCTTAGTTTTAGATTATTACAATAATAATTTTCGTGACGAGTATATTATCAATAAACAGGCATTATTCACAGTTTAAATTTTTTTAATATTGTTAATAAAAAAGTTCAGTTATTGACATGCAAGCCCTTATTAGATACATTCTAAGAATGTAGTTTATAATAAATATAGAAGTAAATAATATAAGCTGATAAAAGAAGGGAGACCTACCAATCAATATGAAAAATGCATTAATAGTCGGTCATTGTGACTTAGACAATCCACAAATTACTTCATTAATTGAGAAAAACTTTTCTGTAAAGGTAACAAGGGTGAAACTGTTTATGAATACAGTTGAGTGCCTGGAGAAACAAAATTATGATTTAGTAATTATTAACAGGATAGGGGCGTTTGATCAGGAAAGTGCTATGGAATTAATTAAGAAAATAAAACAGGATGAACGATTCAATGTACCATTGATGATGGTCACCAATTACAAAGATCAAATGGACATGGCGGTAGAAATCGGTGCCGTACCAGGATATGGCAAGGACAAACTACATGACAAAGAGACTATAGAATTGTTGAGTAAGTATTTTCGCGAGTAGATCTGGTTTCTACATCATGAATAAAACAAGGCTAGCTTTCTGTTTCTGTATAGACCGTTCTAAAATAGCAATACGGTAATAAGACTAAATTACTTGTGAGTTTATAAATTTATAGTCACTCATTTGATATTTGATCTTTTCGCCTACTGATCATTGCCTTATTTCCAATTACCATCAGAATCTCGTACTCTTTTACAAGATGGACAAACAGGGAGCAATCCGGACAACGATGTAATCTTAGGTAGTGCACCTTGTAACTCTTCAATGAACCGTTTTCTTTCTTTCTCCATCCTGGACTTGTATATAGCAATTTCAATTGATATTTTTAAATCTTCATTTACAAATGGTTTGACAATATATCCAAACGGTCCCGTTATGCGTGCCCGTTCCAGGATTTTGTCATCAGTATATGCCGTGAGAAAAATAATGGGGATATTAAATCGTGAGCGGATTTCATTAGCAGCTGCGATCCCATCCATTTCTCCTTCTAGCACGATATCCATCAGCGCTAAATCAGGTTTATCCTTCTCTGCATTTTGAACTGCCTCTTCTCCTGCAGCTGACATGGATGTCACTTCGTATTCCATACTCTCTAATACCATTCTAATCTCTTCTGCAACGGTCCATTCATCCTCAACAATCATGATCCTTGTCTTAGCCATATTCCACTCCTTTCCTACCAGAAAATTATAATCACCCCTATCTGGTATTTCCTATAGTCTTTCTATATGTCAATTATCTATCACTTGTAGAGACGCAAATTCTTTTATCAAACCTGTTAACGAATACAGTGTCCTTACATCAGGTTCGTCAATATTATACCCTATCTTTGTACTCTTTTTCTTTAAAAATAATCTGAAATTCTGTTCCATTTTTTTTATTAATCACAACTTTACCATGAAGTGAACGTTCAGTTAAATTTGTTATCATTCGCAATCCTAATGAATCTGCCTTTTTAATATCCAGGTTATCAGGCATACCAATACCATTGTCACTTACAATTAATTCGTTCTGGCCATCATCTAGTGACCGAAGAGATATCCTTATTTCACCATCCTTATCTTTTGTGAATGCATATTTCAAACAATTAGTGACCAATTCATTTATTATCAATCCCGTGGGAATGGCAGTATCAATTCCCAATGAGATATTTTCGATATCCATTTTTAGTGTAATCTTTGAGGAACTAACTCTGTAGGAGGCAAATAGGTCGTTTACCAGGTTCTTGATGTAGTCATTAAACTCAACATTAGCAAAATCCTTAGACCGGTAAAGTTTTTCATGAATAAGAGCCATTACCTTTATCCTATTCTGACTCTCTTTCGCCATCTCTATCGCCTGTTCATCTTTACTGGACCTGGATTGAAGACTGAGCAGGCTGGAAATTACCTGCAAATTATTTTTTACTCTATGATGAATTTCGCGCAGGAGAAGCTCTTTCTCCTGGAGTGAAGATTCTGTCTTCGCTGCCTCCTTCTGCAGGGCCTCCATCACCCGATTATACTGTTCGGCGATTTGACCAACTTCTGTAAATGGTTCTACCGGTACACGAAGACTTATGTCCCCGGTCCTTGCCTGGCTATCCATCGTAATGAGCAAATCAAGGAGCTCTGTGGTAGCGCCATGTTCAGAAACATTAAGGCCAATACGTTCATCTTCTGCTGTAACTCGTAACGGGAAGAAACGGTTTATCAAAAGGAATATTCCATAAGACAAACCAAACGCCCATAAAAAACATACTCCAACTCCTGTTGCCTGTATTAGAAGTTGCCCCCAACGACTAATGCCTGTTCCCAGTATCTCTTCCTTTCCAAAAATAGCAACCGCAAGTGTACCCCAGACACCTGCACCCAGGTGGACGGGAATTGCACCCACTGCATCATCAATGTGTAGATAATCCATAAGATAATCTACTCCCAGCATCACAATGCCACCAATACCACCAATGATCAGTGCTGAAATGGTGCTGACAGCATTTGCAGATGCCGTAATGGCCACAAGACCGGCAATTGAACCAAATATTACCAGTTCAGCGTCAGCCTGCTTCCGTATTATCCACCCAACGGTAAGCGTAACCATAACTCCTGAGGCTCCGGCCAAAAAGGTATTAGCAATAATTCCGGCAACCTGATCGTTTAAAGCTAAAGTACTACCACCATTGAAACCAAACCATCCGACCCACAGAAGTAACACTCCAAGTACCGACATGGGAAGATTATTGCCATGGATCTTCCGGTGAGCTCCAACAGCAGGGAAGCGACCCTCTCGTGGGCCAATGATCAGTAGTGCAGCCAGAGCAACCCATCCACCTACACTATGCACCACAGTAGAACCGGCAAAATCTACAAAGCCCATTTTTCCTAACCATCCGGATGCTGTTCCTGATTGAGCATCATTCCAAACCCAATGTCCAAAGATCGGGTATATGAGACCCGATAGTATAATCGATATGATAATGTAGCTTCTGAATCTCAAACGTTCTGCCGTTGCTCCTGAAACTATGGTAACTGTCGTAGCACAGAACATAATTTCAAACAGGAAAAACGTAGTTGGCCATGACCCTTCGTCAAGAGACAAAAAGAATTGAGTTGACCCAATCCAACCATTAACTGATGCTCCAAACATTATCGCAAAACCAAAAGCCCAGAATAAAATGGTAGATATTCCAAAATCGGTTATATTTTTTATCGCAACGTTTATGCTGTTCTTTGATCTCGTTAAACCTGATTCCATGCAGGTAAATCCAGCCTGCATGAGAAATACAAGACCAGCGCATATCAATACCCAAAAAACGTCTGTCATTAATGTATCCATAATATGTGTCTATTATACTTATAAGAAGATTTTTATAAAGAAATTTACCGATAAGGTTATTTGTTTTATAAATTTACAGTAGTGTCCGGTTAGATTTTTGCTTGTAACACGTAGGGCAATCCTTTAGGTTTGCTTTTGTGTATTAAGCGCAAGGCTAAAGCCTCACCCTACGTATCTTCCGACAGATAGGGTATAAAAACAGTGCACGCAAAAACCTAACCGGACACTGCTGATAACTTCATCTTAATATATAATTATCTTGTCTTGTTGAATATAATAATTGCCTATAGATTATTAATGTTTTATTATAGCCAAATAAGTTCATAAATAGTTGACAACTGAAGAACTATAAACAAATAAATGATTAAAGTTACCACTTTTTCAAGATATAATCTATTAATCCTGACCTCGCTTGTAGAGGGCCTGGTATTAATAGCTGCCTTACTCATAGCATGGTTTTTTGGTATTAAGTTGATTCCTTTAAGCCAGAATGTATTTCACGATATCATGATTGGCACATTAGGAGCTTTAATGCCTTTGATTCTTTTTGCTTTTTTGCTTTCAGAAAAGGTAAACAATACTCCTCTGCTGGGCCCACTCAAAAAGACGATTGTAAATGATATCAGAATTATATTTTCTAATTCAAGACTAGTAGATTTATGCTTTATTTCAGTATTTGCTGGAGTTGCTGAAGAGTTGCTATTCAGGGGAGTAATTCAAGTCAAATTGGGTATTACGGGAGCGAGCATAATTTTTGGCCTTTTACATTTTATTACTCCTGCATATTGGATCATTGCCACAATTATGGGATTTTACCTGGGATTTTTATTCCAGTACTATGAAAGTCTTCTTATACCCATTCAATTACATTTTATATATGATTTGGGTGCTTTATTATATTTAAGATATTTTTATATTGGTAGACCATTATAAAATGACAGAACATCATAGAAAAAAACGCCATCGGAAGAAAATTAGATTAAAGAGAAGTGCCCTTTTTTTCTTATTGACTACCATAATCTGTATTGGACTTGCCTCTCTGATTGCTACCGCAACTTCTAATGTTTATGTTGTTACCGGTAAAATTATAGTTTATATCATCGCTATTGGTTTGTTGCTTTTCGTTTCGTTCCTGTTTTTATACAGTTTGATCGGGAGAAGGCGCTAGCTGAGGAACCTCGATTTTACAATCTATTGTGATCACTACTTTTTACAGGAAAATACTATTTTAAAGTATGAGTAATTTGAAGTGTGTTTCATGTCTGTGCCATGAGCCTGAGATGTTCAGGTGCTAAAAACCAGCAAAAATCACCCGCGTGAGAGTCAGGGTGTCCTATATTAATTTTACAGACGGCACCCGTTTCGAAATAGAATGAAATATGTGAAGTATTACTTAATAATTCTGAAGCAAGGTATCCAAGTAGGGGTAGATGTCCAGCAAGCATAACGCTTTTAATACCGGAAAACTTATTTAAATATGATAGCGTCTTTCCAGGAGGTGCGGTCGGTTCAAGCGTCTCGGTTATCTTTATCTCTTTTTTTGAATAACCAACCTCTTCAGCAATAATTTCTGCAGTTTGACGTGCGCGAACTTTCGGACTGCTGACTATAAGATCAAAGGTGATGTCTAACCTCTTTAAGGCCTTTCCCATTAGAAGGCACTGATTAACTCCGCCTTTATTGAGATGTCTTTCAGTATCCTCTTCTTTTGTAAAAGCTTCTCCATGCCGAACTAGATATATTTCCATAAATAATCTCCTATTCAATAATAATTACATCAACTACTACGGTAATTGCTATCGGGCAAAAGGTGACGAGGATTTTCCGCAGACAAAAGGTTCCGAGGACATTACTTGAACAAAATAATTAATGAATTTATCAGAGGACTAGGGTGAGATAGTTTAAATTTATTCATCATTTTTTTTTCTGAAATCATCATCTTGTAGGACTATATTAATTTTAGACAAAAGATCATTGCAAAATTCTTTTTCTAAGTCACTTTTGGCTAGTATAGTTGCAAGCGTGATAGTCTCCTCTTTGTCCAATCCAATTGTGACCTCCGGCAAAACTCTTTTCCTGTCAACAACCCTCATAATAAATACTCCTTCTCTTTTTTATATAATTTGTTTTAGCATCACTTTTATGCCCTTTTCATGTTAGGGCTGCGGTAAAATTGCCCATATTCTTGTCTGACCGCCAGATCCTCCTTCAATCTTTATTGGCGCTATTATTAATGTTGCTCCGGTGGGAGGAAGTTTATCCAGATTCGAAACGTTTTCCAGAATGTACTTGCCGGCACCATTTATAATATGATGAACTTTAAAATCTGTAGAAATACCATAATCTGCGCTTAACGTGTCTATTCCGATTCCATTAACATCTCTTTTTTCAACAAGAAAACCGGCTGCTTTAGCTGAATAACCTGGGAAATGGAGTTTATTAGAATCATCCGTATTCTTGTATGTATCGTAATCATCCCATCTTCTCCACCAGCCTGTGTTAAGTAAAATAATAGATCGCTCCTCTATCCTTCCATTTGCTTGCTCCCAATGATTAATATCTTCAACCGTAAGTTCATAGTCCACATTATTTTTAACCTTATTAGAGATATCTATCACAATGGCAGGACCTACAAGCCTTTCAAGTTTAATCTCATCAACGGAAGACTGATTATCTTCAAAGTGATTGGGAGCATCTAGATGTGTGCCAAGATGTTCCGGAGTTGAGTATGCTCCGGAAAAGACACCATCCTCCTTAAGGGTAGCTAGAGTTTTGTATTTAAATGATGTATATGCAGGGGCAGGCCAGTAGGCATTATTTTTGTTTAAAGGGTATGTTAAGTCAATTATCGTACAATTACCATTTGATATATCATCTAAACTGGTGGAAGAGTTCGCCGTGTAACTATGACACGATGAAATCAAGATCGTCATGAAAAGAAATGATAGGAGTTTAATCATTTTTTGTTTAGATAAAAGTCCGTTTTTCATATATGAAGTTAAGCAGATATACTGCTTTAAGATTATTTGTAATACAATATTTTTAATGTGTGAATTCTAATAAAATTTCTATTTGAAGGCAAGCGTCCAATCTTTTATTTATATTGACCCTCTATTATATTGCTGTTAAAATCAAAATTCAATTCTGGTAAAGGGTGAAGGAAAGGAGTCTTACACAGTAATTATGCAAATAAAATCTCTATCAAAAAATATAGTATTGCTTATCGTTTCTGCCTCAGTTCTCGTTGTATGTGGATGTTTTGGTGCGAAAAAATCAGGTGCATTTGTCGAATCATTAAGGAACCCTACTTCCTTTCCAGAGATCTATTCACCTGAAATTAAGGATATTGATAAAATTGTAGAGAAAAAAAGTCTGGCAGATGATGAGAAGGTTAAGATTATTCAGCTGGGTAAAGACAAAAGCACAAGTGTATATCTTTTTCAGATTAGTCAAGATGCAGAAATGGATGCCCATTATCATAAGTCCCATGATGAAATTCTATATATTAAGCAAGGGAGTGGCCTGTTGATTCTTAATGGAGATCGTCATATAGTAAAAGAAGGTATGGTTGTGATGATTCCGCGAAATACTATACACAAATATGTTAATACAGGAAAAGTGATAAACCTTGCTGTTTCAATGTTTTCTCCTCCCTTTGACGGCAAAGATATTAAAGTGTTAGAAGCACCACTTAACTTCAGAAAGAAGAAAAAGACGATATATGACAAGGCAATGAAAAAGTCTGTTAAGGAGTTAAGTAAAGAAAAAGGTGAAGATAAAAAGTGGCTTGGTTTATGGGGGAAGGATGAAGAAGACCCTGGATCAGGTGAGGGGGAAGAAGATGGCCCAATCTCAGAGGAGCAGAAAATACTTGTATTGACTGAAGAAGGAAGAGAGAGAATAAGGGAAGCACGAAAAAAGGTTAATGCGGAAGAGAACGCGATAATCGACAAAATAATACTCGATGAAAAGTTAATGGTCTTGCAAAGATTAAAACTTGATGGAGTGATTAGTGACGAAGAGTTTGAGACTAAAAAGGCAGAAATAATTGAAGAAAGTGGGTTGAAGGATTGAAGATTATATTAACAAATGATGATGGTATTTACTCACCAGGCATCCTGGAATTAAAGAAAGCTTTGGCATCATTTGGTTCAGTTACTGTTGTCGCACCGGATGTGCAGAAAAGTGGTGTTGGTCATTCAATAACCTTTAGTCACCCCCTGAGAGTGAGAGATGTGTATGCTAATGGCGATTTTATTGGTTATGGAATCGATGGCTCTCCTGCGGATTGTGTCAAACTTGCGGTGAGAGAAATAGTAAAGGAGAAATCTCAGTTACTGGTTTCCGGTATAAATATTGGTGCTAATGTCGGGATAAATGTGTTGTATTCCGGGACAGTTGCAGCTGCCATTGAAGGTGCTCTATTAGGTATTCCATCTGTCGCTGTCTCTCTGGAGATTTCAGAATCAACACCTGATGTAAAGGGGGCTGCCGAGACGGCAAAAGATATTATTGCTCTTATCATGAAGAAGGAGTTACCAAGAGGCACACTGCTCAATGTAAACATACCTAATATAGCAAAGGACAAGATTAAAGGAGTAAAGATTACGAAACAATTCTCCGGTGATTTTGAAGAACACTATGAGAAACGGACGGACCCGCGTGGCATAGCATATTACTGGTTGGCCGGTACCGGATGGCCGAAGATAGATGTTATTGGTACTGATATGCATGCACTCAAAGACGGCTATATCTCAATAACCCCGCTCAGATATGATCTGACAGATAAATCTTTCCTTACAGAAGTAGAGTCGTGGGAATGGAATACACAATAGTTTCGGTTGTTTCATGCTTGCCACTTTATTCCAAACCTCATAATCCTTTGCTCTTAGGCGATAATTAAGACTTTACGAACAGCAGGGTTTAATATACACTAACACAATTGCAAGGAAAGCAGTAATGCACTATTCAGGGAGACAGTAACAACCACGCATCTTGCAACTACTCATCATAAAGTAGATACCCAAAGGAATATTACCGGCTATTGGATAGGGAAGTATTTCAAAAATAGTCTAAACAACCGAATTCGTATTGAGGGCAATCTCTATGAAAGATGTTGAATTACTATCACTTCAGGAAAAACTCAAATCCAGATCTAAAAATATTCATCAAAAAACAGTCAAACCAAAAGTAGAGAGAGGTGTGGTATTCAGAAATAAATCAAACACTTATTGTATATCCCTGCTCTTATTACTTTTTCTTTTACCGTTTTTGTCCTGCTCTAAGGTTGGTTCGCAAACCCCTGTCGTAATCGGGATAAATACCTGGACAGGATACGATCCATTAATCCTGGCCGAATCAAAAAATCTGTTTCAAAAGAACAATGTCAATGTAGAGATCAAAAGATATGGATCCGCACAGGAAGAGATGCAGGCAATGAGGAATGGCGTCCTTTATGGAGCGGCGCTTACGATGGACGAGGCTGTTTCGCTGCATGAGTCAGGATGCCCTGTAAAAGCAGTCTTAGTCATTGATTATTCTATGGGTGGTGATATGCTCATCGGACAAAAAAGCATTACAGACATGCAGTCTCTTAAAGCAAAAAAGATAGGCTATGAGGGGACTGTAGTGGGGGAGTTCTTACTACAGAGAGCTTTGAAGGCAAATAATATAAAAGAATGGGAGGTTAAATTAATTGAGGTGAAGGCAGAAAACTGGTTGACGACATTCAGAGAACACGGTGTAGATGCCATGGTGTGTTATAACCCTACGTCAACAATCTTGTTAAATCGATATGAAGGGAATCTACTATTCAGCTCTAAAGACATTCCATTTGAGATTATCGATATTCTCGTCTTCTCCGAGTCTTTTTTTCATAGCAATAAATCCGCAATAGTCAAGGTAGCGAAAACATGGTTTGAAGCGCTGGAGTATATTAACGGTAATCCGGATGAAGCATCAGAAATTATTACATCAGAAAAACAAATAACTTTAGCTGAATTTAAACAGGGATTGAGCGGATTAATTGCTCCTGACCTCAAAACAAATAAAAACATCTTTAATTCGGAATATGATAATAACATATATAAATACTCTCAGGTTATCATTGATTTCATGATGTCTGAGGGACTGCTTTCCGGAAGGCTAAATACGGATGATTTCTTCGATTCATCAATCGTGTCTACACTTGACAAATTATAGTTGTTGGAGGTGACAATGAAGGCATGGCTTCAATTTAAAAGCATACGAAAACGTCAGACTTTCTGGCTTCTCCTGGTTTCCGTGATACCTTTGCTATTCTTTTGTATTATTGTTTATAACCAGAGAGTGCAGTCCATTAAGGAAGAGGGGTTTCTTAAACTCACTACAATTCGAGACCTGAAGGTACAGCAGATCAATGAATGGCTGGATGAAAGAATTGGAGACGTTCATACCGTTGCAGAAGACTATGATATCAAATCAACAGAAAATTTACTGAATAAATCAGACACTGAAAAACGCAGTATGAACACGGAGGAATCCATCAGGAAATGCCTGGGCCAGTTTCTCATTAACTATAAGGCCTATAACGAACTGTTTGTACTAGATCCCGTCTCAGGCAAGATTTTAATCTCTACCAATAAATCACACGATGGGACTGACATGTCAGAGGAATTATTCTTTACAGAAGCTGTGCGTACACAGAAACTCTTTATCAATGATATTTATTATTCAAAGATCTTAGAGATACCTGTCATGACCTTTTCAAGACTGATATTTGGTGCTGACAGTCCTGAGCAAATTGTTGGAGTACTGGTTGCACGCATTAATCTGGAAGAATCTCTTTACGCATTGCTCCATGAGCGAGTGGGCATGGGATCAACGGGAGAGACGCTTATTGTCAACAAGGAGGTAGTCGCTTTAAACAAACTGAGGTGGTATGATGGTGCACCACTTCAATTAAAGATAGATGCCGTTCCTGCTAAAAATGCCGCACACGGAAAAAGCGGGATTACTGAAACAACAGATTACCGGGGCACAAAAGTGCTGGCGGCATACACATATATTCCAAGAACCAATTGGGGATTTGTGGCAAAACAGGACCTGGAAGAAATTTACTCTCCTATTTCGGGATTGATAAAAAATATCATTATCCTTTTCGTTTGTATAATTGTAGTCGTTTATATAGTTGCATACATTTTGGCGAGGAACTTGACTCATCCTATTAAGGAAATGGCAAAAGTTTCAAAGAAAATTCAGGGTGGAGACCTTTCTGCGAGAAATCAAGTGGCAATGGTTGATGAGATTGGACTTCTGGCAAACAGCTTTAATACCATGGCAGAAGGGTTACAAAATGAAATAAATGATAGAAAATCTGCTGAAGATATTGCCCTGAGACAAACCGAAATCGTAAATGCAATTGACATGGTACTCAGAGAGTCTCTGTCAAATAAGACAGAAGAACAGATGTGCAAAATGTTTCTTAATACTGCTGAGATTTTAACAGATAGTAAGTTTGGCTTTATTGGCGAGATCAATGCCTCCGGCTCTTTTGATACTATTGCAGTCAGCAATCCCGGGTGGGATGCTTGTGAAATAAACGAATCCCATGCAACAAGTCTTATATTAAACATGAAGATTCATGGAATTTACGGATCAGTACTCAAAGCAGAGACGTCAGCGATCATTAATGACCCAGGTTCGCACCCGGATAGGATTGGGATTCCCGAGGGACATCCATTGTTAACATCTTTTCTTGGTGTTCCATTAAAACATGATGATAAGACATTCGGCATGATTGCCCTGGGCAACAAAAAAGCAGGCTATAATAAATGCGACCTGGAATCTATTGAAAACTTGTCTACCGTATTTGTTGAGGCGTTGATGTATAAGCGGACACAAGAGAAGCTCAAGGAGGCAAATAATTCACTTGTACTGAAAGAGAAATTTGCCGTTATCGGACGTGTGTCGGGATCCATAGCACACGATATCAGGCATCCTTTGACAATAATTAAGAATTCATCATATTTCTTGAATATGACACTTAAGGATGCGGATGAAAAGACAAAGAAACATCTCCGCTTGATTAATGGCGAGGTCAACCATGCAAATGAGATTATTACAAGCTTAACACGACTATCGGAAACAAAAGCACCAGAGAAGAGTAGGCTAAATACCTATGAATATGTGAAGGAATTTTTTGAAGAGTATCCTTTACCGAAACACATAAAGCATACTTTAAAACTTAATAGTGAATGTCCTGATATTATCGTTGATCGTCTTCAACTGAGACAGGTCTTCTCCAATCTAACAGCAAATGCAGTGCGTGCCATGCCTGAAAAGGGTTTGATTACCGTTAAGACGCAGAGTGTTTCAAGTTCGGAACTGAGTGAGCCACAAACTCAAGATTCCGCACTCGAAGGAGATTTCGTAGAAATCTCCTTTGAAGATACCGGGAGTGGTATTACAAAAGATGATATGGATAAAATATTCGAACCATTCTTCACAAAAAAAAGTAAAGGAATGGGACTCGGCCTATCAATAGTAAAGGAGATTATTACATCCAATGATGGCTATATTTCAGTAGAGAGTGAAGAGGGAAAAGGAAGCACGTTTAAGATTAAGTTTCCGGCGGTGAGGGATTGAAGATTGTTGATTGATTGTTGTTAGAACATCAACCTGTATAGGAGAAAGCATGGATGCTGAAGAGTTGAAAAAAAGAACAAAAGAATTTGCTCATAGGTGTGTTAAGCTTGCTGTAATATTACCAAAAATAGAATTAGGAACCCATATAAAAAAACAACTAATACGATGTGCAACTTCTGTTGCCGCTAATTATCGTGCAACTCTTTTGGCCCAAACTAAGCCTGGTTTTATATTAAAATTAAGTATTGTGATTGAGGAATCAGATGAATCTGGATTTTGGTTGGAATTTGTTATAGGTGAAAATTTATTACAAAAAAAAAGAGTCTTGCCACTTTTTAAAGAAGCACATGAATTGACCTCTATTTTTGTTGCTACAAGGAAAACAGCCCAAAAGGAAAAATAAAATCAATAGACAATAGACAATAGTAAATCTCTAGTCGTTTATAATGAAGGCTTGGTAATAATGGAACATACAACAAAAACACGCGAACAAATTATTAAAGAGCGGGAGGGGCTAGCGAATATTTCGACTGGTGAGTCAATTGAATGGACGAAATCGACTTGTCCATATTGTGGCATTGGATGTGGGCTGATAGTTGGTGTCAGCAATGGCAGAATTGTAGAAACTCATGGAATGAAGGGGCATCCTGTGAATGACGGCAAGTTTTGTCACCTGGGTAAGACACTTCCCGATGTCTTCGCCGCTTCCGGGCGTCTCACACAACACATGATAAGACGTAACGATAAACTTGTACCTGTTAACTATAATGACGCTATTACGCACGTTGCAAACGAGTTTACAAGGATAATTGATAAATACGGACCGAATGCTGTCGCTTTTTTTGGTGGTGCACACTGCTTAACAGAAGAGTATTATCTGATTAACAAATTATTTAAGGGGTTTATCAGTTCGAATAACATAGAGTGCAGCACGCGCTTATGTATGGCAAGTACGGCGATGGGATTTGCTTCAACCATCGGCATTGACGCACCGCCAGCATGTTATGCCGATATAGAGGAGGCAGACCTTTTTTTTATTGCCGGTAATAATATGGCCGTCTCCTTGCCAATATTGTTCGATCGTGTTGTCGCCGCTAAAAAGAGAAATGGTGCCAAGGTTATAGTTGTAGATCCACGAAAGTCTGAAATAACAGAAATTGCGGACATTCACTTACAGATCTGGCCGGGTACAGACGTTGCCCTTAACAATGCATTAGCTTATGTATTGTTGAACGATGGTCTTGTTGATGAAGCCAATGTTGAAAGACATGCTTCAGGTTTAAGTGATCTGAAAGAATTTCTGATAGAATATACTCCAGCAAAAGTCGCAAAAATCACCGGTTGTACTGAAGACCAAATTATCAAGACTGCCCACACTATTGCCGAAGCCAAGGCAATGCTGACATTCTGGTTCCAGGGCTACAATCACTCGACTCAGGCAGTATTTAAAAATAACACACTGCATAACCTGTCCTTGTTAACAGACAATTTTTGCCGTGTCGGGGCCGGCCCACTCTCGTTGACCGGAGAGGCGAATGCCCTGGGCAACAGATGGGTTGGAGCTCTGTCACACCTCTTGCCCGGTGTTCGACAAGTAGCCAACTATCAACATCGCACTGAAGTTGCTGATTATTGGGGTGTTCCTGTTGTCCAAATCCAACCGGTACCCGGTCGTTCAATTATTGATATTATTAAAGGCCTTCATTCAGGTGAAGTGCGTGCTTTATGGGTTATGGGCACAAATCCGGCTGCTTCATTACCCTCTGCAAAATGGGTGGAAGATGCTTTCGCCAAGTCGGAATTGCTTGTTGTTCAGGATATATTTCATCCGACAGAGACAACCATGCTGGCTGATGTTGTACTGGCTGCCGCCCAATGGTGTGAGAAGACCGGTACTTTAATCTCCTCTGAGCGGAGAATTGAATTAGCCGAGAAGGTGATAGAGCCACCAGGCGATGCCAGACCCGATCATGAGATCATCTCGTCAGTAGCTCGCTCAATGGGATTTGACAAAGAATTTGCTCATAGATCATCAGAAGAAGTATTTGAAGAGTGGAAGGGTATTACACGGGGACGTATTTGCGATATGAACGGTGTTACTTACGAGCGATTGCGAGGTAAAGTTGGCCCTCAATTACCCTGTCCCGATATCGGACACCCGGGTACATCGCGTTTATATATTGATCATCAATTTCCAAGACCGGATGGTCGTGCTGCACTGTTAGCTCGTAAATATATTGAACCTGATGACACTACTAATGAAAAGTATCCATTGGTCCTGATTACGGGCCGTCTGCCCTGGCACTTCAATACACGCACACGTACCGGACGTGTACCCATACTTAATGCAATGGAACCTGACAACTTTGTGGAGGTTAATCCGAGAGATGCTGCATGTCTCGATTTAAATGAAAATGATAATGTTGAGATTAAATCCAGACGTGATAGTGTATTGGCAAAAGTCAGGATTAAGGATCGTATTTTAAAAGGTACTATTTATATGAACATGCACTATGGTAAGTCACTTGGGATTGGTGATCGCAAGTCGGTTAACCTGGTAACGAACCCGGCTTATGATATCAACTCAAAGCAACCTGAACTTAAGTATTGTGCTGTAAACATCTTAAAGATATCGATATAGCGCCTTTGGTTGGAAATGACATACATATGCTCATGCTCTGATGGCATATGTCCTGTAAATATACTCATTCCAAAATGATATTAGGTATTTGATCCAATTATTTGGAAGTTTTCTGGAACTCATGATACGTTTTATAATATCTGGCATTATCACAGATAACATAAATGGTTTCTGCTTCTGTATGTTTTAGTTCGATCTCTTCCAGCAAAGATATTGTTGACTGTGCGTTTATGGACACACCATAATCAACTGATATACTCGTGTTCTCAACATCAATGGCTCCATTGATGTTAAGTCTTCGGCGTCCTGTATTGCTCTTTAGTTCTTTTGTAGCCCCCTTTTTGATCCAACCATATGCAACTACACTCTTATGTTGTGGATGTGTGCCATCCATAAAGTATATAGGATCCGTCGCTCCTTTGGTGCTCTTTAATTCCCGGTAAGATGATATAAATTCTTCCTGGGCTTTTGCATCCGCTTTCCCTGGTACTAACTTTAGCTTTTTGTACACATCGCCCCATAGATGAAGCCATCCTGTCATTCCACTTACGCTAAAGTCAACTCGGAATCGCTTGGCAACATAAGACACTACTTCTTTCGTGCTTAGATAAGTATTTTCATTAAGATGTTCATCTAATTGGAATATCTCCAAACCACATAGCTTTCCACTGTATCCCTTATAGTTATCATTCAATAGCGCATTTAGTTCACCGGTTTTATAACGTTTTAAATAGCTCCTTATTGTTTCATCGTCAAGCAAGAGGACTTCTGCTACTTCACGGATTGTCCATCCTGTACCAAGGAGTATAATCGCTTTTTCTTTGATGCGCTGTGTGCTCTCTTCAAGCTAGATAGTTCATCTTGCGTCAGGGTAAATGTTGTCATAAAAAGAGTATGACGTATTTAAGGATGTTTGTATCGAGGATTCTCTAATTTCTTTTCGTGACTAGTATATAAGGAGTTTATGGATATTTGTTAGATGATAATGTAATGAAGTTTTATTCTAAGAAGGCCAAAAGTTTAATATTTGGTAATGACGGATTTGTTGAAATGATTAAAGAGAAATTTGTAAATTGTGATAAGGTGCTACTTTAGAAATAATGGCGAAAAGAACGATTCTTGGAGAAGGAAAGGTTAAAACAATTAATGCTCTGATATGTAATAGATTTAATATCGATGAAAGTCTTATTTATCAAACAAGAAGGGGGGAGGAAAATATACCTCGGTTATTTGCAATATCATTATCACGTGAATTATCAGGATTAAGTTTTCCAGAGATTGCAAAAAGATATAAGATTAAATCATACAAGACAGTCGCTTCGAGCATTTTTCGGTTGAAAGAGAGAATGAAGATAAGTAATAGAATTAGAAAGGATTATATAAAACTATTGAAAACATGCAGTCAACAAGAGAGTTGACCCTTTACCTGTCTACCTGCCAGGAGATTGTGTCACAATTGTCAGCCCGAACTCGTTTCGGGATCTCTTAGGGTGCTAAGTTGTTGTAAACATTAGATTCTGAAACAAGTCCAGAATGACAAACTAAGTGTTTTACCATATAGCCTTTAAAACTTTACGCCTACCCTGTGAAATATAAATAATTTCACTGAGGTCCCCGGAGAGTCTGGAAGTGAAATTTAAATTCTTGACATATTGTGCGTAGCGTTTAATATAACGCACGTATACTCAGTTGCGACATGGTACAGTTATACATTAAAATAGTAACTGTAATTTTCTGTTGAGTTTAAAGATATTGTGTAAGGTGGGAGATGAGAGTGTATTCGGTTATATTTTTTCTTTAAGATGCGTGTCTCATGTATGTTGGTTTGAAGTGAATAATGCAGATTCCGATATTAAAGTTATGTGGAAAGAAGATTGTAATAACTGAGCCAATTGAAGATTGTAGAATGAAGATTAAAATGTAAGAAAATATATATGAAATTCATATAAAACAGCTTGCAAGAAAGATGCAGGTTGCCTTGTCAGCAGGTTAAGAGCCTGTGAGTCGAAGGCGCATACGAATAGTTCAATTTCAGAGGACGTATTCGTATGCGCCTTTTTTTTTGGGGGGTTTTATGTATACTAAAACAGGTATGGCTTTTATCCGAAAACTATTTTGAGATGGGTTTAACTCACTACACTTCTGTCTTACTCATTCGTGAGATACTTTCTTTAAATATTCCCTTTTGTTTCTAAACATGTATTTTTTTAAATTTATTAACAAACACTGAATGTATTTACAAACCAACATTTAATGTGTTAAAATACAAACGTTTTGTTTCTGCTCCTCTTCATGGTTCTTGGTAATTTCAACGCCAATTGGAAGAATAGTTTATCACTAAATACTTAAAGCAAAATCCTTGATAGTCTCACGGGAAAAACCAGTGGCTTACCTATCAAGGACTTAGGATTTTATTGAAAGATGAATTCATGAGTAAACAGGTAGTTTCCAAGTTACAGACAATTAAATTTATCGAAAATTTGTTATCAGCATCTGTTGACGGCATAGTCGTGACTGACGCGAACCAGGAAATAATAATGGTCAATAAGTCGTTTTGTTCATCCTTCGGACTCAGTAATGATGATATGATTGAAACCAATTTATTGGAATGGCTTAAGAGAGTTGATGGCAATATGGTTAGAACCTGGTTTCAGTTAGAGAAGGATCTCCATACAAATAATACATGCCACGATGTCGAGTTTAAAATAATATTACAGGAGAGGGAAGCATATTTTAGCGTTAATGCATCACTCCTGGACCAGATAGAGTGTGATGGGCCTGTAATACTCAGTATCTGGCGTGACGTTACCAAACTAAAACAGATACAGGACGATCTTATCAGGAAGGAAAAGTTTGCCGTTATTGGTCGTGTTTCAGGTTCAATATCCCATGACATCAGACACCCTCTGGCTACAATCAAGAATTCATCCTATTACTTGAATACAACACTAAAAGATCAGGATGAAAAGATAAAAAAACATCTCAAGCTTATCAGTGATAAGGTTAAACAGGCAGACGAAATGATTGAGGCCCTCATGCGCCTCTCGGAAACAAATGAGACAAAGAAGGAGAGAATAAATATCAATGAATCCCTGGAACAATTTCTCGTGGAATTTTCTTTACCCGAACATATAAATCTCAAAGTTGAACTTGATAGTGAATGTCCTGATATAATAGCTGATCATCTTCTGCTTAGACAAGCCTTCTCCAATATAACATTAAATGCGGTGCATGCCATGCCGGATGGAGGCACACTTACCGTGGAAACAAAGAGGGTAAGGAGAAGAAACGAAAAAGAATCCGATCTCAAAGAGGATTTTGCAGAAATCTCTTTCACCGATACCGGCAGTGGAATTAAGAAAGAGAATATAGACAAAATATTTGAACCATTCTTTACAACAGGAAGCAAGGGAATGGGCTTGGGGCTATTAATAGTTAAGGACATTGTAGCATCTAATCATGGTAGCATCACTGTAGAGAGTGAAGAGGGAAAGGGAGCCTCTTTTGCATTTAATTTTCCGGAAATTTTATGATGAAGTGATACGGACAAATAATTTAAAAAATATTATGTGTCGTAATACTTTTCTTGGTATGATCCCCCTCTGTCCGGTGTAAATAAAGAATAATTAAGAAGGAGTGACTAAATGAATAAGAAAATATCAATACTGATCGTGGATGATGATGCCGACTTAGGCGACTCACTATCTGATATATTAGAAGCTAAGGGCTGCCGCTCAAAATTTGTGACAAGTGGCAAAGAAGCGTTAAGCATAATAAAAGAGGAACAGTTCGACGCTATATTTCTGGATATCAAGATGCCTGAGATGAATGGGGTTGAAACTCTCAATTGTATTAAAAAGAGTTCACCCTTGACCTCCGTTGTCATGATAACGGCTTATGCGGAAGATAAGCTTGTAGAAGAGGCAATGATTGAGGGTGCATTGAAGATTCTTAAAAAACCTCTTGATTTAAACAAGATAATGAGCTTTATAGAGAAATTGCAAAGACTTAAAACTCTACTTATAGTAGATGATAATAAGGAGTTTTGCGATACTCTGAGACAATATATTGATAAGCACAGCTATAATGTTTCTACGGCCCATTCGGTAACCGATGGTATTGAAAAATATGATAAGTACCAAACAGAGTTTCTTTTGATTGATATGAAGCTTAATGGGAATAATGGATTGGAAATAGTTAATGCGATCAGGGAAGCGGGTTCAAAAAGTTCCGTCATCTTGATGTCGGGTTATGCTGACGAATATAAATCATTAATTGATGATGCTATCAAGAACGATGTAGATCATTTTATAGCAAAACCATTTCAGATATCTAATGTAATTGAAATGATTGGGGATGTTACACGCAAAAGATTACAAGAGGTACTGAAGTGATAGATTGTCATTAGTTATTGGTCATTAGTCACTGGTTATTAACTAAAATATAAACATGGAGGTTTAGATATGAGACTGGAAGAACTGGAAATTTATAGAATGCCAATGGATATAGCAGAAGAAATTTGGCTGATAGTCATTAAATGGGATTATTTTTGTAAGAAAACTGTTGGTGACCAATTAGTTAGATCTGTTGATTCAATTGCAGCAAATGTTGCTGAAGGATTTGGGAGATTTCATTATCGAGAAAACATACATTTTTGCTATTATGCAAGAGGTTCTTTATTGGAAACGAGAACCTGGCTTACTAAAGCAAATAATAGAAATTTGATTAAAAATAAAGAATACGAGTCTTTACTATCATCTTTAGAAATAACTCATAAAAAGCTGAATGGTTATATTAAATCTATTGGCAATAAAATAACAAGTAACAAATGACTACTGTCAAATGACTAATGACTATAAAATGATAGAAAAACCAAAAGTACTGATAATAGATGATGACGTTGCTCTTTGTGACAGTTTGAGCGATATATTCGTCTTGGAAAACTACTTGATAGAGACTGCCTATACTGCTAAGGATGGTATTGGAAAGGTCGAGCAGGATTTTTACAACATCGTACTACAGGACATGAAATTGACGGATTCTGATGGCATTACCGTTCTGGAGAAGATCAAGGAGATCTCACCGGATACAGAGGTAATCATGTTCACTGCCTATGCGGTGACAGAAAGCGTGATTAAAGCGATGGACAGAGGTGCTTTCTCATATCTACCAAAACCATTTGAAATGGCAGACCTGAGAGCTACTCTTAAAAAAGCCTACGAAAGGCAGGCACTATTACTTGAAAACCGCAAACTATTTAATCAAGTATTAGAAGGGAAAAATGAGTGGGAAGTCACTTTTGATTCTATTGAAGATCCGATCAGTATACATGATGTAGATTCCAATATCACAAGATGTAACAAGGCGCTTGCAGCTAAATTGAAAGTTAAACCTGAAGATATCATCGGATTAGCATGTAATAAGGTCTTTCGTGGCAGTAACGAACCTTTAGCGGCTTGTGCAATATTAAGATGTATTGAAACGTTGAAACCGACAAAAGAAGAAGCAGAATGTCTGGGAGGATATTTCTTATTGACATGTTTTCCTCGATTTGACAAATCAGGGGAATTGAATGGTATTATTCATATTGCAAGAGATATTACTGAACAAAAGCAGATGGAGAAAGCGTTGATGAGGCGGATGAACATTGCTTCGTTAGGTGCAGAGATTGGTGTCGCTCTTACTAGCATTGACACATTGCAACATATGTTGAATAACTGTGCGCTTTCTTTCTTCAAAAATTACAATGTAGCTTTCGTCCGTATCTGGACACTCAATGATAAAGAGAATATGCTGGAATTGCAGGCCAGTGCGGGAATGTATACGCACATCGACGGAACTCATAGTCGTGTGCCGGTAGGCAGTTTAAAGATTGGCAAAATTGCCGAACAGTGCGAACCACACATAACAAACAATGTGATGAATGATTCCTGGGTAAGTGATAAAGATTGGGCAAGGAGAGAGAGTATGGTCGCATTCGTCGGTTTGCCTTTGATCGTTGACAACCAATTGCTTGGAGTTCTGGCAATGTTCTCTCGTGAGCAGTTAACGGAAGGCACAGTTGAATCACTAATGTACATAGCAAAAGAGATTGCCTTGGGCATCAAGCGCAAGATTGGAGAAAAAATAATAGAGCAACACGTTGATAAATTAAGAACTGCCTTGGATGGAACTATAGTAGCCCTCTCTTTAACAGTTGAACAGAGAGATCCTTATACCGCGGGCCATCAACGTCGTGTCAGCCAGCTTGCTTGTGCTATTGCAGATGAGATGGGATTGTCTCATGAACAGATTGAAGGAGTCAAGATGGCGGGAATTGTCCATGATATAGGCAAGATGCATATCCCCGCGGAGATTCTGAGCAGACCGGGCAAGCTTACTGCGGATGAATTCAATATTGTGAGATCGCATGCCCAGGTCGGTTATGACATATTGAAGGGGATAGAGTTCCCCTGGCCTGTTGCTGATATTGTGCATCAGCATCATGAATATATGGATGGTTCCGGATATCCTCAGGGTCTATCTAACGGTGACATCCTCATTGCCGCGAGGATATTATGTGTGGCTGATGTTGTAGAGGCTATGTCTTCGCACCGTCCTTACCGTCCGTCACTCGGCATGGACACGGCATTGGAGGAAATATCTAAGAAGAAGAGAAGCCACTTTGATGAGAGGGTTGTACTGGCCTGTTTGAAGATAATTAAAGAAGGATTTGTGTTTGAATAACTAAAATTATCAGAAACACTAGAACGTATTTTTGTTTTCAATTTATAATATTTTGTTTATACCTGTCCGTATAAAATCATATAAACCATGTCTCAAATATTATATTTCTGTCTATTATGATCTTCAACTCAAATCTTGATTATGATGCTTTGGCAGACACCCTTAAGGATTATTCCACGCACTGAGCATAAATGAAGTACGTTCAAAAGTATTATCTTGAAATGAAAATAATATTTCATAAAATAACGTCTTATATCAATACAAATTTTCAACCGGAATAGTTAAGCTAATGACAATTATAGAAAAAAAAGAAAATTCTATGCAGGACTCATTTATTGATGATGAAGTGCTCGAGTTCATGTGGGTTACCGGAGAAGAGCAGGAAACAACAAATTTAGAATCATTGTATAATAAATTTGGTAAAGAGACAGTGGGGGTTGTCCTATCCGCAATGGTTGAGAAAAAGCTGCTAACCATTCATGATTCAATTATTCATCTGACTGAAACAGGGCGGAAAAAGGCAACTCCGATTATCAGGCGTCACCGACTGGCAGAAAGATTATTAAATGATGTACTCGGTGTCAGTGATGAGGTTTTTGAACGTGGAGCATGTCAGTTTGAACATTTCATCAATGAGGATATTACTGCAAGTATATGTATGCTTCTCGGACATCCTACAGTATGTCCGCATGGTAAAAATATTCCGCCGGGAGAGTGTTGCTCACATACAAAACGGAAGTTACAGCCGGTATTTGGTCCGCTCTCCAGACTACGGACAGGCATAAAGGCAAAGATTGTGTACCTTTCAACCGGATCTCAGGAAAGTTTAGACTGGCTCTCTTCAATTGGTGTAGTGCCGGGACTTGAATTCACCGTTCACCACAGAAAACCGAGCCTTGTTATACGGTTTGGTGAAACACAACTGGCGTTGGATGATGAAATTGCCAGATATATTTATGTCCGTATAATTACCAGCTGAATTTAAATCTTCAACGGAATCATATGCCGGTATATTCAATAAGTAAGAAAATATTTATTACTTTCTTTCTCATAGCAATGGGGACTGCCTTTTTCTTCTCATGTCTTAATTCCTACGATAGAACAAAATTTTCACCGAAACAGACTATCAATCACTATAAGGGTAGCGAGGGGAATCAGGGTTATGGAGAAGTGTCCTCTTATCCAATGTCATATAGGGAAGTCATTGAGGTTATGCATGTGCACGCGTTCTTGATTCCCCTGATTATATTCGTTATGTCACGTATTCTTTCCATGACCGGTACAGGAGAAGGAATCAAGACAACAGTCTATATCTCCGCTTTTATAGGCACTATTATGAACCTGTCAGGTCCATACCTAATCAGATATACATCAGAGATATTTACGATATTTTTGATAGCATCTTACATAATCCTTGGTTCTTGTTTCATCACTTTCATATCCTTGCCCGTCTATAAAATGTGGTCAAGGGTGGCTGCAGGAGAAGCTGATTACTGGTTGTAGATAATACTTTAGTGTGTAGTCGGGCAAATGAGACAATAATGATAGAGTCGTTAAAAACAGGCATAACTTTTGGGATAACATCCGGAACAATTACAACATTAGGATTAATGGTTGGTCTGTATTCCGGTACAAATTCACGTAGCGTTGTAATTGGAGGGATATTGACAATTGCAATTGCCGACTCGCTTTCTGATGCGCTCGGGATACATATTTCCGAGGAAGCAAATCATTCACGTACCACAATGCAAGTATGGGTTGCTACGGTGGCCACCTTCCTGTCAAAACTTTATGCTATTATCTTTATTATTCCTGTACTGCTATTTGATTTATCGGTAGCCATTAATATTAATCTTGTATTTGGTATCTCAATATTAACAATCTTGAGTTATTATCTGGCAAAATCCCAAGGCACCAAAGCATGGAAGGTAATTTTAGAACATTTAATCATAATAATTGTTGTTGTCGTTCTTACGTATATCTTAGGTAAATTCATTGCAAAATATGTAGGTAGTTAATAGGCAATTAATACCGCGTCTGTATATTCAATTCTTAATATCCAATCCCACTCTTTCAGCGTGATTCAAATATTTTTATAACAAAACCATTATATCAGGTTATCTATCAGAGCAGGTAATCGCCAGAACTCAGTTGGCTTTGGTGAACAATTCATCCGCATGGGAAGGGGATGATATGATATGGTTATGGAATACTTATTGGCGGTAATATTATTAATAGAGTAATGTGGGAAAACCGATATTTATTCGAAATTATAGAAATTATCAGTAGTGTCCGGTTAGGTTTTTTCATGTAACACGTATGGCAACCCTTTAGGTTTGCTTTTGTACATTAAGCGCAAGGCTGCCCGTACCGAACGGGTACGTTCGGGCGGGAAGCCTTGCCCTACGTCTCTTCCGACAGATCGGGTATAAAAACTGTACGCGCAAAAACCTAACCAGATGATATTGAGAAATTATTAGAAAAAATTTGACATTAACGAAAAACCTTCTATAATGCTGCGATTGCGACTCTGTCTCAGTAGATAAGTTGGGATTGTTTCTGATATCAGCATTATTAATACCGTGAAAGGGATTTTAATTTATGGAAAGACTTTGTTTACTTTTTTTTGCTTTTTTGGCATTAATGACAAAAAGGTTCTTGTGTCTTTTCATTATTCTAAATTTTATATTTCTCTTTGTTTGTAGTTGTCGGTCCGTTATTGCCGGAGAGAGTGAATCAGTTTATAGTTTATTGAATAAAGTTCACTCAATAGGTATGTATGACCCTCGTTTTTATGAACATGAACATTTTTTTGAGTTTAAGCGAAGAAACATTCTTGAAGATAGGGGACTTTCTCTAGATCTAATCTATACTTCTGACTTTATAACCAATCACTCAGGAGGATTAAAGAAAGCGGGTTCCGGTATCGACACATCTATAAGTTATCTTTCCAATACCGACATGACAATTGACCTTGATATGGAAAAAGCTGGTTTCTGGAAGGGTGGAATATTCCACGGACATATTTTTAACCACCATGGCGCTAACCCATCAGAAGACTATATAGGTGATTTGCAAGTAGCTGATAACTTTGAGTCGGAAAAAGGAACAAAATTGTATGAATTCTGGTATGAACACTCTTTTAACTTGTCTGGTACCGATTTGTCACTGTTAATTGGACAACATGATTTAAATAGCGAGTTTAATTTTTCGGAGTATGGGTTACTTTTTTTACACTCTTCCTTTGGTTTCAATAATGAGATATCAAATAACATTCCGGTGTCTAATTTTCCCATTGCAGCTCTTGGATTCAGAATAAAATGGGAACCCACTGAAAACATCTATTTTATGGCTGAAATATCTGATGGTGATCCGGGAAAAAACGATTGTGGAAAGCACTGGAAACTAGACAGTAAAGAAGGTTTTTTAAACTTTTTTGAATTAGGTTATCATTTTGGTGATCAAGAAGAGAGTCGGACTATGCCTGGAACGTATAAATTCGGATGGTGGTATCATACCGATGAATTTGATGATATCAGGGATGTGGACGAAAGCGATGATCCTCTGGAGCATAATGGTAATTACGGTCTCTATTTTATTGCCGATCAAATGCTAATCCCAGGTGAGGGGAAAAGAGGGCTTGGGGCCTTTTTACAGGTGGGAGGAGTGCCGGATGATAGGAACGAGGTTGATTTCTATCTTGGTGGAGGAATTCACTATCAGGGAATTATCCCTTCCAGAGAGGATGATATACTTGGTTTAGCGGTGGCACACGCTTCTATTAGCGATGATTTGAAAGATATTGAAAAAAGAGACAGTCACGAAACAGCCGTAGAGTTAACATACAGATCGCAAGTCCTGCCTTGGCTTGCCATACAGCCGGGAGTGCAGACTATTTTCAATCCGAGTGCTGATTCTACTCTGGACAATGCCATAGTTTCAATAATAAGATTTCAGATAAATTTTTAATATTGTTTCTCGTAAAATGTGTATTCGGATTCAATCCATACTACTGTTTCTAAATCTCCAAGATGAGTGCAAACCTCACTCTCACAAGGTATCTAGAGTCTAAGAATCTATTAAATTTACCATTATATCCGGATTAAATAATTTGACTTTGAAGTCTTTTGTTTATAACATGTAGTTGAAATTGAGTCTCATTCCAAATAATTGTATTATGCGTTGTATCTTATTAGAACATTGATACTTATGTAAAGGCTGTAGAAATGCATGAAGTAAAAACAAAGGAAGCTGATTCTAAAGCACTGGATTATCGGATTGCGCTTGTTGGTAATCCAAATGTTGGTAAAAGCGTATTGTTTGGTTTGTTTACGGGAAAATACGTTACTGTATCAAATTATCCGGGAACAACGGTAGAAGTTACCAGGGGTATGTACGCCGGATCTAACGATACAATTGAGGTGGTTGATACACCGGGAGCCAACAGCCTGATCTCACATTCTGAAGACGAAAGGGTTGCACGTGACATTCTTCTAAGAGACGAAGAAAAGAAGGTCCTGCAGATAATGGATGCCAAGAATATTCACAGAGGCTTATTAATTACAACTCAGCTTGCTGAAATGGGATTGCCTATTTCAATAGGCTTAAATATGTGGGATGAAACACTGGACAGGGGAATGTCCATAAATACTGATAAGTTGCAGGAAATACTGGGAGTGACGCTTACGAAAACAATCGCTACTCAAAAGTATGGAATAGGGGCTCTTAGGAACTCTATTAATTCGGTAAAAGTCCCCAAAATAAGCATTGACTACGGAGAGATCCTTGAGGATGGAATAAAGCAGCTTGAATCCTTACTGCCGGAAAAAACTACGGTGGAGAAAAGGGCCTTAGCCGTAATGCTGTTGTCTTATGATGAGGATTTAGAGGAAACACTAGAAATTGATGAACAGACCCTTGAGCAGATTCACAGGATCAGGGATGGAGTACAGAAAGAATATGGCCATCCATTAAGCTATGTAATTACTAAAAAACGAAGTGATTATGTTGGTAATTTATTGAAGGGAATAGTTAGTTATAGTGAGCATGAAGAACAGGCAGGTGAGATATTACGAAATCTGTTTTTCTTCTTTTTTATGCCGCTGTTCACCTTCTTTGTTGGATATAAGGTAATAGACTTGATGATGTTTATGTTTGCCGGTCCCCTGGATACGGGCGGACAAACAGCATGGATAATGAGATTGACAGGTGGTGGGATTTCCGTTGGTTTTTATTCATTCCATCTGTTTTCAAGAGAGTATTGGTCAAACCGGAAGGTAACCAACATTCTTGGTACCTTAACTATGCACCCTGCCCTGGCCTGGCCAATGTTAATTGTGGTCTTATGGTGCATTTATAAAGTTGTGGGGCAGTTTGGAGCGGGTGACTGTGTTGATTTTGTAGAGAGCAAAATTTTTGGCTCGTCTCTTGAAAAATCAGGCGGATTTAATTTTAAGGCATTCATCCCTTTTACGAAAATAGAATACGTATTTACTCATGTCAACTTTGAGGGAATAAATTACTATCTGGGATTGTTGTGTCAGAAGTTTATGAGTTCCGACAATTTTTTCTTTGAATTGTTTATGGGTGAAGAGGCTGGCCTGATGCAGGTCGGTGTCACTTACTCTATTGCCATCATATTGCCGATTGTCGGCTTCTTCTTTATAAGCTTCGGCTTAATGGAAGACAGTGGATATTTGCCGAGACTGGCCGTAATGCTTAACCGGTTTTTTAAGATAATCGGATTGAACGGCAAGGCGGTATTGCCAATGGTGCTAGGACTCGGCTGCGATACTATGGCAACAATGACTACGCGTATATTGGATACTAAGAAGGAACGGGTAATTTCCACACTGTTGCTTGCCCTTGCAGTGCCATGTTCGGCACAACTGGGAGTTATTGCTGGAATTCTGGGCAGCGTGTCCGGAGCGCATTTGGCAATCTATTTCTTTGTAATATTTTCTCAAATGTTGCTGGTCGGTTATCTTTCGTCTAAGATTATTAAAGGCACCGGATCAGATTTCCTTATGGAAATGCCTCCATTCAGAAGACCAAAGATAACCAATATATTAATGAAGACATATTACCGAACTAAATGGTTCCTGAAAGAAGCGGTTCCGTTATTTGTGTTAGGTACTTTCATATTATTTATAATTACTAAACTCGGTATTTTAACATATGTTCAGAAGGCGGCTGAACCGGTAGTTAAGCATTTCCTGGGGTTACCGGTTGAGACAACACAAGGTTTTATTCTGGGTTTTTTGCGAAGAGACTATGCAGTTGTAAGTATTTTTAAAGCATTGGAGAAGGATGCCGGCAACCTGGTAATTGATCCGAACCAACTTATAGTTTCCCTGGTTGTCGTTACACTTTTTGTACCTTGTCTGGCAAATTTCTTTGTCATGATAAAAGAACGAGGTGCTAAGACTGCATTTCTCATGCTTGCATTTATTCTCCCGTTTTCATTTCTTATTGGTGGGATATTGAGGTATGTGTTGCAGTGGTTACCAATATAAAACGTCTGTCTTAGTAAGGAGTTAGTTAAATGGCTGATGAGATACAAATTGAAGAGATGCTAGAGTATATATGGATCCTTGAAGAGAATGATGGTAAGGCAGAAAGTGCGCGTATGGGTGATAAGTTTGGCAGTGATATTACCAATACTTATTTAACGTCAATGGTAGAAGAGCAGTTAATTAATCTTCATGATTCAGGGATCGTATTTACAAAAACCGGGAAAAAGCGAGCCGAGCTGATTATAAGGCGTCATCGTATTGCTGAAAGATTGTTAAATGACGTATTGGAAATGCGAGGTGATGAATTTGAGCGTGGCGCTTGTCAGTTTGAACACTTTGTAAATGAGGAAATTATTGCAAGTATCTGTACTTTACTTGGTCATCCGGCAGTTTGTCCCCATGGAAATAAAATTCCACAAGGCGAATGTTGTTTAAGTGCTAAAAAGAATTTGGAACCGGTAATTAGTCCATTGTCCTTAATAAAAGCCGGCAAAAAGGTAAAGGTAGTTTATATTTCAACAAAATCACACACAAGCCTGGACAGACTTACGGGTATCGGAGTGATTCCAGGCCTTGAACTCACAATTCATCAAAAATTCCCCAGCATGATATTGGAATATGGCGAAACGCAATTGGCGCTGGATAATGATATTGCAAAAAATATATTTGTTCGTATAATTCAAAACTGATTTCATCACCTAAAAATAACTTTTACCGATAACTCCCATTGATCCTCGATCTGCGATTTCCTGTTTTTTCTATCAATGCAAATCTCTCAATTTAACCTTATAGAGGTTTTTACATGAAATGTTTAATGTACAGAATCATAATTAGTCTATCTTGCATTATTTTAATTCAAAATAGCGTTGTAAGTATTGAATATGTGTTTGGTAATGATAAGGTAAGACTTGCACGTTCTGCCTCCTCTGACCCTTTCTTGAAACCTGAGAACACAGGCGAAGAAGGTGGCCATGTTAGTGAAGCTAATATTTTATTCACCATTGATGAAGCTGACAAAAAACCTGTTGAAGATGTTGTAGAAAAAAATGCTACTGAGAAGAAAAAGAAACGGATCGTTAGGGACAAAAAAAAGAAAAGCATACTTGACCAGAAGTTAGTTTCTGAATATCTAAAAAAAGGAAAAAATTTTGAAGCAAGAAACGAACTGTCTGATCTCTATTTCAAGGAAACTGACAGAAAATATAGAAATGAGATAAAGAATAAGCTTGATGAGTTGAATGAGATACTGGTATTTTCAAAAGTTCCAAGCCCTGATGCTGTTTTTTATGAAGTAAAATCGGGTGATTCATTGGTAAAGATCGCAAAAAAATTTGATACCAGTTACGCATTCATTATGCGTATTAACAATAAATCCCGTACACTAATAAAGATTGGTGAGCGCTTAAAAATTTTGAAGGGAGAACTATCCCTTCTCGTTGATAAAAGTGATTATACATTGACAATATTGCTTGATGGTCATTTTATAAAACAATATCCTGTAGGCATAGGCAAGTCTAATAAAACTCCTGTAGGAGTATTTTTTGTTGATAATAAGTTAATTAATCCAACATGGTATTCTCCGGAGGGAGTATATAAATATGGTAATCCTAAAAATGTATTAGGTACACGCTGGATAGGTTTTGAGGATAGAAATGACCTTTATGGTTATGGAATACACGGCACCGCTAATCCCGGCTCTATTGGCAAAGACATGTCTAATGGATGCATTCGTTTAAAGAACGAAAATGTTGAAGAACTGTTTGATTTTGTGAAGACAAAGACACGTGTTGTTATGCAAGAGTAGTTGTATTGATTGAATATTTAATATGATACATATTGTTATTTGTAAAATATTGATAACCATTGATGGTTACTAAATAACGTTATGGTAAGAAAGGGATTCAATAATGGAATGGAGTATTAATAAGGGTTCTCATGCCTGTTTCCTTTGTGAAAAAATATTTCCTGAAGAAGAAGTTTACCTTTCAGCACTCTACGATGTTAACAATACATTCGAAAGGAAGGACTTTTGCATTGAGTGCTGTGATAAAAAAGATGACGAGAACATCTTTTCATACTGGAAGACAAAGATTTCAAAAAAACCGGAAAAGGTGGAAAGATATGCAAAAATAGATGTTTTTTATGATCTGTTTAATAAACTGGAGAATGAAAAAGATTTGTCGAGAGTGAATTTCAGATATGTACTCTCTTTGTATTTATTAAGGAAAAAGGTACTGAAACTGATAACTACACGTAAATCTAGTGATAGTGAATATCTGTTGCTGCATAACGTAAAAGAAGGTAATGATACTGAAGTACTGAAGCCTCAGTTAAGTAAAGAAGAAGTGTTGGCTGTTACAGATGAAATAGGCAAGCTTGTGAATTTTACACCCTAAATCAATACTGGCAGCACAATATAGCAGGCAAGAAACCATGCCCTAAGTTTAAAGTGCACTAAAGTTGTAGCAAAAGCGTTTATTACTTTAGTCACTTCAAACCTGATGGCGGCAATGTTCTTTATGTAGCTGTAGCTACAGCGTCTGTTTTAACATTATATTTGCAACCCTCGCAATCGATTGCAATTCCTTGATTCTTTTTCTGCTTAAGTCTTAAACGTAGCTTATCAATTGTTGTTTCAGTGATAGATGGGTCTCTCTGTAATCTGAACAAATCACGTCTTATTCGTCTTGTCTTTTTTATACTCGGGCACACTGACCTTGCTACCCTTGATGGACATATACTAACTATTTTCTTTTTGTTTATTCGTTTTTCCATGTTTTCCCTTTAAATGTTATCTGTGTTTACCTCAAGAAACTCTAATGTTTTCCTTGCCGCTATCTGCTCTGCTTCCTTTTTATTATTTCCTAATCCGGTACAATGTTCTACGTTGTGAATTAAGGTTATTACTTCAAAAGTCTTATCGTGGTCAGGGCCGCTCTGTTTGATTATCTTGTATCTGGGTATATGCCCTTGTTGTCTTTGGCAAAAGTGTTGAAGCATGGATTTATAATTTTTGTCATGCTTATTGTTGCATACAATATCAATTTCATCCTTAAGAGATCTAAGGGTAAAATCATAAGCTGACTTTAATCCGCTATCAAGATAAATTGCGGCTATTATTGCTTCAAAAACATTTGCTATAAGCGACTTTGGAAAAGAACGACTTGTCATTAACCCTTTTCCAACAGAGATGAATTGCTTCAAGCCCATTTCATCTCCAATTTTAGCCAGTGTTGCTCGGCTTACTACAACAGATTTAATTTTTGTTAATTTACCTTCTGAATAATCAGGAAATTTCTTAAATAAATATTCAGAGATTACCATCCCTAATATGGCATCCCCCAGAAATTCTAATCTTTCGTTACTGGGACTATAAGCCGTTTTAAAAGAGGTATGTGTCAGCGCATTTTCAAGCAGTTTAATGTTATCGAAAGAATAAGCAAGCGTCTTCTCGCAGTCTGCATGTTTTTCTTCCAATTCTTTATTATCAACTGTTTGTATCATTTTTAATGAATTTTTTTTCCTTAAATAACATTGATTCCTCAATTGCCGTATATTTGGTAGATGCTTCAACTAATTCGACTGCCGTGCTTTTACGAAACGATACTACCTCTACTCTGCAACCGTGGGCCTTTAACATCTCGACAAGAGGTACAAAGTCACCATCTCCAGATACGAGCACTATTGTATCAAGTTTTGGCGCTATTGCAATAGTATCTATCGCTATCCCCATATCCCAATCACCCTTGGCAGTTCCATCCGGCCTGAGGCGCAACTCTTTAGTCTTTATTTCATAGCCTAATCGTTTAAGAGCATCCGTAAAGCCAGATTGATCAACATCCGGTTTGTGTACTGCATAAGCGACAGCTCTTATTAATTCTCTATTCTCCACTACCTCCGATAATAATTTACTATAGTCAATTTTTGATTGGTGGAGTGCTTTTGCTGAGTAGAACATATTCTGTACATCAACAAAAATACCCATCCTCTGTTTAAACATTGTAACGGGTTCATTTGACATATATCTTATCCTGTATAAAACAACCTTTTATAAGTAAAAATAAATAACTAACTCGTAATAAATAAATTTAATAATACGTAATATATACAGAAGCATTAAAGCACAATAATATAGGTTAATACTATGGAATCTATAATCGGAATTTTTGATTTAGCTGTAACAACTACGAATACGTACAGGATTATGATTTATATATTGTGTGTTAAGCGTTAAGCCTTTGGCCAACAACGAGTTACTGTTGGCGCGATGGAGACTTGCTGATGTCCTTCCGTAAAGGCCGTACATCCATAGGAAAGACCAAGTAAAAACAACAGATTAAAAGTTTCAGAAATTTATCTGATGTATTATTCTATCCAGTTTTTCAGAACAGTCAACAAATAAAAAAATGAAAAATAGCATTATTTGTGTATTGTTATTTTGTTGACAGTGTGTTCATGTTTTGATATATTTCAGGGTCTTAAAAATACTATAAACTACTGTTATTATTAACATTTATGTACTTCTCTGGGTAAAAAATAGACATATGAATCTTAACAAATTGAGGGGGAAGATTGACGCCTTAGATTCGAAAATTATTGAGCTTTTCAATGAAAGAGCAAATGTCGTAAAAGAAATAGGTGTCATAAAAAACCGTAAAAATGCGCAAATTTATGCGCCGGATAGGGAAAAACAGGTATTTGAGAAGGTTTCTGAGAAAAACAAGGGACCTTTAGGTGATAAATGCCTTTTTGCTATTTATAGAGAGCTTATGGCTGGTTCAATAATGCTCGAGCGGCCCGTCAAGGTTTCATATTTAGGTCCCGAAGGAACATTCAGTTACTTTGCTGCAAAGGAGAAATTTGGTTCTTCAATTGAGTATATACCGTTAAATGGAATAGATTCGGTCTTTAGGGAAGTAGAAAGCGAACGTGCTGACTATGGTGTTGTGCCTGTTGAGAATACAACAGAGGGCGGTATCAGAGAGACATTGAATATGTTCATCGAGTGTGATGTCAAGGTTTGTGCTGAAATTATTACCCCGGTACATCACAATTTAATGGCAAAGTGCAAAAAAAGTGAAATTAAGAAAATATATTCAAAACCTCAGGCACTTTTTCAGTGTAAGCTTTGGTTAGCAAACAATTTCCAAAAGGTCGATCTTCTGGATATTGGGAGTACTGCTGAGGCTGCTAAAATTGCTTCAAAGGAAAAATATTCGGCTGCAATTGCCCACTCAGAAGTAGCCCGGATTTATGGTTTGAAAATACTTAGACGGAATATCGAAGATTACGCAAATAATATCACAAGATTTTTCATCTTGAGTAGAGAATTTCCTCCTCGAACAGGTAATGATAAGACTGCAATTATGTGTCATACCAAAAATGAGTCCGGAGCACTATTTAAAATATTAGAACCATTCAAGAAGCATGGTATAAGTCTGGCGGATATAGAGCCTCTTCCGACAAGAAAAAAAGCGTGGGATTATTGTTTTTTTATCGATTTTGCCGGACATGCATATGATGAGAAAGTTAAGCGCGCACTTAAGGAAGTTGGTAAAAGGTGTATTGATATGAAAGTAATGGGCTCTTTCCCCGTTGATTCTGTGAAAAGATGAAAAAACAATTTATAGCCGGTAATTGGAAAATGAACCTGACATTAGAAAAAGCCAAGGCCCTCGTAAAAGAGCTTTGTAATGGATTGGCTGACTCTGAGGCTGTTGATGTCGGAATATTCCCTTCTTTTGTCTATTTAAAGGATATTTGTGATATTCTTAAAGGTCACAATGTTTTTGTCGGTGCACAGAATATGAATATGGAAAAGTCTGGGGCTTTTACGGGAGAAGTTTCAGGTGAAATGCTCAGGGATATTGGTTGTACTCACGTGATAGTCGGACATTCAGAACGTAGAGCAATATACCAGGAAACAAATTCAATGGTAAATGCTAAGATAAAGGCCGCATTATCCAATGACTTGTGTCCAATCCTGTGTGTTGGTGAAAGTCAGGAAGAGAGAGATGCTGATAAAACCAGGGAGATTGTTGAGGGCCAGTTATCAGGAGGGCTTGAAGATTTGACATCTGAGCAGGTAGAAGGATTAACAATTGCATATGAACCTGTCTGGGCAATAGGTACTGGAAAAACGGCAACTCCAGAACAAGCGAACGAAGTGCATGCTTTCATCAGAAATATAATAAGAAGTAAATACAACGATGACACTGCTCAAAGCATTAGAATCCAGTATGGGGGGAGTGTGAATTCTAAAAATGCAAAGGACCTTTTGGGACAGCCTGAAATTGATGGTGCCCTGGTTGGTGGGGCCAGTTTGGATTCAAATTCATTTTTAGATATAGTGTCTGAAGCTGTAAAGTTTTCATAGATTAATGTTTTATTTATGATTTTATTTTATCTGTAAGTTTTATCATTTGTTTTAAAAGAGGTAAATTTTATGAATTCGAAATGGATTACGGCAGTTGTTATTATTTTTGGCTTGCTGACCGTGTTTTTTATTTTTGGCTGGTCTACAGTATTAAAATCTACATTAATCTTTTCATGTGTTGTCTTGATTGGGTGTGTTCTGTTGCAATCAGGGAAGGGTGGCGGCCTGGCGGCTATTGGCGGCCTGGCAGACCAGTCTGCCATGGGAACACAGACAGGTGGTATTTTGGCTAAAATCACTTATCTTGTTGGAGCGGTATTTATTGTTGCTACACTCTTTTTGACAAAACTAACACTGAACTCAATACATGGGACTGATTCTTTGCGAACAGAGATGTCTACGTCGCTTCAACACGATCATGAAGGTGTTGTTGATGAACATGCTGGCCACAATCATGCTCCTGGTGAGCACGTGGACCATGCACAAGCTTCAGTAGGAGAGGTAGTGGAAGAGGCGAAGTCCGTAGGAATGAAAGCAGTGGATGTCGCGAGTGAAGGTTTAAAAAGCATAGAAACTAAAGTTGAGTCAATAACGGAAGAAGTTAAAAATGATTAAGAGCATGACCGGCTTCGGTAGATCGGAATTGAATGATGAAAAGAAAACGGTTGCTGTTGAGTTGCGTTCTGTAAATAACAAATATTTAAAAATCAACATTAGAATACCTGACTTGTTATCAGGCGTTGAAGACAAGATTGAAAAACTTTTAAAGAAAGAGCTGGTTCGTGGGACAGTTAACCTGACAATAGATTATAAAACAGATGATCAAGTTCCAAAATGTGTGATAAATAAAGATATATTAAAAGACTATCACAACATAATAAGTGAAGCACGAAAAGAAATATCTTTTCAACAGGATGTCACATTAGATAACCTTATCTCTCTCCCAGGTGTTTTAGAATTTAAAAAGAATTCAGAAAACGGTAAGGCAGAAGATGAGGGTTTATGGCAAGAACTTGAGCAATTAGTTAAGCTTTCGGTTAATGATTTAAAGGAAATGCGGGAGGCGGAAGGCAAGAACCTTCGAATTGAAATAGACAAGTGGAAGGACAAGATTTCCGTGTTGCTGGATAAAATAGAGACTATGGCACCTAAAGTGGTTTCTGAGTACAGCAATCGAATTTTAGAAAGAGTATCGACTTTACTGTCAAGCACGGATAGTAAAATAGAAAAGGGTGACCTGCTTAAGGAAATTGCGATCTTTGCTGATAGATGCGATATTTCTGAAGAACTGGGAAGGCTTAGAAGCCATATTTTATTATTTAACAATACGATGGATAATGAAGAACCGAATGGCAGGAAGTTGGAATTTATAGTACAGGAAATGTTTCGTGAGGCTAATACAATAGCATCCAAAGCAAACAACTCAGAAATAATTGAAGATGTGATTTCAATTAAGACAGAGATTGAAAGAATTAAAGAACAGGTATTAAATATAGAGTAACTCAATAGTTTTTTACATTACGTCTGGATGCGATAGTGTCAGTTAATAAAAAAAGTTGTAGCCTGGTAATAATTTCAGGCCCATCAGGAAGTGGCAAAACCTCTATTTGTAACGAGCTGACGAAAAACTCCAAAGTAAAACAGTCAGTTTCTTATACTACGAGAAGCCCCAGAGATGGTGAGAGAGAAGGTATTGATTATTGCTTCGTAGAAAGAGACGATTTTGAAAAACTAATCAAGAAAAACAAATTTATAGAATATGCTGAATATTGTGGACATTTATACGGAACGCCAATTGGACCTATTAGAGAAGTAGTTGGAGAGAAAATAATCTTCTTACTTGCTATCGATGTTAAAGGGGCAATGCAGATTATGGAGAAAAGGCCTGACGCTATTTATATTTTTATAATGGCACCTGATGATGAAACTTTGAAACTTAGACTGAAAAACAGGCTTACTGAAGATGATAATATTATTAATAAAAGGTTTATGGTCGCTAAAGAGGAGATGAAATCCAGCAAGCATTATGATTATTGTGTTATTAATGACAAGTTAGATGATGCAGTAAAAGAGATTGAAGGAATTTTGCAAATATAGTTTCTTTTGTTGTGATAACATGCGGGGAGATTCTGATAATCGTAATCTGAGATGACTAAAAATATAATATTAGGTGTTACTGGCAGTATCGCTGCATTTAAGGCTGCAATAATAGTCTCCAAGCTAAAAAGCCTGGATTTTGATATTACCGTAGTAATGACACAATCTTCACAAAATTTTATACACCCACTGACGTTCAGAACGCTTTCCCAAAACAAGGTTGTTACAGATATTTTTATTGATGAAAGTGTTTACGACCCTCACCATGTTTCCATTGCACATAAAGCAGATCTAATCGTAATAGCACCGGCTACCGCAAATATTATTGGAAAACTGGCATCCGGTATTGCAGATGATGCATTAACCAGTACTGTTATGGCCTCAAACGTTCCTGTGATAATAGCACCTGCAATGGAAGAAAATATGTACAAGAGCCCGATAACACAAAGGAACATAAGTATACTTCAGGAAGTGGGGCATAAATTTATTGGACCGGAAAAGGGCCGATTGGCTTCTGGTAGAACAGGCGTTGGACGTTTGGCAGATGTAGAGTTGATAATCCAGGCAATAATTGAAGAGTTTCAAAATAAATCATCTAGTGATTGATTAACCATACAGACGATGTTAATAAGTCGAGATTGATGTTATGCAAAAAATAAAGCTGAAAATAAAGAGAAAAAAAGGTTGTGAAGATCTTCCGTTACCGGCTTATATGAGTCCGGCAGCCAGCGGAATGGACCTCTACGCAGCAGTTGAGAGTCCAACTGTAGTAGCGACGAACGAAATAAAATTAATTCCTACGGGGTTATATATTGCCTTACCATTTGGGTATGAAGCACAGGTCAGGCCAAGGAGTGGACTGGCACTGAAATATGGAATAACATTAGTAAATTCTCCGGGAACGATAGATAGTGATTACCGGGGTGAAATAGGTATTATTTTATGCAATCAAGGTAAAGATAAGTTTGTAGTAGAGAGAGGTATGCGCATAGCACAATTAGTAGTTCAACCTGTTGTCCATGCTGAGCTGGAAGAAGTTTTGGATTTGGATGAGACCCATAGAGGAGAAGGTGGGTTTGGACACACAGGGCATTGAAGAGAAGTAATTTTGTTAATACTGATTAAGAGATTATTTATAAATTAGCAACTTGGTCGTACTTTTTATTCCTTTAGAATGAGCTAATTTTTTATGGAAAGAACAAGAGTTTTTCACTCAGCATATTCAATCATTATCTGCACCGTTGGAATATTTATTTTGATAAGTATTGCAACATTTTCACCAAATGATCCTCCGTTTGCAAACTATCCAGTCAACAATCCTGTGCAAAATTACTGTGGAAAGGTAGGTGCCGGTGTTTCCGGGTTCTTACTGACGTGTATAGGAATAACATCCTATATCTTTGCAATGTTAATAGGTGCTTTGGGAGTTTCACTGTTTATAAAGAAAAAGATTGAAATTCTTTGGGTAAAAATTTTAGGTGGATTCTTGCTTATTTTTTCAATTTCTCCAATACTGGGAATTATTGAAAATTTTGCAAATTTATTCACCTATCCACATGAAACAGGTGGTATCATCGGAATGATTGCCGCATTTAGATTAAGAGAATATCTTGGTATTCCAGGAGCTTGCATCCTACTGACAATGGGATTTCTTATTTCCATAATGCTTATTTCCAATAAGTCATTGGAGTCGTCTATTGGCTGGACTTATAAGAGAATAAGGAAAATGTTTGTTTCAAAAATTATAGTTAAAGAGAAAACTCAGGTTGATTCTGACAAAGGTTTGGCAGAAGATACATTTGTATCAAAAAGAGATCTTATTGAGGAAGAGGAAGATCATGGCCTTGTTGTAATCCCACCACCACCATCAGTAGAACATAAACCAAGAAAGAGAACTGTTTTGGTAAGAGAGAAGGAGCTGATAGTGCCTAAAGGTAATCATTACCAGTTCAAAGATAAAAGTTATGTTCTTCCACCCATTTTACTCCTGGACCCGCTTAAAAGACATAAGCATGACAGTGACGAACACGTTATGGAGAAAGCGACGGTATTAAGGGACGCACTGGAACAGTTTAAAATCATTGTTGAGGTCGTCGGGTTGGAAAAAGGTCCTTCTGTTACTATGTATGAACTGGATTTAGCGCCCGGTACAAAAGTGGGGAAAATATCAAATCTTTCTGATGATATTGCAATTGCACTGAAGGCACCAAGTATACGAGTTGTTGCGCCTATTCCAGGGAAATCTACTATTGGAATAGAGGTGCCAAATACTCATAGAAAACCCGTACAGATGCGGGAAATGTATGAAACTGCGAGTAAGGAAATTCATAAACGTACAATCCCATTACTATTGGGAAAAGACATTGCCGGGTATCCTTTAATATCGGACCTTGCTGCCATGCCTCATTTATTAGTTGCAGGTACAACCGGCTCAGGAAAATCCGTATGCTTGAATTCTATAATATTAAGTATACTCCTTTTCCAAAGACCTGAAGAGTTAAAGTTAATATTGATTGACCCGAAGATGGTGGAATTTTCAGCTTTTAAGGATATTCCACATTTGATTGCACCTGTTGTCACCGATATGAAAAAGGCTGCGGCAGTTTTAGAATGGGCTGTCGCTAAGATGGACGAACGATATGCTCTTCTGGCAAGAGCTGGTGTTAGAGACCTTGCCGGATATAATAAATTAAGTGATTCCGAGAAGCAGAAGAGACTGGATCCGGAAGGAGATACAGGTCTTGGTGATACTCCATTGTACATGCCTTGTATCGTTATCGTTGTTGATGAATTAGCTGATTTGATGATGGTTGCTTCAAAAGAGGTGGAAGCTTCAATTATCAGGATTTCTCAGAAATCTAGAGCGGTTGGTATTCACCTGGTAGTAGCAACACAAAGGCCTTCTGTTGACGTAATTACCGGATTGATAAAATCTAACTTGCCATCAAGGATTTCATTTCATGTTTTTTCAAAGGTTGACTCGCGTACAATTTTAGATCAAAATGGTGCAGAAAAACTTTTAGGTAAGGGAGATATGCTCTTTCTGCCTCCAGGCACATCCAAGCTGTCCAGAGTGCAGGGGGTATATGTCAGTGACGATGAGATTAATAGGGTTGTTGATTACCTTAAGCAAATATCTCGACCGGAATTCAGCCCGGAATTAAAGGTTTGGCAGGGCTCTATAAAAGAAAACAATGATGTAAAAGATGAGCTTTATGAAGAAGCGGTAAGAATTATTTTAGAAACACAGCGTGGTTCTGTATCGTTGCTGCAACGGAGATTAGAGATAGGTTACTCTCGCGCCGCAAGATTAATTGATTTGATGGCTGAGGATGGAATAGTTGGCGAGTATAAAGGAAGTCAGGCAAGAGAAGTATTTGCGACGCTTGATGAGTGGGAGTCACAGAAGAAGTAAAATATAAACACCAATTTAAATACGTTATGTCTTCAGTAAATATTTTGTTTTCATTGTATCGGGTTTCTTACCCGCCGACATTTTATCTAATTTTAAAATTCTAATACATTAAATTATGAACATTGAAGATAATAAGACTGATATGCAGGAAGAGGAGTTTAGCTTAAAAAGAAGTGCTATTTTTAATATTCCAAACAGAATAACACTCTCACGACTTTTTCTTGCTATAGTATTTTTTGTGTTTCTCACATACCGGTATTTTAATGTGGCTTTTGTTATATTTTTAGTAGCGGCTGTTACAGACTGGCTGGATGGATATTTAGCCAGAAAATGGGAACTCTCTACAGACTTGGGGCGACTTGTTGATCCGTTTGTTGATAAGGTTATTATCTGTGGTACTTTTATTATCTTTGTACACCTTGCAAAAGAGATTATTGTGCCATGGATGGTAATTACGATAGTGGCCAGAGAGTTTCTGGTTAGTAGTATAAGGGGTTTTTCTGAATCAAAAGGTATTAAGTTCGCTAGTAATATATGGGGAAAGACCAAGATGTTTATACAATCATGGACTATTTGTGCCATAATTCTCTACTACGCACACTTTGAAAACGTAACTTGGGCAGAATATATGGTTTCTGCCTTCATATGGATCACGGTAATCGTTACCATTGGTTCTGGAATGACCTATGTCTACTCAGCAAAGAAAACATTACTGGCTGCTTAGTAAATTAACAGCCAGTAAATGTTTTCAATCGAACATCAATAAGATATATCTGATCATCTTGAAATGTGTTATTTTTCTAGATGCGGAATCACTCTTTGACTACAAACATTCCTTCCATGTTACCCGTCAGCACCACTTTGATTCTTTCATGCCAGAGCCTGCCAAACTCCTTAATCTGCTCATCAGTACCGGTTCCGCTAACTGACAGAGGCATTAACTCTCCCATCTTTGGATTAGCAGGAAGCATGCTATTGTTATATGATACTTCTACTCTCTTCCCGTTATCAATCCTTTCAAAAATTGCCGAACATATTGCACCTGCAGGCGCTTCGCTGTTTTCGTCAAAACTCAATAGATTATGCCTGTTAAATTTTCCACCTCCTAAACCGTGAAATCCGCTTTCTCCCGCAGCGCCTGTTATAAGCGTTACAACTTGAGAAATCGGACCATTAACTCTATAACCGATATCGCCTCTAAAAGTTACTTTAATATTCCCTCTAACTGGTATTTCATCACCATGGAGCTGCTTCAGTGCTATCATTGTTAATCTATACGCACCTGAGACAGCTGGGCAAGAATGACCGGCAGTCTTTACAGCATCTTCATAGCGGTATACAAATGGTTCCTCTTTGTCCATGGCACCTAAAGCGACAGCAAGAGGATCCTTCATTTTGATTGTTTCAACCTCATCAAGAAAATCTATGTTAAATTTTGACTGGCCTTCTGCCATTACACTTCCTCCAAATATGATTGTTAAAAACAAAAAAGATAATAAAATGCTCAAACATCCAAAAAATTTTCGTTTTGATTGTTTCAATGTTTAACACTCCCGTTAATCTGTTAATTATTAATTTTTCTAAAGCGAAATCCTTTTATTACAATCAAGAAAGATCCTATTCCGATCATTAAGTTTAATAGATTCAGAGGCAATGGTAACAGTTTGAAGCCAAGAAACACAGTTTCAAACAAAAGAACAGTTCCTAAACAAGAGTAGAAAAAAATCAAAAACCAGTTTAACCCGGCTAGCGTTTTTTTACAGTTTGTACATTCGTACGTATTCTTATTACAAGAAGGTATAAAACCATATATGATACCGGTCATTTCTTTAAATTGTAACGGATTTGAACAAGTTGGGCAATTTTTCATAACTTAATGATAATGATAAAAATTTCAATTATAGATGCTGAATGTGAAAAATCAACGTCTAAAATGTTGTTTGGCGTTTACTTCATGATTTTTCTCGATGTGAGTGTTTGAAATGTTTATTGTATAGTTTTGAATATTCAAAATATCTTGAGAGTACATCTCCAACAATAATCATTGCTGTTCTATTGATATCATTTTTGATTGTTGCATCGACTACTTTGCTTAGGCAGGATGTGATAACCTTTTCGTCTTTCCAGCTTGCTTGATAGACCATTGCAACAGGGCAGTTATTCCCATAAGATGGTTTGAGTATATCTGCAACAATACAGTATCCGGAAGATTCAATTATTCTTTTGCCTTTAACTGTTATCAGTTCGGGATCACCAAGGCCAGCGCCTATAAAATATACTTTTATATTAAGAAGTAAGTAATGTCAGGTAACCTGCCTGATTTTGTAATGCAGACGGATTTCTTTCCCGTCGAAATATTAGATAGCTTTAAACTGCTTGATGCATTTAATTATCAGGAGAATGAAGCCCTGATAATATAGAAGAAAATAACAGTGATTGCAGCTCCGGCAGGAATGGTAATCACCCAGGAAATGAATATATCACGAATAGTTGACAGATTTAAAGAGTTTAAACCTCTGGCAAGACCTACACCAAGGACTGCTCCTACCAGAGTGTGGGTGGTTGATACCGGCAATGCTAGCTTGGATGCTAACACTATTGTTATTGCAGCCCCGAATTCGGCTGCAAATCCCCTCGTTGGAGTTAGCTCTGTGATGCATTTCCCAATCGTTTCAATGACACGCCATCCCCATGTAGCAAGTCCGACAACAATACCTACCCCTCCTAGCAAGAGGACTAACAAAGGGACCTGGGCTTCCATTTCAATCGCACCTGATTTTATTACAGAGAGGATTCCCGCTAATGGTCCAATAGCGTTAGCCACATCGTTAGCTCCATGAGCAAAAGCAACGAAGCAGGCACTTAAAATCTGAAGATAGACAAAAATCTTTTCTACCGTTAAATAATCGGTACTTACGTTCTTTATATGAGTGTATTTTTCTAATTGATTTGAAATTATTTCTGAGTTATCCAGTATTTTAGTGACTTCATCAGAAAGTTCTCCGGTAGTAGATTCTTTTACTCTTCTCAGATGCATTAGTACCTTCTGCATGCTTTTTTCAACCTTTGGGTCAATATGCTCGTCTTGTTTCTCTTCTGGAACGGAAGATTTGATTCTATTAACCAGGAGGAAACTTATAAGCGCGCCAACTAAACCAACTTCACTCGCAAGGATTAGCGCGTGATTGAGTGAAAGGTCCAAGTGGAGATTCTTCAAACCCTTAAAAACCATCACCAGTGTTAGAACACCAAGAACAAAGAATACCAGAAAAGGCGTTATCCTTTTTGCTGATTGGACGGGCATTTTGGAATAAAAAATTATCCGTCTCAAAAGGCAGAATATCAAAAAAGAGATTGCTCCGCTTAGTAGAGGTGATACTACCCAACTGGCAGCTATCTGTGAAACAGTGTCCCAATGAATGGAGGAAAAACCGCTGAATACAATTCCGAATCCCAGTACAGAACCAACAATTGAATGCGTTGTAGAAACAGGCCAACCTCTATATGACGCAATGTTGAGCCATGTACCAGCTGCCAATAACGCTGCCATCATACCATAGATATAACTGTTTGGATCGCCGATAAAGACAACTGGATCAATAATCCCTTTTCTGACAGTGTTCGTGACATGGGAGCCTACCAAAAATGCACCGGCAAATTCCATAAGAGCGGCGACAACAATAGCCCATTTGAGGGTCAAAGCTCCAGAACCTACAGATGTTCCCATGGCATTAGCGACATCATTTGCGCCAATATTCCAAGCCATATAGAAGCTGATGACTAAAGCAAGAATAACGAGTATAGTTTCAGGGGTCAAGGTGATATCTCTCTAGTATTATTCAAGATCTAGTAAATTGCGGATACGGTGGGCTAATTTTTCAGAAGTGTTGGATAGCGTTCTAATTTCTTTTAGAATTAATAACCACAGATGGAGTTCGCCATGAGTAAACTGGTCTTCATTGCTGAATATATTCTTCAGTAACTGACGTTGTGATATATCAGCTTCATGTTCCCTTAGTGCAACTTCATTAACCATCGACTTGACTCTTTCTGCTTCACGGCCTGCAAAGGATGTTTCCAGCAGATTATCAAAATCCTCAATGATAACTTTAATGAGTTCATACGTTTCAATATTTTTACTTAAAAAGTTCCTGAAATCGTCTTTGAATATATCTTTCAATGTTAGTTCTTTCAGCGTAAGTAAAATACCGATATCCTCACAGTCGTCAGCTATGTCATCCTGTAATGATAATATTTCTAATAACGCACTTTTGCTTATTGGCATAAAAAGTCCGCCGGGAAGATGATTGCGCAATTCATTCTTTGTTGTATCAGCTCTCGCTTCCTGTTTTGAAATTTCTTCAGCTATCTTTAGGACTGATTCCTTATCGCCTCTTTCCAACGCCTCAAATATCTCTTTTACTTTAATTACACAGCCATTTACATCCTGCATATGTGTTTGCAGAGGTGCAAATGGTGATTTTGCAAATAATTTAGCGAATGTTCTCATGGCGTTTCATTATCTCAAACAGTAGTACAAATAATCTTTCTATTTCAAAACATTTATTTTGTGATTTTGTGTATTAAAACAAAAACCTGAAAGATTTCAATACTATTTTAAATTTAAACAATTCTTTTTGTTTTATTGCTGATTCTGTCAATGCTAATTAACGATTTTATAAGCGTAATTTACTAATATAGAAGACTTTATGATATTGATCTAAGAGAATTGAAAGCTAAGATGCGACCATCTGCTTCATAAAATTTTTTGCGTCATCTAGCATTTCCTTCGCCTGTTTTCTTGTCACAACGCTCTTTTCTGCGCCTCTTATCATTTCTGCAATCTCTTCAAGTTGTTCTTTTGAAGAGAGATTATCAATAGTTACAAAAGTTTTATTACTCTTCACCGTTTTATTTACCTTGAAATGTTGTTTCGCATAACTGGCGATTTGTGGCAGGTGGGTAATGCAGATAACCTGATGTGATTGTGCAACCAGACTAAGCTTTTCACCGATGATCCGTCCCATCCGCCCACCAATGTTTGCGTCAATTTCATCGAATATCAGGACAGGTGTTTTATCTGCTAATGCCAGATGTCGCTTCAGCGCGAGCATTATTCTGGAGATCTCCCCACCTGAAGCAACCTTTCTGAGGGGTTTAAGCTCTTCTCCCGGATTAGATGAGAACATAAACTCAATTCGGTCAAATCCTGAACTGCTGGCATGCTCTAATTCCGTCTGATCCTGATCACTATTATCTAAAGCAGAGATGTTAATATCAAATTTTCCGTCAGGAATTCCAAGGTCTGTCAATTCGTTTTTAATGAGAGCAGATAGTTTTTTACCTGTTTTTTTACGGTGTTGTGTTAGTGTTTTTCCCGTATTAATTACTGCGTTTTTCAGTTGCTTTAATTCTTTCTCTATTATCTCGGTGTCTTCATTCTCTTTTAATAATATCTCCAGCTTCGCTTTAGCGTTTTCACCATGAGAAAGTATATTCTCGATTGAATCACCATATTTCCTCTTAAGGCTTCTAATGGTTTCTATTCTCTCTTCAATTTGCTCTAATTTTCTCGGGTCATAGTCATACTTTTCAACATCATTTCTCAGTGTATTTGCAATATCTTCTAATTGATAAATAGTCTGGTTGCACACCTCTAAAGTGTTTTCAAACCCCTTATCAATACCCATAATTTTAGAGAGTTCATTTGTTATATCTTTTAACCCGTCAATTATAGAATTGTCAGACTCGTATAAACTGTTAGAGCACAAAGAAAGTACATTTTGGATTTTTTCCGAATTTGCAAGAATGTAACGCTCCTCTTCCAGGCTTTTATCTTCTTCCGGTTGTAATTGACAGCGTTCAATCTCATCTATTTCATAACGATAAAGTTCTAACTGCTTTTTTCTTTCGCTATGTTGATCATTTAACGAGTGCAATCGCTTCTCTTTTTCCAATGCGTTATTATAGATAGTGGAATACTCACTTCTAAGATCATCAAGTTTTCCAAAACTATCAAGAGTTCTGAGTTGTTGTTGCGGATTAGTAAGTGATTCATGTTCGTGTTGGCCATGTATATTTACTAACAGTTCTCCAATCTCCTTTAACAAAGAGACTGTTATTGGTTGATTATTGAGTTTACATCTGTTTCGGCCTTTCTGATCTAAACTTCTCTGTATAATGATCTCTTCATCATCAATTTTGTCAATATGCCCTTTGATGCTTTGCCTAATCTGACTATTTTTAATAAAGAATAATCCGCTTACGGAAACGTCCTTTGTCTTACTTCTGGCAATATCATTTGTTGTCCGACTTCCCAAAAGGAAGTTTAACGCTCCGATTATTAAAGATTTACCTACACCGGTTGTTCCGGTAAAGATATTTAAACCTTCATCGAAATTTATAGTAATCTCATCAATCAAAGCAAAGTTGGAAATAGAAAGTTCGTTCAACATAATCTGAATTATAATAATGAAATTCTTTTTGTTTACCAGAGAAAATCAGAAAGGTCCAGGAAATCAAAACATGACATGATGTCGCGTTGGGTTTTGTGTCAGATTCTTATAACAGAACCTAAAATCAGCGATTCTATTCCATATGTTATAGTCGCCTTAGGCTTTAGCCTGCGTTTATCCTCATCCGATAGGTGTATATGTATTCCTTGTAAGTTACGCAACCTAAAGAATGCGACTACTCTAAATCGTTCAATTTAGATAAAATTATATTTGTTGTTTTTAAATATCGTTAAATACCAGCTCTTTTTTGTAATTATCTTTTTTTTAAGTTTCCAGTGTAACAAATGAATATGAAATATTGCACGGATTATTATTGACATAAGCAAATAATTCGTTAAATTACTATATATTCACCACTTGTAGCTATACTTTCGATGTAATAATATGACGGCAACTATAGTATCTTTATTCAAAATGCTATAGAAAGATAATATAATAATCTCACCAATATACAATTATAGATTCCCTGTCCAATATCAAAAAAAATTAGTGATATAACTGTTTTGAATATTAAGCTGCTTAAACAATCATTAAGGAGAAATTTATGGTAAATGATAAGCCAAAGAAAGTAGTAAAGAAATCTGCTGGGAAAGCTGAAAGTTCTTCCAAAAAAACTACAACAAAGAAGAAAATTGCTGTTAAAAAGAAGGACACTATAGTTCAGAAGAAAAAGAGTCCTGTTAAAAAAGCAACAACCTCAACAGGAAAAAAGACGGTAGCAAAAGAGATTACAAAAAAAACAGCCGCAAAGAGCAAACCGAAAGTATCAGCTGTCAAAAAAACAACAGTTGCTAAGACAAAAAAAACGGTAGCAAAAAAGAAACCGGTAAAAAAGACTCTGAAAAAAGTGACTACTAATGATAATGCTGATCTGCAGATTAAGGCGGCAACTAAAACTCAGAGAGAAAAAGTAGAGAATGTTATCGAGAAACTATCACAAAAGACGGAACAAAATTATGTTACGACAGTAGCCGGCGTTTTTAGAAAAGTACCAACTGCTAAGAAATCAGCACCAGAGGTGCATAAGGAATTACCAATTAGCGGAATATTTAATTACCTGAAGAAGATGTTTTAAAGTATTCGATACATTACATATTTTCATTCCTATCCGTACGTGATTATAAGACAAGATGCCAGTATTGAGCTGTTTGAAAAATAATCTCGTCAAAAGCGAGTTGCTTGCTATAGACGGGATATCATTCACACATATTAGTTTTAATATGACGCTATGTCTAATATCACTCTTGGAACTCCAGCGCTATTACTTTAATAGTACTCTATAATAATCATAATACCCTTCAAACAAAGAACGGTTAAGGTCGTTCATTCACGGAAGCACTCCCCGATTTTTGTAGATAAAAAAATAGACTCAAGTCGTTCAATCAATTTATTCATGTGTCCCCGGCGTTATTAACAACAATTTGGGAACGCTCCTGAATCGAGGTGTGGCCAATATTATTAAAATGCTCCTTTGGAGTACTTTAATAATATTCGTATATGATCAATCCATGAGTTGCCTACGCTTTTGAATGTATCTATTGTCGCGGTTTGATTTATCAAACCCTTGCTGCTCTAAGGCACAATAGATCGTGCTGTAACAAAAAGTTTAAAATAGACACTCCTTCTATGTGGAACTCGCCCCAGAATGTAGTACTGATCTCATAAGAAATCTCTGATTTTGGCAATCGATGCAAATTTCACCAAGTCCATTACCAAATAATTGCCTCACTTGGAAAACCAAAATAGTACACCATTGCACACTTTTGTGACGGCACACCTATGTGACATGGCACGCAACATCCTTTTTTTTTCTCCATCTTTCACCCAAATAATACAACCGAAAACAAATAATTATTATTAGCGTAAACACCAACCATATAACAGTTTCAAAATTTAATAACACCTGATACCGATTGCAAACAATACCATTCATCACCTTTGGCACACAGTTTGTTCTAACTTCCATAATTAAATCCAGAAAGAAAATTGAATAAACGATACGACACAAAAACGTAATGGTTTGATTCATCAAACACGTCTTTGACAAAGCACGATAAATCGTGCCGCTACATTGACAACATACGATGAAAAATTGCTTAAATAATTACTTTTTTTACTAAAGAAAGGTAAAGAGAAATGATACTGAAATCAGAAAAAATATTAATCATTGCAATTATTACTTTAACATTAGGGTTTTTCACTACGAATGAAGTCTGTTTCGCTGTAGAAGATGAGGGCCTTTATGTAGAAGTTGAAGGCAATGTTGGAATTGGGACGACAGACCCATCATATCTATTACAATTGCTGAAGAATGGTTCGGCGGCCCCAATTCAGCTGGATATTCATAATACCGGTACAAATGATGCGGACGATTCAATTTTATCCTTCGGAGTCCAAGGCCTGATAGATTTCGGAATGGGGATAGACAGATCTACAGGCAAATTTACTATAACAAAAGGAAAAAGTTTTTTAATAGATAATTTTTTTACTATAGATGATATTGGCAATATAGGCATTGGGACGCTGGTTTCGGGAGGATTATTAGGTTTAAAAGATGAATTTACTTATCTTGACCGGGATGATAATAATAATCTAACCTTTACGGATGTTGTTACAGGTACAAAGACACTTGCAGATTTGATTAAACTGACGTACATCGAGATAGCAGAGATGGGCTTTGTGACCGGAGCGCATACGGTAGACACTGATACACACATAGATCAGACCGGTATTGAAGGTCTTGGTTTTACCGCCGGCGCTCATACGGTAGATACAACACTTGATCAGTCTGGAGTAGAGGGCTTGGGCTTTGTGACAGGAGCGCATACGGTAGACACTGATACACACATAGATCAAACCGGTATTGAAGGTCTTGGTTTTACCGCCGGCGCTCATACGGTAGATACAACACTTGATCAGGCCGGGGTAGAGGGCTTGGGTTTTGTGGCAGGAGCGCATACTGTAGACACAACACTTGATCAGTCTGGAGTAGAGGGCTTGGGCTTTGTGACCGGGTCGCATACGGTAGACACTGATACACACATAGATCAAACCGGTATTGAAGGTCTTGGTTTTACCGCCGGCGCTCATACGGTAGATACAACACTTGATCAGGCAGGGGTAGAGGGCTTGGGCTTTGTGACCGGGTCGCATACGGTAGACACTGATACACACATAGATCAAACTGGTATTGAAGGTCTTGGTTTTACCGCCGGCGCTCATACAGTCGACACCACACTTGATCAGTCTGGAGTAGAGGGCTTGGGTTTTGTGGCAGGAGCGCATACGGTAGACACTGATACACACATAGATCAAACCGGTATTGAAGGTCTTGGTTTTACAGCCGGCGCTCATACAGTCGACACCACACTTGATCAGTCTGGAGTAGAGGGCTTGGG
>Ga0233445_1000031_pt1 | contig 210033 bp, 183 predicted proteins | sample SI_124_October20_5_FD_182779 | JGI IMG/M metagenome (GOLD analysis project Ga0233445, IMG submission 182779) | Seawater microbial communities from Saanich Inlet, British Columbia, Canada - SI_124_October2016_100_MG | ecosystem: Environmental > Aquatic > Marine > Inlet | place: Canada: British...
CTGCGATGAACGGGACTGTATCCATAGATGATTTAAATGATGAAATTCAGAGAAACTACCCTGATAATGCTCTTCCATTTCGGTTCTTAGAGAATCACGATGAAGTGCGTATTGCTTCTTATTTAGATTCTGAAAGATCAAAATTAGGTCATACAATTTTATTAACAACAAATGGTATTCCCTTAATTTATTCTGGTGGCGAAGTTGGAGAATTAACCACTCGAGATCCGATTAACTGGACTGATCCGAATAATATTAGACCCTATTTCAAACAATTAATTGATATTCGGAAAAACTTTATTCATCAGCCTATGATTCATCGGTTGGAAAATACTGAAACTAGTAATGTGTATTCCTATGCTTCGGTTAGTGAAAACCATACTGTAGTAACATTTGCTAATTTTCAATCGGGTGAAATGGAAATTCAATGTGATTTATCATCACTTCCTGATGAAGATGGCCCTTATTTCTTAACAAATTTAATAGATGGATCCATCATTGACATTTCACCTGATAATGTTGGTTCCCTTCCTATTACATTAAATAGTTTTGATGCTAAAATTTATTATTATGCAAATCATACCATGGATATTGACCCTGTTGAAGAAGCTATTGTTGGACATAGGTTTAGAATTAATCAGAATTATCCAAACCCGTTCAATAATACAACAACGATTCAATTTGAAATGGATATAACATCTAAAACAATGATTCAAATTTTCAATATTTTAGGTGAAAAAGTGGTTACAATTCATAACGATATAATTCAACCAGGATCACATATAATACATTGGAGTGGCAAAGATCAATCTGGCGTGAATGTGCCTTCCGGTTTATACTTCTATCGTATTCAATCCAATAATCGTGTGTTGACTAAAAAAATGATGCTATTGAAATGATGATTTTATGAAGAAGTATAGTGTTTTAATTATACTTTTGTATCTCATTGGTTGTGAATCACCAACTCCGCCTCATGTTTTAGCAAAAGTTGGATCAAGTTTTGTAACTGATAGTGAGTTTAAAGACAAATACAAAAATATATTAATCCAATCACAAACACAAGATTCGCCATTTGAACGGAATCGTACCCTTCAATCCTTGGTCAGAACAAAATTATTTTCTGAGTCTGCGCGAGAGAGCCAACTGACTCTTGATTCTTTAACTCATCGAAAAATCATTTCAGTTAAAAATCAAATATTGCGAGAAGCACTCTATGAAAACCAAATTGAAACTAAAACCCACTTTTTATCTGACTCAATTGCTCGACAACACTTTTTATGGATGAATTCGGAATGTAACCTAAAACATCTATTCTCACCCCATAAGAGCGTATTAGACTCTATGTACCTTCAGCTACAACAACCTGCACTTTTCCAACAATTTGCTCATTCATTATTTTCTGATTCCACGTTGAAAAATAATGGTGGCTTACTTGGGTGGATTAAGTACAATGATCTTGATCCATCTCTTGAAAAAGTCGCTTTCACCATGAAGGTTGGCACAATGTCACAACCTACTCGATCTCAACATGGATGGCATATTTTATTTAAAAAGGATGAAAGAAAACAAATGATTATTTCTGAAGATGAATATGCCATGAGAAGGAATTCAATATTATCCAGCATTCATAAAAAAGAAACACTTATTTCGGCAAATCATTATGTTCATAATTTGCTAGATAGTAAACACATTTCAATAGACGATTCTTTGGTATACCATTCTATCGGGCAAATATTCACACTTATTCAGTTACAACAAGGTCAAGTTGATGCAGGAGCTAAAACCCAATATGGCGATATATTAATGTCTATATCTCAATCACTTCTTTCTAGCTTGAATGAACCTCTCGCTCATTATGATGGTGGTACTTTTACTGTCCAAGATTTTATGGATGGATTATTATCCTTACCACCTGTTCAATCAACTCATTCGCCTATTACATCATTTTATCAAGCTCTAAGAAATAAATTATTAGTTGAAGAAGCCAAGGGTTTAGGCCTTGAAAATAACGGTATTGTACAATTAAAAGTCAAAGATATAGAAGATCAATTTTTTGCCAGTGCTTTTTTAAAGACACAATTAAAAGAACCGTCAAATGGGCATTTTAGTTCATCCGAGCTTAAATCTATTTCAGATAGCCTTCGTTCTATATATACTATTACATTATTTCCTGAACATTTGAATGCTCTCTTTATCCAACCAAACTGATAATCTTTTTAGTTTTTCTCATCCATTGTTGTAGGCTGGCCAATTTTTCAATGGTCACTGTATAAACGCCGAATGCTTCTTCCACTTTTCCGCGTAAAATAAATAAAGATTCCCAATGGAGTAAATCACCATATTCTTTGAAAGCATCAGGGAACAGAACACATTCATAAATATCTGATTCATCTTCTAACGTAAGAAATTCCATCGGTTCATGTTTTCGGGTCACGCTTATCTTTCGAGTAATATATACCCCAGCCAAATAAATGACTCTCCCAACGTGAAGCGGAATATTTTTTGCTAGCTGAATCCGTGCACTCATCAATGGCCGATACGGCGTCAATGGATGTAATGTGACGGGAAACCCAAAGGTGTCAATTTCTAGTTGATGTCGCTCCCACGAAGAAATGTCCTGACTTATAGGTGTTGTATCTAAAGGTTCTTTCACCCCATTTTGTAAATAGAATCCAGCCACGCGATAAGCCAGTTCTCGATGGGTGGTATCAGATGTTAAAGATGCAAAACATCCTGCATTGGTTAAAGCCATAGCATCTGCTAACTCCAAATCAACTCGTAGAAGAAAATCTTCTAATGAATTAAACATGCCTGCCTTGCGTTCATTCAGAATCGCCTGAATGGTTTGACTTTTCAAATGTTTAATACTCATAAATCCCATACGAATGGTTTGATTAACACCACGATAGGTTTCCATACTATCATTGATATCTGGGAGAATGATACGAATATCAAATCGTCTAGCTTCACTCAGATAAGCATAAGCTGAATAAAAGCCTCCTTGATTTGACACAACAGATGCTAAAAATTCACTCGTATAGTGAGCTTTTAAATAAGCACAGGTAAACGACAGCATGGCATAAGACGCGGAATGGGGTTTACAAAAGGAATACCCGACAAAAGATTTAATCATATCCCAAACTTGTTCAATCAATTCCAGTTCATATCCTTGTTCCAATGCACCATAGGTGAATTTCTTTTTCCAAGCTTGAATCAAATATTGCATAGAATCTCGGCTCATGGTTTTTCGTAAAGCATCTGCTTCTGCATAACCTAAACCTGCCAAAACACGTGCAGCAGTGGATACTTGTTCTTCATACACCATAATGCCATAACTCTCAGATAAAAAATCCAAATCAGGATGTAGCAGGGACCATGGATCTCCATGAATACGTTCCAACATGATTGTGGTAAATCGGTTCGCTGCTGGTCGAATAATAGATGAATAAATGACTACATGTTCAAAATCTACAATACCCGCTTTTGCCAATAATTGACGCGTGGCTGGACTTTCTATATAAAAAACACCCATCGTTTTTCCTGATTGCATAAGTGCTTCCGTCTTTAGATCGCCAACAGGTTGAATCCGGTGATAATCAGCGTAGTCTGTATCCGTTTTTTGATGGTTCCCATTCATATTGACTTGTTTCAATGTGTCCCGCACAACAGCCAAGCTTCGATTCCCTAATAAATCTATTTTTAGTAACCCCGAGTCTTCTACCTGGTCTTTTTCCCACTCTACAATTTGGACACCTTTAGGCGCCATGAGTACAGGAACATACTTACGAATAGGATTAGGCGTAATAATAACACCACCCGGATGCACAGATGGATGACGAAATGTACCAATAATTTTTCCACTTAATCTCAATACAGTAATGAGTGTATCATCCAAATCCACATTTGCAAACCGTGGATCTGTTTTAACCCATTTTTCTAAATCTCTTCGAGATGCATACCACCCGATTCTTTTAGTAATGCTTTTTATTTCTTCGTTGGACAATCCATATACTTTCCCTACTTCCCTTACAGCAGAACGTGGTTTTAAAAATACCTGACTGGAAACCATGGCTGTATGTTTATTGCCATATTTCTCAAAAACATATGCGAGAATATCATCTCGCTCATCCCAAGGAAAATCTACATCAATATCTGGCATATCTTCTCGTTCTGGATGAATAAAGCGCTCAAACTGAAGGGCATACTTTAATGGATCGACCTGTGTAATAAATAAACAATAACTTATGATAGATGCGGCGGCTGAACCCCGCCCAATAGTTGATCGCGTTTGTTGAACAATATCCTGTACGATAAGAAAATAAGGCGCAAACCCTTTTTGTGTAATCATATCCAATTCATAATAAATTCGATCTGAAACAGCAGATGTTATAGAGCCATATCTTTCTTTAGCCCCTTCAATAACTTTTTCTTTTAAATCTTTATTGGCACGGTGTGTCTTCTTTAAAGAAAGATTCGGAAAAATTGTATTTATGAAAGACCAATCTGTTTTACATCGCTCTGCTAAATAGTAGCTGTTATTCATCGCATCCAAACTATTAGGAAAAAGCGAAATCATATCTGTTTCACTGCGAAACCAATGTTGCTCTGTCTTATAGGAGCCCTTTTCTAGTTTTTCCAATGTTGTATTTCTTTCGATTGCACGTAAAACAACATGTGCTTTCTGGTCTGTTTCTTCTCTAAAATACACATCTCCCGTAGCAACAATCTCTACACCAAATGTATTGGCAATTTTTTTAACATTCTTTTCTTGAGACCCGGGGCGAAGTTCCATAAACAAATGAGAATTAGGCACGTGCTTTACTAAAGATGCCAATACAGATTCTTGATGAGCCAGCATAAAAAGTCCTACACTTTTTCCACGAATCAATGTTGCAATCGGAATCGTTGGATCATCATGAACAGCAGAAATAATTTGGCATAAATTGTGGTACCCCTCTTGATTCTCTACCAATAAAACGACTTCTTCATTTGATGTTATAATATTAGTCCCGGCTATGGGTGCTATATTGGCTTGCTTACATTGTTGTGCGAATCGAATAAACCCCCAAAGTCCATTCACATCTGTCAAAGCTAGATGACTCATACGATGTACTTTAGCTAATTCAATGATATCTTGGAGCGATAAAAGTCCACGCATAGCTGAATAAACAGAATGAAGATTAAGATGGATAAACATGGTATAATGCCAGCTGAGATTCAAACATGCGCCATGGCATGAAACACATTCACAGTCTGGAGACTGTTAACACCATATTTTTTCCGAACCGCTTCAATAGCTCGGGACAAAGCCATATTTCGACTTTCTTCCGTATGAAATAAATTCGTTTGTTCTGAATGTGGGCGAAAATCACTCGCATCCAATAAAAGAGATCGAATGCGATTTCGTCGGCTATTTGCTTTATCGAATAATTGTTGACAAACCTGAATGACGGACACATCATCTATGGCGTAAAACCGCCCTATTCTGGCACTTTGAAGCCCATCTGTATAGTGGATTTCCAATTTGACTTTTTTAGCAGTTTCTTTCCGACGTCGCAATTTAAAAGCCATTTGTTCGGCAAGATGCTTGACTAATGCTTGGAGTATATTTTCATCATTCGTATCATTTGGAACAACCGTTTGTTCTACAATATGATTTCGAAGTAATGGGGGTGAGACCACGGACGTGTCCTTCCCTCGCGCTTCCATAGATAACCGTATTGCACATGCACCAAATAATGTTCGAAATATATCTGGAAATTGAATCATATCTTGTAACTGACTTATTTGCTGCACAAAAAGAAACTGAAGCATTTTTTTTACAGATCTTTCTTGTATTGATGGCAAAACAGGTACATGTAAAGGAGATAAAAATTTTGCTTCATCTCCATAATTCACTTCATGTATAGATTCAGGAATAACAGATGTAGAAATTTGGCTCACTAATTTATTAGCACTAATACCAACCACACTGGACAGACGTGTTTTATCTGTAATGTGTCGCACAATGGTTAAACCTGTATTTTGAAAATTTCGGTAAACAGATTTCATCCCATTCATATCCAAATAATATCGGCCATATCCTTCCGGTTCCACCACAGGCGTAAACGAAGATACAGTCTGATACACATATTGATTTAATCGTTGATATAAAGATTGATTATAGGGAAGCATTTGCACACCATGGCTCATATGTCGAGCCACAGATACTTTCATTCCCGCATAAAGGCCTTCTTCTTCTGCTTCCGGCGACAGAGAGACAATGGTTCCATTTTGATTTTGGGATGATAGTACGGCAATAGGGCGGGTTCGGAGAGATGGATCCATCATCCGTTCCGCCTGTAACTCAAAATGCCGTAAACGAATATGAAATACGGATGGGTCCATGCATGCTAATACTCGCGGAACGAGTAGAGAAGCACGCCATTGATTGCAAAATGATCTTTTTTGTTCACTTGAATAATTGGGAAATCTGGATTCCTCGGATGGAGTTCCACGCCATCCGACTTTGGATAATAATATTTGAGTGTCGCTTCACCATTAATTAAAGCAACTACAATTTGGCCCGAGCGAGCTGAAGGCGCTTTTCGGACAATGATATAATCTCCATCTTGAATATGCTCATCAATCATGGAATTCCCTTTAACTTTAAGTACAAAATTATCAGGATGCGCAAAAGGAGGCGGCACGTCAATAGTTTCTGCATTTTCTAAAGCTTCAATTGGTTCACCGGCAGCAATGAGACCCAAAAGGGGCAAGCGGGCTGATGTGGCGTGCTCTTGAGTTGTAGATAACGCCCGCTTGCCATTGGAACCTTTTAATCGAACTAAATGTCCTGAATCTTCCAATGTTTTTACATACCAATTCACGGTGCCTAAAGATGCAAAACCAAGGCCTAACATAATTTCATCATAGGATGGCGCCTGCCCTTGCTCAAGCGTAAAACGACGAATAAAATCTAAAAAGGTTTGCTGCTTTAGGGATAAAGGTTTCATAGGTTTATGAATGTGTTATATCTTTCAATAAAGTGCCTTCACAATGATGCCACTGCGAATAAAGAGATGTTTGTTTTGTCGTATGTTGGTTTAAGCGACTAATGGCTCTTTGGACAAATTCATCCTGTCTCTTCGGAAAAAAATGTTTTAATAATGCTCGTATCATATCAAACTCCTTCAATTTTATCATTGCTCGTAAGTTGCTCGTAAGTATATTACAATCATTACCCCATGTCGGTCAATGGGTATTTATAAAAAAATTAATTTATAGGCTATTTTATAACGGTATTTAAAAAAGAAAAGTTATTCCATTCGCAATGACGCTTTCTCTTTTGCTGTCATTCCTGGCTACGACTAGAAATCCATTTGATTCACAATGGAAACATCTGAATAGATTCCGGAATGACACTACAAGGGAAACGGGTTATGCTATTGTTTATCTTGAATCAGACCTTCTACTTCACCCGGATTTGGAAACCGCTCCAATGCTTTTTTTGAAAAAATAAGTTCGCCATCTAATGTGACTTCAAAAACTTTGTATGTGGCAAGCCAAGATTTGGACCAAATTCTAATATCAAATCTGTTAATCATAACTATTTTGCCAATAGACCATCAGGTAGATTAATGTAAACTTTATTTAGGGTTATTTTTTTAATATTCCTACATTCTTTTCAGTCAAATGAAGTTGAAAAAGAAACAGGGATATGAAATCTATTAAAATAATCCTTATGACTTCTTTAATCCTTTCTTATATAAAAGCATCAGATTGGTGCACAACGCCAAGCCCAGAGGAAGACTATTATCATTCAATTGGCGTTTACAGATATGTTTCTGACTATGAACCAAAAATAATAAATGTTTTTTTCTATATATTCAAACCAAGTGTCGGGACTGGAGGGTATTCTAACATTCAAGTTGACGAACTACTAACGATACTAAATTCAGATTTTTCTGATTCAGATATTTCATTTACTGATGTTGGGAGAAAAACTATTCGAGATGATAATTATTATAATTCCACTAGTATATATGATCTAACTGCAACATTTGGACACAGCAATGCTGTAGATATTTTTTTAGTAAATGGATTTGAGGCTAATGCAGGTTCGATTCCGAGCAACTCTATAATATATGGTACTAGATTATCAGGCGAGCATGTAATTTCTCATGAAATGGGACATAGTTTTAGTCTGTATCATACACATGAATTTCAAGCGGGAGGCGCTGAATACCCTTGGGCTCCTGATTGTGAAAATAAGGGTGATTTTGTATGCGATACGCCACCCGATCCTAACTTACACCATGGACAATGGGTAGATGAAAATTGTGATTATATTCATCATATTGACCAAGACCCAGAAGAAGCAGGTATTCAGGATCTATATAATCCGGATTGTTACAATCTTGAATCGTATACATCATTGGAATGCTTGACATGGTTCACAAACGGTCAAGTGGAAAGGATGCATACTGGGTTTGATGAATCTGATATTATGGATGCATATGTAGAAAATATTTCTGTACCTCAAAATCTGATATGGTCAAATTCAAATAACCATCCACTCCTAGAATGGGATGCAGTGACAGATTCTAATATCGATGGTTATTCTATATTTAGGAGTACGAATGAAGGTGAGCATTGCGCTGAATATCAGTTGATTGCATCACTACCAGACAATATAACGTCTTATCTCGATAATGAGATTGATATAGTAAATCCTAAAATTGCTATCAATAGTGCAGAATATTATGTTACAGCTGTGAATAATGTTAGTGATATCTCTTTCCATTCAAATATTATTTCGGTACCGACAAATATAGCAAATAAAATCGTGAATCGAACGGATAGTTGGGAGCTAGCTACATCAATTAATTTTGAAAGATATGATCATTCAGCAATCCTTTTACCCGATGGAAGAGTATTCGTAGCTGGTGGAGTCTTGTACAATGAATTTCCACCTTATATTGATAAATGTGAGATTTATAATCCCTATGGAAATTCATGGGTTTTAACTGATGATCTTAATTATGCACGAAGTAACCATACTAGTACATTATTAGATAGCGAATTTGTTTTAATCACTGGAGGATTAAATGAAAATGGGTCGTTAAGTTCGACAGAACTTTTTTTTATTGCAGACAATAGTATAATTGAAGTTGATTCTATGAACAATTCACGAAATAACCATGCATCAATAAAATTATCAAATGGCAAAATACTTGTTTCAGGAGGATTTTTTGAATCATCCTTTGGAGAATCCACAATTGGTAGTTGTGAAATATTTGATCCATTATCTGGACAATGGGAAATAACTGGAGAATTAAATTATCCGAGAGGAGACCATCAAGCGATTTTGCTCAGTAATGGAAATGTTATGGTTGTAGGCGGCCATGAATTTTGGGGGACTCCGGTTAACACAGTTGAATTTTTTGATCCTACAACTGAATTGTGGACAGAAATTGATGGTACTATATTTCCTAGGCCGTTCATATCTTTAGAAACTATTAACGAGAATATTTTCTTAATCAGTGGTGGAAATATTGATACTTGTGAAGTTTTTAATTATGTAACAAGTACTTGGAGCGAAGTGGCTCCATTTGAGTTTTCCCGAGAATATGGAATGAAGACTGTAAAATTAGTTAATGGCAATGTGTTGCTTACGGGGACTAGAGAAGAATGTGAAGTGTTTAGTGTTCCTAATATGTCATGGGTAAGAGTAAGCGATATGCCATCAGTTCGATTTAATCATACTCTCACACTATTGGAAAGTGGCAAAGTACTTTTAGTGGGAGGAAACTCTTCTCACACAACATATATTTATAATCCAGATACGACTACTGTAGGGTCGCAAATTGAGACCGACCTTCCAAAGGGGTATTCACTTCACAATAATTTCCCCAATCCATTTAATCCAAAAACGACTATCCGCTATGAAATTCCTGAATATAGTGTTGTAACCTTAAAATTGTATAATATAAACGGACATCTTGTCAAAACATTAATTGATGGAGATCAAAACCCTGGTAGTGGTTCTGTAGTTTGGGATGGCACGAATAAATCAGGATTACGATTATCGAGTGGTATTTATATTTTTATTATGAGAGCAAAATCAATCTATAGCAATAAATTGTTCACTAGTACCAAAAAAATGATATTCCTAAAATAACTGTTGTCCCTCCCAAAAACTAAATCTATATAAGAAGTTAGTGTAATTTGGCTTTAGATTGCATTAACGAAGCACTAAAAAGGTCAAAACAATTTTTAAAAAACTGATAAAAACCAGAAGAGTGAGGAAAAGATGGGTTTATAAAAGGATTCTATAAATGAAATTCTACCCGATTCAACTCGAAAAATGATTGTTCTTAAATAAGGGAATACTTCCTTAATAAAATAAAAGAACTAGGTTTTACTTGAAAAAACTGCCACTTCTTCTTCACATTCGTTCATCATCGCAATGACGCTTTCTCTTTTGCTGTCATTCCTGGCTACGACCAGAAATCCATTTGATTCACAATGAAAATATCTGAATAGATTCCGGAATGACACTACAAGGGAAACGGGTTATGCTATTGTTTATCTTGAATCAGGCCTTCTACTTCCCCTGGATTGGGAAAACGCTCTAAGGAATTTTTTGAAAAAATGAGTTCACTATCCAATGTGACTTCAAAAACGCCACCCCCGGAAGAAATAAGTGTAATATTACTATCAGGAAACTGCTTTTTAAGATCCGCTTCCAAACTGGAAGCGCGTGGTAAATAGTTTCAAACAGTACAATATTCAATGGAAATATTCATCTTCTATCCTTTTGATTAAGCTGTAGTTTACACATGCTATCTTCAATTCAACATGCATTATTTTTACCCTTCAGCTAATGTTTGATATTTCTTACCCAAATGATATATTTATCATAAACAGTAATTTCAAATATGATTTCAAAATAGAAAGATTCCTGTTCCTAAAATAGACATTCAGTCTACACAATAAAATATTTCACCACACAGTATTAATTCTATTAAATTGCCCGCCAATTATGAAGCACTTCTTACACATTATGTTTCTGGGTATTATTTCTGTTTTTTTCACACTAACTGGATGCGGTGAAAAACAAAAAAGCATCTATGAAGAAATTGATTTTTCAGCCATTCCATCGGATATTATGTCCAATGGCGAAGCAGTATATGCTCGATCCTGTTTCGCATGTCACACATACGGACTCAATGGTGCTGCTACCTTGGAAAATACAAAAGTTTGGGATAAAACAGCTAAAAAGGGGATTGAAATATTATATCAAAATGTATGGCAAGGATATACAGGAATGGAGGGCGTCATGCCACCAAGAGGCAATTGTTTGAACTGCGGGGAACACGACATTCAAAATGCCATTGTTTATATGTATTCTCATGTGATTTCTTTTAAAAAAGAGCCCACACGTTAAAATTATTCTATATTTAAAATCCTGTCTCATGCTACCATGGATACAGAATGATGGAAATAAGGAAGATTTATTTCAAGGAATCCAAAAAATATCCAAAATAAACAAGAACATTATATCCAAGGTAATTCACAAAACATTTATGACGCTTTTTTTATTTCACAAAAACCATTTTACGTACATCACGCTTGACACCATGGCGTAGTTCCAAAAAATACACACTACTTGCAGTATGGGACGCATTCCATTGTATTTCATGATTCCCCGGCTCAATCGCTCTATCAACTAATATTTCTATCAAACGTCCTTGAATATCATAAATAAGTAATGATGTCAATTGATGTGTATCGACTGAAAATCGAATCGTGGTCATTGGGTTGAACGGATTAGGGGAATTGGGATATAATGCAAATCGATTCGGTGACATATTTAAATCATTTTCCAGTTCAACATTAAATCCAAAAAACGCTAACAATCTTCCTGCCAATGCTTCTTTTTCTTGATCATTATAAATCGTTTCAAAGGGGAAACCCATCACAACAATGCGTGCATTCAAATTGCTTCCCGGCACGACACCACTAAATTGTGTAGCCGCAATTAAACCATTCGAATACATTAAAGCAGGCGTAGATCCTCCAATAGAGCTAAAAGCATCTGGATAATTTTCTTCATACACACCATGGCTTCCATTGTCATAATGCAAAGTGAGGCCATCGAAGAGTGTCCCATCTACCCCATTTACAGTATACGCATTGGCATCATCTGAGCCATAACCCGCTTTCAAATAATCATGAATAAAATCACGATCAGTTGATGAGCCCATATTATCTAAGTCCCATGCCACTTCCGAACCGGAAACAAATAGCCGTCCTCCTTCAGATAAATAATTTTTTACCTTATTCTGTTCTGATACAGAAAATGTTTCATGTTCGGTACTTTCATCCCCCAATAGCCAAAAAACGGCTGTATATTGACTCAATTGAACTGATCCATCTATTACCGCATCATTGTCCACCATATCAAAGGAATATCCCCAGGGATGTAACGCTAGCCCCATCCGTTTTGCAAAATTATGATAAGGCAAGGCATAACTACCATTCGTGCGATCAAAACCGTCTACAATTAGGATATCTTTATATTCGTCTGTTTGATAGGTTCCATAAATATCTGAAGAATAACTTTCAGACACACTATCCACGGATGAGACACTAGTCATTTTAAAGAAAACGGGTTCATTATTCTCATTGGCAAATTGAAGGGTTGATACGGATGGTTCAATATCACTTAATAATGACCACCCTGATCCAATGGCATGTGTATAAAGATGAAACCCGGAAATAGATTCCGGGTCTTGAGCTTGCCATACTAATGATATGCTATCCGTCCATACAATAGACCTTATGTCTGTGCGTGGTATACTAGCTGGCGATCCTTCCATACCAACATAATATCTTGGCGTATAGGAAGTAAGTTGACTCAAATTATAAGTCCGATAACTCACTTTCCAATCAGCAGCAGATGCTTCAACAACCAAAAAAGATCCATCCGCATTTCGCAATACAACCATCCGAACATGGCCAACTTTATGGATGGCATCCCCCGGGCTTAAATCATTCCAATTATCGTATGCAATCGTAATATCATCATCCATCATGGCTGTAGAATAATGAGAAGATAAACTCCAACATCGAGACACAAATCCGGAACAATCCACGCCAACAGCATAAGAGCTCACACACCAATTTGTACTGCAATCTGTCGCTTTATCTCCAGCATATTTTCCATCATCAATGCCATTATTAAACCCATCTAAAGTATAAAATCCGCCCCACTGATATGGCACATGATAATTTGTTCCAACTTGAATCCAGCCCGGTGTCTCCACAGTTACTCCATTTGGATCAGTAATGGGTCCACCTGTAATATTCCCTGCATCTGCAACCCACTCATAATTCACATATGCATCCGCTAATTCTAATGCTTCTTCTGGGGTTACTACAGGATAATTATAAGATTCCCTTTCTTCATTTTCATTGGACTCTGGTTCAGAAAATTGATTTGGAACTGTATTATAATGAACCCCTTCTAATAAATGATTTGGTAAAGTGTAAACAGGGTCATCATCGATTCCACCTTCTGCTTGAATCCAGCCACTTATCGTTACACCCTTTTCTCTTGTACTCATAATATAGAGATGTCCATCTTCATCAATATAAAATGGAACTTCAATAAATGAATAATCAATATTCGGAATTTGGAATATGGCATGTGTCGACCCATTTTCATCATATAATCCAATCATTCGTTTTACATCTAATGGAACTTGTTGAATAATAGTTTCCACATACACATAATGGAATCCATTAGTATTATTTCCAAGATATTTTCCAGATCCAATGATATCCGATTGTGTAATCGTAAAAGATAACCCATTTCCAACGATACTTAATGTATAGTCATTTTCCCGGGCCACACTTATTAGAGACATTTTTTGATAATTTATAGTCCGTATCAATTCTGAAATAGGTTCTTTTTTAACGCATTCATTATTGATAAACGTTTTTTGCAATTGAAAGATAGGGTCTGTAATACAAATTTTATTCTGATAGACTGAAAAAGATGTGGGCCCTAATCTAAATCCTGGCACATCTTTTATATCCAATTGATCCTCACCATGGCCCCATGGAATAAATAATAATTCCTTATACATGTATTGGGCTTGAAGAGCACCAATCAATAAGAGAGACACAGAAATGATTTTCAGCATGGTTGAAATCTACGAAATCTTTCTAATGGAAATCCAATTCATATATCATAATATTCCCGAGGAATCCAGTACTATTGATGGTGAATAATCCTTAAAATTCCCAACACAATTTTTAGAAAGAACATGCCAAAACATCCATTATTCGATTTGATTAAAAATGAACCCTTATTTCATTCCCTAGTGGAAAAATATGGGACACCCCTTTATGTCTATTCCAAAGATCGCTTGATTCATAATATTCAAACACTAGACCAAGCGCTTGGGGATCATTTTGAGTCTCATCATATCTGTTATACCATTAAAGCCAATAGTAACCCCCATTTGATTCAAGCTTTAAAATCAACCATTCCTGCGCTAGGAGCTGATTGTGCCAGCCCTGGAGAAATAGCTATTTCAGGAAAGTGTGGCATTGTGGGAAATGAATGTATTTATACAGGGAATTATGAATCACCCAATGATTTATCCTATGCCCTCGAAACTGGGGCTCATATTAATTTAGATGATATTTCATCTTTTCATCGATTGAAAAGAATCGGATTACCCAAAGATATATCCTTTAGATTAAACCCAGGATTCGGTCGTGGGGCCTTTTCTCAAGTTGTGACTGGCGGTGAAAATTCTAAATTTGGTGTCCCCCACTATGATATTGTAAATGCGTATCGACTCGCAAAAGAATCAGGTATTACATCGTTTGGAATTCAATGTATGACAGGTTCCGGAGTTTTAGATCCTAACTATTATCCAAATCTTATATCTAAAATATTAAAGACCGTTAAGAAACTCAAAGATGAATTAAATATTCATATGGACTATATCAGTTTAGGTGGCGGTTATGGCATTCCATATACTGATGAAGATTCCCCTTTGAATTTTGATAATGTATTTAATAATGTAGCTCAGAATTTTAACGTTTTCTTTGAATCACGACATGAAGCAAAACCTGCACTCTGGATTGAACCGGGTAAATCTGTCGTGGGCGATACAGGAATTTTATTGACTCGCGTCACAGGGAAAAAGGATAGTTATAAATCATACATTGGTGTTGATGCAGGCATGGAAACGTTGATGCGTCCTGCCTTATATGGGGCATATCATCGAATTTATAAAGTGGGCGACCCAGATGCGCTGCCATCAACAAAAGTGGATATTACAGGACGCATTTGTGAAAATACAGATCGATTGGCCAAAGATCGATTATTCCCAGAAGTAAATGAAGGTGATTTATTGGCTGTCATGGATGCCGGTGCATATGGTTTTACAATGTCAAACCAATTTTGTACGCGTCCCAAAGTAGCTGAAATTTTCTTGGCTGGAGAAAAGCCAACATTAATTCGACGAAGAGAAACCATTAAAGATATTCTTAGGAGTTGTGATGTATAGTATTATTATAATTAAAAAATGGATTTTAGAGGCTAAAGTCCACTTTTCTTCAATCTTTTTAACCCAAAGTAAGTTAAAAAAAAATCACCAATTTGGATTGAACTTGCCCATTAGGAGTAGGATATACCCAATTTTCAAAAGACAAAGGACTTTAGCATCTATACAGAGAAATTTTATTCTTTTGATTTTTTCTGTGCAATCAATGATCTTTGCCCAAAATAATATCGGCATTCATCAAGAACAATCTGAATATTATAAGATTCATTATAATGAATCATCTCGGCAACAAGTGCCTGGTCCCATATATCCAAAATCCCACCGAAACAGAACTCCTTCAAAAGAAATATTTGGTTATCACCCATACTGGATGGGAACAGCGTGGACGAATTATAATTTTGATTTAATCACAACCCTTGCCTACTTTTCTGCGGAAGTAAATGCAAATGGAAGCTTAGGAGATATTCATGGCTGGCCCATCACTGATCTCATTAATGAAGCACATGCACATGGCACAGATGTTGTCTTATGCGCAACACTTTTTAGCAGTAGTGATATTACAACTTTATTGAGTAGTGCCACAAATCGACAAAATTGTATTAATAATTTATTAGCTCAAGTACAAGCCGGAAATGCAGATGGTGTAAATATTGATTTTGAATCTTTCCCTTCTTCTCAACGGGATAATATGGTCACCTTTATCACTGATCTTACTGAAACATTTCACACAGAAATCCCTGGGTCTCAGGTCACGTTAGCCATGCCAGCTGTGGATTGGAATGATGCATGGGACTATAATGCTTTAGCATCTATTAGTGACGGACTTTTCATAATGGGATATGCTTATTATTGGAGTGGAAGTTCCACATCTGGGCCTAATTCACCCCTCACTGGTTCTGGTTATAATCTTACATGGACCGTGAATGATTATTTGAATAAAACAAATAATCAAGCAGATAAAATTATTTTGGGTATCCCATATTATGGGAGAGAATGGCCCACAGAGACAGATCAAGCTGGATCTCAGACGACTGGAAGTGGCGATGCGAAATTTTATGCAGAAATGGAAGGACGTGCCTTATCATATGGAAAAATATGGCACGAATCATCTCAAACACCTTGGTATCGATATGAAAATCCCAATTGGTTTCAAGGGTGGTACGATGATAGTTTATCCTTATCATTGAAATATGATTTCGCTATTGATCAGAATTTGAAAGGTGTAGGCGTTTGGGCGCTTGGTTATGATGGAAATAACACCGAATTATGGGATTTATTTTCTGCAAAATTTGGTGCTACGGCTCCCCCAACATCTCCTCATCGCATTTCCATAACAAATACATCTAACAGCTCTATTATTATCCAATTTCAAGGAGCAGATACTGCCGATGAATTTTTTATTTATCGTCGAAATCCATCTACAAATACGGACGAATTATTTTCCACACATCAACAACGTCCTATTGTTATGGATAACTTAAACCAGAATGAATTGTACTTATTTTCGATTCGCGCATCAAATACTCATGGGGAATCCCCCCAAACGGAAGTATTAGGTGTTGTTCCATCATCGCAACCAGTTAAATGTTTGATTGTAAATGGGTTTGATAGAGTAAATGGTACGACAAATACATTTGATTTTATTCGCCAACATGGGGGTGCCATTTTTGAAAATGGATATGCATTTGATTCTGCTACAAATGAAGCAATTATGCATGATGAATTAGATTTATCCCAGTATCAATTTGTCGATTGGATATTGGGAGAAGAAGGAACAGCCACTAGTGCATTCATTGGGTCAGAACAAGACCGGGTGGAGTCATACCTTGAAAATGGGGGTTTCTTATTTGTCTCCGGTTCAGAGATTGGATATGATTTATCAGCACAAGGGAGCACAGCAGACCAATTTTTTTTAGAAAACTATTTAAAAACAGAATATATCTCTGATGCTGCAGGTGGCCAGCAGGGAACCTATAGTGGTTATGGAATCACGGGCTCAGCTTTAGATCAAGTCACAAATATTACATTTGATAATGGAACACATGGCACATACGATGTGGATTGGCCTGATGGGATTAAGCCGGTAAATGGTGGCTCAGTCTGCGCAAAATTTAATGGTGTAGATTATAATTCTAGAGGTGGTATGGGTAACCAATATATTGGATCTTTTGGCTCAAGTACGTTAGATGGTGGCGTAATAATATTGTCTGTAGGGTTTGAAACCCTTTACCCAGCTTCAAAACGGAATGAAGTTATGGATCATATTTTGAGTTATTATGAATTGGAATTGTCAACAGAATACAATTCCCCAACTCCAATGTCTAAATTCATAACGATCTATTCATTATATCCCAATCCAACGAATACATCTTTTACCATCGATTTTTCCACATCATCACCGGAAGAAAATGTTTCTATTTCCATATTAAATATTAAAGGACAACTCCTTTTAAATACTACAATTTCTGAAAGCCCCGAAACACATCAATCATGGATTTGGAATGGTTTAGACCAAAATGGGTTAGACGTTCCGACGGGTATATATATTGTACAAGTGAGAAATCAACACCATATAGCAACCCAAAAAGTGACCCTGCTTAAATAATTTTATGCACATAACTTTTATTATCGCACATTACGATCCGGGATCAAAGGGTGAATGTCGTCAATCATTTGTGCGTACATTAGATACCATCCATGCTCAAAAAGAAGAATATGAAGTTGAAATAATTATAGCAGATGATGGGTCCAAATATGAAGATGATTTTTCAACTTTTTCTACTAATACTATTGATCATAATGGGCGAACAATTCATCACTTGAAAGATAATGAATTAAAAAGTTGGCTGAAGAAAGAAGATTATAATTTCCCGGAAATCAGACATTGGCTTTATTTACCAAAAGATAAACCATGTATGTCTAAAGCACGTGTCTTAAATGCTGCTACTTCCTTAGCCAAGAGTGATTTGTTATTCTTTTTAGACGATGATAATTATTTTATTTCTGAAGAAACTATAAAGCATATTATTCAATTATCTGAAGAATACAGTTTAATACTAGGCCAGATAAAAGATGGGAATGGTCGATTTCGTCCATATCAGAGTCATCGTGTACAAGGCACAACTATTGGTGTAAAAAAATCCATTATAGGGAAAATTGGTGGATTTGGAGAATGGACGGAAGATATATCCTGCGGTGTAGATTCAGATTTATTTTTGAAACTATATGACATTTTTTCAAAAAACACCGAATTAAAAGCGTGTTATACGAGTCAAATTCAAACGGTAGATAGCCTAAGTAAACGCTGGCGCCCTTTTATTCCCACATTTTTTAGAAATCGGAGAGCAAAAATTGCATTTAGAAAAGAATATAATTGCCCAAACTACAGAAGTGTTCGCCACAACCCTTCCAGAGATAAAACTAATTGGATTAAGGATTTAACCTAAGGTTATGCGAATTTCTCTCATTATGCCAACCTACAATCGGGATTTTATCATTGAATTAGCGATTCAATCTATCATCCACCAGGCACCACATGAATCTGAAGTAGAATTATTTATAGGAGATGATGGGATAGATCAAACAGAAGCAATTGTTCATAATATTGAAAATACCAATCCGAAACTCACGATTCATTATGAAAAAATGGAGCGCATTGCCTTATCGGATAAATTAAATTATCTTGTGCGAAAATCAACTGGAGATTATTATGGAATCATTGGAAGTGATGATTTCCAATCTCCATATAAAATTTCTGGTTTCGAAAAAGCGCTTTCCAAACAAGGTGGAGATGTGTTTGGCCAATATCAATTTATTTACCATGATATCATATTTAGACATTCAAAATTATGGACTCAAAACCGAGATATGGATTTTTTCAAAGCAGGATCATTTTTAATCATGAAACGATCGATTTTTGATCAATATAATGGCTATAATCCTGGATTGTGGCGTGCCATTGATTCATCCCTTGCAGAAAAAATAGATTGGGAAAAAGTTGACTGTACTAACGTAGAAGAAGTAGAACCAAAAGTGATTCAATCATCAATTGCCATTCAACATATTGATAATATCTGGAGACGAAAATCAAAGGGCTTTCGCCGTAAACAAAAACAAACGGCTAATTATTTAACCGAATCGATCGATCTTAATCTTCAGAATGAAATGGGGTCTACCTTTACAACTTATACTCGTTTGCGAGAACAAATGGTTAAAGATTTATCATTGATTAAAAAAATATATCTTATATTGAAAAAATAATGAAAATTCTTCTTGTTGGGCACCAATATTTTTGTGAAAAAATAGCATCTAAACTTATAGAACGACATCATGATGTTGAAGTTGTCTTCTACGAAGATTGGGGAAGAAAAATTATTCCCACAATTCTACTAAGTAAGGAATATGATGTTTTACATTTTATTTGTGGAAGAGGCATGCGAAAATTTATCTTTCCTCTTATTTTAAGATATTTAATGAATAAACATATTTTTGTTCATTTTGTCGGAAGTGATGTGTTGCAGTTTAAAAGACAAAAATTCTTTGATAGAATGAATTGGAAATTGTCTCTTCACCTTTCTAATAGAATTTTTTCTGGTTCACCTCAGCTCAAAAGAGAATTACGCCCATTAATAAAATCAACTTTTTTCCACCTTCAGTATCAGGAGACTCCTCACTTAAATATTCCATTACCAGATGAGTTTACTGTTTTATCCTACATACCAAAAGTAAACCCTAAATTTTATGGGTTGGATGAAATTCTTCGTATTATAGAAACAAATAGAGATGTAAAATTTATCATTATTACCGACTATAAGAATGAATTGTATAATTATCCTAATGTAACAATTCTCCCGTTTGATCCATCTAGAAATATGGAAGATTTATATAGAGAAGCTACAGTTTTAATTAGATTGACTGATCATGATGGTATGGCTCAGATGGTATTAGAATCACTGAGTTACGGTCGATATGTATTTTGGACTAATAAGTTCCCTTATTGTGAACATGTCCTTAAGGATTCCAATGATGTAAGTAAAAAACTAAATCGATATCTTGGTGTAACTAAACCCAATATTCAAGGTTCAGAGTGGGTCAGATCTAATTTAAATAATCAATTGAATATTCAAGAATTAATCAATATTTATAAAAATCCAAAGTTTGTTTTGAAAAAAAGATTTATATGACAAAAAGATGTTATTTATTTTTACCTTTGTAGCCATCATAAAATGAAAATAGTCACATTCATACCAGCCCGTGGAGGGAGCAAAGGCATCCCAAGAAAAAATGTTCTGCCATTTTTAGGGTTTCCCCTTATCAATTATTCTATTGAATATGCAAAAACGTGTGATTTAGTAGATGGCATTTATGTATCAACAAATGATAAAGAAATTGCTGAAATATCTTCTTCTTCTGGAGCACAAGTAATAAACAGACCAAATAATATTAGTACGGATACAGCTACAACCGAAAGTGCCATCCACCATTTTCTCAATGTCATTGATGATAAACCAGATATTATCATTTTATTACAAGCTACAAGCCCATTACGCCCGGCAGGATCGTTAGCGGATGCAATCAATACATTTATTCAAGGTGAATTTGATTCACTACTGAGTTTAACACCTACTCATCAGTTCTTCTGGGAAGTGGATGGAAATATTGCATTACCTAAATATGATTTCAAGAATCGACCTAGAAGGCAAGATTTTCGACCATCAGATATCCCTTATGACGAAAATGGATCTTTATATATTTTTACACGTAAGCACTTTGAAAAAACGGGGAATCGTCTTGGGGGAAGAATAGGATATATAATTTTTGCAGAAAAGTATGGATATCAAATTGATTCCATGGATGATTTCAATCATTTGGAATCTTTAGCTTCTAATAATCGTGAGGAATAAAACAAGATATTCTCAGAGAATGACTCTAATTTTATAGGTAAATAAATAATCAATATGGCACACATTACATTTAATCAACGCACTATTGGACCCGGGCACCCGACTTATATTATTGCTGAAATTGGGATAAACCACCAAGGTGATGTAACTCTTGCAAAAAAATTAATCGAGGCTGCAAAAGAGTCTGGTGCAGATGCGGTTAAATTCCAAAAAAGAAGCATCAGCCGAATTTTAACAAAAGAAGGATTAGATATGCCTTACGATAACCGGAATAGTTTCGGTGCCACGTATGGTGAACATAAAAAAGCGTTAGAATTATCTGAAGAAAATTATGCTGAGTTATTTACTCATGCTCAAAATGCTGGTGTTGATTTTTGTGCTTCTGGTTGGGATGAAGAAAGTATTGATTTTTTAAATAATCTCGGTGTATTCTTTTTCAAAATGGCTTCTGCAGATTTAACAAATATACCCCTTTTAGATCATACAGCACGATTGAGTAAACCCATGTTTCTTTCAACAGGTATGGCGAATATGGATCAAGTATACCAAGCCGTTGAAACAGTGAAACAGCATCAAGCACCATTGGCTGTCCTTCAATGTACATCTACTTATCCAACGGATTTTGAAGAAATCCATTTAAATGTATTATCTACTTTTCAAGACGCATTTCCCCATGCTGTTATTGGATATTCCGGGCATGAATTGGGTATAGCCATTCCTGCTGTTGCTGTAGCATTAGGTGCTAAAATAATTGAACGCCATTTCACCCTTGATAGAACCATGAAAGGAGGTGATCATGCTGCTTCTTTAGAACCTCAAGGATTTGCAAAAATGGTTCGTGACATTCGACACGTTGAATCAGCAATGGGTTTCCCTGAAAAAAATATCCAATCATCAGAAGAGCCTGTTTTTAAAAAATTAGCAAAAAGTATCGTTTCTACACAATCCATCCCATCTGGTACAATTATATCAAGAGAAATGCTTACAACAAAAGGACCTGGGACAGGAATTTCTCCAACCCAAATGGATGAAATAGTTGGAAAAACGGCTAAAAACAATATTTCTATTGATGTCGTCATTCAAGAAACCGATTTATACTAACATGGATTCTGAATTAAAAAATAAAATCAATAATATTAAACTTGTTGCCACAGACATTGATGGTGTTTGGACAGATGGAACTATGTATTATTCCCTAGAGGGTGATGTGATGAAAGTTTTTTCAACCTATGATGGAATGGCTGTCCAAATCCTGAGAGATCTTGGGATTCCGGTTGCCATATTAACGGGTGAAAATTCTCCAATGGTTCGTCAACGTGCAAATAAATTACATATCCCTTACCTTTATCAAGATGAACAAAATAAAATTTCGCGACTGAATGAAATCTGCGATAAAGAGAATATTTCCTTAGATGAAATTGCCTATATCGGCGATGATATTAACGATCTTGAATGTTTAAAATCCGTTGGAGTTACAGCTCTGTCTGGGAACAGCCCGATCCTAAATCAATTCACACCAGATTATGTGACACAAAGATTTGGTGGACAAGGCGCTTTCAGAGATTTTGTGGATTGGCTTTTAGAAAATCGATAAGGGACTTTAACCTTGTTGATTTACTTTATTTATACACTCCTATCTCCCATTTTTTGGTTATTCCTACATATTGCCAAATTGTTCAATCCTAAAATTGCTGAACACTTACTCGACCAAAAGCAATCTGTTGAAAATGTACTTATTAAAATCCAAAATGAATCTAATGGAAGGTCTATTATCTTGTTTCATGGTGCTTCCGCTGGTGAGTTTGAACAAATTAAACCACTGCTACAGAGAATTGATCATTCAAAATACTTTTGTATTCAATCTTTTACCTCTCCTACCATTTATTCGAAAGAAAAAGACAACCCCCTAGCAGACGCTGTTTGTTATTTCCCATTTGATCTACCTTGGTCTGTTAACCATTTTTACAAAATATTGAAACCACAATATATGGTTATTACCCGTCACGATCTTTGGCCTCATATGATACGATTGACTCAAAGTAATAATATTAAACTATTTTTTATAAATGCAAATATTCATGAAAATTCTTTATGGGTTAAACCTTGGGTTATATCCTTAAGCCAGTATTTATTTTCACACTTTGAATATATTACAACTGGATCTGAACGACTACTATCAAATCTTAAATCAATTACGAAAGATGAAAAGATTTTAGTGATTGGCGATACTCGATTTGATAGTATAATTGATAGGAAAGATCAAAATAAAGACTCTTTAAAACTTTCTGACTCTGAAAATAATACAATTCTATTTGGTAGTTTAGATGATATCGATTTGCAAATTGTTAGCGACTCAATTCAAATCCACTACCCAAACGGGAATTCATCTTTATTAGATAAAACCCATCAACTCATTATTGTCCCCCATGAAGTGAATGAAGAAACATTAATGGCATTCGAAAATACATTTAGTTCTATCAATATATCATCTATTCGTTACTCTGATTATGGCAGCAATCAGGAATTCTCATGTATGATAGTAGATAAAGTTGGAATGCTTGCGGACTTATACGCCCACGCAGATCTTGCTTATGTAGGGGCCGGTTTTGGCAGAGGTGTTCATTCTGTCATAGAACCAGCAGTTTACAGCTGTGCGATTGCTTATGGGCCAAATATTCATAATCTGGATGAAGCAGTTTCCATGGCGAAATTAGGTTTAAGTACCATTGTGAATAATGCTAATGAATTAGCAAACTTTTATCCACTATTAGATCAACCAGACTTATTAAAATCAATCCAAGAAAAAACTGAACAATTTGTAACCCAACATAAATTATGCTCCCAATCACTATTAAATATTATTTTTTCAAAATGAAGTCTATTTCATTATCCATTCTACTCGTTTCTTCACTATCATGTCAAAGCACATCTCCTTCAATTCATCAGGAACAGGCCAATTATTATAAAAATAAACAAACACCACCTACCCATATCACAAATGTCAAAACGGGTTTAGATGTATTGCTAAAAAAACATACTGATTCCCTTACAGGTAAATCAATTGCCCTTGTTACAAATCATACTGGTATTGATAAAATGGGTGTTCCAAATTATAAACGAATTATGGCATTGGATGATGTTGACCTTAAAGTAATTTTCTCTCCCGAACATGGATTATTTGGTGAAGCTGCTGCTGGTGAAAAAGTAAACTATGAAGGAAAAGAAATAAAACTTCCTACAGTTATAAGTCTTTATGGGAAAAATCGAAAACCGACTGAAAGTATGCTTGAAGGTGTTGATTTAATTCTTTATGATATTCAAGATATTGGTGCTCGATTTTATACTTACATAACAACGCTTGGGTTGGTCATGGAATCTGCTGGAAAATTAAATATACCTGTATGGATTTTAGATCGTCCTAACCCAATTCGTGGTGATCGCATAGAAGGTCCTATACTTGATATGGATTTCCAAACTTTTGTTGGATATTATCCTATTCACATTCAATATGGCGGTACGGTTGGATCACTTGGGGAAAAAATAATTGAAGAAAAATGGATAACACATATACCTGATATTCGTATCATAGAAATGGATGGATACAATAATTCCTTATGGTTTGATGAAACTGATTTACCTTGGGTAAAACCATCTCCAAATATTCCCGATTTAGAAACAGCCATCATTTATCCGGGAATGTGTTTGTTGGAAGGAACAAATGTTAGCGAAGGACGTGGAACACAACATCCATTTAAATGGTTTGGTGCACCATGGATAAATGGCCATAATTTATCTCAAATGTTGAATAATCTAAATCTGCCTGGTGTTGTGTTTATTCCCCATTCATTTACACCAAAAACAATTGAAGGTATGGCATGGAAACCCAAATTTGAAAATCAAGTTTGTCAAGGGATTGAAATACAAGTTATTGATCGAAATAAGTATAAGAGTGTATTGGTGGGTGTTCATCTCCTGAATATATTGAACCAATTATATCCAGATAATATGTCTTATAAAGAAAAACATTTAAATCGGCTGTGGGGAAGTGATCTGCTTCTTAAATCACTCAAAAATGGGCAGAACCCTTTAGAACTTATTCACCCCTAAGATAGATCAGTTTTAATGGGTTTTTAGTTTCAACTCCAACGGGTTTTGCCAAATAAATACCCGAGCTTAATAGTTTTCCTTTATTGTTTTTCCCATTCCATTGAACAATCACTTCATCAGATCCATATCCAGAAATGGATGAAATATTTCTTCCCAATAGATCAAAAATATCAACTTGAATGTTGGAATTTTCGGTGGTATGAAATCGTAACGAAACAAGATCTGAGAATGGATTTGGATAGGGAGAACCCTGAAAGGAGATGGACGGACCTAATGTAGATTCAATATAGTCATTTATTTCAAATCGCATTATCATTATTTCATTCCAAACATTATTTCCTGGACATGCCGTTGTTCCAAAATAATCTCGATGCCCTAATAACGCACCAGGATCTTGTCCATATGTGTCAGATATCCATCCATATAATTTTACAAGTGCATCTCGACTTTCATCTGTCATTGTTTGGTAACAATTATCTTCGGGTGGATGGTAACAGCCCAACAAGCAAACACCAATATTCCCAGTATTCGCTCCACCCACATGAGCACCTAGCACTGTTTCTGGGCGTCCCTGATATATATTACCAGCACGATCAACTAAGAAATGATATCCAATATCCATCCAGCCTCTACCATTTTGATGAAAATATTGAATCCACTTTACTTGTTCTAACCCTTCTTCAATATTTTCTGCACTACAGCATGCCGCATGGTGCAGTGTTAATTTATCGTAATATGGATGATTACTATATTGTCCATCTGGTGGATCAGCACCCCAATCTTCTCGTGAAATCACCACAGGTTTCGGAACAGTTCCACTTTGTGGAATCATAGGGCGCGCTAAATGATTTATATTCTCAGAATCTTTTTTAAATAATATAATATTTTCTATATCGATTGAATTATAAGAAATAATTTTATAATGAATTTTTTTTTCATCACCATCTAAAGAGAAAAGAAATGTTGAAATGATTTGATTTTCATTCTGTCCTTCAAAAATCATTCCTTCTTTTAATGCTATTTTTTTACCATCATTATAAATAGAGAAGGAAATGGATTCGACACTTTGTCCAATTAAGTCTAATGCTCCACCCTCCATTGGAATATAAAATAGTGGAGATTCACCTTCATATATATAATAATTTATACTATCTCTAACTGTTGGTCTAGAAAAAGAATCAAATGAATCCCCAATATCTCCTAGTTGAGGAAATACATTTGTGGAAGCCACTATGATCCAAACAAAAGTGGCTCTTATTATGTTGTTCAATTCAATTTGTAATCGTCAGATTAAAATCGAAAGCCTAGAGATACTCGTTGAATAAAATCGAATCTTCCGAAATCAGAATAAGAATAATCAACTTTTAATTTGGTATTCGTTCCCACAAGTCGATATAAAATACCTGCACCTAATGTTAATCCTTCTTCTGTTCCATCACGAAACAATGTTGAATAACCACTACGCACAAAAAATGTTTCTGCAAATGCAAACTCAAGCCCGGCATTTATACTTTCTGTATTATCGTTAGGATGTAATGCATCTAACCCAAAGGACAAACGTGTTTTCCCTTTATTAATTAATTCACCTGCTAATCCGACTCGGAAAAGAAGGGGCAGTGGAAAGCCATCTGTTTCATAAAGAGCATTAATAAATTCCACATTTCCTTCATTCACAGGATCTGGATCCACACTGATCCTTAAATCGCGTCCATCCAATGTCATATCATTTCCAAAATTGGAAATACTAGCTCCAATGCGAATTCCTTTGAAAGGAGAAACAAATACTGCCCCTAAATCAGCAGCCATCGCTTGAGCACTTGCATGCCATATTTTTTGCTGAATAAACTTTAGATTTCCACCAATACTGAATCGATCCGATAATTGTTTTGCATATGAAAATGTGACAGCTAAATCCCCTGCTTCAAAAAGTTCACCTGTCCCTTCAGGTTGATCTACTGTACGAACAATATCTTCTGGCACCATTAAACTTGTTACACTTGCTCCAATGACTCCTATCCTAGGAACGTTAAAGGCAAAGGCCATAAAGTTAAAAGTTGTTTCTGCCAACCAAGGACTATTTACAAACATTGTTTGTATACCTTCTAAATGGGCTAATCCAGCCGGATTCCAAAAACTTTGACTAATATCTCCTGTCATGGCAGTAAAGGCGCCTCCCATAGCAGATCCACGTGCATCCACACCAATTTTTAAGAATTGGGCTGATGTTGTACCACGCTTAGTAATTGTTTGTTCATTCTCCAACTGGCTGAATCCAAAGACAGTTATTAAACTGATAAATAAGATTGATTTAATAGATTGTTTTATCATAATATTTTTCCGCTACTTAATGACCGCAAAACGACCGATTTTTTCACCAATTTCTCCTGCATCAACATGGTAAACGTAAACACCAAAGGCAATAGGGAAATTATCATCTGTAGTTAAATCCCAATATTCCTTTCCATCATCCATAGACGAATTATGAGAAATTGTTTTTACTAATTCACCTGTAATCGTATAAACACGTATCATACATTCCATGGGCAAATGATTAAAATACATTCTTCTAGGTCCACGATCTCTTGGATTTTGATGATCTAACTGTTCCAATGAATTAGTTACAACGTATGGATTTGGAACAGCAGCAATATTATCCAAAGATGATGTTGCATTTGCTGAATTTATAGCAGAAGCAACTGTCGTAAATGTATATTCATCTCCTGATGAGAAAGGTCGATTCGTGCTAATATAAAATATATCACCGCCTATTGGCAAAATTGTATCGCCTGAAGTTGGATAGTAGAAATTAAATTCCCAAGATGCGGATTGATTTGATGAATCCTGGAGAATAATAATTCGTTCACCTGGCGTCCATAAACTATCCCTTGTGGCGCTTAATTCTAATAGAATGACCGCCCTTTGTTCAGGCACCATTCCTTCAGTTACTTCCCACAATTGAAAGTTGCATTTAATATGTTGATCACCAGACTTAACACTGGAATCAGCGATATCATCAAACCACCTAACTTCATAATCAGCTGCATATTTTTTAGACTGAATATTGTTAAACGGTTTTACTTCATACGATAATGTATTTGGACTCCCAGCTGACCAACCCATTCGAGTTGTATCCAATTCTAGTGGTTCATCTTGCAAATAAACCTTCATACCATCAAATACTGGATTCGTTTCTTCCATAGCAAAATATTCACTACCTGATACAGGTAAATAATGATAAGATACTTGGTAAACTCCTTCATCTAATAATTGCCCTAAATAAACAGTTGAATCAAGGGTAAATTCTGTTGAATCATCATTATAGGTTGTATCATAAGTGAATGTTGTATCAATAGCTAATACTCTACCTGAAATGGCATCTAATTCATAATCTAAATTCAATTGATATGTTGTATTCCCATCAGAACTTGATAGTTGGAAAGTGGAATCCACAATATTTTCATGTGCTAAACCAATAAAACGACCTTTATCAATAATAAGATCATCTACAATTATATTTAAATCTTCGATAGAAACCCGTGTGGGAGAATCCTCAAAAAAGAGTCTAAATTCATTTCCATCTTCTATCATACGTGGATCTAGTATTTCAATATCAATATCTCCAGTCGCAGTTCCAGCTGTATGCTGAATCCAAGCATCTGACACATGACCCGGTTCATATCCGGCACTTGGTGCTCTAGGCACTACCATCAACGTATTTAAATCCATAATTACTTCATTCGTTTCAGGATTTAATGTGATTGTTTTTGGACATTCAGAAGGAGCAATCATTAAACTATCATCGCCATGGTCATAAGAAACAACGGCATAATAATACGTTTGCCCATTTACAACTTTATTCGAATCAATAAATGAATGAACAATGCCCGTATTATTACCCAAATTGTACGAAACACCACGCCCTGTAAATGGAATATCACTTAAACCGCTATAATCATTATTTAGGTCAAATCGAGCCGGTGCTCCTGTTGCCATTCTATGAGGCTCGAATAAAAACTTAGAACCGTAAGCGTCTGTAATGGTTTGTTGATCTAAAAATGATGGGTCCGTACTGCGATAAATCACATATCCTTCAAAATCTTTTTCAAGACTAATTGGATCAACAGATTGCTCAGCGGCATCATCCCAATATAATGTTACTTTTTCATCACCAGGAACAGCTGTAACTGTTGGCTTATCAGGTGGTTTAGCGAATTGATAATTTTTTTCATATATATCTTGAGATGTAACTGCATTTAAGGTTAAATCTTCATAATCTTGTCCAACAATTAATGCAATTGAGAATCGTCTTGCTTCACCCGCTGGAAGTTCCATAGGTCCGGCGCTATAAATAAAGATATAGTCACCAGCTTGAGTCGCATTTGCAGAATCAAACACGCCTGGCTGTAAATGGTTTTCCCAAATATAATGGTCATTTGCTATTCTATTTTGGCTTGTAAATGGTGGTGATGCAAATCCTGTTAAACCAATCATATCTGATTCATCTAGATCAGTCCATTCAAAATTTGGTTCTCCTGGTAATCTAGGATCAAATGGATCTCCAGCCGTAGGCAATCCATCATTTTCACCTTCATCACCCGTATTGGGTAACCCATCAATTCCAACATCATTTTTTTCTGGATTCCAATCGCCATCATCATCAATGCCATTATCTTGACTTTCATCAATCATGCCATCATTATCATTATCTTCACCATCAAGTGGCTGACCAGGGCTTTCTAAAAATTTATAACCAAAATAACCAGGTGAACGACCAGCTACATCACTTAAACCATCTTCATCCCAACAATAAACCATATTTATATCACGATCAAAAAAGGATAAATCGTCATGCCAGTTACTCCATCCACCTATATGAGGATCACCCCACATCCCAAATGTAACATTGTTTAAATCTTTTTTACTTTTATTTGTCACTTTATAAATTAAAAAAATAATATCTTCTGCTAAAGGGTTCGCCCATTGATAATATCGACTTTCAATTTCGATACCAAGACCGCGACGGGATGAATCGTCGGCCATAGGTGTAACACCATCATTGGTATAATCTGTTCCATTAACAAACGGATAATATTCGAATTCTTTATTGGTTCGATCATCCATAACGTAAAAAACTTCCAAGTCAGAATTCGAAGCGCCCTGTTGTAATGCTCCGGGCCATACATAATCTTTCAGATTACTATTATACCATCCTTCTGGCCAACTGTCTGGTTTACCATCGCCATCTCTATCAAGATCATTTGACGTAGGCAATTTATCACTTTCAGGATCAGCGTATGGTACTGTAAAATCATCATTAAAAGCCAATGGATCCCAACCATAAAATTCGGTCCCATCTGGCGATTTTTCACCGCCTAAAGATGTGAGTGCATCACTAATTACTCTTGCATACCATGTGGTATCACCGTCCTCAACTTTAGAATAGGCATCTGCATGGCTTGCAGAATCGAGTTCAACTTCAGCAGAAATGAATGGGCCAAATTCATAACCATAACCTAAACTTTCCCATGTAATGTCAGTTGTATGATTTCCGGGGCTGGAGATAGAACCAAAATTCCATATTTCAGTCGTAATTTTATTCCCATTCATAATGGCTTTTTGACGTCTTAAAATTTGCGGATCTGTTTCGTCAGCCATTCGTCCTAAATATGTTTTTGTCCAACTATCATAATAATTTTGATAATCATGTTTAGACCAAACTTCTCGAGGATTTCCATTTTCCCAAGGAACAGGTGCTTGGCTTCTTTTCCAAAATTGCCCGTAAGCCAATGTTGACCACAAGACAAGTATTGGGATTAAAATATTTTTTGTTTTTTGTTTATTTTGAAATTTCATATTTGATAGGTCCATATGATTAAAATTCGAGAGTAAATCCAGCTGTCACAGAGCGTGGAGATGTATAATATTGTGGCCGAGTCATATACTCTGACCATGTATGGATACCAGCTTCCCCATAATGTCTTTTTAATTCTTCAGACTCTTGACTTGAGCGATCTCCATATGTGTATCCTGCTCTCCCTGTATCATCAAATACATATCGTTCATTTCTCATGTCCAACAGATTAAATACTTTGACGAATAATCCATAATTCATGCTACCAAGTTTTACAGATTTTTGGAAACGCATATTTAAGTTTTTCAACCATGGTTTTTTATCGCTATTTGGGTCAGGTACATAATTGGCATTCACAATATCTGGTGTATAAGGCCAACCGCTACTTATTTTACCAATAAAACTCATAGTCCAATTTCCAGGGATACCAAACATGACTGTACCGTTCAATATATGTCGCTGGTCCCATGATAATGGTACTATTTTCTTTTCTTCTTCTTCACCTGTCAATGCGTTAAAGAAAAAGGATCCAGATTGCAAACTATTCCCTTCTGCTACTTGATAAGAATAATCAATCCATGCAGCCACTTTTGTAGCACGATCATATCGTTTAGTCAAGCTTGCTGTAATTCCTTTCACAGATCCATAATCTTTGTTTTGATAAATACTATAATCTGCCGGACCATATTTAGGGGATTCATAATGGATAGATTGTAGAGCCAGTAAATCTCTGATGTCTTTATAAAAAATACTCATATCAATTGCTAGAAATCTATTTAATTCTTGTTGTAAACCAAATTCATATAGAACAGTTTTTTCTGGCTTTAGATTACCAAACCCAATACTGGGAGATAATCCAGCGCCAAATATACTCGTTTTATAAAGACGTCTAAGTGTTGGCATTTGATAAAAATGCCCATAAGAAAAATGGAGGATACCTTCATCCGTAATAGGAAATGCGATTCCCAATCTTGGGGAAACCATCTTTTTCTGTTCTGCCGTTTCCTTTTCACCTTCCGGGTCCAGCAAATTTGCAATATAATCTGTTTTTGGATCAAATTGGTCATAACGTACACCAGCGTTTACAATTACATTATCATATTCAATTTTATCTTGAATATATCCTGATGCAATTAAAGCTTGGCTGTTATAGAAATTATGATATGGTGTTTTGTTTTCTTCTAAAACGGTTGGTTCATCATAATTATCATCAAACAAAACAGTATAATTTCGTTCTATTAGATTATCAATACGAGCACTTACACCAGTTTTAATTTCATGGTGTGTCGTTAATTGGCTTGTAAAATCAATCTTTCCACCCTGAGATATTGATTCCCTATAACTATGTCCCATTTGAGTTCCACCAAATACAAATGTAGCGGAACTTGGTTCTGTATCAATCCAGTCAGTTGAAACATATTCAGCATCAGATGGATCTTCAAATGTATATTGCTTAAAATCAGTGGTACTTTGAAAAAAGTTCGCTTCATAAAAACTTTTTTCATTGAGAGCATGATTAATTTTGATGGAATAATTATAGTTTTCATTCATATAATTATACGTTCCATCTGGATTATATTTATATGAATGTACATACGACTTCCACTCACCTTGTGAGATAAGAGCTTGTGTAGATATTTTAAAACGTGGACTTACTTTTAAAGTTAATTTTGCTAACCCATTGAAATTTGATCTTGGATTCATGGGGACATAACTACTATCACCGCTCATTTCGACATACCAGTTACCAGATGCGGGGAAATAAGCAAAATCATCAGGTAAATGTTCCCTTACTCCAAACAAATATCCTTCGTTATTAGATGATTTTCCACTAATGTTAAATGTAAGCTTTTTCCCTAATCCCGGAACTGGACCAGATAAAGTTCCTTCCACAACTCGATTTGCTGACATATTTATATCATCAATATTGGTATATATATCAGTATCATTTGACATATAATCTCCAGAATAATAAGAGACACTTCCTTCGTACTTTTGTCCACCTTCTTTAATTTGAATGTTTACAATCCCACTCATGGCATTCCCATATTCTGCATTAAAAGCACCACTCACCACCTTCATTTCTTCTAATGCTTGGTTTGATACATTAATTGCGAGTGAATTTGTGAAGAATGGATTTGAGACAGAAACGCCATCAATATAATAGCCAATTTCATTAGACCTCCCACCTCGAATATGAAGTTCTCCCCCTGCACCTTGATTAACACCCGCTTGTGTAGCGAGGACTCCAAGAAATGACTCTACAGGTAAATCTTTTATTTCATCTGCTGTTCTAACTGTTTGGGAAGCTGTTAAATCTTTTTGGACCATAGAGCGCTCGGCTAATACAACCACTTCTTCCCCTTCGATCACTTCTTGAGTAAGAGCTAAATTTTGTCGTGTAGTTTGGTCTGTACTAACACGAATACCTTGAATTTTATATGTGGCATATCCAATATAAGAAATTTGTAATGTATATAAACCGGGAGGAATATTTAAAATGGTGAAATCACCATTCATATCCGTGGCACTTCCTAGGCCAGTTTCATTAATAAATACGTTTACACCAGGTAACGGTTCGCCGGTATCTTTACTCGTAACAACACCTGCTACTTTTCCGGTCCCTGCCAGCATCATAGATGATAGAGTTATAATGAAAATAATGTTTTGAAATGTTTTTCTTTGAATCATCAACAGCTCCGAAGGAATATCAATAAGGAATATTTTGCAAAATGCCCCACCCGATTGGATGGGGCATTTTGTCTATTTTATATGCTTAAAAAACACATTGTAACTTATTTTGCTACAATATAAATATTATTTTATTTAAGCAACATCATGCGGTTAGTCTTTTTGAAGTTACCCCATTCAAGTGAATAGATATAAACACCACTAGCCACTTTATGACCAGCATTATTCATACCATTCCATTGAACAGCGTGTCTTCCCGCATTTTTTAGTTCATTTGTAACCAGCGTCCGAACAACTTGACCCATAAGATTATACACCTTAACAGTCACATTTTTATCAAGCGGAAGCTGATATTCAATGGTTGTTGTTGGGTTAAATGGGTTCGGGTAGTTAGCAAATAACTTGTAATCATCTGGTGTGATGAAAGTCAAATTATCTGAACTTGCTTGTCCATCAGCATATTCAAGAAGTAAACCACCCCAGTTACGATCATTAGCAACTGCAGTTACAGTTGTGTCCCAAGCGGATCCATCATGGGTATATGTTGTGGTATAAATACTATCAACACTTCCTTGGAAACTGACAAAAACTTCATAATTACCATCGTTATCAAAATCGATTCCATTGCCATGCCATTCTGCTTGAACTTTAGAAGCAAAAGCACCTGTATGACTATATGATGTATTTACAACACCACCAGAATCAACAACAGTAATATTAGTTAATAAGTCATTTTCACCAGCATAAACAAGACTCGTTTCATATCCATCTACGTCATTAGGGTCATTCCCTACAAATTCAGTACTTGTGACTGTTCGAGGGAAACCGCTTCCAACAAAGATATTTGGGGAGCCATTTTGATCTACATCAAATGCACTGGCATAAAATGCACCAACACCAGGTGCAACCATATTCACATGATCAGCATTGATTGAAAGCACATCATCGCCTGGGGCATAATCAACTACCCAAAGGTCTCCTGTATAATAATTCGGGAAATAGCATTCATCATTACCATCACCGTCAATATCAACTGTTGTACCACCAAAGAGTGAAACATGATCACTTGGATATGAAGCTTGGAAGTAACTATTCTCTGCGCCTACTTCGGCTGTTGCATAACTATCAGCTCCTGTAACATCTATGTTATAAAAGTTGAAGTAATTCCAAGTATGGTTTACGATTTCTAATGTTCCATCACCATCTAAATCAGCAGGAAGAGATTGGTAAGGAGATCCACCACCAAAGTCACCTTTATTCACGAAGAATTCAGATGTCCAGGTTTCGAAACCGGCGCCACCAGCATTATGTTCAATATCACCATTAACAGATGTAATGAGAGTACCACGTGTACCGCCACGACGAATTGATGTAACCAATTCTTGGCTACCGTCACCGTCTACATCCATGATCGTTGTTCTTTCATGATCGCCACGGAAGTCTGCGCCGCTACCATCACAACAGGTATCAATCTCAACAGAATTAATGGATGAATAGGTTGTTCCATAATTATCACTGCCAACAACTCCATCCCATTCAAAGAACCACCAACCTTCAGCACCTGTTGATGCTAATGGGAAAGCAATTTCTTCTTTTCCATCGCCATCCATATCGCCAACACCAACTGTTCTTGGGTTGTATCCATAGTGACTTGCAGTATCTTCTGGAGAAGCCCACACTGCTTCAAAAACACCATTAGTGTATTCGAAAACAATGGCGCGATGACCAGAATAATTTGTCATAATAACTTCTTCAGCACCATCTTGGTCCATGTCCATACCAGCAATAGCTGTACGGACACTTGAGTTAAACAATGAATCAAAATCTGCACCTTGAATGTCTGCATCATAATCCCAGCCATCAGCAACATCATTACTGTCGTCAGATGGGCTATACTCTAATACTATGATTGCTGGCTGTCCTGGTTCAGAAGCTTTGATATTCGTTAAAACAACTTCTTTAAAACCATCACCATCTAAATCATAGTCAGATGCACTTAATGGATAATAACGATCTGTTGGTTCACCTTCACTTGAGAAAATCACATCCCAAGAGTAGTTAGATGAATCAGCAGGGTCACCGACTCCATTATATTCAATACGGGTAATTGTTTCTTCGTACCCATTTGCACTAAATATATCAGCATTACCATCATTATCAATATCGTTCATGCTTGAACCACGGTTACGTCCTGAGAAAGCACCCACTTCTGAGAAATCATCAACAGATAATAATGATACATCATCTACATCTTCTAAGAAATAAAGTTTACCATTTGTCATAGGAAACCATGCTTCTAACGCACCATCATTATCAGCATCATCGAAAGCAAATCCGTCACGACGAAATGATCCAGGATCATTGTCAGGGAATATGCCATTTAAATCAGCTTGAAGTGTATAAGAATTTGCAAAACCAGAATCTGCTTCAAAAATAGCCATGGAAAAGTTATCCCATGTATTTGCCCAGATTTCTAATTGGCCATCACCATCAAAGTCAACAACATCAACGTTATAGACACCACCTCCACCTAGATTCTCTGCATCAAATAATTCATTTGAAAAAGATGCAAATTCATCAAAAGTTTCTGTAGCAAGCTGGTCAACAGATAAGGTTCGAGCGCCACGATCAACAGTAACTAATTCTTTAACACCGTCACCATCTACGTCAGCAATTGCATATCCAGCTGGACGGAAGTTAGCTTCAAAAGTTACACCGTACTGAAATAGCATGGTTTGTGTTGCTGGAAATGTTCCATCAGCATTTTGTTCAAATATATAGGTTCCCCATGTATTATCGTTGCCACCAGCTGAAGGCGGTTGTCCAAAATAAATTTCAAATAACCCATCACTATCAATATCTCCGTAGTTCATGCCAGGTAATGAATTACCAGGTTCTGGAGTAACAAAATGCCAAACATATTCATAGGAATCATTTCCATTATTTTCGTAAAGGTAAATACCTACTTTCCCTGGGTCTGGACCACCGGGCGCTAATGTTTCATCCATGGAAAATAAAATTTCACGACGACCATCGCCATCAAAATCCATTCCAGCCTGAACACTTTGTGCGCCAAATCCAGCAAACGGAAAAATGTCTGCATGATCATTTGGGTCTAAAGACCAAGATGTTGTGAAGCCATTCGAAGCTTGAGCAAATACAGTAGTTGGCATAATACCTAGAACCAGCACTGCACTTAACGTAGCAACAAAGCATCTTTTTGCGATTTTATCCATATATAATCTCCTTTATTTGGTTAGTTAGGATAGTTAGAAAAAAACTAAAACGGCAAGTGGACCCAAGATTCAGAGACTAATCCAAAAGGTGGGAACCAATGATAGTCATAATTATTAATAACAATCAAGTTGATTGTAATATTTTTTCAAAGTTCCTTTATAGTTCTTATTTTTCTATTCTTTCATCTTGAAAGAGAAACAAATAATTTTATGTTTGTTCGAAAAAGAAACTAACTAATAATTACTTATTTCTGCAAGCACTGATTTCTCTTACATATGAGTTTTATTTTATTTTTTTCTTTTAATTAACATAAAAGGATTGAGAAAATTACATCATGAAATTTCGATCTTTTTATTACTTTTCTATTAAAGTTGCTATCATCTTCAAAAGTTTTACCATGATAGTATTTGGTGAAACAACACTCCAAATATCTGAAGCAACTTCTTTAGAACCGAATACCTTTTTTATCTGTGAATTGAATCATTCACCCCTTTCCTACAACCGTTATAATATTTTTCATGGGAAACATGCAATTTTAGATTCTCTTAACGGCAAGATGACTTATGTAGCTCTATCTGATAAACAGGATAAATCTCTTTTTATTTCAAACATCCAACCATCCATCAAAAACACATATGCCAATATAGATTATGGGTTTCTTAGTCTAGATGGCCAATACAATAAAATACTATCTCTTATTAGTCCCTATGATCGGTCAGTTCCAAAAATTGTTATGATGAACGAAAAATTCATGCTATTGCAACCGGAGAATCAAACTTTCTCCGTATACGATTTTAATGGTAGTAAGCTAATTAAATCATCCTTATCAGATAACTCAAGTTGGAGTCATGAACAAACGATTATGCATTTTGAATGGAATAAGTCTCAATACTTAATCGGTATGGTTGGCTCTGAGTACCATAACCGAGAGTCAAATACTAAGTTGTATAAATTGAACTCTAATTATCACCCCATTGATCTTTTTTCTTTACCCATATCACTCCCTATACATAATTCTATTTCTGAAGAAGGTATTTGCGCGATTATTGGCATTAATAAAACTTCAAGTTCCAGCCCTGTTAAATTAATATTATCAATATTGGATCTTAAAAACCTCGGTGAACATAACACACTAATTATTCCAGAAAACCCGAAACATATAATTTGGAATCAAGAAAATTTGTTATTAATAAATAGAAAGAATATTACAAGTGTTCAAACCATTAATCAGGAACTTAAACACCAAAATTACGATAATCCTTTTACGCCCATTCAATCCATTATAATAAATCAATCCATTTTTATTCTTGGGTGTGATTCCATTGATATTTCAGTTAAAGGCCCAAATTACATTAATTCAGTTTTACTAGAATATGATGGCAGCCATTTTATTCGCCATTCTATTGAAAAGGGAATATTTGATACTATAGCACTAGTTCCTAGCCAAAATAAAAATGACTTTTATATACAAAGTGGGCTATATGTTAGGACAATATCTATTAAGGATTCAAATGATAAATAAGAATTGGTTCTTGGGACTTTTACATTCTTCTATTCTTTTAGGTCAAACATATAATTGGCCATGTCAACCATTCAATCAACAACACAATATTAATGCAACCTTTTGCGAATGCCGTTCAGGGTCATCAGGAGATATTGACCATTTTCATGACGCTGTAGACATTCATCTTTCTGAAGGGGGGGCAGTCTATTCCGTTATAGATGGCACGGTTGAAAGTATTGGGACTGAAACAAATTATGGAATTAATGCTTGGATTCGAATTGGACGATATGCCTATGTACATGTGGATGCAAATCCGAATTTAAATGTGGGTGATCAAGTTGTTGCTTTTGAAACCATTATAGGCTGGACAAATGCCTGGAATCATATTCATTTTAAGGATGGGTGGCCAGGGTCAGAAATAAATGCCATTCGAACAACTGGCGGATTATCACCTTTAGTTGATGAATTCACACCAACAGTTCATGATATTCATTTTTATATTGATGGAACTCAAACAGAATTTCAGAATAATCGCATTTATGGAAATGTAGATATTGTTTGTAAAGCAACAGACCATACGGATGATGGCCCCATTGGTGATAATAATGGAATTTATAAAATTGGGTATGAAGTATTTGATTCCACAGAGACAACTGTTTTTGGCCCATCTTATCCATTTTGGTTTTCCTATAAGCCGTCTAATAGTTATATCCATAATGTGTATGCATATGGTTCTAGCACAAGTACATATCGATACACCATCTCAAATAATATATCATCCAATAATTCTTTAAATGTGAGTAATTGGCCCTTAGGTAATTATCTCATTCGTGTCGTTACTTTTGATCATTATATGCAAACAGATACATTGGAACAATGGGTTGAAGTAGTTGGCCCTGACGAAATAGCACCTGCACCACCACAGCTATTGTCAATTCAATCAAATGGAAATGGATTTACATTAAAATGGACACAAAATTCAGAAAATGATTTAGCAGGTTATAGATTATACTTTAGCTATGATGGGGAGAATTGGAATAACAACCATGATGAATCTCTATTGACACATAATATGACTGAATTTATTGCACCATCTTTTTCAAATAGTTTGGCTTTTTTCAGACTTACAGCTATCGATAATGCTCCTTTTCCAAATGAAAGTGAACCTTCGGACATTTTTGTATTCAGAAAAGATCAACAAGAAAAAAGTCTAATATTTATTGATGCATACAATATCCAAGAGACCCCATCTCCCCATCCTTACTTGCAAAATGCTGGACTATTATCAATCAATTTAAATATTGGGATTCAATCCTTCCATCAATCATTTTTTTCTTTAGATACATCAATGACCCTTTCCAACAATGATATTCCAATTGTTTTTACTGGCCATTTGTATCAATCTATTGATTCAATATTAATTTCTTCCCTATACAATCAATCCTTTTGGATTACTGGAGCTCGATCTTTAGAAGCATTTAACCAAACTGTTCCTGGCCAACAGTTTTTAGATTCGCTGGGTTTTAGTTATGGATGGGTTGATGATTCTTTAGAAACTGTTGTTGGTATTGGAAACCCATTTACAAATGAAATATATTCAATCCAAAATGATAATATTAATTTGGATAGTGTAAATAGTTTCAATTGGTTACTAGACGATTATAATTTCTTCCCTAATCTGGCTGTAAATGCAAATACTGTTGGTGTATCATCTCAAACAAATCTTTATTTATGGACAACTATTCCATTGGAGCTTATTTCTCCAGAATCAAAAAGTGATTATTATACACGCCCTATTTCTTTTCTATTGGGGGATGAAGTAAATATCTCAAATGATGTTAACCTAATTCCGAAATCTTTATCTATTTCCTTTTATCCAAATCCATTTAATGCTGAAGGTGTTATAGAAATAAATGGGCAATCATCCTCCTATTCTGTGCACATATATAATATGTTAGGTCAAATTGTATTTGAGACAACTTTCCATTCTAAAATGGATGGTATTCAAAAGATGACACTTCCCATGCATCAGTTGAAAGGATTATCTTCTGGTATATTTTTTCTTCATGTTGCAAATCAAATGGGGCAGATTGCTACACAAAAAGTTATCTATCTAAAATGAAAACTATTTCCAACCTATTATTTTTATTCATAGGGTTTTCCTGTGCACCATCCACAATATTATTCGACAATCCTGGCATACCAGTATTAAAAAAAGAAATTAATACTCTTATTGCAAAATCTAATCTTGATGTCAATATGAGTATTAAAATGTCATCGCTCAATTCAGGGAAAACATTATATGCCTTAAATAGTCATAATAGACTTATGCCTGCCAGCAATAATAAATTATATACCAGTGCAGCTGCTTTAGCCCAATTAGGATCTGATTATACATTTGAAACATCTGTTTTCCAGGAAAATAATAACCTTTATCTTGTTGGTGGCGGTGACCCAGATTTTTCTTTAGACCAATTGGATTCCCTTGCTCAAACCATTTCAATTGCTATTAAATTTGTAGATACACTTTTTGTGGATGAAAGCTTAATGGATACAATCCATTATGGGAATGGGTGGATGTGGGATGAAGGCCCCTGGTGGTATTCAGCTCCAATAAGCGCGCTCTCATTAAATGATAATTGTATAGATTTTTATATCCGTCCTGGGAAATTAGGTGATCCAGTATCGATTCATACATCCCCTTCCACAAATTATATTCAAATAGACAATCAATCTATCACTGTTAATGATACGGTTGATTTTCAAAAATTTAAAATAGATCGAAATTGGATTGGGATGACGAATAATTTTAGCATCACTGGAGAAAAATTAGTCAACGCATCACCTGATACTCTTATAAGAAATATTGTAAACCCACCCTTATTCGCTGGTATAGTCTTTAAAGAGATGTTAGAACAAAATGGAGTGCATATAAATAGTGTTGATGTTGGTATTTGCTCTAGTTCAGGTCTTAAACTTGCTTCCCACATATCAGATTCTTTATACCACTCTACCAAAAACCTAATGAATGAAAGTGATAATTTGATTGCAGAATTGTTTGTAAAAACGATGGGGATTTCAGAATATAATATTGGAAATTGGAATGACGGAATTAACGTTATTAAATCATTTTTAGCTGATTCAGCCAATATTGATACAACCACTATTCGTATGGCAGATGGTTCCGGTGTATCTCGATATAATCTGACCAGTGCAGACCATTTTATACAACTATTATCGTATATGTATACAAGTCAATTCAAAGATGATTTTTTAGCTGTTTTGCCAGATGGAGAGTCAAATGGAACACTCGAAAATCGTTTTACACTAAATGGGGTACGGGTTAAGGCGAAAACAGGCCATTTGTCCGGTGTAAGTTGTTTATCAGGATATGCCTTTTCTCCCCAATATGGACCTGTAGCCTTTTCTATTTTGATGAATGGGTATATTGGTTCATCTAGAGAATATCGCCAACTCCAAGATCAAATTATAGGGCTATTGATTCATGATTAAACCACCTGCTCTAAAACCGAATGCCACCATTGGCATTTTGAGTCCATCTTCATGGATGAGTGAGTCTGATCTCAAAAAGGCTGTATCAGTTTTTGAAAATAAAGGCTATAATCTTGTTTTAGGTGAAAGTATTTTTTTAATGGATAATACATATGCAGGTACACCCGAACAAAGAGCCAACGATATTAATGGTATGTTTGCTAATCCCGATATTCATATTATTATTTGTGCCCGTGGTGGTTATGGAGCCAACCGCGTTTTACCGTTACTTGACTATGATTTAATAAAGGCAAACCCAAAAATATTTATGGGATATAGTGATATTACTGCATTACTCATATCTATCACTCAAAAAACAGATCTTATTACATTCCATGGACCAATGCTCACCACATTTAAAAATGGAATGGTGGATTATAATTTCAATTTGATGGAAAAAACATTATCAGGTGATAAAAATATTGTGATTCAACCACCAACTGACCTACCCATGAAAGTATTGAAATCCGGGAATGCATCCGGTCCATTATTGGGTGGAAATTTATGTTTATTAGTTAATCGTTTAGGGTCGAAGGATCAACTTCAAACGGATGGAGCTATTTTATTTTTAGAAGATATTGGAGAATATTTTTATGCTTTTGATCGCATGTTGGTTCATGCAAAAGAAGCAGGCATGTTTGAAAATATTAAAGGGCTGATTATTGGACAATTGGTTGACATGAAAGATCAGGATACGCCATTTGGAAAAACAACAGATGAAATTGTTATGGATGTGTGTGGCAATTTTGATATTCCTATCATATCAAATTTCCCTTGTGGACATGGAACGTATCAAACGACAATGCCAATCTCTGCACATGTTGAGCTAAATGCATCAATCCATTCTCCCGCATTTACAATTTTAGAATCTCCCGTAACATAAGGATTATTTATGCTGAATTATATTTGGTTTGGAATGATGTTTATTGGTGTTATAGTCGGCTCATTGACCGGCAATATTGATGCTGTAACAGCTGCGGCCATTGATATGGCCAAAGTGGCTGTAAATCTAGCCATTGGACTTATTGGCATTATGGCACTTTGGTTAGGTGTTATGAAAATCGCTGAAGAGTCAGGTCTGATTCGAGTCATTGCGAAAGGATTACGCCCCATGACTATTCGGTTATTTCCTGACGTTCCGCCAGATCATCCTGCAATTGGGTCGATTGTATTGAATATGTCCGCAAATATTTTAGGATTAGGAAATGCCGCGACACCTCTTGGGCTTAAAGCAATGGAAGAGTTACAAGAATTAAACCCAAACAAAGAAACGGCTACAAATGCTATGGCCATGTTTTTGGCATTAAATACATCCAGTGTTCAACTAATTCTTCCAGCGACAGTGGTCGCTCTGATGGGATCTTTATCCAGTCAAATTTTTATTACAACTATTGTAGCAACAGGTATGTCCACTATTGCGGCAATTATCGCCGTTAAATTTTTAGAGAAAAGAAAACGATTTGCCCTTATTGAAGGGAATAATTCATGATTGATTCCTTTGTCCTCGGCGTAAATGAATTTTCTAAATATATAATCCCATTTTTATTGGTAGGAATCCCATTTTATGGTTTAGTATTTAAAAAAATTAAAGTATATGAATCATTTGTTGAAGGAGCCAAAGATGGTTTTACAATTGCCGTTAGAATTATTCCATATTTAGTTGCTATTCTTGTCGCCATTGGCATGTTTCGTGCTTCAGGTGCTTTAGATTTATTACTCAATTTCTTATCTCCTGTTTTATCAATGATTGGATTTCCACCAGAGAATCTACCCTTGGCACTGATGCGTCCATTATCCGGTAGCGGTTCCCTTGGATTATTAACGGATCTGATTAATGTTCATGGGCCCGATTCCTTGATTGCTAAAATTGGTGCGACTATGTTTGGTTCAACAGAAACGACATTTTATGTATTAGCGGTTTATTTTGGATCTGTCGGTGTTCGAAAAACTCGCCATGCATTAGCCGCCGGATTATTTGCTGATTTAGTGGGTGTCCTTAGTGCTGTTTACATTTGCCAATTCTTTTTTGGCTAATAAGTGAAACAAATGAAAAGTGCTTATTCTGTTTTCATTATCATACTATTAAGTGGTTGTAACACTACCCAAACAGTTATATCTAAAGAAACTATCGTAAAACATGATTTAGTCAACATTCAAGAAATAGACCCCACTCTTTTAGTTGATCTTAAATATTCCACTAATGACAATTTCATGGAAATGGATGTGTATGGCAATTTAGAAATATGCTATATGAGAAGGCTACCAGCTGAAATGCTTTTAAAAGCACATAATATTTTAAAAGAAAAATATCCAAAACTTCGATTATTAATATTTGATGGGCTTCGCCCCCGATCCATTCAATGGATATTATGGAATACGCTAACCGATGTCCCTGAATCGGAGCGGTCACAATTTGTGGCTAATCCTAAATCAGGTTCAATTCATAATTTTGGTGCAGCCGTTGATTTAACAGTAGCTACACATGATGGGAAACCCATAGATATGGGAACACATTATGACTATTTTGGAGAGTTAGCTTTCCCTCGGTTAGAAGATTCATTATTAGTTGTAGGAGCTTTAACTCAAGATCAAGTATCTAACAGACATATTTTAAGAACTGTAATGACTCAAGCAGGGTTTAGTCCAATTACTACAGAATGGTGGCATTTCGATGCATTTCCATATAAAGTGACAAAACAGAAATTTTCCATTATCGAATAAGTATGAAATATATATTCCTATTATTAATTAGTGTTTCGTCTTTAGTATTTTCTCATAATAAGCCCCAACGACTTATACCGGGTGATACAATACTATTTGTAGCTCCATCAGGATATTTAAAACATGACCGTATGGATCTTGCAAAAAAAAGATTAGAAGATCGAGGATATGTTACATTGCAAGCTAATGATATTTTTCGTCAACATGGTTATTTAGGCGGGACAGATGAAAGACGCGTACAGGAATTTATGGCTGGATGGAAAGACCCAAAAATTAAAGCTATTTTTCCAGGTACAGGTGGATATGGTACTACACGAATATTAGACCAATTGGATTATGATATTATTAAAAATAATCCAAAAATATTGATTGGATTCAGCGATATAACTGGTTTGCATTTAGCGATTAACAAAATGACAGATATGGTAACTTTTCATACACCGAGTCCCATGTATGGTTTAGGAAGTAAAGGTAACCTACCCCCTATTTCTGATCAATATTTTTGGCAAGCTATTGAAAATGAAAACCCAAACGGATATATTATAGATCCATCCAAATTCAAATTGAGTGAATCAATGATTACTTTCCACGGTGGAAAAGGGAAAGGTGAACTCATTGGTGGGAATTTATCTCTAATCAATACACTCATGGGTACTCCATACGAAATTGATACGGATGGGAAAATATTATTTATGGAAGATGTAGGCGAGGCACCTTACCGTATTGATCGATATTTATCTCAACTTAAATTAGCTGGAAAATTTGATCATGTTACAGGAATAATTCTTGGGAAATTTACTCGCAGAGCAACAGAACCACCTGATGATGAAAATAGTTTTACCATGATAGAAGTTTTTGAACACTATTTCTCAAACCTAGGTATTCCTGTTTTAGCAAATTTCCCTATTGGCCATTATAAATATAATATTACATTCCCTATTGGTGTTATGGTAGAGTTAGATGCTGATAAACAAACACTTCAAATTATGGAAAATTCCACGCGAAAGTAAAAATATATGCAAGGAACATCAACTGAATATAAAAAAGACTTAGGCTTAAAAGAATCTGTGGCCATCGTAATTAGTCGAATCATTGGGTCTGGTATTTTTAGAACGCCCGCTCCAATTATGGCATTAGTTGGGTGTACTTCACTCTTTGGACTTGTTTGGGTCATCGGTGGGATAATCACTATTTTTGGAGCTGTTATTTATGCTGAACTTTCGGCTATGTTACCTAAATCAGGTGGCCCCTATGTATTTCTAAAAGAAGCCTACGGGCCTTATATTGCCTTCATTCGTGGTTGGGCTATGTTTTTTGTATCTGAGACAGCTTCTATTGTAGCTGTTGCATTGGTATTCACAGAATATCTAAATGCTATTTGGGAATTAACTGCAGGAACTCCATTTAATCTACCAATTACATTTATTATTTCTCTTTTAACTATATGGACATTAACTGGAATAAATATGTTCGGTGTAAGCTTGAGTGGGAAGTTTCAGGTCTTTTTTAGTATGGTAAAAGTAGGTGCATTAGGAGCCATCATAGGAATGACATTAACGTCCTTTTCAACAGGAAATATTCAAAATTTTATAAATCCATTATGGCCTGAATCCTTTGGGTGGGAAACAATATTGGCTGTTGGCGCAGCCTTGCGATATTCATTTTTTGCATTTAGTGGATGGGAAGGCGCAACCTATATGGCTGAAGAAGTGAAGGAGCCACAAAAGACTCTTCCCCTATCACTCTTCATCGGAATCGGCGGTGTAATGCTTCTTTATATTGGTACAAATTTAGGTTATTTATTTCAATTGGATGTTCAAGCCATTACAGAAAATAAATGGGTTGCCACTGCTGCAATGCAAGTTGTTCTAGGGGCAACAGGTGGTATTCTTATTTCTGTCGCAGTAGCTATTAATGCATTTGGAAACATTAGCACACAAATTTTATGTAAAAGCCGCACATGGCATGCAATGGCAAGAGATGGATTATTTTTTGATAAATTCAAAGAGTTACATCCTGTTTTTCAAACACCTAATAATGCATTAATTGGACAAGGAATTTGGGCGACTGTATTACTCGTCTTTTCTTTAACTGCCACCTATTTACAGTCTGGGTCCAGTGGGTCAAATGCCTATGAAATCATGATTGATTTCTTTTCTGCAACAAGCACTATTTTTAATCTACTTACCTTCTATGCAATATATATTTTGAGAAAAAAATGGCCAACAAAAGAACGGCCCTATAAGGCGTTATTATATCCTTGGAGTATGATTGTAGTTCTCATTTTATATTCTGCATTTTTTATTATTACTTTAATTACTGCTTTTATTCCGTCCATGATAGGAATTGCATTAACTTTAAGTGGATCATTCTATTATATGAAAAAAATAAAATAATGAATTATCAACCATTAAAATGAAATTTTTTACTCCCATCATAGTATATATACTTTTGGGATTGTCATTGACATCCTGCGATAATAGAACATTTGAATTAAATCAAATAGCCGTTGATTCAACTAAAATTGATTCTCTCATGGCACCCTATAATGATGGGTTTGTTCCTGGCGCATCATTATTAATAGTCCAAAATGGTACCATATTATATGCAAAAGGATATGGGTTAGCTAAATTAGATAATCCTGCTTTAGTTGTACCAGAAACAAATTTTAGACTCGCATCTATTTCTAAACAATTTACTGCTGCTTGTATTATGTTATTGAAATCAGATGGTTACCTTAATTACGACCAAGTTTTAACTAATTTTTTCCCCGATTTCCCAGATTATGGCCAATATATTACCATCCGACATTTACTCCATCATACATCAGGACTTAAAGATTATTTTTCTCTCATTCCAGATAACGTATCAGAACAAGTCCATGACAATGACGTTTTGCAACTGATGATGGAACAAACAGGTACCTATTTCACACCTGGAACCCAATACCAATATAGTAATTCTGGCTATGCAATTCTCGCCATGATTGTTGAAGCTGTCTCCGGTCAATCATATGCGAATTTTATTTATGAATATATTTTTTCACCACTAGGAATGGATGAAACTATTGCATTTGAAGACGGAATATCAATCATCCATAATCGTGCTTATGGTTATAATATTTTAGGCGAAGAATTTGTACTTGGAGACCAAAGTATTACCAGTGCAGTGTTAGGTGATGGCGGGATATATTCATCTATTAATGACATGTTCAAATGGGACCAAGTTTTATACACGAATATATTATTACATCAAAATGATATATTAGAAGCAATGACATCTGGGACATTGACTAATGGCAATAAAACGGGTTATGGATTTGGTTGGGTTATTGATGAATATAGAAATCGACATCGAGTTGGACATACAGGAAGTACACAAGGGTTTCGAAATGTTTACCACCGATATCCAGAAGAATCTTTAAGTATTGTCATTTTAACCAATCGCAATTTTGGTATCCCTAAACTCATTGCCAATGAAGTTGCTGATATTCTTTTTAATGCCAAAACATTATGACTAAATATTTAATTATCCTTTCGTTCGTTGGTCAACTCTCTTACGGGCAAACATATTCTAAATGTGGCATTATCCCCGAAAATGAAAATTCAGTTTTACGAAATATCACTAATTGGGGTTATGGATATAGTGATTTATTAAATGATTTAAATAATTGGGATAATGTTTCATTTGTATCTGTTGATTCAATAGGAGCATCTGTGCAAAATAGGGCTCTCTGGGAATTAACTATATCAAATCATCTTGAGTCTACTACCCTTCCGAGGATTTACATCCATGCAAGAACTCACCCAGGCGAAGAAGAATCTTTTTGGGTTACCAATGAAATTATAAATATTTTGCTATCGGATGATCCATATGCAAATTTTATACGAAATAATACGATTTTTCATATTATACCCATGTATAATCCGGATGGGGTTGAGTTAGGGTATGCGAGAGAAAATGCTCATGGGATTGATATTGAAAGTGGATGGGATGACAACCCACTGGAGCCGGAAGTGGCTGTTTTAAAGAACCGTTTTATAGAATTAATGGATACATCCAATCCTATTGAAGTTGCCTTAAATATGCATTCAGCCTATGCCTGTTACCGATACTTTGTGTATCATGATTCATACGGTACATCCCCTTTATATGCCCAATTAGAACAAAATTATATTACAGGCATTCAAGATTATTTTTTAAATGGGATTGAGCCATGGACACATTATGTAAGTTGGACGAATGGGACACCGGATCAATATCCCGAAAGTTGGTGGTGGATGACTCAAGGTGAGAATGTAATGGCACTCACTTATGAGGATATGAATGCTTGCGATAATACGGGACTTTATGATTCAACGGCCAATGCCATTGTACGAGGAACAATGGGTTATTTGGGCTTAGAATATTCAGGTACAAATTCTGATTATATAGTTTCTCCAACTAGTTTTGAATTAAAACAAAATTATCCAAATCCATTTAATTCAATTACAACTATTCGATTCACCATAATAAGAAATAACCAAATTCCAGTATCCATCCTTATTTATAATTCTTCTGGTATGCATGTTGATACGATAATCAAACAACCATTAACACCAGGAGACTATGAACTGAGCTGGGATGCTTCATCTCAAGTAAGTGGTGTATATTTTATTCAGTTAAGAATTGGCGACAATGCTCAAACTAGCAAAATGGTATATTTAAAATAAATGAGTTATCTAAGGTTGGTCCAAATCCCTCAAATTTATTTTTAATATATAGGGCTATCCATTCACTACCATTTTTATATTTTGTCAATTATTGGTCTTTTATTTGATCGATATCAAATTATTTAATTTGGCCTTCCATTGATTTTTCTAATACTTGTGCTTCTTGAATAAAATCATCGGCAGACATATCTTTTAAATAAACTAATCCATGGGTTGCTCGTAATCGTGGATGTTCATTTTGATACCAGTAATCTCTCCCCATCACTAATTCCATTTCTTGATGTTGATCCACCCATATTTTTTGCGTTAAATCACAAAAAGGCCCATCTAATTCATAACTTGGGAAAGAAGCATCTTTTTGACTCAAATAACAATTCATAAATGTATCTCTCAACATAGCCATGGAGTTGATCGAAACAGGTACAATCATATCAGCTTCTGAAGGGTCAAAACGAAACCAAACATTTCTATATCCCCAAACATGAACTTGAGATAAATCTTTTTCTTCTCCCCACATACGTAGAGCATCCGCTATTGCTTGTAATACCTTATAATGGGTGTCAGGTCCACTTCCCTCGGGATCTAATGCAAGTGTAATCACATCCGGATTTCTATCCCTCAGTAATTGTAAAATAGGTTTTACATCTCTCTCATGTTCTGGTGCTTCTGTAAAAGTATCACCTTGGTAAAACCCCAATCTTAGGTGGTGTACATCTTTTACTTGTACGCCATAGTGTGCCCACACCAGTTCTTCTTCAAATTCGCGAATCATTCCCTTTAATTTTTGAATATTTGGCTTATTTTTTTGGCCATCATAACATTGACGTAAATCTTGCAAAATGGAATGAATTTGATCTTCTAATTCTTGAATGGATTTTAGTCTATAAATATTAACCAATGCTCGAACAATTCGGTGGCTCAATCCACGTTTTTGACCTTCTATATTTTGCGATGCAATCCGGTCCAAATAATGATAAATATCTTTATCCTGTTTCAAGGTATATCCTGACTCAAAAAAGTCCGCATACATTGTCATTTGAATTTTACCATTGGATAATAATTCCTGAGTTTTTTCAAGGACAGAAATCACATACGGATTTGTGACAGATGTAAACCCTGACGTCATATTTGCAAAACAATGTTTATTATTCGGAGAACGAACTAAATGAATTACATGGGGTAAATAACCTAATATAATGTCATCATGATGTGGGCCCGTATGTAGAAAAGATTGACCATCAGGAATAGTCATTCCTTTATGAATTTTGGCTTCCATTGATTTTAAAACGGATGGCACTGTTGCTTCATCTAAGTTGGGTATTTGGGAACAATTTTGATCATTTCTTAAATCATCCATTGTGAGTTTATGTCCATACGTATGGGAAGATTTACATAATTGAATGACAGCTTTTTCAATTTTCTTCTGGTGGAACGGGCCTGTCTCCCACTTCAGTTTTTGAATATCAGTTAATTGAGATGCAGCCCCTTGAGTAAGATAAAATCTCCCTCCGTTTAATTTTTGTAGTACCGTTGCGGGAAATTGATTATCGGGCTCAGATTCTAACGAATCTTTAACTACTTTTGCCTTTGCTTCTCCAGCTGCTATAATAATAGCCACCGCGTCTGGATTGGCCGTAATGGATTGTAATCCTATGGTAATAACAAGTCGATTTCGTGATAATTCAATGCCTCCTAAATCTGATGCAGCTGTAGCCTGTGTTTCAAAATTTGTTCCCATGAGGCGTGTTGTTGAATTATGATCTGAACCACGCACATTAAATGCAATATGCCCATCTGGACCAATCCCGCCTAGGAAAAAACCAATGCCACCCTTTTGTTGGATTTTAGATTCGTAATTACTGCACCATTGGTCCACAGAAAATATTGTTTTTTGCTGAATCTCTTCCAATGATGATTGTGGGTCACGGTATCTCAAACTCAAATCCACTTTTTCATTTGGAAATATTTCACTTAAAGATAGGTTTGAATTTTTAGGCATTTCATCACAACTCATAAATAAACTGCGTTCCGGGCCTAGCCCAAATCCATCTACATAATAGCGGTGAACATAATTATAAAAACTATTATGCTGGTTTGGATTAATTGGATAGAATTCATCAATTTGCACAAATTGCAATTGGGATAAATCTGGTTTTTTTGACTGAGATAATCCATGTTCCTTTCTCAGCTTTTCTAATGAAGGATCTGCCCAATTACCTAATAAATAATGAACCCATTTAATAAAATATTCAGGTGTTTTCCCTGTGGGTAAACTCATGACTCCTTCAGGGTTTTCATCTGCCCATTCTAGGAATCGTAAGGCTGTTAAAAAACCTAACATGGGGTAATTATCTACAACAATATAAGGTGTTTTGGTCGTTTGGTTTTCAACACCTGATATTCGGGAAAATGCTTTTTCAACTGAACTATAATAAATCATTTCTATTTTAATAATTGTTCTTGTTCGTGTGTATTTAAGGTACGACGTATAACAGCAAATGGGCCGGGATCAAAATCGATTGGAAAGGCACCCCGCCCTGCGCCACCATGGATTGATTCTACTTTTTGGCCTTTTGTATTTCTTAATTCAGAAACAACTATTGTATGATCTCCTTTGGGTGTCAATATTTCAACTTTATTCCCTTGGTCAAGTCTATTTTTTATGTCAAACCAAAGAAGACCTGTTTTTTTTTCAAATTTACACCCTAGACCTATGGGTTTTTTAGATCTCTCTCTAGACCTATTTTCTTCGATGTTTTCACCAAATTCTCTTGGGTTACGAGTATAAAATCCAGTTGTATATCCTCGATTAGATAATGCCAATAAATCTTTCATTACTTGTGGGTCAAATGGATTTCCTGCAACAATATCATCAATTGCTTTTCTATATGATCGGGCTGACATTGCAGCATAATATTCTGATTTTGTCCGACCTTCAATTTTAAAACTGCACACACCTGCATCGCTTATTTGGTCAAGTAATTCTACTGCACATAAATCTTTGGCATTAAATAGATATGTACCACTTTCATCTTCTTCGATAGGATATTTTTTCCCTTTTCTTTCCTTCTCCTCAACATAATAATCTCCATCTGGCCTTTGGTAAATCTCATCTATAGTGAGAGATTGTTGCTGAGATTCTAATTCTAGTAGAGAATCTGGTTCTTCTCCAAACTCATAATTCCAACGGCACGAATTAGTACATGTACCTTGGTTTGCATCTCTATGATTCATGTAATTTGTAATAAGACATCGTCCTGAATAGGCAATACAAATAGCACCATGTACAAATGATTCTAATTCAACATCCGGAACTTTCTTATGGATTTCTGCCACCTCTTTTAGCCGTAATTCTCGAGATAGTATAATCCGTTCTACACCTAAATCTTTCCAAAAGTCTACAGTTGTCCAATTGGTTGCATTGGCTTGTGTTGATAAGTGAACTGGAATTTGAGGGACTCGTTTTATGGCTTGGTGAATTAATCCCGGGTCTGCCATAATTAAACCATCCGGTTCCCATTCAGCCACCTTTTCTAATTCTCGAATAAATCCGTCCACCTTTGTATTATGGGCATAAATATTCAAAGTAAGATAGATTTTTTTACCTAAATCATGAGCATATTTAATTCCTTCTATCAAAGATTCTTCCCTGAATTCATTTTCTCGTGTACGCAATGAGAACCGAGGTACACCTGCATAAACTGCATCTGCCCCATAAGCAAAAGCATACTTTAATTTGTTTAGATTTCCAGCCGGAGATAATAATTCAGGATGCTTCATAATGCTGGAGCAGCCAATTCACCTAAGATAACATTTTTATTTGCACCTGTAACGCTCGGAATATTCGCTGGGATATCCTTTACAAAAGCAGCTGCTAATAAAGCAAATCCAACAGCTTCTTTACCATCGACAGGAAGGCCATATTCGTCTGTTTTCTTAATCTGAATTGGACGCAATAATCGATTTAAATGAAATAGTATTTGTTCATGATGGCTACCACCGCCTGAAACAACTATTTCACTTACATTCCATTTCTTAATAAATGATTTACATCCTTTAATTATAGTTTTTGCTGTAAAAAAAGCTAAATTAGCTAATCGGTCTTCAAAAGATAGTAAGTTTAAATCTTCATGATGAGCATTTATCCATGCATGACCAAAATAGTCACGACCTGTCGATTTTGGAGGTTTTTTCTGTATATATGGATCGTCCATCCAACGTTCGACCATTTCCTTATCAATGAACCCTTTTTTCGCCAATTCACCTCCAATATCAATGCCTTCGATATAATGAGAACAATATGTTTCATCTAGCATAGCCATTCCCGGACCCGTATCAAAGCCAAGGATATCTCCTTTACCTTTTGGTGGTAATAATGTAACATTCGCCACGCCACCAATATTCAGCATAATGACAGCTTCATCCTCTTTTTGAAACATCCATTCATCCGCTTTTGGTATTAAAGGTGCTCCAGTTCCTCCAGCTTTAATATCTGCCGTACGGAAATCATAAATAACGGGTACTTCAAACATATCTGCTAAAAATTGTGGATTCCCAACTTGAACACTTTTCACATCACTTTCATGCAAAACTGTCTGACCGTGACTCCCGATTAAATCAATATCAGATATGTTATTTTGTGATGTAAAATCTTGGCACACATCTGCCATCCATTTACCTAATGATTCGTCTAGTGGCTTATATAAAGTTTCATCTCCAGAAACCGCATTAGATATTTGTTTTTTTAATTTTTTTGGAAAGAGAATCGTATTAAATATGATATTTTTAGGTTTTAATTTTCCTTGAGATTGTTTGATATCAACTATTGCAATATCAAGCCCATCCATGGATGTACCAGTCATTAATCCCATGGTCTTAATTGTTTCTTTCCCTTTTAAATAGTTATTCATTTGGGTCAACAAATTTAGAAACCATAATTCCATCAAATAATGGTCCATCTTCTCTAAAATAATATTCCATAAAATCTTCATTCACTGTTTCACCGGCATCAGAAGACGCATGAATAACACGTGAATGATCTATTAAATATCCCTCATGGGCAAGAACAATTCCCATTTTAAAATATTTTTTTCGAACAAATGCAACACCTGCCACTTCTGGGATAGATTGTAATAATTCTGGTGTTATTTTGTCACTAGGGATATAATATACATCTCGTTCATCTTTCCAATCTAATTTGAGAAATTCTGACCCATTTTCTTTTTGATTAAGAGTAATATGAACTGAAGCAATTTCATCTTCTAGAAGTAATGTTTTGGTAATATCCACAGTGAGTGAGTGATTCATCAGTCTATCTGAGGTATAATGCCATCGAGATTTATACGATGGTTGATGGTCTTTATAATGTAAATGAATCATACTTTGTTTCGATTCTTCCCAGCTTTGGCTCATGGTAAAGGCAAGAGTTGTTAAAACATGAACTGTACAGTCGGATGTATCGATACGAATAATGGGGTCTGGGTCAGGTTCAATTTCTTCACCAAGTTTGAAGATACTATAGGGTGTACCGACTCTCCATAGATTAATGGCTTTTATCCGTTGGTGAAAATTAGGGTAATGTTTATGAATTTTTGGTAATATTTCTGACACTTCTTCATTAGACAATGTCCAAGGTTTTGGAAGTGAATTAAGCCATTCCTGGTCTGTAGTGCAAGCAATCATTAATAGTATAGCAGAAGAAAAGATATATTTTATTCCCATCGGGATTTCCATTTTAGTTTAGGATTTTTTTCGGTGAATCCAAGTGATTCATAGACGGCTGAATGAATACGTTGACGCCACTCATAATACTTAGGGGTTTTACTCTTTCGATTCGGGTGAACTGCATTCGTGAGTAATATGACTATTATTTCATTTTCTGGATCTATCCACAACGATGTCCCAGTAAATCCTGTATGCCCATAACTTGAATCACTCAAATACACACCACCAGATGCTTCCCCATCTGGACTATCCCATCCTAAGCATCGAGAACTTCCTTCAACAATATATGCCTTTTTTGTAAACTCTTTTACAGTTTTTTCTCTGAAGATGCGTTTCCAACCATATATGCCATCATTGAGCATCATTTGAGAAAATCGTGCTAAATCTCGCGCTGTAGAAAATAACCCTGCATGTCCAGCTACACCTCCAATGCTATAAGCATTTTCATCATGCACAATTCCATGGATGAGTCTACTGTTTGGATTTATTTCTGTGGGCACAATTCGATGCAATTTTTGGTCCGATGGATTATAAAAAGTAGATGTCATTCCTAGTGGTTGAAAAATGAGAGAATCCACAAAACAATCTAAGGAATGACCGCTGGCAGCTTCTACTAATTTCCCAAGAGTGATTAAACCCACATCGGAATATATGGTGCTATCTTCTAAAGAATAAATGGGCTCTGTATTGAATACACTGTCTAGGCGTGTATCGACATTTACATCCATTTTGTAATATTGTTTAAATGGGGGTAGCCCAGCAGTATGAGTTAATAAATGTCTAATCGTTATCTTTGATTTTTGGTCAAAATACTCAGGCTGATTTCCTTTAAATTGAGGTAAATGTTTTACAATAAAGTCATCTAAAGATACCTTTTTCATATCCACTAATTTCATAATGGCAGAAGTGGTAGATATTACTTTGGTTATGGATGCTAAATCAAAAATATCACTCGATTGTGTTGGCGTTTCTTTTTCATATGTATTATATCCAATTCCTTCCTTAAGAAAGATTTTCCCGTTTTTTGCACCCAGAATAACACCGCCGGGCCAAGCAGAATCTTCTACTGCATCATTCATGAGCGAAATAACCCATTCATTTGTTACATTTATTTCGGTTGGTAAAATTTGTACAATTTCTTCACCTTTGCCAAATGCAATTTCAATCTTGAGAATGGGCTTGCTTTCAACTTTAATTCCATGACCCATGTCTGCAATACCCGGAATTGAAACAGGAAGTATTCCTCCAATATCGGCTTTTCCTAATAATGCATTGGTCATTGCTGACGTCATAATACTATTCCCTTTGTACCCACATACATTTACAGGAATTTCTGGGAATTCTTGAATTAAGTATGGTGTTCCCATGCTCGCTAGAATGATTCGATTTGATTTTTCTATAAGCAGGTTTACAAAATTTGTTTCATTATCAGGGAGAAAAATTCGATTTTTCCATGCCTTTGGTACAGCGAATGCATTAATCAATACTCGAGCATTTCTAGGAATTTGATTTACAATTAAATCTAAAGTTTGTTTGGAATCTGATTCATCAACTTGAAATGAATGAAGAACAATTCTTTCTGATTTTAACGCTTTTGTAATTATTGATTGGGCATGATTATTTTCTGAATCATATAAATCTATTACATACAACGTATCTGTCTGCCCAGCTGAAAAGGGTAATAATTCTTTTTCTAATTTTACACACGTAATTGCTTCGGATGCAATTCTACGAGCAATTGATTTATGCTCTTTATCATTTAATATTCTTCTCGCATATTGAAGATTTACATTTGATTGTTTATGAAGTCCCACTTTCTCCTTCATTTTTAGCATTTTTAAAGCGGATTTGTTAATTCTTTCTTCAGAAATATTCCCATTCAAAACAGCTGTTTCCACAACATCGACTGCACCTTTTAAATCATAATTTTGAATAATAACGTCACTACCTGCTTGAATTGTTTTAATCAATGCATAAGACTTTGAATAATTTTTTACAATTCCACCCATTCCCATTGCATCTGTAATTACTGTTCCATTAAATCCTATGCGATTTTGTAAAATATCCTGAATCCAGAATGATGATAATGTGGCTGGATCTTCCGCACCTGTTTGATAATCTGGTGAATGTACATGAGCAACCATAATAGCATCCACTCCTTCGTCAGCCATCGCTTGAAAAGGTGGAATTTCCACTGACCATAATCTTGCGGAATCACTTGGAATCATGGCAAGAGATGAGTGAGAATCAGTTTCTGTATCTCCATGGCCAGGGAAATGTTTAGCTGTAGCTAACATACCATTATCTTGTAGCCCTTTCATGTATGGTACCCCAAAGGAACTCACCAAATCTGGATCTTCTCCAAATGATCTAACATTAATAATTGGGTTATCAGGATTATTATTCACATCCATTACAGGTGATAAATTCCAATGAATTCCAACTGAACGAGCTTCGTTTGCAACAATGGCTCCCACAGCATAAGCATTTTCAGGATTCCCAGTGGCAGCAATAGCCATTAGGGGTGGGAAGTCTGTTCCAGATGGGAAACGTTGATTAAGTCCATATTCTATATCTGCATCAAACAAAATTGGTACTTTGGATTGCTGTTGCATTTCATTCATCATTGCTACAGAACTACTTCCATCTCCATACCAAAGATGAATGCCACCGATACCATCTGTTTTTATTAGAGATTGTATTTCTTTCCACTTTGATTCTGATACATCTTTGAACCGCATATTCATATGATAAATCATCATCTGGGCAATTTTTTCCCGCAAAGATAGCATTGATAATGTTTCTTCGGCCCATGACAATTCTAATGATTTTGATTGTTGCGGAAACATTCCACCGCATCCATTAAACATCAGGCCTAAGGATAATAAAAAAGATATAATAATTGGTTTATACATCGATATAATATTTCTCATTTTGTATTCATTAAAGTTAGAGATATAACATTAATATTACCTGAATCGATTTTGAAAAAACAACAAATGTTCATCTAATGCATTCACCCAATAGACCCAACTATGACCACCGGGTTTTTCAATGTATGTATGAGGAATATTTTGTTTAATTAATCGATTATGTAATGCCCTATTTATATCAATAAAGAAATCTTTATAACCACAATCTATCAGAATAGGCATAAATCCATCTTGAATTGAATCAACCATATGTACAATCGAATGATGTTTCCATCTCTCTGGATATAATTCAAATGAACCAATTTTGGATGTGATTTCCCACTTTACTGTAGAAAAGGTTAAATCTACCCCACCACTCATACTAGAGACACCCGAAAATACTTCAGGATGTCTCATGGCTAAATAAAGCGCCCCATGCCCCCCCATACTTAGACCGGTGATTCCCATTTGATTAATCCGATAACGATCTTTAAACCATGGGATTAAAGTTTCTATCATAAATGTTTCATATTGGCTAGTTGAATCTATGGGACTATCCATATACCAACTATTTGGACTACCATCAGGGCAAATGAGTATCATGGAAAAACGATCAGCGCGCTCTTCTAGATTCGTATGGTTTGACCAATTTAAGTAGTCACCACCATATCCATGGAGTAGGAAAACGGCATTCAAAGAAGATCGATTTGATTCATATAAATCGGGCGTAATAATTAATGTGGGAATTTCTTTTTGCATTTCAGGACTAAATACAATAATTGTGTCAGAAGATGCACAATAAATAACACTGATGGACAGATAAATAAATAAGGCTATCAATGGATGCCTATTTTTTTCATGTTATTAAACAAAATGTAATAGATGAAAGTTTGTTCGAACCTAATACTAACTATGAAATACTTAATTGATCAAGTCTCGATTTCTGCATCGTTACAGGCATTCTAAAAAAATCATCTAGTAAACACGCACCAGCTCCATGAGCCACCGCATCTGATCCAAAAGGATGTAATTTATACGATATGACTCTCTGGGTAACATCCAAAAGATTTGGAGAAATACTAGATTTAATAGCTTGTATAAAATTCTCTCCCGCTTCCGAAATGCCACCAGCAATTACAATGTGCCCAGGATTAAAAAAAGCCACTGCATTAGAAATTGAGTTACCTATTATAGTCCCCAGCCTATTATAATAATGTAACGCAATTTCATTATTATTTTTTCCGGCAAAAATTATATCATTGAGTTGAATTTTAGTTACATCATTTTTAAAATTAGAGAAATAACTATCTGAGGTTAACTTATATCTCATTTGACTAAATACATCTGTGATAGTTGGCAAATGAATATCCAATTCTCCAGAACTGAAAGATGTACCATAATAAACCTCGTTATTAAGAACAATCCCAACTCCAAGGCCACCCACTATTGGGCTTAATTCAATTAAAATAGTTAAAAAATGATTTAAGTTTTCTGAGCCAAATGCCCACTTAGAACTTATTGCGGCTGCATTTGCATTATTCTCAATAAAACATGGAAAAGAAAATCGGTTTTTATAATACTCACTAAAACAATAGCCCCATTCTGAAACTAAAGATGACATTATAATTTTATTTTCAGTTGTATCAATAATACCTGGAACGGCGAATCCTAAACCTAATATTTGTTCTGACTTAATTTTACTATTAATGAGAAGATTTTCAATGAGATCTCCCACTTTTTCATTTAATTGTTCTATGTTTAAATCACGCGGAAAAGAAATGGATAACCTTTCAATAATATCTCCTCTAAGGTTCATACAAACAGCTGTTGACTCACCTAACTCTAAATCAACACCAATAACAAATCTTGAATTATACTTTAATCTCCATAAAGTGGGTCTTTTTCCACCACGCGTTGTAGATTGACCTTTTCCTGAAATAGCAATTAAGCCTTTTGCCTTAAGTTGTTTAACTAAGCTTGAAATAGTAGACGGGCGCATTCCTGTCTTTTTAGCTAATTCTGCACCTGAAATCAATTTATGACTTCGAATAAAGTTAAGAACAATCACCTCGTTAATACTTCTGACTAATTGATGGTTACCGGTTTGGAGATTATTGTCATTCATTGATTTTTTTATTATTTATTTTAATATTGATCATTTATTCTTACGATTTTTTACTTTATTTATGCTATTTTACAAAAACCCACCTAACTATTTGCTCAGTTATCTTATTGTTATTAGCTTTTGATTCTCTATTGATGTAATTAATTCGAAAACAAAACTAACTAACTTAGGAGCATTAACTTAAAAAATATAATTATGAAAACAGACATTTTTTTACACTTTCCCCAAAAAGGTAACAACATTTTCGAAACCTTTCGTTCTATTTCATGTCAATCTGATTCCCCAAATCAGGTTTTTATTTTTACTGAAAGTAACAACACAGACCTTCCTGATGACTCTATTCCTATATATCCAACTGAAAAAGGCCTTTCGGGGCAATTTAATGATGCATTATTTCAATCCAATGCAGATATGATTCTCTATATTGATAACCGAACATCACCCATCGTTTTATCCTCATCTATTATATCTCTTCTATCAATTAGTAAGGAAAGATTTCCTGATACAGGTATGTTTTATAGTGATTATGACTTAATAGATAATGAATCAATTTCCGAAATTCGTTTATTAAAACACCACCAAGGACGAGTCAGGGATAATCAAGATTATGGAAAAGTATTTTTATTTGATAAAAATAATCTGGATTCCATTAGTGGAATGGATGAATCACTCCAATTCAATCATTTATATGATTTAAGATTAAAATTATCTGAAATTTCTCAATTAACCCACATTGCGAACCGATATGCAGGAAGTCTCTATGTAGTAGAAGCACAATCAGGTGGAACAAATGTTTTTGATTATTTATTAGCAGGGAAAGATCAACAAGAAGAAGCAGAAGCAATTCTTTCCAAACATTTAGACAGGATTGGTTCTTTTTTATCACTCAATGCCCATTATAATAATTTTCCAATTAAAGACACTGCTCTTTCTGCATCTATTATCATTCCTGTAAATGAACGTCCAGAGTTTATTGGAACAGCCATAGACAGTGTATTAGCTCAATCTATTCAAGATATAGAAATTATTATTGTAGTAAATGGCGGCGCAGATGACTTGACTATCCCCGTAGTACAAGATTATATAGATGGTGGCTCAAAATTTGATTCAACAAAACCTGAAGTTAGACTTCTTATTACAGATATTAATAATATAGGATATTGCTTAAATCTTGGCGCACAACATGCGAATGGTAAATATTATGTTCAGCTTGATTCAGATGATCGTCTCAAGCCTGATGCTGTGGAAAAAATAATTGATGTATATCATTCAGATTCTACAATTGGAATGGTCATTGGTTCGTATGAAGTATGGGAAAAAGCTGATGATGGCACATTGAATCGAATGGAAAAAATTCCTGTCGTAACCCATGATGAATGGACTGATGATAATGGACGAAATAATTTATTAAGAATTAATGGTGCGGGTGCTCCACGATCCATTCCCATACAAATTATTAAAGATATAGGATTTTTTGAAATGAATGAAACACCATATTCTCGTAATTATGGTGAAGATTATGATATGGTAATGCGTATTTCTGAAAATTATCGTATTGGGCGAATTTATGACCCCATCTATGAAGTTATTCGCCACTCTGGTGGAACTGATCATGCCATTGACCAAGTAGTGATTGATCGAAATGATGAAGCGAAAGATCATATGCGCTTAGAAGCAATTCAAAGACGAAAAAAGTTGAATCAATAATATATGGACTCGTTCCAAATTATAGGCATAGATGGTGGCGCCACAAAAGTAAGCGCTTGGGAAATCGAGTATAATGGAAGTACGTTTTCGTTGGGACAAGCACATTATGCAGAGCAATATATAAATCAGAATTTTTTCAATTCTAGCTTTACTCCAGTAAATATCCAAACACAATTAAGTGAAATGAACATGAATAATATTCAATTAACTGGAAATGAGATAAAGCAAGGTGTTGTTATTATTCAAACATTTGCTACAGTCATAAATCGCATTTTTTCAGATAAACCTATATTACTTGGTATGGGTATGCCTGGCCTAAAATCTGCTGATAAACGGGGAATTGTTGCAATGGCTAATGGACCACGAATTCCACATTTCTGTGATCAATTAGAAGAAAAATTATCTCAAATGAATATTCCATTAGCTGCTCCTATATTCCAATTAGGGAGTGATGCTGACTATTGTGGAATTGGCGAAGAATATGCATCAGAAGGTGCTTTTTATGATAGCCAATTTGGGTATTATTTAGGTGGTGGAACTGGGGCTGCAGACGCATTAAAGTGTGATGGAAAACTTGTTCCATTAGATCAAACCAAATCTTGGTTAGCTAAATCCTGGGAACTTAAAACTGAAAACAAATTATCTTTAGAAAGGTACGCTTCCGCTGGTGGCATTCAATTTGTTTATAGCTTGAAATCTGGTATTTCTGTTGAAGAACTCAATCGTGAAGGCCTTTATCCCAATCGAATACTCGAACGCGCCATAACGGGAGAATATACCGCAATTGAAACATTAAAAGATGTAAGTCATACCTTAGCAAAACTTTATCACGAACGAATTGAAACTCTATTCGCTGGTTGGCAATCTCCATTTAGTTTTGTTAATCCAAACCGAGCACCATTAGAACCATCCCATCCTTACTTAGGGAAAGTATTTGATATACTCATTATTGGGCAACGGCTTGGGGCACTCATGGAAAAGTCTAAAGAATCCATCTATCTTTGGCGCCCCTTTTTATCTCATTTAGAAATGCTTATATCTTCGAATGTTAAATTAGATTCTCAAACAAAAAACCATTATTTAGAAAATGGATTAGAAAAAATGGTACATATCTCTCAATTACGCGATGCCCCTGCTTTGGGAGCAGGTGTAGACGCAGTTCTTCATTATAAACAATCATAATTATGCTTGTAAAAGGTCAAATCCCAACAAAAGAACCGAAAGTATTAATCGGATTAGTTTTGCCTGAAGACCAACAAAAAAGAGTTACAATTAAAAAGAGTGATTCGAAAATAGACCATAAAATATTAGTTCAACATGATACTTTATTATTAGATGGGAATCCATTATCAAGAATTCATTTTAATCAATCAACTGCTGATTCTTACTTTATAATTCATCCTATTCAAGCAGGGCGTGGCTTTCATTGGGAAAAACATATTACTATTCAAGTGTTGGGGAGTATAGATATTTCAATTAAGGATGGAAGCCTTTTTGTTATAAATCAAATCCCATTAGAACAATATCTTATGTGTGTTGCTACATCCGAAATGAGTGGTGGATGTCCACCTGCATTGCTTGAATCTCAAACTATCGCTGCACGATCTTGGCTCCTAGCCGCAGACGAACAAAAACATGCTCACTTAGGACTTGATGCATGCAATGATGATTGTTGCCAACGATATCAGGGGATGGGAAATTTAACCGAAACAGCCAAAAAAGCATCCCAAGCAACGCGCGGGGAAATTATTATGCATCACCATGCCATTTGCGATACACGGTACTCAAAATCCTGTGGAGGCGTTTCAGAAAGTAATGACTATGTTTGGAAAGAATCTGGCAAGCCTTACTTGAGAGCTGTACATGATAATCCCAACCCAACTCTTCCTGATTTACAAACAAATGAAAAATTTCAAGAATGGTATTCACAAGATTCAGACTGCTTCTGTAGCCCACAAACAGTGCCAGAACATAAGTTACATCAATATCTAGGCCATGTAGATAAAACAGGATCCTATTTTCGATGGAATGTCACTTTTAACCAGAACGAATTAATAAAACTCATTTCAAATAAAACCAATAATCCCTTTGACTCAATACAATCCATAAAGCCATTAAAACGTGGACTATCAGGTCGAATTATACAGCTAGAAATAAAAGGACACTTAAACGGAATTGAGTCAATAATATTATTAGATTCTGAATACGAAATAAGGCGTGTACTTCACCCCCATTTTATGTTTAGTTCTGCTTTTTTTATGAAAAAATCTTTAGATACCCATTCAAATATTGATGAAATTTCGTTTTACGGTTCAGGATGGGGACATGGAGCCGGGCTTTGCCAAATCGGAGCATTAGGAATGGCATTAAACAATTATTCAACCAAAGAAATATTAAACCATTATTTTAAATCAACGGAGTTAGAAAAAATCTATGACTGATACTATTGCTTTACATTGGATTGACTGGACCATTATCATTTCTTACATTGCCTTTTCGCTGGGTGTTGGAATATATTTCTCAAAACGAGCATCTTCTAGCACTGAAGAATATTTCCTTTCTGGAAGATCTTTACCTTGGTGGATCGTTGGAACATCCATGGTAGCCACCACATTTGCTGCTGACACACCTTTAGCTATTACTGAATTTGTAAGAGGGCCAGGTATTTGGCAAAATTGGTTTTGGTGGAATATGGTTTTAGGGTCTATTTTAAGCATTTTTCTTTTTTCGCGGTTATGGCGTAGAGCGGAAGTATTAACGGATAATGAATTATTAGAAATTCGGTATAGTGGAAAACCTGCAGCATTTTTACGTGCATTTAAAGCAAGCTATTTTGCGATTTTATATAATTTTATTGTCATGGGTTGGGTCATTAATGCTATGGCATCTATTATATCAGTTATGTTAAATATGGATAAATGGACAGCAGTATGGATATGTGTAATAATCGCATTAGTATATGCAATTTTATCAGGTTTTTGGGGTGTCGTTGTAACAGATCTAGTTCAATTTATGATTGCCATGTTTGGTTCCATTGCGTTAGCAATCATTGCAGTAAGTGCTGTGGGTGGTATGGAGCCATTACTCGCGAAACTGTCATCCTTATTAGGCTCTGATGCCGTTCATGAAAATACATTAAAATTTATTCCGCCTGCCCCTGATGTCGGGGTAACAACAAGCGCATTTTGGGAATCACCTTTTTCTAAATTCATGATATTCATTACAGTCATGTGGTGGAGTAATCATAGTACAGATGGGGGCGGTTATATTATCCAAAGAATGTCATCTGCTAAAAATGAACGTCATGCGTTATTGGCCACACTTTGGTTCAATACAGCTCATTATGCGCTACGAGTCTGGCCTTGGATTATTGTTGCAGTTGTTTCAATTGTTTTATTCCCAATTATACCTGAATCCTATTCGGAATTGGGCGATAAAGCGGGTTATCCACTAGTTATGAATTCATTACTTGGGCCTGGAATGAAGGGCATATTAATCGTTTCCTTTCTAGCCGCATTTATGTCCACCATTGATACCCATCTCAATTGGGGATCATCTTATATGATTAATGATATCTATAAACGATTTTTCAAACCGAATGAATCAGAAAAACATTACGTTCTCGTCGGTAAAATATTTACAGTCGTGTTAATGGTTTTAGCTGCTTTTACAGCCATGAAAATGCAAAGTATTTCTAAAGCTTGGGAATTCATTTTTGCCATGGGTGCAGGAATTGGGCTTGTTCTTATTTTGCGATGGTTTTGGTGGCGAGTGAATGCTTGGAGTGAAATAACAGCATTGGCTACTTCGATGATTATTACAATATCTTTTGAAGTATTAGCTTGGAGCCAAACAATTGCTGCAGGGAACACATATGAATTATTCGGTTCATCACCCATTCTTTTTGGTATGTCTTTACAAGTCCATCATAAATTAATGATTATTGTTCCTTTAGCGATTATTGCGTGGGTTACTGCAACATTGTTAACGGAGCCAGAATCTGAAGAAACTTTAAATGCTTTTTATAAGCGTGTACAACCTGGTGGATGGTGGTCTCCTATCTCTGAAGGATTTGAGCATACATTACAACCATTGACACATGGATTTCTTATCCAATGGATTGCAGGTGTAATGATGATTTATGGTCTTACATTTGGAATTGGGAATTTAATTTTTCTCAATTATAGTTATGCTGTATTACTATTTGGCGCAGCTGGAATTGGTTTTTATCTAATATGGAATCGAAGCTTATCCAAATTGAACTAACCAGGCTATGTGAATGACTAAACCAAGGCGTATATATTCGATTGATGTTTTTCGTGGCATGACCATCGCTCTCATGATTTTGGTCAATAATCCTGGGAGTTGGGCACATGTTTATTCTCCCCTCCTCCATGCAAGTTGGCATGGCTGCACATTAACAGATCTTGTATTTCCTTTTTTCTTATTCATTGTGGGTGCTTCTATGCGATTTGCATTTGTTCGCTGGCATCATTATGATTCTAAAGAGTTTTATAAGCATGTGTTCTGGCGAACCGTTTCCATATTTATTGCGGGATTATTAATAAATGCTTTCCCTTTTATAAGACAAAATTGGGATTGGTCTACATTTAGAATTATGGGCGTTTTACAACGAATTGCACTAGCGTATGGAATAAGCTCAATTCTTGTTATCAATTTCAATTTTAAACATATTATTCAAATCATTTCAGGAATCCTTTTATTTTACTGGGGATTATTATGGTTCGGTGGCACTGGGAATCCATATAGTGTTGATTCAAATGTCATTCGCACATTTGATATGTGGTTTTTTGGTGAAAATCATTTATGGCATGGAAAAGGGCTCCCTTTTGATCCTGAAGGAATTTTAAGCACACTTCCTTCTATTAGTACTGTATTGTTAGGCTATCTTGCCGGTGGTATGTTGCAAACGACAAAAAAGTATTCTGAAAGTGCGAAACGAATGTCCATTTTTGGATTGGCCTTGGTTGCCATTGGTTGGATTTGGGGATTCATTTTCCCCATTAATAAAGCTCTTTGGACTAGTACTTATGTTTTATTTACGGGGGGATTAGCTTTTCTTGTTTTAGCGGCCTTAACATTTATTATTGATGCAAAATCTTGGAAAAAACTATTCTGGATATTTGAAGTATTTGGGACAAATTCATTATTTATTTTTGTAGGATCAGGCCTTTGGGCTAAAACAATATTAAAAATTAAATTTAATTTAGACGGGGAATTAACATCAGGGTATGGTTATTTATATAAAACTATTTTTCAACCCATAGCTGGAGATTTAAATGGATCGCTCCTCTTTGCTATAACTCATGTAATCGGATGGTGGCTTGTATTATTTTGGTTATATCGGAAAAAGATTTTTATCAAGTTATGATTGAAATTTGCTTAAATAAATATACATTAATGTATTGAACTCCAGTAAACCATAACCTACAATCGATCATTATTTTTAAATAATAGAACTTCAAATCTCGGAATGATTGAACTCCTAGTTTAAATTTATATATAAACATTTTCGGGAAAATCACAATGAACATATTTATTACAGGTGCAAGTAGTGGAATCGGTGAATCTTTAGCTTACTATTATGCACAAAAAGGTGCAACCATTGGCCTAGTGGCCCGCAGAGAAGATCGCCTGAAAGCAGTAGTAGAAAAAGTAAAAGAATTAGGTGGGAATCCTATCTCTTACATTTTGGATGTGGCCAATCAAGAAGATGTTCAAAAAGCCACTAGTTCTTTTTTAGAACAAGCAGAACGCATTGATATGGTAATTGCCAATGCAGGTGTGGGTGGATCGGATAACTTATCATCCGGAAATGCATCAACCATTAATAAAATTTTATCCATCAATATACTAGGAGTAACCAATACAGTTATTCCATTTATTCCATCCATGAAAGAACAAAAATCTGGTCAAATATGTATTATTAGTTCTATAGCAGGAACACGTGGCTTAATTGGTCATGGGGGTTATTCTGGGTCAAAAGCAGCTGTTCGTCTTTTAGGAGATAGTTGGGATTATAGTTTATCTCGCCACAATATTTCTACAACCGTCGTCTCCCCTGGTTGGATTGCTACAGAAATGACTGCCAGACATACTTTTAAAATGTTATTTCTTATGGATTCTGAAACAGCAGCTGGAAAAATTGCCAATGCTATTGAGAAAAGAAAGCGAAAATATATACTTCCGTGGCAATGGAATATTATTGTACCTATTTTTAGGTTTCTTCCTCGCTGGATGATAAAACTCGTATCGGTTTAATCAATCTCATGAATATTTCTGTTCGATTTGCGGAAGAATCCGACTATGAATATCTTCATTGGCAACATCCATTAAAAGATGAAGTGTTATTGCATCAAATTCAATCTCGACACATTATGGTAGCAATCGTTGATGGGAAACATGTTGGTCATATACGATATGAATTTATGTGGGGACACTTACCTTTTTTATCTTTAATCATGGTTAAAACTCGATACCAGAGACAAGGAATTGGAAAAGAATTATTATCATTCCTAGAAGATGTATTAAAGTTGCACGACCATTCTTATTATATTAGTTCATCCATGGAAAATGAACCTAAGCCCCAAGCTTGGCATAAACATATGGGCTTTCAAGAAATTGGTTTATTATCCAATATAAATGAAAATAGAATAGGTGAAACCTTTTTCCGAAAAGACTTATAAATATGCTTCATTCATTTATCCGTGAAATGCCTAAGGTAGAATTGCATGTACATTTAGAAGGATCTATTCGACCAAAAACACTTCTTAAACTTGCAGAAAAAAATAATGTACCCATCCCTGTATCAACTATAGACGATATTGAAAAATGGTATTCATTTACAGATTTTGATCATTTTATTGATATTTATAGAATTATTGGCGAATGTTTACAAACACTGGAAGATTTCGAGTTAATTAGTAGAGATTTTTTAAAAAATCAAGCTCAACAAAATATTCAATATTCTGAAGTAACCTTTACCCCATTGGACCATAGACATAAAGTGTCCTTAGACGATCAATTAAAAGCCATAAATAAAGCCCGATTTGAAGCTGAAAAAGAATTAGGCGTAACATTAAGGCTTATCCCTGATATGTCGCGTGAGAAAACAGCTATAGATGATGGAATGGAATTAGTCAATTGGGCGATTCGTAATATGGAAAATGGAATAATTGCTCTAGGGTTAGGTGGTCCAGAAATTGGATATCCGCCAAAATTATTTGAATCTATTTTTCGTAGGGCAAAGAAATTTGATTTAGCCAGTGTCCCTCATGCAGGAGAAACTGAAGGTCCAAAAAGTATTTGGGGATCATTACAAGCTCTTCATGCCGTACGTATTGGTCATGGTGTTCGTTGTATAGAAGATCCTGAATTGGTCCAATACTTAAGAGATCATCAAATACCTTTAGAAGTTTGCCCAACGAGTAATGTAAAACTTGGAGTTGCTAAATCATTTGAGAAACATCCTTTACCTCAATTAATAAAAGAAGGGTTATGCATAACTATTAATTCTGATGATCCTCCCATGTTTGGTACAACACTAACTGATGAATATTTAAACATTGTAGACACATTTCAATTTGATATAAAAACATTGAAACACATCGTCTTAAATAGTGTTCAATCCAGTTTACAACCTATTGACGCAAAAATGGGTATGATTTATAATTTTAAACAGTCATTTATCGAATTAGAAAATAAATTAGGTATTTCTCTAGGGTAAAATTGATTAATCTACTTTTTTACCAGCATACATTTGGTCAATACATGATTGATAATTGGCGATAACAACTTTTCTTTTTACTTTCATTGTGGGTGTTACTTCATCTTTATCCTGATCTAACTCTTCTTCAAGAATATGGAATTTCTTAATGGACTCATAACTAGCTAATTCTTTGTTTAAAGTAGAAATTTCATGATGAAGCAATTCTATTACTTCCTGTTTCTTGGATAAGTCAGATAAATCTTGATATAATATTTTTCGATCTCGAGCAAATTTCACAATTTCATCTTCATCCAAAGTAAGGAGCATTGTTAGGTATGGCTTCCGATCTCCATACACCATTGCTTGAGAAACATATGAACTTGTTTTCATCAAATTTTCTATATTTTGGGGAGCTACATTTTTTCCCCCTGCTGTTATAATTAAATCTTTTTTCCGATCAGTGATGAATAAATAGCCATCTTCATCAATATGACCCACATCACCAGTATGAAGCCATTCGTTTCCTTCATCATCTTTTTTCAATAATTCATTAGAAGCATCTTCATTTTGATAATAGCCAGATATATTTTGTGGACCCCGAGAACAGATTTCACCATCTTCAGTAATCTTGACTTCTGTGTCTAAATAAATTTGCCCAACAGATCCAATTTTTGCCTTCCCCATTTGATTGGCTGAAATCAATCCAGTTGTTTCTGTCATACCATATACTTCGTAGATATCAAGTCCAATCCAATGAAAAAAATGAATAATATTCGGTGAAATAGGTGCGGCGCCAGAAATCATGAATCGGATATTACCCCCGAAAATATCGTGTATTTTTTGGAAAATAAGAAAATGGGCAATTGCATATTTCCCTTTTAAATATAGAGAAGGTGATTCTCCGTCATCTTTTTTATAAGTGTATTGTTTCCCAATTTCTATTGCCCAATTAAAAATAGTTTTTTGTAACCATGTCGCATCCTTTACACCCGAAATAATTCGAGCATAAAACTTTTCAAATACGCGTGGTGTTCCAAACATAATTGTGGGACCTGTCTGACGTAAATTGGCTGCCATATCTTCTATTGATTCTGCAAATATTGTAATATTTCCAGAGCATAATTTCATAAAATGACCTAGGTCACGTTCTGCAATATGGGACAAAGGTAAATAAGCTATAGATGTATCATTCTCTGAAATGCCATAAATCGTAGGTAAATGTTTAACAACAGCTAGAACATTTCGACTATTAATCATACCCGCTTTGGGATGACCGGTTGTTCCAGACGTATAAATAAAACTAATGAGGCCTTCCGGATCGCCATTTTGAATTCTTTTTTTCAATTCATTTGGATTTTTTTCTCCGTAGGCTTTTCCTTTTTCCCGAAAAGAATCCAAGGTCATTACACGATCTATATTTATTGGTAAATATTTATCAAAAACAACCATTTGTGCTACGTCTGGTAAATTTGACCAAATGTCTGTCATTTTATCTAATTGTTCTTGGTCTTCCCCAAAAACAAATTTGGATTGGCTGTGATCAACAATGTATTGTACTTGTTCTTCTGTATTTGATGGATAAACTGGGGCAGTAACTGCACCAATAGACATGATAGCTAAATCAACAACAACCCACTCATATCGAGTTAAACTAATAATGGATACTTTATCACCACGTTGAACTCCTGCATCGAGTAGTGCATTTGCTATATCTTTTACATAATCACCATATTCTGCCCAAGTTTTGGATTCCCACAACCCTTTCTCTTTTCTCCATATGGATATTTTCTTCCCATTATTTTCTACGTGGTACCAAAATAATTTTGGGACTGTATTATAGGTAGTAAGATCAACCATTAACTGCCACTCCATAACTTAGATCGTCTCACATATTTACCTTCTCCCAAATATTGTTCACGTACTTTTTCTTCATCTAATAATTCTTCATACGTTCCACTTAAGAAAATTTTTCCTGTTGTTAAAACATATCCATAATCTGCAATCGATAATGCACGATTCACATTTTGTTCCACAAGTAATATGGTAACCCCAGATTTATGTAATTCTTTTATGGTAGCAAATATATCTTGAACCAATAATGGAGATAACCCCAAAGATGGTTCATCTAACAATAATAGTTTGGGCTTAATCATGAGGGCACGGGAAATGGCCAACATTTGTTGCTCTCCCCCACTCATCGTTCCTGCTTTTTGTTCTTTTCGTTTTTTTAAAATTGGGAAATGATGAAATGCTTCCTTCATACGATTGTGTAATAGGTCTTTTTCTTCTATGAGGAATCCGCCCATTAATAAATTTTCTTTAACCGTTAATTCTGGAAATATTCGTCTCCATTCAGGAACATGTCCAACCCCCATAGAAACAATCTTTTCAGGATCAAGCCTATCGATACGTTTTCCTTCAAAATGAATCGTACCTTGTTCAGGCTCGACTAATCCACTGATAGATTTTAAAATAGTTGTTTTTCCCGCTCCATTTGCACCTAAAATAGTCACTAGTTGACCTTCCTTCACTTCTAAAGAAACGCCATGAAGAGCTTTTACTTTTCCATAATATGTTTCTACACCGACTAGTTTAAGCATCGTCAGAATCTCCTAAGAATGCCTTAATTACATCTGGATGTTTTTTCACATCTTCTGGTTTACCCATGGCTAATATTTTTCCAGAATCGAGGGCGCAAACTCTATCTGAAATACTCATGACGAGACTCATATCATGTTCTACAACAAGAACAGTAATGCCCAATTCATCTCTTATTTCAGAAATTATTTTGGCTATTTCATGAGTTTCCTGATCATTCATACCAGCCGCGGGTTCATCCATGAGTATTAATTTTGGTTTGCCTACCAACGCTCGTGCTATTTCGGTTAATTTTTGAATACCATAAGGCTGACCCGTCATATATTTTTGTTCATAATTCACAATGCCTAAAAAGTCTAAAATCTCCAATCCCATTGCTTCTTCAGCTTTTCTTTGGTTTCGACTCAACCATCTTTTTACAGTTGCTTTAGAATCAATGCGATGATGCGCACCAAGTAAAATATTATCCAATACTGTCATAAAGGGGATATTTTGAATATTCTGAAACGTTCGAGCAATTCCACTTTGAATAATTTCATGAGGTTGCTTTGTTAATAAATTAATATTATCAAATTCAATGGTCCCTTTTTGAGGACGATTGAATCCATTGATACAATTAAAAAGCGTAGATTTTCCTGAGCCGTTTGATCCTATAAGAGAGAATATTTCCCCGTGTTTTACGCTAAAGGAAACATCATCTAGTGCCACAACACCTGAAAATTGCATTTGAAGATTATTAATATGAAGATTAGCCATAAGGTTAAGAAGGCCCCAGTTACCCGAGGCCTTCATTCAATATAATATTTCCCTATTCAACCCAATCTGTTATAACGGTTTGCACACCTTCTTTTACCTGGACAAGAATCACAGATTTTGTCCCAGCATGATCATTTTGGCTATAAGTAATAGGTGGATATGCGCCACCATCCCAATCTTTTAATGTTTCCAATCCATTAACAAGACGTTCTCTTGTTGGATATTGTCCAGCACGTTTTAATCCTTCTACTAAAACTTGAGCAGTGATAAATCCATAAAAATGGTACATGCCCATATAAGCTTTAGGTACTTCATATTTTGTACAAAGGTCACGGTAGAGGACGGCAGATTCTGCATCTGAATTCCACAAGCTAGCAAAATTAGCAGAAGTAAATCCTTCTCCCGCTGGGCCTGCTGCCAAAGATATACGGTGATCCATTGTTGGGCTAGTCCCATAAAATTTAGGGCCAAAACCCATAGCTGCTGCAGTCTTCATAACAATGATTGGTTCTTTCACAACGCCAGCAATAATTACATGAGTCGCTCCACCCTTCATTAAGTTTGCTACTTGACCAGCAAAATCTGTAGCTCCACGTTGGTAAGCTTCTTTTTGTATAGGTATGCCTGTATTAGCTTCTGCAACAGCAGCACCTTTCAAGACATTTTCACCATAATCATCATCTTGATAAATAAGGCCGATTTTTGCATTCACATTATCAGAAAGAATATTGTCTACAAGGATTCGGGTCTGTATATCGTAACCCGTATCCGTATGGAAAATCAGATCTGCTGCCTCGCGAGACATATCAGACATTGATCCAGATTGAGTTGCTGGCGCTACAAGAGGCGTGCCTGATTCAGCTAAAATGGGACGAATTGCTTCACACGGTGAAGTCCCAATCACTTGATACAGACAAAATACTTGATCTTTTTCAATCAATTTTTTTGCAGCTGCAACTGCTTTTTGTGGATTGTATTGATGATCTTCCACTTTCATTTCTATTTGACGACCATGAACTCCTCCATTTTCGTTTACATAACGAAAATAAAGATTCGATCCGGCAGGTAATACCGCACCTAGCTCTTTCATTGGTCCACTTAAATCCTGGACATTTCCAATTAATATTTTATCTTCAGAAACGCCTGGTGCTGATGCGCGATTTCCGCACCCCATGACCAGAAGTCCCATAAGGATAAATAATCCAGTTGCTTTTTTCATGATACCTCCTTGGTTATTCATTAAATAAGTCTTTTCTTTGGGTTGAAAGGAAACAGCTTCCAATATATTTTAATTTTTATCCACATTCCATATAATCCAGTAGGCTGAAATATGATAAATAAAAACATAATTAATCCAAATAGGAGGGATTGAATATCACCCCCTTCTATATTCAAAACCCTATGTATTAAATCTTTTAATTCAGGTACAAATAAAAAATCTAATAAAACGATAAAGAGTGTACCTAAAACAGCTCCATAGATTGAACTAACACCACCAACAAGAATCATAATTATAAAATATATGGATAACAATATATCAAAATGATCTGTAGATATAAAATGGCTTGTATGGGCAAATAATGCTCCCGCAAATCCTGCAAATAATCCAGAAATGAAAAAAGCTAACATTTTATATTTTGCTAAATGAACACCTGTAGCTTCTGCGGCCTGTTCAGAATCGCGTATTGCCATAAAAGCACGACCAATTTTAGACTTCCCAATTCGCCTACCAACTATTACAGCAATAATAGCAAAAGTGAATATGAGGAAATAATTATCCCAATCTGAATTAAATGTATAACCAAAGATCATTGGTGGTGATACTTCTAATCCTCCCGCACCTTGTGTCCATACTCTTAAAGCAATAATAAGTCGCTTAACAATAAATCCAAAACCCATAGTGGTTAACCCAAGATACATTCCTGTAATTCTTAATGCAGGGAACCCAATTAAAAAACCAAAAACACCTACGACGAGTGGAGAAATGACTAGAGACAAAATAAAAGGGACCCCTATTTGGTCAACTAGAATTGCAGATGTATAAGCTCCAATAGCTAAAAAGGATGAATGGCCCAATGATATAAGTCCTGTATAGCCACTTAATAAATCAAGTCCGACTGTTAAAATGATATAAATCCCAGCCATATTTAATACGAATAAATAATACTTATAACTAAAGGTAATTTCCTTCAGCATGAACGGGATGAGAAAAATGCCAATAATTAATAGTGGAATCCAGGATAGATTTTCGTCTTCGTAGCGTCCCTTCATTAGACCTTTTTTACCTTTTCTTCACCAAATAAACCATCCGGTTTAACCATTAAAACTGCAATCAATACAATCCATACAATAATATCATTCATTTCTTTTATCCATTTAAAATGGAAAGATAATGTACCCATACTTATCGTTTCTATGACTCCCATAATAATACCACCAACAATGGCACCAGCAATAGAACCAAACCCACCCAAAACAGCAGCTGGAAATGCTTTTAAACCTAGAAACCCCATGGATGTGTCCAATAGAGACATGCGAGGTGCTAATAAGATTCCACTTATGGTGGCAACAAGTGCAGAAAAAATCCAAACGAGACCGTAAACACGCTTAACTGGTATTCCCATGAGTTGTGCTGCCACAGGATCTTCTGATGTTGCCTGCATTGCGATGCCCCACTTCGTTTTATTGAAAAAATAATAAAAAATGGTAACAAGAACGATGGCACTAAATATGATTGATAAATCCAATGCAGAAATAATAATTCCATTCAAAGATAAAACTCTATTTCCAAATGGTGAATATGGAATTAAGCTCATGGGGCCCGCAATTATTGCAACGAGAGCCCGGAGAATAATTGATAAACTAATTGTTGCCATAATCACTGAAAAGATAGGTTCATCTTTTAGAGGGCGGTTAATGACCCAGTCTAAAACCCAACCAAATACAAATGAAAAAATAATGCTACCTGCAAATGCTAAAAAAAATACACCTATTGTTGGTTCTCCAGATTGTGCCAAAAAAGTAGTTACAAAATAAAAATTGATATAGGCGCCAACCATCATTAACTCACCTTGGGCAAAATTGACTACTTCCGTAGCTTTATATATAAGAGTAAATCCTAATGCTATAAGTGCATAAATTGAACCAAGCGCTATCCCGCTAATACTTTCCTGAATGAGTCCAATAAATATTTCCATCTTAAAATCTTTGTATCAAATTAATAAAAAGTCTTCTACCATTTTTGCCATTGAAATACATTGTTGTGTCACACCACCTTGATCGTGAGATGTGTATGTTACTTTTACTCTACACCAACTAATTTCTAAGTCGGGGTGATGATTGACTTCTTCTGCCTTTACTGCAAGAATATTTACAAATTCTATCCCCTCCATATAGGAGTTAAACGTTAATTCTTTCGATATTTTTCCATCATGATATTCCCAACCATCTAATATGGTTAATGCTGATTGAATTTCTTGTTTGGATGCGAGTGACAATTAATTCTCTAATGGATTTACTATTTTTATAAATACAGATCGCACCCAAGTGAGACTGATAGATGCCGAAATAAAAGTTGCAATCACCATAGCATACCATACATATTCAACAGGTTTATTTAGTTCAATTGCAAAATATAATGATAAAAGGGATGATACTAATAATACACGAATTACGGTTATAACTAACATAGGTAACCCTTTCCCTAATCCCTGCATAATGCGTCCACTTGTCATGCCAACTGCAACAAATGGATAGGCAAAAGCCATTATCCTTAAGTATTGAATAGCTATACTTTGAATAATCGGTTCTGGTGTAAAAGTTCGAATTAATATTGGTGCAAAAATATAAACTAATGTTGATGTTATAATTGTTATTAATACAGAACGTGTTATTCCATATTTTACAATTTCTTTCAATTTATCAGTCTCTTTTGCACCAAAAAACATACCTACTAATGTTGTTAGTCCATAGGCAATGGCCATAATGGGTAAAAAGACTAACATATCCAATCGCCCTGCCACTTGGTAAGCTGCAACAGATTCAGCATTATAATAGATCAATATTTTATTAAATACAGCTTGCCCTGTTGCCATAATTACCATAGACATAGATGCTGGTAACCCAATTTTGATAATTTCACCCAACAACGATTTTGAAAATGTAAAATCTTTTAGATTAAATGTGATATAAGCATGATCTTTAAAAAAGAGCATATAAACAAAAACTGCGAATACGATAAGTTGACTAATAACCGTTGCCACAGCAGCACCTGCAACTCCAAGGTTTAATGTAAAAATAAATATTGGGTCAAATATAATATTTAATACAGTGCCTAACCCTGCAACCATCATTGGAAATTTCATATCTCCTTCACCAGCTAATATCGATCTAAAGAAGGCAGAAAAAACCATAAATGGTAATCCAAAACAAATGATCTTTAAATAGGACCAAGATAAATCTACAATAGATTCTGTGGCTCCCAACAGAATGAGCATTTCCTGACCATACAAAAATCCAAAAGTTGTCAAAACGACGCTAATGGCTAATCCAATTAAAATGGCATGCTCAGCACTGTTGTCTGCATTTTTTTTATCTTTAGCACCGATATAACGTGCAACCGAAGCTGTTACTCCAGAACCAAGTCCCATTGTTAGGCCAAGCACTAGGAAAAATAATGGCATATTAAATGCAACAGCAGCAATGGAATCACCACCGAGGCGTCCAATAAAAATCATATCAACAATAGAATAAAGTGTTTGGATACCCATTCCAGCCATGACAGGAATTGCTAAGGTCCAAAGCGCTTTCGGAGGATTAATAAGAAAGGAATCTAAACGAGATTTTTTAAGTTCTTTCACAAGCAATAAATTTAACCGAAAACATATTAATCCTTAAGGAATAATTGTATTCAGTTAATGAATTGCTATTGGGGAATCTGCAACTGCAGATATTAGCTGGCTCAGGAAAATCCAGATGATGGATTACATCCTCTACCCGATGAAACTACTGATGTGCCACCCACATTTATAGCAGGGGCAGACAATAATTTTTTTGCTTTATTTTCTTTACAATTCGGACAAAGGATATCAGTGTCAGGTGTATCACTTGATGGAATTAATTCGTCAAAAACTGTATCACAATTTTCACATTTATAATCAAACATCGGCATGTGAGTTATCTCTTTCTATTGTAATATTTTTTTTAAATTTTCTTCTTCACACGGAATATATGGCACTTGTCATGTAGGAACCCCAAGCTTTGGCAAAATAACTTTATTGACTAAATACCATGCACCAAAAATAAGGATGATGGATAATGCATCCGTCATACGGCATCAATGGCTGTCTGTAATAAGCCGTTAATATGATCTGCAATTTCTCCCATATCATTTCTACCTGTTACTGATAACATAGATTTTGCATTAATTGCAGAAACCGTCACTGTTTCATCATCATTTTCCCATAAAACAATATTGCATGGCAACAATAATCCAATTTCGATTTCTTCCGATAATGCTTTAAATGCAATGGGAGGATTACATGCTCCCAAAATTTTATATGGTCTGAATGATTCCCCCAGCTTTTCCTTCATTGCTTGCTGAACATCTATTTCTGTTAATACTCCAAATCCAACATCCATTAATGATTTTCGAATATTCAATTCTGTTACTTCCATAGACAAATTTACTTTTTTTGAATAACCATATTTCACAAATTAGTGTCTCCATTTTTCTTCTTTAAAGGGTACATCCATAAAAAACCTGCAAATGCGCCATAAGCTGTACTATTAATAGGGTTTCCTGTAATGGCACAATGCCCTGAATTACATCCAATATAATAATAATAAATATAACCTATAATTGCCCCGGCAAAGCCTCCCAAGAGTAATTTAGGAAGTCGCTGTTTTAGATTGTTTAATTTTTGTTTTTGTTCCACGCTTTCATTCCCCCAAGCATATTAATAGCACGATATCCCGCATTCATGAGAATCATTGTTCCCGTACGGCTTCTGTTTCCACTGCGACATACAACTATTATTTCTTTTTCATTGTATGGCTTCATTTCGGAAATTCTAGACCCTAATTCTTGTACTGGTATCAATATTGAATTTTCAATATGCCCAAGAGATCCAGTATATTCGCCTTTTGTTCGAACATCTAATATAAGAATATTTTCTTTATTATTGATTTTAGAAACAACATCATCGACAGAAATATTTGGTATATTTTCTATAGAGTATTTAAATCCACTAGAAATGTTAGTATTTTGGGCGCTATATATCCAAAGTCCGGTTCCCACCAATGTAACAAGTAAAAATATTGATTTAATCATGAACTAATTCCCCTTTTTTAAAATAATTGAATTCAATTCTTTCATAATGATATTCCTTTACCTTCTTCAAATTCGCTAGTGAATGGGTCACTGGAGATTGCCAATTCTACATCACCACTTTCATTCATTAAAACGTACCATTTTTCGCGCCCAAAATGGCTTTCTCCTACTTGGGAAGAATCTGTGTATTCAGATGAAATTAATATAAGTCTTGCCATTATGAATCCTTCTTTAAATTTAGAACTTTAAATAATCTTTTAGATACATCCATAGGGATGTCTGTTTCATTATCAATACTTTTATATAATTTAACTGTTTCTTCAACGCTGTCAACATACACCTTACAATCTGGGCATTTCTCAATATGGTGTTTTAATTCGCCCTTTGCCTTAGCACCCAAATCTCTGCCTAAGTGTTTTTGAACTAGGTCAATGATGTGATCATTATGATTATGTTGATGAGAATTCATTAGGATGGTATTACATCCACACATTTCATATTTTCAGCCAATCTATCTCTCATATAAAGTCGAGCTCTCATTAATCTTACTTTCACATTCGCTTCTGAAAGTCCCAATATTTCTGCTGTTTGTCTCGTTGAATTTTTTTCCACATCTCTCATAATAAATACTGACCTATATGATTCAGGTAACTTTGAAATAGCTTGTTCTAGACACGACTTCATTAAAGATTGATCTTGTTCTTCTTCTATCGGGTTAATCCATTTCCGAATATCTTTTCCAAGGTAACTAGATTCACTCAAATTATTTATATCACTATCTTGGTTAACAATCGTTTTGCTTCGCAATTTGCCTAAAGTAAGATTTGTTGCAATCCTATATAGCCATGTATATAGGCTTGATTTTCCAGAAAATGTATTCAATTTTTTTATCATAATAATAAATGTTTCTTGAAGAATATCTTCAGCATCTTCTTCGTTTTGAAGCATTTTAATTGCTAAACTATAAATTGGAGCTGAATGAGATTCTACTAATATGGCCATGGCATTTTGATCGCCATTTACAGCATTTTTAATCAGTATTTTTTCGTCCAATTGATTACTCATTAGATACTATTATTATAAAAAGGTTACATATTAATTATGGAGCAACAAGTGGCCAGAGTTTTGGAATAATCCATGTAGCCAAAAGCCAAAAAGTTATAGCTAACGGGAAACCGACTCGCATATAATCAGAAAATTTATATCCTCCGGGACCATATACCATCAAATTCGTCTGATATCCCACAGGTGTAATAAAAGAAGCTGAAGCAGCAAAAGACACTGCAAAAATATATGGCCTAGCATCCAGCCCTAACTGCGCAGTAATTGCAATTGCAATTGGAGCCATAATGATGGCGGTCGCAGCATTAGATGATACTTCTGTTAAAATAACTGTAATTAAGTAAACCATTGCAAGTAGCAATACAGGCTGATAATCAGGCGGTGCATTGTAGACAAATGAAATGATTGATTTTCCAATCCAATCTGCTGTGCCAGTAGATTGAATAACTTTTCCCAGTGGAATGAGAGCAGCTATCATTACAATTACTTGCCAATGAATCGCCTGATAAGCTTCGTTGGGGGTTATGACTCTAAATGCGAATAATAAAACGACTCCTAAAATTGCTCCTTTTAGAATTGGAACAATCCCAAACGCAGCTAAAGAAACAATCATTAAAATAACTACAGTAGCCACCCACCAATTTTTCTTTTTCTTCAAGGATGTATCATATTCTTCTAGTACTATAAAGTCACCAGTGTGCCCCATTTCTTGGATTTTATCTTTAGGTCCATATATTAATAATGCATCAAACGACCGTAGAACAAGATGAGCTATTTTCTTCCGAATTAATGATCCTTCTCGACGAATGGCAAGAACAAAAGTTCCAAATTTTCGTCGAAAGTTCAGTTCCATTAAGCTTCTGCCTACCATGTCAGATCTATCTGTTAAAATACATTCGATCAAAATATTATCATCTTGTTCGAGTTCATTTTGCGTCAACTTTTCATCAGTTAATAAATTGATTTTTTCCACTTCTTTCATACGTAGAAAATCGTTCAATGATCCTCGCACAAATAGAATGTCACCTGATTGAAGTTCTGTATTTCGAATATTAGTTGTTATCAGTTTCTTATCCCTTTGAATATCTAAAACCATAACATCATAATTTTGGTTTATTCCACGTTGTAAGCACGATTTTCCAATCATGGGAGATCCATCAATAACCATCATTTCAGTTAAATATCCACCCAAGTGATAATTTTTTGTTAAACTTGAAGTAACCGTTCTTGATGGAAGTAATTTGGGAGCAATCCAGGCTAAATAAGCTAAACCAACCACGAGATTTATCCATCCAAATCGCGCAAATTCAAACATACCCATTGGCTCATAATCTCCAGAAGCCATATATATTGCATTTACTAATAAATTGGTCGATGTCCCGACTAAGGTAAGTGTTCCTCCGAATATGGCTGCATAACTCAAAGGAATCAATACTTTGGATGGACTCAATTTGTATCGACCCGCAATACGAATTGTTACTGGCATAAAAATAGCAACAATGGCTGTATTATTGACAACAGCTGATGCTAATGCAATTGAAAAAAGGTAAACCATCAGCCCCAATGAAAGTGATTTGGAAACCAACTTATTTATTTTTACGACAAAATATTCTAATACGCCTGACTTTTGTAATGCATGGCTTAAAATGAATAAACATCCAATAACAATAACAGCAGGATTTGAGAATCCTTCAATCGCTTCAGCCGGAGAAATATATCCCAATATAAGAATTACCGATAAAGTCAATAAAGCTGTGACTTCAATTTGGAACACTTCTGTGACGAATAAAGTAAACGTCCCCACAAGTAAGAATAATACAATACCTATTTCAACAGTCATGATTTGTTGGGAGATAATTCTATCATATCAAGGATAGAATTCAACACTCCTTCTCTTTTAATATTATGTAAAATGGTAATAACAAATATACTGAATTCTCCATCTGGAAGGATTGTTTCAAATTCATCCAATAAATCTGTTGAATCCAGAAATTCATCTATATTTTTCCCTTTTGAAAGTTGGCTTTGTAATTCATTTTGGATTTCTTCAATGTACACCTTTACCTCATTTCGAGTCATTGAAATGATAGACTGTTTTTTCATTTAAGAAAGGATGAAATCGTCTTCTTGAACTCGGTCAATTTGAACGGAATCTACATATTCTCCTGCATATTTTTTATAGATACCTTCTTTCACAAAAATTTCGAATAAATCAGGATCAATATGATAATCATTTTTCATATACCCCATGATGCGCATAGCTTGAGATAATTTTTTTCCATCTTTATAAGGTCTATCCGCCGCTGTTAATGCTTCATAAATATCGGCTATTGCCATCATTTTTGCCTGGACTGACATTTGGTCACCTTTAAGTCCCTTTGGGTAGCCTGTTCCATCAATTTTTTCATGATGTCCACCCGCAAATTCAGGTACATTTTTTAATTGTTTAGGGTATGGTAGTTTTTGAAGCATATCGATAGTAATAACAATATGATCATTTATGATAGTACGTTCTTCATCTGTTAAGGTTCCTTTAGGAATATTCAGATTATTAACTTCTTCGTCACTTAGAAATGGTTTTTCAATTCCATTCTCAGAATAGGGATATTTAGCAATATCTAAAACTCTGTCTTGAAGATTTTTTTCCATGAATTCGCCTCCATGATTCACATGCTCAATAAAAGCTTGATCATCATCAATCTGTTTTAATTGTGAATCGTAATCATCCTTAATTTTTTGAATTGTTTGTTCCGATGCTTCGTATAACCCTACCTTTTGTTCCAGGTATTTGATTTTTGCATTGCGACGTAATACTTCAAATCGTGTGTTAATAAGCCCAATTCGATCATAAATTGTTTCAAGTTTTGTACCTTTATCTACTATGTGGGGTGGGGTGGCTACTTTGCCGCAATCGTGCAACCAGGAGGCTATGTATAATTCGTAACGTTCATCATCATTCATTGAAAAATCTTTATATTTTCCATAGTCTGTTTTTTCAACAGCATCCGCAAGCATCATTGTAATAATAGGTACTCTTTCACAATGGCCACCCGTATAAGGTGATTTTTTATCAATAGCTACAGCAATCAGTTTTATGAAGGCTTCAAATAAAGTTTTTAATTCTTCAACAAGTTTTTTATTGGTTAAAGCAACAGCTCCTTGTGAAGCAATGGATTCTACCTGGGCCTGCATTTCATCCGAAAAGTTAATGACGTTACCATCTTTATCTCGTGCATTAATGAGTTGCATTACACCAATAATGTCATCTTCATGGTTTTTCAATGGAACCGTTAAAAAGGATTTTGATCTAAAACCAGTTTTTTGATCAAACCCTTTTGTACCAGAAAAATCAAATCCATCTTCCTCATAAGCGTCATCAATATGGACCGTTTTCCCTGTTAATGCAACATATGCTGAAACATTAGCATGATTGGGTGAACCTTCATCTAACCATAATTTGACCGGATAAAACGGTATTTTCACACCTGATGTGCCTCCTGAGTGCGTCTTCATAGATTCATTTAATAATATTTTGAAATCTAGATTTCCATCTTGATTCTTCATATACAAAGTACGACCATCTGCATTTGTAATTTTTTGGCCTGCATCTAAAATCATTTCAAAAAGTTTATCTGTATTTTTTTCAGATGAAAGTGCTACGCCAATTTCATTTAAATGGGCTATTCTTCCCTGTAATTGGGAAATACGTTGTTTGAGTTGGCTGATCTCAGACATATTTATATCGATGAATGTTATTCTGTTGATTCATATGGTATGTATCAGGGAGAAATTAAGTGCAGTTCATTGGTGGGACAATCGCATTTTTTATAGCGGTGTATAATCATAAATATAATTTATTAATTTGATGGCGCATGTTTCATTAAGATTGGAACATACTTTTATCTAACTTTATTAGATGGGAATACTCATGAAAGATCAAATTTCAAATGCATTTGGTCCAAGAGATTTGAATACCGAAAGTAAGTCATCTATAATTGAATTGGCTCATGAACTTCTAGATAAAGATGTTCGATCTGAAGATATTTATTTTTTCCTAGACAAATGTCACCATTCAGCCATTGCTCTCCTTTTTTCGGATCAAAATGATTATAATGAATGGTTCAACATCATTGTAAAGTTGATTCGCAAAAGTCAGTTCCACTTTGGAAAATTATTTCTACAACGAGTGCTTTTATATGGTGATAAACCTTTACTACAGTTTATTGAAAAAGATGAGCTTTACTCTTTCTCTTATTCTCAGGTTTGGAATCAAATATGCCATATAAGTGATTCTATTGATGCACTTTCATATAATCCCATTATTATTGGCATTTTTTCTCCAAACCAAGTGAAAACGTCTATGGTGGATTTAGCTTGTATTATTTCTGGTATAACAGTTGTTCCTATCCCCATAAACTTTACTCAAGAGCATTTATCCTATACATTGAATCATTCTAGCATTACACACTTATTTATTAGCAGTGAAAGTGCAGCACAAAAGTGGAATGCTATTTACCCTGATCATCCATCCGTTCAAATAATTGCAGTATCTGGAAAAGAACAATTTATAAACACTAAATATCACTGGGAATCTTTTCTTGATTTAGTGCATGCATCAGAACCCATTCGAACATTTGATCAATTCAATGATATAAATGTGGATGAGCCCGTAACAGTATTGTATACGTCCGGCACCACAGACTTTCCAAAAGGAATTTCATTTTCTAATATGAATATGGTTTCAAAACGATTTGCGCGAGCTTTGGCACTACCAGAAGTAGGTAATACAGATGTATTTTTATGCTATCTCCCTTTATTTCATACATTTGGGAGATTTTTTGAATTAATGGGATCTATCTATTGGGGCGCCACATATACATTTTCTGAATCACCAGCTTTTAATTCAATTCTTCAGGGATTTCGACTAGCAAAACCTTCCGTCTTTATAAGTATTCCAAAACGATGGGTTCAATTGTATGATATGATTGAGTCTAAGATGGATGCAAACCAATTAAATGACGACCAAATTTTAGGTATACTGAAAGATATAACTGGTGGGCATCTAAAATGGGGGCTTGCTGGAGCCGGATATTTAGATCCAGATATTTTCACATTTTTCCAAGATCGTGGTATTCATTTAATGAGTGGGTATGGTATGACAGAAGCTTCGGGAGGAATATCTATGACACCTCCCAATGATTATGCACCAGACTCTGTGGGAAAATCTTTACCTGGCATTGAAATGACATTAGCAGAAGACAATGAACTTCTGTTACGTGGTGAATACATTTCAATTGGATATTTCGGAAAAAATGAAACACCATTATTAAAGAATGGATACTTTCACACTGGAGATATTTTTGAAGAAAATAATGGTCACTTTTTCATTGTCGATAGGAAAAAGGATATTTATAAGAATAGCCGTGGACAGACAATTGCGCCACAAAAAATTGAGAATCTATTCCAAGATTTTGAATCAATAAAATCAATTTTTGTCGTTGGTGATGGTCAAGAATTCAATACCGTTCTCATTTTCCCAGATACTAAAAATACATTTTTTAAATTTGATCAAGCTTCACCTGACGATATACGACATTATTTCAGTTCTTTAATTTTATCTGTAAATAGTTTTCTATCATCTTTTGAACGCATCGTCAATTTTGCAGTCATTCAAAGAGATTTCAGTAAAGATTATGGAGAATTAACAAATAAGAATTCCTTTAACCGGAAAAAAGTGTTAGAAAATTTTGATGATGTCATTGTACCCATGTATCAAAAAAATTATATCAATGTTTATCATGGAAAGAATGAAATAAGAATCCCTATTTGGCTATTAAGAGAACTTGGTATTCCAAGGACCACGATATCTTGGGATGGTGGTTATCTAAAGACTCAATCCAAACATGGAGACTTATCTTTTACTTGGGATGAAAACAATATTCAAATTGGTGAATTTCAATATGAAATTGAAGATTCCTTCTTCGATTTTCAACCTTTTATCAAAAGTCCACATTTATGGCTAGGGAATGAATCATTCGTATCTTTTTGTGGCGATTTATTATTTAGATTAAGAGAATTTGATAATTATCATGGCATCCATGTTATTGCTAATCAACCTTTATTTGAACGTGATGAATTTCTGCAAAAAGAATTAGATAAAGGGCTCACGCAATTAAAAGAATTCCATTATTTGATTCAAGCCTACATTCGTGGAGATAAAACATGTTTCAAACCACTAAGGGAGTTAATAGACCATGCAAATACTCAATGGAAACAATTAATTCGGGAAACATGTATCCAATATTTTAATCATCCAAATCCTCGTTTTAAAATTGAAATGATTGAAATTCTTTTGCCATTATTATCTGGTGATATGTTTTTCGAATTATTGAAAGATGCTTTTTATGCTTTCCGGATACATAATGTATCTACAGGATTTTCTATACAGTCTAAACGTATGAATGAACCCCATTATAAAAGTATCATTCGGGCTTTATATGAATATCGGAATCAATTAAATGATTTAGATTCTATTGGACTTGGTTTTCTCCAAACATTATTACTCATGGTATCAGATTTTGGTAGTAAACATCCAACCGGTTTTTCTTGGGCTCGTGCAGAATTATCATGGTGGCAAATCGCAAATGTGCCAAACAGAATACGATCCACAGCACTAAAATCACATTTTGCATTAATTAATGGATTTAGACGGTGGCTCGGACCGGTGTCTACTTTATCTGTAGATAGAGAATCAGGACAGGAATATTCATGGGGACAGGTATTAGATTTTGATAATAATGTACGCCAAAAACATAAAGAACATATTTTACATGCCTTTATGGGAACGACTCTATTACGAGAGGCTTTATTTATCTTTTCGAACCATTGTTTAATTCAATTAGATGATATTCCGTTAAAAGGCATTTGGGTTACCCATTTAGGATCTAGGCATGGAAAAAGTGTTTTTAGAATCTTAGTGCGAACTCGCACATTGGGAATTCATAATTTTGTCATCAATGTGAATGAGCAATTGGATCGATCCTTTCTAGAAGATGAAACACGATGGCTGATTCTTATGGGGTCTGCATACAAAGATGATAAACTGGTGGAAGATTTTGGTGGATATTGGCCTGAATTTGATGTGTATACTGAAGAATATATTTCGGGTGAAACTCTTTATCAATATTTAGAAAGAAACTGCCTTGAGATTCAAAACAAACGTGCTGAAGATCGATGGCAAATGCGTTGGCTACATTTTATGTGGAATGGTATTTACACATATTTAGAATTCTGGAGCCGATCACATTATACGCTAAATATTAAAAATCCATCACCACGAAATTTAATCATTCCCGAACATGATTATTCTCGCGGACGACGATTAATTTCCATCTCAGATCGTGAACCTGAGCAATCAATTTCCAATCTTTATTTAACGCTTTTCCAGCAATTTATTTTAGAGACAGAAAAACAATTTCCAGGTTTAAAGAGAATGGCTGATTGGGAAATTATTTTCACATGTACTCTACGAGTAGCCTCTGTTAATCACGGAATTCCAATGCTTGAAGAATTGATTCTTGCTTTGGATAATAAATCCACACGAAAATCTTTTGAAAAATTAGATTGTACCGCAGATCGTATTCAGCAATTTATTACAGAAACCAAAGAAATGGGTGTTTTAACAAAACCAGTTGTGTTTGCATCCCTTCGATATGAACGTTGGCTTGAGCTCAATACAAACGCAACTCGAAGTGCCCGTTCGTCTATATTGGAAGAATTATATCAAGACTACCATTTAGATACACTTATTGAAGATTATCCTGAAACACGCATACGCTTTTTTATGATGACCTGTTTTAAACAATCTTCTAAAGAATTAATAGAAGCCTTTAAAGAAATCATTCAAAATCTTCGTAATAAAAAAATGGACCCCATGTCAATTGCTCAACGCATTCAATATATTAAAAATGAAATTAAACTTTCAGAAGATGAAGAATATTTTCTGGCTAAAATGCTCTATAAAAACCTTAAATCTGGAGATTATATTGAATTAGTATCATTAGAAATGGGTGAAACGGAAAAATTGGATCTTGTAGTACAAGTTGAAGATACGAATCATCAATTATATCGAGTTCGACCTCCATTTAAACCTAAGGAAATTGCTAAATATCATTCTGTATTAATGGAAGCAGATTTGAATGCAATTTTCCAAGCTAATCATGAATTTTTATTTATTTTTGATAAGAAAAATCAATTAGCTGGAGGCGTATTCTGGAAAAACTTATCATCAACACATGTACATATTGAATGGGTTGTTCTCAAAAAAGCTTTCCAAGGGAATAACCTAAGTAAGAAATTAATGGACGAATGTTTTAATCGCCTAAATGCCCGAGGTATTACTCATGCAACAGTCGGATTTTTCCATGAAAAATTCTTTTATAAAATGGGATTTCAAATTGATCCAGAATATGGTGGATTGGTTAAATACATCCAATAATAACTGAGACGACTATTTGAATAAAAGTTTGGGTTTACTGACTTGATGCATGTTTCTGAGAATGGCGATATTTCGATCGCGCCAAATTGGCTTCACCGAATGCGCTTGCAAGTGAAGCCGTTAGTACAACATCTGATAAATTATAACGCCAGTTACTGAAACATATAACCATAGTGGGAGTGTTATTCTAGCAATCGTTTTATGTTTGCTTAATTGATTATTCCATCCACGATATAATGTAATTAATGCCATGGGAATAATAACTGTAGCTAAAACAATATGACTAAATAATATAAAGTAGTAATACCCTGTATAATCTCCTGTATACAATTTAGGGCCACTTTTAAACCAATGGTAAATCACGTAAGAAACTAAAAAAGCCGACGATGTTCCAAAGGATAATAACATGACTTTTTTATGCCACTCAATTTTTTGTTTCTGAATTAACACATAAGCTACAATGAGTAAAAGTGTTGTAAACCCATTTAACATGGCATTCACTTTTGGTAAACCAGAAACATCAACATCTCCTTCTAATCCTTCGGGCCTAGGGCCTAAGATTAAAAAAGCAACTGCAAAGGTTAGAATAGCCGACAGGATATAAATAATCCTTAGCCAGAATTGATCATTTTTTCCCATTTGAGTATAGTGTTAGTAAGCTAAATCAATAATGATAAGTGCAAAAAGTGCGGGTAAATAAATGACAGATGCTTTTAATAAAAATTTAGCCCGCTTTAGTTGATCTCTTTGAAATAGAGGTAAGCCGGCCATCATATATCCAATACTCATTATACCAGCACCTAAAAAGTAGACAGACCCTGAGATACCCAATAAGGATGGCAAAACCGAAATGGGTATCAATAATGCGGAATGCCATAATATTTGTCGATTTGTTCTTTTTAGGGAATCTTCTAATACAGGCAACATTTGTAAACCGGCTCGAGCATAATCTTGTTTACATAATTGTGCAATGGCATAAAAATGGGGATGTTGCCATAAATACATAATGGCAAATAAAGCCCAAGCCGCCTGATCTAATTGTCCTGTGGCGGCGACCCATCCTCCCAAAGGTGGAATCGAACCTGGTATAGCTCCAATTGATGTATTCAACCAAGTTACCTTTTTTAATGGTGTGTAAACAAATATGTAAAGAAAAGCTGTTAATAAAGCCATAAAGGAAGTTAATAAATTGACAAAAGACAGAAGAACAAATACACCAGAAAATATTAATATAAACCCAAACCAAAATACTTTTTCAGCTTGTAGGATTCCTGCAGGAATAGGACGATTACGAGTGCGAATCATAAGACAATCAGTTTCTCGCTCCATATAATGATTTATTGCTCCTGCCCCAGAAGAAACAAGACCTGTTCCAAATAAAACAGATATAAGTGGAAATAAAGCATTAAATCCACGTCCGCCCAAATAAAAACCTAATGCAGTTGTAATAACAACTAATAGAGTTATACGAGGTTTTGTTAATTCCACATATGCGCTAAATCGCGTTGGTGCTGGTTTGTATTCTTTTTCCATTAAGAGTTCAAATCTTTCACTAATTCATTAATATGAGTACGCAAGATAGCAATACTGGCTTCTTCTAAACCATCATAATATTGGCGAATATATCCCTTATCATCAACCAATACGAATTTGATGGCATGACCGACAGGAAGCTCCTTTGCGTATAACTTAAATCCATTTTGACTTAATTCTTCTACCTTAGGACTATCAGCTCGTAAAAATTGCCACCGATGATCCGTAACTTGATGGACATCAGCATAAGCTGCCAATGTTTCAATATTATCATTTGTTGGATCTACTGTAATGGAAACAAATTGAACTTGGTCCACATTCAAATATTGATCATATAGGTTTTTCATATTTGAGGACATAATGGGACACGGACCTGTACATTGTGTAAACATAAAGTCAACTATAGTGATTTTTGCTAAAAGGTCATTTTCAGTAAATGGTTTACCTAAGTGAGATGTTGCTACAAAAGATGGCACTTTATTTAATACAGGAATAGATGATAATTGTGCTTTAGATGCTTGTTTAACAACCCACGTTGCCCCAATGACCATTAGACCAAGCACCATGATTATAGATAATAGGATAGATTCTTTTTTCAATTTAAATCTCCCGACCGTTTCCACGCTCCGTATTCAACTATAAGAAGGCCCAATATCCAAGTTGCACTCCACATATGAAATAATTGGTAAATTGGATTTACGCTAGAAAATACCATTAATTCGCCCACGACAATTTGAATCATTACTAATCCCATTATGGCTAAACTTGCTCGTTTTGTTGTAATTGATGCATTTTCACTTTTCTGCGTAAAATAATACCAAATCCACCAAGATACACCTGCAAGCGTTACACCCAAGACTGTATGGATATATTTAAAAGGTCCTAACATTTTAAGTAATAATACACTCTCTACAAGCGGATTATCTTTCCGAACCATTTCCAATCCAGCTCTTAATTCTGTCCCCAAAATAATTTCTAAAAATAATACAATTCCCATAGCCCAGAATCCGTATTTCATTTTACATGGATAATAACTATCTTTTTCATCAGTAGGATATGTTAAGTAATACGCATTTTGTGTCCCAATTATTAAAAAGGATATTGCAAATAAAGCGAGTACCATATGTAATGAAACAGTCACAGGATTAAGAACTGTCCCAACAACTTGACTTCCTTGCCATCCAACAAGGCCCACTAAAATGAAAGAAAGAAATATGGGGGTTAATACTTTTTTTTCATTTTTATAATATCTATACGCTAGAATTAATGTGGCTGTAACCATGAGTCCAATGATAACACCCACTAATCGATTAGAATATTCAATCCATGCTAATACAATATTAAATTGAGCTGGATCAATATGAGCGGGTAGTTGGTCAAGGTGCGTTGGTGGAATCCATCGACCAAAACATTTTGGCCAATCGGGACAACCCATTCCTGCACCTGAAACACGAACTAAGCCGCCAACAAATATCAAGATGTAGGTTAATAGAGTGGTTATGATTGTAAATCTTGAAAAATATTTCATAAATAGATAAATAATTTAATCATTTAATTGATCTTAAAACCATATGCATAAAAAATGAAATATTTTTTTTCATTTAAAGTATTATCATAATACCTTCTGCGTCTGTATTTGATACCAAAATTGGATTTATCAACGTTAATATCAAGAAACAATATATTTAAATGAAGAGAGTATGAGTTTACATCAGGTCGATTTAGGGACAACCTGTAAAGTTCTTTCAACAGGGGAAGACGGGACATTAAAAAAAATATTTTACTATCCAACGCGGTATGAAGTTGAAACTGCTGATGGGCGAGTGAATCATTATACATCACATGAAATTAAATTATCTGGTGTGACTCGAAGATCTCCTAATTATCAATCTCCAGAATTCCCAACTCCTGAAACCTATTTTGCCAATGCGTCCTATACTCCTTTTATAGCAGAATGTCATATACAACGATTTTTCTCAACGACACCAAATATTCTGTGGAGAACAATCACATCTTTTGAATTACTGAATGTATGGATGCCAAGAGTCCAACGCGCATTACCCGTTGTTGAAACAGATCGTTATGTAACTCAATATTCATTTGATCGTATTGAATTAAATGCAGGAACACTTTTTAAAATCAGACCCTTTTCTTTATCACATTATTTCAATTGTAAAATTGTTTCCATTGAAAAAGAAAAAGAATTAGTTCTAGAAATGCGGTTTAGCCCATTATACACAGAACAAATGACTATTTCACTAGATTCTCATGACAATGGTGTTTTAGTTAATTACAAGAAACAGAGTAAAGGGTTCTTTTCGTTTCTATCACTTTTCAGATTTTATAACAGAGAGGCACACACACTTACAACTTTAGAGTCTATTGTGCCCAAAGTTGATTATAATCAGTCTGATGAAGGAGATGAAAGCGGACAATCTGCTGCATCTCAATTTGATGGCTTCGAATCTCGTGAAGATTATATTGCATACGCCATCAATATGGGTATGGAAGGGAATATGGATTTTATCAATAATATTCTTGAAAAACCTATTCGTGGCATGGCAAAAGCTGGAGTTGTAAAAGCTAAAAGAACAGGTGTGACTCCTCCAAAACCGAAAAAACCGGAAGGTGGCGCCACGCAATTATTTGATTCACCTGTTGAATTAAGTTCTGACGATTTGATTGCCATCGCTGTTAATAAAGCATTAGATGGGGATAAAGAATACATTAATGGTATTGAGAACAAGGCAACACGCGGTAAGGCAAAAGCATTGGTTGTGAAAATTAATCGAGGGAAATCAGAAAGGCCTCCCATGCCTGAAATACAAAAAGCTCAACCAATTACGGATGCTGTTCCCCAAGAAACAGAAGAAAAATTAATAAATCGATTAATTGGGGATGGTGTTGCGGGAAATATGGATGAAATTAATGCGCTTGAGAATAAAGTTCTTCGTGGCAAAATTAAATCAGCTGTTGTAAAAGCCAAAAGAGCAAAATCATAATATGACACCCAGTAGTTCAACACCTAAAATAAGTCGATCGCAATGGATATCTATGGTTGTTACAACTCTATTACTTCTTATTTATATCACAATGGTATATTGGATTTTGTAAAATGAATTTTGAATGGTTAACACTCTCATGGTTAATGAATCACTTGCATTGGGCAGTTGGTATCCTTGTTGTAGGCTTGGTTATATTATTCTTTTTCCCAATATTACTCGGATTACAATTAAAAAATGACTCAAATCAAGTTACAGGCGAATAATGAATATTTTTCCCTTAATTACAGTATTAACATTTATTTTTGCTTTACTTTTAGTTAGTGAGATTTTTTCTATGAAACGAAAAGTCAGAAAATTGGAAAAACGTGTTAATATTATATGGAACAAAGTTGAACTAAAATCAAAAAATAATTAAATGAGCCTAAAAGATAAATTAAACGCAAAAGAAAATAGCCGGGTATATGTCCTGTTTTATTCCTTTTTCCTAGTTCCTTTTATGATTGCGATATTTGGTGCTGTATTTTTTCTTCTATTCAAATTTATTACATTTGAATCCAACAATGCTTATGACTATTTAAATGATGTCCGAGCAGGGTCTGCATCTAAACGGTGGCAATCTGCTTATGAATTATCTAAAATTTTATCACAACCAGATTTAATTCCTGAAGAGATGGATTTCAATAATCAAATGATATCCGCTTATAATAAATCGATTCATGACAATGCCAAAGTTCGAACATATTTAGCATTAGCAATGGGGCAAACAGGAAGAAATGTTTTTGGTCCAACATTATTAAGTGGGCTATCTGATGAAGATCGATTTTCTCGGTTGGCGGCTATTCAAGCCATTGGAATGATTCAATATCATGATGCAGCACAATCATTAAATCAATTATCTCTGAATTCTAAAATTGTGGAAGAACGTTTAGCTGCCACAATTGCATTAGGTAAAATTGGACATTTAGAATCTATTCCTACATTAAAAATATTATTAGAAGATGAAGAACCAAATATTCGTTGGGATTCTGCAATAGCCCTAGCAAAAATGGGTGACCATTCTGGGAATCACATTATTACCAATTTAATGAATAGATCCTACTTTGAATCTTTTCCTGAAGTTGATGAAAGTGAAAAAAACCAAGCTATGCTTGTGGCTATTCATATTGCAGCACAATACCCCGACAACCAATTTGAAGATCAATTAGCAATAGTTGCTACATCCGAGCCTAATTTGACAATTCGTGATGCAGCAATAAAATCATTAAAATCAGCATACAATAGGGTTATTTAAATTATGACTGAAGACATAAAAACAACACCGCCTGCTTCTGTATCTCCAGCAGAAAAAGATGATAATGCGCTTGGGCGCCGCGGTTTTTTCCGATGGATGACAGTGGGTTGGATTGCATTTTCTGTTGCGACTGGTGGATTTTTTACCGTAATTGTTCGATTTCTATTTCCAAACGTATTATTCGAACCACCTCAAACATTCAAAGCAGGATTTCCAAATGATTATGCATCTAATTTTGTGGATACTCGATACAAAAAGAAATTTAATGTATGGATGGTAAGAGATGAAGAATCTATTTTTGCCCTTTCAACCGTTTGTACACACTTAGGGTGCACACCTAATTGGCTTGGGACTGAAAATAAATTTAAATGTCCATGCCATGGTAGTGGATTTCGTATGACTGGTATCAACTTTGAGGGGCCTGCCCCTCGGCCCTTGGAACGATATAAAATTTCTGTTGCAACAGATGGACAAATTCTTGTAGATAAAACAAAAAGTTTCAAATGGGAAAAAGGCGAATGGGAAAATGCCGAATCCTTCTTAAAAGTATAATAGGAATTCTAAACTAATATGGAAAATAAAAATAAAAAATCATTCTTAGAAAGAATGGGAGAATCTCAGGTTTGGAAATCAATTATTCGATCTGGTGTCCCTCGTTCAAGACGTCAACGCATGCAAGCGATTTTGGGGAGTGTCTTCCTCCACCTTCATCCTGCTCGCATACCAAAACATGCGGTTAAAATTGGGTATACATGGTGTATGGGTGGATTATCCTTCTTCCTATTCATCGTTCTCACCATAACAGGAATTCTTCTCATGTTTTATTATAGGCCAACAGTCGAATATGCATATACTGATATAATCGATATGACAGAACAGGTCCCACTTGGTATTATGCGTGAATTACATCGTTGGGGTGCCCATGCAATGGTTCTAACGGTTTGGTTGCATATGCTCCGTGTATTCATGACTGGATCCTATAAGCCACCACGAGAATTCAATTGGGGAGTGGGTGTATTACTCATGACTTTAACCTTGTTTTTATCCTTTACTGGATATTTACTTCCTTGGGATCAATTAGCTATTTGGGCCATTACAGTTGGAACAAATATGGCACGTGCTCATCCATTTATTGGGCATGAAGGACCAGGTGCATCTTTATTAGCGATTGGAGATATTAATTTAGTCCATGCAGGTTCGGATGTTCGTTTTGCCTTATTAGGTGGACGATTTGTTGGGGAAGCATCTTTATTACGCTTCTATGTATTACACTGTATTGGTGTTCCATTCATTGTGATGATTTTGATGGCTGTTCACTTCTGGAGAATCCGGAAAGATGGCGGCATTTCAGGTCCACTCTAAACTCAAATTACGAGGTTGCTTGTGCTTCAAACATTTAAAGATATAATTGATATTCTTTCAGCGCCAACGGTTAGCTTTACATTGTTGACTATTGCCTTTCCATTTGTATTTCCACCCACAGATTGGTTTGAAAAAATACATCGAAAATTTGGAATTTGTCGTCTGTGGACTAAACCTGGATTTTATGGTGGAATGATTGCCATTACATTCTTTTTTGTCGTCGGGTATTTTGATCCTAATTTCAATATTACCCTTACCAAAGCAGATAATTTTCCAATTATTTTAATGATATATTCTATGTTTATCGCTATTTGGTGGAGTATGTACCAAGCATATCAAAATGATGATCGATTAGAAAATGGCCTTAAACCAATGGAATACAATGATCCAGATGATAAAGTATTGGTTTGGCCTGATTTGGTATACATTGAATTTATTGCTCTCATTTTATTTATGGTTTTTCTGATTGTTTGGTCCATTTTAGTGGCTGCTCCATTAGAAGAACCTGCTAACCCTGCAGCAACACCAAATCCATCGAAAGCGCCATGGTATTTCTTAGGCTTACAAGAAATGCTTGTGTATTTCGATCCATGGATTGCTGGTATCATTTTCCCCATATTTATCATTATTGGAATGATGGCAATCCCTTATATGGATATTAACAAAAAAGGTGATGGCTACTATTCTTTCAAAGAACGTCGTATTGGAATGTTTATTTTTATGTATGGATGGGTAGTATTGTGGTTGTTTTTGATTGTAATTGGTACTTTTTTCCGTGGGCCTAACTGGAATTTCTTTGGTCCATTCGAATATTGGGATGCTCATAAAGTTGTTCCATTGAACAATGTGAATTTATCCGAATATATTTGGGTAAAAATGTTAGGTACAGGAATGCCCACAAATATTCTTCTTCGAGAAATTATTGGTTTCATCGTCTTAATTGGATATATGGGAATTCTCCCTATTATATTAGCCAAATCATGGCTAAAAAATTATTTTCAGGAAATCGGTCCAGTGCGATATACGTTTTTAATGTTGTTTGGTTTATCCATGTTATCTTTGCCAATCAAAATGTATATGCGTTGGTTATTTAATCTTAAATACATCATAGCCATTCCCGAATGGTTCTTCAACATTTAGAGTGACATATGTTTAAAAACGACGAAAGATATTGGAATATTCATCAACTTAATAAATGGTTCGCCATTTCAAGCATTCTATTTATGATTTCATTTGTTTGGATGTTTATCGATGATAATGACGACGAATACAAAGTTTATCAACGCAATTTCAGACAACTTGAAATTCAAATGGCAGAAGTTGAATTAGCCGAAGAGCTTGAAACGGTAAAAAATGAACGTGTCTCTTATGAAGAAAAGGCTCAAGAAGCACAAAATATTTTAAACTCTAAAAAAAGTTTGGCAGATTCTCTAGAGTTTCGATTAGTGACTTTAAAAGGTATTTTCTATAGACATAATATGAATTACCAAGGTCAAAAATCAGAAATTGATGCTTTAAAATATTTGGTGGAAAAAGATAATACACATGGATTAGATCATGGCGAAGATCATTCTGCTGAAAATAGACAAACGTTTGATGATGCAAATGTTTTACTTCATAATTACAAATTAAAAAAAGAAGCAACTGAAACGGACATTGCTAATACTGAACTTTTTATAAAAGAAATGAATCGTGATGTTAAAGCTTCTACAGAAGAATTAAATCGTATTTTGGCTGATGTACAACTTGTTCAAAATAAGTTAGAGAAAATCGATAGAAAGCATATGTCATTCATGAATAAAGTAGGTGATTTAGTTCGTGATTTGCCTATTCTTGATTTTATGAATCCATATTACAAGGTTAAACAAATTGTTGTACCAGACATTAAGTATAATGTGAATTTCACACAAGTTCCATCGGTGGATAGATGCACCAGTTGTCATTTAGGCATTACAAATCCAGATTTTGCTGAAGCAGAACAACCTTTTAGATCTCATCCTAATTTGGAAACATACTTAAGTTCAGCATCTCCACATCCAATGACGGAATTTGGTTGTACAGGATGTCACTCTGGGAGAGCACGCGGAACATCGTTTGTCTCGGCAGTCCATATGCCCGATTCGGATGAGGAAAAAGCACGGTGGGAAGAAGAGTATGATTGGGAACAAATGCATCATTGGTTGCAACCAATGCTTCCATCTAATTATACAGAAGCTAGCTGTTTTAAATGTCATCAAAAAGAAGCTTATATAAATGATGCAGACCAACTCACACTTGGCCTTTCTCTAATCGAAAAAAGTGGATGTAATGGATGTCACTTAATTCAACGATATCAAGAGCGACGGAAAGCAGGACCAGATTTAGCAAAAGTTTCTGAAAAATTAAATAAAAGCTGGACAGCAAAGTGGATAAAATCTCCAAAAGAATTCAGACATAATACTCGGATGCCACACTTCTTTGGGCAGGACAATAATTCTAGCCCAGATATGATAAAACGTAATGATACTGAAATTATGACTATGGTTAATTATTTATTCCCAAATGGGAAAGAAGTATCAACTGAAAACGATCATAGATTTATGGGTGATGCGGTTAAAGGGGAAGAACTTTTTAATGCTGTAGGTTGTCGTGGTTGCCATATTGTCGAACCGGATGAAGCAAATATGTCAGATGGTATTTCAATTGAATCCATCCTTAAGGACCATGGACCAAATTTGATTGGACTTGGATCAAAAGGATCTGCTAAATGGGTGTATAATTGGATTAAAAATCCGAGTGAATATTGGCCCGAAACCCGCATGCCTGATTTGAGATTATCTGACCAAGAAGCTAAGGATATCACTGCCTACTTAAGATCCTTCACAAACCCTGATTTTGAAGCAATGGATGATATTGAATTGGATAAAAAACAATTAGAAAATATTGCTTTTGGTTGGCTATCTAAAATGAATACAGAAGCATTCGCAAAATCTACTTTAGCAAATATGTCTCATGATGAAAAAATGGATTTTGTCGCTGATAAAAGTTTCAGGTATTATGGTTGCTTTGGTTGTCACAATATTCCAGGGTATGAAGATGCAAAACCCATTGGAACAGAATTAACATTTGAAGGTTCCAAACCAGTTGATAAACTTGATTTTGGCTATATCCATGATATAGAACACGTGAATCATGCTTGGTTTAGACGTAAACTGGAAAACCCTCGAATCTTTGACCATGGGAAAGAATCTCCTGCTGAAGATAAATTGCGAATGCCCAATTTCGGATTTAGTGATTTAGAAATTGAAGCACTGGTTACAGCAATATTAAGTCTTTCGGAAGATGAAGTCAGTCTAAAAATGCACGCTGACCAATATGTCAGCGATGAACTAGTGTATGAAGGTCGTAAGCTTATTAAAGAGTTTAATTGTCAAGGATGCCATATTATTGACAATTTTGGTGGTCAAATTGTTGATGTAATAGGTTCTGCAGAATTTTCTCCACCTAGCTTGAACACCCAAGGACGTAAAACACAACCTGATTGGTTATTCAAATTCTTTAATGGTCCAACAACCATTAGACCGAATTTACAAGTAAGGATGCCTTCTTTTAATATGACAGATGATCAATGGAATTCTATCATACGTTCATTCCAATTCGCCGATGATCAGTTATTAGCTTATGAAACAGATCATTCCATTTCTTGGGGAAGGAAAATAAAAGCCGGTGAAAAGTTAGCAAGTACAGATTTCGGTGCATGTGACAATTGCCATTTCTATGGTTCAACATTCCCAATTCAAGGTGCTCAAGCTTGGGCGCCGAATTTAGCCATGGCAAAAGATCGCCTTCGTGCTGATTGGATTGTAGACTGGTTAAAAGATCCGATGGTTATTATGCCTGGAACAAAAATGCCAGCTCCCTTCCTACCTACAACTGATTTATTTGAGGATGATGATGCTTCCAATATTTATGGAGAACATTTGATAGCCTTGGATGGGGATACAACTGCCATGTTAGAAGGTATACGTGATTTTATTTGGGCTATGAAAGGTCAAAAAGATATATCTAATATTGTGAAACAATATTTCGACGAAAATGGATATAATTTTGGCGAAGAAGAAAGTGATGAGGAGGATGAATGGGATGATGATGAATGGTAAATCTTAAACAAATTAATTGATGAAAAAAGCCTCAGCATCTGCTGGGGCTTTTTTATTTATAGATTCTCATTATTTGATTTAAATCATTTTTAATATCTTTTCCACGCCATTGATCCCCAACATACGTTTTAATCCAACGTCGTTTAGGGTCTAATATTATGGTTCGCAGATTATGTCCTATTTGATTCTGCTCAACACCCCAAAATTCAAATCCTGTTTGTTTGGCTAACCATGTTATATCTGATGAATGATTCTGACTTGACCATATATGCCATTGTGGAAACTGAGAAATGGCAGGTCCATACTTTTCCATCAATATTTTAGGCGAATCATATTCATAATCAAAACTAATCATAATGAGTTCAACTTGATTATTATCCTTGAAAACACTGGCCAGATATTGGTTCTTGAATACAATTGCTGGACATAAATTTGGCATTGGACATCGAGAAAATATAAAAGAAATAATTCTAAATTTTCCATCTGATTCAGATAATTGTACCAATCCCCCACTATCATTAAGAAATGATCCATTATCAATGATATCACCTAAACTTTTTTGGAATGACTCTTCTTCCCAAAAGTTATCTTCATTGTCTTCTTCAAATCCATTTCCTTTACCCACAACATTAATTTTTTCAATATAGGTAGAACCATCCATCCAAATAAAATCAAAATGAATACTATCACCATTAGAAAGGTGTTCTATTTCTTTGAGGTTCTTTACTTGAAATGGCATAGTCATAGCCATCATGAGCCCAGGTATGGAATCGTGTCGAACAATGACTGTTTTTTCCTTAATTTGAATATCGGTTATTGTGCCAACTACTGAATAGGTTGTTTTTTCCGTACATCCAAAAATACTTATTAATAATAGGAATCCTAGCCATCGGTTTAATTGCAACTTCTTTTTCACGCAGAATATTAAAACGACATTTTGAATAGAGCCTATGATCTTTTCATTACATTTTAAGTTCATTTTATTCGAAATTCTCGCCTTCTTATTCAAAGGATAAATAAAAAATGTGGATATTTTTAATTTCATGTTATGCCTTAATGGGTATAACCACAATTTTACTCTTAATGACAGGATATGCTGGAGTCACGCACCAGCCCATTTTTGGTATTAATCACCCGCGAATAGCCACAGTAACTATGATAATTTTATCATTCGCTGAAACATTGATTATGTATTTTTTTATTGCAACATCTAAAGCATATAGGCCACTTATTTCTCATTTAGATAATGCTCAATCGTTTCAAATCAGTATGGCTAAAATTAAAGGGCCAATCTATAAACATGTTAGTTTGACGATCCTAATATTTGGAATCATTTTTATTTTAGGTGGAGCAGCTGATAATGGTTTTTCCATTGGATGGCTTCATGGACAATTATTTCTTGTAGGTATTGTGTATTACTTTTACGCATTAAAAATAAAGAATACAGCCTTCAAGGATCAAATTTCCCTTATTAATGAAATGGATGACACTTTATAATGTATTATTTAGCGAAAGCATTGGAAATTTTAGGTATAACTGTTATTGGTATTGGATTTATAATCAAATTCCCAGCTTTAATGGACCCCAAATTACTATTAGCTGGTGGTATTATTTTTGGTTCTGGGTGGGTTATAGAAACTTATTTACTAAAATAAATTATTAAATGGAGTACAAAATAATTTAGGTTTATCCCTTCCTTTTATGGGTCATGGATACGTTCATGCTGACCTTGAACTTTATATTTTTTGTTTCGGTAAAAATTGGAATGACTATACACAGCAGACATTTTCGGCCAGCATTTCAAAAAAGATAGGAAAACAATTGGGATACATATATGAGTTTTGATATATCTAAAAATGCAGAATTTGCACGATCTTTTTTGCATTTTGGATTAATATATCGTTTTTAGCATTCATCTTAAAAAAAGTAGATGGAAAAATTATATAGCTGTGTAAATTTCTCTCTCTTGGAAGAGAATATTTATGGCAGTTTATAATCATTTTAAAGGAATTCCGGAATTACCGGAGTTACCTAATCTAAAGAAAAAACGTCCTAAAGTTATGGCGATTGTGGATGAAGATAATTGCACAGGCTGTCAGGCGTGTGTCCCTTTTTGTCCTGTGGATTGTATTGAGCCTGTACCTAAAGAAAAATATGGATCACCAATCCCACCTGTACAAGTTCGATTTGATGAATGTATTGGTTGTCAGGTGTGCGCTCGTGTATGCACAAAATTGACTTGGGATGCCATACGGATAATGAAAACAGATTTATTTGAAGAATTATATCAAATAAAAATTGTTTAACTGATTTACTATTTTCCGTACTTTTCCTTCAATAAAGTATATCTTATAATTTTTATTTTACTACAAAAATTAGAATTCTCTAATCTTTCCATAATCTTTAGTCTCTATATTATCTTAACGAATGTGGACTCATTTTGTCTAATTTAAGAAACAAAGGAATATTTGAAGATACATTGTCTTCGTGACAATCCTATGCCTCCCAATTCTCCTTTTCTGTTAAGTGAAGAAAATAGAGATGGTCCAGATGTTTGGGACGCCGTTGATGGTGAAATGACGACAGCTGTTGACCTTATTGGTCGCTGGTTAAGCGCTGGAGCTCCTCACTAATCAAGTATGAAATAAAAGAGCAAAGTTAAAAAACCTTGCTCTTTTATTTCACTTTTTCCTAATCATTTATTAACTTCTGTCACTAAATCTGTACAAATCTTGGAGGAAATTTTGAAAAAATCATTACTAATTAGTCTTGTCCTTTTATTGAACGCATCTATGCTACTAGGTGGCAATGTTTCAGGTAAAATTACGTTTAAAGGAAAAGTGCCAAAAATGAAACCGCTGAAAATTGCAGCTGATCCAGTTTGCGTTGCCAATAATACAATGCCACCTAAAAAAGAATGGCTTATTGTTGATGGAAATGGCGGTTTGAAAAATGTACTTGTCTATGTTTCCGAAGGGGCATCCTCAACCGCTACGCCATCTACAAATGTTGTAGTTGACCAAAAAGGATGTGTATATACACCGCACGTATTCGGGATTCAAACTGGACAATCTTTAGAAATACTAAATAGCGATGGAACATTGCACAATATTCACGCTTTACCAAAAATAAATCGTGAATTCAATAAAGCAATGCCAAAATTTAAAAAGAAAATGATGACTCAATTTGACAAACCAGAAGCTCCCTTTAAAATTAAGTGTGATGTACACCCATGGATGGGTGCTTTCGTTGGCGTTTTTGATCATTCATACTTTGCCGTATCTGGGGATGATGGTTCTTTTTCGATTTCAGGCTTGAAACCAGGACAATATACTATTACAGCATGGCATGAAAAATTAAAAACAAAATCTATGACAGTCACAGTAGGTGATGGGTCAACTTCTGCTGATTTCACTTTTACAAAACCAAAGAAAAAATAACAACAATAATACTTATTTAGGGTCAAGTACTACAAATTTAATTTTGTAATGGTTGCCCCTATTTTTAAAACTTTTAATAAGACTAATATGGTCTTATTATGAATATTACCTTACACGAAAAAGGACATCTATGAGCGGACATACTGATACTTATCACGAAGAACCATTTTGGAGAAAATATATTTTCTCAATTGATCATAAGGTCATTGGTATACAATACGGAATAACAGCATTGGTATTCCTACTATTTGGCTTTACCCTTATGATGTTAATGAGATGGCAATTAGCTTATCCAGAACAACCGATGCCTTGGTTTGGGTGGTTATTTGGTGAAGAAGGTGTTATGTTACCTGAGGTTTATAATTCATTAGGTGCCATGCATGGAACTATTATGATTTTCTTAGGTGTGGTTCCCCTAGCGGTAGGTGCTTTTGGTAATTATTTTGTACCTCTGCAAATTGGTGCACCTGATATGGCATTTCCAAAATTAAATATGTCTAGTTATTGGTGTTATTTAGCAGGTGGAATCGTGATGATGGTTGGTTTTTTCGTGCCAGGTGGTGCTGCTAACTCTGGTTGGACGTCTTATCCTCCTTTATCTGACATTGCCACTACAGGTCAAACTGTTTGGCTTTTCGGAATGGTATTACTGATTACATCATCTTTACTTGGGTCAGTAAATACCATTACAACCATTGTTCAACTCAGGGCAAAAGGTCTTACATGGATGAGACTCCCCTTCTTTGTTTGGACACAGTTTATAACAGGATTTTTACTTCTATTAGCTTTTCCCCCTTTAGAAGCGGCTGGTGTCCTTCAATTAATGGATCGTTTAGCTGGAACAAGTTTTTTTCTACCATCAGGGTTAGTTGTATCTGGAGAACTATTAGATGTAAGTGGTGGCGGGAGCCCGCTATTATGGCAACATCTTTTTTGGTTCTTAGCACATCCTGAAGTGTATGTTCTGATTCTTCCCGCTATGGGAATTGTGGGAGAAATTCTTGCTAACAATACTCGAAAACCACTATGGGGATACAAATCAATTGTATATGCATCTTCCTTCTTAGGTTTTATGTCCTTTGTTGTTTGGGCTCACCATATGTTTATGACAGGAATGGGCTCAACCATTAGTGCCTTTTTTCAAACAACAACCATGATCATTTCTATTCCATCCGTGGTGATATTAACTGCTATGTTTATTTCTCTTTGGGGTGGATCCATTCGGTATAATACAGCCATGCTATTTGCACTAGGTTTCCTTCCCATGTTTGGCATAGGAGGATTAACAGGTTTACCTTTAGGTATAGCTGCATCTGATATTCATCTTCATGATACTTATTATGTTATTGGTCACTTCCACTATGTGGTTGCTCCAGGAACTATTTTTGCTTTATTTGCAGGTATTTATTATTGGTTTCCAAAAATGACAGGCAAAGTGTTAAATGAGCGATTAGGGAAAATTCACTTTTGGACATCCATGATATTTATTAATGGCATTTTTATGCCCATGTTTATTCAAGGACTTGCTGGAGTTTCTAGACGATTATGGGATGGCGGAATATCCTATGCTCACGCCACAGATACTTTTTACCTTAATGAAATGATGTCAACATCTGCTTGGTTACTTGGGTTAGCACAAATACCATTCATTATTAATTTAATTATGAGTCTTAAATCTGGTGAAAAGGCAAATGATAATCACTGGGAGGCCACAACATTAGAATGGACAGATGCTCCTTCCCCGCCATTACCTCACCGAAATTTTGAAATTATACCTGAAGTTCATCGTGGCCCTTATGAATATAGCGTTCCAGGATCCGACAAAGGTTTTATCCCACAATCAGAAGCGTAAGAAAGGATATTTATGGAAATTCCATATAATGTAGAAGAGAGACAGGATACAGGTATGTATAATGCCAAGTTAGGTATTTGGTTATTTCTTGCCTCAGAAGTCATGTTATTTGGTGGATTGTTTTCTGCCTATGTATTTTTGAGAATGGGAGATATTACAGGAACATTTGCAAGTGGTTCGCAAGAATTGAATGTCCCATTGGCTACATTTAATACACTTGTATTAATAACATCAAGTGTTACCATGATTATGTCTTGGGTTTCATTAAAATTAGGTGATATGAAAAAGTTTAAAATGCATTTAGGGTCTACCCTCCTACTAGCGGGCGTATTCCTTGTGGTAAAATATTTTGAATACTCAGCCAAATTTCATCATGGAATTTATCCAGATACATCCACCTTTTTCTCAATCTATTTTACTCTAACAGGACTTCACATGATTCATATTCTTGGTGGAATGGTTGTCATTTTCTATTTCTTAGTTCCTGGATCAAAAATGATGAAAACTGAACCTGAAAGATTTACCAATAGAATTGAAACGGTTGGATTATATTGGCATTTTGTCGATTTAGTGTGGATTTTTCTTTTTCCAGTACTTTACCTTTTATAGGAGATTATTATGAGTGGACACAGTGTAGAAGACATTAAAAAAAGCGTAAAAGTTTATATAGGTGTATTTGCATCCTTAGCGGTATTAACTGTTGTAACAGTTGCTGCTTCATATCTGGACTTAGGTTCGGGTGAAGCATTTTTCCTCGCAATGATTATTGCATCTGTAAAGGGAACGCTCGTTGCTGGATATTTCATGCATCTTTTTACTGAAAGAACAACAATATTAGCTGTATTAGGGTTAACATTTTTCTTTTTATTAACCATTATGTTTTTACCCTATATCGCTTTTACAGATCAGGCAGGAGTCTAAATATGTTAAGTCTTAAGTCATTTCATATTTTCTTTATTTCATTATCCATTCTAGTAACAGGTGGATATGGAATATGGCAATTACAAAACCCTTCTATAAACTCTGGTTTATCTAATCTGTTGGGTGCTATTGGAATTGTCATGGGAATTAGCTTAGCTATTTATTTACAAAAAGTTATTCAAAAATTCAAAACAATATGATCCAATATATCATTGCTATCGGTATTTATCTTTTGCCAAGTGTTTCACAAGCTTGCGCTACTTGTTATGGTGCATCTGATGCACCAGCTACCGAAGGGATGAATTGGGCCATTATTACATTATTGGGTGTGACGGGAGGAATGCTTGGGGGCATAGGCGCCATAATGGTTCGCCTTAAAAACCGAGCAAAATACCTTTCATCCAACCAAAAAGAAATCTAGGAGGAATATCTGTGTTAGACATTTTACAAAAATTAGGACTACCCATTAATGCATCTGTCCATGGCGGTGCTGTGGATGAAGTTCTAAGTATGTTTCATTGGCTTATGCTGTTTCTTTTCATAGGCTGGGGTTTATTTTTTTTGTATACACTCTATCGTTTTAGTGCATCTAAAAATCCTAAAGCTGATTATGATGGGGTAAAATCTCACCTTTCATCTGGACTAGAAGTTGCGGTAGCGCTTATAGAATTTGTAATATTAATTGGATTTGCATTACCAATTTGGGCTAATCGTGTTAATGATGTTCCCAATCAAGCTGATGGTGCTGAAGTGATTCGGGTAGTTGCCCAGCAATTTGCATGGAATATTCATTATCCAGGAGCGGATGGCCTTTTCGGAAATGTAGATGTGAATTTAGTAGACGAAGAATCTAATCCAGTCGGCCTAGATAAAAATGATCCAAATTCTGCCGACGATATCATTACAATTAATCAATTACATATACCTGTAGATAAACCTATCCGAATTGATCTTTCATCTAAAGATGTTATTCATAGCTTTTTCTTGCCTGAATTCCGTGTAAAACAAGATGCCATCCCAGGTATGTCTATTCCAATTTCATTTGAAGCAACCATGACTTCTGATTCATATCTAAAATCTATAAAAGGAACTGAACGTGAAGGCCGTGGATTTGAAATAGCCTGTGCTCAATTATGTGGATTAGGCCATTATCGTATGCAAGGGTTCATGACTGTCCATAGTGAAGAATCGTATGTTGCATGGCAAGATAAACAAGCTCAAATTCTTTTAGAAGAAGATGATGATGAATGGGGAGATGACGACTGGTAAATTTCTGTTGCTAGTCTGTTAGGCCAGCAATTTCAGACAAACGAGCGGCATCTAATATTATTGTTTGACGTTTTTGAGTCTTTATTAATCCATCATCTCGAAAGCTTGTTAAAGTTCTAACAAGTGTTTCTACAGAAGTTCCAGCTAAATCAGCTAAATCATCCCTAGATAATTGAATATCGATCCATATTTCATTTGCTAGGGATTTCCCATACTTTTCCTTGAGTAATAATAATAATCCAGCTACACGCTCCGTGACCGAATGATGTGCCATACGTGTTGTTTCTTGATGTGCAAATATTAGATCTCTTGATAATTTTCTTACAATTTCCCAACTGATATCTCGTTCATTCGATAAGGCTGGAAAAATCAAATTTCGATCAATAAAACAAATGGTTGTATCTTCAAGTGCCTCAGCAGTAGCTGCATAAGATTGATCGGAAAAAACAGCAAGGTGCCCCACAGGATCACCTTTATCTGCAATTCGTAATATATGCCGTTTACCATCTGGCGTTGTACAATATATTTTTACTTTCCCTTGACTGATACAGTATAATCCATATGCAGGATGACCTTCGAGAAAAATGATTTGCCCTTTTTTATAAAAATGAACCGTTTTAGATCGGTCTAATTTTTCTACACTATTGGGCTCAAGCTCTTGAAAAATACTAATATGTCTAGATGGACATAATTTGCATGATACAGATGTTTTTGGAAAAACCATGTATATAATTTAAAATATTACTAGATCTATAAAGCATATAATAATTGATAAAAATCAATTTATTAATTGGGGTATATCATTGGGGGATTTCCATTTATTTATCACTTTTACACCTTAATATGACACAATTACTCTCATTTGATTGCAGCACGAGGAAAACCCTACTATGAAATTCTCAATGACAAGTGAATATGCTGTAAGGGCTTTGATATATTTATCAACAGTTCAACCTAGAAAAGTGACACATATTTCTGACATTTCAAAAGAGCAAGATATTCCCGAAACATTACTTCGTAAAATCATGGGGCAACTGGTTAAACTTGGATTTGTTTGGTCATCACGAGGAAAAGGTGGCGGAGTGATGCTTGCTAAACCAGGGGATACTATTTCCTTATTAGATGTTATCCAAGGAATTGAAGGGCAAATAAACCTTAACCAATGTTTGATTGATGATAAACACTGTACTCAAACACCCTATTGTGCTGTAAGAAAGGTTTGGCAACAAGCCCAAGATCAAATGACATCTATTCTGAAAGAGAAATCGATTCATGACTTAGCAAATGAATCCACTAAAAATTATCTTGAATTCTCACAAAATAAATTGGTATTAAACTAAAAATATCGGAGGATATGATACGATGATGAACCAACTCATACAATGGCTAAAAATACAAAAGGATAATTTCAAGAATGCATCTTGGGGATTATGGTTTATTGACCCACCAAAAGATGTCTCCCTTGATGGATATCGTATTGATAAAGTCATACAATATACAGATCTTGTAATAACAATATATTTTAGTATCGTTATTTTAACATTGCTTTATTTTATTGTTAAATATAGGTCAAGACCAGGACATAAGGCTGATTATGATCATGGTAATTCAAAAAAACATGTTATGGCTACTCTTGGTGTTGGGCTCCTTGTGTTCTTTTCAGTTGATACAGTAATTGAAACCATGTCTTTCAGAGATTTAAAAGAAGCCTTTTGGAATTTTCCAAAAGGAGATGATGTTGTTCGGATTGAAGTAATGCCTCAACAATTCGCCTGGAATTTTCGGTATGCTGGTCCGGATGGAAAATTCAATACGGATGATGACCTTGTCCCTACTCAAAATCAAATGCATATTCCTGTTGGTAAGCCAGTTGTAATTCAGATTGCACCTTGGGACGTCATTCATTCCTTTTATATACCCAATTTTCGGGTCAAACAAGACGCAACACCTGGTATGATAAATGCAATGTGGTTCCAAGCCACTGAGACAGGTGAATTTGAAATAGCTTGTGCAGAATTATGTGGAAATAGCCATTATAAAATGAAGGGCTATTTGACTGTTGATTCACAAGAAGATTATGAAAACTGGTTGCTCTCCTTAGCTCCCGAAGATGACGAAGAAGATGAATGGGATGATTGGGGAGACGATGAAGAAACCGCAGCATCTGATGGTCCACCTTCTAATTGGGGTTGGGCCTGGAAGGAGATAAAATAATGTCAGAACATCACGAACAATCTTTTTGGTCTAAATATATTTTTTCATTAGACCATAAAGTTATCGGGAAGCAATTTCTATGGTTGGGTCTCTTTTTTGTATTATTCGGAGGATTCCAAGCATTACTTATTCGTTGGCAATTAGCATATCCTGAACAACCTGTACCTTGGTGGCTACTTGGAGATATACTATTCTCCGATACCGGTGGAATCATTGACCCAGACAAGTATAATGCGCTCTTTACAATGCATGGCACCATTATGATCTTTTGGGCGATTACACCCCTCCTCATTGGTGCATTTGGTAATTTTGTAATCCCATTACAAATTGGTGCTCCTGATATGGCTTTCCCAAAATTAAATATGATTTCTTTTTGGACAATGGTTCTAGCATCAATTGTTTTACTGGGATCGTACTTTTTACCTGAAGGAACTGCAGCAGGTGGCTGGACGTCTTATCCTCCATTGAGCTCACCTGTGGGCGGTATTGCAGGAGAAGGTCAAACTTTATGGACATTAGCACTCACATTGGCAGGAACCTCGTCCATGATGGGCGCCATTAATTATATTATTACCGTTGTTCGGTTACGTGCGCCAGGAATGACATATTTTAAAATGCCACTAACTGTCTGGGGCCTTTGGCTTACATCCATTTTAAACGCAATTTTTGTTCCTGTTATTGCAGCTGGATTAATCTTACTTCTCATGGACAGAACCATTGGAACACAATTTTTCATTTCTGGCGGCCTGGCAACTGTTGATGGCGGTGATCCACTTCTTTATCAACATGTCTTTTGGATTTTCGGCCATCCTGAAGTATATATCTTAATTCTTCCTGCTTGGGGAATTGTTTCAGATTTATTATCTGTATTTTCCCGGAAACCTGCTTTTGGTTATAAAGTAACAGCCATAGCAATGACCACCGTCGCTTCTTTAAGTATGCTTGTTTGGGGACACCATATGTATACGACAGGTATGAGTCCGCTCTTAGGAAAATCTTTTATGTTTTTAACATTACTCATTAGTATCCCATCCGCTATGTTTTTCTTCAATTGGCTAGGAACATTATGGAAAGGATCTATCAAATTTGATCCACCAATGTTATTTGCTATGTCTGTGATGTGGGTATTTGGAATTGGGGGATTAACAGGTCTCTATAATGCAACCATTACAGCAGATATTTATTTGCATGATACTATGTTTGTTGTGGGCCATTTCCATTACACAATGGCAGCATCTGTTCTTTTTGGTAGTTTTGCGGCAATTTACTTTTGGTTCCCAAAAATGTTTGACCGGAAAATGAATCCATTCCTTGGAAAACTCCATTTTTGGGTATCCTTTATTCCATTAAACTATGTGTTTTTTAATATGATGGTTTTGGGATATGGTGGGCACCACAGACGGATTTATGATCCAAGTAATTATGATTTCTTAAAACCCATGATGTGGTTGAATGAATATATTACATGGTTCGCTATTGCTCTTGGTTTGGCTCAACTTATCTTTGTGTATAACTTTATTCACTCTATGCTCAAAGGTGAAAAGGCTGAAGCAAATCCTTGGGGTGCTGCAACATTAGAATGGACATTAGAAGCACCCATACCTCATGGTAATTTTGAAACAGTTCCAACTATTTATAATGGGCCACACGAATATAGTAACCCAAAAGTCAAAGATCGTGACTGGATTTCTCAATCCGAACCCATATCATCATAGGAATTTTATGACGACGCAAATATTATCAAAAAAAATTAAGGTAGATGAGTTCACTTCTACATTAGGCACAATTGTCGCATTGGGATGTATTACCATGCTATTTGTGACATTTTTTGTGAGTTATTCTATACTCCGAATTCAATTTGGAATGTGGAGTAGACCTGGGACAGGATTGATTCCAATTACAATTGCAATTGGAAATACCATTGTCCTATTGGCAAGTAGCTATACATATCATAAATCTGCAATTTATTCAAAGACACATATTGATTTAGCCAAAAAATGGCTGGGAGTAACTCTTGGTTTAGGCATCGTTTTTCTATTGGCTCAATTGATTCTTTGGGATGTTCTGGTAAATGCAGGTTTTACACCAAAATCGAATATTATTGGCTCTGTTTTCTATCTTCTCACAGGAATGCATGGTCTTCATATTGTTGCAGGTGTAGGAGCTTTAGCATTGGTATACCTTAAATTAAATAAATCTTATTCAGATGGTGAACGATCAAATTTATTTAAACAGGTAGGCATGTTATGGCATTTTTTAGATGTGCTTTGGGTCTGCTTGTTTGTAGCCATTTTTATAATTTAGTAAAGGAGTTAACATTATGAGTGAAGTAATTGCAATAAGAGATCCTTGGGGAAAGGCAACAACAGGCAAACTTGCTATGTGGCTATTTATCATCATGGATGGATTATCGTTTGGGGGATTATTGATTGGAGGCGCAGCCTTAAGATTATCAATGTCTAATTGGCCTGAACCCGGATTAGTGCTAAATATACCATTAACTGCATTCAATACATTTCTATTGATTTGTACAAGTTTTACGATGGTTATGGCATTAAACGCTATCCAAAAGGGAGATCAAAAAGGATTAAAAAACTACTTGGCATTCACAATGGCAGGTGGAATTGCCTTTCTTGGAATCCAAGTATATGAATATTCTCATTTTTTCTTAGGGAATGAAACTTTAACACAACATTTAGCTGAAGCCGGGTTTGTAGGGGCTTCAAATTTCGTTCCAAGTACAGGAACATATGCTGCTGTTTTTTATGCAACTACCGCCTTTCATGGACTTCATGTATTATCAGGTGTTATCTATATTGCTTGTATTCTTTATGCTGCAAATAAATGGAATTACACATCTGCACAATCAGATAAAGTTGAAATTCTTGGATTATTCTGGCATTTTATTGATTTAATCTGGATTTTTGTTTTCACCGTTATTTACTTGATTTAAAAGGAGCACACAATGGAAAATAATCATAAAAAAACATATATAATAAATGCCATTTGGTTGGCAGTATTAACCGTCATAGAAGTAGGTGTTGTTGAGTTACCAATTCCAAAATCTGGACAAGTAATATTATTATTTGCATTTGCAATTACAAAAATTATGCTCGTCGCTCTTGTATACATGCATTTAAGATATGAAACTAAATTTTTACGAAGAGCACTATTAATCCCCATTCCTTTAGCTCTCTATTTTGCATTTGGTGTCATGTATGATATACCATTTCGCTGGGTAGGGTAATAACAATATGTTAAGCAATTGGAGAAGGTATAATAGACTAAGCATCATTTTGTTCATGATAGCTTTTAGCTATGTAGGTGCTTGTCCCTTTTGCGCTGGACAGGATAATCAATTTTCCGATATCTTAATTCCAGTTGGACTTTTACTCGGATCTCCATTTTTAGTAGTAGGGATTTTTGTAACAATTGTAAGAAAACAGAATAAAATGGAAGAACAATCAGAAAATGAATAAAGTAACATTTCGACGAGAAGGTATGTGGACTATTTTAATTACATTTCTTCTTTTTTTATTGGGGATTCATATTGTAACTCGTGATAATGGTACAAATGTAGGCTCTATTTACTATGGGGCGGTACCAGGTTTTAATCTAGAACAACCAGATGATTCGTCCTTTACGCTGTTGGATCTCAGAGGTGAAACATGGGTTATAAATTATGTGAATAAGATTCAATCAACTGAATCATCTTTAATGGCAAACCAAATTCATAAGTTTGTCCAAGATTGGGGATACAAACAAGATATTAACTTTCTTACCATTGCTAATCAATCTAACAATAAAGATCTTCTCTCTTTCACTAAACAAAATAAAATTTCTGAAAAAAGATGGAATATTATATCAGGATCTCACCAAGATGTCTCCAATTTAATTCAAAATGGCTTCCATATCTCTTTGGATTCAATAAAAGAGCCTAATCGATTTATACTCGTTGATAATAATGGACAAATTAGAGGGTATTATACTGCTTCAAACCAAAAAGATATTATACGTCTTGTCAATGATGTACATGGTTTGATTCGTATTTCATAAAAATAGCATTTTGGATAAAATAATAAAGGCTATAATTATAGCCTTTATTTGTACCGCGGAAAGGGCTCGAACCTTCACGCACAATGTGCACCAGATCCTAAATCTGGCGTGTCTACCAATTCCACCACCGCGGCATAAATATCATATTAGAAATTACAAAAAAAGGACAGGTTTCCCTGCCCTTTTTCATTGTGTATTATTTATCTAAACTATTTTATCAATACCATTTTACGAGTAAATAAATGATTCCCTGCTCTTAATTGATATATATATAAACCAGCACTTACAGGATATCCCATATTATCTTGAGCATCCCACATGACAATTTGTTTACCACTTGATTGATTCATTTGGACAAGTGTTCTTACTTCGCGTCCCATAAGATCAAAAATAACTAAACTAACATTTGTTTGTTCGGCTAAATCATAGGCTATCATTGTAGTTGGATTAAATGGGTTTGGATAATTAGCGTGAAGCGCAAAAATACCTGGTGTAGAAGTTACCTCATCATTTGATAGATTATTTCCACTAAACTGCCCAAATCCAGTAGCATGAGACACAATACCATTTAGTTCAGCATCTGCAGAAAAAGCATTTTCAATCATAAACATTAATGAATTTGTATGTATATTTTGTGGAAATGTCACATCAAATGATAAAATTGGTCCTAGACCAGCAACAATTCCACTTCCAAACTCATATCCTAAGAAATAGTAATCCCCATTTTCAGTTTCACCTGAACTACCATCAGCAACACCATTATCAAAACGCTCTATTGGAGTGATATTAGTAATATTCAAATAATCTGGAATATCCATTAAGGTGAATTCCGTCACATAAACAGGTTCAAGATTCATCAAATGAATTTCAAATGTCCCAGTTCCTCCAGGTGCCAATTCACCCGATACATTTTCAATACTATATAGTGCAGGTGGCTGACCTACATAAATATTCGATGTATTTGATTCTGTATGCATTGGAATATTATTCACATCAGAAATAGTAATATTATTCACAGATATATCGAGTACTTGATCGAGTGGTGTAGCACTATCAATGCTATAAGCCACTTCACCTAAATGATAAATCCCTGCTTCAATCGGATTCTGTAGTGTATTATCATACATAAGAACCCTGAAATAATTCCCAATTTGATCGCCACTAATTGACCATGAACTAAAATCAAATGTATTTGAACTTTCAAATGATACACCTGTTAAAAATGGAGGTGTATTGATTAAGTCAAATTGGATACCATATACATCTTGTGTATTTCCCATGATGACAGAAATTTCTGTATTGCCACCTGGCAATCCTTGTCCATTTGTAATAGTTAAATATTGGGTTTCAATGGTCACATCGAATGTGCCAGGCTCAGATGTCCAATTCATTTCAACAAAATTCACATCCTGAATACTTGCATTTACGAATGTTAGATTTGAAGTTAATTCTTCATCAGCAACAGGGTAAACCACTACTTGACATACAGATTCACTTCCTGCTGACAATGGTTCGCCTAAACTAATACCTGTAATCGCCATAGCACCACTCGGCAAATCAACAATATCTAAACTCCAACCATTTGTTCTGTCAGTTGGTAATATGGTATACGAATTAATGACATCTGGGGAATCCTGAATCTCGAAATATAATAAACTAATATCTGATTCATTATTAACAAATATATCCAATGTATCTGTTTGCCCTGATAATGCAGATCCACTACTAATAGCTAGTTCCACCCACTCAACTGGAGTAGCGAAAACAGTATTTGTTGGTAATGATTCTGAACCAGATGGGTAAATAGCAGTAATGTAGTAATAATATGTTACTCCATTATTAACATCATTATCTGTGTAGGTCGTAATATCTCCATCAACCATATCTAGCATAGAAAAGTTCTGGTCATCCCCAGTTGATCTGAACACACGATATTGATCAATCTCTGGAGTCCTTTCCATATTAGTTGTTGATAGATGATTCTCTCCTTCATCAATTTCCCAAGGACTAAAGAAGCCAGAAGTAACAAAAGTTGGTTCTCCCAATGTCATATTCATGGCGCTCATCGTTTCCCCATTGACCATTGATTTATTAGGTAATGGTTGTTCAAAAGAACGATTTGTGACGCTGAAGCGTCCTGCCGTCACATCAAATAATACAGACTCCTCAGAACCACTCCATCCGGTACCAATGTTTGAATATACTTCTTCTTCATCAATAAAGATCGCATATCCACCAGGTGAATAGATACCATCACCATAAGAATCAAAAATTGTAAATGTATATGATCCATAGAGTAACTCTAAATCCCACGTGTATTCTGTTAAATCTTCCAATAAAGCATCTGTATAGGCTTCAATAATATCACCTGTTTCGTTATCTGTGATTTGCCAAGTTGTTTCTTCTGCCCAAGTATCCGTAAGAATTACAATAGAAACTGGACGTGAAAATATCGGGCCAATTGGCGGATCCCAAGTCAATTCAACTTGTTGATCCATTCCAGATTGTGCCACTAGATTGTGAGGCTCTTCAATATATCCTGGATAAACTGTAATGGAACCAGAATCGGCAGTGGCAACCCAATAGTTCCCACCAATACCATCCGTTACTATAACATTTGAATAATGAAGGCCAACTTCGTCAGCATATGCATCATCATGAATTTGAAATTGCCCTGTTAAAATTGCACCATCACCTGGTAATATTTCTTCATTGGATTCGCTAAAGACTAGTACGCGAATGCCTGATTCAATTTCAGAAAAAGCAATATTAAATCCTTCAGTTCTATCAGTAGAACTAAAATTAATTCCATCTACATAATTAGGAGAATCAAATAAATCAAATTGGACTCCACCCACATTCCCACTATTTGTTAAATTAAATGATAATTCAACCATTTCTCCCACATCACCCGTGGCTTCAGACATACTTAAATAAACTACATCTCCAATTGTAATAGAACCACTGATTCCTGATGATGAAAGCACTTCCCCCCCAACGCCACTTACAATAATACTGTTTATTCCCAAATCTATAACAGCTGATAATACATCTGTCCCATCAAAATGAAGGTTTAATATAGTACCTGCCCCTCCAGCTGGGATACCATCTGGAGCTGATTGATTATACATAACTACGCGACTGGACCCATCGGTGAAATTAGTATAATCTGCAGCAAAACCATCCAACCCATCAGCGGGTGATGCTCCTGAAATACTTATCATAGATGGCGAAACATTCAAATCAAATTGGATGCCCCCAATAGCATGATTTGCATTCTGCATAGAAACAGGCACAACAATATCTGCAGTATAGCCGGCGACATCAACTTCACCCAAATCTAACGTTACATCTTGTGCCATTAATGGCATAAATAAAATGGGTAAATAAATAAAATTTTTGAATATTTTCATTAAACTCATAATTCCTCCAAAATCCAGAGTACAACAGTTAATTTTTTCACTAAACATGTTCATAAACCAAATACTATTTAAGATCAGTGTAATTATTATTTTGGTTTCTACTAAAAATAACGATTTTATACCGATTAATCACTCACAATTAATTATGTAAGTGCAAACTTTAAATCTTGTATTAAATCATTCACATTTTCAATTCCAATAGATAATCGAATAAGAGTGGGGGTAATTCCCATTTTTAACTTCATATCTACTGGCACAGCCCCATGTGTCATATCATATGGGACACAAGAGAGACTTTCTACACCACCTAAACTTTCTGCAAAAGTAAATATTTTTAATTTTTCAATAAATTGGTCACGGGATTTTTCGTCTTTTAACCGAATTGAAATTATACTCCCAAATATAGAGTCCCCATTAGGCATCACTTGTTGAGCCTTGGCTAATTCATGTTGAGGATGAGAAGCTAAACCAGGATAAATAACCTCTGTTATCATAGATTGTTTTGATAACCATTTTGCGATTTCTATAGCATTCAGTGCTGATTGCTGGACACGAAGACTTAGTGTTTTTGTTGATCTTAACAATAGCCAACAATCAAAAGGTGCTGGAATTGCTCCAACTGCTTTTTGAATAAAATAAAGCTGATCAGCTAAAATTTTATTTGACGTAATTAATAAACCGCTAATAATATCACTGTGGCCACCTATATGTTTTGTTCCACTATGCATAACCACATCGGCTCCAAGTGATAACGGTCTTTGTCCAAAAGGACTCATAAATGTATTATCTACAGCTATTATGATTTTATGTATTTTACATAAGTGAGAAATCGCGGAAATATCAGATATTTCAAGTAAAGGATTTGTGGGCGTTTCTAGAAATAATAATTTTGTTTCGGGACGAATATGAGATTCTATCTCTTTCAAATCTCGTGTATCTACAAAGTCAAATATTAACCCGTGATTCGATAGAACTTGGTCTATTACTCTATAGGTTCCGCCATAGACATTTCTTGAAACAATAACATGGTTCCCTTGCTTCAATGTTTGAAATAATGCAGTTGTTGCAGCCATTCCACTCGAAAAAGATATAGCATACTCCCCTTCTTCTAAAGTAGCAATATTAGTTTCTAGGCGCTGTCGAGTTGGATTAATAGCTCGAGAATAATCAAATCCTCGGTCTTGGCCTAAACTATCTTGTTCATATGTAGACGTTAAATGAATAGCAGGAGAAACAGATCCAGTCCGTTCATTGGAATGATTCCCAACGTGAATTGCACGCGTTTCAAATTCTTGTTTTAATTTTTTTTCCACAAATTTAGGAGACTTGTGTATATCCACGGTTCATATATTGAGATAATTTTTTATGTTTTATTTCCACAATATCCCCATTTGGACCTTTCATTTTTATTTTTTCATTTCGTCCAATTTTATTATCTGCTACAATAGGGGCATTTTTAGATTGCTGAGGCACATTTGGTTGTTGTCTCGCAGATTCAGGTTGCCCTATAAAGCCCATACCCGTTGTATCTTTGTGTTGCGTCTGCATATTTCTTACTTGCTGTTGTGGAGCCATTTGGGGTTGCTCCATTCCTTGAATTTGAGTCCGGAATAAACGCATAACTGTTTCACTATTTAAGTCAGCCATAATTTCTTGGAAAAGTTTAAACCCTTCAGATTTATATTCTAATAATGGGTCTTTTTGGCCATAAGCCCTCAAGTTAATCCCTTCTCTAAGTTGATCCATAGCATATAGGTGATCTTTCCATTTTTCATCAATAGTTCTCAATATAACCCAACGTTCAAAACCGCGGATTACATCTTCTGGGAGCAAAGATTCTCGAGCTGTATAAACGCCATCTGCCTCACTCAAAATATAATCTGTTACATCATCAATCGTTAGAAAATCTTTTCCAGTATTTTCTTTAATAATTTCAGGAGCTGCATTTATCATTAAATGTGAAGCAAAATTTTGCTTAATACGGTCCCAATCCCATGTGTCCGTTGTTCCTGGTTGTGACTCTAATTCGTCCAACACATATTCTTCTATATTTTGCCGAACAGTTTCTCTCATATCTTCGCCACCGAGAGCCATATTTCTAATGTCATACACAACTTGACGCTGCTGGTTCATTACATCATCATATTCCAACAAATGTTTACGTACGCCATAATTTCGAGTTTCGACTTTTTTCTGTGCATTGGATATGGCACGAGTTACCATTTTTGCTGATATAACTTCACCTTCTTCTACACCCATTCGATCCATAATGGCAGCAACACGATCAGAGCCAAATAACCGCATTAAATCATCTTCTAGCGATAAATAAAATCGGGATGATCCAGGATCACCTTGACGACCGGCACGCCCCCGTAACTGTAAATCAATTCGTCTTGATTCATGTCGTTCAGTACCAATAATATGTAATCCACCCGATTCTTTAACACCTTCACCTAGTTTAATATCTGTCCCACGACCTGCCATATTTGTAGCAATCGTTATCGCTCCCGGTTGGCCTGCACGAGAAACAATATCTGCTTCATGTTGATGTTGTTTTGCATTTAAAACATTATGTGGGATTTTTTTCCGTTTAAGCATTCTCGACAATAATTCTGATACTTCAACAGTAATTGTTCCAACCAATACAGGCTGTCCACTTTGGTAACACTCTGATAATTCATCAATGACAGCATTGTATTTTTCTCGACGTGTTTTGTAGACCAAATCATCTCTATCATCCCTAGCTATTGGTCGATGAGTTGGAATGACTGTAACATCTAATTTATAAATGGAGCCAAATTCTTCTGATTCCGTTTCAGCCGTTCCGGTCATACCTGAAAGTTTATCGTATAACCGGAAATAATTCTGAATTGTAATTGTTGCTAATGTTTGAGTTTCTCTTTCGATCGAAACATTTTCTTTAGATTCAAGGGCTTGGTGTAATCCATCACTATACCGACGACCAGGCAAAACACGTCCTGTAAATTCATCGACAATAAGTACCTTTCCATGATCAACTACATATTCAACATCTTTTTCATACATAGTATATGCACGTAAAAGTTGATTAAAATTATGAATGGTACCACTTCGACTTGCATGTAGTTGGTGTGCTTCTTCCTTTTTTTGTTCAACTTCCATATGGGACAATGTATCATTTTGCTCGATGTCGGTTAACATTCCCCCTAAATCTGGAATAATGAATGTTTCTGGATTATCTGGAGCAAGGAAAATTCTACCTTTATCGGTTAAATCAATAATGTGAGATTTTTCATCAATCGAGAAATATAAATCTTCATCAACCTCATGCATTTTTTTATCACGTATAAAATTAGATTCAATATCATGAGCTAATTTTATCATTCCAGACTCTTGGAATATTTTCATGACTTTGGGGTGTTTTGGCATACCACGTTGTGCTTGTAATAATTTTAACCCCGCATCATCTTCATTGTCTTCACCTAATAATTTTTGCGCTTCTCTTACCAAGTCCGTAACCAATACAGATTGCCTTTTGACTAATTTTTGCACATCGGGTCGTAGTTCCTTAAAAGTTGTATCTACAGGTGCATCAATTTGTCCAGAAATAATAAGAGGTGTCCGTGCTTCGTCAATTAATACACTATCAACTTCATCCACAACAGCAAATGCATGGCCACGCTGCACTTGATTCTCTGGAGAATGAGCCATATTGTCTCTTAGATAATCAAATCCAAATTCATTATTTGTGCCATATGTGATATCACATTGGTACATTTCTCGACGCTTTTCGTTATTCATGGTATTAAGAATTGCACCAACAGATAAACCTAATCGTTTATATACTTCGCCCATCCATTCAGAATCACGCTGGGCTAAATAATCGTTTACAGTAACAACATGAACACCACGTCCAGTTAGTGCATTTAGGAAAATAGGCATCGTAGCAACAAGTGTTTTTCCTTCACCTGTTTTCATTTCGGCTACTTTTCCATTATGTAAAATAATGGCGCCCACCAATTGCACATCATATGGGACCATATCCCATATGACTTCATTTCCCAACATTCGCCAGGAATGGCCAACCATTCTACGGCATGTTTCTTTTACAATTGCAAATGCTTCAGGCATAATTGCATTTAGCTGGACTTGTTCAGCAGCTAAAATGGCTTTAGCCCGTTCTTCCTTATCCATGGATTCAGGAAGTTCGTCTTTTTTTGATTGTCTCTTTTGAATGACGCTTTCACGTAATTCAGCGACCCTCACAATAAGGTCTTCGTCGGATTTATTTTCTAATGTAGAGAATATTTGATTGATGTCATCAACCAAAGGATATAATTTTTTTATTTCTCGATCAGATTTTGTCCCAAAAAACTTCTTGAGCATTTATTCGTCGTCTTTCTTTTTTTTATCTTCGTTCTTAAGATATTCTTTATAAACAGCGTCTAAAATTCCATTCACAAAGCCAGAGCTATCCCCAGTACTATATACTTTTGCAATTTCTACCGCTTCACTTATGGATACTTTTGGCGGAACTTCTTCTAAAAATACAATTTCACAAACTCCCATACGTAATAGAAGTCTATCCACCATTGCGACCCGGTCAAATTCCCAGTTTTGAAGGTATTTTTCAATATGTTTATCTGCCCAATTTTTATTCTCATATACACGTGTAAATAACTCTTTTATAAAATCAATATTCAAATCCTTTTGATCTGAAAATGATTTTAATGTGGACATTAAAACATGTTCGGGTGAATCCTTTGAAATTTCACAGGCATATAATGCTTTTAGCACGCATTCACGTGCGAGTCTATTTGGGTGCACCTAAGTTTGATCCCTTTTCCCCATCACGTTTTTACGTGTGAGGTAAATATTTTTCAATTTAGCCACTTCAGTCATCCGCTGTTCTGCTACTTTAGCAGCTGCTGCTTGATTACCAATATTTTCTTTTTCTGCTAAATTAAAAATAGTTAATAATGTATCATAAATCCCTTCTGCTTGAGAGAAGGCGCGTTCACGATTGTATCCATCTATTTCATTGGCAACATTTATTAATCCACCTGCATTAATAGCATAATCTGGTGCATATAAAATGCCTTTTTCACAAACCATTTTATCATGGACTAATTCATTCTCTAATTGGTTATTTGCAGCTCCAGCTACAATAGAAGCCTTTAACCGAGGGATTGTTTCATCATTGAGCGTAGCTCCTAATGCACACGGAGCATAAATATCCACATCTGCATCGTAAATATCATCCACACCTACAACATCTGCATTAAATTCATCTACAACTCGTTTGATTGATGGTTCATATAAATCGGCAACTACAAGTTTAGCACCAGCATCATGGAGATATTTACATAAATAATAGCCCACATGACCTAGACCTTGTACACCCACTTTTAATCCAGCAATGCTATTTTTCCCAAGTTGTTTTTTTACAGATGCTTTAATGCCAACAAAAACACCTTGAGCTGTCACAGGTGATGGGTCACCAGATCCTCCTAATGCACGAGAAATACCAGTAACATATTGTGTTTCCATTCGAACCCATTCCATATCTTTTACACTTGTACCCACATCTTCTGCAGTAATGTATCGTCCATTGAGCCCTTCAACAAATCTACCAAATGACCGAAATAGAGTTTCACTTTTATCTGTTTTAGAATTTCCAATTATGACAGATTTTCCTCCACCCAAATTCAAATTGGCAATGGCTGCTTTATAGCTCATACCTCTCGACAATCTTAATACATCTTTCAATGCATCACCTTCAGATTCGTATGGCCACATCCGACACCCACCTAAAGCAGGCCCAATAGTTGTATCGTGAATAGCCACAATAGCTTTCAGACCTGTATCAGAATCCTGAAAAAAGGCTAATTGTTCGTGATCTTTAGATTCCATTGATGTGAAAACTGACATAGAATTCTCCTTTATTTCTTTAATAAATCTCTCGCAATGACTAATTGCTGAATCTCAGAAGTCCCCTCATAGATTTGAGTAATTTTTGCATCCCGCATAAGTCGTTCAATTCCATATTCTTGCATGTAGCCTACGCCTCCATAAATTTGTACTGCTTCAGTACTATTTTTCATAGCAACGCCAGATGCATACAATTTCGCCATTGATGCTTCTTTAACGTAAGGCCTATTTTTATCTTTTAATTTTGCTGCACGCCAGATTAATAATCGAGCTGCATCTACTTCTGTTGCCATATTAGCCAATTTTTGCTGAATAGCGCCAAATGTACCAATCGGCTTACCAAATTGTTCTCTTTCTTTGGCATATTCAATGGACTTTTCCAGAGATGCACGTGCAATTCCCAACGCTTGAGATGCAATCCCGATTCTACCGCCACCTAATGTATTTAATGCAATTTTGAACCCAACACCTTCTTCACCCAGAAGGTTTTCAGCTGGAATTCGGCAATTTTCAAAATAAAGCTCACATGTATCTGAGCCACGAATACCAAGTTTATCTTCCTTTTTCCCTGTCGAAAATCCTAGTGTTCCCTTTTCAACAATAAATGCGGAAATTCCTTTATATCCAACACCCTTTTCTGTAATACAAAAAACGAGAACTACGTCACTACTTATACCATTTGTTACCCAGTTTTTTGTCCCATTTAAGATATAATGGTTGCCATCTTTTTGGGCAGTTGTACACATATTACTAGCATCAGAGCCTGACTGTGGTTCACTTAAACTATAGGCGCCTAATAATTTTCCAGTTGCTAAAGGTTTTAAGAATTTTTCTTTTTGAGCATCCGTTGCACAATCAAGCATAAGTTGACAAACAAGTGAATTGTTTACAGACATAACCACAGCTGCTGAAGCATCTACAGCTGCGATTTCTTCCAAGGCTAAAACATATGAAATTGTATCCATACCCGAGCCACCCCACTCTTCAGGTATCATCATTCCCATAAATCCAAGTTCGCCCATCATTTTGATTTGTTCGCCTGGAAATGTTTCTGTTTCATCTCGTTTTATAACACCTGGAGCTAAATGTTCTATTGCAAATCCTCGCGCTGTTTTTTGTACTAACGCTTGTTCTTCATTTAAACTAAAATTTACCATAATGCCTCCACAATAATTGCAGATGCCTCTCCACCACCGATACATAAAGTGGCTAATCCTTTTCGTGCGTCAATGCGCCGCATAGCGTGAATCAATGTTGTTAATATACGCGCGCCAGATGCACCAATCGGATGCCCGATAGCTATGGCGCCACCATGAATATTCACTTTATCTTTAGGCAAATTAAAATCATCCATTGCCGCCATGGTCACAGGGGCAAATGCTTCATTTATTTCCCATAAATCTATATCATTAGCACTTAAGCCTGTTTTATCTAATACTTTATTAATTGCTTTTCCTGGGGCTGTTGTAAACCATTCCGGCTCATGGGCGGCAGAAGCGTGACCAATAATTGTAACCAGCGGTTTTAATCCGAGTTCATGCGCTCTTGTTTCTGACATCATAAGTACAGTCGCAGCACCATCATTTATTTTAGATGCATTTGCTGCTGTGATAGTACCTTCTTTCTCAAAAGCAGGTCTAAGATTTGGAATTTTTTCGAATTTCGCTCTGGTTGGTTCTTCATCTCTGGATATGGTTAAATCATCCCCTCTTCGCATCGAAATATTTATTGGAACTATTTCATCATTAAACCAACCATTCTCTGTAGCCTTTTGAGCTCGTTCATAAGATTCAATAGCAAATGCATCTTGTCCTTCCCGAGAATAGTTCCTATCTCTTGCACATAATTCTGCACAATTACCCATATGCATATTGTTATAAGCGTCCCAAAGTCCATCATGAATAATACTATCAATCATTTTTGCATGACCTAATCGAAAACCAGCTCTAGCCTTTGGAAGCAAATAAGGAGCATTTGTCATACTTTCCATTCCACCAGCAAGAACCACATGGGCATCACCTGTTTTTATGGCTTGTTCACCAAGCATAACTGCTTTTAACCCTGATCCGCACATTTTATTGATAGTTAAACATTCAACCGTATTTAAAAGTCCACCATTAATAGCAGCTTGACGGGCTGGGGCTTGACCAATTCCGGATGATAATACATTTCCCAAAATCACTTCATCTATTATGTCGTGGGAAATGGATGTTGTTGAAAGAATATTTTGAATAACTCTAGCACCCAATTCTGGCGCACTTAGAGATGAAAGTTCGCCTTGAAATGAGCCTACGGGAGTTCTTTTGGCATTTACAATTACAGCATTAATCACAATGAATTATCCTTATATATAGGACTTGAAATTACTTCTTATCACTAAATATTTTTGCGATTTTTTAATACGTCCATAATGTTTAATTGAAACGGGATATATGAAATAAATTAGAATCGTCAGCTTTTCCATTTACAATCAAATTTGCAGTCAATTCACCAATGGCGGAAGCAAATCCTAATCCATGCCCTGTAAAGCCTCCACAAACAAAACAATGAGGCATATGTGTATTGCCCACAATAGGAAGTCCATCTTGACTAAAGCCCATTGTTCCCGCCCAATAATGAGAAATAGATGGCTGCCCTGCTTGAGGAAAAAGCTGGTTGAAATAATCGTATAACCCATGAATCAATTCAATATTTATTTCGGTAGAAAAACCCTCTCCCTTTTTAGGATCTTTTTCACGAAATCCTCCAACCATTAATCTGCCATCTTTTAATTGTCGCCAATATTCAAAACCAAAATTTGCATAAATAACTTCATTAAATAATCGAGTTGGAATGGGATCAGTAACAAATGCTTGCCCTTGGAAAGGGAAAATTAATTCTGAAAAAGAATTTAATATTTGACTTGTATATGCATTTGCAGACACAATTGCCATAGAGCAATCTACAGACCCTTGCTCTGTTATTATTTGTATCGAATTGGATTCATATTCTTTTATATCAATGACTGAAGATTTTTCAAAAATGGAAATACCCCGTTTTTGGTTTACACTCGAAAGTGCATTAACAAGTTTAACTGGCTGAATCCCTGCTCCAATTTTGGTTTTTATCGCTCCAAATAATTGCGGTGTCCCCATTTGCTCTTCTACAAATGATTTTGGCATCCATTCTGCTTGTACCTGTGCTTGAGATAATAACGCAATAGATTCTTTTAATTCTTTATGCTCTTGTTCACTTCCCGCAAGTATTAGACTCCCATTTTCTTGAATATCGTAATCAATCTTTTCTTCCTGAGAAATATCTAATATTTGCTTATAATTTTTCTCTGTAAATCTCCATATTGAGAGTGCCTTATCTTTTCCATACAAGAACACAGCTCTATTAAAATGTTCAACAGTTCCCGGAAGAATAAATCCAGTATTTCTACCAGAAGCGGCTCCAGCAATTACATCTTTCTCCAATAAAATAACAGAAATATTATGTTCTGAAAGCCAGTAAGCAATAAAAGTACCAACAATACCACCACCCACAATACAAACGTCTGCTGTTTCTTTTGATGCTAATGTTGGATATTGTTGTAATTGGTCGAAACCAAGAGAATCTTCGGATAACCAAAAGGGTTTAGAAATCATGGCTTATAAAAGTGATTAATACTTTTTCTTATCATAAGCTTTAATAATTTTACGAACAAGGGGATGACGAACAACATCTGAATCATTTAGCTGTACAAAACCGATTCCTTCAACATCTTTCAATATTTCAGCAACCTGAATTAATCCTGATGTGGATTGTTTTGGTAAATCAACTTGAGTTACATCTCCTGTCACAATTGCACGCGAATTAATCCCAATTCGTGTAAGGAACATTTTCATCTGCATTGCAGTTGCATTTTGTGCTTCATCCAAAATCATATAAGCATTATCTAGTGTTCGACCGCGCATGTAAGCTAAAGGAACAATTTCAATCACCTTTTTTTCTAGCAATGGTCTAAGTTTTGATCGTGAAAACATAAATCCGAGCGCATCATAAAGCGGTGTTAAATATGGGTCTACTTTTTCTTTCAAATCACCAGGAAGGAATCCCAAACTTTCCCCAGCTTCTACTGCAGGGCGTGATAGTACAATTCTATCCACTTCATTGTTCTCTAATGCTGCAACCGCAAATGCAACGGCCATAAATGTTTTACCTGTTCCTGCAGGGCCTATAGAAAAAACAATATCATTTTTTTCTACTAATTCCTTATAAATACCTTGCCCGTCAGTGCGTGCAGAAACAACACCTTTTTTGCCATAAAAGACTACATCTTCCTTATGAGATTTCTCATGACCATTTTCTGCTTTAACTAACGTAATAAGTTGTTTAACATTTTTTATGGTTAAACTGCCTTGACCCGTTAATGTTTGGATCATTTCATGAATAACTTCGTGAGCCAATTCCACATCTTTGCCATCACCTAGTATTTTTAATTCATCCCCACGGGATATTATAGTTGCTGGTGTTGCTTTTTCGACCAATTTTAAATGAGCATCCCCAACACCTAATAAAGATGTAAGGTCGATTGTTTTTAGATCAATTACTTTTTCCATAGTATAGTTACGCGGTAATTTCCAGCCACTTAATTTACACAATACCATTCATGATTCACGTGCGCAAACAAAAATTTATTCTACTTATATTCATTTTTTCAGCAGGATTTCTTCTTTTTATCCTAAATGGATGTTTTTCATCGCAATCCATAAGAGAAGAAGCAAAAATACAAAATGTCGAATTTCTAGTTCAAAAAGGAAATGAATTTTGGGAGAAGAGGCATATTCCTTTTAATGCAGAAAAAGCTTGCTATTTTCTTACACTAGCCTGGAATGCAAACCCATCTGATCCCGCTTTATCAGCCCGTGTAAGCCAAGCATTATATTTCCAAGCTATGTTCATTGAAGAAGACCCTTCTGTAAAAGATAGTTTATTTTATCAGGGCTATCATGTAGCCATTACTGCCATAAAAAACCAACCCAATTTCCAAACTCACTTTAATGAATCTCCAGGAGATAGTGCCATTAAATGGCTGTCTTTATTATCTGAAGCACCCATTGAATGGGTCCCAGGTATGTTTTGGTGGGCCGTAAATGAAGCTAAATATTTAAATAACAAACCCATTATGGAACGCTTAAATAAACGGGAGTTGCTCGAAGTTATTATGCATCGGATCATTTCTTTGGAACCAAGTTATTTCTATGGCGGACCTTATCGATTTTTTGGTGCATTCTATACACGGATTCCTGGTATTGAGTTATCTCAATCTAAATCCTATTTTGATCAGGCTATTTCTGCCTTTCCCAATTACCTTGGGTCTCAAGTTTATTTAGCTGAGTTTTATCATCAAAAATCAGGAAATCGTGAACAATTTCATGATGTGCTTCAAAAAGTGATTCAATTTGATACTTCAATCCTTCCAGAGATAATTCCTGAAAATATATATTACCAATCCAGAGCTAAGTCATTATTAGAACAAGAAAATATTTTATTTGAATAATCTCTGGAATGAAACAAAATAGCTAACCACCCGTAATATTAATTAGTAAGTTTAACAAAAGGTCGGAGAGTATAACATGGAAACAAAATTTACGGTAAAAGATTTTATGTCAAAGGAATTGATTTCATTCCAACCAGACACTCAAATGGAATTCGCAATTTCTAATCTACTTGAGAATAAAATTTCAGGTGCACCTGTTGTAGATAATTCGGGAGCCCTTGTAGGGATGTTATCTGAAAAAGATTGTTTAAGCACTTTATTCGAATCTACTTATTATAACAACCCGAGTGGACATGTATCTGATTATATGACGACTGAGCTCATAACTGTTGATTGTGATATGAGTTTAGCAGATGTAGCAAAGAAGTTCATGGAAACACGATTTAGACGTTACCCTGTTATTCAAGATGGAAAACTTGTTGGCCAAATTAGTCGTAGAGATATATTAAGAGCCATCAATCAACAACTCAAACAAGTTTAAGAATATCTCATGAAAAAATTGCTTCTATTGGGCATACTATCTACATGGATTTCTGCTCAAGATTCTTCTTTAGATAAGACTTTTGCATCCATGAATAAAGGTGACTTCAAAAATGCACTTTCCTATCTAGAGATTGTGATAAATAATGACTCGAAAAACCCAGAACTTTTTCAGTTAAAAGGTATGTTATATGAATCTTTAAATGACGAAAATAATGCACTTCAAGCTTGGAAAGAATGCAAACGATTATCAAATAATAATTCCCTAATTTTAGAAGCAAATAATCATATTCAGTTGCTTAAACAATTAAAATGAAGAAACTTCTTCTCTTAATCCCATTATTTTTGGGATGCTGGCAAGCACCTGCATTAGATGAATCTTACCGATTTGTAAATGTTGGCTCTATTCATTTACAACCCATCCATGATTATAAACATTTCTCAGGTTCTGGAGAAATTATTAAGAATAGTATGACGCATTCTTTTATGAAATTAGGTTATGATGTAATAGAAAATAAAAATGATGAAACAGAAATTGTGGTGGGAGAAGGTTTAAGCGCATTACATTTCACTTGTATAATTTCAGATTATACGGATAAGGAAATTATGGTAATTCCATATTACTCAGAAGATAGGGGATTTACTGAAACAACTGTATCTCAATCAAGTGAAAACTCTGAAGAATCATCTCAATCACAAGTATCCACATCCACCACTCACGGTGGAAATGTTCAAAAAGGTAGTCGTTTAGAATATATTCGAGCACGTGTTGGCCTAATGTTAAAATTGCACGAACCATACACCGGGAAACTTGTTTGGTCTCATCATTATTGGTATAGCGGACTCGATTTAGCACAAACAGCAGATATGTGTGCCCGTCTTGCTCTTCACGAATTTAGAAAAATATTTTAATTATTTATTTCTCTTGGAATTTCAAATTGATTCAGAAATATTTCTGCCAATTATTTAGCCGGAGAATAACCTAATGATTAAATTAAAACATTTTTTTGATGTTATTGATTTTAAATCCATCCTTGTAATCGCCCTATCCTGTTTATTCACTTATATATGTTTAGAAATGGGATTTATATTTGATATGCCTACCGATTTAATCGGTATTGCAATTGTTTTTCCAATTGTTTTTTCAATCAATGCTGCTTATGCGCGTAGGGAAAAAGCCTTAACTCACTTTTCTGAAATCAAAGGAAGTGCTCTAGCTATTAGAATAGCCCATTTGCACTGGGTTGAAAAAGATACTTCGCCCTTAATAAATAAATTAGATTCATTATACACATCATTTTTCGATTTGATTTCTTCATATTTAATGGCTGATAAACCAAATGAAAAATCATATAATGATATTATTGATGTGTTTAAAGAAATATCATTAAGGCACGAAGACTTAAGAGAAATTGGATTATCTGTAAATGAGACATCAAGGCTAAATCAATATTTACGCATCATGATTGTTCAAGTTGAAAATATAATTAATATAAAAAACTATCGAACGCCCAATTCACTACGCGCATATTCGAAAGTTTTTTTGAATGTTTTTCCAATTGTCTTTGCACCTTTTTTTGCATTTATTGCAGACTCAAACTCTGCAATATTCGGTTTTGGACTATCCATAATGTATGGCCTTGTATTAACCTCACTCGATAATATTCAAGATGACCTGGAAGATCCTTTTGATGGTATTGGTAGTGATGATATTTCATTGGATTTTCCAACCATGTTAAATCCTGAAACAATAAATTAAAAATATTTAATTTTAATTATTTTCGAAATCTTAGTTCTGTAGTTATTTTATTACTATAAAAATAATTTTTATTCCACTCTTTCCTTACTTTTATCAATACTACCTTCTCGCCCTTAATTAATACGAAAAGAAATGAATTCATTCAAAGAAGCAACTTTATCAGATCCCATACTTAGAGCCATAACAGAATTGGGTTTTGAAACCCCAACTCCTATTCAGGCACAAACTATCCCCCATCTTTTATCAGAGAAAGGGGATTTAATTGCTACGGCGCAAACTGGAACTGGGAAAACAGCTGCATTTGGTTTACCTTCGATACAATTAACACGATTGGACCAAAAAGAAACTCAAAGTTTAGTTTTATGTCCAACTCGTGAATTATGTGTCCAAATCACAAAAGATTTAACTAAATATGCAAAATATATTAAAGGGTTAAATACTGTAGCCGTTTATGGGGGCGCAAGTATTGAGACTCAAATAAGAGCCATAAAAAAAGGGGCTCATATTGTTGTTGGAACACCAGGTCGTACCAAAGATCTGATTAAGAGAAAAGTATTAAAAATCGGTAGTGTTCGTAGGATAATTCTTGATGAGGCTGATGAAATGCTTTCCATGGGATTCAAAGATGATTTAGATGCTATTTTGTCTAACACTCCCACCGAAAGAAAAACATTACTTTTTTCAGCTACCATGTCTAAGCGAATTATTTCAATCACGAAACAGTATATGCATGATCCTGTTCAAATTGCAGCTGCACGTGTTAATATGGGAGCAGACAATGTTAAGCATATTTATTATATGGTTCATGCAAAGGATCGTTATGCTGTCTTAAAACGCATTGCAGATATGAATCCAAATATATATGGTATCACATTTTGTCGCACCCGGAGAGAAACAAAAGAAGTTGCAAATAAATTAATGCATGATGGATATAATGCTGATGCAATTCATGGAGATTTATCTCAAGCACAAAGAGATGAAGTTATGGGACGGTTTCGTAAAGGTCAGCTTCATATGCTGGTTGCTACAGATGTAGCCGCTCGTGGTTTGGATGTTGATGATTTGACCCATGTTATTAATTATAATTTACCAGATGATTCAGAAATATATGTTCACCGAAGTGGCCGAACAGGTCGTGCAGGAAAAAGCGGTATTTCGATTGCCATTATTCATACTCGCGATATGAGGAAAATAAAAGAGATTGAACGTATATCAAGTATTTCCTTTTCAAAGGAACTTGTTCCAAGTGGAAAAGATATTTGTCAAAAACAATTGTATGCGTTGATTGATAAAATTGAAAAAGTCAATGTGGATGAGGGGCAAATTGAACCATTTTTACCTGCTATTTATGAAAAACTTGCTTGGCTAGATCGAGAAGAATTAATCAAACATTTTGTATCAGCTGAATTCAATCGTTTTTTAGCTTATTATAAAAATGCACGAGATATTAATGTGTCTGATAGAAAATCAGATAGAAAAAAGAAAAATAAAGGCCGCAGAATTTCTTATACTAATTTCTTTATAAACCTTGGTAGTAAAAATAGCCTTGAGCCAGTTAAATTAATTGGTCTTATCAATCAAGCTTTAAAATCTAGTTCCGTTGAAATTGGTCAAATTGAAATAATGAAAAAGTTTTCTTTTTTTGAACTGGATGGCAGAGAGACCGCTAATCTTATCAAGGGAATGAAAAATTTAAAGTTTGATGGGGTGCCTATTTTAGTAGAAGTTTCTAAAGAGAAACCTGCATTTAAATCATCATCAAAAAATAAATCCTATAAGAAAAAAAACAGAGGAAGTCGAGATGGATGGAAAAGGTCTCGGAAAAAGCGTCGAAGCGATTCTAATAAAGGGAAACCTCGAAGGAATAAAAGTTAAAATATAAAAAGGGCATGTTATTTATGCCCTTTTTTATTACATACCTTGCATTTCGCAGTCAATTACTAAAAACAGATAATTTGTAGTCAAAATTATTATTTATTTGATGTTAACCTGTGGGTTTAGCAAATAGAAACAAAAAACGGATATGGTTTTTACATGTCCGTTTATCACATGGCTCCACAGAACGTTTGGTAACACGAACTATTTTACATTCCCCGTAAATGCCTATAAACACGGAAGAAACCTAATATTAGATGATGAATATTTTGCCATTTTAAGATTGAAAAAGAAGCAAGAAATGGAAACCGGAGAAGAGAGAAAGCTACGATTCCTTCATTTGGTTAACAAACATAACTTTACTAGAACTAATCTTGCCCGGCATTTAGGATGCAGCTAAGCTTGGGTGACTAAGGTTTTGGGGTAACCGATTTCTTTGTGGGGAGAGACAGTCAAACAAAACTTCATAAAAGACATACACCTATAGGGGGACTTCAATCAGAAACAAAAAAGCCCCGACTAATCGAGGCTTTCTTATAAGATTTTATATTTCTTACTTAAGTAGTACCATCTTCTTAGTCTGCCTGAATTCTCCAGCCTGGATCATATAGATATACATTCCAGCAGATACAGGCTCACCAAGATTATCAGTAGCATCCCATTGGATAGAGCGATAGCCCACACTCTGGGTCGTATTGACTAATGACCTTATACTTCTACCCATAAGATCATATATAGTTATACTTACCATTGCATCTTCTGACAGATCATATTTGATCTGTGTGGTTGGATTAAATGGATTTGGATAGTTCTGGTGTAAGGCAAAAACTTTCGGAATAAAATCAAGATCTGTATCCAGAACTGTAAAATCTACCACATCAGAGTAGTCACTCATATTACCTGCATGGTCTACCGCTGCAATCCTGTAGTAATTATTCTCGTTCAGTGCATAGTTCAGGTCCAGATAGGCTATATCTATCATCTCAAACACTTCAGGCTCTGTAAATGCTTCATCAGAAGATTTCTCAAGCATATAGTACTGGAAGTCTTCATCTGCGCTCATCTCCCATGTGAGATGGATCCCTTCATCCACAAGCACAGCCATGAGACCTTGCGGTACACCTGGAGCGATATCGTCTGTGGAGTAGCCCATCGCTGGAGCAGAATGGAAATTACCTTCATTCATGGCGGCCACCACCTTGTACTCCGTCATACCGTCGTCGTCTGCCGTAGAATCTCTGAGCGTTGCAACTTCATAGGTATAGCTACCTTCACCAATAGCTGGGAAAGACATTAACGCTACCCACCCTGATGAATCATTCTCAAAGTAGTCGTAACGCATGATACCATAACTCTGGTTCGACACTTCCGATACATCAAAGAAGGATGCATTGAAGCTGACATAAACTCTTCCTCCCTGATCTTCCGGTACATCAATAATAGATGCTATAGTTGGGACACAAAACTCAACCCAATCATAGGGCCAATTTGGATTTGAAGAAAATGACATATGGATCGCACATTTGTTTTCTTCAGATAATGCATTTGCTCCATTAAATATTTCATCCATATTAGTTACAGCCGATACATCCCAGCTGGATAAATCTTGATTAAAACTGGAAGCACCAATAAACATTTTAAACATATTGGTCACATTCGATACATCCCAACCTGAAATATCTCCATTAAAATTATGAGCACTCCAAAACATACCACTCATATTTATCACACTTGACACATCCCAACTTGATAGGTTATTATTGAAACTGTGGGCACCATCAAACATATTACTCATATCTGTAACACTAGATACATCCCAGTCTGATAGATCACCATTAAAACTACTGTTTGCATAAAACATATGAGACATATTAGACACACTCGATACATCCCATCCTGATATATCACCGTTAAATTCATGAGCATTTTGAAACATATGTGCCATATCTGTTACATTTGAAACATTCCAAGCCGATATATCTTGATTAAAGCTACTAGCAGCATAAAACATTTTATGCATACCTGTTACACTAGAAACGTCCCAACCAGAAACATCTCCATTAAAACCATTACTTCCCTCAAACATATAGTTCATATGTAACACATTTGAAACATCCCAGTCAGATAAACTCTGATTAAAAGCATTAGCACCCGCAAACATAGCCTGCATATTTGTTACGTTTGATACATTCCAACCTGAAATATCTTGGCTGAACTGCGTTGTACCACGAAACATATGACTCATAGTTGTTACATTTGAAACATCCCAGCTAGAAATATCCCCATTAAAATTTTGAGCGTTTTGAAACATATGTGCCATATTCGTTACACTAGATACATCCCAATTACCAATGTCATCATTGAATGTTGTTTTATCTCTGAATAGATCAGTCATATTAGTAACAGCACTTACATCCCAACCTGATATGTGACCATAGGTTGTTAGAGCTGGCGCGTTATCATCTACCCACATATTCACGGCTTCATAAATGTTATCCTGCGTGATGGGGGTTGGCCCACAAAACTCGGACCAATCATGTGGCCAACTTTCATTTGAAGAAAAGGATTCATTGATTGAACATTTGTTATCATCAGATAAACCAATTTGACCTCCAAAAATATCATTCATCTCAGTGACATTTGTTATATCCCAATCGGAGATATCTTGATCGAAACTAGATGTGTTTCTGAACATATAATTCATATTGGTAGCATTGGAAACATCCCATGAGGAAATATCACTGTTGAAACTTGTAGCTTCACCAAAAACTTCTTCCATATTGGTAGCACTGGAAACATCCCAGTTTGATAGATCCTGATTAAATTCTGGATTATTGCAGAACATACAACCCATTCCCGTGACATTAGACATATCCCATGAATCAATTACACCATTAAAGTTCGTATTTTGAAACATATTCCTAGTCAAAGTGACATTTGATATTTCCCAATTAGATAGATCTATTGAAAAGTTTTCATTGCCTAAGAACATCTCAGCCATATTCGTCACTTGAGAAACATCCCAGTTTGAAATATCACCGTTGAATTGATCAGATGAATCTACTGCGCCACTAGTATATCTAAACATGCCATGCATGTTCTCTAATTCAGAGACATCCCAGCCGCTAATATCATCAGTAAATGGTTTATCTAGAAATAGATAATCCATAGATACAACACCAGATACATCCCAATCTGAAATATGACCATAGGTAGCTTCTGCCTGAGCTTGGTCAGATACCCATAAGTCTACAGCTTGATGAATGTTGCCCTGCGTGATGGGGGTTGGCCCACAAAACTCGGACCAATCATAGGGCCAGGCATCATTTTGCACACTCCATGAAGTATGAATCGCACATTTATTTTCATCCAATAGAGCCGTATTATCAAAAATAAGATCCCAAACTGTAACGTTTGATACATCCCAAGAAGATAAATTCTGATTAAAATCAGTGGCATTCAAAAACATCCTATTAATATTTGATACGTTTGACACGTCCCAACCTGATATGTCCTGATTAAAATCTGATGCACCATTAAACATATTAGCCATCTGGAATACGTTTGACGTGTTCCAATTAGATAGGTCTTCATTAAAGGGAGTTTCACGAAATACACCAGTCATATCTTGCACATTAGATACATCCCAGCCCGATATATCTTGATTAAAAGGTGCCCCTCGAAACATATTATTAAAAGTGGTAACGCTGGAAACATCCCAATTTGACAAGGACCCATTAAAGTTAGTGCCTCGAAACATATGTGCCATATTAGTTACATTAGACACATTCCAGTCACTTAAATTTTGATTAAAATTGGGAGCGTCATAAAACAAACCATACATACTGGTAACGCTGGAGACATTCCAACCTGATATATCACTGTTGAATTCATCCGCATATAAAAACATATGACTCATATCAGTCACATTCGACACATCCCAGGAAGATATATCTTGATTAAAACTCCTTGCGACCGCAAACATCCATGTCATGTCTGTGACACTCGAAACATCCCAACCGCCAATATCATCATTAAATGCTGTCTTATCTCTAAATAATTCTGACATATTTGTGATCAGCGATACATCCCAGGTATTAATTTCACCATAAGTTGTTAGAGCTGTCGCATTATCAGAAATCCACAAATCCACCGCAGTTTGGAGCTCTGCCGTATTCTGTGGTTGGAATACTACTGGTCCACAAAACTCAGACCAATCATAGGGCCAAGCATCATTTGATGAAAATGATGTATGGATGGCGCATTGATGTTCATCAGACAAAGCAGTATTTGTTAACATATAATTCATGTTAGTAGCACCAGACACATCCCAGTCTGAAATATCCTGATTAAAACTAGTAGCATTTAAAAACATTTCGGGCATTGCGGTCACATTTGAAACATCCCAATCTGATACATCACCATTAAAACTATGGTTATCACAAAAATTACACCACATGTCTGTAACACTGGATACATCCCAGTCAGATATATCTCCATTGAAATTATTGTCTCTAAGCGTAGATCTCATATTTGTAACACTAGATACATCCCAGTCAGATATATCTCCAGCAAAAGCATTAGCCTTAAAAAACATATATTCCATAGTCGTAACACTGGACATATCCCAGGTTGATATATCTCCATTAAAAGCAAAGGCTAACTGAAACATATAATTCATATTAGTTACATTGGATACATCCCAATTATTAAGATCCTCATTAAATGTTGGTTTATTATAAAATAGTTGTGTCATATCTGTAATCAGAGACACGTCCCAGGTATTGATCTCTCCGTAAGTTGTTATGGCCGCTACATTATCAGAAACCCACAAATTCACCGCTGTCTGTAACTCTGCTGTAGTCTGGGGTTGGAATGCTACGACAGTACAAAACTCTGACCAATCATAAGTCCAGGCATCATTTGAAGAAAAATGGGTATGAATAGCACATTGGTTATCTTCAGATAAAGCTGTTGCGCCATCAAACATATATTGCATTTGAGTTACGTTCGGAACATCCCAGCCTGATATATCTTGATTAAAGCTTTCAGCATCTTGAAACATATATTGCATTTGAGTTACGTTCGAAACATCCCAGGTTGATATATCTTGATTAAAGCTTTCAGCATTCTGAAACATATATTCCATTTTTATAACATTTGAAACATCCCAGCCTGATATATCATGATTAAATACTCTACTATCCTGAAACATTCTTTTCATATCCGTAACGTTTGATACATCCCAACCAGATATATCTTGATTAAATATATGTGCTCCTCTAACTAAACCAGTCATATCAGTAACATTTGAAACATCCCAGCCTGATATATCTGAATTCCAATTTCTACAAAAAAGAAACATATGATTCATATTTGTAGCATTAGTAACATCCCAGTTTGAAACATCCGAAGTGAAACTAACTGCCCCATTAAACATCTCTTTAAATATAGTAGCATTTGAAACATCCCAATTTGATAAATCTTGGTTAAAATTACCATTTTCATAGAACATATGGCTAAAAGTTGTAGCACTAGAAACATTCCAACCTGAAATATCACCATTAAAAGATGACGCAGCTCTGAACATAGCTGTAAAATTGGTAACATTTGAAACATCCCAATTTCCAATATCTTCGTTAAATCCTCCTTTATGTAAAAATAAATTAGACATATTAGTAATCAGTGACACGTCCCAAGTATTGATCTCTCCGTAAGTTGTTATGGCTGAAGTTTCATCAGAAACCCATAAATCGACTGCTGTTTGAAGTTCTGCTGTAGTCTGGGGTTGGAAAGCTCTCGTAACGGTAACAATGAAAAGTGAAAAAATTAATGTGATAATTCTCTTGGAAAACATTATATACTCCTTGGATTATGATTTTTGATAATTTTTTTTAATGATTATCTGGATGATAAACATTGAAATTTTTGATAAAATTGTTTAGTTCATTTTTATCATATTCTTTACTAAGATTTTTCTAGCAAAGATAAAGGTGAGCAGTTGTTAATGATGCATCAATCCCTTCTTGAATAGTTGTATAATCAGTGGGAATTTGAATAGTAGCGCCAAAAACAACCATAGTCATAGCACAAAAAACAGTTATCATTTTCATATTAGGACCTCTCTTCCTAGCATGATTATAGTAAAATTAGTTTATCATTTCAAGAATAATCCGCGTTTTTATTTTTTAAAACATTAATTATAATTAAATAGAGTATAATATGTGGGAACTGTCTTATTCTTCATATCCAACTCCTTGATATATCCAACTCTACACATCATCCCACAAACAAAAAACCCAATTTCCATACACTGACAGCAAAGCAACTGTCCCAACCTGCGGGTTTAGCAAATAAAAACAAAAAACGGACATGGTTTTTACATGTCCGTTTATCACGTGGCTCCGGAGGAGGGACTCGAACCCCCGACAAAGTGATTAACAGTCACCTGCTCTACCAACTGAGCTACTCCGGAATTTGTCTTTTTTATAGAATCTTGTTTAAAAAAGCCCGGGAATTTAAAAGACTTTTCCTGCCTCTCAAAGTTACATTTCTTTTTCAGCCTCTAAAATTCTACCTTCATCAAATAATCCAGATTCAATATTGGATTGACTCATATATACAATCCCATCTTCTGCATGGGGTTCACCATAAACAGCATGGATTGACTTTAGACCACCCAACCATTTCCGTCTATCGGAGACATAGACTAAATCTCCAACATTTGCTGCCATTTTATCCATATCATTTTGCGAAAATCGAATATCTTTTCCTAATTCTTCATCTAACTGATACTGAATTTCAACGATTTGACCTTCGGTATCGTTAATATCAGACCCTTTAAACATTCTCTTCGCTGACTCGAGTGAAAGAGCTGTTAATCCTTCCGTTGCTTTAACTTCATCATATGGTACATAATAGTAAATAATTAGTGGAACCAGTGTTATAACAAGAAACGCATTCACCAACTGAAAAGATATAGACTGAAATCCAAAAAGAATTACAAGAAATGCTAGACTTGCAATAACGGAAGAAATCATCATTTTCGCGGAACCATTATAATCCTCATTTTTAAATTGAGATGAAAGTTTAGCATAAAGGCTTCCTGCCATCGTCACAAATACACCTACACCTACACAAGCAACTGTATTATAAAATGCTCGAATATATGAATAAGGTCGTGCAGCATTCATTTCTATCCCATGATCAAATGGAGCAATAAGAATGCCTGGGAAACGTGCACCAAGAATCATTAAAGCAACACCACCTAGGAATGTGGTAATCACACCAGCTGGTGTAAACCGCTTCCAAAATACACCCATAAATATGGCCACCACTAACGGTGGAGTTAATGTGGAATGAAAATATCCATGAGCTTCATAGACCGTTGGGAAATTTTTAAACGCTAAAACAGCGACAACACCTAAAATTGTAATAGCAATAGATACCCACCTTGCTACATAGAGTTCTTTCCGATCTTTTTCTTCTTCATTCTTAAATGTTGAACCAAAGAATTTTGCCAATGGTCGATAAATATCATTAACACAAATAGCCGCAGTCGCATTAATGAGTGTATCAACGGTTGACATGAGAGCAGCAGTTAATGCTGCCATAACAAAACCAAAAACACCAGGACTTGTTATGATACTAGCCACAACGACAAATATTTCATCCGGTGATGTCTTTGGACTAATAATATCAGGCGTTGCGACAGAAATAGCTTTTCCTAACCACCCTGCATTTCCAACAACAACTGCTGATAATGGAAGTACAAACATAATATTGATGGCAGCTGCTTTTCTTCCTTCATTTACACTTTTACAAGCCATAAAACGCATTAATAAACCCTGGTTCATAAACAAGAATCCAATTGAACCAGCGACTGCATCTTGCCAAAATATTCCGACGAAATTGAAACTCGACGGTTGATTGAAATCTGCGAGTGGCAATTTCCAAGTTGTGGGCAATAAATCCCAAAAGGCGCTAAACCCACCTAAATAAGAAATACCTATAAAGAATAACAAGAACCCTGCAAAAAGGAGTATAACTCCTTGCAACAAATCTGTGAAAATAACAGCCGTTTGTCCTCCAAAAGTAATGTAAATCCCAGTAATGATGGCTATAACAATAATGGCTCTCATCAGGGTTATATCTACAACAGCTCCCATCATAGTAAAGGCTTCAGGTAACATTGGAATGACCGCTTTCCCTAAAGTTAGAAACCCGATACCAATATACCCAATCATATATAATAATAACAGAATAGTTGCTAAAAATCGGGCAGAAGGGCTAAAGCGTTTTTCAAAATATTCTGGGATAGAACGGACTTTTGAATACACAATAATAGGTAACCATCCAAACATAAAAAATGGGACAAAAAACCAATCATTGAGATAGGTCATGGATGAACTTATTCCGTGCTCAAACCCTTTAGCAGAATACTTTACAAAACTATGACTCCCAACACCTGTTGCTACAATGGACATTGTAATTAACCACCAACTAAAACGGCGCCCTCCAAAAAAGAAATCAGATGTATTTTTGGTATATCGACCAAAATAACTACCAAATAACATAACAGCCATGAAATAAATAATCATGACAATCCAATCTGTTGACGTTCCTATATTATGAAATGTTTCCACTGTTTACCTCAGAGCTAAAAAAGTTAAAATTCCATGTACAGCCATAAACCAACCATATCCTAAAAATAAGACTGTCATCCATCTTCTATGATGTGGTTTTCTCATGTCCAATGCATTTGTTTTCCAGACCAAATATACGCCTGAGAAAAAGAAAATAGCTCCCAATCCATATAAATACATATACGGAAGCCATGAATGTGAAAAATAATCCATTAAATTTTCTCCATTAATTGATTAAAAGCTGGTAATAAATGGTCATATGTATCTTCAAGCCCTTGAACTTGAACCTTTGTATGACCTAAAACCGGCATGAAATTAGTATCTCCAGACCATCTTGGTACAATGTGGAAATGAATATGTTCTTCAATTCCCGCGCCTCCTGCTGAACCAATATTGGCGCCGAAATTAAAACCTTCTGCGGAAAGTTTCTCTTTTAATATTTCCATAGTTTTATCAGAAAACCATATAATTTCGCTTAGTGTTTCTGGAGATAAGGATTGCGTATTACTCTCATGGGAATAAGGTGCCACCATTAAATGTGCATTATTGTATGGATATAGATTCATTAATACATATGAATGTTTTCCACGAGCCAAAATTAGAGATGATTGATCATCATTTTTTTCTGGCTTATTACAAAATATGCATCCATCTTCTTTAGGTGAGCGAATATAATCTATTCGCCATGGAGCCCATAACCTATCCATAATTATTGCTAATATTAATCTTCATCATCTTTTTTTCGAGATCCAACTACTTTAGATTCATATTCTTTTGGCATTTTTTCATAATAGCTAAAAGTTTCCTTATGAAGACCTCGACCACCCGTTAATGAACGAACAGTTGTGGCATAATGATATAATTCAGCCTGCGGAACTTGAGCTTTAATTATTTGGAAATTACCATCTGCATCCATACCCATAATCTTTCCACGTTTCCCAGAAATATCACCCATAATATCTCCCATAAATTCTTCTGGAACTTTGACTTCAATGTCCATAATGGGTTCGAGCAAACAAGGTTTTGCGCTTAGAAATGCTTCTCTAAAAGCGTGCTTTCCCGCTGTTTGGAATGCAATATCTTTTGAATCCACAGGATGCATTTTCCCATCATAAAAGTCAACTTTCAAATCTACAACTTTACATCCAGCAATTATACCATCCGTACATGCAGTATTGACACCTTTTTCCACAGAAGGGACAAAAACACGATCAACATTCTGCCCAACCAATGAATGGGTGAACTCGATTCCTTCACCACGTTGTTTTGGTTCAATTCGCATCCAAACTTCAGCGAACTGTCCTGCACCGCCTGATTGTTTTTTATGACGATACTTTGATTCACTCTTTTTTAGAATTGTCTCTCTATATGGTACTTTAGGTTCAATTAGTTGTAGTTCAATATTGAATCTATTTTTTAACCGATCTGTACTTACACGAAGGTGTAATTCCCCTTGCCCAGAAATAATCGTTTGATGCACTTCACCATCAACTCGGTAGACAAAGGTTGGGTCTTCTTCATGAAGTGTAGAAAGACCAACCGCCAATTTTTCTTCATCCCCTTGTTTGGAAACAATGGCTGCATGAATATTTGGATTTGGCATTTCAATTTCTGCTAAACTTACTTTTTTATTTGGACTACATAATGTATTCCCAGTGTGTGTGTCTTTTAATTTAACAACAGCGCCTATATCACCTGCTGAAAGAGATTCAACCTGTGTTCGATTTTTTCCATTCAATATAGATAATTGCCCAATTCTTTCTATATTATTTCTATTTGTATTGTAGAGGTCATCACCCATTGAAACTGCTCCGGCATAAACTCTGAATAAGGATAATTCCCCTACATGTGAATCAGCCATCGTTTTGAATACTTGCAATACCGTGTTTTGTCCATCGAGCGATATTTCAACATCATTCCCTGATTCATCAGTCCCGTGTACAACCTTCCTATCTACAGGAGATGAACCATATTTGGCAAGAAAGTCACATAATCGTGCAACGCCGATATTTCTATCAGCTGCAGTACAAAACAAGGGTATAAATACTTGATTTTGGATAGCATGATGAATGCCACTTCTCATTTCTTCTTCCGTTAAACTACCTTCTTCAAAAAACTTTTCTAATAATGAATCATCTGATTCAGCTACATATTCAATAAGTTCACCGTGTAGTTCTTCAACTTTTTCTTTCAAATCTGCCGGGAGTTCACCTTCTATATATTCACCAGAACCGTCGTCTTTATATGTAATGAGTTCACTTCTTAATACATCAACAACTTGATTAAACCCTGGGCCCGCATTTACCGGGAATTGCATTGGAAATACATTATTTCCGAATCGGGATTTTGCCTTTGCTAACGCTTCTTCAAAATGAGTGTGTTCTCTGTCCAATCCATTAACAACTAACACCTTGGGAATTCCATATTTATTCGCGATATCCCACATCATTTCTGTACCAACTTCAACACCATTTACAGCATGAACGACAACAACTGCCATATCTACAACAGCTAAACTTCCTGTCGTTTCACCAATAAAATCGGAATACCCTGGCGCATCAATCATATTGAATTTTGTCCCTTGCCATTCCATATGAAGAGGTACTGCATGGATGGATATTTGTCGATCTTTTTCTCCTGGACTAAAGTCAGAAACAGTATTACCTGCCTCAACCGTTCCCATACGATTTATTTCTTTCCCACATACAAGCATTGCTTCAGCTAAAGTTGTCTTTCCAGTGGTTCCGTGGCCAACAATAGCAAAATTTCGAATGTCAGATGGATTATATTTTTTCATTTTTATTCCCGATCTATCTAGTTAGTTATCGTTTATAAAAGGTGAAATTAGAATCACGCCTTTTAATTAATTCTTGTTTTTTTAAAGATTTAGAGTATTTACATTATCAATATAAGCCCGTAAAGCGGGGACAACGAAGATGCCTTCTAAATCCCATTCTAAAAAACTAAGAGCTAATACTCTTAATCGTTGTTCTATGGGTTTCGCTTTATTAACTACAATGACTTTTTCTTCATTAATCAAACATGTACCGCCAATGAAATTTCCTTTCCCTTTTACTATTTTAACACCAAGCCTTTCGCCCAATGATTCAAACTCTTCAAAAAGTTTATCTTTTTTCATTAAACTATATCTTCATGGTTATGTTTTTTTAACCAAAATACTAAATCTTTTACTTTTTCAACTTGGTCCTTAGGGACAACAAGGGTCGCATCATCTGTATTAATAACAACAATATTGTCGAAACCTACAATTGCCGTAAATTTATCTTTACTTAAAATAAGGTTATTATTTCCATCTTGTACAACACCATCTCCACGTATAACGTTAGTTGATTTGGATTTTGAAAAATAATCATATACAGCATTCCAAGACCCTAAATCATTCCAGTCAAATTCTGCTTTTATTACAAAAATATCCTTAGCTTTCTCCAACAAACCATAGTCAATGGATTCTGGCGAAATCGAACTCCAAATATCATCAAATGATTCTTTCTTTTTTATTCTGTCTCTAATGAGTTCCATATGCTCATTTAAATCTGGCATATGGTTTTTTATCCCATCAAAAAAAGTACCCACTTTCCAAATAAATATACCAGCATTCCACACAAAGTCTCCACTTTCTACAAATCGATTGGCTAAATCTTGGTGAGGTTTTTCCGCAAAGGTGACAACATGATATCCATCAATATGATCTTCTTCACTTTTTTCGCTAAACTGAATATAGCCATAAGCTGTCGATGGGAAAGTAGGATGAATTCCTATTGTAATTAACGAAGGGGTTTTTCGAGCAAGGTGGATAGAATGGTTAACTGCTTTTTGAAATTTCTGATGTCCTACAATTAAATGGTCTGCTGGAAATATTCCCATTACAGCATCGGGATCTTTTTTTTCTATATGTAATGCCATTAAAGCAATCGCAGGTGCTGTATTTTTCCCTTCAGGCTCTGTGACTATATTTTTGGGTTTAATGCCTTTTATCTCTTTTTGGATGATTTTTTTTAGGTCTGCACGAGTTATAATATAAATGTCTTTAATTTTTTTGATTTTCTTCAAACGATCAACTGTCATTTGAAGCATAGACGTGTCTCCAACAATAGATAATAGTTGCTTTGGCCTGTCGGATCGGCTCAAAGGCCAAAACCGTGTTCCACTCCCCCCAGCTAAAATAACAGCATACATTTTAAGGTGTTGACTCCAAATAAATTGTTTTTAACTCTAAATCCCAATTCGCTCGGATTTTAATTGTATCTGGATAAAACGTAAACCATTCACCCGTTTGGAATGGCTCCGCACGGCCGGCATCAATTTTATTGTTTTGGTTCATATCTGAAAAAAACATTAACCGGTAACGTCCTTCCGGTACTTTTACATACTCAAATAGAGCATTGGAATTTACACTTTTTGTTAAAGTGAATTGCGGTTTTTCCATAGACATTAATACGGATTTAATTTGTTGAATGGATCCTGTTTTTACTGATGCGATTAAACGACCTTTTGATTGATAGCTGGATGTTTTAATCTGTAATGATAATAATGAATCAGCCATAGGCTGGCCTGATATTGGAATAATTCCATTTGTATTTAATTGGAGTTTATAATTCTTCTCTTGTTCCCAGTTGACTAGCGGTGTAATAGACAATTGCATTTCATTTTCAATTAACATATCTAATTCCACTGGAATAGAGTCAGATAAATGCAATTCTAACTCTAATGAATCACTATTAAAACTAATGGGACGTGAAAATGGAATAATGACTGATAATATTGAATCAGGATCTGGAACCAACGCCATTGTTGAATTTGCATTGACCCACTCTAGAAAAGAAGTATCTGAATATGTGGGTGTGGAAAAACGTACTTTACTAGAATCAACTAAAATATCATTTCCACGCATCACACTTGGAATATTCAAAACATATGTTTGATCTACTTTCAATTCCCTTTTCGGGATTATAATGATTTCAGACGAATCTTTAGCATGTAAAGATGAAGTTAAGATTGGTACAATAGTATCAGCATTCATAATTGTAAGGGATAACATATGACCCCAATCTGTAATATCTTGATTAAAAATAGCCTTCCCCCACGATAGATCATTCCATTCACTTCTTAGTAATCGTATAGGGTTTTCTTGTTTATCAACAATCATATCGATTTTAGATTTAACCGTAGCCGAATCAAGATGAATCTGACTTTCCCACGAGAAACCATATGCCATCCGGTCCGGCACTAGTAATAATCCTGCAGTAGATCTCAAGACAGCCATTGCTTGGTAATTTCCAGGAGATAAATACTGGAATTGATAAGAGCCTTCATCACTTGCATCTGTGATATAATCGGGTAACCTTCGATAAAAAGGTTCTTCATTTTCATCATTAATTCGCCAAAGATGCACAGATATGTCACCATCATCAAATACACGCCCACTAATTTTTGATTGATCTATGAATGCACCTGTACTAAAAGCTAATTGAATATTTTTAGCAAGTGTTATACCATGTTCATCTTTTAAATTTCTATTTATTGATAATATATAAGTTTGGTTTTTAGCCAAAGAATCAGGTAATTGAATTTTAATTTTTTTCCCCTTATAAATAAATTTTGGATTCATTGATAGCTGAGGATAAATATGAATGGCTGATGTAATACTTTTTTCGTCTATAAACTCATTAAAGGTTAATTCAATTTCACTGCTAGAAAAATATGTTGCTCCACTTATAGGATTTGAAAATAATAATTCTGGAGCCAAATTATCTTTTGGACCACCAGGTGGGTGCTTAACTGCCGCGCAACTCACCCAGAACCAAAGTGGAATTCCAATGATTATCAATATGGAAGACTTCTTAAAAAAGGAATACAATCAAAACTCTATTTATCTTAATTCTAGCGACATTATTATGACATTAAATATAATGGAATCTCCTGACATAATTACATATGTGTTTTTGAGTTTGTATCTTCAAAAACAATCTTAAATCGGTGACTTAACTTTTCAGAATATATTAGAACCATAAAAATAATAAAGGTTAACTAATAATTATTATAATTTGGAGCTATAACTTATCCCAAAAATAATTATCTCATCAGGGACTAAGTCGGTGATATCTTCATTTTTCAAGGTATAAAAAAGGCTCATTGAGTTCTTTCGTGCAAGATTAATCTCAATACCCAATGAGACTCGATATTCATTGAGTGGATTATTGGCTATGTTATAAAGATGAAAGAATTCTTCTGAAATATAGGGGGTAACCTTCTTATCTGTTTTATACTTAATTGTAAATTTATTCCTAATCAAGTCTCCAAGAGGATTCCCGTCTTCCCCAAGAGACTCTCCATTTTCATAGAGTCTGTAAATTTTAAGGCGATACTTTAGGCTTACAGGTTTGAAACTATATTGATATGATGCACCAAAACTTAATCTATGTTTAATTTTATCTTCGTATACACTATAGCGGTATGGAATATTAACCCTCAGGTTACTAGATACTTTATATGAAACTGATATTTCAAAAAAGGCTTGGTTAATTGTAGAGAGTTGATTTTCTAACCTTAGTCCTTGTGTTAGTTCAAGCTTAAGTGAGAATGGAAGTTTTTTTTCAAAACTTATTTTTGTCCAATTTTGATAATCATCTGCTCCATAAGAGCATTGAATCAGAAGAAAAATAAGCCAATATCCTAATTTAAATTTCATGATTATTTTGCTAAATCAAGTAGGCTAATAAATAATTATATTCTGATTCATTATTATTCTTTATAATAAACCTTGATTCGGACTGTATCTCGCAGAAAATTCATTCTGCGGAATTCAAAACTCTGAATATTTAATCCTGTTCTTTCTTTCAAATCTGTAAGTAATACATCATGATTTTCTGGTTTGATATTCTCAATTTTTTCATAGTCTATATTAATAGGAATCAGTAAATGTTTTTGCCAATATGTTTCAAGAAAATAAGTTAATCCAACCAATGCCAAATTTGTAAATAATAGTGCAGCATAAGACACATCAGTACCACTTAGGGCATTGATAACTCCAATCGTGATAACAATAAATAGATATGTCATTTCTTTTATTGGGATAGGATCTGTTCTATAACGAAGAATAGCAAAAACAGCAAACAAGCCAAAAGCAAAACCTATATTAATAGTAATATTGCCCAATAAAAATGCAAAAAAGAAAATCAGAGAATTGAACATAAAATAGGTAAATACAAAATCATTGTTTGTATGATTGCGTTGATAAATAATTTTTATTATGATAAAAGCAATGGATAGGTTAAATCCAAAGCGGGCGATTAAATTTAATAACTCAGTTGATAATTCCATGTTTCTCCCTCATTGATAATTTTGTTTCTGTTAGAATTTTATTTATTTGTAATAATTTGGATTTAAAGCGATTATATTTAATTTTATTATTAACATGTAACATGCCCATGCAATATTTACTAAACCGCATTTCCTGAATATTCAAATCATGAAGAATTTTAATAAATTCTGATTTGGGATTGTATTTTTTTTGTTTGATTTCTGATATAACCAGTTTATTAAAAATCTTGCTACTGCTTCCATTTTTCGCATAGAGGTTGGTATCTATAGTCAAGCGTTCATTAAAACTATTATCAGTTAGAGTTATACGTAAAAATTCCATGTCTATCTTTGGAGTGAGTTGGTTTGGTGAGAGTTTAATTATTTCAGATACCATATTGCTTTCTTTAGCACCAAGGTCATTTTTGACATTATCGACTAATAGTCGTTTTTTTACAGTCCGATTTTTATTATTTTTTATCTTAATTTCAAAAAATGATTTCTCATTACTGCTATACTTCCTGAATCTAACCTTAAACCGTTTCCTCTCACCATTATGATGTTGAATATAAAAACGACAATCATCTGTATCATAGTAGGTTGTATTATAAGTAAATATGCGGTCATTATTAATCTCTAATATTTTATAGAATGGTTTTATTTTTTCTAAAATGAGAGGTAATTGACACTGATTAAATACAAACTTGGTATCCTGACGATCTTGGAGTTTAACTTTATCTAATTCAAGCAAAGATACCGTCTCAATTTTATCCAGCAGGTTTTGATATATATATGTACTATTATCTTTCACCGGCATATACACTATTTTCTGCACCGGGAGTACCATTATCAATAGAATAACTCCAATTTGCTCCCGATGAGTTATCAAACGATGGATGGATGAGTTCAAGGGTGGGGCCATTGCCATCGGGTTCTGTTGGCCATGGCGAGGCATCATCATATTCTACTTCATTGATTAATAATTCATCAGAATTAAACAGCCTGATGCGTTCTCCACCACCACCTAATCCAAACTCAAAATTACCCACAATATCGGAGCTTAGTACATTTGGGAATAATGAAGAAAATGCGAGTGTATCTTTGCATAAAACTAGATATCCTCCCGAGACAAGAACCATATTTTCAGGAAATTTAAAAACATTAGCATCATTATCATCTTTAAACTCCCACGAACCAAGGGAAATAGTTTCGATCGTTGGGTTATATATTTCTATCCAATCCTCTGGATTAAAATCAACAGATGAATTATAATTAATTTCATTAATTACTATGCCGTATTTAATAGAGTCAGAATTTTTTGTTATAGTATTTTCACAACTGCAAATAAAGAGCACTATAATTGCAATATTACTAATAGTTATAAATCTATTTATATCTTTCATTTATTCATTTCATCAAAGGGTTTCAGGGTCACTAATTTACAATTTTTATATTAAAAAATAATATTGATATTCTTGAGTTTTTTTAAGAACTGAAAATAATTCGCAATTTAGAATATGTTCTAGAACGCGGTGAAGACTCACATGCTCCATCTATTATGAGACAATAGATAAAAGAAGACAGGCAGTATATATATTGGTATATTACAATGTTTGCCATATTTTCTTCTACTTATTAACTATTTTAAAGAATTATTATATGCTATATGACAATATTGACAAATTGCTATTGAAGGGATTACAAACAAATTCTCGCATTACAAATGCGGAATTAGCTAAACTTGTTGGATTATCACCATCAAGTACATTAGAACGAGTAAAAAAACTTGAGAGCAGTGGTATCATTGATAAATATGTAGCTTTACTTAATCCTCGCAAGGCAGGATATACGTGTTTTACTTTTGTTGAAGTAAAATTAACGCGACATGGTGAAACTCCCGTGGAAAACTTTTTTTCTGCAATTAGCGAGTTGCCGGAAATATTAGAATGTCATCACATAACAGGAGAAGCAGATTTTCTGTTACGCGTCGCAACGAAAGATATACCAAGTTATGAAGAATTTATCCTCCATCAACTTTCTGCCCTTCCTAATGTTCAAAATATGAAAACATCTGTTGTCTTATCAACGTTTAAACAAGAAACAAAATTGGATGTATCCTGATGGCTTTAGTTCCGTCCTATATCAAACAACTTGAATCTTATAAAGCTGGAAAATCTATTGATCAAGCTCGGCGAGAGTTAGGGCTATCATCTTTTATAAAAATGGCTTCCAATGAAAATCCAATTGGACCGTCACCAAAAGCTCTTGATGCAATGCGATCAGTCATAGATAATATGCATTATTACCCAGAGACTTCTGGCTTTCACCTACGAAATGCATTGGCGAAAAAGTACAACGTTAAAATTGAAAATGTTATTTTGGGCGCTGGTTCTGAAGGCGTTATATCTACCATTATGCGAACATTTCTGCTCACTGACGATGAAATTATTTCTGCCAAAAATAGCTTTATTGGGTTTCGAATATTGGCGAATGCATCAGGGCGTCGCACTCATTGGGTGCCGATGAAAGTTCATAGATATGATTTGGATGCAATTAAAAATAAAATTACTGATTATACTAAGATTATTTATATCGCTAATCCTGATAATCCTATGGGGACATATATCACTCGGGAAGAGTTTGATGATTTCTATTCTCATGTTCCAGAGAGGTGTCTCATTATTTTAGATGAAGCATACTATGAATTTGCGAAGGAAAAACCTGATTATCCTGATTCTATGACTTATCGCTATGATAATGTTATTACACTTAGAACATTTTCAAAAGCATACGGCCTAGCAGGTGCACGAATTGGATATGGACTTGCACATGAAGATCTTATTAGGAATCTAATAAAAGTAAAAGTTCCATTCGAGCCATCTTTAACCGCACAAGCAGCAGGCCTTGGTGCTTTATCTGACCAAACTCATTTAGATAAAACATTAGAAATAACAACAAATGGTTTACATTATTTAAAGAATCAATTACACGAATTAGGCATCCAAACTATACCATCATCTGCAAATTTCATTACCACCCTATGGAGTTCTAATAATCATGCAAAACACATTACAGATTCATTATTTAATAAAGGTATTATTGTTCGCGAACTCAATGCATTTGGATGGCCTAATGCTATTCGAATTAGCATCGCAACCATGAAGCAAAATAAACAATTTATTCAACAATTAAAAAATATACTCATAGGACAATAAATGGCTATTATAACAACAGAGTGGACTGGGAAAGAATATTTCCAAATAACAGAATTAGACCATATTGAATTTTATGTAGGAAACGCAAAGCAAGCCGTTCATTATTACCGATCAGCATTTGGCATGCAACCTTTTGCATATGCTGGACCTGAAACCGGGCAAAAAGACCGTGTTAGTTATGTATTAAAACAGAAAAAAATCTTTTTTGTTATAACAACTCCGTTATCATCCCATCATCCTGCAACCAACTGGTTAGCAACACATGGAGATGGAGTTCGAGATATAGCATTTAAAGTAGACTGCGCCCAGACTGCTCATGATTCTTGCGTAAGTCGTGGTGCAGAATCTATCCATCCCTCTAAATCTTGGGGAGATTCTGATGGGATTTACCAAAAATCTGCCATAAAAACTTATGGTGACACTATTCATTCCTTTGTAGAGCGAAAAGCTTATAATGGGCTATGGGCACCAAGATATGTACCCTTGAAGCTGCCAACTATTCATTCAGAAGATCCAGGACTTCTATTAATAGATCATATTGTTGGAAATGTGGAAGAAGGCAAAATGAATGACTGGCGCGATTTTTATGAAAATATTTTTGGTTTTACCAATTTTGTTGTCTTTGATGAAAATGATATTTCAACCAAATTTTCTGCTTTAAAAAGTCGTGTTATGCGATCCAAAAACTGGAAAGTAAAATTCCCAATAAATGAACCTGCATCAGGATTAAAAAAATCACAAATTGAAGAATATCTTGATTTTAATGAAGGACCCGGTGTTCAACATATTGCTTTATTAACAGATAATATTATTAAAACAATTACAGCATTACGTAATAATGGAGTGGATTTCCTATATGTTCCCGAAACATATTATGATGGATTATCTAATCGAGTTGGAGATATTGACGAAACATTGGCTCCATTAAAGGAGTTAGGAATTTTAGTCGATAGAGATGATGAAGGATATTTATTGCAATTGTTCTCTAAACCCGTTGAAGATCGTCCAACACTTTTTTATGAGATTATTCAACGAAAAGGGTCAAGAGGATTTGGACAAGGAAATTTTCAAGCCCTATTTGAATCCATTGAAATCGAACAGGAGAAAAGAGGTAATCTTTAAATGAAATTTGTAACTTATACACGGGTTGAAGGAACGGAACCCCGATTCGGTTATTTGCGTAATGATTTCATTATTGATATACTTTATGCTGCCATTTACATTAATGAAAATCATGGCAATTCAGAATATCTTTCCATTCCAACATCATTAACCCGTGCCTTAGAAAATTGGGATGGATCCTTTGAAAAATTGAAAAATTTAGATCGTTCTTTACCTAACACTCTCATCCATACTTATTCAGTCCACGGGAAGCCTATTGCTGTTTCTTCAGATTCAGTTCAATTTTTTCCACCTGTACCCGAACCGAAAACGTTTCGAGATTTTTATGCATTTGAACAACATGTCAAAATAGCTAGAAAAAACCGTGGACTTAAGATGAATCCAGTTTGGTATGACTTACCAGTATTTTATTTTTCCAATCCCACAGCATTATTTGGGCATAATGATAATGTCCCCTATCCTGAGCCAACTCAAGCATTAGATTATGAATTGGAAATTGCAATCATCATCGCAAATGGAGGAAAAAATATTTCAAAGGATAATGCATCATCTTTTATCGCAGGATATACAATCTGCAATGATTGGTCTGCAAGAGATTTCCAAAAAGAAGAAATGAAGCTAAATCTTGGTCCAGCAAAAGGGAAAGATTTTGCTACAAGTTTCGGCCCAACTATGGTTACACCAGATGAATTAGAAGATTTCACAGATAGTAATGGAGAGCTATGTCTTCGTATGACTTGCCATGTGAATAATGAATTGTACTCACAAGGGAATCTGAAAGATTTATACCATTCATTTCCAAAAATGATTGAAAGAGCAAGTCAAAATGCTCAATTATTACCTGGTGATTATATTGGTTCAGGCACTGTTGGAACAGGATGCATTTTAGAATTAGATCCAAAAAACGTAAATGGGTGGCTGAATAAAGGTGATACTATCACGTTAACGATAGAAGGATTGGGAACCTTGGAGAATAAAGTTGTCTAATAACAAGCCCATTAATGAAATTGATGAATTTTATCTTGGAGTTGAAGCTTTTAATCAAAAAGATTATCCGAAAGCTCACAATATCTGGGAGCACAGTTGGATGCGCATTGGAAATTCTGGTGATCGCGCTTATTTAAAACCATTTATTATGTTAGCAGTATCACCTCAGAATTATGATTTAAATAAAGTCTCGGGAGGAAATTATTTATTTGAAAAATCTCTCGAACGTATGATCCAAAACAAGGATGCAATCAATAAATACATTAATGTAAATTCACTGATTCAACATCTTCAAAATGTAGCTTCACAGGAAATTTTATTGGATAGATTTAATAATCTTTACATAAAAAGAAGAAGAGAGATATAATGCCATTTTATCAAAAACGTGGTATCGTTCCAGAAAAACGTCACATTCAATTTAGAGAGAAAAATAATTCATTATATTGGGAAGAATTAGTCAGTCGAGAAGGATTCAGTTCAATTTACTCAAATATATACCACGTCCAACCACCAACTAATGTTTCAGGTGTAGGAGATTGGATTCCCCTCAATATTAAACCATTGCAGGATACACATAGAAATCGTCATTTCAAAACCCATCATCTAAAATCTTCAGGAGATGCTATTTCAGCGCGCATTCCACTTTTATTTAATCAAGATACAATTATTCATAAAGCACATGTGGATCAATCCATGGGTATATTATATAGAAATGGTCACCACGACGAAGTATTATTCATCCAATCAGGGAAAGGACAATTCTGTTCCAATTTTGGTAATATGAATATTAAGCATGGAGACTATGTTGTCATTCCACGAGGAGTAATTTGGCAATTAATTATTCATGATCCAATACGGATGTTGGTTGTAGAATCATCTGGACCAGTTGAAACGCCAAATCGGTATCGAAACAGATTCGGGCAACTCATGGAAGATTCACCATTTTGTGAAAGAGACATTCGAACACCCAATTTTATTGAGCCAAAATATCAAAAGAACCCTGTAGATGTTCTTGTTCGAATTCAAGGTGGATATCAAACTTATTCTTATGAGCATCATCCTTTTGATTTAGTGGGATGGGATGGTTTTTACTTTCCCTGGATTTTTAATATTAATGATTTTATGCCAATCACAGGGAAAGTTCACTTACCTCCACCCATCCACCAAACATTTCAGTCGCCTGGATTTGTGATTTGTTCTTTTGTCCCAAGATTATATGACTACCATGATAAAGCTATTCCAGCACCCTATGCTCATAGCAATGTAGATTCTGATGAAGTTTTATATTATGTGAAAGGAAAGTTCATGAGTAGAAAAGGGATCGAATCAGAATCCATTACCGTTCATCCCATGGGTTTGCCCCATGGCCCACAGCCAGGAAAAATTGAAGCATCTCTGGGTAAAAAAGAAACCATTGAATTAGCCGTAATGATAGATACTTTTTCACCATTGCAATATGCAGACATTCTATCAACAATTGATGATTCGGATTACCCCTACTCTTGGCAAGAATCATGATTCTCGATCCAAAGTATCAATCTTTTAAAGATAATTACAAAATTATGATTGGGTCTATTGTTCCTCGGCCAATTGCATTTGTTTCTACTATATCCAAAGATGGGGTGGATAATGTAGCGCCATTTTCTTTTTTCAATGGTGTATGCTCTAATCCACCTACAATATCATTTTGCCCTGTTCGCCGGGGTACCGATAGTGAAATTAAAGATACACTTAGGAATATCCAAGATACAGGTGTTTTTGCCTTAAATATTGTCAGTGAATCTTTTGCGGCTGAAATGGTAAAAACAGCAATAGAATACCCTGTAGAAGTAAGTGAATTTGACAAAACTGGGTTAACGCCCATCCCATGTAATAAAATTTTGGCACCTCGTGTAAGTGAATCAAAAATTTCATTTGAATGTGAATTAAATCAAATTATTGAAGTTGGTGATGGAAGCCCAGGAAGTGGCGCACTCATTTTAGGAACAATTGTACTCTTCCATGTGGATGATGATATTTATGATCATGGAAGAATTAATTTAGACTTATTAAAACCCATTGGCCGCCTTGCAGGATCGAATGGGTATGTCCGAATAACAGATCGATTTGATATCGAAAGAAAAAAATAAATCTAAAAAGATAAACCCCTTTTATGAATGAAATTATACTAATCGATTTGCCACCAGAAAATGGTACTATAAAAGGTTGTTGGTATAATGGATATCCTATTCACAAAGGGCAATCGGAAAATAGTTTGAATTATGCAACTGTTTATGCAAATGAGCATAATATTATTCCAAATCAAAAAAAACTGAAACAAGAATTTGAACATTTTATTCGAGCGATTAAAAAAGCTGGTTTTACTGTTCATTTACTCCCTTTTCCTGAAAAATTAAATCAATCCAATTGTTTACATCACGATGCTATTTTTGTAAGAGATTCAGGTTTATCCTTTAAAGATTACTGGATAAAAGCTCGATTTAGCGCCATAGATAGACAAATAGAAGCTGATTCACATGCTGAAACGATGCAAAAAATATTTAAAAAAGAAATCATTCACCTACCTAAAAATGCTTTTCTGGAATTTGGGGAAGTTTTTTTATTGGAAACTCAGAAAGGAACCTTCTACTTTGGTGGGCTTTCCCGATCCAGTAAAGAAGGTCATGATTTTGTAAAATCCATAGTTAATCCCGATTATTATTGTCTAATTCAATCAGAAGGATATCATTTAGATACTGTATTCAGTCCAGTTATTAATGCAAATAATGAATTAGTCGCTTGTATTCTTTCAAAAAAGATGATTCATAAGGAAAGTATTGAAGCAATATATAATTTAAATATTCAATGTATTGATATTGATCCAATCGATTCGTCTGGTGAAGGTGAAAGTCTTGGCAATTATGCTGTAAACACATTGGTTGGACCGGGAGTTATGTTAAATAGTGCTCTATTCCAAACGCCTAGGGTTGAAGAAATATTACAAGAAATGGGAATTAAACGTTTTGTTTCGCCTCTCACTTATTTCCGTTATGCTGGTGGTTCTTTTCATTGTCTAACCAATGAAATGTATTTTTAAGTTCTAACCACTATAATAGTTACATCTTGCTACTATAATTCCATAAAAAAATAATATGAATCAAGTTCTGAAAAATAAAATTTATGAAGCCCAATGTTTAGGGAATGTTGAACCCATTGAATATATGGTTCCTTACCCCAATACAAGTGCACTCCTAGAAGGTCAAAATATTAAACATGCAAATCAAGTTATTTATGAATCATTGGAAATAACAAATAAAACTTTCTTTGAAAAAGTTCAACAAACAGCTCATTGGCTTGAATCTTTAGGGTTGAAGCCCAAAGACCGCCTATACCTTCCATCGCATTCATTTCCAATTAGTGAAATACTCGCTTTTGGTACTTGGTATTTAGGTGCTACAGTTGTCATTGCGAAAGAATTGCCTCAGAATACAATTCTTAATTCTATTCATTGCAGAAATATTATACCAACTGATATTGATTTTTTTTCATCTATTTCCATATTTGATTCCACATATATTCCAAGTTATAAACCAAACCTAAGAGACGAAGGCGTTCTTTTTATAGATGAAAATAAAGTAATCCAGCTAAGCCATTATAATCTTCTAGTCAATACAAATGGTATTCAACAAAGTATTGGATTGACGGGTGGTGAAAAAATATTTTCTGATTTAAAAGCATATTCTATGGAATGGCTTATTTTTCAAACAATTCTGCCCTTTTATGCTGCAAGCTTATTCACTTCACATAATCCGGACATAGTTTTTGGCCAAAATAATCAGTTTGAAAAACAATCATATACCTTTTGTCATGAATTATCAACTTTTTCATCCATAAAGGATTCTTCAATATTAATTTGTCCAGAAAATACATGTGCACTATCAATTGGGAATAAACCCATCCATATGACACATATCAATTCTAAAAAGAATCATTTATCAATCAAGGGACATTCTGTTATGATGGGATATGTTAATGAAGTTGAAAATGGACGTATTTTTAAAGATAATTCCATGATTTTGACCTATATGAGTTAAACTATTGCCAAACTAAATTTATATATTATATCATAATATAATTATATCTTATAATATTTTACTCTTTATGATTCGTGTAATTCTCCACTTACTTACCATATTTATTATATTCTCATCAATGATTCGAGGAGATGGAACTTTTCCATCTGCGGAAACACAAGTTTCAATTATTCAAGATGATGGAACAGCCATTTCTTCCATCAATTATTATCAAATGAATAATATTAATAAAACTTTATTCTTTCGCATAATGGATAATGGATGGAATAATCGAAATGAATTTCGAGTAACCCAATTAACGGGTGGCAGTGTTTGGTCTCCTTTAAAAAATAAAAAATTGTTTCAACTTCAAATGGGTGGAACAATCGACATAATCAAAGATTCACTTAAAATGAATCTGGCAGTTATGAGTCGTGCTACTTATAGGCCCAAAAAGGAGTATTGGTTTCGTGTAGGATTTGAATCATTTAATGGGCATACATTAAATGAAGTTCGATCGATGGATAAAGAACAGACCCAGTCTCTTTATGGTGCTGGAAAACTCGATATGTATAAGTTCGGTGTTATTGGGATTGGTGGCATACGGCAAGATCGTTCAAACTCTGGTTCATTTGTTGGTGGTGGCGCAATGATTGGTGGTCCCTTTAATACATTCGCATTTATGGGAAAAATACGTGGCGATGAATTTGATCAAGATATAAATACGACTGTGATCGGTCGATGGGCATCTTGGGAATCTGATGGCATCCCAAGTGGTATTTTTGTCCAAAGAGATAAGAAAAATTACACATTCCAAATAGGTGGACTCTTTTGGGGTAAGAAAAATTTATTTATACGTCCTGCCGTGCTTGGCATGACACATGGCATATTTATAGGGAGCATTGCATTACGCGAAAATGTAGAACTTCGGCAAAAACAATTAATGTCTATTACAGATGATCATCGGTATGCGAATATATCTTTACTTTATGTTGCGCTTGATCAAAAGATTTCAATAACACCTTTCCAATTAAATACGATTGGCTTCCGTACTGCTCGCGCCATTACTCAATGGACTGATTTTCAATTCCATTCAATATCCACTCCTACCCTTGGTATTTATATAACAGAAGAAACATCACCCATTTTTGACCCAACTACTTATTCATTTGTTGATGCAACAATTAAATATAAATCTTATCATATTGGAGCTACCATTGGGGATAGGTTTATTCTTGGACTCGTTCATTCCCCTGAACAAGAAGAATGGACTTTAGCCATATCATTTATCCAGTTTTAATATTATTTATTCATTTAAATCAGATAATACATCTAATGCATGCGTTTTAGTTTTTACTTTAGAGTAAACTTTTTCAATGTTTCCATTTTCATCAATTAAATAGGAATACCGAAAAATTCCTTCATACTCCCTGCCATATAATTTTTTTAATCCCCAAGCACCATATGCTTCAATCGTCTTATGATCTTCGTCACTTAATAATGGATATTGAAATTCTTGTTTATCTCCAAAATTCTTTTGCCGTTTTACAGAATCGGCACTCATACCTATAATGGCCATATTCTTTTGTTTAAATTGTTTGAATTCATCCCGGAATCCTTGACCTTCAACTATTCATCCTGGTGTACTGGCTTTTGGATAAAACCATAATAAAACTTTTTGCCCATCATAATCACTAAGTGAAACGGTGTTCCCATTTCCATCTAATAATGAAAATTCAGGCGCTTTATCACCAACATTTAACATCATATATTCTCCTCTATTTTAATTTCTGACCATCGCATTCGATCATCTTCTTTTGTTGTCATATCATGGACAACTGTTAATCCCATTTTTTGCCCTCGCCAAACTAACCGATTTAATGCATCATTATAAGACAACCATTCAAATTCAGAATGCTCTTTAGACAACTTAACAGGCAAATCTGACACTTCGATTCCAAATACTGGAATCAAATTAATTCGATCACCATACACTTCATAAAAACGACTCACGTGATCTGCGACAAATATTTTTAATGGGTTAAGTCCTGTCTCTTCTTTAAGCTCTCTAATGGCTGATTCCCACGCTTTCTCTTCTAGCTCAATTTTCCCGGCTACACCTTGCCATAAATGTTCATATATTTTTGTTTTAGCTCTTTTTAATAAAAGAAATTGAATGCCATCACCCAATTTTTTATACACATATGCATCTATAACACGTATGACAGATTCTGGCATTACATACGTTTCCGATCAGCCATTTCATTTAACCACTTTTTAGACCATGAATCAAAGGTACCTGCATTAATTTCATTACGCATTTTTTGCATGAGATTTTGGTAATATGCAATATTGATATAGGAGGCCATCCGAAGCCCTAATATTTCGTTAACTTTTATTAAATGTCGCAGATATGCTTTTGTAAAATCTACCCCAAACGATATTGTACTATTTTCATCCACAGGAGAAAAATCGTCTTTATACTTTTCATTTCGAATATTTATAACACCAGTAGAAGTAAATAATTGCCCATTACGTCCATTACGGGTAGGCATAACGCAATCAAACATATCAACACCCATCCGCACTGCCTTTACTAAATCTGATGGTCGCCCTACTCCCATTAGATAACGAGGTTGATCTTTTGGCAAAAGGCTATCGCATAAATCAATTGTTTCCATCATAGCATTTTTTTCTTCACCGACTGCCAATCCACCAATTGCCATTCCACATTTTGAATAAGGGATAAGTTCTTCAGCACTTTGTTTCCTAAGGTCTGGATTAATTGCACCTTGCACAATCGGAAAAACCGTTTGCACCCAATCATAAATAGGTGGGTGAGTGGCCAAATATGTTTCGCATCTTGCCATCCAATCTGATGTTCTTTGAACAGCTTGTTTTACTAGTGGTAATTCTGCATTTCCCGGTGGACATTGATCAAAAGCCATAATAATATCTGCGCCCAATAATCGTTGAATTTCCATTGACTTTTCTGGTGTAAATAAATGTTTACTTCCATTTAAATGAGATCGGAACTCCACACCATAATCATTAATTTTGTTCAATTGTGCTAATGAAAATACTTGAAAACCACCACTATCAGTTAACATAGCCCCATCCCAATTAATAAAGGAATGAAGCCCGCCACCTTGATTTACAATATCCGTTCCTGGGCGCAAATATAAATGGTATGTATTTCCTAAAATAATTTTTGATCCAGCATCAGTTAATTCGTTTGGTGTCATTGTTTTAACAGCACCAACGGTACCAACGGGCATAAAAACAGGAGTTTCAATAATGCCATGGTCTGTTTTGAGAATTCCTGTTCGTGCAGAAATAGTTGGATCATTAGCTTTTATAGAAAACTTCATTTCTAAAAAATTATTCCAAAAACATTCTGAACGGTCTTGGCCGGATGAAGAGTAATTTTAATTTTTTTAGTTTTTTCGTTATAATTCCCGTTTGGGATAATAGCATGTGTAAACCCTAGCGCCGATGCTTCTTGTAATCGTTTATCAATTTGTCCCACGGATCGGATTTCGCCTGCAAGGCCAACCTCACCAATAATAATCATTCCATCTGGAATTGATTGATCTCGTGAACTTGATGCCACTGAGCATAGAATGGATAAATCTGCTGCAGGGTCATCCACTCGAAGTCCACCAACTAAATTCACAAATACATCTTTAGAGCCCATGGGAGTTTTCATTCTTTTTTCTAGTACGGCTAGCAACATCGATAAACGTTTATAGTCAAAACCATTTACATTTCGTTGAGGTGTTCCATAATTCGCGTTGGACACAAGAGCTTGAACTTCGACTAGTATGGGACGTGTACCTTCTAACGATGGAAATATGGATGTCCCGGGTATATTTTCACTTCTTTCTGCTAAAAATAATTCTGATGGGTTACTCACTTCTGAAAGTCCATCTGGTTCCATTTGAAAAATACCCACTTCATGAGTTGGGCCAAATCTATTTTTAACAGAGCGTAAAATGCGATGGTCATGCCTATCATCTCCTTCTAAATACAATACTGTATCAACCATATGCTCTAACATTTTAGGCCCTGCAATTGTACCTTCTTTTGTAACATGACCTATAATTAAGATAGCTACATTTTTTTGCTTTGAAATGGATAAAAGCTGCTGTCCACATTCCCGAATTTGGCTAATCGATCCTGCAATGGAATCTAACTCTTCATTATATATTGTTTGTATTGAATCAACTACTACTAGCTGAGGATTGACCGTAGAGATATGTGATTCAATAGCATGAATTTCATTTTCACCTGACAAGTGTAATTGGTCAGATTGTATCCCTAGCCTTTTTGCTCGAATGGCTACTTGGTCTTCACTTTCTTCTGCAGTGACATACAATATTTTTAGATCGCCATTTCCAAGCTGTAATGCTAATGTTGATTTCCCGACACCGGGATTTCCACCCAATAATATGAGAGACCCAGAAAGAAGTCCTCCCCCCAAGACACGATCTACTTCACTCATCCCTGTATTAAATCGTTCGCCAGGGTTTCCTGCTAAAACTTCAGTTAATGATCTTGAATTTTGAATAAGTGCTTTACTTCTTAACGATGATCGTTTCCCAGTTACTTTAAATTCAGATAATGTCCCCCATTCCTTACAGGATGGACATTGGCCATGCCACTTAGGGAACTCATCTCCGCAATCAGAGCAAAGGTAATGGATTTTAGATTTTATTTTAGCCATGAAGGGACGAGAAATTGCCCCATAGAAAGAATGGAATCAAGGTTTACCAATCAGGCCCAAGAGAAAAATACCATTGAGGCTTGGAATAACTATTATGGTTTACATCCCATGCAGCATCAATACGTAACAAGAAATAGCCAAGATTTATTTTTGTACCCACTCCAAATGTGGTGATCCAGGGTGTCATTGTTTCAGGTGATGATTGTCCATACTTATTTTTTAGCTTAGTAACATCAGTAAACTCTTTTGGGTCATCCCATGCAGATCCCACATCTAAAAAAGCATGACCACGAATATTGCCAAAAACCATTTTTAATGGGAATCCTAAGGCTAAATAATTAATGAATGGGAATCGTATTTCAAAATTCATCAATAATGCATTTTTACCAAATCTTTCTGCATATCTTGCTCCGCGCACTGGAAAAACATACTCTGTAAAATAAATATCATGAAGCAATGATTGGTTTAATGTATCTAATAGTACTTCACGCCAAGTGCCATAATCATCTTCGCCATTCGTTTCGCCATGACCCCCAATTAAATATGGAATTCCTCCCATAAAAAACTTCTGTGCATTTTCGCCAATACTTCCACCATAATAAAATCGACCAGCTAAAGTATAATCTCGACCAAATAAAAAGTATTTTCGAGAATCCCACTTGAATGTTTGGAATTGGATTTTATCTGATCCCCAGCCTGGGCTAAGAGCTAAACTTACATTTTGTCGAAATCCATCTATTGGTCCTGTATACCCCATTGTCGAGTTATCAAATATCCAACTCATGGAAGGTATTACTGCAGAAAAACCTTCTTCTGAGACTGTTTGATATTGGTATTGGTATTGTCCTCCTCCCATATCAACAGGAACTTGTTTCATAATGGAATAGGAAGCCTTTTGTAATGAAAATCCAAAATCAAATCGCTGATACCTACTAAATGGGTGAGATATAAAACCGGTTGCGCCATAATTACGCAATCTTCCAATTAACTGGCTCCCTTCCTCTGAATAGCCGACTGAGAAGAAGTTGGCCGTTTGTGATGCATTGAAATGATAATCAGTTTTATTTTTTAAATATCCATAATAAAACATATAATCACTATTTTCTAATGTTAGAACCATTTCTGTTCCAAAAGCAAGTTGATGATCGCCTAATATGTCACTAAAAGAAAAATAGGTCATCCCAGTTGCACCAAAAACATTACTAATACTCAAATTCCCTGCTATCATATCCAATGTAAATCTCGTTTTATATGCATGAGGAATATGTCGCCCATCGACAAGCGAATCTTCAATAGCTAATAGTGGCTTTTCATTCGAATCATTCCCAGCGATAGAAACATTATATGTTTCATAATGTGGGGCAAATATCCAGCTAGAATAATCGCCACTAGAATCTTCTACTTTTTTACGTTTATTCATTCGTAAATCTGAAATAGATTCAGTAGATAAAGATTGATTCTTTATAAATTGTGTTTCAAGAACTGATACTTTTTCTAATTCCAATGGTTTCGATAAACTATAAATATCCCAACCAGTTCCAGCATATCCTGAAAAAATTAATAATTCATCATCTTGGGAAAGCGATAATTGCTGTAATCCAGTTAATACATTTGAAATTGGATACGCATTTGATGATAAATCATCCATATTTTTACGCCATAAATTCCATACACCTTTTTCATCTGAAGTATAAAAAAGACTATTCTGCGTATTGGCCCACACCGGATAATCTTCCTTATGAGGTGTGTCTGTTATTTGATTAACTTGGGTTGATTGAATGTCTACAATATAAATATCACTTTGGGTATAATCGTGTTCAGACATTTTACCTTGATAATTCCCATCCACAATCGTTCCTCTATCAGAAACAAACGCAATTTGAGATCCATCATAATTCCAAGACGGGTTTGAATCAGAAAAGGGATCATTCGTTAATTGCAAATAACTTTTTTCAGTAATATCTAATAAATATAAGTCACTTGCATTACCTTTATTACCGACAAAAGCAATCTTGTCGCCAGAAGGACTCCATGCAGCAGAAAATACACCATCTAAATTAATTGGAATTTTTTCTGTTTTTCCTGTTTTTGCATCAACAATATGGATAACATCACTTTTGCCTGCTTTTGCTGCAAATGCAATTTTTCGACTATCAGGCGACCAGGTGATACCTGGGTGTAACCATTTTAATTCTTCAAAATTAACAGATCGACTTCCTTTAACGATTGTTCGAATTTCTTCACCGGATAGTGCATCCAATAATCGAATATTGAAATGACCATTATGATCTGATAAAACAGCAACTTTACTTCCATCCGGGGATAAAGCAGGAGATACGTTATAATAATTATGGTCTTTTTTATGATCCGTTAAACTCTTTGCCATCTCCTCTAATGGAGTCCTATCAGCAATGTCTGGCCAATACTCCTTCTTTAAAAATTTATGCCATTGTATCGTTAAATCTTCCCATTTCATCCCAATGGCTCGTTCAAATCCTTTTTCAGCACTTTGAGTTTGCTTCATGGCTTTAAATATTTCACCTACTTTTTCACGACCATATTTTAACGTTATAAACCGCCACACGGATTGTCCGCCTTTATATGCCATGTAATAGTTTAAATCATTTATAGTTGGAATACGCTCATGAATGGCAATATCACGAAGAGTCATATCTGCTTTCGTTTCCCAATTAGATGACAAAAATTCAGCTAAACCTTCATTAACCCAGAGTGGAATACGAAGTCTTGTTTTATTAGAAATAATACTTTGCATATTTCCACCATAAACCATGTCATTTATCATAGCATGGACTAATTCATGGTGAATTACATGACGAAATTGATCATAATTCCCCTCGAATGGAAAAATTACTCTATTTTTAAATAGTTCTGTTACCCCGCCTATTCCCTCTCTCATATAGGTACCAACAACATTTGTTTGTTGAAATTCATTGTGAGAATTATAAACTAGAATCGTTACACGTTTTTTTAAATTCCATCTCAAATGAATTGAAATTTGTTCGTAGGCTTCTTCAGCAATATCTGCTGTAAATTCTGCTAAATCTTGTTCTTCGCCATAAAAATAAATATCAAAATGAGATGATTGGATATAAGACCAATCAAATTCTCGATATTGAACCTTATTTTGACCAAAAGATTGTCCGAACACAAATTGCCCAAAAAGGCAAAAAATAAGTACGATTTTTAATTTCATTGTATGATAAGTACGCATAACTGCGACACCGGTTCCTTAACATTAGTTAAAATTTCAATACAATTCAACTATAAGACATAATCTTTTCATAAATAATATCTGATGAGTAATTTCATTCATCATGCAAAGACCTCTCTATTTTATTTCTGATGTTCATTTGATGCTTTCTCGTACCAATGAAGAGTTAGACAGGCGAGAAAAACTCTATAGATTGTTAGATCATATAGCTTCCACTGGCGGAACAGTTTTTTTCGTTGGGGATTTATTTGATTTCTATTATGAATATCCAGATGTAATTCCTAAAGAATATTTTAAACTATATGCAAAAGTCTGGGCATTAAAAGAACAGGGAATTGATTTCCATTTTCTTGTTGGGAATCATGATTATTGGGTTATGGATTTTATGACAGAAAAACTAATGACCTATACGCATTTAAGTGATTTCGAATTTGAGATAAATGGGAAAAAGTTTTATATCACCCATGGGGATGGTTTATTATCTTGGGACTATGGGTATCGGTTTTTGAAAAAAATAATCCGTAGTAAATTATTTGTAGGTCTTTTTAGATGGATTCACCCTACAGTTGGATTTCAGATTGCGCGCTGGGTATCCAAAAGTGGACCAGAATATGACATTAGTGACGCATTAACCCAAAAAATAAGAAATGAATTAATGAATTTTGCACAATTAAAGATAGAAAACGGCTTTGATTACATAGTCTTTGGACATTATCATCTGGGCGAAATGATGGATATAAATCAGGGGAAACTCGCTGTTCTTGGCGATTGGTTTAATACTCCAAGATATGCTGTATTTGATGGAGAACAATTTGAAATGAAGGATTGGGAATAAAATGAGACGAATCATTCCATTTATGATAATAGGATTATTATTCTTTGAAGGATGTGCTACAATCAAGGGATTCCTTAAGGAGAAGCCCGATGGGGATGAAGATTTTTTTCTAGCGAGTATTGAAAAATTACGAAATGAATATCAAGGTGGAGATTATGAGGCCCTTATGGCTCTCATAAAAATATATGAAGATCCTACCGAAAAAATGGATCTTCGCATAGAAGCTGGTAAAACTTTGTCCAACACACATCACCCTACTGCTTTAAATGCCATTTCAGATATGGTGGCAACAACGAGTGCTGTTAATTATACTTTATTAAAAGAATCTATTTCTATGCTCGCAGTATTCAAGGAGAATCCAAAAGCTGGAGAATCTATGATAAAAGCCATGCATGTATTAGAAGAAAGAACTAATGATATACATATCGCTTTAGTAGAAAATTTGAACCGTGTGCGAACAAAAGATCAAATACTTACATTATTGGATTTATATCATGTCGCAAAATCAAATATGGCACGTACCGAAAATTTATTAACTAAAACAATGGGTGCTCTCGGAGATAATCAAGTTATTCCTGTTTTAACAGAAATAGCTAAAAACCCAAAAGTAAATATTGGGATCCGAAACCAAGCAGTTGAAATATTAGGAAAGAAAAATCCACAAGATGTTGCACGAGCTTTTGCAGAATTATTAGGTGACCCTAATACTAATTTGGAAGTGCGAGAATTTGCTCTAAATACGATGAGGGGTGTAAAAGAAGAAAATTTAGTTTTATCCCTACTAGAAACTTATAATATGGGGAAAAATGAATATTATAGTCTTCTCAATACGATGCTTGCTGCTTTGGGTGAATTCAATGATCCTGAAGTTAAAAAAGCTGTAATTGAGATTGCGTCAAATAAAGAATATCCATTGAAAATTCGTAAAAAGGCCGTCAATAATTTGGCGAATTTTGGGGACCCAAATGTAATACCAATGATTTTACCAGCCTTAAAAGATAAAAATAATTATGATTTATATGAAAATATATTAGACATGATTTTCGCTCTGGGCCAGGAACACAAATATGCAAATGAAGTTAGACATTATGCCTATCAAGCCCAATTTTCTCGGAGGGTTCATGAATAAATTGCACATCTATTTCTACCTATTATTGGGAATCAACATCCTTTTTGCTAAGGAAAATAAGTTTGCAATTTCTGGTTCTGTAATAGACTCAGAAGGTAACCCTATAAAAAAAGTGGTTGTACAATTATTCGATGACAGAGGAGATGAAATAAAAGATAGTAAAACAGGGAAAAAGGGTAACTTTAAGTTTAAAAAAATAAAGTTAGGGGAATATACTATTACCGCATCTCATATATCATTAGGAAGTGCAAATGAAAAGATATCTTTAATAGATGACAATATTTCGATTACATTTACTTTATCTAGTGACACTATACCATCCAAATTAGCTGGCAATGAATCTGTTCCTGAAATAATTGATGAACCTGGATTAAAAGATAATAAAATAGAAACTAAAGAAGAAGAATCTAAACCATCTTTACTCACTCATTTGGAAAAACCTGAAGATCCCATCAATACAGCAAATCCTGATTCTATCAAATTCCTCCCCCCTATCCGGACTGAGCCTGGGATGCAAAAACTTCCTATGGGTGATATGTTTTACGATTATAAAATGAATTTAAAAGCTATGCAAAATCAAATAGATTCATTAAAAAGTGTTGTGACTGCTTTTGAAGAAAAGCAAACAATGCCAAATATCAGTGAAGATATTTTAAATCTCATTAACATTCCAAACTATGAGCATCGGATAGAATTACAAAATGGTACTGTAGTTATGGGGCACATATTATCTGAATCAGATTCATCTTTAATACTTGATACTCAAATAGGAAAGTTGGTTCTTAGAAAAGACTTGGTGATTAAGATGGATGAATTAGAAAAACCAGCACCTAAAATAGAATTTCTACAAGAACCTATTGTGAATATTTATCCTGATAAATATATCTTTACAGGAAAAGTAAAAAATACAGGAAATGTAAGGGCAGATTTCGTAAGAGTTATTTCCCATCTTTGGACACAAACAACTACATCAGCAGGAACAGATTCTACATTTATTAAAGGATCAAAAATCAAATATGAAACAGGTGTTGTTGCTGATACGGCTCTTCAGCCTGAACAAATATCTTTATTTAAATTAGTTGTTCCTATCAATTATGGCTCAATACCGCAATACCATACAATGGATATCCATTGGGATGTTACAAAGTAGATTTATTTAAACAGTGAAACCATTATTGCATTTTGTGCATGCATCCGGTTTTCAGCTTCATCGAATACAATTGAGTAAGAAGCTTCCATCACTTCATTCGTCACTTCTCTTCCCCGTTCTGCTGGTAAACAATGCATAAATAAGGTGTCTTTACCTGTTTGGCTCATTAAAGTTTCATTCACTTGGTAAGCGGCAAATATTTTTTCTCTTTCTTCTGCTTCTTCTTTTTGCCCCATTGATGCCCAGACATCTGTATAAATTACATCGGCTCCTTCTACAGCAGATGCTGTATTATGTGATGTTTCAAAAGTAGATATCCCTGTATTTTCTACCATTTCAACTGTCTTTGTCTCGGGCTCAAACCCTTCTGGTCCACAACAGACAAAATGCATCGGTAGTTTACTTGCTAATTGCAACCAGGAATGAACTATATTATTTCCATCACCCATATATGTTACTTTTAATTCATCTAAATGTCCGCGATGCTCCCAAATAGTAAGTGCATCCGCCATTATTTGGCAAGGATGATTATAGTCTGTCAAGCCGTTCACAACAGGTGAATCAGAGTATTTTGCTAATTCAATCATATGATTATGAGAAAACAACCGAGCCATTATCATATCATTATAACGAGACACGACTCTAGCGATATCTTTCACAGCTTCTCTTTTTCCAATCCCAATATCATTAGGACCAAGATATAGAGCATGTCCGCCCATCCAAGTAAATCCTGTTTCAAAAGAAATCCGTGTCCTAGCAGATGGCTTTGCAAAAATCATGGCTAAAGATTGATCCTTAAATGGTTTGTATTCTTCTCTATTTTTGAATTTTGTTTTAATCTCCTTCGCTAACTGGAGCATGCCCCATAATTCATCTTTAGAATAATCAGTAATATGTAAAAAATGGTTGGGCATATTATATCCTTTAAAAAAATTTATTCAATATCTTAATCTGTTAATGTTTTGAATAATTTTGAATCAGATGGAAGAACTAAAGTTGTTTTATTATCTATTACTTTTTTATACGTTTCTAATGTTCGTATAAATTCGTAAAAATCTGGGTCCTTCGAAAAAGCAGTTGCATAAATCTCCAATGCTTTTGCTTCCCCTACTCCACGTATTTCCTGAGCTGTTTTATAAGCATCCGCAAGGATAACAACTTTATCTCGGTCTGTTGAAGCGCGAATTTTTTGAGCTTCTTCTTCTCCTTCAGATCGAAATTTATTGGCTTGACGCATCCGTTCGGCTTCCATACGAGCATAAATAGATTTCTCGTTTTCTTGTGGTAAATCCACCCTTTTAATGCGTACATCCACTACTTGAATACCATAAGGATTGGTAGCTTCATCACTTTCACGTGTAACTATTTCCATAATCACATCGCGGTTTTCTGTAATTATTTCTGCCATTTCATGTGTTCCTAATTCTTGGCGTAACTTGGAATATACAATGTCATCCAAACGAGTGACAGCAATAGGAACAGATTGAACTGTCTGAAGAAAAAGTAAAGGGTTAACAATTCTAAACCGAACATAGTTATCCACGATTAAAGATTTTTTATCTTTACTTAAAATTTCTTCAGGAGGCACATCATATTCTAATAACCGATTATCAAAACTTGATGCTGTTTGAAAAGGAGCTGGCAATTTAAAATTCAGCCCTGGCTCAGTTATTGTTCTTACTGGTTTTCCAAATTGAAGGATAACAACTTGTTCTGTTTCATCCACCATAAAAACTGTGGAAAATGCAAATAATGTACCTAGAACAATGATGAATATTAAAATATTTTTTTTCATTACTTCTTCCCTTTCGATGGGTTGAGATTTAATAGATTGAGAACATTTCCGTTATCACCATCTGGAATTATTACTTTTTCGATCCCAGGTAATATTTCTTCCATTGTTTCTAAATAGAGTCTTTTTTTTGTAATACTTTTTGCTTTCCTATATTCTATTAACATGGCCTTGAATTTTGCAACATCACCCTCTGCCCGTTTTATTCGAGCTTCTTTGAATCCTTCAGCATCGCGAATATTTGCTTCTGCTTCACCACGTGCTTTTGGTATAATATCATTCCTATACCCTTCTGCTTGATTAATCATACGATTTTTATCTTCCTTTGCAGATGCAACATCCTTGAATGCTCCAATGACTTGTTCAGGCGGAGACACATCTTGTAATTGGACAGCAACAACTTGAATTCCAGATTGATAAATATCTAAGATTTCTTGCAATAAGTCCTTTGTCTCTTCTTGAATTTTTAATTTTCCACTCGTCAGGGATTCATCAATCTTATGCCGTCCTACCACCGTTCTAAGACTGGCTTCAGATGCTTCTCTTACAGTCATAGTTGGTTCTACAATATTGAATAAATAGGCTTCAGGTGATTTAATTTTATATTGCACAATCATTTCCGCATCCACAATATTTTCATCTCCAGTAAGCATTAAACTTTCTTGGTCCACCGTGCGGTATTGGCCATTCCCAAGAGAGCGAAAACCAATTTCTATCCGTTTTACTTCTGTGACTTTTGGTGTATCCACTGATTCGATGGGATATGGAAAATGATAATTCAATCCCGGTTGTGCCACGCGGGTAAATTCTCCGAATGTTCTTACAACGCCCACTTCATCAGGCCCCACCATATAAATACCGGTGGATAGCCAACCAAATAATATGATTAGAACCATGGGAATTAATCCCATAGTTAACAACTTTTCTGGGACTCTAATTTCACTATCCCCGACTATGATTCTTCGATATGCCATTTTTAACTCCTTAAAATTCTTTTCTTAATCGTGCTACAGGGTATCCTAATTGGTCACGATATTTTGCTATAGTTCTACGTGCCATTTTATATCCTGCTTTATTTAAATGTTCCCCTAATTCGTCATCACTTAATGGTGAATGTTTATCTTCTACTAATATGATTATTTCTAATGCTTTTTTGATGACATAATTTGAAATAATGCGACCATCATCCAACTCTACGGCATCAGAAAAGAAATGTTTCAATTCGAAAACACCGTATGGAGTATCCACAAATTTACCACGAGTGGACCGACTAATGGTGGATATATCCATTTTAATCACATCACTAATGTCTTGCAAAACCATTGGGCGTAAATAGTCAATATTCCCGCTAAAAAATTCTGGCTGTTTTTCTATAATTGTTTTCATCACATTAAGCATAGTGCGACGCCTTTGATTAATGGCATCCACAAACCATGTAGCAGAATCCAATTTTTCTTTCATGAATTTTTTTGTTTCAGCAGAAATAGATTTTTGATCCAATGTACCAGCATACGTTTGATTTACACGAACTTCTGGAACACCTCCATCATTGGTTATGATTCTCCATCCATCGTTTTCTTCTCTAACAATGAGATCTGGGATTACAACTTGATATCGATCTTGTAAACCTTCGCCTGGGCGAGGATTTAAATGAGAAATATGTTCAATAGCATTGTGAAGATCTTCATCAGAACATTTTAATTTCTTTTGAATTTTTTCATACCGTTTATGCATAAAATCTTCAAAAAGATATTTCACTATTTTCCACGAAATAGATTCTATTTCGTCTTCAAGCTGAATCAATAAACATTCTTGGATATTTCTTGACCCCAATCCCTTCGGTTCAAGCCTTTGAACAATATTTAAAATGTCTTCAATTTCATCCTCTATTTTTCCAAACCGATCTGCTATAAGAATAAGATCTGTATCTAAATATCCACGATCATTTACGTTCCATATGATTTCTTCGGCAATTTCTTTGTCTAAATCCGACAAGCCGGAATCAGCTAATTGAACAATAATATCATCTAAAAAACTATGTTTTTCAGGTAAAGGGCTAAACTTATTTTCATCTTGTTTATTATAAGTAAAGTCATCTTCATAAACTTCTTTAGGGTCTAGATCTAAGGAATCTAGTGGCGATTGTTCTTCTGAAACTGATTGTTCATTAGATTCAGTCTCAATTTGCTCCAAAAGTGGATTTATTTCCAATTCATCCATGATAGCTTGTTCTAGATTTATCGAATTGAGTTGGAGCAATTTTGCCTGTAGCACCTGTGTGGGTGACAGTTTCTGCTTTTGGGCTAATACTTGTCTAAGATAGGTTGCCATTAGTCCAGTCTAAATTTTTCTCCAAGATAAAGCCGGCGAGCTTCTTTATCGTTGGCTAAAGATTCTGAAGTACCCGTTTTTAATACTTGCCCTTCAAACAATAGATAAGATCGATCGGTGATGGATAATGTTTCTCTCACATTATGATCCGTTATCAAAACACCGATATTTTTTTCTTTAAGAGATCTAACAATGGATTGAATATCTTCTACTGCTATCGGGTCCACACCTGCAAATGGTTCATCTAATAAAATAAAATCTGGGTCCATGGCTAGGGCGCGACTTATTTCAACCCGCCGCCTTTCTCCGCCAGATAGGGTTCCACCTTTAGATTTTCTTAAATGAGAAATGGACAATTCATCTAATAATGTTTCCATTTTAGCGCTACGTTCAGATGGAGACATTTCACATCTCATCTCTAATACTAATTTTAAATTATCTTCAACAGATAGTTTCCAAAAAATAGATGGTTCCTGTGCTAAATAGCCGACCCCTGAACGAGCTCTTTTATACATTGGCTCATCTGTAATATTTTTATCATCAAGAAATATATTTCCTAAAGTTGGTTTAACCATGCCAGTAATCATATAAAATGTGGTTGTTTTTCCAGCTCCATTCGGTCCCAAAAGTCCTACGATTTCTCCTTTATTTACAGAAATGTCAACATCACGAACGACTAATCTATTTCCATATTTTTTTGATAAATTTTTGGCGCTTAATGATTTATGATTCTTCATTTCTTTAATTCTCTATTGGTAACACCAGACGGTTTCAATATTTTCCAATTTTCTAAATCAGAATCAGATTCAAATCCAACACCAAATAATGTATCTAAATGTTGAGTCGTCAGCATAATTGAATCCTTTGTAAACATGATTTCTTTTTTAGAATTCCAAATTAAGGTATCCGTATATAATGTCATTCCGCTATCTGAAAAAGCCACAACATTACCCATGGCAATCATATCATTCGATTTTTCATCTACTTCTGCTCTTTGAGCTCGTAATATAGATATGTGTTTTTCATCACTATCATAAAAATCAATTACTACACCACTATCTAATAGAGCAAATTCTTTTTCTTGGTATTTTTCAAGATGACCCGAATTAATTTTAGCTGTCATACTCCCTTCATTAGTCATATAAATGGTTACATTCCAGCCCTCTTGATCTGGACGACCTTCACGTGTTTCATCATTCACCATTTCAGCAGGAGTGCTACAGGCAGACAATAATAAAGTTAATAAAAAAGCCAATAATTGATGCCCTTGACCCTTTTTTGTCTTCCCTATTACACTAGAAATAGATGGATTCTTTATAACGAACCATTGGTGAATGGGAAAAAATATTTCTTTTATTTTCATTGCCCAGATTCCGTATTATTTAAAGATTCTACATGTGCGCGAAGTTTCGTTAATACGGCTTCATATCGCCCTTGACCTTTTAATACCCAATCAACTGCTTCACGAAATGCCCCTTCTCCTCCGGCAGTTTCAGTAATATAAACAGCAATTTCTTTTACTAAAGGATATGCGTTAGACACCGCGATAGGGGCCCCTACTCTTTCCATAACAGGAATATCAATCATATCATCTCCAACAAAGGCAATTTCTTCATCCTTGAGATTATATTTTTCTTTAAGCTCATTATAAGGGATTAATTTATTCAATGTTCCATTGTATACATCTTCAATTTTCAATTCATTTGCACGTGCTTCTGTTGCTTTAGAGTATCTGCCAGAAATGATTACTATCTTTAATCCTGCCATTCGAGCAACTGCAATACCAGCACTATCTAAGACTGAGAATTTTTTAAACTCTTCCCCACTTCCATTAAGAAAAATGGATCCATCAGTCCAAACGCCATCCACGTCTGAAATAATCATTTTTATTTTTTCTGAAGGGTGATTCATTCATTTACAGGTAGAATAATTTACCTGTTCTTTATCAATAACTTATTTAGTTTGGTCGAATTTTACGGCAGCGCCAATAAAATTCCGAAATAAAGGATGTGCGTGATTTACACGGCTTTTTAACTCAGGATGGAACTGGCCCGCAACAAACCAAGGGTGATTTGGAATTTCTATTGTTTCTACAACGCCTAATTCTTCATTTAAACCAGAAAATATTAATCCACTTTTTTCTAATCGTTTTCGAAACCGATTATTGACTTCATAACGATGACGATGACGCTCAGAGATTTTTTTCTTCCTATAGGCAGCAAATGTTTTTGTCCCTGTTTTTATAAAACAATCATAGGCTCCCAAACGCATTGTTCCACCTTTAACTTTAATGGCTCTCTGTGATTCCATCAAATCAACGACTGGATATTTAGTCTTTTTATTGAATTCAGTTGAATTAGCACCTTTCAGTCCACACACATTCCGCGCAAAATCTATAACAGCACATTGTAAACCGAGACAAATACCTAAGAATGGTATATTATTTTCTCTCGCAAATTTTGATGATAATATTTTCCCTTCAGAACCACGAGAACCAAATCCAGGTAGTAGTAAAATTCCATCCACATTTTTAAAAGATTTGGCCGCAGTTTCATCATTTGAAATTTTATCTGTCTGAACCCATTTAAGATTGACACGTGCATTATTTTCTACACCAGCATGAATAAAGGATTCCGTAACACTCTTATAGGCATCCCATAATTCTGTATATTTTCCACACATGGCTATTGTCACTTCATGAGATGGATTTTTAAAATGATAAATAAAATCTTTTAATTGGCTGACATTCGTATTTTTCTCTAATTGAAGTCTATCGTTAATAATATTTCCGATACCTTGTTCATTCAGAACTAAAGGTACTTCATAAATACTTTCCACATCCCGCGCTTCTATTACATGTTCTGGTCGCACATTACAGAAAAGAGCTATTTTATCTCTTACAGATTTTTCAACTGAATATTCTGATCGACATAATATAATATCTGGTGATAAACCAATTTCTCTCAATTTCATGACAGAATGTTGAGTTGGTTTTGACTTTAATTCCCCACTTGCTTTTACAAAGGGTAAAAGTGTTACATGGACCAAAATGTGATTATGATACCCAGATTCTAATGATAATTGCCGAATTGCTTCCATGAAAGGAAGGCTCTCAATATCACCAACAGTACCACCAACTTCACAAATAACTATATCGTACTTTTTAGGCTTATTAACAGCTTTAATGCGTTCAATAATTTCATTTGTCACATGCGGAATAACTTGAACCGTTTCTCCGAGATACTCGCCTTTTCGTTCTAGTTCTAAAACTGTACTGTAAATTTGGCCTGCAGTTGCATTATTATTTTTGGTCATATTTACGTCGATAAACCGTTCGTAATGTCCAAGGTCCAAATCTGTTTCAGACCCATCATCTAGTACAAATACTTCTCCATGCTGATATGGATTCATAGTACCTGGATCCACATTTAAATAGGGATCTAATTTTAAAATCGTCACTCGGAGTCCTGCACTTTTTAATAAATAGCCTATAGAAGATGCAGCTATTCCCTTTCCAAGTCCTGACATAACACCGCCGAGTACAAATATATATTTAGTTGGTCGAATAGGTGTCATACGTACATGATCCTATTGAGAAAAGAAGGCATTGGTCTAGATGTTTTTAGGGAGAGATAGCGGTCCCGTGGAGCCATGGAAGGCACTACTGAGAGACCCCTATATCAGAATACAATTGATCAGCAAATAAACACATATTCTGATGCAGTATTTCATTTCGGATTAAAATTCCCATAAATACAATAAAAAAATTTACCTTAGGCAACTCCTTTAAAAAAGAGATAAGGTAATAATCTTTTAGCCCTATCTTAAAGTAGCACTATATATGCCTGTAATGTAGGAAATCACCCAAAATAAATAGACAAAACGAAAGAAATTTAATTGCTTTATCGGTATAGCCCACTTTTCTTCAGTGCCAGATGTTTTCCATCCCCATGTAATCACTGCAAGCATTAAAATTGCTCCAATATATCCTAATAGTGAATGGGGTGAAAATATAGATTTGGTTGAAACTGCACCCATACAAGTTACCGCAATAATTTCAGACATAAATCCAATGCTTAGTATAAATAAATCTTTTTTAGATAATAGTTTCCCTTTTAAAATAGAAAACATTGCTTTGGAATACAGAATGAGTGCTAAAGTAATTAGGGTTGCTCCAATAATAATAAGTGAATTCATAGTGTCATTTTTTCTCTAAGGGTTTAAAAAAGGTATTGTAAATAATATAGAAAATTACCTACGGTTGAAATAGTTATATAATAATTTTCTTACTCATTTATTCAAATCGCAATGATTCTATCGGGTCAAGTTGTGATGCTTTCCATGCAGGGTATATCCCAAACCCAATTCCAATAATTGAACATACAAAAAGTCCGAAAAATCCCCACTCGATGGAAATAACAGCAGGAACATTAAATATACTGGCTACAGCATTTCCCCCAAATACACCTAAAATAATTCCAGCAATTCCACCAAACTCGCTTAAAAAAATTGCTTCAAGTAAAAATTGTAAAAGAATATCCTTTTTCGTAGCTCCAATTGCTTTCCTTATACCAATCTCTTTTATTCTTTCCGTGACTGAAACTAACATGATATTCATAATGCCAATGCCTGCTACGATGAGAGCTATTACACTCACTGAAAATGCAAATATTTTAATTCCGTCAGAAAATACTGATAATTCATCAATGAGCTCTTCGTTAGACGAAATTTCAAAATTATTTTCATCTTGTGGTCTTAAGTCTCGAATAACACGAAGTAAACCAATTACTTCATCTTTTGTTTGATTTACCAATGCATCTGACTTAGCCTGAATATTCACCTGTAAGGAAGAACGCCGACTCCCAAAATGATTTAAATAAGTCGTAAGCGGTATGACTACATAATTGTCCTGGCTCTGCCCAAAAGATTGCCCCATAGGTTTTGTAATGCCAATAACTCTGAATTTAATCCCTTCAATTTTTATCATTTTATCTAAAGGATCTTCAAATGGAAAGAGTTGAGTAACCACATCCATTCCTATAATTGCAACTTTACGTAAATGTTCTACATCACTTTCTGTAAAATTTCGACCATCATTTATGGACGTGTTATAAGTGACAATCGAACCTTCATCACCGCCAGCTATTTGAACACTTTTTAAAGCTTGATTGTCTTTATACTTTACTTTCAATCCTTGTTTTGCGTCCATACCAGTTATCATTTCTGGTAAAGTTGCTCTCTTTTTCAATTCTTGAACTTGATCGAAAGTAATATTAGGGCGATTGCGATATTTCCAATGCTTACTATCTCCCATAACGACTACTGGATACTTTGAAATGGAAAATGTATTTGTCCCAAAAATATTTAACCCAGATTGAACAGATGATTCCAAAGTGTTAATCGCAGTCATGACACCAATCACAGAAAATACGCCAATAGTAATACCTAACAAGGTTAATGATGATCTTAGTTTATTTTCTCGTATAGCCTCTAAAGCCATGCGGAAGCTCTCTTTAAATGTATTCTTAAAATGAGATTTATTTTTCAATTTCTATTCATACCTCAACGCATCAATAGGATCTAATTTTGCTGCTTTATAAGAAGGAGCTAAACCTGAAATAATTCCAACAACCATGGATAAGCTTAAAGCTGACAAAGCTAGCCCTATTGGCATTTCTGAAGGAAAAAATGAATTAATCACAAGACTACCGCTGTACGCAAGTCCTAAACCAACTAAACCACCAAATAAACAAATAATCATAGATTCCATCAAAAATTGAAACAATATCATCCTAGATGTAGCACCGATAGCTTTTCGGATACCTATTTCTTTTGTCCGCTCCTTTACAGAGACGAACATAATATTCGCAATCCCAATTCCACCTACAACTAGAGATAAAATAGTTATAAACATTCCTGTTCCTCCTATGGCTAACTTGATCATGGCATATTGCTCTTTAAATGGATCTTGGCGATTAATGGCGAAGTTATCTTTTTCTGATGGACGAAGGTGCCTAATTTGTCGCATTAATGCAGTTAATTCTTCAGTGGCATTATCCAAATCCAATTCATCTACTTTAACATTTATCCCAGTCCACCCTCGCCTAGAAAATAGCCGTTGATGAGCTCCTATAGGAATAATAACTTGGTTATCTAAACTGAACATCCCTAAAAATTTTCCCTGTTTCTCCATTTCGCCAATGACTCTAAAATTATAACTCCCTATTCTAATACGTTCTCCGAGAGAATTTTTACCTTGGAATAATGTTTCTGAAATATCTTTTCCAATAATAGCTACTCTTGCGCCAGAGCGATTTTCAGCACTTGAAAAAAATCGTCCTTCATCCACCTCGGCGATAGTAATCATCGCAAATTCTTCTGTTGTTCCCGATACACGAACTCCTGAAATGTTTTCATCTCCTTTTTTAACGGAAGTCCACCATTCTGCTACAGGAGCAACATGTTTAGCATATTGTGATTTTTTTCGTATCGTTTCTGAATGTTTAATTTGAATATCTGGACGATTTCTGATTTCCCACCAATCATTATTACCAAACCATTGAAACTTCCGAAGATAAAGAACATCTTTTCCTAAAAATTCCATACTTTTTTCAAATGATTGATCTAATCCAGATATTAGAGTCCCCATCAAAGTAACGGCTAAAATGCCTATTACCACGCCCAAAGCGGTTAATACTGAACGAGCTTTATTTGATAATACTGAAGAAATAGAAATACGTAAATTTTCAAAAAATAATGAAAGCATATAATTTACTTATTCACATCTTCCACTATTTTTCCATCAAAAAGTCGTATAACTCGATTTGCATGTGAGGCAATATCGTCTTCATGAGTAACTAATACAATTGTATTACCTTTTTGATGAAGTAAATCAAAAATATCCATGATTTCTTGCCCACTTTTTGAATCTAAATTCCCAGTTGGCTCATCTGCTAGAATAAGAGATGGCCGATTAACCAATGCACGAGCAATCGCAACTCTTTGTCGCTGCCCTCCTGACAATTCATTTGGTTTATGATGCATACGATCAGCTAAGCCTACGCTCGTTAAAGATTCAGAAGCCATTTCAAGGCGTTTTTCCCGCCTTATATTGGCATAAACCAATGGAATTTCAACATTATGTTGTGCTGTTGCTTTTGGTAATAAATTAAATGTTTGAAATACAAATCCTATTTTTCTATTACGAATTGATGCCAATTGATTATCATCCATTTTATGAACTTTTTCACCTTCAAATTCATAATCACCAGATGACGGCGTATCTAAGCAACCCACCATATTCATTAATGTTGATTTGCCCGAACCAGATGGTCCCATTATAGCCAAATATTCATTTTCTTTAATTGCTAAATCTATTCCATCCAATGCACGGACTTCTTCTCCACCCACATTATATATTTTATAAATATCTTTTAATGATATAAGTGACACAATAAATATCTATTATTTATTTGGCTTATGGTTTGGTTTATTTTCGATGGATACCAATGATCCATGCTGTAGTTCGCGGCTAATAGCTTTGTAACTACCTGTAACAATGAGCTGGTTTTCGTCTACTCCTGACTCAACTGCATAATGAGTTTCACTATCCACGCTAACTTGTACAGGTTGAACAAATGCATATTTTTGGCCATCTTTCGCATCGTTACCATCAAATGAATCTAATAATAAAAAAACAACCTCAATGGGTTCTTCTTTTTTTTCAAATGATTTGCCTTTATTCTCATCTTTTGATCCACGATTGCCCCAATTATTACTTTTTTTTGGCTTTTCTTTTTTAATGTTTTTATAATTTATTGGGCGCGCAGTTAAAGATTGAATAGGAATTGATATATAATTGTTCTTCTTTTCAGTGATAATATTTACAGTACTACTCATTCCTGGTCTAACTGCCTTTGGTGGTGATAAGATTTTTACCTTTACTTTAAAATTGGTTACTTGCTCCTGACTACCCAAATTTTGAGTTTGGGCTGTGTGTGCAATTTCGCTAACGTATCCATAAAATAAAGTATCCGGGAAAGCATCAATTTCAATTTCTGTGGTATCTCCAACTTGGATAGTTACAACATCATTCTCATTCACATCAACCAATACTTCCATTCGATTTAAATCAGCAATAGTCATTAATACCCCTGGATTAAACATACCTCCAACTGCCATTTCACCTTCTTCTTTTGTAAGACTTGTTACAATCCCATATTTTGGTGCTAATAATCTGGTTTTTGATAATTCATCCTCCCGAGAAAAGAGACTTGCTTTTGATTGTTCTAATTGACTAAGTGCTAATTCAAAAGAAGCTTCCACTTGTTCGAGCTCCTGTTTGGAAATCAACTTTTTTGAAAATAGTGTCTGTGTTCTATCTTTCTGAGCTTTCACTTTTTTTAAATTCGCTTCTGACGATTTAACCTGTGATGCAACTTGGTTATAAGATGCCCGATATTGCTTTTCATCAATGCTAATTAGGTGTTGACCAGAAACGACTGTATCTCCTTCCACAACAGTAATATCTGTAATCCACCCAGTAATTGTTGATGTTATTTGAACTTCTTCTTCAGGTTGGATTTTACCATTTGCATTTACTTTATGAACAATATTCCTTCGAGTAATCGATTCATATTGGACATTTAATGGTATTTCATTTGATCCTTTTGATACAAAGTATCCAATGATTCCAATTACCAATACAATTGGAATCCAAATTTTCTTTTGTTTTAGTTTATTTATCATAGGGCTATTCATTTTTGTATTCTAAATCCAGCACACCAAGTAAAGCTTTCAAATTCATTTCTTGAATACGAGCTTCATGGATTGAATTAATTAAGGTTGATTTTGTTCTGATTAAGGAAACTTGGGCATCCAATACTTCTAAAATAGATGCTGAACCAAGACTGTATCTTTCTTTAGCTAGTTTTAAATCTTCTTCCGCTGAAACAACCACATCTAAATTAATTGGAATAATTTCAGAATAATTTTCAAGTGAATTTCTGATGAGTTCAACTTGTACTTTTAAATCATTTAATAAAGTAATATAATTATTATTTGATTTTTGAAGTGCTAAATGTGCTTGCTGCTTCTGAATAGATATGCTATTCCCAGAATATATTGGTACAGATAAAGAAATATTCATTCCCAGCCTCCAATCATCTTTAAATGAATCCATCAGTGTTTCACTATCTTCACCCACTGCAGAATAATTCATAGAAGCACCTACCGATGGTAATCGTAAACCTTTTGTCAATTGTATTTGTAATTCATTTAAGGTAATTCGCTTTTTTTGGATCAATAAACTTGGATTTTTTGTTTTTAATAATCGTAATGCTTCTGATGATGATGGGACAATGGTTCCCGACCACTTATCAGAAACAGCGTTTATAGATTGTCCAAAATCCATCATACCCATATGATTAAATAATTGTCGTCTAGCATTATTTAATGCTGTTTTTCGATTAAGAACATCAACTCGGCCTTGTCCCTTTGCGACTTCTGCTTTTAGAAGATCTGTTTTACGAACTGCTCCTAAATCAAATTGTTGTATTACGAGAGATACTTGTTGATTGGATAATTCTAAATTGTTTTCAGCTACATCTAATAATTCTTGAGCTTGGAGAAGTCCATAATATGATTTAACAACATTTTGAATCACTTGGATTTTAGTTTGCCTTTGATTTAAAGTTGCAATAGCCAAATTGGACTTTGCTTGCTTTACGGTATTACGTGTCCTTCCTCCATTGTATATATTTTGATTTACAGAAAGACCTGCTGACATATTATTCGTATGGTCAAGTTGCGTTGTATCCGAAGAAAAATCAGAAAAATCGTAAGTGACTGAATTCAATTCTGGGAATTGAGTCCTACCACTATTTGCCGTCATATTTATGGAAGGGAGATAACCACTTTTTGATCCTGCAACACCTTTTTTTGCAGATTGAACATCTATTTGTGCTGAACGGAGTATTTTCTTATTTTCAAACGCGATTTGAATGCATTCATTTAAGTTATAAGATTGTTGGCTAAAGCCACTACAGACCCAAAATATAGTTATAACTAAAGTGGTTGAGTATTTTCTTATTTTCATTTTGGTGGATGTTATTAGACCCCTAGTATTAAAAAAGGTTCCCATCTTATTTAAAGATAAGTTGATTTATTTTCTATCAAGAATTGTTTTGCTTCTTCATACGTATTATCAATATCTCCGTCTAGAATAGCTTCTTCAATTGCTTTTTTAATTATACCAACTATTTTTCCTTCTGTTAAACCGCATATATCCATGATTTCTTTTCCACGAATAGGCGATTGAAATACGCGCATTGCATCACGCTCATTAACATTAGCCATTTTTGATTCAACAATATCAAAATTTTTCAAGTACTGTTTTACTTTATTTGGATTTTTGGTAGTGATATCAGCTCGACATAATGTTATTAAATCATCTATCTGATCTCCAGCGGCTACCATAACACGTCTTACCGCAGAATCGGTCACTTCCCCCTTTACTAATGCAATCGGGCGTAAATGAAGTAATGTTAAATTCACCAAATAGTCACGTAATTCATTTGAGAATTTCATGCGTTTGGCAACTTTTTTCAGTATGCGTGCACCCACTTCACTATGCCCATGAAATGTATATCCCTTTTCAGGATCAATTCTTCGAGTATGGGGTTTTGCAATATCATGAACTAATGCAGCAAATCGTATTTCCATTTTATTTGTAAGGTTAGCTGCATTATCAACCACTTGCATGGTGTGTGTATAAATATCCTTATGATGCCATTCAGATGTTTGATCTAATCCAACCATATTATCGATTTCAGGAAAAACAAATTTCATTAATCCCGTTTCTTGTAAAATATTTAATCCAATAGATGGTTTTGGTGTTTTTAATATCTTTTCCAGTTCAGTTGTTTTTCGTTCCCATGAAACAATATCAATTCGTTTTACTTGTCTTTTAATAGAATTCAAACATTCATCATCTATTTCGAATGATAGTTTAGAAGCAAAATAGGCACCACGCATCATTCTCAACGGATCTTCTGAAAAGGTTTCATTTGGATCTAGAGGTGTAATAAGTCGCTTTGCCTGTAAATCTTGAATTCCTTCAAACGGGTCATATAAATTCCCAAAATGATTTGGACGTATATCTACCGCCATTGCGTTAATGGTAAAATCTCTACGGACCAAATCTCCTTTTAAATCTGTATATATTACTTGTTTGGGTTTCCGAGAATGATTATCGTAAGATTCTGTTCGCGCAGATGCAATTTCTATTTGAATAGGTTGACTTGGAATTAAAGCAGTTCCAAATTTTTCAAATGGAACAACTTTATGAATCCCTAAAGCTTTGGAAACGTGTTTAGCAAAATTGATTCCATCCCCAACCACCATAATATCAATATCATTAAGAGGTTTTCCCATAAGTAGATCGCGAACGAATCCGCCCACAACATAAGCTTCGATTCCGATGGATTCAGCAATTTCTCCTGCAATCTGAAGTAGGGGTAAACTTTCCTTACACCCATCCCCATTAAATAATTCTTTTACATTTGACATCTGCCAAAATTACTTTAAAAATTAGATAATTATATATGTCATTCAATTAGAAAAGTAAAAAGTATTGTTTCTAGATTTAATCCAAGATTTATTTAAATATTAGGATTTAGTCATCCTGCACGAATTGAACCCATCTATTTATTCCATATATAATTATTATCTTGGAGGAGAAAATTCAAACTTGCAATTTTACATCAATGAAACACTCCTCAATAAATAGATTTCTTTCCTTCTTAACCTTCCTTTCTATTGCGTTTGGGCAATTTGGAGATATTCATGTTTCATTTGACGATCGTCTTTTACGTGGAGATGAAAAACAAGAAGTTTTTCAGCTGAAGGATGATATCCGTCGCTTCATCTCAAGCACTCCATGGAATGAAGAATTCAGCGATCTAGGAATTCCACTCCATGTCCAATTTATTTTTGAAGGATCATCCTTTAAAAGTGGTCAAAAAACGTATATTTGTCAGGCATTGTTTTCCAATGGAAGTGATCAACGTTATTTTGATAAAGGAGTGCAATTTTTCTATAGTCCAGGGAATGCACTTTATTTTGACCCAGTTCTCTTTGATCCTTTATCAAGTTTCCTCGCCTTTTATTCTCATTTAATATTAGCTGGCGAAATGGATACCTACGATTTACACGGTGGAGCAAAACATTTCGAAATTTCACGGGAAATCGCATTTCGCGGTCAAACATCCAATCTAAAAAAAGGCTGGTCATCACGATCAAATTTAGTTGATGATTTAACTTCAAATAATGGGTTGAGAAAAGCACGGTTAGCATTTTACTTTGGAGTTGAGTTATTTCAAGAGGGTCTTATGGATGAAGCTATAACCGAATTTCAAAATATGATTGATGGACTAGATCAAGTTTATAAAGAATTTGGTCGGGACAATTACACAATGTTTTTCATGAAAGTTCAAGCAGAAACAATAGCAGATATTTTTACTAAACTGGGGCGGAAAGAATTATTGTTGGATATGAAAGAGTTAGATCCTGACCAACACGACATTTACCAAACTGCTTCCGATTCTATATCTCGTTAATTATTGATATTCAGACAATAACCGATATTAGGCAAATAATGAAGTGTCTTTTATTAAGTACAATAGCCATTATTTTTACTACCATAAATGCTCAAAATTTGAGTGACTTATCCTTTGGAACGAATAGCTCGCTGGAAGTTTCAACATGGAATATTGAGTGGTTTCCAAAAAGTGGTCAATCAACTGTTGATTCTGTTTCAATAATTATTCAATCTTTAGATATCGATATATATGCGCTTCAAGAAATAAGTGATACAAATATGTTTAAACAAATGATTGAAAATATCGAAGGATATGATTATTATTTTAAGTCAGGCTGGTTTGCTGGATTGGCATATGTGTATAAATCAGGGACCGTCGAAATTGACACAGTTTACGAAATATATACTGAAGAACCCTATTGGCGTCCATTTCCTCGTTCACCTATGGTAATGGAAATGAATTATCAAAATCAAAAATATTTTATCATCAATAATCATTTCAAATGTTGTGGCGATGGGAATATGAATCTATCTGATTCTTGGGATGAAGAAACGAGACGATATGATGCTAGTAATCTACTAAAAGATTATATCGATGTGAATTTAAGTGAAGAAAATGTAATTGTATTAGGTGACCTTAATGATATTTTAACAGATCCGTCGGCACATAATGTCTTTCAAACCATTCTTGACGATGATTTAAACTTTCTTTTTGCCGATATTGATATTGCAAATGGCCCAAGTTCAGGGTGGTCATATCCAAATTGGCCTTCCCATATTGATCATATATTTATCACAAATGAGCTTTATGGAATTTTCGATAATAGTAGTTCTCTTATTCAAACAATTCAGATAGATGAAAATATGGCCGGTGGGTTTAATGAATATGATAATAAAATATCTGATCATCTTCCTGTGGCTATAAAATTAGATAATAATTTGACAATAAATGATGAACTCTTAGAGCCTAACATTTTTCAATTAACGAATTACCCAAATCCTTTCAACTCTACAACTACAATATTTTATGAAATATTAAATCCTGGTTTTGTAAATATTTCAATACACGATATAAGTGGTTATTTAATTGAGCAATTGGTTAATCAAAATAATATTCCCGGTTTATACTCTTTGGAATGGAATGCAAATCCATTTTCTTCAGGTATATATTTTTATACAATAACTATGGGAAATCAATCTATGACACAGAAAATGCTTTTACTCAAATAAGGGATTTCAAATTCATGATACAAGCCCAAGAATTAGTCACTTAAGATAATTCGTTAAACTTCTTCTTACCAAAAAGATAATGAGAGAATACTATACTTCCCTTATGTAATTGATTTAAAAAATGTTTATCTTTTATTTTTCTTAATCGCCTAATATTCTTTCGTTTTTTTATAATAATGTGAGGATGAAAAAGAATCCAGATTAGTGATCTAATAATTGCTGTCATATGGTTAAAATCAAATTTGGTAAAAGCATAGAAAAAAGCAACCCATTCCAGAACAAATCGCATGGTGAAAAAATATATGGATAATGGGAACGAGTAATTTCCTAATACCATCAATAAAGAATTACGATGATTTAAATAATATTTCCAGTGAGATTGCATGGGAAGTGAAACAGCATTTTTATGATATACAACAGACTTAGGCTCTACATAAACCCGTTTGCCCATTAGATGGAATTTCCAACATAAATCTATTTCTTCCATATGGGCAAAAAAGGATTCTTCAAATCCACCTGCTTTTTCATATGCATCTTTCCAAACACAAATAGCTGTTCCCGAAGCCCAAAATATTTGTCTGGAATCATCATACTGTCCTAAATCTTTTTCTTGATCTAGGAATATGCGACCGCGTGCAAATGGAAATCCTAATACATCCATAAAACCACCAGATCCTCCAGCGTAATCAAATAAATCACGTTGGTAATAATTCAATATTTTAGGCTGAACAGCTACAGCCGATTCATCCGTAATTAGTGAAAGCGCAAGATGATTTAACCAATCTGGATCTTGAATTGTATCGTTATTTAGAAAAACTAAAATGGATCCTTTTGCAATTCGGGCTCCCAAATTACATCCACCTGCATATCCATAATTAGCATCATTTTCAAGAAGAGAAATATCAGGATGATGGGATTTAAGCCAACTCTGTGAACCATCTGAAGATGCATTATCAGAAACAATTATTTCGAAGAAAGGATAGGTTGATGCTTTCAAACTATCTAAACATTCAGATAAAATGTCGATTCCATTCCAATGTGGAATAATAACACTTATAAAGGGTTGATGCTCAGGCATTTGTCTACCTGCTTAGGAAGGAATTATCCTTCAGTGCTTATACTTTCAAGCATTTTTTGCGCTGCTTCGTCTTGAGGGTATTTTTGAATCCAATCATTCAGTATCATTTTAGCGTTTTCATCTTGTCCTGTGTTTTTATACGCAAAAACAAGAGATGATATAATATCTGGATAACTTTTTTGCCATTGGGACCATTGTTTTTTGGTTGCAGTATTTCTACCAAAACCTTCTAGGCGAACCATGGATTCAATCTGATCGAATTCAGCATGCAATGTTTCAAAAATATGTATGGCTGTTTCTGGCTCGTCCAATTCGCGAATATATACATTCCCATACTCTACACGTTCTCTAGGAGGTAATCCTTGTCGCAATATTAAATCATCTAAAATAGCCCTTAGTTCTTCCTTTTCACCCATTTCGCCATACATCCGTCCTACTTGGTAATATAATCCACTAGATGAAACAGGAATAGTATTCTCTGGGATATTCTCACGCATTTTTTCTAAAACATCAATCGTATTATTTTTATGTAATTCTAATTTTTCAGAATCTGCAGATTTACGTCTTTTCTCCGTTTGATATTCCATATAATGTGTAACAGCAAGTTGCATATATGCACTTCTATAATTTTGAAGGAGTCGTATAATTTGCGGATTAAAATAAACAGCTTCATTTCCTAAATTTCTAAACATATATCCTTGCTGATAATCTCGAGACCAGTTCAAATAATCTAAATCTTCAGTTTTGTTAAAATCTGTAGCTACGAAATCATTGGACCATGTCGTATCGCCTACATCTGTTAACAAATTATTTGTCATTTTATTTAAATCAATAGGATTGGTCTTATGGCTCTTTAGTTGGAAAGTAAGTCCTTGCATATCGATATATTTATCAAGACCAATCCGATTTGTGTTAGACACTGTAACAGCGAAATAAATAGGAACATTCCACCGAGCATCATTGATAATTCTCAAAATCATCATATCTTGAACGCGTAATGCTTGTCCTGCAAATGTTGGCTTAACTGTCCATTCAATAAAGCCATCCTCATTCTGCGGATCATTATATACTGGTACTTGAATTTTTTGTGTCTCCCACCGCATTAAATTCGCCGTTAATGCATCAATCTGACTGTCACTCATGCGAATAAATTTAGTTTCATTTGGGCGAGAGTCTCTCATTTGTTTAATATACCAATGTGTATTTAATAAGCTGAGGTTAACTACGGATACATCAGTTCGAACTTTTTCCACTTCTTGTAAATACCATAGTGGAAACGTATCATTATCACCATTGGTAAATATGATTCCATTTGGCTCAACTGATTGTAAAATATTATAACTATAATCCCACGCAACATAATTTCCCGATCGGTCATGTGAATGATAATTTGCTTTTAACATTACACCAGGTATAAATAAAAATTGTAATAATAGTGAACCAATAATGATTCGATTACCTAATTCTTTTTCCTTAAAGTATTCTGATATTTTTTCACCAATACCAGCCGCACCAACTCCAATCCAAATGGCAAATGCATAAAAACTTCCTACATAAGAATAATCTCTTTCCCTTGGTTGCGGGTCATCTTGATTTAAATAAATAATAATTGCATATCCAGTCATGATAAATAATGCTAATACGGAGAATGCCATTCTTTCATCTTTGTGGGCATGATACATCATTCCGAATAAACCTAAAATAAAAGCTAGTGGTAATCCAAATTGGTTCCAGTCAACACCATCTTCTGTTGTCTTAGCGCCCATTGGTGTTACACCAGGATTAATCGATAATCCTTTTCCAGCGAATTGCCACAAGAAATATCGATTATACATTTTTTTAATTTGGTAATTCCAAAAATAATCCCATTGTTTAGATGTATTGTAAAACATGTATTCTCGTTCTTGGCGAGGTGAGAAATCCCGGCCTTTTTCTGGTCGTCCTACAACTTCATGAATCGGTTCAATCCCTTTATATCGTCTAGGAAAAGTCCCAACACTTCCATATTGTTCACGTTCTAAATAGCTAACAAAAGCTTCAACCGTTTCGGGATCATTTTCATCAATATTAGGATTTTGATTTGAACGAACAAATATGGTAGTATAAGTTGAATAACCAATCAAAATCATAACCATAGATGTAAGTGCAACGGATAATAAATTATGCTTATTAATGATCGCCCAATATGTACTTGCAAAAACAGCTACAACAATCACTGCAGTTCCACCAATACCTAAACCACTTGCTGCCATTTTAGGTAGACCTTTAATTATCATATTATGAATAATAAAAAAAGTCACGCCCGTTATTCCAACAGTTGCTAAGAATGATTTCCATTCAAAGCTATATTTTCTAAAATACATAATGAGTGCAATAAATGGTAATGCAAGTAAATTAAGTAAATGAAGACCTGTTGCTAATCCCATCATATAGGCAATAATCAAAATATATCTTTCATGCCCAGATTCGTCAGCTTTTTCACTCCATAATAAAATTAACCAAACCACAATTGCAGTAAAAAATGTACTGATAGCATAAACTTCTGCTTCCACTGCATTAAACCAATGACTATCTGTAAATGCAAAGGCTAATGCACCTACAACTGCTCCACCAAATGCAATCATTGCGTCTGTGCTATTTTCAATCTTACCTCTCCAATGTGTAACCACCTTTACTACTACAAGATATAATAACATAACGGCCAAGGCACTGGATAAAGGTGAAAGAAGATTCACACGAAATGCAATATCTTGGTTAATTGGAATTAAAGAAAATATTCTCCCAAGTAGTAAAAAGAATGGACTCCCTGGAGGATGAGGAACACCTAGAGTATAAGATGTTGCTATAAATTCACCACAATCCCAGTATGATACGGTGGACGCCATAGTATCATAATAAACGAAAAAGGAAATGAAAAATGTTAATGCCGCTAGAATGCGGTTAAGTCTAATATAATCAGTATGTATCACGATTTTGCTTTCATGTCTTTTTGTAATTTTTGTTTTTCTTCGATCATAGTCATATTTAAATCACTTACTGCAGTAATAAGGAATTGTTCCTCTTCTTGAGAAAGATTCCCCATGGTTCTCTTTTGAACTGTATCTAATAAACTAATATAAAATGTAGCTTGTTCAAGATTCTTCTCAAATCCATCTGTCATAGGGTTTTTAATTTTACCCATAGCAATTAATGCACTTGACTGAAATGTTGATACAAGGTACAAAAATAATTGTTCATCCTTGGTTAATGTTTTTTCGGCCATATCTCTTTCCTGTCTAATTTAACTATTCAGATAAAATGGACTGAATAGAGTTTGGGTACTTATTGCACCCAATTAAAGCCCGGAAATTTAATCCATGGAAGGATAAGACCAAATTATGAAATCTGAATAAAATCCATACGATCAGCATAATCTTCCATAAATGTTTTTCGAATATATCGGTTATGGGGTGCCATCAAATTTGGATCATTCTTAGCCACAGAAAATGCAACATCTCTAGCGTTTCGGATAATAGATCCATCCGTAAGAAGATTCGCAATTTTGAATTGTAAAAATCCACTTTGTCGAATACCAAAAAATTCTCCTGGTCCACGTAGTTTTAAATCTTCATCTGCAATAATAAATCCATCATTCGTTCTCTCCATAATGGATAATCTATCTCTCGATGTATCTGTCACTTTTCGTTTGACTAAAATACAATAACTTTTTTCAGCTCCACGCCCCACCCGTCCTCGTAATTGATGTAATTGCGTTAACCCAAAGCGTTCAGCATGTTCTACTAACATTACGGTTGCATTCGGAATATCTACCCCTACTTCAATCACAGTAGTAGATACAAGTATATGAATTTTATTTTTTGAAAAAAGCTCCATTACATTATCTTTATCTTCTGTTTTCATTCTACCATGAATCAGTCCAACTTCGCAATCAGGGAATATACTTTCGTTTAATTGTTTATGTGCTTCCACCGCAGCAATTAAATCTGATTTTTCAGATTCTTCTACTAACGGATAAATAACCATACATTGGCGACCTTTAGACACTTCATCCTTCATAAATAAATACACACTATTTAATCGAGTTGGTTCAATCACTTTTGTTACCACTGGCTTTCGATTTTTTGGCAATTCATCAATAATAGATAAATCCATATCGCCATGATATGTTATAGATAAAGTGCGTGGAATAGGGGTCGCTGTCATAGCTAAAAAATGTGGATTCAATCCTTTATCAATTAATTTTCCTCTTTGTTTTACTCCAAATCGATGTTGCTCATCCACAATGACTAACCCTAATTTATTAAAATGAACATCATCTTGGATTAATGCGTGCGTTCCAATGACAACAGGAATTGAACCACTTTCTGAGCCAATGAGAATTTTTTGTCGCTCACTTTTTTTCATTTGTCCAATGAGTAAAGCGCATGGAATATTTATTTTATCTAATATAGTTTTTATTGATTCATAATGTTGGTGAGCTAATATTTCTGTTGGTGCCATTAATACAGCCTGTGCTTTATTCCCTACAGCTAAAGCAATAGTTAAAATGGCTACAATTGTTTTTCCTGATCCAACGTCACCTTGCAAAAGGCGATTCATAGACTGGGGCATTTTCATATCATCTTTTATTTCAGAAATAACTTTTATTTGTGCATTTGTTAATTCAAATGGAAGTGAATCTTCAATTAGTTTCACATACGGACCTGTTATTAAGAATGGAGTTGCCTTTGAAATCTTTAGTGTTGCCTTCCGAAATGCCATCAATAGTTGTAGAAAAAAATGTTCTTCAAATTTTAATCGATAAATCGCATCCTTTAATGAATCTTCATTCTTCGGAAAATGGATTTCATGTAGAGCATCTTTTCTTGGTATAAGTCCACTTTTTTCACAAATTTCTTGTGTAAATAATTCTGGTACTTCGTCTAGATTTTCAAATATATCTAACATGATTTTTCGAAATATTCGTTGTTCTAATCCTGCGGATTTATAGACTTGTGTTAAAGGATATAATGGTAAAATAGCTCCAGTATTTACAGGATCATCATGGGAAGATAATCGATCAAAATCTGGATGTGTAATTGAAAATCCATTATAATAATCAATTTTTCCATAAACAGCTAGACGGTCACCAACTTTAAATAGATTCTTAATATATTTTACTCCATTAAACCACGTTAGTGTCATTGAGCCCGTGCCATCTGATAAAAAAACCTGAAATATTCTCCCTCTTCTTATGGCTTTCTCTCCCATAGATCGAACAGACCCAATTATAGAAGAATGGTCTCCTTTTCGAAGTAATTTAATTTGGGAAACAGATGTACGATCTAAATGGCGTCTTGGAAAAGTATATAGTAAATCTTGGACGGTTTGAATATGATTTTCAGAAAGAACCTTTGCCCGTCTTACACCGATTCTTTTTAATTCAGATATGGAAGTAGTAAAGGTCAGCGACCCCATGGATCACCCTTATTGCCATTCTTTTCGGTAGGTATAAGAAACAATTTTTATTTCCCCAGGACCTAGGACGAAGTGGAAGTGAATGGTGGAGGCATCTTCTTTTGTATAATTATGCGATTCTTGTTTTACGATCCAGTCACCATTAATGTGTTCAATTAATTTAATAGATACAGAATCTTCACGCCCATTTGTAACTTGTATTTCAATGACTGCTTCTTCACTTTTTCTTTGCCGATCATAATTAATAACTTTTCTTTTTCCCACCACATTAAATGCACGACCAGAAGATAATTTAATCGACTGCCCCTTGGGTGTTTGTCGCATGTCGTCAGATCCAATATATTCCATCTTATGTGTTTGTGAATTCAAATACATTTCAACTTTTCCTGCCGGTAATGGAATATTTAAGCCATAGTCCGCTGTATTTTCCATAGATAATTCTACAGCTAAAGGTTCTTCTTTTTCGCGTCGTTCAATATTTTCAAATATATATGTTTTACGGAATTGGACTTTTATGGGGCCGTACAAACGAACAGATAATTTTTCTTTTGATTGTAAATCATATGTTCCGTTCAAAGGGTACAAAAGGTAATCGCCTAATTTATTTTCTGTGGCCACTTGAGTATAAGCATCCATTGCCATCATTTTATTCCGTCGCAATACATTTACTGGCCCTTTTTCCTGAGCAATATTTAATTGCCCTTCAACAACTTGTATTTGCGCATCTTCATAATCTAAATTTGTATTATTTGATATAACTGCATCAGCTATTAATTCACCATGTTCTTGATCTAATAATAAAAAACGATATAATGTTGTCCAATTCATGTTTGATGTTTTATATAATACTCTACCTTCTACATCGCTAGATTGGTTCGCTTTTACATCCCACGATAAATATGGCTTAAGCACGGGATTCTTTATCTTTTGAGCCCCTTCCATATATTCAATATCACTTCTTGTATATATATAGATTGAATTTTTACGTTTTATTGTAAGATCAAGAGTTGTGTACTCTAACAAAATTCCTTCTACAACTTTTTCATTTTTAGGTTTAACAGAAATTTTTTCACCGATTAATGAGTTTAAATAATCATTTCCGGAAAATACTTTATTAAAATATTGTTGAGATGTAACCTGAACTCCATGTATATCCAAGAAAGGTGTTTCAGACTGAATCGCATTAGGAAGATCGTCATAAATCAAATAATCATTCCCTTTTGTTATATTCCAAATAACAGGTTGCTTCACTAAAGCAGTCCCATCTTTATAAATGGTTAATGTAGCAAAATTAGATTGCCCGTAAAGAATCCCTATTAAGAGTAATAATAGTTTTATTCTCATTATAGAATCTCCAAGTTATCTTCTACCTTTTTTAGTTCATCTGTCAAATCGTTCAATTTAGTCTTTTCATGATCAACAATATGTTGTGGAGCACGTTTTGTAAAGTGATCATTATTTAATTTGTTTTGAATACCAATTAGTAACTTTTCAATCTCTTTTTTACGTTTATTCAGACGAGCCCTTTCTTTATCTAAATCAATCACCCCCCCTAAAGGTAAGTATAATTCCATTCCTTTTACAACGGCAGTTGCTGCTGGGTCTGGACGATCAATATTCGATCCTGTTTCCATTAATTTTACCCTTGCAAGTGTATGAATAAAATGAGCATACTTTTCTAAAAATTTCGTTTGTTTAGAAGTACATCGCACAAATAATTCTGCTTCTTTAGATGGTGGCACATTCATTCGACTGCGAATACTTCTTATGGATGAAATAACCTCTTGCAGTAATGCCATATCTGTATTGATTCCGCCATCAATAAAATTTTCATCCAATTCGGGCCATGGTGAAACAATTAAATCATTATCCGATTCTTTTTTGAAATGGCTCCATAATTCTTCAGTCATAAAGGGAGCATAAGGATGGAGTAAAGCTAATATAGTTCGAATAACTTCTATAGATACTGCACATGCTTTGTTGGCTAATAATTCATCATCACCGTAAAACCGTGTCTTAGCAATCTCAATATACCAATCGCAAAAATCATTCCACGTAAAATCATAAATCACTTTTGCTGCTTCATTAAAATGGAATCGATCCAATTGGCGATTATAATTTTTTATGGCTTGATTTAATCGACTTAGAATCCATTTCTCAGGTAAATCTAATTCTGAATTCACTAAGGAATTATCAATGGATTTACCATCGGGTAAATTCATTTGGACAAATCTACATGCATTCCAAAGTTTATTCATAAAGTTTCGACCAATATCAAGACGATCTTTGGTAAAGAGGACATCTAATCCTTGTGGCGCCATGAGCATAGTACCAAACCGAACAGCATCTGTCCCATATTCATCAAATAAATCAAATGGATCTGGAGAATTGCCAAGGGATTTACTGAATTTTTTCCCTGTTTCATCCCGAAGTATGGATGTGAAATACACATCTTTAAAAGGTAACTCTCCCATATATTCATACCCAGTCATAATCATTCTAGCTACCCAGAAAAAGATAATATCCGGTCCTGTTACTAACGTATCCGTTGGGTAGAATTTTGATAAATCTTTATCTTCTATTGGCCAAGAATGAACACCCATAGGCCAAAGCCACGAACTTGCCCAAGTATCTAAAACATCTGAATCTTGATTCCAATTTTCTGGATCAGTTGGCCCATCAACTGAAACATGTATATTCGTTGGATCATCTTTATGGTACCAAACAGGAATACGATGCCCCCACCACAATTGTCGACTAATGCACCAATCTTTAATATTCTCCATCCAATGGTAATATGTTTTATCCCAATGTTTCGGATGAAAAGTAATTTTTCCATCTTTCACAGCCTTAATTGCTGGCTGAGCTAATTCTGTCATTTTTAAATACCATTGTTCTGACATATAAAATTCTATAGGGACATCACCGCGTTCAGAATATCCTACATTATTAACATAATCTTCAGTTTTCACCAATAACCCCTGGTCACTTAAATCTGCAATTACTTGCTTCCGGGCCTTTTCGCGGGTTAAAGATTGATATTTTTCCGGAACATTATTATTTAAGGAAGCATCATTTTTCATAATATTAATGAAGTCCAAATTATGTTTTTCACCCATAGAAAAATCATTTGGATCATGCGCAGGTGTTATTTTAACACATCCCGTTCCGAATTCTGGATCTACATATTCATCTGCTATAATGGGAATTTCTCGCCCAACTAATGGTAGTTTAACTTTTTTCCCTACTAAATCTTTATATCTTTCATCATCAGGGTGAACTGCGACTGCTGTATCTCCTAGCATTGTTTCTGGGCGTGTTGTTGCCACAATAAGTGTTTCTTCAGAATCTAAAACCGGGTATCTAAAATGCCATAAATGGCCATTTATTTCGCGATGAAATACTTCTTCATCACTAATAGCTGACTTAGAAACAGGGCACCAATTCACTAATCGATGACCTCGATAAATTAAACCTTTTTCATAGAGTTTTACGAATGTATGAAGAACAGATTTTGTATACCCTTCATCCATTGTAAATCTCTCCCGTTCCCAATCACAAGAGCATCCCAGCTTTTTTAACTGGTTAATAATAATGCCGCCGTATTTTTCCTTCCATTCCCATGCATGATTTATAAATTCATCTCTAGAAATATCTTTTTTTTGTATTCCTTTTTCTTGAAGCATTTTTACAACTTTTGATTCAGTCGCAATTGACGCATGATCTGTTCCAGGGATCCAACATGCTTCTTTCCCTTCCATACGAGCTTTACGAATTAAAATATCTTGAATGGTATTATTTAATACATGACCCATCGTTAACATACCTGTTACATTGGGTGGTGGAATAACTATTGTATATGGATATTTTTTTGACTCACTGTTCGCGTGAAAATAATTGTTATCCATCCAGTGTGAATACCAGCGGTCTTCTACATTGCCAGGATTATATTGTTTTTCTAAAAGGGGAGTTGACATATAATAATTAGGTGTTTTTCATCGGTTTTTTTCAAAATAAAGTCTCCTATTTTACGACGGATCCCCTTCTATATCCAGCATCAGGAATACAAATTGAAACTTATTTTTTAGATTTTAGGTCTTTTTAATTTCTTCTTTTAGCTTTTACCATGGTTTTACTCATAGATAATTATGATTCCTTTACTTGGAATTTGGTTCAATCAATTGAATTATTGGGCAAAACTGTCATTGTTAAACATAATGATAGTATCACAGTGTCAGATGTTGATAAAATGAACCCCAGTAGAATCATCATTTCACCTGGTCCTGGCACTCCAATAGATTCAGGAATCTCCGTCCATATTATTCACCAATTCATGCATCGAATACCAATTTTGGGCGTTTGCCTTGGGCACCAATGTATAGGTTCTGTTTTTGACGTAGGTATTCGACAGTCAACAAAGATTCTTCACGGGAAAACATCATTAATTCATCATAATACAATTGGCTTACTTAAAGGAATTCCAACACCATTTCAGGCAGCTCGATACCATTCGCTATCATTAGAATCTGTCCCGAATGACTTTTACAAAACAGCTTGGACGAATGATGGGGAAATCATGGGAATCCAGCATAAATCATTTAACCTTTATGGTGTCCAATTTCATCCTGAATCATTCTTAACACCTGTAGGTTCACACATATTAGAGAATTTCTTAAATGAATAATTCTGTACAATTTTTAGGAAATGAGAAATCTGATTGGTTAAATATATCCGCATCTAACCCAATTGATATTCTATCTCTATCATTGAATGATGATCCAAATAAATTGGTAGAATTTGTCAAAGAATACGAAGGAAAATTCCTCGCTGGATTTATTACCTATGAATATGGTGCAAAACAATTGGGGGTTCCAGTCCACGATATAAAGAATTTTCCTGCAGTTCATTTTCGTGCCTATGATTCCTTTGATGAATATCCAATATTTGATAAACCAAAAATAATTGATTGGGATTACTTCAAACCAAAAATTTCAAAAATAGATTATGACTTTCAATTTAATAAAATACAATCACATATTCGATCTGGGGATTTCTATCAATTAAATTATACACATCAACTCAATTCACAAACAACGGCAACTCCAAAAGAGTTGTTTATAAAACTACGCGAAAAAAACCAAGTAGGTTTTTCTGTCTATATGGAAGAATCAGAATGGGCTATTCATTCCCTCTCCCCTGAACAATTTATAAAAATTGAGAATGGAGTCATCACAACTAAACCAATAAAAGGGACATACCCTCGCGGTCGTTCTAATAGTGAAGATAAACGAAATCTCACTGCCTTATTAGCTAACGAAAAAGAACAGGCTGAATTATATATGATTATTGATTTATTGCGAAATGATTTAGGCAAAATTTGTAAAACAGGATCTGTAAATGTTTTAGAATCAAAATCAGTTGAAATTTTAGAAAAGGTATTCCATACTTATGGTGTAGTCCAAGGTCAAATAAAGAATGAGATTCATCCTTTGGAGGCTTTATTATCTATGAGCCCTGGGGGATCTATTTCAGGTTGTCCTAAAAAACGTGCCTGCGAAATAATATATGATTTAGAATCGGAAGCACGTGGCATTTATACGGGAACTATTGGATATATTTTACCTAACGGGTCATTACATTTTAATATTGCTATTCGAACCATTACTCAAGTTGGTCATAATTTAACCTTAGGAGTCGGCGGTGGTATTACTATTGGCTCGGAACTGGAAAATGAGTATAATGAAACATTAGTAAAAGCAACTTCATTGCAACCAAATGGATAATAAATTAACCAAAGTATTGATTAATAATAATTGGTCTGAAATGCCTATGTCTTCTTTACAGGTGGGATCAAATCAATTTGGATTTAAAACTGGCTTATACGAAACATTAAGAACATTTGATTCCCACCCTGTTTTTTTGGAGCCTCATCTTGATCGGTTATATTCTACGGCAGCACGCATTCAACTTTCGATTTCATACTCTAAAACCGAAATCTTCCATATGATAGAAAAAGTTATCGATTCATTCTCTGATCCACAACAACGTGTAAGGATTTTAGCTGTACCAGAAAAAATTATAGTATATACATCACATTTGAATTTGAATCCAATTATTTACAAGGGTGTAAAGGCACTAACAGTTCAGACTCAACGCAATAATCCCGAATTAAAGACTACTGATTATCATGCTTGTTTAACTGCTTGGACTAAAGCGAATAATCAAGGATGTTTTGAGGCAATATTAATTGATGAAACTAATTATTTATATGAAGGAACTAGGAGTAATGTATTCTGGATAAAAGACAATAAACTGTTCACTCGGCACCATGACGTTTTACCTGGTACCACTCGCCAAACAATTTCACAAAAGTCTCCCTACCCTATTATGGATGGGAAATTAAACTTAAAGTATATTTCAAAAATTGATGAGTTGTTTCTCACAAACAGTGGTTCAGGCATCGTTCCAGTTACACTATTGAATGGGAAATTAATTGGTAGTGGCTCTGTTGGAATTATAACTCAACAATTATTGTCCCTTTATCATAATTGGATGATTCAAGATATTGAAAGAAAACAAACATATGAATAAAATATTACAGATAAATGTAAAACCGAATGTTTTTAATGAACATGGGCTCCCAAAAATACCAGTAGATGATGTTTTCGTATCAAATATGGGTGTAAGTGGAGATTACAATAATTATCGTACCAATAAAAAAGATAGAAATCCTGATATGGCAGTGTTATTATACCCTGACGAGTCTATTAAAGAATTAAATGGTGAAAATTGGCCCATTAAGCGGGGGGATATTGGCGAAAATTTCACAATTTCAGGGATCCTACATTCTCATTTTTCACCCGGTCAACAATTCCAACTTGGAGAATGTATTTTAGAAATTTCCTTTGAATGTGATCCCTGTCATAATTTAGCCGTTCTCCCATATGTGGGCGAAGACAAATTAAACGAATTTATTAAAACATTAATGCATCGCCGTGGCTGGTATGCAAAGGTGATTAAAGAAGGAACGGTGAAAACCGGAGACCCTATTCAACAATTAAAATGAGTAATACAATTGAATTAACAATAACAGGAATGCATTGTGCTGGGTGTGTAGGTTCAGTAGAAAATGCCTTAAGAAAAGTGGATGGTGTAGAAGAAGCTGTTGTGAATCTTACATTAGAAAAGGCAACTATTTTGGGAAATGTTGAGTCAGATGAATTATTATCTGCTATTGATAAAACTGGATATGGGGCTGAATTACTTGAATCCGAATCAACCATAAATCTTCAAGAAAAAACAGATGAAAAGGTAGACGAATCTTTTCATAATATGAAATTAGCATGGATCCTAACAGCCCCTACAATGCTTTGGATGGGGATTCATATGTTTACGGGATATGCTTGGCCATCTATGGTAAGTATGGAATTGGGCATTTTTATTTTGAGCAGTTTGGTCTGTTTTATCCCAGGACGCGAAACGCTCACAAGTGCGGGGAAATCTTCAATTCATTTTGCTCCCAATATGGATGTGCTCATTGCCCTTGGTTCCTTGTCTGCCTTGTCCACTAGTATTATAAATAATTATATTGAAATTCATTCCTTTGCTGGTGTCGCAGGCATGATAATGTCTTTTCATTTAACCGGGCGATACATAGAGACCAAAGCTCGTGGACGATCTTCCGAAGCCATCCAAAAACTGATGAGTTTGGGCGCGAAACAAGCTACTGTTTTAGATATGGATAAGAATGAAGTTCAAATTGATGTTCGTAGCCTTGTAATTGAACAAATAATGATTGTTCGTGCCGGAGAATCAATTCCAACAGATGGACTCATTAAAGAAGGACAGGCAACTATTGATGAGTCTATTGTTACTGGCGAGTCAGCCCCAGTTACAAAATCTATCGGTGATGAAGTCATTGGTGGCACCATTTGTTGTGACAGTTCATTACACATTGAAGTGACTAAAATTGGGTCTGAAACATTTTTATCAAAAGTGATTCAAATGGTTGAAAATGCCCAAACCACCAAAGTTCCAATACAAGTTTTTGCTGATAAAGTGGTGGCAATATTTGTTCCAGTAGTTTTGCTTTTCGCGACATCTACCTTTTTTATTTGGAATGTATTTCCATCTCAAATGAAGCAATTAACTCATTCTTTTTCTAACGCTTTGCCTTGGATCAATTTGGAATTATCTCCTATGGGAATGGCAATTTATGCAACAATTGCTGTTTTAGTAATTGCTTGTCCTTGTGCACTTGGACTTGCCACCCCAACTGCTTTAATGGTTGGGACAGGATTGGGAGCGGAGAATGGTATTCTAATTCGGGATGGTGCAGCGATCCAAAGACTCAATGAAGTGAATATGATTTTATTTGATAAAACAGGAACATTGACTCAAGGCAAACCTGTTGTAAAAACCGTGCATCAAATTTCGAGTATCATGGAAAATGATTTAATTCGGATGGGAGCATCATTGGAAAAAGAGTCAACTCACCCTTTGGCAAAAGCTATCGTAAATCTTGCGAAAGAAAAGGAAATGAGCTTGGACCCTGTAACAGAAATTGAAGTTGTTCCTGGAAAAGGGATTTCAGGGAATTACGGAAGTGCAATGCTTAAGGTTGGAAGTGCATCCTTTATTGATTATACGACAGAAATAGCCATTACAGGAACACCCGTCTTTCTTTCATTAAATGATGAATGTATTGCTATTTTTGAAATTGAAGATGCTATTCGTTCAGATTCTGTTGATACAATTTCATCATTAAAATCAGCTGGATATACATGTGTTTTAGTCTCCGGTGATAAAAAAGAGATTGCTGAATCCTTATCCAAACAGCTTACTATTGATCATACACATTCAGAAGTTCTCCCAGATCACAAAGCAAGCATTGTGTCATCATATCAGGATCAAGGGTTCGTGGTAGCCATGATTGGCGACGGTATCAATGATGCTCCTGCTATTGCTCAAGCTGATGTAGGAATTGCTATGGGTGATGGGACGGACATCGCTATGGAAACCGGTGAAATTATATTGGCCCACGGGGATTTAAAAGCAGTGCTCCGTGCAACACTATTGGCTAAAGCTACTTTCAAAAAAATTAAACAAAATTTATTTTGGGCTTTTATATATAATATTATTGCTATTCCATTAGCTTTTGCAGGTGTCCTTCATCCTGTGATAGCAGAAGTGGCTATGGCACTCTCTAGCATTAATGTAGTTGGTAATTCGAATAGACTGAAATCAGTAAATCTATAATAAGTCCAATATATAAATAAAAAGACCTTGACCGCATTTTTAAGATGTTTTATATTCCGACCGACCGGTCAGTCATATTATAATGAATAAAAAACAATTAATCATCGAAGCTGCAATCAAGGTCTTTGCACGAGACGGCCTTGAAAAAGGGAAAATCGCCGATATTGCCAAAGAGGCCGGAATTGGAAAAGGCACAGTATATGAATACTTCCGTAGTAAAAATGATATTTTTAAAGTTATCGAAGAATCTGTTTTTTCGGATTTCAGTATTGTCTTTGAAGAGTTGAATTCTTCTACCCTTTCTCCTACAAAAAAACTTTCTAACCTTTTAGAACAAGGAATAGACATGTTTATGGAAATGGGAGATGTTTTGCTCATCATTATGGAATTGTGGGCTCAAGCTGGACGAGGTCATGTCCACGGATCTGACTCTTCTTTATTTGTTGAATATTATGATAATTTCCGAAAAGGCGTTGAATCGATTTTGAGTGATGGTATTCTTTCAGGAGAATTTCGTGATATGAATAAAGAAGGTGTCGCCACACTTCTGCTGGCATTTATGGATGGATTAGGTTGGCAGTTTGTCATATTGAAAGATTCAAAAAAAATCAATAAAATAAAATCTGAAGCTATCGAATCGTTTATGCGCGGAATTTCAAATTGAGGAAACAACCAAGAATACTAGTGGGCAAATATTATGCACGGTGACACGGACAATCCATTTCGCAAAAAAGTGTTCTAACTATTAATCATTTAGACCCTTTCTACCACAATTAGATAATGAATATTATTACGATATATTAAAATGAATTTTCCTATTCTTAGATTAATAGTTTTATTGACAACATCTTTTGGACAGTCTCTATCTACAAATGGTCAACTCTGGACCAATGTTCTAACTAGCAACGATGTTCCAAATGGTCAATCATACATCGAATCCACCATGGGATATATTCCTACACTTTCACTATTTAAAGAATTACCCGATAACCAATTAGTGGATATGGAATGGGCTTATCGATTAGATAGAACTTATTCGGGTGATTCCCTATTGCATTACAATGAATCTCATCATCGTTACTGGGTACGATATTCCAGCGAAAAACTGGAAGCCCGATTGGGCTTGCAGAAAATTGTATTTGGGCCTTCTTATGTTTTACGGTCCCTTTCCTGGTTTGATACAATTGATTTAAGAGATCCCACCGGGCAAACGGATGGCGTGGAAGCATTCAGACTACGATGGTTTCCTTCTAATTCATTATCTCTATGGTCATGGGCAATCAACAATGATCAGGATACACTTTCCTATGGAAGTCGAGTGGAGCTTTCCAACGCAGCGGGAGAATGGGGATTGACCTATCACCAGGATCCTTCAAAGTCCCTACAGCAAATTAGCCAAATGGGTATTTCTGGTTCTCATAGCCGTTTAGCTATTGATTATCGCTATGATGGATTCATTGGGTTTTGGAATGAGAGTGCTTTAATTAGTTCAGATAGAGCCAAAATCATAATGTCTACGGTTGGAGCAGATTACACCCTGCCAATTGCCAATGGCATATTAGTCATGGCGGAATATATGTCCATTTCCAATAAATTTGATTCGGATGAATCATCACAATCCTACACAGCACTCATGGCTACCATGCCTCTTGGTATAATAAATCAACTCATGCTCATTTCGCATTTTGATATGGAAGAGAATCATAGTTATAATTATATACGATGGAATAGTACCTATGATCATTATAGTTTAAATTTCATATTATCTATTAGCCCAAAACGTGCTGAGTATCTACCTATCATAATGCCAAATACATTAGCCGGATTTGGAACCGGTTTTCAATTCATGTTTATTTACAATCATTAAGGAAAACAGATGGAAAATAACGGTGTCATTACTATAAATAATCTGGTCAAGCGTTTCCCCGTTGGTGGTGATTTTTTCACTGCTCTCAAGAATATAGATCTGACCCTAAACAAAGGTGAATTCACTGGCTTGATAGGACCATCCGGTTCAGGAAAAACTACATTGCTAAATATTATCGGTGGACTGGATTCCCCCACTGAAGGGCAGGTAAGTGTCCTGGGTCAGGCTCTAAATGACACATCTCACGGAGAACGGGCCCGTCTCCGGCGTAAGCACATGGGTTTTATTTTTCAGAGCTATAACCTCCTCCCTGTCTATACGGTTTTTGAAAATGTGGAACTGCCATTGATTTTAAATAAAATTGATAAAGATGAACGAAGATCGATGGTAGAGCAGGCTATCGAATCAGTTGGTCTAACAGATAAAATGGATTCCAGACCAAATATGTTAAGCGGCGGTGAATGTCAACGCACAGCTATTGCCCGAGCGATTGTACATCAACCTGCACTAGTACTGGCAGATGAGCCAACTGCCAACCTGGACGCGGAAAATTCTCATCATATTATGAAGATTTTATCAAATTTAAATCAAGAGTTGTCCACATCTTTCATATTTGCGACTCACGATGAAAAAATCATGGCTTATCTCAGGCGCATTATTCACCTGGATGATGGTGAAATAACTGAAGATGAGATAATTGATAATCCCAAGGCCCACGATTAGAGATGCTTTTAAAAATTGCACTGAAAAATCTCTTGGGTGCCAGACTTCGCACTTTTCTGAATATTCTTGTAACTGCTTTTTCATTTTTCCTAATCCTGTTTATGTCGGCCATGTACGATGGTATGCTCCAACACGCAAAGCAGGTTACCATGGATACAGAAATTGCTGGTGGCGCCTACTGGCACCCGGAATATGACCCTATGGATCCCATGACTTTTGAAGATGCGCATTCAGCACTGCCCACAGAAGTGGAAACGCTTGTGGATGAAAAAAAAGCATTCCCAGTTCTAGTGAGCCAAGCATCCATCTATCCTGGGGGTCGCATCATGCCTGCCATCATGAAAGGTATTCCACCAGGCCAAAATATTGTAAACATGCCAACAGATGCACTCTTCGGATATGAAGAGATTACCTTACCAGTACTGATAGGAAAAGGTATGGCCAGCGATACCAAACTGGAAGTAGGCGATGCCTTTACTATTCGTTGGCTAGATGCAGACCGTACCTATGATGCTAATGAAGGAACTGTAGTGCATATTATGGATACGGAGAATTTCAAACTAGATATTGGCCATATCTGGATACCGCTTAACAAAGCTCAGACCATGCTGGCCATGGAAGGAGAAGCCACCTATGTAACTTATGAAAAAGGAGTTCCACCAGTTCTGGACAAAGGGGACTGGATCCCTCGTGATATTAACTATCTAGTGCAAGACATGGAAGCCATCATCGAAGCGGACAAACCAGGTGCCCAAGTTATGTATCTGATTCTATTAGCTCTGGCAGCTATGGGCATCTTCAATGCTCAGGTATTATCTATTTTTCGTCGTGGAAGGGAAATTGGCACACTTATGGCTATCGGGATGACACGTCCCCGGGTGGTGGGACTCTTCACCCTCGAAGGAGGCCTTAATGCGGTGCTGGCTGCTGTGGCAACATTAATTTTCTTTGGCCCCATACTCTGGTATTTTGGTGAGTTTGGGATCCCCCTTCCCATTGATTATACGGAGATGGGAATGATTATGGCCAAACGTTTGGTACCGGTTTATACTATTGGACTCGTTGTCTCAACCACCATCCTTGTCTCAATTATTGTACTTATTGTGAGCTATATCCCTTCCCGTCGCATTGCCCGTATGAAACCTACTGATGCTTTACGGGGCAAGGCAGCAGCATGATTAAATTTTTAACTAAAGGATTACTCCGCGACCGTTCTCGTAGCCTTTTCCCCGTTTTGGTTATTACTCTCACCGTCGCTTTGGTTGTTTTCGCAATTGGCTTTATGAGAGGTACTATGAATAGTCTTTTTCTTGACACTGCCGTTATATTAACAGGTCATGAAAAAATTGTCACCCGCGCCTATAATGAAGAGAGCCAGCTTATGCCCAATGACCTGGCTTTGCTGGATGTGGACCAGTTGATTGATAGCCTTGAACAGGATTATCCTGATTTTTTCTGGACACCACGAATCACCTTTGCCGGCCTTTTGGATGCTCCAGACGAAAACGGTGAAACAATAGCTCAAGGCCCAGTTATTGCCTTTGGTATTGATTTCCTTTCTCATGGATCGCGGCAGGTAGAGATCTGGGAGCTTGAAAGATCACTTGTGAGCGGAAGCCTGCCTGAAAATAGAGATGATGCACTTATTAGTTCAAAAATGGCAGATCAATTAAATATAAGGGCTGGAGAAAGTGTCACCTTCATTGGCTCAACAATGGATAATGCTTTTACAACATACAATTTCAACGTATCAGGGACGTTCAACTTAAGAAAAGGCCAAACAGACAAACAAATGATGCTTGTTGATTTGTCTGGCGCTCGTCTTGCTTTAGATATGGAAAATGCTGCTTCAGCAATTTTCGGTTTTACTCACTCCTTGTATTATGATGATGAAGCGGCCGTGAATCTTCGAGACCAATATAATAAAACAGAAAGTGACAGTTTGGATGTTTTCAGCCCCTTTATGCTCGCCCTGCGAGATGGGAATCAGATGGGTCAAATGGTGGACATAAGTGGCGCAATGCTGGCAATTATGGGTGGAATTTTTCTGGTGGTTGTTATGGTTGTGCTCTGGAATATGGGTCTTATGAATGGTCTCCGTCGCTACGGTGAAGTTGGCCTGCGATTGGCTATGGGTGAATCCAAGGGACAGGTGTACCGCTCTATGATCTCTGAAGCAGTTATTATCGGGCTCGCAGGAACGGTGATAGGTACAGGAATTGGGCTTTCTCTGACCTATTACGTTCAAGAGAATGGTATAGATTATACAAAGGGAATGGAAGCACTTTCAAATTCGTCCATGGTTATGCCCAATATTTTCTACGCTCAGGTTACGCCCGATCTTTTCTATATTGGATTTATACCCGGTGTTTTTGCCACAGTACTGGGAACCATGCTGGCCGGCCTGGCCATATACAAACGGGAAATGGCACAATTATTTAAGGAACTAGAAACATGAGCAAAATTATCATTATTTTTCTCTCTTTTACATTTCTCTTTGCTCAAGCAGATGATATGTCCGTGAAGGATATTATCGAGGCTATGGACAATAACCTGAATGCAAAAAGTCGAATCCTAACTAGTAAAATGATAGTCCATGGACGGCGATCCAGCCGTACCATTGAATCCAAGAACTGGGTTGTTGGTATTGATAAAGCATTTACTAAATATCTTTCTCCTCCTCGGGAAGAAGGCACAATAATGCTGAAAGATGGTGATAAACTCTGGACCTACTCACCCCAGTCAGATCGGGTGATCCAGATCTCCGGACATATGCTACGTCAATCGGTCATGGGTTCAGATATGTCTTACAACGATATGATGGAAGATCGTCCACTCGTTGAATTATACGAAGCCACATTAGAAGGCTCTGTTGAAATAGATGGACGAGATCATTGGATTATGTTGTTGGAGGCAAAAGTGAAAGGGTTGTCCTATCCCATGCGCAGGGCTTGGATCGACAAGAAATACCTGCTCCCTATGAAAGAGGAACTTTATGCCAAAAGTGGTAAACTCTTAAAAACATCTACCATGGATGGTATTAAAAAAGTGCAGGGGCGATGGTTCCCATCCCGGTTTATTTATAAGGATGAACTAAAGCGAAACAGCAAGGGAACGGAATGGTTGATAGACGAAATTGCTTTTGATATAGACATACCAGAATCTCGTTTCTCTAAAGCTTTACTTCGAAAATAGCATTACTGTTTCTATATGGGGGGTGTGTGGAAACATATCAACCATAACTGCAGATTTAATTTCATATCCTTTTTCTGCTAAAACTTTTGCATCTCTAGCTTGTGTTGTTGGATTACAGGACACATAAACAATTTTCTTTGCATTAAATTTGTGTAAATATTGTGTCATATCCGGATGCATTCCTGCTCGAGGTGGATCTACAATAACCACATCTGGTTTTGGAATTCGTCTGGGAAGATTCCCCGATTTAAAGAATGTATCCAAATTGGCTTTTAAGAATTGTGCATTGGTAATACCATTTCGTTCGGCGTTTTTATCTGCATCTTCCAATGCGGAGCGAATGACCTCAAACCCAAATACTTCTTTGGCCTGATTGGCTAAATAGAGACCGATAGTTCCTGTGCCACAATAGAGATCAAAAACGATTTCATTGCCAGTCAATCCTGCCGCTTTCACGACTTCATTATATAAGTTTTCGCCTTGAATAGTATTGGTTTGGAAAAAGGAATTGGCCGAAATCTCAAAGCTTAAATCACCCATTTTATCTTGTATGCTTGGTTCACCAAATACTAAAGTTTCATATTCACCAAAAGCCACATCTGCTTTACGTGTATTCACATTATTCACCATGGAAGTAATTTCGGGCACTTGCTTTAACAGCGTATCAATCAATGGGGATAATTTATTCAAGTCATCATAAGCAGTCACAAGGTTCACCATAATTTGATTAGTGTTAATTCCAAAACGA